>OENY01000001.1_pt1 | contig 569055 bp, 517 predicted proteins | sample 1539391 | NCBI WGS metagenome assembly OENY01 (sample SAMN03777356, study PRJEB22549) | human gut metagenome | biome: gut; feature: infant; material: feces | host: Homo sapiens | collected 2013-11-24 | reverse complement strand
ATGTGAATTCTTAACAGAGAACAGAATCAATGGATAAATTCCGTGTTCAGGGGCCGACACGCCTCCAGGGGGAAGTCACCATCTCCGGTGCGAAAAATGCCGCCCTGCCGATCCTCTTTGCCGCCCTGCTGGCAGATGAGCCGATTGAGATCCAGAACGTACCAAAACTGAAAGACATCGATACCACGATGAAACTGCTGAGCCAGCTTGGCGCCAAAGTGAAGCGCAATGGGTCAGTCTGGATCGATGCGGGTCCGGTCGACGTCTTCTGCGCGCCGTACGATCTGGTCAAAACGATGCGTGCTTCTATCTGGGCGCTGGGCCCGCTGGTGGCGCGCTTTGGTCAGGGACAGGTTTCACTGCCGGGCGGTTGTGCTATCGGTGCGCGTCCGGTCGATCTGCATATTATTGGCCTTGAGCAGCTGGGCGCAGAGATCAAACTGGAAGAAGGCTATGTGAAGGCGTCGGTTAACGGACGTCTTAAAGGCGCGCATATTGTGATGGATAAGGTCAGCGTTGGCGCGACCGTGACCATTATGAGTGCAGCGACGCTGGCGGAAGGCACCACCGTGATTGAAAACGCCGCTCGCGAGCCGGAAATCGTTGATACGGCGAACTTCCTCAACGCGCTGGGCGCAAAAATTAAAGGTCAGGGGACTGACCGCATTACCATCGAAGGCGTAGAACGTCTGGGTGGCGGCGTATATCGCGTTCTGCCTGACCGTATCGAAACCGGTACTTTCCTGGTCGCTGCGGCAATCTCCGGCGGTAAAATTGTTTGCCGCAACGCACAGCCTGATACCCTGGATGCCGTACTGGCCAAGCTGCGCGATGCGGGCGCCGATATCGAAACCGGCGAAGACTGGATTAGCCTGGATATGCACGGCAACCGTCCGAAAGCCGTCAATGTGCGTACCGCGCCACACCCGGGTTTCCCGACCGACATGCAGGCGCAGTTCACGCTGTTGAACCTGGTTGCGGAAGGGACCGGCGTGATTACCGAAACGATCTTTGAAAACCGTTTCATGCATATTCCGGAACTGATCCGTATGGGTGCACACGCGGAGATCGAAAGCAATACGGCGATATGCCACGGCGTGGCGCAGCTCTCCGGTGCGCAGGTGATGGCAACCGACCTGCGTGCGTCAGCAAGCCTGGTCCTGGCCGGCTGTATCGCGGAAGGCACCACGATTGTCGATCGCATCTACCACATCGATCGTGGATACGAGCGCATCGAAGATAAACTGCAGGCGCTGGGCGCGAATATCGAACGCGTGAAAGGCGAGTAACTCTGTCGTGATAACAGCCCCTTGACGTGTGTCAGGGGGCTGTTTTTTTATTCCGTTCTGTTGACTCAGCGAACCGCTTTCATTGGCTCTCTTTCTTCTGACGTATCATTTGCGTTCTGTCGATAAACTGATGCGTCACCGGGTCATGATAGCGTGAGGGCCAGATAATCCACGGTTTGGTATCCAGCGCATGAGCAATAATCAGCTCACCTTTTGGCCACGGCCGGGTCAATGCATTCGCCAGCGTTGAAGAACTCAAGCCGTTACGCCGCGACTCCGCTGCCAGCGACGTCCCTTTTTTGCGCAATCCAGCAATGATATCTGCCGGATGCCAGTCGATGAACTTTTCCATAAATTCTCCTGGTGGTGATGATCCCAATTGCCTGATATATGAGCAACGGAATGACTATACTCCCAGGTTTAATTAAGTTCTAACAAGTTCTTGTAAGGTGTCTTTATATTCGGAATATACCAGGAGGCAAGGCGATATATGGATTTTACTGGAACTTTGTGGGGCGTTCCCGCGACAGGCGCGGGAACGGGGCAGGGGGAGATCAGTGGTCGCGTTGAACCGCAATATGGGCAAGACCGATAAGCGCTTCACGCCACGGGGAATCCGGTAAGACCTGAAGCACGGCAATGGCTTTGTCCGCTTCTTCTTCCGCGCGTTTACGGGTCCATTCCAGTGAGCCGCAGGCCGCCATCGTCTCGAGAACCGCGTCGAGAAGGTGACGCCCGTTGCCTTGTTCAATCGCTCCGCGAATCATCGCTGACTGCTCTGGAGTGCCATGACGCATGGCATGCAATAACGGTAAAGTCGGTTTGCCTTCGTTCAGGTCATCACCCACGTTTTTGCCGAGACGTTCGCCATCAGAGCTGTAGTCCAGTAAATCGTCGATCAGCTGGAATGCCGTGCCGAGATAACGACCATAGTCCTGAAGCGCTTGCTCCTGTTCGGCGGTACAACCGGCCAGGATGCCTGAGCACTGTGCGGCGGCTTCAAACAGACGGGCTGTTTTGCTGTAGATGACCCGCATATAGTTTTCTTCAGTGATATCCGGGTCGTTGACGTTCATCAGCTGCAGCACTTCGCCTTCGGCAATGACGTTAACGGCTTTAGACATCACTTCCAGCACTTTTAACGAGCCGAGGCTGGTCATCATCTGGAAAGAGCGGGTATAGATAAAATCACCAACCAGCACGCTGGCTGCGTTGCCAAAAGCGGCGTTTGCCGTCGCCTTGCCGCGGCGCATATCGGATTCATCAACGACATCATCATGCAGCAAGGTGGCGGTATGAATAAATTCGATCAGTGCGGCAATAGTGACGTGCGCGTCGCCCTGGTAACCCACTGCCCGGGCGGCAAGAACCGCAATCATCGGACGAATACGTTTACCGCCTCCGCTAACGATGTAATAGCCTAATTGATTGATAAGCTGAACATCTGAGTCAAGTTGCTCAAGGATTGTCGCATTGACACCCGCCATATCCTGCGCGGTTAACTCATTGATTTTTTCTAAATTCATCGCAAAAGCCGGGCCACATGTCCTGTTACCGCGAATCCAGGTGGGTTCACAGAAGGATTAAGATAGAATTAAACGAAGCTATGATTGTACTGAAAAATTGCCATAGATAAACGTTAGCGTGAAAGTTGTGTTTTTTTTCTGCGTTGATCGCTAATCGCTCTTGTCAAAGGCTCGCGTTTTGCGTAATATTCGCGCCCTATTGTGAATATTTATAGCGCACTCTGAATCACACAAAGAGGTGCGCGGAAGCGGAGTTTTATATGTACGCGGTTTTCCAAAGTGGTGGTAAACAACACCGAGTAAGCGAAGGTCAGACCATTCGCCTGGAAAAGCTGGACATCGCAACTGGCGAAGCTGTTGAGTTCGCTGAAGTGCTGATGATCGCAAACGGTGAAGAAATCAAGATCGGCGTTCCTTTCGTTGAGGGCGGCGTAATCAAAGCTGAAGTTGTTGCTCACGGTCGTGGCGAGAAAGTTAAAATCGTTAAGTTTCGTCGTCGTAAACACTACCGTAAGCAGCAGGGCCATCGTCAGTGGTTCACTGATGTGAAAATTACTGGCATCAGCGCCTAAGACCTGAGGAGAGATTTAAATGGCACATAAAAAGGCTGGCGGCTCAACTCGTAACGGTCGCGACTCAGAAGCTAAACGCCTGGGCGTTAAGCGTTTCGGTGGCGAATCCGTTCTGGCGGGTAGCATCATCGTTCGTCAGCGTGGCACCAAATTCCACGCAGGCACCAACGTAGGTTGCGGTCGTGACCACACTCTGTTTGCTAAAGCAGACGGTAAAGTGAAATTTGAAGTTAAAGGCCCGAATAACCGTAAATACATCAGCATCGTTGCTGAGTAAGTTTTTCGTGGTCCGGTAACGGATTAAAGCCCCGCAACGTGTTGCGGGGCTTTTTACATTAGAATCCCGGATATTTTTCTGCAGGGAAAACGGGTATGAAGCAGCAGGCCGGCATTGGCATTCTTTTGGCCCTCACCACCGCGATGTGCTGGGGTGCGTTGCCAATTGCAATGAAGCAGGTTCTTGAAGTGATGGCGCCGCCGACGGTGGTGTTTTATCGCTTTTTGATGGCAAGTATCGGCCTTGGCACAATCCTCGCTATCAGAGGTAAACTGCCGCCGCTGCGCCTCTTTCGCAAACCGCGCTGGCTGGTACTACTGGCTATTGCGACGGGCGGCCTGTTTGGTAACTTCATTCTGTTCAGCTCTTCCCTGCAATATCTTAGCCCCACGGCTTCTCAGGTGATCGGACAGCTATCTCCGGTCGGCATGATGGTGGCCAGCGTATTCATCCTTAAGGAGAAAATGCGCGGTACCCAGGTTGTGGGGGCGCTGATGTTGATTTGCGGGCTGGTGATGTTTTTTAACACCAGCCTGCTTGAGATTTTTACCCGCCTGACGGATTACACGTGGGGGGTAATTTTTGGCGTTGCAGCGGCTGCGGTTTGGGTCAGCTACGGCGTCGCGCAAAAGGTGTTATTACGCCGCCTGGCGTCACAGCAGATCCTCTTTTTGCTGTACACTTTATGTACGATAGCGTTGCTGCCGTTGGCGACGCTCTCACAAGTTCTGGCGTTAAGCAACTGGCAACTGGCGTGCCTGATTTTCTGCGGGTTAAATACCCTGGTAGGCTACGGTGCGCTGGCGGAAGCCATGGCGCGCTGGCAGGCAGCTCAGGTGAGCGCGTTGATTACCTTAACGCCATTGTTTACGCTGCTTTTTTCAGATTTATTATCACTGGCCTGGCCCGATGTTTTCGCCAGACCGATGTTAAACCTGTTAGGTTATCTCGGTGCGTTTGTCGTGGTTGCGGGCGCGATGTATTCCGCCATAGGCCACCGTCTTTGGGGTGGCTTACGTAAGCGTGAAGCGGTTGTACCGCTGCCCCGCTCAGGCGAATGATTTTCGGAGAGTAAAATGAAGTTTGTTGATGAAGCAACAATCCTGGTCGTAGCAGGTGATGGCGGCAATGGTTGCGTTAGCTTCCGCCGTGAAAAATATATCCCGAGAGGCGGCCCGGACGGCGGCGACGGTGGTGATGGTGGTGATGTCTGGCTGGAAGCGGACGAAAACCTGAACACCCTGATCGATTACCGTTTTGAAAAATCCTTCCGCGCTGAGCGTGGACAGAATGGCCAGAGTCGCGACTGTACCGGTAAACGTGGTAAAGACGTGTCGATCAAAGTGCCTGTAGGGACCCGTGTTATCGATCAAGGCACCGGCGAAGTCATGGGCGATATGACTAAGCATGGTCAGCGTCTGATGGTCGCTAAAGGCGGCTGGCACGGTCTGGGCAACACCCGTTTCAAATCGTCCGTCAACCGTACTCCGCGTCAGAAAACGATGGGGACGCCGGGTGACAAGCGCGATCTGCAGCTGGAGCTGATGCTGCTGGCAGACGTCGGGATGCTGGGTATGCCGAATGCCGGTAAATCTACCTTCATTCGCGCCGTTTCTGCGGCGAAGCCGAAAGTGGCTGATTATCCGTTTACCACGCTGGTGCCGAGCCTTGGCGTTGTGCGTATGGATAACGAGAAGAGCTTCGTTGTTGCGGATATTCCTGGGCTTATCGAAGGCGCAGCGGAAGGCGCAGGCCTCGGTATTCGCTTCCTGAAGCACCTTGAACGCTGTCGCGTGCTGCTGCACCTCATCGATATCGAACCGATCGACGGTTCCGATCCGGTTGAGAACGCGCGCATTATCATCGGTGAGCTGGAAAAATACAGCGAGAAGCTGGCTGAAAAACCACGCTGGTTGGTCTTCAATAAGATTGACCTGATGGATAAAGCGGAAGCTGAAGCGAAGGCGAAAGCCATTGCCGATGCGCTGGGCTGGGAAGAGAAGTTCTACCTGATCTCCGCGGCAAGTCAGCAGGGCGTGAAAGATCTGTGCTGGGACGTGATGACCTTTATCATCGAAAACCCAATCGTTCATGCACAGGAAGAGAAAGCGCCTGAAAAAGTCGAGTTTATGTGGGACGACTACCACCGTCAGCAGCTTGAAGAAGCCGAAGTTGAAGTCGAAGACGACGAAGACTGGGATGACGACTGGGACGAAGACGACGAAGAAGGCGTTGAGTTCATCTACAAGCGTTAAGCTGCTGGAGTGCCCCGGTACATTGCCGATCGGGGCGACGGCAGGACTGCTGCCCGGGATATGCCGGGAAGCGGTTCTGAGCGCACTAAAAAGGGCCGCATTTGATGCGGCCCTTTCGTATTAGTTGTTCTGGTACAAATCCTTATACAAGCGACTCTCGAAGCGTACCAGCGGGATCCGGCGGTTGCGCTGATCCGCAGGCGGTACCGCATAGCCTGATAAGTATTGTACGAAGGCGATTTTTTGCCCGCTGGCGGCAGTGATGAAACCTGCGAGGTTGTAAACGCCCTGCAGAGAACCGGTTTTGGCCGACACTTTTCCATCGACCCCAGCCTGATTCAGGCCTGCACGATACTGCAGCGAGCCATCGTGGCCAGCTAGCGGCAGCATGGAGATGAAGTTGAGTTCATTATCGTGCTGGGCGATATATTGCAGCACCTGCATCATGGTCGCCGGAGCAATCAGGTTATGCCGCGACAGACCGGAACCGTCGGCAATAATCGTATTTCCTAGATCAATGCCGGCCTGTTGACGCAGGATCTGGCGCACCGCATCCGAACCGGCACGCCAAGTCCCTGGAACGCCAAGACGAGCGTGACCAATGGTGCGAAAGACGGTGTCCGCAATCATGTTGTCTGATTTTTTTAACATGATTCGCAGGAGATCGTGCAGCGGAGCTGATTGCGTCGTAGCCAGCACGGTTCCCGGATCGTTCGCCAGAGTCTGGCGCAGCAGCGTCCCGCTATAGGTAATCCCTGCCTGGGTCAGTTCGGACTTCAGGATAACCCCCGCATAGCTTGCGCCGTCCTGAATGGCGAAAGCCAGCGGTAAGGGCTCACTACGCTGTGGCAGGCAACCCGTCAGGGTGTAGCGGTTCAGGTCGCCGGTCACCACGTCGAGTTCGCAATACTGGGCCTCCGCGGAGCCGCGGGCCAGCGTTCTTACCTGGCTAAACATCGTCACCGGGTAGTACGATGCGACGCGAATAAAGGCCAGGTCGCCAGGTTTCTGCGCGCTATAAAGTGAGATAGAAAAACAGTTACGATCGACGATAGCAGCCGCCGGCGGGGCGCTAAAGCATTGCGTCATGTCGTTCCACGGCCAGCCTGGGGCCTTGTCATGACTGGCGAAGACCGAGGTATCAATCAACACGTTCCCCTCGATCCGCTGGACGCCCGCTTTTTTTAGCGTCGCCACCATATTGCGAATATCCTGACGTTTCAGCGTGGGATCGCCGCCAAAACGGGCAATCAGGTCGCCTTTTAGCACGCCGCCATCAAGGCTGCCTTTGGTTTCCAGCGTGGTGGTAAAACGAAAGTTCGGCCCGAGCTGCAGCAGAGCAGCCAGCGCAGTGATCACCTTCTGGGTACTGGCGGGGAGTGCCATCTGCTGACTGTGGAAATCTATCTCCGGCGTCGGGGAGCCAACCTTCTGCGCCATGAAGGCGAGGTTGGCACCCGCAGGCAGCTGGGTGATATATTCGTCAATGTTCGCCGCCTGAGCGCTAAACGCTATACCGGCGGTCAATCCGATGATAAATCTGGGAAATCGCATAATCTCGCGCTAACAACCTGAAACCAGGCCGTCATACTACGGTGCAACACCCTGTAAAGTAAACGATGACCCATAGTGAACTTCAGGGTAAAATACGTATCAAATTGAAAATTGCTGCTGACCTGGGGAATGTTTTCCGGGTTGGTTTTCTTTTTGCTCCTGTCCTGCTGAAGGCCTGACTGGTGGCGGAACGGCGGCGTCCGTTCTATGAAGGAATGATAAAGAGGTATAACAAATGCAAGCTATTCCGATGACCTTACGTGGTGCTGAAAAACTTCGCGAAGAACTGGATTTTCTGAAGTCCGTTCGTCGTCCTGAAATCATCGCTGCTATTGCCGATGCGCGCGAACATGGCGATCTGAAAGAGAACGCTGAGTACCACGCAGCCCGCGAGCAGCAAGGTTTCTGCGAAGGCCGTATTAAGGATATTGAAGCTAAGCTGTCCAATGCACAGGTTATCGATATCACCAAAATGCCGAACAACGGGCGGGTGATTTTTGGTGCAACGGTAAAGGTCCTGAACCTCGATACCGATGAAGAACAGACTTACCGCATCGTGGGTGATGATGAAGCTGATTTTAAGCAAAATCTGATCTCTGTGAATTCACCGATTGCCCGTGGTTTGATCGGTAAAGAACAGGACGATGTAGTGACAATCCGCACACCAGGCGGCGAAGTAGAATACGAAATTATCAAGGTCGAGTACCTTTAATCCGTATTTCCCGCTACCATGTTGATGGATTGTAAAGAAAGGAAAAAGGCCGCATAGCGGCCTTTTATCAACGTCCGGAGCATGGCATTTTGCTCGTCTACCCGTAGAAATCCCTCGTTTTACACAAAGTTGTGTCGAGATTCAGGATATTCTTAGCGTGGCAGCGAGATTTTACGCTCTTTAGTTGGGCGATACAGGACCAGCGTTTTACCGATGACCTGTACGTTACAGGCGCCGGTTTCGCGCACGATAGCTTCCACGATCAAGGTTTTAGTTTCGCGGTCTTCCGATGCGATTTTCACCTTGATGAGCTCATGGTGCTCTAACGCTTGTTCGATCTCGGCCAGTACCCCTTCGGTCAAACCATTGTTGCCAAGCATAACTACCGGCTTGAGCGGATGTGCCAGACCTTTCAGGTGCTGTTTTTGTTTAGTACTCAGATTCATCGTATTTTTTTGCTTACGTTGGGATTGAAAACGGTTCATTCTACCGCCATCTCCCATATATCGCCAAACTACCGTGTCGATTTTTACGTCGCAAAGTATGATGAACCCGAAACGGGAATGTTAAATGACAGGTAAAAAGCGTTCTGCCAGCTCAAGCCGCTGGCTTCAGGAACACTTTAGCGATAAATATGTTCAACAGGCACAGAAAAAGGGGTTACGTTCCCGTGCCTGGTTTAAACTTGATGAAATACAGCAAAGTGACAAGATTTTTAAACCGGGGATGACCATTGTTGACCTCGGCGCTGCACCCGGTGGCTGGTCGCAATATGCGGTTACGCAGATCGGAAACAGCGGCCGCATCATCGCTTGCGATCTTTTACCTATGGATCCAATCGTTGGTGTGGACTTCCTTCAGGGCGACTTTCGTGATGAATTAGTTCTGAAAGCGTTACTTGAACGCGTAGGTGACAGTAAAGTGCAGGTTGTCATGTCCGATATGGCACCAAACATGTGTGGAACACCGGCGGTGGATATTCCCCGGGCCATGTATTTGGTGGAGCTGGCGCTTGGAATGGCTCGTGATGTATTAGCGCCGGGTGGTAGTTTTGTAGTGAAGGTGTTCCAGGGCGAAGGTTTCGATGAGTATCTAAGAGAAATTCGCTCCCTGTTTACGAAGGTCAAAGTTCGTAAGCCGGACTCTTCTCGCGCACGTTCGCGTGAAGTGTACATTGTAGCGACCGGGCGTAAACCATAACCGGTAGATTTCAAACGAAAGTTTGAAAGACGCTGGATATAGAGTATCCTGACGCTGTTTTTAACACAGTTGTAATAAGAGGTTAATCCCTTGAGTGACATGGCGAAAAACCTAATACTCTGGCTGGTCATTGCCGTTGTGCTGATGTCAGTATTCCAGAGCTTTGGGCCCAGCGAGTCTAATGGCCGTAAGGTGGATTATTCAACCTTCCTGCAAGAGGTCAACCAGGACCAGGTTCGCGAAGCGCGTATCAACGGACGTGAGATCAACGTTACCAAGAAAGATAGTAACCGTTACACGACTTACATTCCGGTCAACGATCCGAAGCTGCTCGATAACCTGTTGACGAAAAACGTCAAAGTGGTTGGCGAACCGCCGGAAGAACCGAGCCTGCTGGCTTCCATCTTTATTTCCTGGTTCCCGATGCTGTTGCTGATCGGCGTCTGGATCTTCTTCATGCGGCAAATGCAGGGCGGCGGCGGAAAGGGCGCGATGTCCTTCGGCAAAAGCAAAGCCCGTATGCTGACGGAAGACCAGATCAAAACCACTTTTGCCGATGTCGCCGGTTGCGACGAAGCGAAAGAGGAAGTCGGTGAACTGGTTGAATACCTGCGTGAACCGAGCCGCTTCCAGAAACTGGGCGGTAAAATCCCGAAAGGCGTCCTGATGGTCGGCCCTCCGGGTACCGGTAAAACGCTGCTGGCGAAAGCTATCGCCGGTGAGGCGAAAGTACCATTCTTCACCATTTCTGGTTCTGACTTCGTTGAAATGTTCGTCGGTGTGGGCGCATCTCGTGTGCGTGACATGTTCGAACAGGCCAAGAAAGCGGCACCGTGCATTATCTTCATCGATGAAATCGACGCCGTCGGTCGCCAGCGTGGCGCTGGTCTTGGCGGTGGTCACGATGAACGTGAACAGACGCTTAACCAGATGCTGGTTGAGATGGATGGCTTCGAAGGTAACGAAGGCATTATCGTTATCGCGGCGACCAACCGTCCTGACGTACTTGACCCGGCGCTGCTGCGTCCAGGCCGTTTTGATCGTCAGGTTGTTGTAGGGCTGCCGGATGTCCGCGGTCGTGAACAGATTCTGAAAGTTCACATGCGTCGCGTACCGTTGTCGCCTGATATCGACGCGGCAATCATTGCGCGCGGTACCCCGGGCTTCTCGGGTGCTGACCTGGCGAACCTGGTCAACGAAGCCGCTCTGTTTGCTGCCCGTGGCAACAAACGCGTGGTATCGATGGTCGAGTTCGAAAAAGCGAAAGACAAAATCATGATGGGTGCGGAACGTCGCTCCATGGTGATGACGGAAGCGCAGAAAGAATCCACCGCATACCACGAAGCGGGCCATGCGATTATCGGCCGCCTGGTACCGGAACACGATCCGGTGCACAAAGTGACGATTATTCCGCGCGGTCGTGCGCTGGGTGTGACCTTCTTCCTGCCGGAAGGCGATGCTATCAGCGCCAGCCGTCAGAAGCTGGAAAGCCAGATTTCGACCCTGTACGGCGGTCGCCTGGCGGAAGAGATTATCTACGGTGTGGAACATGTTTCTACCGGTGCGTCGAACGACATTAAAGTCGCGACGAACCTGGCACGTAACATGGTGACGCAGTGGGGCTTCTCCGACAAACTCGGTCCGCTGCTGTATGCGGAAGAAGAGGGCGAAGTTTTCCTGGGCCGTAGCGTTGCGAAAGCGAAACATATGTCCGATGAGACTGCACGTATCATCGACCAGGAAGTGAAATCGCTGGTTGAACGCAACTACAACCGTGCTCGTCAGATTCTGAATGACAACATGGACATCCTGCATTCGATGAAAGATGCGCTCATGAAATATGAGACCATCGACGCACCGCAGATTGATGACCTGATGGCTCGCCGTGAAGTTCGCCCACCTGCGGGCTGGGAAGATCCGAACGGCACCAATAACTCTGGCAACAATGGCACCCCGAGTGCGCCGCGTCCGGTCGATGAGCCGCGTACGCCAAACCCGGGTAACACCATGTCAGAGCAACTGGGCGACAAATAAGTTAGCCGCTATTGATGTTGTTATGTCTATCGAAACCCCGGGGCGCCTGCCGCTCCGGGGTTTTTCTTTTTATTAACCTTCCGGATTCATGGATTTCGCGATGAAACTCGTAGCCCAGGGCTCAACCCTCGATCTCTCCCATCCTCACGTAATGGGTATCCTTAACGTGACGCCAGATTCATTCTCCGATGGCGGCACACATAACTCGCTCGTGGAGGCGGTTAAGCATGCCAATCTGATGATAAATGCGGGAGCGACTATCATTGATATCGGCGGCGAATCGACCCGTCCGGGAGCGTTGGATGTGAGCGTCGAAGAGGAGCTGGCGCGCGTGATCCCGGTGGTAGAAGCCGTTGCTCAGCGTTTTGAAGTCTGGATCTCGGTAGACACGTCGAAGCCAGAAGTGATCCGTGAGTCCGCTCGGGCAGGCGCGCATATTATTAACGATATCCGTTCGCTGACCGAGCCTGGGGCGCTGGAAGCCGCGGCACAAACCGGGCTACCGGTGTGTCTGATGCATATGCAGGGGCAGCCAAAAACGATGCAGGAAGCACCGAAGTACGATGATGTCTTTGCCGATGTCGCCCGCTTCTTCACCGAGCATATCGTGCGCTGTGAACAGGCGGGTATCGCAAAAGATAAATTGTTGCTCGACCCGGGATTCGGTTTCGGTAAAAATCTTGCCCATAATTATGAGCTACTTGCCCGACTCGGCGAGTTCCATCAGTTCGGTCTCCCGCTGCTGGTTGGCATGTCGCGCAAGTCGATGGTCGGCCAACTGCTTAACGTCGGGCCGACGGAACGCCTCAGCGGCAGCCTGGCGTGTGCAGTGATTGCAGCGATGCAGGGCGCGCAGATTATTCGCGTCCATGACGTCAAAGAAACGGTAGAAGCGCTACGCGTGGTGGAAGCCACCCTGAGCACAAAGGAAAATAAACGTTATGAGTAACCGCAAATATTTTGGCACCGATGGTATCCGTGGCCGCGTGGGTGATGCGCCAATTACCCCGGAATTCGTGCTCAAGCTGGGCTGGGCTGCGGGCAAGGTGCTGGCGCGCCACGGTTCACGCAAAATCATTATTGGTAAAGATACCCGTATCTCTGGCTATATGCTGGAATCGGCGCTGGAGGCAGGGCTGGCTGCGGCGGGGCTCTCCGCTTCTTTCACCGGTCCAATGCCTACTCCGGCGGTGGCTTACCTGACGCGAGCCTTCCGTGCAGAAGCCGGGATTGTCATTTCAGCTTCGCATAACCCGTTCTATGACAACGGGATCAAATTCTTCTCTATTGAAGGCACAAAGCTGCCGGATAACGTAGAAGAGGCGATTGAAGCGGAAATGGAAAAAGAGCTCACCTGCGTTGATTCGGCCGAATTGGGCAAAGCCAGCCGTATTGTGGATGCCGCCGGCCGTTATATTGAATTCTGCAAAGGTACCTTCCCGAACGAACTGAGCCTGAATGCGCTCAAAGTGGTTGTCGACTGCGCCCATGGCGCGACCTATCACATTGCGCCGAATGTGTTCCGCGAGTTGGGTGCTCAGGTGATCGCGATGGGTTGTGAGCCGAACGGGCTCAATATCAACGAAGAGGTCGGGGCAACCGACGTACGCGCCCTGCAGGCTCGCGTACTGGCCGAAAAAGCCGATCTGGGTATCGCCTATGATGGCGATGGCGACCGCGTCATCATGGTGGACCATGAAGGTAACAAGGTCGATGGCGATCAGATTCTGTATATCATCGCCCGGGAAGGTCTGCGGCAGGGCCAGCTGCGCGGCGGCGCGGTGGGAACGTTAATGAGTAATATGGGGCTGGAGCTGGCGCTCAAACAGCTGGGCATTCCGTTTGTCCGGGCTAAAGTGGGTGACCGCTATGTCCTCGAGAAGCTGCAGGAGAAAGGCTGGCGTATCGGCGCGGAAAACTCCGGCCACGTTATCCTGCTGGATAAAACCACCACCGGTGACGGTATCGTCGCGAGTCTGCAGGTTGTGGCGGCGATGGTGCGTAACCACATGAGTCTGCATGACCTGTGTAGCGGCATGAAAATGTTCCCGCAAATCCTGGTCAACGTCCGTTTCACCGAAGGCAGTGGCAACCCGCTGGAACATGAAAACGTGAAAGCGGTGATGGCGGAAGTGGAAGCGGCATTGGGCAACCGTGGTCGTGTGCTGCTGCGCAAATCGGGTACCGAGCCGCTCATTCGCGTCATGGTCGAAGGCGAGCACGAAGAGCAGGTGCATGAGTTCGCGCATCGTATCGCCGATGCGGTGAAAAACGCCTGATTAAGCCGGTGATTTATTTTCTCGTCTGCGCAGTGGTGCCGTCGGCGCCAGACAACGTGAAATAATTATGCGGACTGACAGGGTGCTAAGTGTTTAAAAAGGCGGCGCTTGCCGCCTTTTTCTTCGCCAAAAAATCGTTTTTTGCTGTTTTTTTCCGCAGTTGATACAATGCACCGAAATTGCCCTTGCGAAGGTCATTCGCTTTGGTTAGTATTCACACCCGCTTCAGTGGGAAACATTAAAACCTCCCGCTTTATTGGTTGAAGCAATTGGTATGCGGCGAATCCGCAAGGAACAGGTTGATTATGCAAGAAGCTCTTTTAGTTGTTTTCCTTATTGTAGCGATTGGCCTCGTTGGTCTGATCATGCTGCAGCAAGGTAAAGGCGCTGATATGGGAGCCTCCTTCGGAGCAGGCGCTTCCGGCACGTTGTTTGGATCCAGCGGTTCTGGTAACTTCATGACCCGCATGACTGGTATTCTGGCAGCGTTGTTCTTCATCATCAGTCTGGTGCTGGGCAATATCAACAGCAATAAGACCAATAAAGGAAGTGAGTGGGATAATCTGAGCGCGCCGAAAACCGAGCAGACTCAGCCAACAGCGCCGGCACAGCCGAGCAGCGATATCCCGCACTAATAGTTATATCCGTGCCGAGGTGGTGGAATTGGTAGACACGCTACCTTGAGGTGGTAGTGCCCGATTGGGCTTACGGGTTCAAGTCCCGTCCTCGGTACCAATATTCCGAAAAAAAGACGCTGAAAAGCGTCTTTTTTTTTGCCTTCGACAGGTGCTTATTTATTTATAAATAACTCTTCACTGGTCTTGAACCCACCGCAATCGCTAAAGTCGCGCTCATCTATTCAGAAGAGGTGAAGTGACGCCATGAAAAAAATCAGGTCGTTTATCATTGCCGGCGCCCTGTGTTTGTCCGGATGCAGTACTACGCCGTCGGCGGATACCGTGGACACTATTAACACTTTAACGGTGCCGGTATTGCATAGTGACGCGCAGCTTTCAGGGCAGAGTGCTCAGGCGGTGGTCAGTTGTTTCCAGGATAATAGCGCAATTATCGGCAGCCTGAGCCGGTCGTTAAAAGATAACTACCTGCAGGATGCTTCTAAAAAAGACATCTTTGATAAAGACAGCGAGGCGTTCCACGTCTACAGCGCTCTGACGAAACTGGAACAGATGTCAGCGATGAACGAGGTTTATCGTAAAGAGAACAACATTGCCGGACTGCAGGTGATTAACCGCCTGCTGAAAGCCGTTCCTGTGGCGGCCTAGGCGAATGAGGGATTGCCGTCGGCAATCCCTTTTTGCATCAGAAACGGAAGTTGAAACCTGCATAAGCGCCATCAGCCAACGTGTTGTCATGATGAGCGTCTTTCCCCGCCATATCGATATAGCGATATCCGGCTTCAATATTCAGCGATTGAATCACGTTAATCCGCACGCCGGCATTCGCTTCCACGTAGTCATCGACGCCGCTGGACATGGAGTCCGGAGAATAATAGGTTTCACCGAAAAGCGTAAAGTATTGGCCCAGCGGAAGCTGTGCACCGCCGCCCAGTGCGACGGCGTAGCCTTCATCGCTGTCTTGCGGATTCAGATAGAGCGCTTTGCCACCCAGAGTCAGGAGAAACGGACCGAGGTTAAAGTTATAGCCCATGCCTAACCCGGCGACGTCGCCGTCATTATCGCTGTGCGCCCAGTTGCCGTTAAAGGTCATACCCGGTTCTTCGGCACCGAAGCTGGCGGAAAGGTTAGTGAACTCTTCCCCCGCCTCTCCGTGTAAGTTTACCGATGCGCAGGCGGCGCTGCTGGCGCCGAGAGCGGCAACTAACAGAACTGATTTCGGAGTGATCATGCTCATTGTTGAATTCCTTCAGGTAAAAAAATGCCCGATACGGGCGTTCGGGCAAAAATTTAACGGGTTTTTGGGTTTAATCGTTATTTACTGAAGCGCGATACCTTTGTCACGATTGCGCAGGGGTATCGACACTTACGCTTTGCTGATTATTGGCAGCGTCGCTGGCGCGCTAAAAGATCGCGCGACCAGCCCAGTCTGGTATGACATCCGGATAGCGCGCCATCTGCTGACGGACCATCCATCAGGCGTTTTCAGGGACAGCTGAAGCACCTGATTTCTCCACCCATCCTCGCGCCTGAAGGGACATAAATGCCTGCAGCAGCCGGATGAGGGTTAATCCTCACATCAGACAACACTTCCCAACGCATCGCCCACCTGGTCGATGAGGTACGGTCGAAGAAGATCGTCATAGTGCCAGCTGCAGAAACCGGTGTTGTCGTATCGCGCACCGGGACAGAAGGATATTAACCTTCGCACGGTACAGGGATTGACTGTGAATGGTATAAGGAGAACCATCTTCATTCCTGAGCTTGTTGTTCAGTTTTCAACACACAATCAGTGTGATAAATACATGAGCCCAGAATAAAATTATTTATCGCTTGTCGTTATCATTTGTTTGTTTAAATTTAAATTCTTCAGTCGACCCGGCGCCGACAACAATAGATAAGCGATAAATAGCCGATGGATGATTAGAATTTTTCAGGAAGCGAGCTTACGCTTTGTAAATAACCACCGCGGGCGAACTCAATATATCCTCCTTTTTTTAACGCCGACAGGACATTGAGAATACTGCTGCGTGAAAGATGGGTGCGGTCCTGAATATATTCGAGGATAGAGACCCGTAGCCGCGTCTCTTCCGGCAACAGCAGCATCTCCAGCAGATGATTGCGAATCACCGAGTAGGTACGTTGCTGCAGCACCAGATCGTCCCGGTACACCAGATAGGAAGTATGGTATGCCAGCAGACGGGTCACCTCTTCCCACAGGTTATGCTCACGGAACAGTTTGATGGCTTGCTCGCTGTCGATACGCAGAACTTCGGAGGCGACCTCAGCACGCAGAGCGTGGCTATGGCTCGGCTGCAGTATCTCGGCGACGCCAAACAGATGAGGTTCATAGACGGTCACGATCAATAATTTATCAGATGAACGAATGACGGACAGCTCACCTTTTTTTAAAAGATAGAGCTGCGCTTTACCTTTATAGTTCGGCGTCAGCCTTTTTCTGGCAACGACATTCATAGGTGTAGCATACGGTTCGAGCGTTTCCAGCAGACGGTTGATCGCCTGGTTTGGCCTGACCGGGGGATTAATATTCATCGCGATCCTCGTGGGGTCAAGGATAAATGTATTCGGGTGATTATAGACAATAATTATAAAAAATTGCGACAGGTAAAAATTACCAGACTAAGACTTTTCTGATGCCGTGTGTTGATCAGATAAAAAAAGCCGACGGATTAACGTCGGCTGAGAGCATAGTTGAAAACAGATTATTTGTCTCTGTTTTCCAGGTTTTCTACCTGCGGCAGGCCGGTGGCCGAAGAGGCGCTCAGCAGGCCCGATTGCGCGTAACCAAATAGCTTGTCACGGGTATCGGTAATATCCAGATTACGCATCGTCAGTTGACCAATACGGTCTTCCGCCGAGAACATGGAGTCGCCTTTTTCCATCGTCAGACGTTCGGCTTTGTAGGTCAGATTATCGGAGACGGTATTCAGGATGGAGTAGTCGTTTCCGCGACGTAGCTCCAGCGTCACCTCGCCGGTAATGGCGCTGGCCACCCAACGCTGCAGCGCATCGCGCAGCATCAGGGCCTGGGAATCGAACCAACGGCCCTGATACAGCAGGCGGCCCAGCTGACGACCATGGGCATGGTACTGCTCGATGGTATCTTCGTTATGGATACCGGTCAGCAGGCGCTCGTAAGCAATATGCAGCAGTGCCATCCCCGGGGCTTCATAAATACCGCGGCTCTTCGCTTCGATGATGCGGTTCTCGATCTGATCGCTCATGCCCAGACCGTGGCGACCGCCGATGCGGTTCGCTTCCAGCATCAGCTCAACGTCATCGCTGAAGGTTTTACCGTTCAACGCCACCGGATGACCCTGTTCAAAACGGACAGTCACTTCCTCGGCCGGGATTTTGACGCTTTCGTCCCAGAACTTGACGCCCATGATCGGGTTAACGATTTTCACGCTGGAGTTGAGGAATTCCAGATCTTTCGCTTCGTGCGTTGCGCCCAGCATATTGGAGTCGGTGGAGTAGGCTTTTTCAACGGACATTTTGTAGTCAAAGCCGCAGGAAATCATGAACTCAGACATTTCCTGGCGACCGCCCAGCTCATCGATAAAGTCGCTATCCAGCCACGGTTTGTAAATTTTCAGCTCGGCATTGGTCAGCAGACCATAGCGATAGAAACGCTCGATATCGTTGCCTTTGTAAGTGCTGCCGTCACCCCAGATATTGACGCCATCTTCTTTCATCGCGGCAACCAGCATTGTGCCGGTTACCGCGCGGCCCAGCGGGGTGGTGTTAAAGTAGGTCAGACCGCCAGTGGTATTGTGGAAAGCACCGCACTGAATCGCGGCGATCCCTTCGGCGACCAGCTGCTTACGGCAGTCGATCAGACGAGCGCCTTCTGCACCGTACTCTTTGGCGCGACGAGGGATTGCATCGTAATCTTCTTCGTCAGGCTGGCCCAGGTTTGCGGTATAGGCATAAGGAACTGCACCTTTTTTGCGCATCCACAGCAGTGCGGCGCTGGTATCCAGACCACCAGAGAAAGCGATACCAATACGTTGACCAACCGGGAGATGCTTAAGAATCGTCGTCATAAAATAAAACCCTGCTAGATAGACTGTTGTGAGTTCGGTTTATCAAGTCGTAGAACCTGTCCCATTTGACTATTCTGCCTGCCGTTTTTTCTCCGGACAAAGTGCATAATCTTCACGAGCATTGACGCTGCGCTGGTGACTGCGCGCTTCCGTACCCAAAGCGGCGGTAGCAATGGCGTCAAATGGAACAAGTTCTTATTGCATGTTTATGCATTAATTATGAGTTTTCATTTAATCATCTTTTGCGGATGACAGGAAGTGCTTCATTGCTTTTTTGCTAAAAAAGAGCGAGATGGCAGCACAAACGCGAACAGGGAGAGATGAAATACATGTTGACAAAATATAGAGTTTATCAATAAACTTTACCACGATTTTATGTCCCGTCCTCGGTACCAAATCCCAGCAGTATTTGCGTCTTTTGCTCAATAAGAGTAAAATATGCCACGTTTCAGGCGCGGGGTGGAGCAGCCTGGTAGCTCGTCGGGCTCATAACCCGAAGGTCGTCGGTTCAAATCCGGCCCCCGCAACCACTTTCCCATTGAGTACTTTTTCAAATATACTGTGAGGACCTGGTCCTTCGTATCCGAATTTGAAAGAATTCTCCTGGAAGGTGTTCCAGATCGCAGTTGCGATCGCAGGGTTCAGTTATCTAAAACCCCGATTTATCGGGGTTTTTTGTTATCTGACTTCAGAATAACTGGGCTATACGCCCTTTTTTTATGTCTTGGGGGTGGGTTTGTCCACATTAGAGCAAAAATTAACAGAGATGCTCACGGCGCCGGTTGAAGCGCTTGGCTTTGAGCTGGTCGGCATCGAATTCATTCGCGGTCGCACATCCACACTGCGCATCTATATTGATAGTGATGATGGCATCAATGTTGATGATTGTGCTGATGTGAGCCACCAGGTCAGCGCTGTCATGGATGTCGAAGATCCAATCACCGTAGCTTACAACCTGGAAGTGTCTTCACCTGGTCTCGATCGCCCGATGTTTACCGCCGAACACTATGAGCGTTTTTCCGGTGAGGAAGTCGCGCTGGTATTGCGTATGGCGGTACAGAACCGTCGCAAATGGCAGGGCATTATCAAAGCGGTAGACGGTGAAATGATCACGGTAACCGTCGAAGGCAAAGATGAAGTGTTCGCGCTGAGTAACATCCAGAAGGCGAACCTGGTTCCCCACTTTTAACAGTCTGGATTGAGGTGAAAGGCCCCGATGAACAAAGAAATTTTGGCTGTTGTTGAAGCCGTTTCCAACGAAAAGGCGCTGCCGCGCGAAAAGATTTTCGAAGCGCTGGAAAGTGCTCTGGCAACGGCAACCAAGAAAAAATACGAACAAGAGATCGATGTGCGTGTAAGCATCGATCGTCGTAGCGGCGATTTTGATACCTTCCGTCGCTGGCTGGTCGTTGAAGAAGTGACTCAGCCGACGCGCGAAATTACGCTTGAAGCGGCGCGCTACGAAGACGAGAGCATGAATCCTGGTGACTACGTTGAGGACCAGATTGAATCCGTCACCTTCGACCGTATCACTACGCAGACCGCGAAACAGGTTATCGTACAGAAAGTCCGTGAAGCTGAACGCGCCATGGTTGTCGATCAGTTCCGCGAGCACGAAGGTGAAATCATCACCGGCGTAGTGAAGAAAGTAAACCGCGACAACATCACTCTGGATCTGGGCAGCAATGCTGAAGCCGTGATCCTGCGTGAAGATATGCTGCCGCGTGAGAACTTCCGTCCAGGTGACCGTATTCGCGGTGTCCTGTATGCGGTTCGTCCGGAAGCGCGCGGCGCTCAGCTGTTCGTAACCCGTTCTAAGCCGGAAATGCTGGTTGAACTGTTCCGTATTGAAGTACCGGAAATCGGCGAAGAAGTTCTCGAAATCAAAGCCGCCGCTCGCGATCCGGGCTCCCGTGCCAAGATTGCGGTGAAAACCAACGATAAGCGTATCGACCCGGTTGGCGCTTGCGTAGGTATGCGTGGCGCACGCGTTCAGGCGGTTTCAACCGAACTGGGCGGCGAGCGTATCGATATCGTCCTGTGGGATGATAACCCGGCGCAATTCGTGATTAACGCGATGGCACCGGCTGACGTCGCATCTATCGTGGTGGATGAAGATAAACACACCATGGATATTGCGGTTGAAGCGGGCAATCTGGCGCAGGCGATTGGCCGTAACGGTCAAAACGTGCGTCTGGCCTCACAGCTGAGCGGCTGGGAACTCAACGTGATGACCGTTGACGACCTGCAGGCGAAGCATCAGGCCGAAGCCCACGCGGCTATCGATACCTTCACGAAATATCTTGATATTGATGAAGATTTCGCCACGCTGCTGGTTGAAGAAGGTTTCGCGACGCTGGAAGAACTGGCCTATGTGCCGGTGAAAGAACTGCTGGAAATCGACGGTCTGGATGAAGCCACCGTTGAAGCACTTCGCGAGCGTGCGAAAAACGCGCTGACCACGTTGGCGCTGGCTCAGGAAGAAAGCCTGGGAGATACTAAACCTGCCGATGATTTATTAAATCTGGAAGGTTTAGAACGTTTGATGGCTTTCAAACTGGCTGCCCGTGGTGTTTGTACGCTGGAAGATCTCGCCGAGCAGGGCATTGATGATCTGGCTGATATCGAAGGGTTGACCGACGAAAAAGCCGGAGAGCTCATCATGGCCGCCCGTAATATTTGTTGGTTCGGCGACGAAGCGTAATAAACTGTAGCAGGAAGGAACAGCATGACAGATGTGACCATTAAAGCGCTGGCCTCAGAGATTCAGACCTCTGTGGATCGCCTGATACAGCAATTTGCTGATGCAGGGATTCGCAAATCGGCTGATGATTCTGTGACGGCGCAAGAGAAGCAGACCTTGTTGACGCACCTGAACCGTGAACACGGTTCGGCGCCCGACAAGCTGACGCTGCAGCGCAAAACGCGCAGCACGTTAAATATTCCAGGTACCGGTGGTAAAAGTAAATCGGTACAAATCGAAGTCCGCAAGAAGCGCACCTTTGTGAAACGCGACCCGCAAGAGGCAGAACGCCTTGCCGCGGAAGAGCAGGCGCAGCGTGAAGCGGAAGAGCAAGCCCATCGCGAGGCAGAAGAAGCTGCCAAGCGAGAGGCGCAATTAAAAGCTGAACGTGAGGCCGCAGAACAAGCTAAACGTGAAGTCGCTGAGAAAGCGAAACGTGAAGCTGCGGAAAAAGACAAAGTGAGCAATCAACAAACCGACGACATGACAAAAAGCGCCCAGGCTGAAAAGATCCGCCGTGAAAACGAAGCAGCAGAGCTGAAACGTAAAGCGGAAGAAGAAGCACGTCGCAAGCTTGAAGAAGAAGCGCGCCGCGTAGCGGACGAAGCACGCCGTATGGCTGCAGAAAACGAAAAGAACTGGACCGAAACGCCAGAAGCTCCAGAAGAAACCAGCGATTATCACGTGACGACGTCTCAGCACGCTCGTCAGGCTGAAGATGATAACGATCGCGAAGTAGAAGGCGGCCGTGGCCGCGGTCGCAACAGCAAAGCTGCGCGTCCGAAGAAAGGCAACAAGCACGCCGAATCAAAAGCCGATCGTGAAGAAGCCCGTGCAGCCGTTCGTGGCGGCAAAGGCGGCAAGCGTAAAGGTTCTTCTCTGCAACAGGGCTTCCAGAAGCCTGCGCAGGCTGTAAACCGTGACGTTATCATCGGTGAAACCATCACCGTTGGCGAGCTGGCTAACAAGATGGCGGTCAAAGGCTCTCAGGTCATCAAAGCGATGATGAAGCTGGGCGCGATGGCAACCATCAACCAGGTCATCGACCAGGAAACCGCACAGCTGGTTGCCGAAGAGATGGGCCACAAAGTTATCCTGCGTCGTGAGAACGAGCTGGAAGAAGCGGTAATGAGCGACCGTGATACCGGCGCGGCGGCAGAAGCCCGTGCACCGGTTGTGACCATCATGGGTCACGTTGACCACGGTAAAACCTCTCTGCTGGACTACATTCGTTCAACCAAAGTGGCATCCGGCGAAGCGGGTGGTATTACCCAGCACATCGGTGCATACCACGTTGAAACCGAAAACGGGATGATCACCTTCCTGGATACTCCGGGTCACGCTGCGTTTACCTCAATGCGTGCTCGTGGTGCGCAGGCAACGGATATCGTTGTTCTGGTTGTTGCTGCCGACGATGGCGTGATGCCACAGACTATCGAAGCTATCCAGCACGCAAAAGCGGCTCAGGTGCCGGTAGTGGTTGCGGTCAACAAGATCGACAAACCTGAAGCGGATATGGATCGCGTTAAAAACGAACTGTCTCAGTACGGCGTTATGCCGGAAGAGTGGGGCGGCGAATCTCAGTTCATCCCTGTTTCTGCGAAAGCGGGTACCGGTATTGATGATCTGTTGAATGCTATCCTGCTGCAGGCTGAAGTTCTGGAGCTGAAAGCTGTACGTAACGGTATGGCCAGCGGCGCGGTTATCGAATCCTTCCTGGATAAAGGTCGTGGTCCGGTAGCAACCGTTCTGGTTCGCGAAGGTACTCTGCACAAGGGCGACATCGTTCTGTGCGGCTTCGAATACGGTCGCGTTCGTGCGATGCGTAACGAACTGGGTCAGGAAGTTCTGGAAGCGGGTCCGTCCATTCCGGTGGAAATCCTCGGTCTGTCCGGTGTTCCGGCTGCGGGTGATGAAGTGACCGTTGTTCGTGACGAGAAGAAAGCGCGTGAAGTTGCGCTGTATCGTCAGGGCAAATTCCGTGAAGTTAAACTGGCGCGCCAGCAGAAATCTAAACTCGAGAACATGTTCGCTAACATGACTGAAGGCGAAGTTCACGAAGTGAACGTCGTACTGAAGGCGGACGTTCAGGGTTCTGTCGAAGCGATCTCCGACTCTTTACTGAAACTGTCTACCGACGAAGTCAAAGTGAAGATCATCGGTTCTGGCGTAGGTGGTATCACCGAAACCGACGCGACCCTGGCTGCGGCATCCAACGCCATCCTGGTCGGCTTCAACGTACGTGCCGATGCATCTGCACGTAAAGTTATCGAAGCGGAAAGCCTGGATCTGCGCTACTACTCCGTCATCTATAACCTGATCGACGAAGTGAAAGCGGCGATGAGCGGTATGCTCTCTCCGGAACTGAAACAGCAGATCATCGGTCTGGCTGAAGTCCGTGATGTCTTTAAATCGCCGAAATTTGGCGCTATCGCGGGCTGTATGGTTACCGAAGGGACGATCAAACGTCATAACCCAATCCGCGTTCTGCGCGACAACGTGGTTATCTATGAAGGCGAGCTGGAATCCCTGCGCCGCTTCAAAGATGACGTTAACGAAGTCCGTAACGGTATGGAATGTGGTATCGGCGTGAAGAACTACAACGACGTTCGCGTTGGCGATATGATCGAAGTGTTCGAAATCATCGAGATCCAGCGTACCATCGCCTAATCTTCGTCGGTTTTTGGGCCGCCACGCGTTGGCTGCGCTCGCTCGCCCCGGTCGCATCGTTATCTATGCTCCCGGGGATTGATGAGAGACCTCTGTCTCTCTCACCGGAGGCCAGCCTTCGGTTGTTCAAATTCGTCCCCGATGAATTTGTCACGAGCCTGCCGCCTTGTTGCCACCCAACATCCTTAGACGATTGACTAGCGTAGGCCGGGTTAGCATAGCGCCACCCGGCAATAATTCTAAAAAGGGGCTTATGGCCCCTTTTTTGTCTTTATCTGGAGAATTTATTATGGCGAAAGAATTTGGTCGCCCGCAGCGCGTGGCTCAGGAGATGCAAAAAGAGATTGCTATCATCCTGCAGCGCGAAATTAAAGACCCGCGTCTGGGCATGATGACCACCGTTTCTGGTGTTGAAATGTCTCGCGATCTGGCTTATGCCAAAGTCTTCGTAACCTTTCTGAACGACAAAGACGAAGCCGCGGTGAAAGCCGGTATCAAAGCATTGCAGGAAGCATCCGGCTTTATCCGTTCCCTGCTGGGGAAAGCGATGCGACTGCGTATCGTGCCGGAACTGACCTTCTTCTACGACAACTCGTTGGTTGAAGGGATGCGTATGTCTAACCTGGTGACCAGCGTGGTGAAGCATGACGATGAGCGTCGTGTGAACCCGGACGACAGCAAGGAGGACTGATGAGTCGTCCTCGTCGTCGCGGTCGCGATGTGCATGGCGTGCTGTTGCTGGATAAACCTCAGGGCGCGTCCAGCAACGATGTACTGCAGAAAGTCAAACGTATCTATAACGCGAATCGCGCAGGGCACACCGGTGCGCTGGATCCGCTGGCAACCGGCATGCTGCCGATTTGTCTCGGGGAAGCCACGAAGTTTTCCCAGTATCTGCTGGATTCCGATAAGCGCTATCGTGTGATTGCGAAGCTCGGACAGCGTACCGACACCTCTGATGCCGATGGCCTGGTGGTGGAAGAGCGCCCGCTGACCTTCAGCGACGAACAGCTGGCGGCGGCGCTGGACAGTTTCCGCGGCGAAACCCAACAGGTACCGTCGATGTATTCGGCGCTGAAATACCAGGGGAAAAAGCTCTACGAATATGCCCGTCAGGGGATTGACGTCCCGCGTGAAGCCCGGCCGATTAACGTCTATGAGCTGCTGTTTATCCGCCACGAAGGGGATGAGCTGGAGCTGGAAATTCACTGCTCCAAAGGCACCTATATCCGGACGATTATTGACGATCTGGGTGAGAAACTGGGCTGTGGCGCACACGTTATTTATCTGCGTCGTCTGGCCGTCAGCAAATATCCGGTTGAGCGGATGGTGACGCTGGAGCAGCTGCAGGCGCTGGTTGAACAGGCCATGGCGCAGGATATTCCTGCCGCGCAGCTGCTCGATCCGCTGCTGATGCCGATGGACAGCCCGGCGTCGGACTATCCTCTGGTTAATATTCCCGAAACATCGGCTGTTTACTTTAAGAATGGCAACCCGGTCCGTACTGCAGGCGCCCCGCTACAGGGCCTGGTGCGGGTCACTGAAGGTGAAGAGGGTAAGTTTCTCGGTATGGGTGAGATTGACGATGAAGGCCGCGTGGCGCCGCGTCGTCTGGTTGTCGAATACCCAGCTTGAGGGCTGTTCTTGCGATAAAAGCCGGCTGCGGGTAGAATATCGCCGCTTAACGTCCGCAAAAGTGTTTTAACATTTTCGGGCGTTGCATCAGGGGTCGCTGAATTAGAGATCGGCACCCTTTCTTTCTTTTAAATCTGGAGTTTTAAAATGTCTCTAAGCGTTGAAGCTAAAGCAAAAATCGTTTCTGAGTTTGGTCGTGGCGAAAACGACAGCGGTTCTACCGAAGTTCAGGTTGCACTGCTGACTGCACAGATTAACCATCTGCAGGGTCACTTCTCCGAGCATAAAAAAGATCACCACAGCCGTCGTGGTCTGCTGCGCATGGTTTCCCAGCGTCGTAAACTGCTCGACTACCTGAAACGTAAAGATGTTGCACGTTACTCTTCGCTGATCGAGCGTCTGGGTCTGCGTCGCTAATTCTGCGAGTTTCAGAAAAAGGGGCCTCAGGGCCCCTTTTTTCGACCAGGCGGCAGCAATTCACTAAAAACTCATGTATTGTTGCTATTAATGATCTTCGTGCAGAGGTTCGCGCGGCTAATGAGAGGCTTGATCCGCAGGGGCGGGTAAAGGTTGTCATTAGTCGCGAGGATGCAGGAGATCGGGTCAACTGACGCTATGTCGTGGATATCGCGTCACCTATTGATATAAAGGATAGAATTTTGCTAAATCCGATCGTTCGTAAATTCCAGTACGGCCAACATACCGTAACGCTGGAAACCGGCATGATGGCTCGTCAGGCCACTGCTGCTGTCATGGTTAGCATGGATGACACTGCGGTATTCGTTACCGTTGTTGGTCAGAAAAAAGCGAAGCCAGGTCAGGACTTCTTCCCGCTGACTGTTAACTATCAAGAGCGTACTTACGCAGCAGGTAAAATCCCGGGTGGTTTCTTCCGTCGTGAAGGCCGTCCAAGCGAAGGCGAAACCCTGATCGCGCGTCTGATTGACCGCCCGGTTCGTCCGCTGTTCCCGGAAGGCTTCGTCAACGAAGTTCAGGTTATCGCTACCGTTGTTTCCGTTAACCCGCAGGTTAACCCGGATATCGTGGCGATGATTGGTGCTTCCGCAGCGCTGTCTCTGTCAGGTATTCCGTTCAACGGTCCTATCGGTTCTGCTCGCGTTGGTTATATCAACGACCAGTACGTTCTGAACCCGACTCAGGATGAGCTGAAAGAAAGTAAGCTGGACCTGGTGGTTGCCGGTACCGAAGCGGCCGTGCTGATGGTTGAATCTGAAGCTGAACTGCTGAGCGAAGACCAGATGCTGGGTGCGGTGGTCTTTGGCCACGAACAGCAGCAGATTGTCATTCAGAACATCAACGACCTGGTTAAAGAAGCGGGTAAACCGCGCTGGGACTGGCAGCCTGAAGCCGTCAACGAAGCGCTGAATGCGCGCGTTGCTGCCCTGGCCGAAGCGCGTCTGAGCGATGCTTACCGTATCACTGATAAACAAGAGCGTTACGCTCAGATTGACGTGATCAAAGCGGAAACTATCGCGACTCTGATTGCTGAAGACGAAACCCTGGACGCTAACGAACTGGGTGAAATCCTGCACGCTATCGAGAAAAATGCCGTACGTAGCCGCGTACTGGCAGGCGAGCCGCGTATCGATGGCCGTGAAAAAGATATGATTCGTGGTCTGGATGTTCGTACTGGCGTACTGCCGCGTACTCACGGTTCCGCACTGTTCACCCGTGGCGAAACTCAGGCGCTGGTGACTGCGACCCTGGGTACCGCACGTGATGCGCAGAACATTGACGAACTGATGGGCGAGCGTACTGACTCCTTCCTGTTCCACTACAACTTCCCTCCGTACTCTGTCGGTGAGACTGGCATGGTGGGTTCACCGAAGCGTCGTGAAATCGGTCACGGTCGTCTGGCTAAGCGCGGCGTACTGGCCGTGATGCCGACCACCGAAGAATTCCCGTACACCGTTCGCGTGGTATCTGAAATCACCGAATCTAACGGTTCTTCCTCCATGGCTTCCGTGTGCGGTGCTTCTCTGGCGCTGATGGATGCTGGTGTGCCGGTGAAGGCTGCCGTTGCGGGTATCGCGATGGGTCTGGTGAAAGAAGGCGACAACTACGTCGTTCTGTCTGACATTCTGGGTGACGAAGACCACCTCGGTGATATGGACTTCAAAGTGGCGGGTTCCCGCGACGGTATCTCTGCGCTGCAGATGGATATCAAAATTGAAGGCATCACCAAAGAGATCATGCAGGTTGCACTGAACCAGGCGAAAGGTGCACGTCTGCACATCCTGGGCGTCATGGAGCAGGCGATTAACGCGCCGCGCGGCGATATCTCTGAATTCGCACCGCGTATCCACACCATCAAGATCAGCCCGGACAAGATCAAAGACGTGATCGGTAAAGGCGGCTCTGTGATTCGTGCGCTGACTGAAGAGACCGGTACTACCATCGAAATCGAAGATGACGGTACCGTGAAGATCGCAGCAACCGATGGCGATAAAGCGCAGCACGCTATCCGTCGTATCGAAGAGATCACGGCTGAGATCGAAGTTGGCCGTGTTTACAATGGTAAAGTGACCCGTATCGTTGACTTTGGCGCATTTGTTGCCATCGGCGGCGGTAAAGAAGGTCTGGTCCACATCTCTCAGATCGCTGACAAGCGCGTAGAGAAAGTGACCGATTACCTGCAGATGGGTCAGGAAGTGCCGGTTAAAGTTCTGGAAGTTGACCGTCAGGGCCGCGTTCGTCTGAGCATTAAAGAAGCAGCTGAACAGACTCAGCCTGCCGCTGCACCGGAAGCTCCGGTTGCTGAGCAAGGCGAGTAAGGTTGCCGTTTGCCCTCCGCGTTGGCGGAGGGCGTATTACGGGCAGGACGCCCTGTTTGCAGCCGGGGAACTGGACGTTCATCCAATCGTTGTCTTCGGGAGTGGGAAATGAAGCCTTTTTTGCGCTGGTGTTTCGTGGCGACAGCTCTCACGCTGGCAGGATGCAGCAACTCTGCCTGGCGTAAGGACGCAGTCCTCGCGGTGCCATTGCAACCGACTTTGCAGCAAGAAGTGATTCTGGCGCGCATGGAACAAATTCTTGCCAGTCGGGCTTTAACCGATGACGAACGCGCACAGCTTTTATATGAGCGCGGAGTGTTGTATGATAGTCTCGGTCTGAGGGCATTAGCGCGAAATGATTTTTCACAAGCGTTGGCAATCCGACCTGATATGCCTGAAGTATTCAATTACTTAGGCATTTATTTAACGCAGGCAGGCAATTTTGATGCTGCCTATGAAGCGTTTGATTCTGTACTTGAGCTTGATCCAACTTACAACTACGCGCACTTAAATCGCGGTATCGCCCTTTATTACGGCGGTCGCGCTAAGTTAGCGCAAGATGATCTGCTGGCGTTTTATCAAGACGATCCCAATGATCCTTTCCGTAGCCTGTGGCTTTACCTCGCTGAGCGTAAACTCGACGAGAAGCAGGCGCTTGAAGCACTGAAACAGCGCTTCGACAAATCGGATAAAGAACAATGGGGATGGAACATTGTCGAGTTCTACCTTAGCGACATCAACGAAAAAACGTTGATGGACCGTTTGAAGGCAGACGCAACGGATAACACCTCGCTCGCTGAGCATCTCAGTGAAACCAACTTCTATTTAGGTAAGTACTACCTAAGTCTGGGGGACAAGGACAGCGCTACGGCACTGTTCAAACTGGCGGTCGCAAACAACGTTCACAACTACGTTGAGCACCGATACGCATTGTTGGAATTATCGCTCTTGGGCCAGGAGCAAGATGACCTGGCAGAATCGGACCAGCAATAGCTGACGAACACATCAGCCCATTTTTTTGTTTGCCATCACCTTAACGGGTGAGGGCGTTGTTGTTCGTTAATACACCTACTTTGAGCCGGTTCACACTTTTCAATGAAAATTACTCTAAATTTTCACGTTGAGTTATGTAGACTGGCCGCCATTAATTTTGAGGCACACGTACTACATGGCTGAATTCGAAACCACTTTTGCAGATCTGGGCCTGAAGGCTCCCATCCTTGAAGCGCTTAACGATCTGGGTTACGAAAAACCATCTCCGATCCAGGCTGAGTGCATTCCGCATCTTCTGGGCGGCCGCGACGTTCTGGGTATGGCCCAGACGGGTAGCGGTAAAACCGCAGCGTTCTCTTTACCGCTGCTGAACAATCTTGATCCTGAGCTGAAAGCACCGCAAATTCTGGTGCTGGCGCCGACCCGCGAACTGGCGGTACAGGTCGCTGAAGCAATGACGGACTTCTCTAAACATATGCGCGGCGTAAACGTGGTAGCCCTTTACGGCGGCCAGCGTTATGACGTGCAGCTGCGTGCTCTGCGCCAGGGACCACAAATCGTTGTGGGTACCCCGGGTCGTCTGCTGGACCACCTGAAGCGCGGTACTCTTGATCTCTCTAAACTGAGCGGTCTGGTACTGGATGAAGCTGACGAAATGTTGCGTATGGGCTTCATCGAAGACGTAGAAACGATTATGGCGCAGATCCCGGAAGGTCATCAGACCGCTCTGTTCTCTGCCACCATGCCGGAAGCGATCCGTCGCATTACCCGCCGCTTTATGAAAGAGCCGCAGGAAGTGCGCATCCAGTCCAGCGTCACGACTCGCCCGGACATCAGCCAGAGCTACTGGACTGCTTACGGTATGCGTAAAAATGAAGCGCTGGTGCGTTTCCTGGAAGCGGAAGATTTTGATGCGGCGATTATCTTCGTTCGTACCAAAAACGCGACCCTGGAAGTGGCTGAAGCGCTGGAGCGTAGCGGCTACAACAGCGCCGCGCTGAACGGCGACATGAACCAGGCGCTGCGTGAGCAGACTCTGGAGCGTCTGAAAGATGGTCGTCTGGATATCCTGATTGCGACCGACGTTGCGGCTCGTGGCCTCGACGTTGAGCGTATCAGCCTGGTTGTTAACTATGATATCCCGATGGACTCCGAGTCTTACGTTCACCGTATCGGCCGTACCGGTCGTGCGGGTCGTGCTGGCCGCGCGCTGCTGTTCGTTGAGAACCGTGAACGCCGCCTGCTGCGTAACATCGAACGCACCATGAAGCTGACGATTCCGGAAGTAGAACTGCCGAACGCAGAACTGCTGGGCAAACGCCGCCTGGAAAAATTTGCCGCTAAAGTTCAGCAGCAGCTGGAAAGCAGCGATCTGGATCAGTACCGTGCGCTGCTGGCGAAAATCCAGCCGTCTGCTGAAGGTGAAGAGCTGGATATCGAAACTCTGGCCGCAGCTCTGCTGAAAATGGCTCAGGGCGAACGTCCGCTGATTCTGCCGCCGGATGCACCGATGCGTCCTAAGCGTGAATTCCGCGACCGTGACGATCGTTTCGAGCGCCGTGGCGACCGCAACGACCGTGGCCCGCGTGGCGACCGTCCGGAGCGTAGCGGTGAAGATCGTCCTAAGCGCGAACGTCGTGACGTGGGCGATATGGAGCTGTATCGCATTGAAGTGGGCCGCGATGATGGCGTTGAAGTTCGTCATATTGTTGGCGCTATCGCTAACGAAGGCGACATCAGCAGCCGTTACATCGGTAACATCAAGCTGTTCGGTACCCACTCCACGATCGAACTGCCGAAAGGCATGCCGGGCGAAGTTCTGCAGCACTTCACTCGTACTCGCATCCTGAACAAGCCGATGAACATGCAGCTGCTGGGCGATGCTCAGCCGCGTCCGGACCGTGGCAGCGAACGTCGTGGCGGTGGTGAGCGCCGTGAAGGCGGTCGCGCATTCGGTGGCGAACGTCGTGAAGGCGGCCGCAACTTCGGTGGTGGTGAGCGTCGCGAAGGCGGCCGTGGTGATGGTCGTCGTTTCAGCGGCGAACGTCGTGACGGTGCTCGTGCTCCGCGTCGTGATGATGCCGCTGCGGCTCCGCGCCGTGATGATTCCGCTGGCCGTCGTCGTTTTGGTGGCGATGCGTAATTAGCGCACTCCGCTAGCGTAAAGTAAATAATACAGCCCCGATCGTAATGATTGGGGCTTTTTTTATTTCTTTTGTACTCGTGTACTGGTACAGTGCTGCGCGTTAACAACGAAAAGCATGAATGACTGGAGATTTCGGCAAATGGCGACACTTACCACTACGGCAACCCGACCGTCCTTGTTTGGCGGCGTGGTGATAATCGGCGGGACCATCATTGGCGCAGGCATGTTTTCGCTGCCGGTGGTCATGTCCGGTGCGTGGTTCTTCTGGTCGCTGGCTGCGCTGATCTTTACCTGGTTTTGCATGCTCCATTCCGGACTGATGATTCTGGAAGCGAACCTGAACTACCGCATTGGCTCCAGCTTCGACACCATCACGAAAGATCTGCTGGGTAAAGGCTGGAATCTGGTCAACGGCCTGTCGATCGCTTTTGTGCTCTATATCCTGACCTACGCCTATATCTCGGCCAGCGGCTCCATACTGCACCATACCTTCGCGGAGCTTTCATTGAATGTGCCGGCGCGGGCTGCGGGCTTTGGCTTTGCGCTGCTGGTGGCTTTTATCGTCTGGTTGAGTACCAAAGCGGTGAGCCGAATGACGGCAATCGTACTGGGAGCGAAGGTTATTACCTTCTTCCTGACCTTTGGAAGTCTGCTGGGGCACGTTGAGCCGACGACACTGTTTAACGTCGCCGAAAAGAATGCATCCTACACGCCGTACCTGTTGATGACCCTGCCGTTTTGCCTGGCTTCCTTTGGCTATCACGGTAACGTACCGAGCCTGATGAAGTATTATGGCAAAGATCCCCGGACCATTATCCGCTGCCTGGTGTACGGTACGCTGCTGGCCCTCGGGCTGTATGTCGTCTGGTTACTGGTGACGATGGGCAACATTCCACGCCCTGAGTTTATCGGCATCGCGCAGAAGGGCGGTAACATAGATGTGCTGGTACAGGCATTGAGCGGGGTGCTCAACAGCCGTAGTCTGGACCTGCTGCTGGTGGTGTTCTCGAACTTCGCCGTTGCCAGCTCTTTCCTTGGGGTCACCCTGGGACTGTTTGACTACCTGGCGGACCTGTTTGGGTTTGATGATTCTGCTCTCGGCCGTTTTAAGACCGCGCTTCTGACCTTTGTTCCACCGATCATTGGCGGTCTGCTGCAGCCCAATGGTTTCCTGTATGCCATCGGCTATGCCGGTCTGGCCGCAACCGTCTGGGCGGCGATTGTCCCGGCGCTGCTGGCCCGCGCATCGCGCAAGCGCTTCGGTAGCCCACAGTTTCGTGTCTGGGGCGGAACGCCGATGATTGTGCTGATTCTGCTGTTTGGTGCCGGTAACATCATCGTGCATTTCCTGTCGAGCTTTAATCTGTTGCCTGTTTACCAGTAAACAGAACGCCCGGTGGCGCGACGCTGACCGGGCCTACCGAAGCGAGCAGGCCGGATAAGACGCCGTCGCCATCCGGCAAAAAACTACCCCAGCAACTCCTCTTTCACCTGCATCGCTAAATCAAACGAATGCAGGCGCGCCTGATGATCGAAGATCTGGCCGTTCACCATCAGCTCATCGGCCTGGGTTTCCCGCAAAATGGACTCCAGCCCGTGGCGGATTTTGGCTTTATCCCCTACCAGCGACATGCTGAGCGCCTGCTGTACTCCATACTGTTCTGAGGCGGACCACAGTTGATGCATATTTTCCACCGGCGGCGGGAGCTGACCGGTTTCGCCGCGACGCAGCTTCACGAATGCCTGTTGCATCGAGGTGAACAGGAATTCGGCATCACGGTTGCTATCGGCGGCGATGATATTAATACATACCATGGCGTACGGTTTCGCTAAGCGCTCGGACGGTTTGAACTGGGTGCGGTAGAGATGCAGCGCCTGGAATAACATATCCGGCGCAAAGTGCGACGCGAAGGCAAAGGGCAACCCAAGCTGTGCCGCCAGCTGTGCGCTGTACAGACTGGAGCCTAACAGCCACACCGGGATCTGCTCTCCGTAGCCGGGAACCGGGCGCACGTGCGGATTGGGATCGCGGGCATCAAACCAGTCCACCAGTTCGGCGACATCGCGCGGGAAGTTATCAACATCCCCGCCCATATGGCGGCGGAGCGCCATCATCGTCCGCTGGTCGCTGCCCGGCGCACGGCCAAGCCCCAGGTCAATACGTCCTGGATACAAGGTATTGAGCGTACCGAACTGTTCGGCGATCACCAGCGGTGAATGGTTGGGTAACATCACGCCACCGGATCCCAGATGCAGCGTCGTGGTATTCGCCGCCAGATAGCCGATAAGCACCGATGTTGCGGCGCTGGCAATGCCAACCATGTTGTGATGTTCCGCCAGCCAATAGCGATGATAGCCGCGTTTTTCAGCCAGGCGAGCGAGATCCAGAGAGTGTGAGAAGGCCGTTTTGGCGCAAGAACCCTCGGGGATCGGTGCCAGATCGAGCACCGAGAACGGAATAGATTTGTCAGTCATAAAGGCTCACTTTGTTACAGCATCGTCATCAGATTGAAGGTCTTCTTCCAGCCTGGCGCATTCAGCGAGCGCCAGCCAGAAAAGCTGCAGCTTTCATACTGCATGAAAAGACGAAGCATGCTGTTAACAAAGCGAGCTATTTTCAGGACTGCAGTTCCAGCCCGGCCAGTCGTTTCCAGTAACCGTTGCAGTCACTGTTGGCGATCAGCGGCAGCGGCGAGGCGCCGTTTTCATTGGCGCGGAAGGCATCGAGCATAGCAAAGGTATCGTTACCCAGCGGTGACAGGCGCACTATATCGACCAGCCCCTGCATCGACGCCAGTTCGTTGCCGAGGTTATAGACATAGCCGCTCATGGTCTGAATACCGTTCAGGACAAACACCTGCTGATTTTCCTGGGACAGCACGCTGCGCCCGTTCGGGTACTTGATGCAGCAGGTCTCACATTCATCTTTCGGGCGATCTTCGGAACGTGCGGTAAAGCAGCGAGCGGAATAGGCCAACGGCAGGTGGCCGTAGCTCAGGACTTCCACTTCGAACTGGTCGCGGAGACCGAGCTCTTCGCACTGGGCGAGCAGGTTCACCAGCCAGTCGCGAGACAGCTCAACCGGCATGCACCAGCGTATCATTCCTTGTTTACGCAGCAGACGCAGGGTGACGGCGTTATAGCAGTTGAGCGCATGTCCGGCGACGAAAGGCAGTTTGCGCTCTGCGCACATATTGACGACGCCAAGGTCGCTGGCTTCGATCAGAAATTCACCGTTATCGACATAGCGCTTCAGCTCGTTGAGTTCGGAAGAGGCCTGCACCAGCGCAAGCGTGGAGAGCACCACCTGCTTACCGCTGCCCGCCAGCGCTTTCGCCATCTCCAGCCAGTCGCCCACTTTGGTGGCGCGGCGTTTGCTGCATACGGCTTCGCCCAGATAGATCGTATCAGCACTGGATCGTGCGGCCTGCTGGTAAAAATCTTCCAGCGTCTCTTTCGGCCAGTAGTAAAGCACCGGCCCTAATGAATATTTCATTACTTTTCTCACTGCCATTTACGGTGGTAGGCGCCAAGGGTGGTTTGTGTCCCTTCGGACATGGCACCGAGCGTCTCCATCCATGCGGATTGCGGAATAAAGTTTTGCGGATCGGCTTTGCAGCGATCGATCGCCTGGCGCCATACTTTCGCCACCTGGGTGACGTAGGCGGGGCTGCGCTGGCGACCTTCAATTTTCACCGACGCAATATTTGCCGCCATCAGTTCCGGCAGGAGCTCCAGCGTATTCAGGCTGGTTGGCTCTTCCAGCGCATGATAGCGCTCGCCATCTACCAGATAGCGACCCTTGCACAGCGTCGGGTAACCCGCATTTTCACCATCCTGATAGCGATCGATCAGCACTTCGTTGAGGCGTGACTCGAGACCCTGCGGCGTTTGTTGCCAGCGGACAAAGCGCGCAGGTGAACAGGCGCCGACGGTATTCGGCGATTCGCCGGTCAGGTAAGAAGAGAGGTAGCAGCGGCCTTCTGCCATGATGCACAGGCTGCCGAAGGCGAAGACCTCCAGCGGAACCGGCGTCGTGCGGGCGAGCTGTTTTACCTGATGAATCGACAGCACGCGCGGTAGCACAACGCGGGCGACATCGAAATTGCGATGATAGAAACGCACCGCCTCTTCGTTGGTTGCCGACGCCTGTACCGAAACGTGGCGTTCAATATGCGGATAACGCTCTGCGGCGTATTCCAGCATGGCGATATCGGCAAGGATTAAGGCATCCGCGCCCAGCTGTGCCGCCATGTCTACCGCACGCTGCCAGCGGGCATAACCGTCAGGATGTGCAAAGGTGTTGATCGCTATATGCAGCTTACGACGGTGCTGATGCACAAAGCTAACGGCCTCCTGCAGTTTCTTTTCGGTGAAATTAAGGCCGGCAAAGTGGCGGGCGTTGGTGTCATCTTTCAGCCCGATATAGACGGCGTCGGCACCGTTTTCGATGGCCGCCTTAAGTGCCGGAAGGTTGCCGGCTGGGCAGAGCAGCTCCATAATTTTTCCTGAAAAATGCGGCCCGTAGGGACGCTGATAGGGTTAATGAGCAGGGATTTTAGTTAACCTTCTGGTGACAATTTTTGATTTGAGGCAGTTAAAAGCGTATTGGCGGTGCCAATAATTGGTACCCGTTGTGGTGATTTTGTTGATTTACGCCGCTATGTCGTTTATTTGATATGGCACAATAGCGGAACTATTGCTTTCATGGAGTAAGGCTTGTGTTGGATAAATTGCGTTCCCGGCTGGTCCACTTTGGCCCGTCTTTGATGAGCGTGCCGGTTAAGCTGGCGCCTTTTGCCCTCAAGCGCCAGGTGCTGGAGCAGGTATTAAGCTGGCAGTTTCGTCAGGCTCTGGAAGAGGGCGAACTGGATTTTCTCGAAGGCCGCTGGTTAAGTATTAATGTGCGTGATATCGGTTTGCTGTGGTATACCTCGGTGAGCGAAGGGCGTCTGGTGGTCAGCGCTACGGCCGAAGCGGATGTGAGCTTCAGCGCCGATGCCAGCGATCTGCTGATGATCGCCGCGCGTAAACAGGATCCGGATACATTGTTCTTCCAGCGTCGGCTGGTCATCGAAGGTGATACTGAGCTGGGGCTGTATGTAAAAAACCTGATGGATGCCATTGAGCTGGAGCAGATGCCAAAAGCGCTGCGCGTGATGCTGCTGCAGCTGGCTGACTTTGTTGAAGCGGGGCTGAACGGCCCGCGGAAACCTGAACAGACATCGGTAGGTGAGGCATGCTGATTCGAGTTGAAATTGGGATTGATGCACCGGGAATCGACGCGTTACTGCGCCGTACGTTTGGCAGCGATGCCGAGGCGCAGCTGGTGCACGATTTACGTGAAGACGGCCTGATCACGCTGGGCGTGGTGGCGACAGATGATGAAGGGCAGGTTATTGGCTATGTCGCCTTCAGCCCGGTCTCCGTTGAAGGCGAAGAGCTGCAGTGGGTCGGACTGGCGCCGCTGGCGGTAGATGAAAACTATCGCGGCCAGGGAATCGGCAGCCAGCTGGTCTACGAAGGGCTGGATTCATTGAATGAGTTTAGCTATGCCGCAGTGGTGACGCTGGGCGAGCCGGCCTTCTACGGCCGCCTCGGCTTTGAGCCGGCTGCCCGCTTCGATCTGCGTTGCCGCTGGCCGGATACCGGCGAGGCGTTCCAGGTGCGCCCGTTGGCCGATGACGCGCTGGAAGGGGTGCATGGGCTGGTAGAGTACTGCGATCGCTTTAACCGCCTCTGAGGCTCTCCAGCAGAGTCTCAAAAGAACCATCTCCGGCAACGAGGCGCTCTTTCTGGCGCTTCGTTAGCTGCTTGATGCGATACTCCAGTCGTAGCGCAAGTGAGTGTTCACCAACTTCCTGGCTGAACGCCAGCTGCAGTTCGCCTTTTCCGCGCAATGCTTTTGCTCCCTTGCCATCCTGATGCTGACAAAAACGGCGTGCAACATCGGTAGTGATCCCGGTGTAAAGGCGATTATCGGCGGTACGTATCAGATAGAGAAACCAGCGCACGGTAGAAAGATCGGTATGTTAAGGTAGTTGCACCATAACATACCGGAGGGTAAAGATGGATACGCTTGCTGCTATCAGCCGCTGGCTTGGCAAACAGCATGTGATTAGCTGGTGCGTTGCCAGCGACGGAGAGCTGTGGTGCGCCAATGCGTTCTATGTGTATGACTCGCAAAACGTCGCCTTCTATCTCCTGAGTGATGACAGTACCCGCCACGGGCAGATGACCGGCCTGCGCGCAAAGGTCGCCGGCACCGTCAATGGCCAGCCGAAAACCGTTGCCCGTATTCGCGGCGTCCAGTTCAAAGGTGAAATTCGTCGTCTTTCAGGTCACGAGGAAGAGACGATGCGCGCGCGGTACGTCAGCCGCTTTCCGATCGCCAGGATGCTGCGGGCGCCGGTCTGGGAAATCCGCCCGGATGAGCTCAAATTCACCGATAACACGCTGGGGTTTGGCACCAAGTTACACTGGCTACGTCACCCGGATAGCGAGTGAAAGCCCGCACGGGCGTGCAGAGTCTCACATTTCCCGCATACTCTTGTTACCGCGGCATCCGCCGCTGAAGGGCTGATTTTTCAGGGGGCATAATGAGTCAGGTGCTAATAACAGGGGCTACCGGATTAGTTGGTGGGCACTTACTTCGAATGCTGATCGAGGCGCCGGACATTGCGGCGATAACCGCAGCGACCCGCCGTCCGCTGGCGGACGCAGAGGGAGTGCTAAATCCTCACGCGCCTGAGCTGAGCGATGCGCTGGCGCAGGTTGTTGACCCTGTTGATATCGTGTTTTGCTGTCTCGGGACCACGCTGCGAGACGCGGGCAGCAAAGCCGCCTTCATTCAGGCTGACTACCAGCTGGTGGTGGATACGGCGCTCACCGGGCTCCGGCTGGGCGCGAAGCACATGCTGGTGGTCAGCGCGATGGGGGCCAATCCGCATTCGATGTTCTTCTACAACCGCGTTAAAGGCGAAATGGAAGAGGCGCTGCGTGCGCAGCCGTGGACGCGTCTGACGATTTTGCGCCCGTCGATGCTGCTGGGCGATCGAGAGCAAAAAAGGGCAAATGAAGCGGTGCTGGCGCCATTATTCCGATTGCTGCCGGGAAACTGGAAATCTATCCATGCCCATGAGGTGGCGCAAGCGATGCTGAGCGAAGCGCTGACCCCTGGCCGGGAAGGCGTGACGATTCTGCCATCGGCAAAACTGCGTGAAATTGCGGCCAGCGAAGCGTAGTATTCTGCGCTTCACATCATATCACCACATCTTTCCTGGGGAATGCTATGGCTGGTCAGTCTTCATCTCAGGCGGCGTCACCGTTTCAATGGTGGAAGCCCGCACTCTTTTTTCTCGTTGTTATCGTTGGCCTGTGGTTCGTCAAATGGCAGCCTTACTATGGCAAGGCGTTTACGGCCGCAGAAACGCACAGTATCGGTAAATCGATCCTGGCCCAGGCCGACGCCAACCCGCTAAAAGCGGCATGGGACTACGCGGTGGTCTACTTCCTGGCGGTGTGGAAAGCGGCGGTGCTGGGCGTCCTGCTCGGTTCGCTGATTCAGGTGCTGATCCCGCGCGACTGGCTGCTGCGTACGCTGGGCCAATCGCGATTTCGCGGTACGCTCTCAGGGGTGCTGTTTTCTCTGCCTGGTATGATGTGTACTTGCTGCGCCGCACCGGTTGCGGCGGGGATGCGTAAGCAGCAGGTATCGATGGGCGGCGCGCTGGCGTTCTGGATGGGCAACCCGCTGCTGAATCCGGCAACGCTGGTGTTTATGGGCTTTGTGCTGGGCTGGCAGTTTGCGTTGATTCGCCTGGCTGCCGGGCTGGCAACGGTGTTGATCGTGGCGACGCTGGTGCAAAAATGGGTCAAAGAGGCGGCAACGCAACCGTCAGATCTTCCGGCTGTCGATGGTACCGCACAGGGGCCTTTTTTCACCCGCTGGCTGAGCGCACTCTGGACCCTGTTCTGGAATACTATCCCGGTCTATATTCTGGCGGTCCTGGTGCTGGGGGCGGCACGTGTCTGGCTGTTCCCGCATGCCGATGGCGTGGTGGGGAATACCCTGTTCTGGGTGGTGGCGATGGCGATAGCCGGCTGTCTGTTTGTCATCCCTACCGCGGCGGAGATCCCTATCGTCCAAACCATGATGCTGGCGGGAATGGGGTTTGCCCCGGCGCTGGCGCTGCTCATCACGCTGCCTGCGGTCAGCGTGCCGTCGTTGATTATGTTGCGTAAGGCTTTTCCGGCGAAAGCGCTGTGGCTGACCGGTGGGCTGGTGGCCCTATGCGGCGCGGTGGTTGGCGGACTGGCGTTACTCTGAGGAAATCCCGGGCTGCGGCTAACGCCTTGCCCGGTTCGTCACCCGGTTCAGCATTGCGCGAGCCGGGACTATTTGGGGGACTTACTTGATATAGGTAAAGGCGGTGGTCACACGCGATACGCCGCTGACCCGACTGGCGATATCTGCCGCCGCACGACCTTCACGCTCCGTGACCAGACCCATCAGGAACACTTCGCCATTCTCGGTCGTTACTTTAACGTTTGACGATTTGACCTGATCGGTGCCCAGCAGCTGAGAGCGCACTTTGGTCGTAATCCAGGTATCGGAAGAGGCGGTACCTAAACCAATCGGCTGGCCCTGACGCACTTCGTTAAAGACTTCCGTTGTGCCTTCGACGCCCATGGCGATTTGTTTCGCGCGCGCGGAGAGATCCGCCACCGGAGACTGACCGGTCAGCAGGACTTTGCCCTGATAGGCGGTAACGTTAATCCGCGCCTGTTTCTTAATTTGCTCGTCTTTCGACAGCGCGCTGTTGACGCGCAGTTCCAGCGTACTGTCATCAACCTGAGTACCGACCGTACGCGGGTCCGTGGCGGCTTTGGTGCCGACAGCTGCCGTTCCGACTACCGCTGCGGCAACGCATCCTTGTAGCAGTAGCGCAGAAAGAATGATGGCGAGGGGCGAGAGAGCCTTCATGTGTTCTCCTTAATCGTCCTGGTGTGGAAAAAGCGTGTTATCAATCAAATCGCACAGGCAGTTAACGGTGAGCATGTGCATTTCCTGAATTCGCGCGCTGCGATGAGACGGAATGCGGATTTCGACATCCTGCTGGCCCAGCAGACCAGCCAGCTCACCGCCGTCGTAGCCGGTGAGTGCGACGATGGTCATATCGCGGGTGACGGCAGCTTCAACGGCTTTCACGATGTCCCGACTATTGCCGCGCGTGGAAATGGCCAGCAGAACATCACCTGCGTGGCCTAACGCGCGAACCTGCTTGGCGTAGATTTCGTCATGCAGGCGATCGTTGGCAATTGCGGTTAAGACCACATTATCGGTATTTAGTGCAATGGCGGGTAAACCAGGACGCTCTGTTTCAAAACGATTAATCATGCTGGCAGCAAAATGCTGTGCGTTGGCGGCAGAGGTGCCATTGCCACAACAGAGGATTTTGTTGCCATTGAGCAGCGACTGTACCAGGGTCAAGGCCGCACGGGAGATGGCATCCGGGAGAGCTTCCGCTGCTGCAATTTGGGTTTGAATGCTTTCAGTAAAGCAGGCTTTAATTCTATCGAGCACGGGATCCCTTAATTCATTTACGCTATTCGCCAAAGGCGTTTCTCAGCCATTGGATGTCGTTTCCGGTGAAGGCTACCACATCGAAACGGCAATCCACAGTGTCAAAGCTCCCATTCTGCCGGGAGAGCCACAGGCGAGCAGCCTGGAGGAGTCTTTGTTGTTTTTTTTGCGTGACGCTGGAGGCGGCATCCCCGTAGCTTGCGCTGCGCCGATAGCGCACTTCCACAAAAACGGTTACCGCGCCATCGCGCATGATGAGGTCAATCTCACCGCCCCGCTCGCGGGCGTTGGCGGCGATAAAATGCAGCCCCCGGCTTTCCAGCCACCGGCGAGCCTGGTTTTCCCAGGCATCTCCGGTCTGTTTGGTTAGTTGGCTGCGACGATCTGTCCGTGTTGGTACTTGAGCCATGACAATTTCCTGTTGATCACGCAGTCCTGCGTGGCCGTCAGATCGCCGGTGTTACCGTTCAGCTCGAAGCCCGGCGTCTGGCGCATCTGGGCGAAATGGTTAGCCAGAGACCAGGCATCCGCGCCCATTGCATACAGGCGAGCCAGTGAGTAATCGTTGCGCACGGCGGAGAGCGCCTGCTGCATCAGCGCCGGGTTGCTGCCGGCCAGCATCGGGATCTCACTATACTGCAAACCTTCCATCTCCAGGCGGAAATCCGGACCGGCAGTGCCCTGGGCGCTACGGGAGCTGGCGTACAGGGTGACATTGCTCTGGCTGCCGTTGCGCAGGGCGATCATCGGTTTGATATAGGCAATCTGTTCCGGCGTCGCCAGGATCCAGGCGGCGTCGACGCCACCGCTACTGCTGACCGGGACATCTTCCGGGTTGCCGAGGCTGCTGTCAGACGCTGACGGCAGCGTAGAAACGGGCGTACCGCTCAGAGAGATACCGCTGTTGACGCTGGATTTCAGCTCAGAAGCGGAACCAAAGCGCTGCTGCAGGACGGTTCCGCCACCCAGTTTTAACCACTCGTTGGCGAAGGCGTTCACCACGCGATCGCCGAGCGCGCCGCGAGGCGCCAGCAGCAGCGGCGTTTGTTTGCCCTGATCGTGAATATGGCGCGCCGCGTCACGGGCCTCATCTTCCGGGGAGAGGGCGAAATAGCAAATATTGGCGCGATTTTCGACTTTCTCCGGCTGATTCAGCGCCAGTACGTTGAGCGAGGTATTGCTCTTGATGACATCCTCGACGTTATCTTTGAGCAGCGGGCCGACGACGAGGGTGGCGCCATCCTGCTGTACCTGCGCGAGCAGCTGACTCATTGGTTGCGTGGTGGTGTCGTAAATTTTCAGTTCAGCCGAAGGGTTGGCCGGGGTGGTGGCAACCGGCTGGGTCTGCGGTGCGCTGACCGCAGGTTGCGCGGTTGTGGCGGTGGCGTCGCTGGTGGCTGACTGCTCCGGCACCGCGGCAGCCTGAGTGGCGGTCGGCGCAGTGATCGGAGCCGGCGCCCGATCGGCCTCTGGCGCCTGTACAGGGACCGGCGCGGTATTGGTTGAGGTCAGGTCACCCACTTCGGCCTGTGAAGGGCTCACGACGTCGCTGCTGGCGACACTGGCGGCCTGCGCAACCTGGGCAGGAACGGCGTTTCCGGTGACGGTCGGCGCGCCATTTTTCGCCGCTTCAAAACCCTGCTGGATGGTACGACCGAAGACGGCGGCCTGGCCGTTGAGCGGCAGCAGGAGGGCGATCTTATTGGTTGAGGCCGGTTTATAATTTTGCATATTCACCAGCGCTGTTGGCAGCATTTTCGCGCCAGGGTTCTGCGGATAGCGGGTTTGCCAGTCTTTCACGCCGGCTTTGAGCAGGGTGGGATCGTTACGGTTGTCAAACCACATGCGTTGCAGATCCAGCCATCCCTGCAGGACGTTCTCATCGGCATTGATGATCAGCGCGTTAGCCTGATCCTGGGTCATTGAGGTGAGCGCTTTCCAGGTCGCGTCGATATTCTGCTGCTGTTGTTTCGGCTGACTCAGCAGCGGCTGCTGGGCGATCAGGGCACGTAGCAGCGTAATTGACGGACGGCCCTGGCTGGCATCAATCTGCGCCTGCCAGTATCGCGGCTGCTGATTCGTCTCGAAGCTTGCCGGATCGAGCTTGCTCAGCAGCGCCTGAGCGCCCTGGAAATCGTTCTGTGCCAGCTTCACTTCGACGGCCAGCAGAGATTGCTCGCGGGCCTGGGTACCGTTGAGATTAGAGGGCAGCTGGTTGAACAGGTCGATGGCCTGCTGCTTTTTGCCTTCCTGTAACAGTGCACGAATGGCGAGTAATTGCCAGTTGGTCTTGCTATCATTCGAGCTTTGCTGCATTTGCTGTAGGTAGTAACTGGAATCTGCCTGTGCCGTACCCTGTAAAAACGCCGTGCTTTGATCCGGGGTATGGGTGCCGCAGCCAGCGAAGATCAAAGCAGCCAGCAGTACGGGCAGACAACGCGCGGGTTTAGAACGAAGAAATGTTGACGGTACCATATGTATCCAGTGATATTTTTTTGGCTCAATGCTCAATATTAATTCGGCAATACGGACGAGACAATGAAACAACACGAATCAGCAGATAATTCTCAGGGGCAGCTCTATATTGTGCCCACTCCGATCGGAAATCTGTCTGATATCACGCAGCGTGCCCTGGAAGTATTACAAGCCGTTGATTTAGTTGCCGCGGAAGATACCCGCCACACCGGTTTGCTGCTCCAGCATTTTGCGATTAACGCCCGTTTATTTGCGCTGCACGACCATAATGAACAGCAAAAAGCTGAAACACTTCTGGCGAAATTAAAAGACGGGCAGAACATTGCGCTGGTGTCTGACGCCGGGACTCCGCTGATCAACGATCCGGGCTATCACCTGGTACGGGCTTGTCGCGAGGCCAATATCCGCGTGGTGCCGCTTCCGGGCCCCTGTGCCGCCATTGCTGCGCTCAGCGCGGCAGGACTGCCTTCCGATCGTTTCTGCTACGAAGGATTCCTGCCGGCAAAATCAAAAGGACGTCGCGATACGCTGAAGGCGCTGGAAGAAGAGCCGCGTACGCTGATCTTTTACGAATCAACTCACCGTTTACTGGAAAGCCTGGAAGATATCTGCACGGTGCTGGGAGAGTCCCGCTACGTGGTGCTGGCGCGTGAGCTGACCAAAACCTGGGAATCCATTCACGGCGCGCCAATTGGCGAACTGCTGGCGTGGGTGAAAGAGGATGAGAACCGACGTAAAGGCGAGATGGTACTGATCGTCGAAGGGTTTAAAGCGCAGGAAGAAGCCCTGCCCGCAGACGCGCTGCGTACGCTGGCTCTGCTGCAGGCGGAGCTACCGCTGAAAAAAGCCGCTGCGCTGGCCGCGGAAATTCACGGCGTGAAGAAAAATGCGCTGTATAAATATGCGCTGGAGCAGCAGGGATAAGAGACAGGCCCGGGAACCCCGGGCCATTTATCTTATTTGATCGGCGTGGCTTCAAAAACCAGCGTTTGTAGCGGCTGTAGCGTAATAACCACGGCGTCCTGATAATGCTCCGGAACCGTTGGGTTATTGCCGTAGCGAGCGGTCAGAGTAAACCGGGTTGCTTCGCCCTGAGGAATTTCAAACTCTTTTTTCAGATTCAGGTAGTAACTTTGCGGTTTATCGGAAGGGTTACGCAGTCCCAGTATCGCCTTGTCTTTGCTCCAGGAGGCCCAGCCATACACCTCAAGCGCCGTCGGATCGCCGCCGACCCAGTGTGTATCCACCAGCACGTGGGCATTTTCACGCGACCATTTTGCGGCCTCTGCCAGAACGTCCCACTTGGCTTTGTTCAACATGGACGGCGTGATGTACAGCTCCTGTAGCTGGGTCCCCGTCGCGAAATAGCTCCACACCTGATCGGCAAAATCGCCGTCGCTCTGCACTTTCTCCAGTCCATAATAGGCATTCTCTGCACTGACAATACCATGATACATCAAGGAATTAAGTGGGAATAATGGCCCCTTTCTTACGATTGAGCGCCAGGTTTCCGCGTCGCGATAGGTCATCCACTGCTGTACCGGCGTTCCGGGACCGTACAGATTGATATCATCGCCCTGACGCCAGATCGAATCAGCGTAGAACAGCCATGACGGGCTGGCATCGGTGCCGGTCGTCAGGTTGATAAACAGGTTCGGGTTTGCGCTACGCATGTTGTGTAGCAGGGCGATAGAGGCATCAAAATCGGAAGCAAACGGGCTACCCTCAATATGTGAGTTGGCATTGCCCATGCCGTCCAGTTTGAAGGAGGTGATGTGTTCGTTCTTAATCAGGCTGGCGATCTGTTCATTGAAGTTCTTGAAATAACGAGGCCCTGAGAGCGCAAATTTACCGTCGACCGTTTCAAAACCATACTCTTTGGCATGAGAGACGCGAATATCGCGCGGTTTATTGTAGCCGCCCCACGGTGAGAGCCATAAACCGACGGAACTATGCAGGCTGTCCGCTTTCTCCCTGACCTTGCCGAAACCCTGACTGAATGCCGGGCCAAATAACCATCTGCCGGTACGATCGTCCCAGCCATCATCCAGCAGGAAAGCATCGAGAGGTACGCCGCGGCCGGTAATAAACGCCTTATTCCATTCATCCATACGCCCCAGCACGTCCTGCTCGGTGTAGGTGGTAAAGAAGCCGATGTCCATCCAGCTATTGTAGTGGAGGTAGGGTTTATAAGGGCGTGGGCGAACGGCATCGATAAACTGGTTAACACTGCGGCGCAGCTGGCTGGTTTCCGCCACGGTGCCAAACCAGGTGGTATAGCTCACCGGTGTTTCCGGCTGGACGGGCGTTTTCAGTTCGACGTTGAGATTGGTGGTGCCTTCATAGGCATAAGTATTGACGACAGGCTTATTCGGCAACATGAAAAACGTGTCGGCAATAATCGGCGAACTGTTAATTGCGCCATCGACATAAGGGGCCTGCGCCTGTTTTTTGGTCGGGAAGAAGGTGATTTTCGCGACATTCTGCGCTTTGCCAACGGCGGCAATGGTGTAATCGATACTGGCGTACTTGCCTTTCAGCAGGTTCAGCGTCATGGTCACGTTGAAATCGGGATGGACGTACTCCACCACCAGCGTATTCTCTTTTTTCTCAACGTGGCTGATTTTAAAATCAGCCGTATGGATAACGGTCTCATCCGGTAGCGTCAGAAAGAATGGTTCCTGAGGCGACAGCTGATGGCCGGAATGCGTATCTTTAACCACCACAGCCGAACTGGCATCATCGAATGAGAAAGCCATATTGTCGTTATTCAGTGCATAGTTCGCCGCAAAGGCACTTTGTGAAATAAACAGGGCGAGCAACGAAACATTGAGCGCTTTTTTCATGGGGCAGAGGTCCTTTGTTTTCGTTTTATCAGCGTTATCCTGTCGTGAATAACGCTGTGGGACAGAGGCGTATCATGACCGCCTGCGAAAGCGATCAGGCTTCAGCGGGGAGCAGTAGACGGCTGGCTGAGCCGCAGACGGTGATTTTGTGTCTGACCACCTCTTTCATGGCATCCATACCGACGCGCATGTAGTAGCGAGGATCGTTACCCTGCGGATTTTCGGCGAACCATTTTTTGACCGCCGCGGCGAAGGCGATTTTTAGCTCGGTGGCGACGTTGACTTTACATACCCCCAGTTCGATGGTGCGGCGAACGTAATCGTCAGGTACGTCGCTTGCGCCGTGCAGCACCAGCGGTACGTCCACGACCTCGCGGATTTCCGCCAGACGCTGGAAGTCAATTTTTGGCGTTTTGCTGTAGAGCCCGTGGGCGGTGCCGATTGCTACCGCAAGACTGTCGACTCCGGTCAATTCAACAAAACGCTTTGCCTCCTGCGGATCGGTCAGAAAAGCGCTTTCAGCATCAACGCTCATATCATCTTCCACGCCGCCCAGGCGTCCGAGTTCTGCTTCGACGCTGCAATCACGGGCATGGCAAAAATCCACGACCGATTTCACCAGCCGGACATTCTCTGCAAACGGGAAATGGCTACCATCGATCATGGCGCTACGAACGCCGGCATTTACTTTACGGGTAATATCTTCCAGCGATTCGTGATGATCGAGATGCAGCGCCAGCGGCATGTCGTAGGTAGTGGAGTAAGCGCTGCATAGCGCATAGATCTCCTCCAGCGCGATGTGCTTAAACGTGCCCGGCGTTCCTGCGAGGATCACCGGCGATCGCATTTCACTGCAGACTTCAAGGATCGCCTGGATCGTCTCGGCGTTATGAATGTTGAATGCCGGTACCGCATAGCCTTTTGCCTGGGCATCCAGCAGGAGATATTTCGTCGAAATAATACTCATGATGCGTTCCTCTCAAGCATTCCAGGGGTGAATGACAACACCTTGCACCACGCGGTTAACCGTACCGCTGGCGGAAGGGGTATCCGGGGTATTACCAACGCGGATAGATTGTGCGAGCGCAAACGTCTGGGCATACATCAGGAAGCAGAACGCCTGCTCGACATCGCTAAAGGTGCGGGAAGAAGACGGTAACAGGATGTGTGGGCCGGCTTCGACGGCGGCGTCGCTTTCGGCCGCTATTGCTACCACGCGCATGGCCTGGTTGTCGCGACGCAGCTCGGCCAGTAGATCGAGATCGTACTGGCGGGTATAGGGATGGCTGGACACCATCACCACCACCAGCGTTTCATTATCCACCAGCGATTTAGGTCCGTGGCGGAAGCCGACTGGGGAGTCATAAAACGCCGCCAGCTTACCGGCGGTCAGCTCCAGGACCTTGAGGGCCGATTCACGAGCCGCGCCCTGTAATCCGCCGCTGCCAAGATAGACGATCCGTTTCCACGGCTCATAACCAAACACCCCATCGCTAAAATCACCCAGCGACGTGAGGATCGTTTGGCAACGATCCGCTACGTCACGGAAGGTTTTGCTGTTGATCGTCTCCGGCGCGAATACCGCAAGGCAGCTTGCCATCATGGTGGTGATACTGCTGGTCATTGCGAAGCCGCGGTCATGTGTTTCTGCCGGCATCAATAGCGCAAAGGCGTTATCGCGGTTCACCGCATTTTGGTACAGGCTGCCGGCTTCATTACAGGTAATCGACAGGTGGTAGCATTCCGGTACGAACTGATTGGCCAGCTCAACGGCGGCGACGCTCTCCGGGCTATTGCCGGAGCGGGCAAAGGAGACCAGCAGCAGCGGATGTGCGGCGTTAAAATAGTCCATGGGGTTGGTGACCAGGTCCGTCGTTGGGATCGCGCTGATATTTTTTCCGCTCTGGCGCGACAGCCAGGGCGCGATGATCTCGCCGATAAAGGCGGAGGTGCCAGCACCAGTCAGGACAATCCGCAGATCGTTTTTGCGCAGCAGCGGGGCGAGGAAGCTGTCGATCGTTGCACGATTATTGTCGATGTTGTTGAGTGAGCGAAGCCAGCAGGAGGGCTGTTGACGAATCTCTGCTTCAGTCCAGGTGCCAGTCGAGGCAAAGGCGGCGGTATAGGTTTCAGGCATAACTCAGTCCTTAGTCGTGTGAATTCCACATCAGACGCTGGCAAAAATGTCGCTATCTTTCGTTTCGTTTCACTTATTCATGTAATCAGTTAGATAAAATCTATAGGAAAGAAATCGAAAGTTCAATGGAAGAAATTAGAAATAAAACGAAAACTGTGATCTTTGAAGTTATGATGTTTTTATGTGACTGATAAACAATAAATTATGTGTTTTTATTGTCAGACTGGCGTTATTTCAGAAAGAAAGGAAAAGGCCTTTCGGTACAACGCCGAAGGCCAATGTGATACATAACGAAAGGATTAAAGGGAGAGCGCCTGTCCCTGAATCCAGATTTTTTGCAGCTGCAGGCTGTCATCCAGCGCAATAACGTTGGCGTATTTTCCCGTCCGCAGCGATCCCAGCCGATCGTCGATACCCAACAGACGAGCAGGGTGGAGCGATGCCATATGAATGGCCTGTTCTGGCGTGGCGCCTGCTTGTTCAACCATGTTGCGAACGGCGGCATCAAGAGAGAGCGTGCTGCCCGCGAGGCCACCGGAAGCGGTACGTACGATGCCCTTACGCATTTCTACCTCTTCGCCGCACAACGAATAGTGGCCATCCGGCATGCCGGCTGCCTGCATCGCATCGGTGATCAGAACCAGCCTCTCTCTGGCACAGCTGCAACACAGCTGCATGGCGGCAGGATGGACATGATGACCATCGGCGATAAGTTCCAGCCATGCATGCCGGGTGGTTAACCCGGCACCGACCATGCCAGGCTCCCGATGATGTAATCCGCTCATGCCGTTGTAGCAATGCACCAGCCCGTCAGCGCCTGCGGTAAACGCCGCTCGGGTCTGTGCATAGGTGGCAGCGCTATGGCCCAGCATGACGCGGATACCCTGCTGTTTAAGATGGCGAATAGCCCGTATGGCATCCGGTTTTTCCGGTGCCAGGGCCACGACCCGCAGCGTTTGCCGGGAGCGAGCAATCAACGTATCCAGCTCGGCGATATCCAGTTCACGGAACAACTCGGGTGGATGGGCGCCTTTATTCTCTGGCGTAAAGTAGGGGCCTTCAAGATAGCTCCCCAATACCAGGGCGCCGGGGCCGCCGGAAAGCGTGCGTCGGGCGATACGTTCCAGCGCACCGTGGATGGCCTGCAACGGCGCGGTGACGGTAGTCGGGAGCCAGGCCCCCACTCCCTCGCGAGTTTTATACATCGCCAGCCTGTCGAGTGCTTCCGGTGCCTCGTCCATCACATCAATACCCGCGCCGCCGTGGACATGCGTATCGATGTAGGCCGGGCAAAGCAGATCGGCATCGCGCGCGGTGACGCCAACCGGAACGGGCTCGATGGCGGTGATAACGCCCGCTTCCATCCGAAGCTGATGATCGGCAAGCCAGCCCTGCTCGGTTAGCAAGCGTCTGGCACGCAGAATTTGCGTCATATTCCTTCCTCAACCGGTTTTTCTTCGCGACAGCGCGCCAGTTCATCGACCAGGCTGGTTAACCCGCGATGCCCGCATTCCAGCGCCTGCAGGCGAAACGCCTCGCTGTTCAGCCCCTCGCGTTCCAGCACCATTTCAAGCAGTAGCTGCAAATTCGTGCCGGTAATCACCTCGCGCCCGGTTTTTTGCATTGCCAGCGTCGAGGCTACGCGAAAGGGGGTTCCCCCCAGGAGATCGGTCAGAAAAACGATATCGTCCTGAGCATCCAGTGCGTTGACTGCCTGCTCAAGCTGCGCAGTCAGCAGGGCCGTGGTTGAGGTTTCTGGAAAGTCGATGGCAATAAACTGCGATTGTTCACCCAGAATTTGTTTCATCGCCATTTCCATACCGCTGGCAAAGCCGCCATGCCCCGTCAAAATAATGCCTAACATCGAATACCTCTTTGTTTTTACAGGAAGTGGCAGAATTTACCCACAACGCCCAGCACAACGGTGAGCGCGATGAGGCGCAGCGGACTCCAGCCGCGACGCACCAGCCAGAACATGGTCAGGGTATAAACCAGTGGAAGAAACGCCGGCATCAGTTTATCGATGACATCGGTTTGCAGTTTCACCACCGCATCACCCGCGGTGATCTCCAGCGTAGTGCTGAGACGGACATAGGTGGCCACCAGCGCGCCAATGACCGTCATGCCAACAATAGACGCCGCGTGTCCGACTTTTTTGGTATTGGCTTTAATCAAAGGGATCGCCGCCACGCCCATACGATACGCGTAGTGTGCAAGACCAAAGCGCAATCCGAGATGTACCACGTTAAACAGCACAATAAACACCACCGCGCCGAGGATAGAGCCTTGTAGCGCGAGGCTGGCCCCAATCCCGCCGCAAATGGGCAGTAGCGTCAGCCAGAACATTGCATCGCCAATCCCGCCGAGCGGGGCACCCACGGCAATTTTGGTGCTCTGAATGCTGTTGACATCCTGCTTGGAACGTTCCATGGCGAGAATGATGCCGATAACAAAAGTCACCAGAAAAGGATGGGTGTTGAAGAACCCCATATGCCCTTTCATGGCTCGTGCCAGGTCGCGTTGGTTGGTATGGATCTTTTTCAACGCGGGTAGCAGACCGTACAGCCAGCCTGAAGCCTGCATACGTTCATAGTTGAAGGAGGCCTGTAAAAGCATGGACCGCCAGGCGACGCGGTTAATGTCTTTTTTCGTCAGCTCCGCACCGAGACTCTGGTCTTCGTAGACGTTTTCATTCACGCCGGAAAGCAACGTCTCTTCAGGAGCGGAGACGCCTGGCAGAGTGGTTTGATTAGATGCCATCTTCGAATTCCTCTTTCTGTGCCGCAGAAGCAGTCGGTTCAGGAGATTTACGCAGCAGGTCTATTAACGCCATTGCCAGCGCCGCGGCGGCAATGGCCAGCACCGGTAGCTTCAGCCAGGCAGCGGCGACAAAACCGATGATAAAATAGGGGATATAGACGTTTTTCATCATGATTTTCAGCAGAACAGCGAAGCCGATAGCAGGCATAATGCCGCCAGCCACGCCGAGACCGTCAATCAGGCGCTCAGGCAGAACATCAATGGCCGTTTTCGCATGTTCCGCGCCGAAATAGATCGGCAGAAAAGCACAGAGAAAATAGAAAATCCCCAGCGCCAGCAGCGCCAGATAGTTAACCCGTTCAATACCGCGGGTATCAGCATTCGCTGCCATACGGTCGCAGCGAGACATCACCCCTGACATCACCGAGAACAGGAAGGTGATGCCCATTTGTACTGCGACGGCGAAGGGCACGGCGACACCGACGGCAACGTCAGGTTTCACGCCGGTAGTAATGGCAAAGGTGGTGCCGACGATGGTACCGATAATCACGTTTGGCGGCTGAGCTCCGGCCAGCGGGGCCAGCCCCATCCAGACCAGTTCCAGCGTACCGCCGGTTAAAATGCCGGTATGCAGATCGCCCAGAATCAGGCCAACCAGCGGGCCGAGCACCACCGGACGGTGCATATGTGTCAAACCATTGAACATATCCAGGCCCGCAATAAAGGCCAGAATGCCCAACGCAAATGCCTGCAACAGACTGATTTCCATTATGAATCCCTCAGAGTAGTTTAAAGAGATCCAAAGCGGGTTCTGTCGGAACGCCCTGAACAAAGCATTCCACCCCGGCGGCCTTCAGGCCGTTAAACGCCGCAATATCGTCAGCGTCTACAGAAACCGTTTTGGCAATGTGTTGTTTGCCATTGGCGTAGTGCATATTGCCTACGTTGATACGTGTGACGGGAACGCCGCCTTCGACCAGGCGTAAGAAATCTGCTGGCGTTTTGCAGACCAGTAGAATCTTTTGTCGATCGGCGGCGCGGTGGATATTGTCGATAACCTTTTGCAGTGACCAGAAGCGTACGGCGATCCCTTCTGCCAGGACCATTTCCATCAGGTTTTGCTGCACCGGGTCTTCAGCAACCTCATCATTGGCCACCAGTACCAGGTTTGCTCCCGCAAATCCGACCCACTGGACACCTACCTGACCGTGGATCAAACGTTCATCAATACGGCTTAAGACAATGTTTGGCATCGCGTTTTCCTCTTCGTTGTTATGCGTTATGGGACGTAACGCCCACACAGGCGGCGTGGTACTGCTGCAGTATGTCCTGAATGTGATCGAGGATGAGTTCTCGCGGCTCCGCCTTGAGATCGCCCTCGCGAACTTTGATGTACTGCAGCGGCATATACTGACTGAGGAGCGGCAGCGGGAGCGGCCAGTCCGCGAGATTACGCACCAGGCGGGCAAACGCCTCATCGATTTGCCGATCCGGCCAGTAGTAGCGCACGCGGTCTGAATAGCTATAGCCTCGCGCCAGACGTCGCGCATGACCATCGCCGTGATAGTGGTTTTGCCAGTATTCCGGGCGATCGAGCATCACGTTTTCCAGCACCTGACGCAGCCCGGAGCAGGCCTTCGCAGGCAGCAACTCCTCCTCTATTGCCGCCAGTGAGAACAGCGCTTCACGCAGGGCGAAGGTGAGCGCCGGGCCAACCTTCAAAATAGCAAAATGATCTTTAACCAGCTGCCGCAGCGCCTGCGGCGTCTGGTAATCGGTCGAGTGGGCTTCAAAGACCAGCGCGTCATAGTCTTCAACCATGGCGCTAAGCGCTTCGGCTTGCTGGGGTTGATAGTCGATAATATGCGTGTGATCGAATTCGACGCCAGGCTGGACCACTAATCCGATGATACGTGGCCAGATGTGGGTCAGCCCGCGTAGCTCAAAGGCATGTCGATGTGCTTCCAGCGTCGCACGCGCGGCATCAGGCGTCGTAACCTGTAGCTCGGTCAGGGTTTCATGAGCCCCGCCTGGGACGGGGACTTCGGTGCCGATGACGTAGACCAGGTCAGATTCACCGAAACGTTCACGGCAGGTCTCTTCCGCCACCGCGGCCAGGCGCGCGGCGCGTTCAGCGACGATGTCATCGGTTAACGGCAGCGGATCACCTTCGCAGGACATACTGCAATCGAGGTGGATCTTCTTAAAACCGGCGGCGACGTAGCTTTTTATTAAATCATCGGCATTCGCCATCGCCTGGGCGGCAGGCAGGGTTTGCCAGCGGTTGGGCCCAAGGTGATCGCCGCCGAGGATCAGCTGTGATTGGGGAAAATCGAGCGAGTCGGCGAGCTGGTGGACAAAACCGCGGAAATCGGCCGGCGTCATGCCGGTATAACCGCCGAACTGATCGACCTGATTGGATGTGGCTTCAATCAGTAACGGGGTTTGCTGCGCCCGGGCGTAACGAATGGCGGCCTCAAGTACCAGTGGATGGGCGGAACAGACGGCATAAATACCGTTGCCTCTACCTTGTTTATGCTGCGCCACCATTTTTGTCAGATGTTTCACTTTCCTCTCCATTTCGGATGGTAATGAGATTAATCTTTCGTTTTGTTTCATTTAATACTGCATCATGGTGATGTAAAAATAAAACGAAAGATAATAGTTTTCCGATCTGTTTCACAAAAGAAACATAATGAAAGGTTTCAGCGAGGGGCGTTGCGCTGCTCTCTGCCTTTATGGGGCTTGCATTCCGTTAAAAGAAAGGTGTTAATAGACCAAACGAAATGAAACGAAAGATTTGATGAAAGGAATACTTATGAGCGGTACCGACTCTTCTGCAGATAAGCGCATCAGCGGCACCAGTGAAAGGCGTGAGCAGATTATCCAGCGCTTACGGCAGCAGGGAAGCGTGCAGGTGAACGATCTTTCTCTTTTATACGGTGTCTCGACGGTGACGATTCGCAACGATCTGGCCTTCCTTGAAAAACAAGGTATTGCGGTTCGCGCTTACGGCGGCGCGCTGATCTGCGACGGGACAATGCCGGCTCCCGAACCGTCGGTGGAAGATAAAAGTTCGCTCAATACCGCGGTGAAGCGCAGCATCGCGCGGGCGGCGGTAGAACTGATTCAACCGGGGCATCGTATTATTCTCGATTCCGGGACCACCACCTATGAAATCGCCCGTCTGTTGCATCAACATACGGACATTATTGCGATGACCAATGGGATGAATGTGGCGAATGCGCTGCTGGATGCTGAAGGGGTGGAACTGTTAATGACCGGGGGACATCTGCGCCGTCAGTCGCAGTCGTTTTATGGCGATCAGGCCGAGCAGTCTTTACTGAATTACCACTTCGATATGCTTTTTCTCGGCGTCGACGCCATCGACCTCGATCGCGGTGTGAGTACCCACAATGAAGATGAAGCCCGCCTGAACCGGCGGATGTGTGAAGTGGCGGAACGCATTATCGTCGTCACCGATTCCACCAAATTTAATCGTTCGAGTCTGCATAAGATCATCGATACGCAACGCATTGATATGATTATTGTCGATGAAGGCATTCCGACGGAAAGTCTGGAAGGGCTGCGCAAGAGCGGGATTGATGTGCGACTGGTGAAGCGCCAGGACGCGGCATAGACCCCCTTCCCGAGGGGGAGAGGGTCTGCGGTCAGGCGGCTGGCACCGTGCCGCCCGAGGGGCAATCAGGTCACCGGCGCCGGGTTAAAGACCGCCAGCTGATTATACAGGCCCCACCGATCGGAGAAGGTTTTCTTACGGCCGCTGGCGACATCAAGAATAAACCCGAACAGCTTCTGGCCAACCTCTTCAATCGTCTCTTCGCCGGTGGCGATAGTCCCGGCGTTGATATCCATTAAGTCATACCAGCGGTTTGCCAGCTCGGTGCGGGTTGCCATCTTGATGACCGGCACGGCGACCAGACCATACGGCGTGCCGCGCCCGGTTGTAAACACCTGAACCGTAATCCCCGAAGCAACCTGCTGAGTGCCGCAGACAAAGTCGCTGGCCGGGGTAGCCGCAAAGATCAGGCCGCGTTTGGTTGGGCGCTGGCCTGGTGAGAGGACCTCGGCAATCGCGCTCTTGCCGGATTTGGCGATCGAACCCAGCGCCTTTTCCACTACGTTCGCCAGGCCGCCCTTCTTATTACCGGGGGAGGGATTGGCGCTGCGATCGGTTTGACCTGAATCGAGGTAGTTATCGTACCAGGCCATCTCTTCGAGCAGACGCTTACCCACTTCTTCGTTGATCGCCCGCGGCGTCAGCAGATGGATAGCATCGCGAACCTCAGTGACCTCAGAGAACATGACGGTGGCGCCGCAGCGGACCAGCAGATCGGAAGCGTAGCCCACCGCCGGATTGGCGGTCACGCCGGAAAAGGCATCGCTGCCGCCGCACTGCATGCCCACCACCAGCTCTGAGGCCGGACAGGTTTCACGCTGGCGGGCATTCAGTTTTGTCAGATGCCGTTCCGCTACCTGCAAAATATCGTCAACCATTGACTGGAACCCGACATGCTGTTCATCCTGCAGGCGGATGATACTGGCGCTGTCGACGGCGATGGGCTGAACATCTTCGGTGCCCTGGAGCAGGCGTTCCGGCTGGAGCTTTTCACAGCCGAGCCCAACCACCATGACTTCACCGCCGAAATTGGGGTTTAGCGCCAGATTATGGATCGTGCGAATAGGGATCACGGCAGCCGGGGCGTTGATCGCCACGCCGCAGCCATACAGGTGGTTGAGACCGACCACACCGTCGACATTCGGGTATTTCGGCAGCAGGTCTCGTTCAATAATTTTCACCACATAGTCGACGACGCCCGCGACGCAGTGCACGCTGGTAGTGATACCGAGCAGGTTTCTGGTGCCGACGCTGCCATCGGCGTTGCGATACCCTTCAAAGGTGTAACCGGTCAGCGCAGGCAGAGGCTCCGGAACTTTGTTTGCCAGCGGTAGCGTGTTCAGCGGCGGCGCTTTCGGCAGTTCAACCAGCGATTCCTCAATCCAGCTACCCTGCGGGATGTCGCGCACCGCGTAGCCAATGACTTCGCCATAGCGGATGATTTCACCGCGTACAGGAATATCAATCAATGCTACTTTGTGACCTTGCGGGATATGTTCGATGAGCGTCAGTCCGTCAGGGAAACGCGTTCCGGCTTTTAAACCTCGATCGTTAACAATAATCGCTACATTATCCGTTTGGTGTACTTTTATATAAAACGCCGTCGGCGATTCCTGTCTGATTTCAATGTCGGCCATTGTCCAGTATTCTCCAGCAAGGTGCGAATAATAAAATAAAACGGCTATTCAGTTTCTGATGAACGAATTTCTTCGGCAAAGAATGTCAGGTGTTTTGATTTGGATGTGTGATCCCAGTCACTCATTGCTGCGGGAGCAAAACCGCTGCCAAGGGAAAACACTGGAACTGTGCATCAGCGCCCACTGATTATGGCGTATGCACAATTATAATGATTATTTATTCTATTTTATGGGTTTTTTGCACGGTGTTCTATGACCGCCAGCTGATTATACTGAGTCATGCTTGCTATGCGCCAGATGAGTAAATCGAGTGCTTCTGATATCGGTTTATAAACAATTAAGAGGCACACCAAAAATAAATAAATGAAGTGCAATGCGCTTATTCAACGCAGCGCTAATCTTCATTGAATGTTCGGCCTGATAGCAATGATTGGCTATCCGTTTATTGTCGACCACATTCAATATGTGTAACTGCAGAAATAATTAACGGTTGAGTGACAAGGTATAAGTGATGAATAACGATATCTTCCCGAACAAATTTAAGGCGGCCCTGGCGGCGCATCAGATTCAAATTGGTTGCTGGTCCGCCCTGGCCAGCCCCATCACGACAGAAGTATTAGGCCTGGCCGGTTTCGACTGGCTGGTGCTGGACGGCGAACATGCGCCGAACGATATCTCCACCTTTATCCCCCAGTTGATGGCGCTGAAAGGCAGCGTCAGCGCGCCGGTTGTGCGCGTACCGACTAACGAGCCGGTGATCATTAAGCGCCTGCTGGATATTGGTTTCTATAACTTTTTGATCCCGTTTGTGGAAAGCGAAAAGGAAGCGCTCGACGCTGTCGCCGCCACGCGCTATCCGCCAGAAGGAATTCGCGGCGTTTCCGTATCGCACCGCGCCAACATGTTTGGCACGGTGCCGGATTACTTCGCGCAGTCGAACCAAAACATCACCCTCCTGGTACAAATTGAAAGCCAGCAGGGGGTGGATAATGTCGATGCGATTGCCGCGACTGCGGGCGTTGACGGTATTTTTGTCGGCCCAAGCGACCTGGCCGCCGCGCTGGGACATCTGGGCAACGCCTCTCACCCGCAGGTCCAGCAGGCTATCCAGCACATCTTTGCGAGCGCGAAAAAGCACGGCAAGCCGAGCGGTATTCTGGCGCCGGTAGAAGCGGATGCGCGTCGTTATCTGGAATGGGGCGCGACCTTTGTCGCCGTCGGCAGCGATCTGGGCGTATTCCGCTCCGCCACGCAGAAACTGGCTGATTCCTTTAAGAAATAACCGCCACCGGAACAAGAGAGATAAAGACATGACAATGAAAGTTGGTTTTATTGGCCTTGGCATCATGGGTAAACCCATGAGTAAAAACCTCCTCAAAGCGGGTTACTCGCTGGTGGTTGCCGATCGTAATCCGGAAGCCATCGCAGAAGTGATTGCCGCAGGCGCTGAAACCGCCGCTTCGGCGAAAGCGATAGCTGAACAGTGTGAGGTGATCATCACCATGCTGCCGAACTCTCCGCATGTGAAAGAGGTGGCGCTGGGCGAAGGCGGTATTATTGAAGGGGCGAAGCCGGGCACCGTGTTGATTGATATGAGCTCCATTGCTCCGCTGGCGAGCCGCGAAATCAGCGATGCGCTAAAGGCGAAAGGCGTAAATATGCTGGATGCGCCGGTCAGCGGCGGCGAGCCGAAGGCCATTGACGGTACTTTGTCGGTCATGGTTGGCGGTGATAAAGCGATTTTTGACCAATATTATGACCTGCTGAAAGCGATGGCGGGCTCTGTCGTGCATACCGGCGATATCGGTGCGGGCAACGTGACCAAGCTGGCCAACCAGGTGATCGTGGCGCTGAATATTGCGGCCATGTCTGAAGCATTGACCCTGGCGACCAAAGCAGGTGTGAACCCGGATCTGGTGTATCAGGCAATCCGCGGCGGTCTGGCCGGCAGCACCGTACTGGATGCCAAAGCGCCGATGGTGATGGATCGCAACTTTAAACCGGGCTTCCGTATCGATTTGCATATCAAAGATCTGGCGAATGCGCTGGATACGTCCCACGGCGTGGGGGCGCAGCTGCCGCTGACCGCGGCGGTGATGGAGATGATGCAGGCGCTGCGCGCTGACGGTCTGGGTACCGCCGACCACAGCGCGCTTGCGTGCTACTACGAAAAACTGGCGAAAGTGGAAGTCACTCGCTAACAAGAAGGGCGCGGATAGCGCCCTGTAATTCTTGCCTTGCGCGGCACTGTCAGGCTAATAACTATGAAAATCGTAATCGCCCCAGACTCATATAAAGAAAGCCTCTCGGCCACTGAGGTTGCACAGGCTATAGAAAAAGGTTTTCGGGAGATTTTCCCCGATGCGCTCTATGTGAAGGTCCCTCTCGCCGATGGCGGAGAAGGGACCGTTGAGGCGATGATCGCCGCGACACAGGGAACCAAAATGAGCGCTTGTGTGACGGGGCCGCTGGGGGTGCCGGTTGATGCCTGCTGGGGGCTTTCCGGGGATGGTCAAACCGCGTTTATTGAAATGGCGGCGGCCAGCGGGCTGGGGCTGGTGCCTCCCGCGCAGCGCAATCCGCTGTTGACGACCTCGCGTGGCACCGGTGAGCTGATTTTGCAGGCGCTGGAGCATGGGGCGAGAAAGATCATTATTGGCATTGGCGGCAGTGCAACCAACGACGGTGGCGCAGGGATGGTGCAGGCGCTGGGCGCGCGGCTTCGCGACGCGAACGGCGTTGATATTGGTGACGGCGGTGGCAGCCTTGCCTGCCTGAATTCGATTGACCTGTCCGCACTGGATGTTCGGTTGCAGGAGTGTTCAATTCACGTGGCCTGCGATGTCTCTAACCCACTGACTGGCGAGACGGGCGCTTCGTGGATTTTCGGCCCGCAAAAAGGGGCGACGGAAGCGATGATCCTCGAGCTGGATCGTAATCTTGAGCACTATGCGGATGTGATTAAGCGAACTCTGCGTGTCGATGTCAAAGAGGTCGCCGGAGCCGGTGCCGCAGGTGGCATGGGGGCGGCGCTGATGGCATTTCTGAATGCTGAATTACGTAGCGGTATCGAGATTGTGACCCAGGCGCTGAATCTGGAAGAGCATATTCTTGACTGTTCGCTGGTGGTGACCGGTGAAGGAAGGCTCGACAGTCAAAGCATTAGCGGTAAGGTCCCGGTCGGCGTCGCGAGCGTGGCGAAAAAATACCGTAAGCCGGTGATTGGTATTGCCGGCAGCCTGGCCCGCGATGTCGGCGTGGTACATCAGTATGGTATCGACGCGGTGTTCAGCGTGCTGACCACTATCACGAGCCTGGAGGAGGCCTTCCGCGGTGCTTCGGACAATATTTATCGCGCTTCGCGGAATGTTGCCGCGACTTTGCGGGTCGGGATTGTGATGGAAGGATGACAACCGACGGTAAACCTTTTATACTTCGCGCCGAAGCTGACCAGACAGTCGCCGCTTCGTCGTCGTCCTCTTCGGGGGAGACGGGCGGAGGGGAGGAAAGTCCGGGCTCCATAGGGCAGGGTGCCAGGTAACGCCTGGGGGGGAAACCCACGACCAGTGCAACAGAGAGCAAACCGCCGATGGCCCGCGCAAGCGGGATCAGGTAAGGGTGAAAGGGTGCGGTAAGAGCGCACCGCGCGACTGGTAACAGTTCGTGGCACGGTAAACTCCACCCGGAGCAAGGCCAAATAGGGGTTCACAAGGTACGGCCCGTACTGAACCCGGGTAGGCTGCTTGAGCCAGTGAGCGATTGCTGGCCTAGATGAATGACTGTCCACGACAGAACCCGGCTTATCGGTCAGCTTCAACTCATTCAAAAACGCCCATACAGCGCAATCTGTATGGGCGTTTTGCTATTTCCGAAGGTGGCCGTTCAGGCGGTGTTTTCTTCGTCCTGAATCCGAATTTCGGCTTCTGAAACAATTGCTTCCAGTTCGCTTAGCATCTCTTCATAGCCAAAACTTACGGCCTTCGTTGGCTCCGTTAACAGCGGCTCGGGCGACGATACGGCTTTCTTTGCTTTCTTCTTATGCTTACTCACTGACAGACTCCATGACTCCCGTTATTACACCGGTAAATCTATCAGTAAAGCGCGCAACGGCGTGTCGGCAACAAGGGTAATGTTAGCTTCGTCACGAATAAATGCCCCGTCACCGCAGGTCAGGGCCTGTTTTGCTTCTTCATGGGCGACGGCATGCACCGTTCCATGAATCGATTGCAGGTAGGCGCGCGGCCCGTGTAGCTGGACATCAACCCGCTCGCCTTTGGCGAGATCGAGATGGTGGATCCAGACCTGCTGACGCAGCTGTAAACTGTTGTGCGCGCCGTCAGGTGAAGCGAGCAGCTGTTGCCCGCTACCAGCGATAGCCATTTTCTGCAGCAGCGGATTTTCCCGCTGCGGACAGGCATCCAGCCACAGCTGCATCCGCGTCAGCGAACCGTCTTTACTCAAATTGTGCTCGCTGTAACTCACCCCTGGTTGAGTGGATATCAGCAGCGCTTCGCCGGCCTTTGCCTGCACATGGTTGCCATCACTGTCACGATATTCCGCTTCCCCTTCCAGAATCAGGTTCAGGATATCGACTTTCGGGTAGGTACGCGGTTGAAACGACGCGCCGGGTGCCAGAACTTCCTGGTTGAGCACGCGCAAAGAGGCGTAGCCTAACAGTTTAGGGTCAAAGTAGTGTCCAAAGGAAAAGGTGTAGCGGGCCTGCAGCCAGCCGAAATCTGCTTGTCCGCATTGTTTGGCTGTTCGGGTAGTAATCATTTTCTTGACCTCTCTTTACACTAAATCAATGGTAAAGGTATGGACGCTGTATTGTTAGCCAGATATTCTGCCCGGTATATTCAAATTTCCTGAATGAGAGTGCTATGGCTAAAGAGAGAGCATTGACGCTGGAAGCGTTACGCGTAATGGACGCTATCGACAGGCGTGGGAGCTTTGCTGCTGCGGCCGACGAACTCGGACGGGTGCCCTCAGCCCTCAGCTACACCATGCAAAAGCTGGAAGAGGAACTGGATGTAGTGCTGTTTGACCGCTCAGGTCATCGGACAAAATTCACCAACGTTGGGCGGATGCTGCTGGAGCGCGGGCGCGTGCTGCTGGAAGCGGCTGATAAGCTCACCACTGATGCCGAAGCGCTTTCGCGCGGCTGGGAAACGCATCTGACCATCGTGACCGAAGCCCTGGTACCAACCCAGGACTTCTTTCCGCTGATTGAGAAGCTGGCGACCAAATCGAATACCCAGCTGTCGGTGCTTACCGAAGTGCTGGCCGGCGCGTGGGAGCGGCTGGAGCAGGGACGTGCGGATATCGTTGTCGCCCCTGATATGCATTTTCGTTCCTCATCGGAGATTAACTCCCGCAAACTCTATTCGGTGCTGAACGTCTATGTTGCTGCGCCGGATCACCCCATTCACCAGGAGCCGGAGCCGCTTTCCGAAGTGACGCGGGTAAAATATCGCGGCGTGGCGGTGGCAGATACCGCCCGCGAGCGTCCGGTTCTGACGGTACAGCTGCTCGACAAACAGCCGCGCTTAACGGTCAGTACTATTGAAGATAAACGTCAGGCTCTGCTGGCGGGACTGGGGGTGGCGACGATGCCCTATCCGCTGGTCGAGAAAGACATCGCCGAAGGGCGCTTACGGGTTGTCAGCCCGGAATATACCAATGAAATTGACATCATTATGGCGTGGCGCCGCGACAGTATGGGCGAAGCGAAATCATGGTGTCTGCGGGAGATCCCTAAGCTGTTTGCCGGGAAGTAAATCCGCTATGCGCTCCTTCCGCGGGAGGAGCGCATCATTCACGATGACAGGGATTTGGGATCCGGCCCGAAACGGTTGTTCCCAGGCGTGCCGTTCTGGCAATTGAAGAGCAGAATGATCAGCCAGCCAATAACCGGAATCAGCATCAGCAACAGCCACCACGCCGAGCGATCCGTATCGTGTAAACGGCGAAACTGCACCGCCCACCACGGCAAAAAGACCAACACGCCATAAATCGTCGTCAGGATGCCTTCACCTCCTGCGCGCTGCCATCCCAGCATTTTATCGATGATGCTCAGTACGCCGGTCAGGATGATGTTGACCAGAATAAACATCCAGTACTCTTTGCGGCGTGCGCGGCCGCCAAATCCAATGTAGTTTCTCAGTACTTTTAAATACCAGTCCATTTTTACGCCTCGATTAACGGTCAATCACTTGTTTTTAAAGCGATCGCAATAAGAATAGACGCGAATAGCAGACGGGTAAATATGCCGGATCTGAAAATATCGGGCGCCGGGAAGGGCGCCCGGCAGGTTAGCGGAACAGAAGGTCCCGGCCGTGCGGCTCGGTGAGATCCTGCTGAGGACCGACGGAGATAATCCCGGTTGGGTTAATCGTTTTATGGCTGCGATAGTAGTGGTGGCGGATGTGGGCAAAATTCACCGTCTCCGCAATACCCGGCATCTGGTAGATATCGCGCAGGAAACCATACAGATTGGGGTAGTCGCTGATACGGCGTTTGTCGCACTTAAAGTGGGTCACGTAGACCGGGTCGAAACGCACGAGGGTTGTCCACAGACGAATATCGGCCTCGGTCAGCTGGCTACCCGTCAGATAGCGATGCTGGCCCAGAATTTGTTCCAGGCGCTCCAGCGAGGTGAACACCGCATCGACAGCCTCATCATAGGCCTGCTGGCTGGTGGCGAACCCGGCTTTATAGACGCCGTTATTGACGTTGTCGTAGATCCAACCGTTCAGCGCATCGATATTTTCGCGCAGCGCGGGCGGGTAGTAATCGCCGGCGGTGGCGCCCAGTCCGTCAAAGGCGGTATTGAACATGCGGATGATTTCAGCCGACTCATTACTGACGATCGTATGCTGCTTTTTATCCCACAGAACCGGCACCGTGACGCGTCCGGTGTAGTGCGGATCGGCGTGCAGGTAGAGCTGATAGAGAAATTCATGTTGATACAGCGTATCGCCGGTCGCCTCGGGAAAATCGTCGTCGAAAGTCCAGCCGTTTTCCAGCATCAGGGGGTGAACCACCGAGACGGAAAGAAAAGGATCCAGACCTTTGAGCTTGCGCAGAATTAACGTGCGGTGAGCCCACGGGCAGGCGAGGGATACGTACAGATGATAGCGATCTTTTTCTGCAGCAAAGCCGCCGTCGCCGGAGGGGCCCGGTGCGCCATCGGCGGTCAGCCAGTTGCGGAAGGCTGAAACGGAACGCTTGAAACGCCCTCCGGTGGATTTGGTGTCATACCAGGTATCGTGCCAGACGCCGTCGATTAATTGTCCCATTTTTTCCTCCTTCAGACTTCAGATAGCAAAAGCGAGGAGATATCTCCTCGCTTTGTTCTTCACTCAGTATAGTGTGCTTACCACTTTTTATTCAGCACGCGGTCGATGCTGAATGCGCCCGGACCGGTGATGGCCAGCAGCAGGAAACCGCCTGCGATGGTCAGGTTTTTCATGAACATCAGCGAGTTCACGCCTTCAGCAAAGTTGCTGTGGAACAGGAACGCGGTCAGCAGGGTGAAGCCTGCGGTGAACAGCGCGGTGGTACGTGTCAGGAAACCGAACAGAATCGCCAGACCGCCGCCGAACTCCAGCAGAATGGTTAACGGCAGTAATGCGCCCGGTACGCCCATGGCTTCCATATATTGTTGAGTACCCGCATAACCGGTGATTTTTCCCCAACCTGCAGTGATAAACAGGATTGGCATCAGAATGCGTGCTACCAGTACACCAACATCTTCTAATTTTTTCATTTCTTACTCCAGAAAACCCAAAGGGCGGCGATTTTGTTTTTTGGTGCAATCCTGCGTAGTTACGCGGGGTTGCTGTCGATGGAGAGAATATTAGCGAGGCTCGAAAGGAATTGTTAGCAAGGAAAACTGTAGATCTTCATCAAAGATTCTGAGTGATCGCGATCGGTAAACGCGACCTGACCAGGGCCACGAGCAGAGATCAACGCCGCCGTCAGCGGCTGGAGTGGTGACGAAGAGCGGCGCCGGTTACGAGGCGTTTACGCCCCGGAACAAGGAAAACAGGGATGGCGGAGGTGTGACGGGCAGGGTGTTTAGAGGGAGGATGTCTGGCGCAGCAGGCGTTTTGCCATGCGCCAGGCGCTCCAGAGACCGAAGCCGCGTTTAGTCCAGCGCAGTAAAAAGCGCGGGTGACGAACGGACCATACTGCCATGATACCGCTGCCGACCACCGCCCAGGAACGAAGGTGCTGGAGGGTCAGCCAGCCGCGGTCGAACGGGGCGGTCGCTTCGAGCCAGTCGCGACGGCTGGCGATTAAATCCAGCCGCTGCTGTTGGATCTGACGTAGCAGCAGCGCTTTCCGCTGCTCGCGTTGCTGTTTGCTGTTCATAGGCGTTCGTCCTCCAGCAGAGCGCGGTCTTCAGCCAGCTCTTTGCGCGTCAAGCGCAGGAAAGTCGAACGGCGGGCTTTGCGCAGCGTCCAGATACCGCCGATTAACGAGCTGAGCAGCAGCACAGCGGTGGTCGCAATCATTACGTACAGCCGATACTGGGGATCGATGGCCCAGATAATCAGAACCAGCAGGCTCATCAGGCCAAAGGCGGCAAACAGCAGCGTCAGCCCCAGCATCAAAAACAGCTGGAAGAGGTTCGCCTTCTCTTCTTCCAGCTCCACGACCACCAGGCGCAGGCGCGTTTCGACCATTTCAACCAGCAGCGTAATGATCCGCTGGCCGATACCGAAAACGCTCTTTCCCGGCCCCTGCGTGTGTTGAGAATCCGCCATAATTAACGACGCGTCAGCAGGACACCCAGCACCAGCCCGACGGCTGCGCCAATACCTACACCGGTCCACGGATTTTCACGGACGTACTCGTCGGCGCGGGCGGCGGTTTCACGCGTTTGTCTGACGATGGCATCGCTGGTTTCACCGAGCCGGACGCGGCTCTCTTTCAGTGCGCTCTCTGCTTTGCTACGCAGTTTGCCAATCTCTTCTTTTGACTTATCCGTGGAGGAGTTAAGCACTTCTTCCAGGGTATCAGCCAGCGTCTTCAGTTCTGCACGCAGATCGTCTGCAACGTTGTCTTTAGGCATCTTTCTCTCCTGTAGAGTGGGTCCATGTAAAGTGTGGCTTATTAGTAATCACGCGACTCAAGCGTTTTCAGCTCGTGCTGCGCTTCATCAAGCTTGCGTTGGCGCTTGCTGATTTTATCGGCATCGCCTTTCTGCTCAGCTTCCTTCAAATCGCGCTGACGCTCGGTAATTTCCTCGCGTTGTTTCGCGATTTTTTGCTGATGTTCGGCTTTGAGCTTACCGTCGCTGCAGTTCGCTCTGACTTCACGAAGCGCTTTGTTCAAACCATCAATCCGGTTCTGGTTGTGATGTTTTTCGGCGTAGCTAATCTCCCGCTGGATATCCTGCTCTTTTTCCTGACAGGGGGAGATGGCAAAGGCGCTGGAGCTCAGCGAAGTCAAAACCAGAATCAAAGCGATGCGGTATTTCATGGATGCTACCTTCCATTGTGTGAGGGCATACCCGGGAGATATGCCCGATCCAGTCGATAAACGTCAGCCCGGTGGCTCCCGCAGTCTTAAGCATAGTCAGGAAAACGGGAAACCACCAAACTGCGTGAAAATATTCAGAATTTTGGCTAGTTATCCCAATCTGTGTGGCGCATCGCGCAGACGGGAGAGCCATGCTGTCGGCGTATTTTCTTCCTCCAGCAAAGCAATAATATAACCATGTGGCAGGGCGCGGCCCAGCACTTCTTTCGCGGCGATCCCCTGGGCGCTGGAATCAAATTTGATTAACAGGCCGTCTTTTTGCGGGGTGATACTTTTAAAACGAATGCCGTTTGCGTCGAGATGATGCCAGACGGAAAAACCGTCAGGCATGCCAACGCCCTGAGAGACAGGATGGATAGTCAGGGTTGATTCCTGTTGCTGCACCGCCAGCCATAGCCAGAACAGCGCGCACAAAAAAACAGAACCGCCCAGCAGCCAGCTAATCCGGCGTCGGGAGAGGCTTTTTATGGCCATTATCAGCTCCGGCTTCTGTATTTTTTCTTCCACAGGACAACTAACGAGCCGATTAAGCCAAACACCAGCAGCACAACCGGCAGCAGCATCAGGCAGGACATCAGCTGATCCTCATATTTGAGGAATACCGGGGTTTTACCCAGCAGGTAACCCAGGGAAGTCAGAATCAAAACCCACAGCAGGCCGCTCATCCAGTTAAAGAACTGGAAGCGGGCATTGTTCAGACCCGAAAGTCCGGCAATGGTCGGCAGCAGCGTACGAACGAAGGCAATAAAGCGGCCCATCAACAAGGCGGAGAGCCCGTGCTTATGAAACAGGTGATGTGCGCGCTGGTGGTAGTGGGAGGGCAAATGTGAAAGCCAGTTTTGCACAATTCGCGTATTGCCGAGCCAGCGGCCCTGAATGTAGCTGAGCCAGCAACCCAGGCTGGCTGCCGTCGTCAGCAGAAGCAGGGTTTCGGGAAAACCCATCGCCCCTTTGGCTATCAGAACGCCGACCAGCACCAGCAGGCTGTCGCCGGGTAAAAAGGCGGCGGGAAGCAGGCCGTTTTCAAGGAACAAAATCATAAATAAGACAAAGTAAAGCATGCCAATCATGGAGGGATTCGCGAGGGTCTCGTAATCCTGGCTCCATAAAGCATTCAACAATTGGGTTAATAGTTCCATTCACGATTCCTGGTACATCGGTTAACGGTATGTCTGAACGCAGCGTGTATTGCGACATAGATTCTTATGAGATTATGGTCGCTGTTGGTGCGTTCTGAACGGTTCCCTGTTAAAAGTGAAATCAACGCAAGCCTACTTCAGAACGTCAAAATGCATCTAATTGTAACAAAATCGCTGAGTTTACGTCAGAAAAATTGCAGTCGGTTGCTCGTTGATTTTGCTGATTGCGGTGGCGGGAGGCGAGTCTCTTTACACAGGCTGACACTATAGATGTTTGCTTACCCTGGCGGGTTTGCGGGCAGGCGCTGACAGCCTGCCTGAAATGAAGATAACCGCTTATTTTGCGCCGTTGGCCGCGGTATCGAGGTGAACGACCGGATTTTCGGCAAACAGATAGCGGTCGGCATTGAATTCAAAATCGTCGCTGGTCTCGTTGAACAACATCAGCTTAGTGTTCTCCAGATGCTGCCACATGGCCAGTTTCGCCGCGTGCGGATCTTTGCGAATCAGCGCTTTCAGAATTTGGTCATGATCGTCACACCAGTTATCCACGGTGCGCAGGTCGATATGGTCATGGAGCTTTTTCCAGTACGGGTTATGCACGCGCTGGGTCCACATTTTTTCAACAATAGCGGCTAACGCCGTATTTTGCGTCGCCAGAGCTACCTGGACATGAAACTGAAGATCCCATTCCGAATCGCGGAAGCATTTCTCTTTACGCGCCTTCTCCTGGATCTCCATCAGCTTCATGATGTCCTGCTTGGTCACCTGGGTGGCGGCGAACTCGGCAATATTGCTTTCAATAAGCTGACGCGCCTGCAGCAGTTCAAAGGGGCCGTAGCTGGCGAACTCCAGCGTTTCATCAACCACCTGCTGATACTTCGGATGGTTGGAGATGACGTGGATGCCAGAGCCTTTACGCACTTCCACATAGCCTTCCACTTCCAGCATGATAATGGCTTCGCGAACCACGGTGCGGCTGACGCTCTTTTCATCGGCGATAAACCGCTCTGCAGGCAGCTTATCGCCCACAAGGTAAACACCTTGCTCAATACGCGCCTTCAGCTCGGCAGCAAGCTGCTGATACAAACGACGCGGTTCTGTGATTTCCATATTCGCTCCCGGAAGATGGCGACAATATTGGATTTGTTATACCACTTTTACGCGCATCTCACCACCGTCAGACATGAAAAAGCCGCCTTCAATGAGGCGGCTTTGTAAACAGATCTCACCGTATCAGGACTAGCTTTGCGTCACCGGCTTAGTCGTTTTGAGCGGCGGGGCGTCGTCATCGGCTGACTTGTTCTTCAGTACGGTCCAGATGACAAGGGCGCCCAGCAGATCGAAGACCGCCAGTACGGCGAACAGCGGGCTGAAACCAATGGTATCCGCCAGAGCGCCGACCACCAGGGCGAACATGGTACTCGCCATCCAGGCCGCCATACCGGTCAGGCCGTTTGCCGTAGCCACTTCGTTACGGCCAAATACGTCGGAAGAGAGCGTAATCAGCGCACCGGACAGTGCCTGGTGGGCAAAGCCGCCGACGCACAGCAGGGCGATAGCCACAAACGGGCTGGTAAACAGGCCGATCATCCCCGGGCCAATCATCAGCAGTGCGCCCATGGTCACGACCATTTTACGCGACACAATCAGGTTAACCCCGAACCAGCGCTGGAACAGCGGCGGCAGATAGCCCCCGATGATGCAGCCCAGGTCAGCAAACAGCATTGGCATCCATGCAAACATCGCGATTTCTTTCAGGTTAAAGCCATAGACTTTAAACATGAACAGCGGGATCCAGGCATTGAAGGTCCCCCATGCTGGCTCGGCAAGGAAGCGCGGCAGCGCGATGCCCCAGAACTGACGGTTGCGCAGGATCTGCCACGGAGACATTTTCTTGCTGTTGTTGGTCTGGTGATGCGATTCCTGACCGCCGATGATGTAGTCGCGTTCTTCAGTGGTTAATTTTTTCTGGTCGCGAGGGTGTTTATAGAAGACCAGCCACGCCATGGCCCAGATAAAACTCAGGACACCGGAGATAATGAACGCCATCTGCCAGCTGTGCATCACAATCGCCCAGACGACCAGCGGCGGGGCGATCATCGCGCCGATTGAGGAGCCCACGTTGAAGTAACCGACGGCAATAGAGCGTTCTTTTGCCGGGAACCATTCGGAGCTGGCCTTCAGGCCTGCCGGGATCATCGCCGCTTCCGCCGCGCCGACCGCGCCACGAGCCAGCGCTAATCCGCCCCAGCTGCCCGCCAGCGCCGTTGAACCACAGAAAACGGCCCAGGCGATCGCGAAGAAGGCATAACCGATCTTCGTCCCCAGCACGTCAAGGACGTAGCCTGCCACCGGCTGCATGACGGTATAAGCAGCTGAATAGGCTGCGATGATATAGGAATACTGTTGGGTGGAGATGTGTAACTCTTCCATCAGAGTCGGCGCAGCCGCAGCCACAGTGTTACGTGTCAGGTAACCCAGCACGGTGCCCATTGTCACCAGTGCGATCATATACCAACGTAACCCTTTAATTTTACGCATGTAAAACCTCATCGTTTGTTATATCTCCGCAGCGAGTGCGGCCATCTTCAAACCCTGTACAGGGGGTTGAGAAGGAGAAACGGAGGGCTCAGGAGGGAAAACCCATATGGCCCGAACCTTGCCATCAATTGTTTTGCTTAATTCGGTATCCGTACCGGTCAATGCGATGTATTGAATCATCGCGAATACATTCCAACGGTTTATATGTTGCGACGGCAGAAAGATAACTTGTCATACAACTTTAAAAGTTGAGTACTGTCACAAAAGTGGGAAAGTTTATGGGGGTATTATTTCTTGCGAGCAAAGCCAGTACTGGCGCGGCTTGCACGAGGGTTTACTCCAGAAAGGGTACTTTTTTTGTCAGCGTTTATTGATCTATCTCACGAAAAAGATTTCGGCCTGTAGAAATTGGTGTGATAACTTTGTCAGCATGATAGTCAATCATCTGAAGGGCTCCTCAATGGGGCGAAGAGGAAATGAAAATGACACCGTTTATGACCGAAGATTTTCTGCTTGATACCGAGTTTGCCCGCCGTTTGTATCACGACTACGCCAAAGACCAGCCGATTTTCGACTATCACTGCCACCTTCCGCCGCAGCAGATTGCCGAAAATTATCGTTTTAAAAACCTGTATGACATCTGGCTGAAAGGTGACCACTACAAATGGCGCGCAATGCGCACCAATGGCGTGGCTGAACGCCTGTGTACCGGCGATGCTTCGGACCGCGAGAAGTTTGACGCATGGGCAGCTACCGTACCGCATACGATCGGCAATCCGCTCTATCACTGGACCCATCTGGAGCTGCGCCGCCCGTTTGGGATTACGGGTAAGCTGCTGTCCCCGTCCACCGCGGATGAGATCTGGAATCAGTGCAACGATCTGCTGGCCCAGGAGCGCTTCTCCGCCCGCGGTATCATGACGCAGATGAACGTGAAAATGGTCGGCACCACCGACGATCCGATCGATTCGCTGGAACATCATGCGGCGGTGGCGAAAGACGCGACCTTCACGACCAAAGTGCTGCCAAGCTGGCGTCCGGATAAAGCGTTCAACATTGAGCAAGCGACGTTTAACGACTACATGGCGAAGCTGGGTGAAGTTTCAGATACCGACATCCGCCGCTTTGCCGATCTGCAGGCTGCGCTGGTCAAACGTCTGGATCACTTCGCCGCGCACGGCTGTAAAGTCTCCGACCATGCGCTGGATGTGGTGCTGTTTGCTGAAGCCAGCGAAGCGGAACTCGATAGCATCCTTGCCCGCCGTCTGGCCGGTTCCATCCTGTGCGAACATGAAGTGGCGCAGTTTAAAACGGCTGTGCTGGTCTTCCTGGGAGCAGAATACGCTCGCCGTGGCTGGGTCCAGCAGTATCACATTGGCGCGCTGCGTAACAATAATCAGCGTCAGTTCAAGCTGTTAGGGCCGGATGTTGGCTTTGATTCCATCAACGATCGCCCGATGGCGGAAGAGCTGTCCCGACTGCTGAGCAAGCAGAATGAAGAAAACCTGCTGCCGAAAACCATTCTTTACTGCCTGAACCCGCGCGATAACGAAGTGCTGGGCACGATGATCGGTAACTTCCAGGGCGAAGGGATGCCGGGCAAGATGCAGTTCGGTTCCGGCTGGTGGTTCAACGATCAGAAAGACGGCATGGAACGTCAGATGACCCAGCTGGCGCAGCTTGGTCTGCTCAGTCGTTTCGTCGGCATGCTGACCGACAGCCGCAGCTTCTTGTCCTACACCCGCCATGAGTATTTCCGTCGCATCCTGTGCCAGATGATCGGCCGCTGGGTTGCCGCGGGTGAAGCGCCGGCGGATATTCAGCTGCTGGGCGAGATGGTGAAAAATATCTGCTTTAACAATGCGCGTGATTACTTCGCGATTGAACTGAATTAAGACCAGAGGTCGGTTGCTATGCAATACATTAAAATCCATTCGCAGGATAACGTTGCTGTCGCGTTAGCAGATATGGCGGCGGGTACCCAGGTCACCATTGATGATGCTGCGGTCACCTTAAGCCAGGACGTTGTCCGTGGTCATAAGTTCGCATTACGCGCGATTGCGAAGGGAGAAAACGTCATCAAGTATGGTCTGCCCATTGGTCATGCGCTGGCGGATATTGCGCCAGGGGAACATATTCATGCCCATAATACGCGTACCAACCTGAGCGACCTTGACGAGTATCGCTATCAACCGGATCTTGCCGAGCCGTCGGCGCAGCCGGCCGACCGCGACGTGCAGCTCTATCGTCGTGCGAACGGGGAGGTCGGGGTGCGCAATGAACTGTGGATCCTGCCGACCGTCGGCTGTGTCAACGGTATCGCCCGTCAGATTCAGAACCGGTTTCTGAAAGAGACCAACGAAGCGGAAGGCACCGATGGCGTCTTTCTCTTCAGTCACACTTACGGCTGTTCGCAGCTGGGTGATGATCACATCAATACCCGCACCATGTTGCAAAACATGGTGCGTCACCCGAACGCCGGGGCGGTGCTGGTGATTGGCCTGGGCTGTGAGAACAACCAGGTCGACGCGTTCCGTGAAACCCTCGGTGAGTTCGATCCTCAGCGCGTACACTTTATGATCTGCCAGAAGCAGGATGATGAGGTGGAAGCGGGACTGGAGCATCTGCATCAGCTTTATGAGGTGATGCGCCACGACAAACGTGAGCCAGGCAAACTGAGCGAGCTGAAGTTTGGCCTCGAGTGCGGCGGATCGGACGGCCTTTCGGGGATTACCGCGAACCCGATGCTGGGACGCTTCTCGGATTACCTGATCGCCAACGGCGGCACCACCGTGTTGACGGAGGTGCCGGAAATGTTCGGCGCTGAGCAGCTGCTGATGAGCCACTGCCGCGATGAACAAACCTTCGACAAGCTGGTGACGATGGTGAATGACTTTAAACAGTACTTCATTGCGCATAACCAGCCCATTTACGAGAACCCGTCGCCGGGTAACAAAGCTGGCGGGATCACGACGCTGGAAGATAAATCGCTGGGCTGCACGCAGAAAGCGGGCTCCAGCGAAGTGGTGGACGTCCTGCGCTATGGCGAACGTTTAAAAGTGCATGGCCTCAATCTGCTGAGCGCGCCGGGCAACGATGCGGTGGCAACCAGCGCGCTGGCCGGTGCGGGGTGTCATATGGTGCTGTTTAGTACCGGTCGCGGCACGCCGTACGGTGGTTTTGTGCCGACGGTCAAAATCGCCACTAACAGCGAACTGGCGGCGAAAAAGAAACACTGGATCGATTTTGACGCCGGTCAGCTGATTCACGGTAAAGCGATGCCTCAGCTGCTGGAAGAGTTTATCGATACCCTCGTTGATATCGTCAATGGCAAACCGACCTGCAATGAGCGCAATGATTTCCGTGAACTGGCGATCTTCAAAAGCGGCGTCACGTTGTAATGAAGCGCATCCGTTCCGTTTAAAATGGAAACGCGAGAGAGGGAAGAAGGCCCCTCCGCAGATGAGCGGAGGGGAAGGTCGGGATTAATCGCGCAGCGCGTTTTTCGCCAGCTGCTCGTCTTCCGCCATACAGGCGGCGGCGGTAAACAGCACGTCGGTGGAGGAGTTCAACGCGGTCTCACAGGAGTCCTGCAGCACGCCGATGATAAAGCCGACGGCAACCACTTGCATGGCGATATCATTGGGGATCCCGAACATGTTGCAGGCCAGCGGGATCAGCAGCAGGGAGCCGCCCGCCACGCCGGAAGCACCGCAGGCGCACAGCGACGCCACGACGCTCAACAGCAGCGCGGTAGGCAGATCCACCGGAATACCCAGGGTATGTACAGCAGCCAGCGTCAGCACCGTAATGGTGATGGCGGCCCCGGCCATGTTGATGGTGGCGCCCAGCGGGATCGACACCGAATAGGTATCGCGATCGAGATTCAGCTTTTCACTCAGCGCCATATTGACCGGAATATTGGCGGCGGAGCTGCGGGTAAAGAAAGCATACACGCCGCTTTCGCGCAGGCAGGTCAGCACCAGCGGATAGGGGTTGCGGCGGATTTTCCAGAACACCAGCAGCGGGTTAATCACCAGCGCCACCAGCAGCATACAGCCCACCAGCACCATCAGCAGCTGCGCGTAGCCCCACAGGGTTTCAAACCCGGTGGTCGCCAGGGTTGAGGAGACCAGGCCGAAAATACCCAGCGGCGCAAACCGAATAACCAGTTTCACGATAAAGGTCACCGCGTGGGAGACATCGTTGATCAGGTTTTTTGTCGTCTCATTGCCGTGACGCAGCGCAAAGCCCAGACCCACGGCCCACACCAGAATCCCGATATAGTTGGCATTGAGCAGGGCGTCGACCGGGTTTGAAACCATGCTCATCAGCAGCCCGCGCAGTACTTCAACAATCCCCGACGGCGGCGTAATATCGCCGGCCGCGGAGGTCAGGTGCAGCGTGGAAGGGAAGACAAAGCTGAACAGCACGGCGGTGAGTGCGGCGCTGAACGTTCCCAGCAGATACAGGAACAGAATCGGACGGATGCTGGTTTTTTGCCCCTGCTGGTGGTTAGCGATGGAGGCCATCACCAGCATCAGCACCAGCACCGGCGCTACGGCTTTCAGCGCGCCGACAAACAGCGTACCGAGCAGGCCAACGGCGATCGCCGCAGGTTTTGAAACCAGCGCCAGCAGCACGCCAAGCACCAGACCGATTAAAATTTGTTTGACCAGGCTGCCCTGAGCCAGGCGCTGTAGCAGGCCCGATGGGGGAGTTTGTGTCGTCATGATTATCCCTTGTTGTGATGTTGCTACCGGTCCCATGTACGTATTATTTGTTACGTTTATGTCCGGATGTAAATAAATGTTTGCCTGGTCGAGTATACGGAAAGTGCGCCATCCTGGAAGCGTAAAATGCTGCTTATTTAGCTGAGATCTTATTTTTTAACTATGTATTAACGTTTTTGTGACATGGCGAGAAATAATACGCGGCGGGCGTTGCTGACCGGGTGAAAGTGGTTTTCACCCGGCCATTTAAGGCTTAGTGCTGTAATTTCTTCTTGTCGTGTTGCTTATTGACCCAGGCGTTAATCAGCAGCGTCAGCGCCAGAATACCGCCAACGACGCCGAGCGAGGCGCCAATCGGGATATGGTAGAAGTCGACGATCAGCATCTTGATACCGATAAAGACCAGAATGATCGACAGACCATATTTCAGCATGGAGAAGCGCTCCGCGACGCCGGCCAGCAGGAAGTACATGGCGCGCAGGCCGAGAATCGCGAACAGGTTCGACGTCAGCACGATAAACGGATCGGTGGTTACGGCGAAGATTGCCGGGATACTATCGACCGCAAAAATCACGTCGCTCAGCTCGACCAGGATCAGCACCAGCAGCAGCGGCGTGGCGAACAGGACGCCGTTTTGCCGCGTAAAGAAACGCTCGCCTTCAATCTTATCGGTCATCCGCAGATGGCCGCGGATCCAGCGTACCAGCGGTTTGTCGCCGATGCCGGAAGCATCCTCTTTCGCCAGCGCCATCTTCACACCGGTAAACAGCAGGAAAGCACCGAAGAGATAGAGCAGCCACTCGAACTGGGAGATCAGCCAGCTTCCGGTAAAGATCATCACCGTACGCAGCACGATCGCCCCCAGCACGCCGTAAACCAGCACCCGGCGCTGCAGCGCAGGCGGGATGGAGAAGTAGCTGAACAGCATCAGCCAGACAAAGACATTGTCCACGGCCAGCGATTTTTCAATCAGATAGCCGGTAAGGAAAGCCAGCGCCTGCGGATCGGCAACGGCACGGCCCTGGGTTTGTGTCAGGTACCACCAGAAGACGGCGTTAAAGAGAAGGGAGAGCGTTACCCAGAGAATAGACCAACCCGCGGCCTGTTTCATGGTCATGCCATGCGCACCACGCCGTCCCTGAAGAAGCAGATCGATGGCTAGCATGATCACCACGACCACGGCGAATCCGCCCCATAACAACGGTGTGCCGACAGTATTCATTACTTAATTCCTTACATAAAAACAAAACGGCTGACGTCGGAAGACGGCAGCCGCTGCGTGTTTATGCATAGACCTCGCCTTCCGGCAAGGTCTCACTTACAACAATAAAAGAACCGCGCGATGACGGCAGGATCTTTTATTATTGCCCGGCGACCGGATGCGGTTTTGCACGCATCGTAATGACGATCCACCGGCAAGGAAGTTACTCCCCTTTGCGCGTAACAAAATATGACAAGTCATAAAGGGCGTCAATGGTTGCTGACGGCCTCTTTACACTCTTTTACGCCCCCTGCGGACCATCGGCCGGGAATACGACGCCGGTCTGACGACGAATTTCGCTCAGCAGTCTGGCCGTAATACGGCTGACTTCCAGCCCCGGGTGAACAACCTGGTTGTTCTCCACCAGATGCGCAAACGCCTCCGCCTCGTACAGCATAGTATTGATATGCTGTGGCTGCGTCAGATCCTGAGCCTTCCCACCGCGTGGGATGAAAGAGAGCTTCTGGCACTCGGAGATTTTTTCGATCACCAGCGCGCCGGCTTCACCCTGAATTTCGCTTGGTAGCGTGGAGTCGCTCACTTTAGAGTGGTGCAGGGTGACGTCAAAACCGGCGTAGCTGAGGATCACGGTACCCTGGGCATCAACGCCGCTGTCCAGCAGGCTGGCGCTGGCGTGAACCGCGCGCGGTTCGCCCCACAGCGCCACCGCCGAGGCCAGACAATAGAAGCCGATATCCATAATCGAGCCGTTGGAGAAGGCCGGGTTAAAGGTGTTCGGGTTCTCACCGTCGAGATAGCGCTGATAGCGGGAGGAGTACTGGCAGTAGTTGAAAAACGCTTTGTGCAGTTTGCCTGCCTTACCGAGCGACTGCTGCAGCAGCAGAAAATTTGGCAGGCTGGCGGTTTTGAAGGCTTCGAACAGCACCACCTGGTTTTCGTGAGCGATCCGAATGGCGTCTTCGACTTCCCGCAGGTTTGAGGCCAGCGGTTTTTCACAAATCACGTGCTTTTTATGTTTGAGGAACAGCTGCGTTTGCGGGAAGTGCAGGGAGTTCGGGCTGGCAATGTAAACCGCGTCGACAGCATCGCTTTGCGCCAGATCGTCCAGCGACGTAAACAGCTGGTCGACGGGATAATCGCTCGCAAAGGCCTGCGCCTGTTCAAGGCTGCGAGAGTAAATCGCGGTGAGTTTATACTTGCCCGTTTCATGGGCGGCATCGACAAACTGTTTTGTTATCCAGTTTGTGCCAACAACTGCGAAACGTATCATAAACGTTGACGAACTCCGTTAAAGGGAACCTTTGGTCACTCTAACATGCCACCATGACAAAACCAGTGCGCGACTACGCAGAACGATTTAACGAAAGATGCGTTAGCCACAGACGGGTATCGAACTCCAGCTGGTGGTACTGCGGCTCCATATAGCAACAGAGTTGATAGAAGGCTTTGTTATGCTCCTTCTCCTTAAGGTGCGCCAGCTCATGCACCACAATCATACGTAAAAACGCCTCCGGCGCTTCGCGGAACACCGTGGCCACTCTGATTTCGGCTTTTGCTTTCAGCTTACCGCCCTGGACCCGCGAAATCGCGGTATGCAGGCCGAGCGCATTATTCAAGACGTGGATCTTGCTGTCGTACATCACCTTGTTGATCGGCGCCGCGCCGCGTAAATAGCGGGTTTTCAGATCCTGCGTGTACTGATACAGCGCCTTATCGTTATTGACGTCGTGACCTTCCGGATAGCGCTTCTGCAGAACCGCCCCCAGGCGCTGCTCGGCAATCAATGTGCGGACCTGAGAAAGTAAATTCTCCGGATAGCCCTGCAGGTAAGTGAGTTGACTCATGACAGCTCCAGATAAAAGATCTTCACATCCTCCTTCAGGCTGCATCGGCGCATCTTGAATGATTTTGTGTATAAAAAGGGTATACTCACGCACCCTTTCAGGGATAACGCCGAAATTTTACCACTCAGGAGGGCCGATGAGCCACTTAGACAACGGTTTCCGTTCACTGACACTAAAACGTTTTCCGGAAACGGATGACGTTAACCCGCTACTGGCGTGGGAAGCGGCGGATGAATATCTGCTGCAGCAGTTGGATGACACGGAGATTAACGGCCCGGTCCTGATTTTCAACGATACCTTTGGCGCACTGAGCTGCGCGCTGGCGGAGCATACGCCGTTTAGCATCGGTGACTCTTACCTCACCGAGCTCGCGACGCGTGAGAATTTACGCCATAACGATATCGCGGAATCCAGCGTCAAGTTTCTCGACAGCACCGCGGAGTATCCGTCGGCGCCAGGCGTTGTTCTGATTAAAGTTCCGAAAACGCTGGCCTTGCTCGAGCAGCAGCTGCGCGCGCTGCGCCAGGTCGTGACGCCGCAAACCCGTATCATCGCCGGCGCAAAGGCGCGTGATATCCATACTTCTACGCTGGAGCTGTTTGAGAAAGTGCTGGGGCCGACCACCACCACCCTGGCCTGGAAGAAAGCCCGCCTGATCAACTGTACGTTCAGCGAACCGGCGCTTGCCGATGCGCCGCAGACGCTGAGCTGGAAGCTGGAAGGGACCGACTGGACTATTCACAACCACGCGAACGTGTTCTCCCGCACCGGGCTGGATATTGGCGCGCGTTTCTTTATCGAACACCTGCCGTCGGATCTTGAAGGCGAGATTGTCGATCTGGGCTGTGGTAACGGAGTGATTGGCCTGACGCTGCTGGAGAAGAACCCGCAGGCTAACGTGGTGTTCGTCGATGAGTCGCCGATGGCCGTCGCCTCCAGTCGTCTGAACGTGGAAACCAACATGCCCGAGGCGCTGGATCGCTGCGAGTTTATGATTAACAACGCGCTGTCCGGCGTTGAGCCTTTCCGCTTCAACGCCGTGTTGTGCAACCCGCCTTTCCACCAGAAACACGCGTTAACCGATAATATCGCCTGGGAGATGTTCCACCACGCGCGCCGCTGCCTGAAGATCAACGGTGAGCTGTATATCGTGGCCAACCGTCATCTGGATTACTTCCACAAGCTGAAGAAAATTTTCGGTAACTGCGCCACCGTCGCCACCAACAATAAATTTGTGGTGTTGAAGGCGGTGAAGGTACGCAAGATCCGCTGATCGCATTCGTCGGGCGACAGGCTGCGCGATAGCAATCGTCGTCGCCTGTCGCCCGGGTCAGCGGGTCATTCAGGCCGCGCCGTTAAATGGTCAGCCCGAGCCGCGTTCCCTGGGCGATGGCGCGGCGAGCATCCAGCTCCATCGCGACATCGCACCCGCCAATCTGATGCACGACTTTTCCGGCCGCGCGTAGCGGATCCGCCAGTTCGCGCTTCGGCTCCTGACCGGCGCAGATAATCACCTGATCAACCGGCAATATCCGGATCTCGCCGCCGATCGTGACATGTAATCCCTCATCGTCGATCTTCTGATAGCTGACTCCCGGGATCATGTTGACGCCGCGGGCCAGCAGCGTAGCCCGGTGGATCCAGCCGGTGGTCTTGCCTAACCCATCTCCGGGTTTGCCGGCCTTGCGCTGGAGCATCACAATGCGCCGCGGGCTTTTCTCCCGCAGCGGCCCTTCCGGACGCAGTCCGCCTGCGCTCTGCAAAGTCGTATCAATACCCCATTCCTCGCAGAACGCGTCGATGTTCTGGCTGGTGGCAACGCCAGGCTGGCTGAGGTACATCGCGGTATCAAAGCCGATCCCACCGCAGCCGATAATCGCGACGCTCTGACCCACCGGCGCCTTGTCGCGCAGCACGTCGAGGTAGCTCATCACCTTCGGATGGGTTATTCCGGCGATCTCCGGCATTCGCGGGGCGATCCCGGTGGCGAGGATCGTTTCGTCAAAGTCCAGCAAACGATCCGCCGTGACCTGCTGGCCCAGCTGCAGGTTAACGCCGTGCAGATCCAGCATGCGCCGGTAGTAGCGCAGCGTTTCGTAAAACTCCTCTTTGCCGGGGATCTGTTTGGCGATATTAAACTGCCCGCCAATCTCCTGCTGGGCATCAAACAGGGTGACCGAGTGGCCGCGCGCGGCGGCATTTACGGCAAAGGCCAGGCCGGCAGGGCCTGCGCCCACAACGGCCAGGCGCTTTGGCCCGACAGCAGGCGTAACCGGCATCAGAGTTTCGTGGCAGGCCCGCGGATTGACCAGACAAGAGGTCACTTTACCGGCAAAGATCTGATCCAGGCAGGCCTGGTTACAGCCGATACAGGTATTGATCTCATCGGCGCGCCCGCTTTGAGCTTTGGAAAGGAACTCGCCGTCGGCCAGAAACGGCCGGGCCATTGACACCATATCGGCGTCGCCGCGGGCGAGGATCGCATCCGCGACGTCAGGATCGTTGATACGGTTAGTGGTGACCAGGGGGATCGACACCGCACCTTTCAGTTTCCGGGTGACCCAGCTGAAGGCGCCGCGCGGTACCGGTGTCGCAATGGTCGGAATACGCGCTTCGTGCCAGCCGATACCGGTGTTGATGAGGGTCGCGCCTGCCGCCTCGATGGCCTGCGCCAGCTCAATCACTTCCGGCAGCGTACTGCCGTCGTTGACCAGGTCGAGCATCGACAGGCGGTAGATAATAATAAAATCGTGGCCAGCCCGTTCGCGTACCGCACGCACGACTTCTACGGCAAAGCGCATGCGCCGGGCGTAATCGCCGCCCCACTGGTCGTCACGCTGGTTGGTGCGCGCGGCGAGGAATTCGTTGATTAAATAGCCCTCTGACCCCATCACTTCGACGCCATCATAGCCGGCCTCCCGGGCCAGCTGCGCGCAGTGGGCAAAATCGGCGATCAGCTGCAGGATCTCATCATGGCTTAGCGCATGCGGGGTAAAGCGGTTAATCGGCGCCTGCAATGCCGACGGAGCCACCGGCCGCGGCTGATAGCTGTAGCGGCCGGTATGCAAAATTTGCAGGGCGATTTTGCCCCCTTCGCGATGAACCGCATCGGTAATATGCCGATGGTGCGCCAGATGGCGGGCATCATCGAGCACCGCGCCGCCGGCCATCGTGACGCCGGAATCCACTGGCGCAATCCCGCCGGTGACAATCAGCGCCACGCCGTGACGCGCGCGTTCGGCGTAAAAGGCCGCCAGCCGTTGCGCGCCGTCGGCATGTTCTTCCAACCCGGTGTGCATGGAACCCATCAGCACGCGGTTTTTCAACTGGGTGAACCCCAGGTCGAGCGGGGCGAATAACGACGGGTAGTGGCTCATAATGGCTTCCAGTCTCTTATATGTAACATTATTGTTATGTGGTCGGATGAGTTACTAATTTAGCCGTCGTCAGCGAAAAGTGAAAAAGGGCGTGCGGTGATTGTGATGGGATTCAAATAACGGTGACGGGAAGTTCCCCTCCTCGAAGGGAAGAGGGGATTTTGCACCTGGGACAGACGTTCCGTGGAGGGTCAGGGGGCCGGAACGACAGGTGGGCGCCGCTCAAGGCCTGGCGCCTGCCACATCGAGGTGGTCAGCCCGCTGTCGACCAGCCCGAGCTGGTCGGCATAGACCGATTGCCATTTCTCCATCATCCCCTGGTACAGTTCGCGGTGCGCCGGATTGGGGGTAAACACCCGATGCCAGCTCACCAGCTTCTCACCCGTGCTGGCCATATCGCTGTACAGGCCGGCGCCGGTTCCGGCGGCGATCGCGCAGCCCAGCGCCGTGGCTTCGCGCACAGCCGGGACCCGCACCGGCAAGCCGGTGACATCGCTGAGAATCTGGCTCCATAATGCTCCTTTCGAGCCGCCTCCGGCGAACACCAGGCTGTCGAACGTCACGCCGGAGAAGCGGGAGATTTGCGCCAGGTTACAGGCAGAGACAATCGCTGCGTTCTCCTCCAGGGCGCGGAACAGAGTGGCCTTGTTGCATTTTTCCGCATCGATGGAGAGGTTAATAAACGACGGCGCGGCGTGATACCACTGCTTAAAGTGCATGGCATCGGAGAAAATCGGCATCACGCCGTGGGAACCTGCCGGTACGCGGCTGGCCATCTCTTCGAGCAGAGCATACGCATCCACCCCCAGGCGTTCGGCAACCAGCTTCTCTTCGGCGCAAAAAGCATCGCGGAACCAGCGCATGGTCAGGCCGGTAAAGAAGCTGATCGACTCGGCCTGCGCCATGCCGGGTATGACGTGCGGGTTGATGCGGATATTCATCTGTGGATCGGTGCGGACCTCCGGCAGGTTCACCACCTGTTGCCAGAAGGTTCCCCCCAGCACCGCGCTTTGGCCGGCGCGTACCACCCCCAGACCCAGGCAGCCAAGCTGTACATCGCCGCCGCCCATGATCACCGGCGTGCCGGCACGGAGTCCGCACTGCTGCGCTGCCGTATCGGTCACCGCGCCGAGCGGAGTGCCGGTCTCTTTGACCGGCGAGAGCAGATCCGCACGCAGCCCGGCCATATCGAGCAGCGCCGGGCGCCAGTCGCGGCTGAACAGGTCGAGCATTCCGGTGGTACCGGCATTGGATGGGTCAACGGCCAGCTCGCCGGAGAGTTTTGCCGCCAGCCAGTCGCTAATCATCGTAATGGTGGCAGCCTGACGGTAAATATCCGGGCGATGGTGAGCCAGCCACAGCAGGCGCGGCATGGCGCTTAGTGCCAGCGTCTGGCCCGAGACATCATAGACTTCCGATTCAAACTGATAATCATGGATCTCTTTAAGCTCCGAGACTTCGCGGCTGGCGCGGGCATCGACGTTGGCGCAGGCCCAGATAGCCTCGCCGTTGCGGTCGTACAGGACGATGCCTTCACGCATGGAACAGCAGGCGACGGACTGAATATCGGCCGCCTGAAGGTGCGCGGCGGCCAGCGCCTGGCGGATACACTGGCAGGCCAGCAGCCAGTTGGTGGTGAGGTCAAACTCCATTGAGCCGGGAACATTTTCCACGCTCAGGTGCTTCCATTCCGCCTGACCGACCGCGACCTGGTGGCCGCTGAGATCGAAAATCACCGCCCGAATACTGCCGGTCCCGGCATCTAACGCTAACAGGTAACTCATGACATGCGCCTCGCGGTTGTTGCGCGGCGCAGGGCCATCAGGAGGCCAGCGTGAGCACCGCGCGTGCTGTTGTCTCTTCCGTTACCAGGCCATTGATGCGTTTGCCCGTCAGGGCGGCATAAATCGCCTGCGCTTTTTCCGTGCCACCGGCAACGCCGACGATGGTCGGCAGCTGCGCCAGCTCGTCGAGGGTGACGCCGAGTAATTCCCGGTGAATCTCCAGATCCTCAACCCGCCTGCCGTCGGCCTGCAGGAAATAACCTAAAATGTCGCCCACCGCGCCTTTACGCGCATACATCAACTGTTCGCCTTCGCTGATGTAGCCGGAGCGCAGGATGGTTGCGTCGCGGCGCTGGTCGATGGCGCCGATCCCCACGACCGCAGCATCCGCCGCGGTGGCCGCCAGAATCACATCCCGGACGCTCGACTCCCGACGCAGAATGTCAGCCACGTCGGCCGAAGAGACCCGCAGCGGCGCCGGAATGATGCTGACGCGACAGGCGGCGTCCAGCTGACCGATACCGGTCATATAGGGGCCCACGCCGCCGGAAAGCGTCACCAGCCGCACCTGCTGCGAACTGATAAACCCGCTCAGGTGCTGCAGACAGCTCATGGTAGCTTCACCAAACCCCACCGCCAGCAGCTGCCCAGGTTCCAGTACCCCCATCAGCGATTGCGCCGCGCCGATCCCCAGCCGCGTATTCATCGGTGGCGTATTGAGCGCCGGCAGCACGCGGGCAATCTTCAGGTCAAAACGCTGTTGCAGCTCGGTTTCCAGCGCCAGACACCCTTCATAGCGGGAGTTGATCTGCACGCGGATCACCCCGGACTGGCGGCCTTTCTCCAGCAGGCGGGAGATCTTTAACCGCGGCAGCCCCAGGCGCTCGCCGATATCGTTCTGCGTCAATCCATCGTGGTAGTAACACCAGGCTACCCGCGCCACCAGCTCCTCTTCGGCTAACGCCAGTCCCGCGTAGCGGCTCTCTTCCGTAATGCGTTTTTCGCTCATAAAGTGAACTCTTATAAAAATTTAGATCATATGTTCGTTATTGCGCGGTCGGAAAGTGTGAGCCGCCCGGCAAAACCGATCTTTCATTGTTTGCAGGTTTTTTCCAACGATCTAAAGCATGAAACTGTGATCTTTGCACGGTTGTAAATATAGTTCACCGTCTACGCTTTTGAACATTATTAAATTAAAAAATCATTTGTTCATACGAGGCGCGATGATGAAGCCACTGCTTGAAGCCCGTCAGATTCGCAAACAGTTTTCCGGCATCGCCGTATTAAAGGGCATTGATTTCACGCTCTTTTCCGGCCAGGTGCATGCGCTGATGGGCGGTAATGGCGCGGGAAAATCGACGCTGATGAAGATTATCGCCGGGGTGGAAACGCCCGACGAGGGTGAACTCATTCTTGGCGGCCGCGCTTTTGCGCGTCTCAACCCGGCGCTGGCTCATCAACTGGGCGTTTACCTTGTTCCCCAGGAACCGATGCTGTTTCCTAATCTGACGGTTCGGGAAAACATTCTTTTCCGCCTGCCCGGACGGCCCGATAACAACGGGCGGCTGCAGGAGACGCTGCGGCAGTTGAACTGCCAGCTCAATCTGGAGGCGGTGGCCGGGACGCTGGAAGTGGCGGATCAGCAAATGGTGGAGATCCTGCGCGGTCTGATGCGCGATGCGCAGATCCTGATCCTCGATGAACCCACCGCCTCGTTAACGCCCGGGGAGACGGATCGGTTGTTTCGTCAGATCCGCGCTCTGCAGGATCTCGGCGTCGGTATCGTGTTTATCTCGCACAAGCTGCCGGAGATCCGTCAGATCGCCAGCCATATCTCGGTCATGCGCGACGGCGCGGTGGTGCTGAACGGCGACACGGCGAGCTACAGCGACGCGCAGCTGATCGATGCAATGACCCCCGCCGCTCGCGGACACGATCTTAGCGATACCCAGAAGCTATGGCTGGCGCTGCCGGGGAATCGCCGCACCCAGCCGCAGGATTTCCCGGTGCTGCGGGTGGACGATCTGACCGGTGAAGGCTTTATCGATCTCAGTCTGGAGATCCATGCCGGGGAGATCGTTGGCCTCGCCGGGCTGGTGGGATCCGGGCGCACCGAATTTGCCGAGACGCTCTACGGCCTGCGCCCGTCGCGGGCCGGCCGGATATGGCTGGAAAACCGCGATATCAGTCGCGACAGCACGCGCGCGCGGCTCGCCAGCGGGCTGGTTTATCTGCCGGAAGATCGGCAGGTCTCCGGGCTGTTTCTCGATGCCCCGGTGCGCTGGAACACGGTGATGTTTAACCAGCCATCGTGGTGGCAGCAGCGCCAGCGCGAAGCGGCGGTGGTGGAGCGTTACCACCGGGCGCTGGGCATCAAACTTAATCACAGCGATCAGACCGTGCGCACGCTCTCCGGCGGCAATCAGCAAAAGGTGCTGCTGGCCCGCTGTCTGGAGGCCAATCCGCTGCTGCTGATTGTCGATGAACCGACGCGCGGCGTGGATGTTTCCGCCCGGGCCGATATCTATCAACTGCTGAAAAGCGTCGCCGCGCAAAACGTGGCGGTGCTGATGATATCAAGCGATCTGGATGAGTTTGTCGGGCTGGCCGACCGGGTGGTGGTTATGCACCAGGGCCGGCAGAGCGGGGAACTGCTGCGACAGGCGGTCACCGTCGATCGCATGATGACCCTGGCCTTTGGAGGGCAGTCATGAAAACGTTACTCCGAAACCGCGAGCTGAGCGCGTTGCTGGCGATTCTGGCGCTCTTTGCGCTGCTGATTGCGCTCAACCCGGCCTGGTTCAACCTGCAAATTCTGGCGATGATTTTTGCCAGTTCGCAAATCCTCTGTCTGCTGGCGCTGGGGGCGACGCTGGTCATGCTGACCCGCAATATTGACGTCTCCGTCGGCTCGACCGTCGGCCTGAGCGCGATTGCGGTCGGTGCCGCGCTCAACGGTGGCTATGGCCTGACGGCGGCGATTGTCTTTGCGCTGGCGATTGGCGCACTGGCGGGGGCCTTCAACGGCCTGCTGGTGGTTGGCCTGCGCATTCCGGCGATTGTCGCGACGCTCGGCACCCTGGGGTTGTATCGCGGAATGATGCTGCTGTGGACCGGAGGCAAGTGGATCGAGGGGCTGCCCGATAGTCTGAAGTCGCTCTCTGAACCGTTCTTTATCGGCGTATCGCCGCTGGGTTGGCTGGTGCTGGCGCTGCTGCTGAGCGGGACCTGGCTGCTGGCACGCACCGCCTTTGGTCGCGATTTTTACGCCGTGGGCGATAACCTGGCCGCCGCGCGTCAGCTGGGCGTCGCGGTCAACCGCACGCGGATGCTGGCCTTTACGCTTAACGGCATGCTGGCGGCCTGCGCCGGGATCGTCTTTGCCGCGCAGATTGGCTTTGTCCCCAACCAGACCGGTAGCGGACTGGAGATGAAAGCGATCGCCGCCTGCGTGCTGGGCGGGATCTCGCTGCTCGGCGGGACCGGAACCCTCGTCGGCGCTTTTCTCGGCGCCTTTTTCCTCACTCAAATCGATACTGTACTGGTGCTGCTGCGGCTGCCGGCATGGTGGAACGACTTTATCGCCGGCCTCGTTCTGCTGGGCGTACTGGTGCTCGACGGACGGCTGCGCCAGGCGCTGGCGCGGCATCAGCGGGCGCTGAAGTACAGCCGTTTTCAGCCCGGCAACAAAGGGGGAAAGCACGTCACCCCGTTCGAAAAACGTAAAAACAAAGAGGTGGCGTAGATGAAACTTAACTGGGAAAGCGCGCTGCTGGCATTACTGGTGCTGGAGATTCTGCTGTTTGGGGCGATCAATCCGCGCATGCTGGATATCAACATGCTGCTGTTTAGTACCAGCGACTTTATCTGTATTGGTATTGTCGCACTGCCGCTGACCCTGGTGATCATCAGCGGCGGTATTGATATTTCCCTCGGCTCCACCATTGGCCTGTGCGCCATCGCGCTGGGGGTAATGATGCAGGCGGGCTGGCCGCTGGGGCTGGCGATTCCGCTCACCCTTGCTATTGGGCTGCTGTGCGGCCTGGTGAATGCTGCGCTGATTCACTACACCGGCATCAGTCCGCTGGTGATTACGCTCGGCACGCTGTATCTCTACGGCGGCGGGGCGCTGCTGCTTTCGGGAATGGCCGGGGCGACGGGCTATGAAGGGATTGGCGGCTTTCCCGATAGCTTTACTGCTTTTGCCAACCTGACGCTATTTGGCCTACCGCTGCCGCTGGTGATGTTTGCCATCATCACCTTTTTTTTCTGGCTGTTGACCCATCGCGGGCGGTTTGGCCGCCACCTCTTTTTACTTGGACAAAATCCCAGAGCAGCACGCTATGCCGCGCTGTCGGTCAACGGTATGCCCTACGTGCTGTATGGCCTGGTGGGCGTGGCGTCGGCAATCGCCGCGTTGATTCTGGTCTCCTATTTCGGTTCGGCGCGTTCGGATTTAGGCCGCGATCTGCTGATGCCGGCGCTGACCGCTGCCGTGCTCGGCGGAGCGAATATTTATGGCGGGTCGGGTTCGATACTCGGTACGGCGCTGGCGGCACTGCTGGTGGGGTACCTGCAACAGGGTTTACAGATGGTCGGCATCCCCAACCAGGTGTCGAGCGCGCTGTCAGGGGCGCTGTTGGTTGTGGTGGTGATGGGGCGTTCGCTGAGCCTGCACCGCGAATGGGTGCGGATGACCTGGCGGCGTCTTCTCTCGCGTAAAACAATCGGAGCATAACAAGATGAAAGCAAAACATATCCTGCAAATCAGTGCCCTGGCGCTGGCCATGAGTGTCGCGGTGGCTCAGGCGGCTGACCGCATCGCTTTTATTCCTAAGCTGGTCGGCGTGGGCTTCTTTACCAGCGGCGGCAACGGCGCGAAAGAGGCCGGCAAAGCGTTGGCGGTGGACGTGACCTACGACGGTCCGACCGAACCCAGCGTGTCCGGCCAGGTGCAGCTAATCAACAACTTCGTCAATCAGGGCTACAACGCGATTATCGTCTCGGCGGTGTCGCCGGATGGCCTGTGTCCGGCGCTGAAGCGGGCGATGCAGCGCGGCGTGAAGGTTCTGACCTGGGACTCCGATACCAAACCCGAGTGCCGCAGCATCTACATCAACCAGGGGACTCCGCAGCAGCTCGGCGGCCTGCTGGTTGAGATGGCGGAAAAACAGGTGACGAAGCCCGCCGCTAAAGTGGCATTTTTCTACTCCAGCCCGACGGTGACCGACCAGAACCAGTGGGTGAAAGAGGCGAAAGCCAAAATCGAAAAAGAGCATCCGCAGTGGGAGGTGGTGACCACCCAGTTCGGCTATAACGACGCCACTAAATCGCTGCAAACCGCCGAGGGGATCTTAAAAGCGTATCCGGATCTCGACGCCATTATCGCCCCTGACGCCAACGCGCTGCCGGCCGCCGCGCAGGCGGCAGAGAACCTCAAGCGCCAGGGCGTGGCGATTGTCGGCTTCAGCACGCCGAATGTGATGCGCCCCTACGTCGAGCGCGGCACGGTAAAAGCCTTCGGCCTGTGGGATGTGGTACAGCAGGGAAAAATTGCGGTGAACGTCGCCGATCGGCTGCTGAAAAAAGGCGATCTTAACGTTGGTGATAGCGTGGACATCAAAGATATCGGCACGCTGAAGGTCGAGCCAAACAGCGTGCAGGGCTACCAGTATGAAGCGAAAGGCAACGGTATCGTACTGCTGCCGGAGCGCGTGGTGTTCACCAAAGAGAACATCAATAACTACGACTTCTGATGGAGGACGAGATGGCAGATTTAGACGATATCAAAGAGGGAAAAGACTTCGGCTTTGACCGGCCGCAGAAGAATACGCTCTATACGTTGAAAGGCTGTGGTTCACTGGAGTGGGGGATGCAGTCCCGGCTGGCGCGTATCTTTAATCCGCAGAGCAACCGCACGGTCATGCTGGCTTTCGATCATGGCTACTTCCAGGGGCCGACCACCGGGCTTGAACGTATCGATCTCTCTATTGCTCCGCTGTTTGAGGAGACCGACGTGCTGATGTGTACCCGCGGCGTGCTACGCAGCCAGGTGCCGGCGGCGACCAACAAACCGGTGGTGCTGCGCGCCTCCGGCGGTAATTCTATTCTTAGCGAGCTCTCCAACGAGTGCGTTGCCGTGGCGATGGAGGATGCTCTGCGCCTCAACGTCTGCGCGGTGGCGGCGCAGGTCTATATCGGCAGCGAGTACGAACACCAGTCGATCAATAACATCATTAAGCTGGTGGATGCGGGCAACCGCTACGGTATGCCGGTGCTGGCGGTGACCGGCGTGGGGAAAGAGATGACCCGCGACGCCCGCTACTTCTCGCTTGCCAGCCGCATTGCTGCTGAGATGGGGGCGCAGTTTGTCAAAACCTATTTTGTCGACGAGGGGTTTGAAAAAGTCACCGCCAGCTGCCCGGTGCCGATTGTGATCGCCGGAGGCAAAAAACTGCCGGAACATGAAGCGCTGGAGATGTGCTGGCGGGCGCTTGACCAGGGGGCATCCGGCGTCGATATGGGGCGCAATATCTTCCAGTCCAGCGCGCCGCGGGCGATGTTAAAGGCGGTGAAAAAAGTGGTCCATGAGAATATGAGCGCCCGCGAGGCGTATCAGTTCTGGCAGGAAGAGAAACAGGGAGAGCAAAAATGAACGTGACGCTGGTGGAGATTAATATCAGGCCAGAGCGGGTGGCGGAGTTTCTTGACGTCTTTCGGGCTAACCATGAAGGGGCGCTGAAAGAGCCGGGCAACCTGCGATTTGACGTGCTGCAGGACCCGGAGGTGAAGACCCGTTTTTTTATCTATGAAGCCTATAAAGATGATGAGGCGGTGCTGGCGCATAAGAAAACCCCGCACTACCTGACCTGCGTGGAAAAGCTCGACGAGATGATGTCGGAACCGCGTAAGAAACGCAGTTTCGTGGGGTTGCTGCCGGAGGTGTAGACATTACCGTGCCTACGAGTCAAATCCCGTAGGCCCGGTAAGCGTAGCGCCACCGGGCATTAATGGACTACGGTTTCCTGAAAAAATCGTTATACAACATATACAAATGCGCGGCGCTCCAGGAGAAGTTGGGCGCGCCTTGCTGGGCGCCGGTCAGCGGGTTGTAGTTCTCCTGAATCGGGCCGTCGGAGGTGAGTCCTTTGGCGTGCTTAAAGAAGGTATCCGCCAGCTTGAGTGCTTCTTCACGATGACCGTAGCGTGCCATGCCTTTGAGGCCAAACCAGAACTGATCCACCCACACGCGGCCGCGCCAGTAAATATCCGGGCCAAATGCCGGGTTGGTTAATGCGGCGGTACCCAGCGGTACGAAGGTATTGAACTCTTTGGCATCGAGCATCACGCTGATCACCCCATCGGCGTGCTGCTGGGTTGCCGCGCCGTTAAACAGCGGCGACCAGCCTTCCGGGCCTTTGCCGCGTTCGACAATCGGCTTCCCGGCGCAGCCGTTGGCCAGCGGCTTTTCTTCGATCCGAATGTCGTAATAGAACGAGGTCTGCGGGTCGAACATACAGGTGTTGATATAGTCCGCCAGCTTCTGTGCCAGCGCCTGGTAGCGTTTCGCCTCATCGGGTTTACCTAGAAGGGTCGCCATCTCCGCCAGATAGTGGTTGTCGCTGTACATATAGCTGGCCTGATCAACCGACTCCTGTAACAGTGAATAGCCCAGCAGATGTCCTTGTTTATCGCGGTTTTCGGCAAAGTTGACCGTCCAGTCACTGCGCTTGCCGCCGTTGGCCACATACTTATCCAGCTGATCTTTATCGATAAAGCCGAACACCGCCGCATCATCGCGCCCTGACTCCCAGGACGCGGCGACCTGCGCCGGGATCTCCAGGCTGTCATAATCCCCCTTGCGGGTGACGGCTTCATAGGTTTTCAGGCCAGAAAGTGTCTCCTCGTTGTCACCTTTTTTGAGCGTAAACAGCATCGCGCCGTTGGCGGTATTATGGGCTTTATCGCGAGTGGCACCGTACTCTGGCACGCCGTTGCCGTTATGATCGCGATTGCGTAGCCACCAGTCGTGATAGGCCACCAGCTTCGGATACATCTCCTGTAGCCACGCTTTATCTTTGGTGACGCGATAGACCTCCATCACCGACCAGGCGGCCAGGCTTGGCTTGGTATTGCGCTCATTCCAGTTAGTACCATCGCCGCCGCGCTCTGGGCTCAGGTTCCAGGCGATGAGGTCCGGGACGAAGCCGACGTCCTGCGGGCGTACCTTGTCGTTGGCCTGAATCTGCCAGGAGAAGACCGCGCGAATATTCTCTTTGGCGATCTCGGGGTTAAAGTGCGCCATGGCGTAAGCCTGTTTCCAGGTATCCCAGGGCCAGGTCTGATTGCCGGAGAACCAGCGCCCGGTGACCGACGGAGTGACAGTATTGTGCTGCACTGCGCCGCCCGGCGCGCGCCAGTTACCGTTAAGCGTTTCGATAGCCTTAACCGCCACCCGGGTCTGTTCGGCGGTCGCATCCGGGTTAGTCAGCCCTTTTTGCAGATAGCCGTCCCAGCGCTGCTGCGACGCGTTCAGGTAGAACGCCGGGCGAGCGAGGATATCGCGGATCTGTGCTTTCTCCGTTCGCACCTGCTCCGCGGTCAGCAGATGTGAATAGGTTGTGTAAATCGTCGTGGAGCCGCTGATTTTGGCCGTGCTGGTAAAGCGGTGGCCGTCGATTTTGGTCTCGGCCGGCAGGGACTTATGGATCTGATACTGCGACTCACCGGAGGTCATCAGGTCAGAAGCGGCGCGTACCTTGCCGAAGCTCACCGTCAGTCCGTCGTGGGTTGCCGTCAGGCGGCGCTGATAATCCGGGAATGCGCCGTCGATGGTCTTATCCGAGAGTGGTTTTCCCTCTTTGGCTTCCAGTTTTTCCAGCAGCGCGCCGTCCCATACCAGGGTGAGCGGCGTATTGCTGGTGATTTTGGTCTCCAGCAGCGAGGTGTGCGGGCTGGCAAAGCGCAGGGTCATGACTACGCGTACGCCGGGGGCGGTTAGCGTCTGTACCAGCGCGCCGGGCAGACTCCAGGCCTGAAGGGTGAAGGCCACTTTTTGACCGTTCTGATAGACCGTCAGTCGGTCGAAGCTGGTGGCCATCGTGGTCAAAATCATGCATGTACTGTGGCGAACCGGTCCGGTTGATGACGTTTTTAAACGCATCGGCGGTGACCGCGTGGGCGGAAAAACTCAGTAGCAGCGCACAGGCCAGCGGCGTGAAACGGGTGGTGATATTCATGGTATTTATATCCCTTCTTACCAGTAGAAATATTGCATCAGGAAGACCTGATCGGCCGGATCGCCAGAAGCATTTTTCATATAAAAACGGCTGTCGGCGGCGGTAGCAAAACGGCCGCCGCCATATTCGTACCAGATACCGAATTGCATAAACGAGGTGGTCTCTTCGGCGGCACGATCCGGGCGGTGTCTGGCGTAGCTGTATGCGGTTGAAAGGTAAAAGCCTTTTAATGCTTCATACATTGCGCTGGCCATAAACCCGGTTTCGCTTCCGGGGACGTTCAGGCCTTTAGCGCGGCCGGTATGGTGCCAGGCGCGGGCGGCGAGGTTGGGTGAGAGAATACCGGTTAAAAATAGCTGCCCGGTGCCGTCGGTCACTTCCAGGCCGTTCATCCAGGTGACCTCTTTGGTCAGGTCGTACTGGATATAGCCGTTGACCATTGCCGGATAGGTATATTTATCGTCGTAGCGGTCATATTTGCCAAAGTGCAGCCAGGCTTTGCTCTCGTCATGATGTCCGGCCGGCGTAGCGGTGATGCTGTAGCGCAATTCTCCGGCCAGGTTTTGCACCTTGAGGGCGTACATGATGTCGCGGGTATTGGGGATAACGTACCCCAGGTCCGGCGTAAAATCGGCCCACCACTGCAGGTCATCCAGCGACGAGTCCTGGCGCAGGCTGAGCATGATCTCGGTGCTATCATCAGTTTTATAGCCGCCATAAAACCGGTTTATCCCGCCTTCAAACCCGCCCCAGCTGTGGCCGGGCTCCCAGGCGTTGCCCTGGCTGTCCGCCTGTACCGTCCAGCCTTCGCCGTAAATTAAACCGAACCAGTGGCCGTGCTTTATTTCCAGACCCCCTTCAATATAGGTCCCGTCGCTATACTTATGTTTATTTTCACCTTCTAAATCCATATATCCGCCGAGGCCCATCTCGCCATAAAAACGGAATGACGGAGAGGTCATTTCTGGCGTTTTTGTATCATCATGCTCCGCCGGATGGGCGATTTCAGCGGCAATAGCCGGGCAGCAAAAAGCGAGGGCAGCGAGTGCCCCGTACAGCGAATTATTATTTTTCATAACGTTTTCAGATGTATTGTTGTTTATATTTTTAGAATGATTTTTAGGTGTCTTAAGAAATATTTGAGGCTGGCGCAGCTTCCGTTTCCCGCTCTTTCTGGGTTAATCCTTTGACGTATTTGCTGTATTTCCACCATGCAAATCCAAGGAAAATGACGATTCCGCCGACGTTATAGAAAATAATCGTCATGATATTGCCGCCGGTCGGGAAGGTAGAGGCGATAAAGCCGATAGTGAAAATAACAATCAGCATTGAGACGACAACGATACCGGTCGTTCGTGAGCCCATTTTGAAATCGCGCGGCAGGTGATCCAGTTTACGGCGCAGGTTAAGGTACGCCAGCATAATAAACAGCGGTGGCAGCATGGAGGCGGCAGCGGTCATATTAATGATGGTATTCATTAATTCCTGAACGGTGTTGGAACCCAGCATCGGAATAATCATTAACGGGATGACGATCAGGAACTGAATCCATGCTGCGCGAGCCGGTACGCCATTTTTGTTCAGCTCAACGGTCTTCTTGCCGAAAATGCCTTCGGGGATTTCGGAGAAGAAGATCTTCACCGGCGTCGCGGTCCACATCAGCAGCGAGCCGAACATGGCGGTAAAGGAGACGAGGCCGACGAAGCGGTTCATCATGATTTCAGGCAGGCCAAAGTACGCTGCCAGGCCGTGGAACACCTGCACTGAACCGCCGGTAAATTTCAGCTCTTTGCTGCTGACGAAAACGTTAATCAGTACTGAAGAGACAGAATACAGTACGCCAATCACAATCCCGGCAAGGATTATCACTTTGACAAAGGATTTCGAACCGCCTTTGACGTCATTTACGTAGACCGCAACGGACTCTGCCCCGCCGGCCGCCATAAAGATCCAGGTGGTTATCCCAAGGAACGCCCAGTTAAAATTCGGGATCATCGCTTCGACGGTAATCGGGTCCGCCGGCTGTACGCCGCCGACCAGCGCGGTTCCCGCCAGTAAAATATAGGAGAGCGTCAGCAGCAGCATCAATGATGAGGTTACGGAAGTTATCGGCCCCAGCATTTTCGCGCCGTTGGTAGAAACCCATGTGGAGAAGGCGAACAGCGCCATGCTTAGCACCGTTGTTGCCACAGGGGTCAGAATGTACTCGTAGCCTAAAAAGGCGTACGAGGCGTAGGCAATAACGCGTGGCAGCAGGGAAGTAAAAAAGAACAGGTTCACGAACCAGTAGGTATAGGCGGTAATAAACGCCCAACGGCCGCCCAGCGAGCTTTTGACCCAAGCATAGACCCCCGCTTCAGAGGTTTTATTCAGTGACACGAATTCCGCAATGATCAGGCAAAACGGGATGAAGTAGAACAAGGTGGCGAGGAAAAACATCGGCGCCGATGCCAGTCCTAATTCGATATTGTTATTGATAACGTTATTAAAACTGTAAACGGCGGCGAAGGTCAGCGACAGCAGGCCGAACTTACCGATGGTATTACGTTTGGTATCAGACATAACACATCTCCACACATTGTCCTTCAGAGGATGCCGAAGGGGGTTGTGTTGTTTGTAAGACAGAGGTAGTTAAGTAGTGAAGTTAATTTTAGTAAAAGTTTTAGTAAATAACAGAAATAAAACCCGGTTGCTTTAACTCGATCACGAAAAAGCTGAGCGTTACGTAATGACAGGTAGAAAAAATCCCGCCAGCGGGACAAGCGCTGGCGGGAGAACGCGACACGTTATCTGGAGATACCCGGTGCCGTCGCAGCCGACGCTTTCTGGCGCTGCTGCTGTTTTTTCTCAAAGCGGGTGATCCACCACCAGGCAAGGCCTGAGAAGACGGCGGTCATAAAGACGTTGATAAAGAAGGCGTTAACCAGGTCGACACCCGCCGGGAAGGCGGAAGCCGTCATGCTGACCACAAAGATAACAATCAGCATAGAGACGATGCCCATGCCGACCTTGCGCGAGCCCATGCGGAAGTCGCGCGGGGTATCATCGTGTTTCCAGCGTAGAACAAAGTAGGCCACCATAATAAACAGCGGCGGCAGCATTGCAGTGCCGGCGGTCAGATTAATGGCCGTATTCATCATCTGCTGCACGCTGGCGGAGCCGAAGCCGTTAACGATAAGCATCAGGAAGACGAACAGGAACTGCCACCATGCGGCGCGTACCGGTACGCCATGCGCATTCAGTTCGGTGGTTTTCTCGCCGTAGATGCCGGCCGGAATTTCAGAGAAGTGGATTTTTACCGGTGCCGCGGTCCACATCATCATGCTACCGAAGATGGCGATAAACAAAATAACCCCGACAAAGCGGCCCATCAGCAGCTCAGGAATATGGAAGTAAGCTCCCAGTCCGGTAAAGATTTCCACCATCCCACCGGCGTAGGTCAAATCTTCACGTGCGACGAACACGTTGACCAGCAGCGAGCCCAGCGCATACATGCCGCCAATCAATACGCCAGCGGAGATAATGACTTTGATAAACGATTTCTGGCCGCCCTTGGTATCGTTCAGATAGGCTGCCACGGTTTCTGCGCCGCCTGCGGCCTGGAAAATCCAGCACATGATGCCCAGCGTGGCCCAGTTGATGGTCGGCTCCATGGCGGAGAGCGTAATCGGCTGTGCCGGGACGTGGCCAGAACTTAATGCGGTAAAGGCGCCGACGACGTAGATAGCAAACAGCGCGAAGACGCCGTAGGCCACGCACTCGGAAATTCTCCCCAGCCACGTCGCCCCTTTAGTCGAGATGTGGGTTGCCATGGCGAACAGCACGATGGAGATCATTGAGGTGACCATCGGGGAGAAGGGAATGGCGTACCCCATCACGGCGTATGAGGCATAGGCCACGACGTTGGGCAGTAGCGAAATGAAAAAGAACAGGTTCACGAACCAGTACAGGAACGAGCCGAGATAGGCCGCCCGTGACCCTAACGGCTGTTTCAGCCAGGCATACATGCCCGATTCGGAATGCTTATTGGCCGAGACAAATTCGGCGATGATAAAGACAAAGGGGATGAAATAGACCACCGTGGCAAACAGGAAGATCGGGGCGGAACTCAACCCTAGCTCAATGTTGTTATTGATGATGTTCCGCACGTTAAACACGGCGGTGAAGGCCATCGACAGCAGGGCGAATTTGCCTATTTTGGCGCGAACTGATTCGGACATAAGTCCTCCGGGAAATCATGTAGCCCGTATTCTGGGCTGGAAACGGTCAGGTCAGCGGGTATCCCGCTGACCTTGGGTATTGCTGAGGACTGCACTACTTATTCAGGAAATAGCCGTCTTCAATCGTTACTTTGAGCACCACTTTTTTGACCGGCGTTTCGCTGATAAAACGGTAGGCCTCATCGTTATCACAAATCACCATCTGTCCTTCATGCACCTGGACGGTCTCACCGAGGCCTTTCAGGTATTCGCGATCCGTCTCATCCCGGTAGCAGGCTACGGTTTGCAGCTGTGCTTTCGCGGCAAACTCGATCTTTTGCTGTCCCTGCAGGTAGTAATGCACCTCGAAGTAGCGGCGATGGCCGGCAAACAGCGCATCGGTGGTGCTGTCATTTTCCACGCGATAGGAGAGTGAGTCCCCGATCGAATGGGCCACGCCAGGGCGAATGTTTTCGATGTTATTAATGGCTTCCACGCAGCGCTGCCATTTACGTCCGCTGTGATAGATCTGCTTAAATTGTTCTAAATTATCAAGAATTCTCATTTTTCAGCCTCGCTGTGTGAAACGGGGGAAAAGAAACCGGCGCCGAAGTCATGGTTCGCCAGCACCTGCGAGGAGCCGCATCCGCCTTCCAGCGGCAGCAGCGTAAAGCCATAGTTGAAGGGGGTGAGCCAGACGCGCCAGCTATCCAGAACTTCGCTGCCCCAGGAGTTGGAGCCAAGGCCGAGCAACCGGGCGTCGATGTTCAGCGTGATGTCGTCGCTGCGCTGGAGTTCGTTGCAGTGCGGGGCTGCGTGCAGATTTTCTGCCGTGTAGTGCCAGGCGCTGACGTTCAACGGCGCACGCGGAACCACCAGCAAACCGCTGCCGTGGCGGTTGGTAAATGACGCCCAGCGTACGTGCTGACGGTTGCCGTTATTCTGTGGGAACGGGTAGTTCTCAAACATGTCGTCAACGCTGGTACGCCAGACATCGATAATATTGCTCTGCTGGCTATCGGCGTAGTTCTCTCCTGGCCCGCGACCGTAATAATTGACCTGCTCAAACTGACCGTTAATCCCCATCATAAAGCCGATGCACGGAACGATATGCGGGTAGTCGCCGTAGCGCTCGCCTTGCAGTTCAACGTTGATATGGCCCTGTGGCGTGATCTGCCAGCGATAGGTACAGCGCATCCCGAAATCAAAAACCGGCGGCGCGATAATCGTCCGCGTAGTGACGATAACGGTCTCGCCCTGCTGTTCAACGCTGAACTCCCGCAGATGCTCCTGCATGATGTGCAGATGGTTCGGCTGCCACAGCCCCTCATATTCCTGTTTATGGTTATCAATCATCGGTTTGAAGAAGTTAATCTTCGGCTCACGGGTCACCTGCTCGCAGCCATTAATCAGCCAGCGGGTCAGTTTGCCGCTGAGTTTAGAGAATTCGACGCGGAAATTATGCCCGGTCAGGGTGTAGCTCAGACGTTCGTCAGCAATCTGCAGCGGCGTTGCGCTGGCATTGGCGAGCGTCGTTTTTGCCGCTGTCTGCGCCTTTAGCGGGAACTGATACACGGCAATATCGTGGTTGGCTTCGCTATACAAGGTCCGGGAATCTTTGGTGACGATGACGTTGACGAATGTTTCACGCGCATCCAGTTCGGGCAGCGCAATCGTGATATCACGACCGCTGTTCGGCGGCAGATCGCGAACTTTTATCGTCTGAGTCGACAGCGTTTCCCCTTCGGCGCGCACTTCAATGCGCAGGGTGTAATCGTCGAGGGTGGAGAACCACAGTTTGTTCTCGATGCGCAGTTCGCCGCGATGGATATCCGTCGCCTGCACCTTGACCGGCGCAATAACCTGCTTGTACTCCCTTAAACCCGGTCCAGGGGTTTGATCGGAGAAGATCAGGCCGTCGAGGCAGAAGTTATAGTTGTTCGGGTAGTCGCCATAGTCGCCGCCGAATTTGTACCATACTGCACCGTTCTCATCGGTGGCCTGAATACCGTGATCGCACCACTCCCACACGTAGTGGCCCTGAATGCTGTCGTGCTGGTAAAAAACGTTCTGGTATTCGGTCAGCCCGCCCGGGCCGTTACCCATGGCGTGGGCATATTCGCAGATAATGCGCGGCTTCTCGTGCGGGTGCTCGCCGAACTCATTCATCAGCGGTACGCGGGTATACATGGTCGAGATGATATCGACGACTTCGGCGTCGCGGTCCTCTTCGTAGTGCACCAGGCGGGTATCATCCAGCGCTTTGGTGGCGTGATACATCGCGCGAATGTTACAGCCGTAGCCGGATTCATTCCCCAGAGACCAGATGATGATTGACGGGTGGTTTTTCTGCGCGTGTACGTGCCGCACGATGCGCTCAACGTATACGTGCTCCCAGCCTGGGTCATCGGTAATGCGGCTCAGGTTGCCGACGTTGGCGAAACCATGGGACTCCACGTCGGTTTCCGCCATCACAAACAGGCCGTAAATATCGCACAGCTCATAAAAGCGCGGATCGTTTGGATAGTGGGCGGTGCGCACCGAGTTGATATTGTGCTGCTTCATTAACAGCAGATCTTTTTCGACGCGATCCATCCCGACGGCGCGGCCTTTCAGATGGTCGTTGTCGTGACGGTTGACGCCATGGAGCATCACGTAATGGTTGTTGATGTAGAACAGGCCATTGCGCACCTTAATGTCGCGAAAACCGACGCGCTGCGGGATGATTTCGAGCACTTCACCGGCGGCGTTTTTCACCGTCATCACCAGATGATAGAGCCAGGGATTCTCCGCCGACCACTGCTGCGGGGCGGTGACATCAATGGTGAAACCGCTCTCCAGCGATTGCCCGACCGTCAGGCGACCGGTGGTACCCTGATACAGCGCGCTGTCGCCATCAAACAGAGTATATTCCACGCTGACATCGGCAGGCTGGCCGCTCAGATTTTCCAGCACCAGCTGGCAGGAGAGGGTGGCGTCGCGGTAATCGTCATTAAAATCAGTACGTACGGTAAAGTCCTGCACGTGAAGTGGATTTTTACCCACCAGGTAGACATCGCGGAAGATCCCCGCCATCCACCACATATCCTGGTCTTCAATATAGGTGGAGTCTGCCCACTGCATTACCCGCACGCACAGCAGGTTATCACCGGTTTTCACCGCCGCGCTGATATCAAACTCGGCGGTCAGACGACTGCCTTTGCTGAAGCCAATATACTGGCCGTTGACGTAGACTTCGAAGTAGGTCTCGACGCCGTCGAACTTAATCAGGGTCTGCTTACCCTTCCAGCCGTCGCCGAGGGTGAAGATGCGCTGATAGGCGCCGGTTGGGTTGTCAGTTGGTACGTACGGCACGTCAATTGGGAAGGGAAAACCTTCATCGGTATACTGAAGCTGCCCGTGGCCTTCCATCTGCCACATTCCCGGCACGGTGATCGGACCCCAGCCCGCGATATATTCGCGGGTGAACGCCTCCGGAACCAGCAGCGGGTGCGTGAAGAAGCGGAAGTTCCATTGCCCGCTAAGCGATAAAAAGCGGCTGCTGGTTTCGCGGACAAAGGTGCGCGCCTGCGCCAGCGTATCGTAAGAGAAGAAATACGCTCGCGGCGGCAGCCTGTTTTCATGAGTCAGTTGAAGATTTTCCCAGCGATTCATATCGCCTCCCTGTACGGATCTGATGTAATACGGCTATTTTAGTAAAACTTTTACTAAATAAAATGGGCAGGGATGATTTACTTTAACTCGATCACAAAATGAGCGCTGTCAGAGGGGGGCGAACGTGCAAATCAGAAAATACCGGGGAGCGGAATTTTACCGCATTTACGCCGGGATGGACGTAGAGGAAGTCTCCCCGGCCGGCCTGGTGCCGCCGGGGAAGTTTCGCGCGAAGAGGGTGTTATCGGGTGGTGCCGCGCAGCTTCAGGACGCTGGGGACAAAGACGTTCAGCGGTAACGCCCGGCCATCGCGGGCTTTTTCGTACAGCAGGTTCACCCCCTGGCTTCCCATCATTTCTGAGTGGATGCGCACGGTCGACAGTGGCGGGAAGGTGAAACGCGCGGTCGGAATATCATTCACGCTGATTAACGAGATATCTTCAGGTATCGACAGGCCGCGTTCGTGAATGGCGCGCAGGACGCCGATGGCAATCGAGTCCGAGGCGACAAATAGCGCCATCGGGTAGTCTTCCTGAGCCAGCATTGTTTTCGCCAGCTCATAGCCCGACGAGCTGGAGAAACCGCCGCGCCAGATATCACCCTGTGAGACCACGCCTTTTAGCTGTCCGTACTCAACGAATGCCATTTCGCGGATATCGGCTTTGCCGGGTTCATCCTGGCCACCGATAAAGCCAATGCGTGAAGCCCCCTGGGCGATAAAGAAGTCGATCACCTCTTTGGCGATGCGCACCAGATCGATATCCACCGCATCGTAACTGCTGTCTGGCTCATGAAAATCGATAAAGCAGATATTGTCGGTCAGCGCGGTGGCGGCTTCGCGAATGGCGCGGGAAGGCTTGCCGACGATCAGTACGCCGGTGGCTTTTTTCAGTTCGGGTAGCGCGCTGTTGAGGTAGCAGTTGGTCAGCTCGATCCCCAGTTTTTCGCACTGGGTTTCAATCCCGTGGCGGATTGCCAGATAGTAAGGATCGTTAATCTCCAGATCCTGCTGGTAGCTGTAGAGCGCCAGAATATGGTGATGGCCCACGGCATGAACCTGCGCCTTACGCGAACTGCTGCTTTTATATTCCAGCTTCTCCGCAATCTCCAGGATACGGTGCTTGGTCTCTTCTTTCACGTTCAGGGTCGGATCGTCGTTTAATACCCGTGAAACCGTCGCCAGTGAGACACCCGCTTCGGTTGCGATATCTTTGAGTGTTGCCATCTTATTCCTTATCTGACGTTGCCCCATCTGCGCCCGCCCATTGTAAAGCAAGCTTGGGTTCCTGCATCTGTTTTCAGTAAATATTGCTGGTTTTATTCGCAGCGAGCGGGGTCTTTTTTCCGCCATAAAGAGTGACGGAAGTAACATTCCTGTCAGCGAGATGCTGAACAAATAATTAAACTTGCTATATTTTACTAAAATTTTACTGGAGGTAAACGATGGATACTGTTGCTTACGATGATTTTGCCAGACTGGAAATGCGTACCGGGAAGATTGTTGAGGTTAAACGGCATGAGAATGCCGATAAGCTGTATATCGCGAAGATTGATATAGGTGAGCGTATCTTGCAAACGGTGACAAGCCTGGTGCCTTACTACAGCGAACAGGAGCTGTTGGGAAAAACGGTGGTGGTGCTGTGCAATCTGGCGAAGGCCAAAATGCGGGGTGAAACGTCGGAGTGCATGCTGCTGTGCGCAGAGACTGAGGATGGCAGCGAAAGCGTGCTGCTGACGCCGGAGCGTCTGATGCCACCTGGCGTACGGGTGGTTTAAGCTTCGTTTCTCTGCGTTAGGACATCGGCGATACCGCAGGAAAAGCGCCTCTCCCCGATGGGGAGAGGACAGCGAAGAGTAGAGAGCATCAGGCCTCTTCTACGGCAACCCGCAGTGCAGCCAGCGCCTGACGCGCCGCGCTGAGCACCAGTTCGCACTGCTCAATCGTCAGCGTCAGCGGCGGTTCGATGCGAATGGTTTTGGCATTATTTAACGTGCCGGCTACCAGTACCCGCTGGCGGAACATCTCGCTGGCGAAGTTATAGCCGATCTCGTTATCCACGAACTCAATCGCCATCAGCATCCCTTTACCGCGAACTTCATTTACCAGATCCGGATACTCACGGGACAGTTGATGGAAGCCGTTTAACAGCAGCTCACCTTTCTGTTCCGCCTGGGCCGGCAGATTCTGCGTCAGCAGGACGTTGATCGTGGCCAGCGCTGCGGCACAGGCCAGCGGATTACCGCCGAAGGTGGTGGTGTGCAGGAACGGGTTGTCGAACAGCACCGAGAACACCTCTTCGGTGGCAATCGTCGCCCCAATTGGCATAACGCCGCCGCCGAGCGCTTTGGCAAGACACAGAATGTCCGGCTGAACGTTTTCGTGCTCGCAGGCAAACATTTTGCCGGTACGCCCCATGCCGGTTTGCACTTCGTCGAGGATCAGCAGCGCGCCAAATTCATCGCACAGCTTACGCACCGCGGGCAGGTAGCCCTGCGGCGGCAGAATCACGCCCCCTTCGCCCTGTATTGGCTCAAGGATCACCGCCGCGACATCATCACCGGTTTTTTTACACTCGCTCAGCAGCGTACGCATCGCGTTGATATCGCCAAACGGCACGTGACGGAACCCTGGAAGTAGCGGCATAAAAGGCTTACGGAATGTCGATTTCGCGGTGGCCGATAGCGCGCCCAGCGACTTACCATGAAAAGCGCCGCTGGTGGCCACAAACGTAAATTTACCGCGCGGCGACTGGTAGGCTTTAGCGAGTTTCAGCGCCGCTTCGACCGACTCTGTGCCGCTGTTACAGAAGAAGCTGTATTTCAGCTTGCCGGGGGTTAACGCCGCCAGCGTTTTTGCCAGCATGGCCCGCAGCGGGTCAAGCAGTTCCTGGCTATGAAGAGGTTGTTTCGCGAGCTGATGCTCGACGGCGGAAATGACAACTGGATTACGGTGCCCTACATTAAAAATTCCAAAGCCACCCAGGCAATCGACAAACTCTTGTCCCTGAGTGTCGACAAGCGTATTTAACCCTCCCGCTTGCCACTCTACGGCTCCGTAATCCCCGCCAGCAGTAACCGATTTTCGGTACTCTAAAAAACCGGGATTCACATGCTCTTTAAAATATTCCCTGACCTCCTGGTTAAGTGCTTTCATCTCCTCATGATCAAGCGTTCGCTTCTCAATGAGATTCAGTGCGTGTGCGCTGCAGGCCAGAGCCGATGCGCTGGAAGGTAACCTGTTCAAAGTGAGCTCCTGGGACGGGCGTATCACATGATACTGAATTAAGTATTGCAGGGATTACGCCACTTCGGCACGGGAGCTGAAAATCGGGATAAACGCAGCGCGAAAGCGCATTTGCGCGAAATTTAATCTCACGGCGATATTTTTGGCATGTTTTACTCCTGAACGGGGGACGTTACCCGCCGGGAGGGAGCCCCGTGCGTGCTGCCTGGTGGTGCAGATTGCCCAATATGGGGGCAGGAGGGGGGACTGGCATCCCCCCGGAGGGGTTAATCGAGCTGGGAAATCTCCATTGCCGCGCGGTCAATGACGGCGACAATCTGTTTCAGCTGAGTCTCGCTGATGGCCTGTTGATTTACCTTTAAATCCAGTACGGCTTTAAAGTTCTCCAGCGCCCGCTTCATTTGCGGGTTTTTGCGCAGTTCACAGCCGACCATACGGGCCTGCAAACGTTCCTGGATATGGCCGAGCTGTTCCTGATTCTCGGCATGCAGGAGGCTGCCCTCTGCGGTTATGGCGATTTTTTTGCGGCCATTTTCCTCTTCGACGCTGATAAGACCCTGATCCTGAAGGAGATCAAGAGTTGGATAGATCACACCCGGACTCGGGCTGTAGTTGCCCTGGGTCAGGTTTTCTATCTCTTTAATCAATTCGTAGCCGTGGCTGGCGTTGCGGGTGAGGATGTCGAGGATCACCAGACGCAGTTCGCCATGGCCGAAGAAACGCTGACGGCGTCCGCCGCCGCCGCCACCCCGGCGACCGTGTTCGCCATGTTCGCCGCCCCGGCGGCCATGCTCCCCGCGTTCGCTGTGTTCACCGTGGTGGCCACGTGGCCCTCGACCTTCTTCATGATGATGTCGCATAGTTTGCTCCTGTATGTTTTGATATATCTAATCTATATCTAAAAATTAATACTTAGCAAGCATGAATCTGAATATTTTAATAATTATTTGATTTTAAATGTTTTTATTTTGTTTGTTGTACTTTGTTGCTTTTTGTCACGGCTATATCAAAAAAAACTTGCATTCTTTTTTAATGGCAATCATTATCATTTGGGTAAAGTTTAGATATATCTATAAATCTCACGAAGGCGAATGACGATGATAAAAACGAAAGAACCTCAGTACCCGAAACGCGTTCGCAATGAGCTGCGTTTTCGCGAGTTAACCGTGCTGCGCGTTGAGCGCGTCGGCGCCGCCTTCCAGCGCATTGTGCTGGGCGGAGAGGCGCTGGAAGGTTTTGTCTCCCAGGGTTTTGACGACCATACCAAACTCTTTTTCCCGCAAGCCGGTACTGCGTTTACACCGCCGCAGGTGACGGAAGAGGGCATTAACTGGGGGGAAGGCGTCCGTCCGGCAACTCGCGACTACACGCCGCTGTATGATGCCGAACGTCATGAACTGGCCTATGACTTCTTCATCCATGACGGCGGTATTGCCAGCAGCTGGGCGCTGGCGGCAAACGTCGGCGATAAGCTGGTGATTGGTGGGCCACGTGGTTCGCTGGTGGTGCCAGAGGATTATGCCTGGCAGCTGTATGTCTGCGATGAATCCGGTATGCCTGCGCTGCGCCGCCGTCTGCTGGGCCTTAGCCGCCTGCCCGTGCGCCCGCAGGTTACGGCGCTGGTGACGATCGGCGAGGCATCGTATCAAGATTATCTGGCGGATCTGCAGGGCTTTAATATTGAGTGGATCGTCGGCCATCATTCGTCCGTGGTGGCTGAACGTCTGGCGCAGGTGAGCGTGCCTGCGGAAGATTACTTTATCTGGGTGACCGGTGAAGGCGCGGTGGTGAAATCACTGCTCGGTCGGTTTGAAAATGATGAAATTGACCCGCAGCTGGTGCGTTCCCAGGCCTACTGGCACAGTAAATAGCCTGATGCCCGGGCTACGGCGTCAACGCGTTGCCCGGGATAGCGGCTATTCTGTTCTGTCGCCCGGCTCAGCGTCGCGTCGCCGGGATATTCCGCTGCGGAGGACGCCGCCTTAGCGTTGTTCCGCCAGCGTTTTGAAGACCTGCGCGACCGCGTGGGCGCCCGGATCCATATTGCCCAGCAGGCTGTCGCTGTTAAGGTACGACGCGCGCCCGGCGTTGGCTTTACTGGCGTGGCAGGTGCGCTCGGCGCCCGCTTCCGCAGCGGCAAACGCCGCCTGTAAATCCGTCGGTGCGACAAGCAGCGACGCCAGCGCCGGCTGCAGCGCATCGATCATCGTGCGATCGCCCTCATCCGCACCGCCGTAAAACTTCATTTGCGCCAGACCGGCGTTTAACGCTTCCGCGACGCCGGCGCCTTGCTCCAGCTTCTGCCCGGCGGCGGTAAAGAAGATCGACATCAGCACGCCGCTGGAACCGCCCATCACCACGGTCAGACGTTCGCCGATCAGGGCCAACAGGGTCGCGAGATCGCCCAACGGCAACTGCTGGCGTTGCAGCAGGTCGGCAATATCGCGCGCGCCAGCGGCAAAGGTGGAGCCGGTATCGCCATCGCCGACTTTGGCATCCAGCGCATTCAGGTGCGCCTCCAGGTCAGACAAGGTACCGGTTATCCGCTTGACATAGCCCGCCACGACGTGATTGTCCGAAGGCTGGAACGCCACGCGGGTGCTGCGCAGCGAAGAGGGCATCACCTCAATGGTTCGTGGCTGCACCGGCGCCTGCCAGCTGGCCGTTTCCACAGCGGAAAGCAGCGCTTTTTCAATGCTCTCCTCCAGTACGATGGCGGTTATCGAGAAACCTTTCATATCCAGCGCCGTCACCAGCGACGCCGGGCCAATCAGCCAGTCGATCCGCTGATGGAGCGACGTGTCGGCCAGCTCACGCGTCAGAATCGCCATTTCCGCAACCGACACGCCGCCGAGGTTGTTCAGCATCACCGCCAGACGGCCGGTTTGTGGCAGGGCGGCGGTCAGTTTCTCCACCATCAGGCGGACAATCTGCGCGCTGTTCTGGGTGGCGATGACCGAGGCGCCGGGTTCGCCATGGATGCCCATGCCCAGCTCTGCCCGATCGGGATGGTGGCGCGGTGCCGTTTCAGCCTCCTGCGGCAGATGGCAACTGGAGAGCGCGAGGCCCAGCGTGCGGGTCTTGTCTGCCGCATATCGGGCCTCGCGCAGCACGGTAGCAAGATTGTAGCCACGTTCGGCAAAATAACCGGCCACTTTATGCACCAGGATGGTGCCGGCAATCCCGCGCGGATGCTTGTTATCCGGTAGCGAAATATCGTCGCCGACAATCAGCATTTCGACGTTGTAACCCAGGCGACGGGCTTTCTCGGCGGCGAGGCCAAAGTTAAGGCGATCGCCGGTATAGTTTTTGACGATCAGCAGACAGCCCGCTTCGCCGGTCACCGCCTGAATGGCGGTCAGCACCGCATCAACGCTCGGGGAGGCAAAAATATCGCCGCACACCGCGGCGGTGAGCATCCCTTTACCGATAAACCCAACGTGGGCCGGCTCATGGCCGGAGCCGCCGCCGGAGATGATGGCGACGTTGCTTTTGTTGAGATCGCGACGAACGACCACGCGAATCGCCGGATCGCTCTCCAGACGCGCCAGGTTGTTCCACGGGCTGGCAACGATCGTTCCTTCAATAACATCGTCGACGAGGCGGGTGCGCTGATTAAAAAAGAATTGAGACATAACGGTTCCTGGTGGTTGAGCGAAACACAATCCCCGGAGGCGGAGCCTCCGGCGTGAAGAATGGAGTACAGAGAGTGACGAATGGACAGCTATGTGCGGAGAACGCGTTTTCCGGCGACATCCAGCGTAAGGGATTCACCATCGCCTATCTGCTTCAGGGCCTCTCCCTGCCGACACAGGCAGACGATCCTGGCCTGACGGGCGATGATCGCGCCGTGGGATGCCTCGCTCCCTTCCCGCAGACAAATCCCCTTGACCAGATGAGGATCCAGCTGCAAGACGGTGGAAGGAAAGAGATCGTCGGCGATGATAATCGTCGGCTCATGCACCGTCAGCGGCGCTTCGCTGCGGCTTTGCAGATGACGCAAAGTCCGGTGGAGCAGATCGTCGATATCAATATAGCGCGCCTGCAGATAGGCATCGTTCAGCTGGCGGTACTGCTGGCTGAGGTCGGCCAGCACCTGATACCACGCCCACTCCGCATTGCATTGTTCCTGGCGCAGGATATCGCAGGCGGCTTCATAGAGATCCGGGTCGTCGAGCAGCGTGTGATGGCCGGAGAAAATGGCCGCGATATCGGCAGAATAGCGCTCTTCCGCCAGGGAGGTCAGCGCATTGAGATCGTCCAGCGTCTGGCCGATCGCCTGCTGCAGGCGCCGCTGTTCGTTGGCGATGTCGGCGCCGGTTTGCCGGACTGGCCGGAGGGCAGGCAGCGGATAGCGGAGCGCTTTGCCCTGAACACGCGCGGCGACGGGGGCAAAAACCGCTGGCGCGGCGTCCGGCTGCTCGCCAAAGTTCTCCGCTGCCAGCGCCTGAAATGCCGCCAGCGCCGCTTCGGCATCTGGCCCGCGGGCCAGCAGCCTTAATGTATCGTTGCAGCGTACCTGCAACAGGGCAATCTGGTTAATGCTGTCCGGTGAGACGCATTTGCCGCCTTTCTCCAGCACCAGATCGGCATTGAATCCGGATAACGCGGCTACCAGCCGCGATGCCGGACGAACGTGTAAGCCGTTATGGTTTTTAATGACCACCGAGACGGACTCGCCGCTGAGATCGTCGGCCATTGGCGTGGCCTCGGGGCCGTTCTGTGCGAGCGATGGTAACCCCAGCTGTACGCGCTTAGCTTCCAGGGCGTTCATGGCGTCGGCGATCACTTTATCGATACCCGATCCGGTGGCGGCGCTGACCGTTGCCGCCAGCGTGCCTTCGACCAGCGGCGCGGCGCACAGGCGAACCTTCGCCGCGATCGCCGGATCGAGGAGATCCAGCGCGGTTTCCGCGCTGAGCAGGGCGCTGCCGATATCCATCATCACCAGCACGTGGTCGGTATCGGCAACGGATTCAATGGCCTCCATCACCTTAATCGGATCGGTGCCGATCGGGTTTTCAGGATCGTCAATGCCGGCGGCGATCGCCAGCTTGCAGCCGTCGCCAGTTAACATCTGCCGGGCCAGTTCTCCGACACCTTCGCCCAGTCGGGCGCTATGAGAAACAATCACCAGGTTTACCATCGCGTTATCCTTACTCTTTGGCTGAAGCAGCCAGCGCCTGAATCATGAACATCACCGAGGTTGCGCCCGGATCCTGATGCCCGATGCTGCGTTCGCCGAGGTAGCTGGCGCGGCCTTTGCGGGCCTGCATGGTGATGGTAGAACGGGCGGCTTCCTCTGCCTGTATCGCGGCGGCATCCAGCGCATGCTGAACCGACAGGTGCTGTTCGCTGGACTGGCGCAGTGACTCGACGACCGGCAGCCAGACGTCGCACATGGTTTTATCACCGGGTTCCGCTTTCCCCCGGTTGACCACGCCGTCGGCCCCTTCGCGCATCATCTGATACAGCTCGTCGAGGGTCAGACTCTGGTGGGCCTGCGTCACCTGGGCGGCGCGAATAAAGAAGGTGCCGAACAGCGGGCCGCTGGCGCCGCCGACGTTGGAGAGCAGCGTCATTCCGGTGTTCTTAAGAATAAAACCGATGTCTTTATCGGCAATGGACGGCAGTTTTTCCACCACCTTGCTGAAGCCGCGATACATGTTCAGACCGTGGTCGGCATCGCCAATCTCTTTATCCAGGCCGGTCAGAAAATCTTTCTCTTTGGTAAAAATGTCGCCGCAGCGATAGAGCCAGTTAACGATTTGCGTTCTGTTCAGTGACATGTCGTGCTCCTTAATGGCCCCAGTTCAGTGCCGGGGTATGAACGGGGGCGTCCCATAATGCCAGCGTGTCGTCATCGACTTTCAGCAGAGTGAGGGAGAAGCCCACCATATCCAGCGAGGTACAGTAGCTGCCGATGAGGTTGCGTTCGATCGTGATGCCGTTCTCCTCGCAGCGGGTGGCCAGTCGGTTGTATACGCCGTACAGCTCCGACAGCGGGGTGGCGCCAAGGTTATTGACCAGCGCGATGACGCGGTCGCCTTGCTGCAGCGCCTGTTTGCTTTGCGTGACGTCCTGCCAGCGCCCTTTGACGGTGTCCCACTGACGCAGCGTGCGGCTGTAGGTGCCGTTCTCCAGCAAGGTGTCGAACATCTCATCAACGGTGCGGTCGAGAGAGCTGAAGGGGCGACGGTCGATACCCGGCTCGCCGTGGATACCGACGCCGAACTCCATCTCATTATCCTGTAATTCGAATGACGGCTGTCCGGCGGCCGGCACGGTGCAGGCGCCCAGCGCCACACCGATGGAGTGGCCGAGGTTGTTAAGCTTGCGGCCCAGTTCAGCGCAGGCTTCCAGCGAATCGCCGCGTTCGGCCGCCGCGCCGACCAGCTTCTCAACCAGCACGGTGTTGGCGACGCCGCGGCGTCCGGCGGTGTAGAGGCTGTCTTTGACCGCCACGTCGTCATCGATCACCACGGTGGTCACCTTGACGCCGCTTTCGTGCAGCAGCTCGGTGGCGGTTTCGAAATTAAGGATATCCCCGGTGTAGTTTTTGATGATCAGCAGCACGCCTTCGCCGCCGTCGATATTCATCGCGCACTCGAACATTTTATCCGGGGTCGGGGAGGTGAAAATCTCGCCCGGACAGGCGCCGGCAAGCATACCTTTGCCAATATAGCCGCAGTGCATCGGCTCGTGTCCGCTGCCGCCGCCGGAGAGCAGCGCCACTTTCCCGGCCACCGGCGCATCGGCGCGGGTGACATACACCGGGTCCTGATGCAGCGTTAATTCAGGATGGGCTCTGGCGAGGCCAAGTAGTTGTTCACTCAGTACATCTTCGACACGGTTAATCAATTTTTTCATTATTTATGCTCCGTCGGAGTGATGCGATGCGGCCTCTCTACCCACGGAGGCGGTCATCGTGTAGGGGTATCGTCTGGCGTGAAGAACTACCCGGCGACGTTATGATTCTGGCTGAGTTAACGGAAAAAAAAATGTCGCGAAAACGAGTTTCATAACGGAACGTGGTTATTTATTTTTGTTCCGTTATGAAACGTTATCGCCGATGAAAAGAGAAAAATGCGAGCTAAGGCGGTTTTTTCGCCCTGCGTTCCCCCGCAGTCTACGGGGGAGGCGGATCTTTTTTTTATCTGTTTTCTGCTGTCGAGGGGATCAGCGTTAGCAGATTAGCCGTTTTTTTTTGTCGCAGGACGGCGAATGGCCGGATCGGGATCGCAATCCCGGCGTTTTCCGGCAATTGATGTTCCAATATGGAACGGTAAAAAATATTCTCTGTTTCATATCAGAACAAAAACGGGAAAAATTTTTTTGTTCACCGCTCGCCCTACAGTGTTTGCATCGCTCCGGTCACGATCCCGTTTCCGCCATGAACCGCAGGCTGAACAGGATGACGCCAGGGCTCATCATGTAAAACATGCACTTATTTGAGGGTGAAAGGAATGCTAAAAGTTATTCAATCTCCGGCCAAATATCTTCAGGGTCCTGACGCATCCACGCTTTTTGGTCAGTATGCCAAAAATCTGGCGGACAGCTTTTTTGTGATTGCCGATGACTTCGTGATGAAGCTGGCGGGGGACAAAGTACTCAATGGCCTGCATAGCCACGGTTTAAGCTGCCACGCGGCCCGTTTTAACGGTGAATGCAGCCACGCGGAGATCAACCGCCTGATTGCCATTCTGCAGCAGCACGGCTGCCGCGGCGTGGTAGGGATTGGCGGCGGGAAGACGCTCGATACCGCTAAAGCCATTGGCTTCTACCAGAAGCTGCCGGTGGTGGTGATCCCGACGATTGCCTCTACCGATGCGCCAACCAGCGCGCTGTCGGTTATCTACACCGAAGCCGGTGAGTTTGAAGAGTATCTGATCTATCCGAAAAACCCGGATATGGTGGTCATGGATACGGCAATTATTGCCAAAGCGCCGGTGCGCCTGCTGGTGGCCGGGATGGGCGATGCGCTCTCGACCTGGTTTGAAGCGAAGGCCTGTTTTGATGCCAGAGCGACCAGTATGGCCGGCGGACAGTCCACGGCGGCGGCGTTGAGCCTGGCTCGCCTGTGCTATGATACGCTGCTGGCCGAAGGCGAAAAAGCGCGCCTGGCAGCGCAGGCTGGCGTGGTGACGGATGCGCTGGAGCGCATTGTCGAAGCCAATACCTACCTCAGCGGAATTGGGTTTGAAAGCAGCGGGCTAGCCGCGGCGCACGCCATTCATAACGGCTTCACTATTCTGGAAGAGTGCCATCATCTGTACCACGGCGAAAAAGTGGCGTTTGGCACTCTGGCGCAGCTGGTGCTGCAAAACAGCCCGATGGAAGAGATTGAAACGGTGCTGGGCTTCTGCCAGAAAGTCGGTCTGCCGGTGACTCTGGCGCAAATGGGCGTCAAAGAGGGCATTGAAGGTAAAATTCAGGCGGTCGCGAAAGCGACCTGCGCGGAAGGCGAAACGATCCATAACATGCCATTCCCGGTGACGGCAGACAGCGTTTACGCCGCGATCCTGACGGCCGATTTGCTCGGTCAGCAGTGGCTGGCGCGTTAACGTCTCGCTGACCTGCTTTTTGCAGGGTGAAGCGTATTCTCCCCTCCGACAGTCTCTGCCGGAGGGGTTATCTATTTTAAACAGTGGAAAAGGAAATGGCGGCGCAGACTCAGGACTCCGGAAAAACAGTATCTTCCGTTATCAGTCAGTCGTGGCAGCGTTGCAGCCGGTTTATGCCGAGGGAGACCTGGCAGGCGCCGCATCAGGCGCAGGGGCTGACCTTCGAATCGATCTGCCGGCGTAAAACCGCGCTGCTGACCATCGGCCAGGCGGCGCTGGAAGATGCCTGGGAGTTTATGGATAGCCGACCCTGCGCGTTGTTTATCCTCGATGAGTCCGCCTGTATCCTCAGCCGCTGCGGCGAACCGCAGACGCTGGCGCAGCTCGCGGAACTCGGTTTTCTTGACGGCAGCTACTGCGCGGAAAGCATTATCGGCAGCTGCGCGCTCTCGCTGGCCTCGATGCTGGGGCAACCGGTGAAAACCATCGGCGAGCAACACTTTAAACAGGCGCTGCACGGGTGGTCATTTAGCTCCACGCCGGTGTTTGATAACCACGGTCGCCTGTTTGGCTCCATCTCGCTGTGCTGTTTGATCGAACAGCAGGCCTCCTCTGATTTGTCTCTGACGCTGGCTATCGCCCGGGAAGTGGGCAACTCGCTGTTGACCGACAGCCTGCTGGCCGAATCTAACCGTCATCTCAACCAGATGTATGGCCTGCTGGAGAGCATGGATGATGGCGTGATGGCGTGGAATGAGCAGGGGGTATTGCAGTTTCTTAATGTCCAGGCCGCGACGCTCCTGCATCTTGATGCCCAGACCAGCCAGGGGAAAAATATTAACGAACTGGTGACGCTGCCGGCGCTGCTGCGCCGGGCCATTAAGCACGCGCGCGCGCTGAACCATGCGGAAGTGACGTTTGAGAGCCAGCATCAGTTTATCGATGCCGTCATTACCCTCAAGCCCATCGTCGAAGAGCAGGGCAATAGCTTTATTTTACTGCTGCACCCGGTGGAGCAGATGCGCCAGCTGATGACCAGCCAGTTAGGCAAAGTGAGCCACACTTTTGCGCAGATGTCCTCGGACGATCCGGAAACGCGACGGCTGATTCATTTTGGCCGTCAGGCGGCGCGGGGCGGTTTTCCGGTCCTGCTCTGTGGGGAAGAGGGGGTGGGTAAGGAGCTGGTCGCCCAGGCCATTCATAATGAAAGCGAACGGGCGGGCGGGCCTTATATTGCCGTCAACTGTCAGCTGTATGCCGACAGCGCGCTGGGCCAGGATTTTATGGGTAGCGCGCCTACCGATGACGAAAACGGGCGCCTGAGCCGCCTGGAACTGGCCAGCGGCGGCACCCTGTTTCTGGAAAAAATAGAGTACCTGGCGCCGGAGCTGCAGTCCGCGCTGCTGCAGGTGATTAAACAGGGGGTATTAACCCGCCTCGATGCCCGGCGCCTGATTCCGGTGGACGTTAAGGTGATTGCCACCACCACCGTTGATCTGGCTAATCTGGTGGAGCAGAACCGCTTTAGTCGCCAGCTCTATTACGCGCTGCATTCGTTTGAGATCGTCATTCCGCCGCTGAGGGCACGGCGCAACAGCATTCCCTCGCTGGTACACAACCGCCTGCGTAGCCTGGAGAAACGCTTTTCATCGCGCCTGAAAGTGGACGACGATGCCCTGGCGCAGCTGGTGAACTACTCCTGGCCGGGTAATGATTTTGAGTTAAACAGCATTATTGAAAATATCGCCATCAGCAGCGATAACGGCCATATCCGCCTGAGCAACCTGCCGGAATATCTCTTCTCCGAGAGGCCGGGCAGCGATACCGTCTCGCCCCTGCTACCTGCCAGCCTGACCTTCAGCGCTATTGAAAAAGAGGCCATTATCCATGCCGCCCGCGTCACCAGTGGCCGGGTGCAGGAGATGTCCCATCTGCTCAACATCGGGCGCACGACGCTGTGGCGCAAAATGAAGCAGTACGATATCGACGCCAGCCAGTTTAAGCACAAAAATCACGACTAGTTGTCTGCACTCTCCGCGATTTGGGGGCGCAATTGCTGTTTTTCGCGATCTAAGCGGCGATTTGCTGTCGGTCGCGGATGACGGGGCGGTTTATACGGGCTGCACCGGACTTATCGGGCAGAAAAACGCCATGCAAACGTTTGACTGAGGTCTGAATCAAAGAAAGGCAACGATCTCTTTGATATCCCCGCAGACTTGGGTCCATATTATAAACATGTTCATCACGTGGTTAATTTTAAGGATAAGAGCATGCCAACAGCGATAGATAAAGCGTTAGATTTTATTGGTGGAATGAACACATCGGCGTCGGCTCCGCATTCAATGGATGAAAGTACGGCTAAGGGCATTTTAAAATATCTCCATGAGTTAGGCGTTCCGGCCAGCGCCGAAGACGTGATCGTGCGAGGCGAGCGGGAGGGATGGAATTCCGGGTTCACCCATAAAGTGGCCGGATGGGCGGAGAAAATCGCCGCTGGCAACCGTATCGTGATTAAAAATCCAGAGTACTTCTCCTCCTATATGCGGGAGCAGCTCCGGGAGCTGGTGTAAGCGGCTCGTTTTTAAAAAATGATTCTGAAGATGGTATTCTGCAGGATGGTATAAAAAAGGAGCAACGTTGCTAACGTCGCTCCTTATATTTTTCCGCTAATGAATATTCAGGATAATTTGAAATTTCCGCGCTAAGCAATGTATTTTCCGCTGGCTGAATAAGAGACTGGCGCTCTGGCGTATTTAGCATGGCAGGAAATTCTGAACCTGTCTGGCGCTCAATAACACTATCTTGTTTATCGTCCCTTATCGGTTCTTTTCCTTTCCTTCCCGACTGAACATGCTGCTGCCTTTTTCACTTTGTACTGAGTGCCCCGTGAGCGCCTCAGCATTCTGACTGTTTTAGCAACTCAGCGATGAGACTTCTTTAACGCTTCGATTCAACGCTGATTTTCATCAGCTTCAGGTTTATCGGTGGCGATTCAGTTCTTCCTGATTAGCGAGCGAGCCCGACGGCTTTCGCCTGTGCCTGGAAGCGTTTGAGTTGCTGCTCGATTTCTTCCACAGAAATACCCGTTTCAATCGCGGGAGAACTGGCAACGGTGCGGAAAAGCTGCGTTTTCGTGATCTTAGGGGAGGATGTTTTTTGCGTCGTGATCATTATCTCGTTAGTTATGCCGTGATTCTAGTTCTATTGAGCGATGCCAGCAAGGCTGCGGCAATTTTCTCTGGGCTTTCAGTTTGTGGGCAAATGCTATAAATAGACAAGTATCTGACTCAAAAATGCGTCCGTCGTGTATTTCACATCCGATGAAAGTGGACATTGTGATAAAAGCCAGTCACGGCAGTTTTGGGTTAGCATACCAGGTGAACTGCTGGAGCAACTGATGGCTATCTGAAACGAAAGTGTTCTGGTGAACCTTCAGGGTAAAAACCGAGATTGAAGTCTGAAGCTAAAACGGGACCTGGTCCAAATGCAATGCAAACAAAAAGGACTTAGATAATTTCTTATCTAAGTCCTTGTTTTATCTGGTGGCCCCTGCTGGACTTGAACCAGCGACCAAGCGATTATGAGTCGCCTGCTCTAACCACTGAGCTAAGGGGCCGTGGCGAGGGATTATAAAGTAACTGGCAGACGCAATCCAGCGCAAAACGCACGGCTGCTGTTTTTATAAACAATGCATTTTCAATCCTTTATAATCGCCTTTTAGGTATTGAGCGGGTGGAAAGATGATTAACGATATTCTGGCGCCGGACCTGCGGGTGGTCTTCTGCGGCATCAATCCGGGGAAGTCCTCTGCCCATACTGGTTTTCATTTCGCGCATCCGGGTAATCGCTTCTGGAAGGTGATTTACCAGGCCGGTTTTACCGACCGTCTGCTGAAGCCTGAAGAGGAGCTGCAGCTGCTCGATACGCGCTGCGGGATCACTATGCTGGTGGAACGCCCGACGGTTCAGGCCAGCGAAGTCGCCCTGCAGGAGCTACGCAGCGGCGGCCGGGAGCTGGTGCTGAAAATTGAACAGTATCAGCCGCGGGCGCTGGCGATTCTCGGTAAACAGGCCTTTGAGAAAGCGTTTCAGGTACGCGGTGCGCGTTGGGGCAAGCAGCAGGTGACCATCGGCGATACGGAAGTGTGGGTGCTGCCCAACCCCAGCGGACTGAACCGGGCGACGCTGGATAAGCTAGTGGAGGCGTATCGTGAACTGGATGATGCGCTGGCATCGCGAGGTCGATAGCCTGCGGCGGGGACCGGCGTTGGCTCTCTCTGACGGCAACAGAGTGAATGGAAGACAAAAAAAAGCTCCCCGCAGGGAGCTTTTTTATTTCCGACAACGATTAATCGTCGAGGAAGCTACGCAGCACTTCAGAACGGCTCGGGTGACGCAGCTTGCGCAGCGCCTTCGCTTCGATCTGACGGATACGTTCGCGGGTAACGTCGAACTGTTTACCGACTTCTTCCAGCGTGTGGTCAGTATTCATATCGATACCGAAACGCATACGCAGGACCTTCGCTTCACGAGCGGTCAGGCCTGCCAGCACGTCGTGAGTGGCGGCACGCAGGCTTTCCGTGGTCGCGGAGTCCAGCGGCAGCTCGAGGGTGGTATCCTCGATGAAATCACCCAGATGCGAATCTTCATCGTCGCCGATCGGCGTTTCCATGGAGATTGGCTCTTTGGCAATTTTCAGCACTTTACGAATTTTATCTTCCGGCATCAGCATACGTTCAGCCAGCTCTTCCGGCGTCGGCTCGCGACCCATTTCCTGCAGCATCTGGCGGGAGATACGGTTGAGCTTGTTGATGGTCTCAATCATATGCACCGGAATACGGATGGTGCGCGCCTGATCCGCGATGGAGCGGGTGATGGCCTGACGGATCCACCAGGTTGCATAGGTGGAGAACTTGTAGCCGCGACGATATTCGAACTTATCAACCGCTTTCATCAGACCAATGTTACCTTCCTGAATCAGATCCAGGAACTGCAGGCCACGGTTGGTGTATTTCTTGGCGATAGAGATAACCAGACGTAAGTTCGCTTCAACCATCTCTTTCTTCGCACGGCGGGCTTTCGCTTCACCGATGGACATACGACGGTTGATATCTTTAACCTGCTCGATGGTCAGGCCGGTCTCTTCTTCAATCTGCTGCAGCTTCTGCAGGCCGCGCTGAACGTCTTCTTTGACGTCGTGCAGTTTTTCAGACCACGGCTTGTTCATGGCGATCGCAGCGTTGAACCAGGTCTCGCTGGTTTCATTGCCGGTGAACAGGGTGATGAAGTTCTTCTTCGGCATTTTGCACTGTTCGACGCACAGTTTCATGATGATACGTTCCTGAGTACGGACGCGATCCATCATGCTACGCATGCTGCCGACCAGGTAATCGAACTGTTTCGGTACCAGGCGGAACTGTTTGAACACCTCAGACAGCTTGAGAATTTCTTCCTGGGCTGCGGCGTGGCTACGACCTTTCGCTTTGATGGTATCGCGGGTCAGCTCGTACTGCGTGCGCAGTTCAGCGAATTTCTCGCGCGCCAGCTCAGGATCGATGCTGTTGTCGTCATCGCTGCTGTCGTCGTCGTCGTCTTCATCTTCGTCTTCGTCGTCATCCATCTCTTCCTGAGAGAGTTCAGAACCGACGTGCGTCGCGGTTGGCGCCAGGTCTTCTTCGGCGTTAGGATCGACGAAACCGGTGATCAGGTCAGACAGGCGCGCTTCTTCAGCTTCGACGCGGTCGTACTGCTCCAGCAGATAGGTAATGGCTTCCGGATATTCAGCAACGGAGCACTGAACCTGGTTGATCCCATCTTCAATACGCTTGGCGATGTCGATTTCGCCTTCACGCGTCAGCAGTTCTACGGTACCCATTTCGCGCATGTACATGCGCACCGGATCGGTTGTACGTCCGATTTCAGATTCAACACTGGACAACACCTGTGCAGCAGCTTCTTCTGCATCTTCGTCGGTGTTGTTGCTGTTTTCAGCCAGCAGCAGATCATCGGCATCCGGTGCTTCTTCCATCACCTGAATGCCCATGTCATTGATCATTTGGATGATGTCTTCGATCTGATCGGAGTCGACGATATCTTCCGGCAGATGGTCATTGACCTCGGCATAGGTCAGATAGCCTTGCTCCTTACCACGTTGGACAAGAAGCTTCAGCTGTGACTGCGGGTTTTGCTCCATAAGACGGTATCCACACTTAATTCGTTTGATTGGTGTCGACAGACAAACTGCCAACATTTAAAGCGAGGGCGTACTTATATTATTGCCGCTGCGCCTCAGCGCGGCTGTCGGGGGCTTCCCGAACGATATTCGGCACTTAAGCCGTGCAATTCATTTTTTTGCCAGCTCCTGACTGATGGTCCAGAGTTCCCGGCGTTCTTCACTGCTTAAACCGTGCGTGCGGTCGCGAGCTATCAACTCTTCTTGCCGCAGTTCCAGCAGTGAATCAAACATATGGTTGAGCGCGTCGGTGAAGGTTTTTTCCGCGATATCTTTATCTGCTATATCGTCCCACATCGACAGTTTTTCAAGGGTTGCGGCCTCATTTGTACCGCGATACTGCTCTAAAAGTTGCCCGGTGGTCAGACCTGGCTGAGACAAACAGGTTTTGACCAGTTCGCTGAACAGGCCAAGCCCGGGCATTTTGCGCTGATCCAGGCCCTCTAAAGGCGGAACCAGCGGCGCCAAATCCGGGTTTTGCACCAGCAGTCCTATCAGTATACGCATGGTCGTGCGTTTTAGCTGTGGCGCGGGGCGTGGCGCTCCACTTTCTGTCTGTTTTGGCATTAAACGTTCAAGCTGAGCGTCATCTAAAATCCCCAGCTTGTTGCCCAGCTCCTGACGCAAATAAATGCGCAGCGTTTCACCCGGTACCTGGGTGATGAGCGGCAGCGCTAAGGTACTGAGCTGCGCGCGCCCGTCCGGGGTGCTCAAGTCGACCTGCGGCAGCAGGCTGTTGAACAAAAACGTGGAGAGCGGCTGAGCCTGCTCCATCCGCGCTTCAAACGCCGCTTTACCCTCTTTACGCACCAGCGTATCCGGGTCTTCGCCGTCGGGCAGAAACATAAAGCGTAGCTGACGACCATCGGTCATGTACGGCAGCGCCGTTTCCAGCGCCCGCCAGGCGGCATCGCGGCCAGCCCGGTCGCCGTCGTAACAGCAGATGACCTGGTTGGTCGCCCGGAACAAAAGCTGAATATGGTCGGCGGTGGTCGAGGTCCCCAGCGACGCGACGGCGTAGTTTATGTCGTACTGCGCCAGTGCCACGACGTCCATATAGCCTTCGACAACCAGCAAACGCGGTGGTTCGGCGTTATCCTGCTGCGCTTCATACAGGCCGTACAGCTGACGACCTTTATGGAAAATATCGGTTTCCGGAGAGTTAAGGTATTTCGGCAGGGCATCGCCCAGCACGCGACCACCAAAACCAATCACCCGGCCTCGCTTATCGCGGATAGGGAACATCACCCGTTCGCGGAAGCGGTCGTAACTGCGCCCCTTATCGTTCGTCACCAGCATGCCGGCATCGATAAGCGACTGGCGGTTTTCTTGATTGCCGCCAAAACGTTTTAAGACGTTATCCCAACCGGGTGGGGCGTAGCCAATCGCGAAGCGCGCAATGACCTCGCTGCTTAAGCCACGTTTTGCCAGATACTGGCGCGCAGGGTCGGCGGCGGGTTGCATCAGAGACTGTTGATAAAACGCATTCAGACCGTCCATCAATTGATAGAGACTTTGCCGCTGATGGCGCTCTATTTGACTCGGTCCGTTGCCTGCTTCATATGGCACTTCGAGGTTGTGCATGGCGGCCAGCTCTTCGACCGTCTCCACGAACTCGAGTTTGTCGTAGTTCATCAGGAAGTCGACAGCGTTGCCGTGCGCACCGCAACCAAAGCAGTGATAAAACTGTTTTTCACCGTTGACGGTAAAAGAGGGGGTTTTTTCGTTATGGAATGGACAGCACGCGTGGTAGTTCTTGCCCTGCTTTTTGAGCTTTACCCGCGCGTCGATCAGATCGACGATGTCGGTGCGCGCCAGCAGATCATTGATAAATACGCGTGGGATTCGTCCAGCCATAGGCCCCGTAAACTATACACACGATCACCAGACGGCCTCAGCGTGGGCTGAACACGTTCTTTCATGATGCGGTGTATCTGCTAATGCATAAACGAAAATAAGCCGCGCATTCCTTCCGGAAGCACGGCCTTACAACAACAACTCAGTCTGAATTGAGGGCTTTGGCCCTCAACAGATTAGTACAGACGAGTGCGGCGTGCGTTTTCGCGAGCCAGTTTCTTCGCGTGACGTTTCACTGCAGAAGCTTTAGCGCGCTTACGTTCGGTAGTCGGTTTTTCATAGAACTCACGACGACGAACTTCCGCCAGAACACCTGCTTTCTCACAGGAACGCTTGAAGCGACGCAGAGCTACGTCGAACGGCTCGTTTTCACGTACTTTAATTACCGGCATGTGCCTCTCACCTTTGATTAATTCGGTTTGCTGCTGGCATCAACGCCAGCTTATTTCAAAATGGTGCGGAATTTTACTGCAATTGCTGCTGCTTTGTAAAGCACCGCTGCCTTTTTTGAAAGGACTTTTATAAGGGTGAGGAGTATACACGAGGGTTGTTCCTGGGGCGAACAAAGTTTTATCTTCGCCGCCTGCAGGCCTTTCTGACGCTGCATGGCGGGCAACGTGCCGCCGGGCGGGTTTTCGCGCCGCGCCGGTTGCCTCGCTGCGCCAACCAGGCACGCTGAGGGTATACATCAACCCGCATTGGTCCTAAACTGCGCGGTATTAGAGCGAGGTAAAACAAGACATGCGTGTACTGGGTATTGAAACATCCTGCGATGAAACCGGCATCGCCATTTATGACGACGAAAAAGGCCTGCTAGCCAATCAATTGTATAGTCAGGTGAAATTACATGCTGACTACGGCGGCGTGGTGCCCGAGCTGGCTTCGCGCGACCACGTGCGTAAAACCGTACCGCTGATTCAGGCGGCGTTGAAAGAGGCCGGGCTGACGGCAAAAGAGATCGATGCTGTAGCCTATACCGCAGGTCCCGGCCTGGTTGGCGCGCTGCTGGTCGGCGCAACGGTAGGGCGTTCGCTGGCCTTTGCCTGGAACGTGCCGGCGGTTCCGGTGCACCATATGGAAGGGCATCTGCTGGCGCCGATGCTGGAAGATAATCCCCCCGCATTCCCGTTTGTGGCGCTGCTGGTCTCTGGCGGCCATACCCAGCTGATTAGCGTAACCGGTATTGGCCAGTACGAGCTGCTCGGCGAGTCTATCGATGATGCGGCCGGGGAGGCGTTCGATAAAACCGCTAAGCTGCTGGGGCTCGATTATCCCGGCGGCCCGATGCTGTCTAAGATGGCGGCTCAGGGCAAAGAAGGGCGGTTTGTTTTCCCCCGTCCGATGACTGACCGTCCCGGTCTGGATTTCAGCTTCTCCGGCCTGAAAACCTTTGCGGCTAACACTATTCGCAATAACGATGACGACGAGCAGACCCGTGCAGATATCGCCCGTGCGTTTGAAGATGCGGTGGTGGATACGCTGATGATTAAGTGTCGTCGCGCGCTGGAGCAGACCGGCTTTAAACGCCTGGTGATGGCCGGCGGCGTGAGCGCCAACCGCACGCTGCGCGCGAAGCTGGCGGAGATGATGGCAAAGCGCGGCGGCGAAGTGTTCTATGCGCGCCCGGAGTTCTGCACCGATAACGGCGCGATGATCGCCTATGCCGGGATGGTTCGCCTGCGTACCGGCGCTAAACCGGATCTCGGCGTGACCGTCCGTCCGCGCTGGCCGCTTGCTGAACTGCCGGCGGCGTAACCTGCATCACAGGCCGACATTCCGTCGGCCTGCCTTTCTGCTTTACTCCATACTTTTACACAGCGAGCAAATCGCGCCCTGATGTTTGTGCGAGTGCATGACGTCCGGACGTTCGTACTCTTCTTCGCAGCTGACGCACTGGTAAACGGTGATGGACGCATTGCCCTGCGCGTCGTAGCGCGGCTCGCTAATCCCGTCATCATACTGCTTGATGTAGTAGCGCCCGCCGGTGAGGATACCCATCAGCGGCGTCATCACCAGCGCCACGACCAGCGCAATCAGCGGCGAGAATGGCGCCAGCGTGGCACCGAGCAGGCCGAAGAAGGCGCAGATCGACAGGCCGGCCGCCAGAGCAAACGAAACCACCCCCACCGGGTTAACGTTGTAGATCATCCCGCGACGATATTCTGGCTGCGCCGGGGCGAGCCTGAGCAGACCTTTGTTGACGGTGATATCGGTGGCAACCACCACGACCCAGGCAATGGCAAAGTTAGAATAGAAACCAAGAATCCACGACAGCGCGCTGAACATATCGCCCTCCATCAGCGCCAGCGCGATGGCGAGGTTGACGATGACGAAGATAATCCGCCCCGGATAGCGTTTGGTGGTGCGCGTCCAGGCGCTGGTCCACGCCAGCGAGCCAGAATAGGCGTTGGTGACGTTGATTTTAATCTGTGAAATGACCACCAGCACCACGGCCAGGGTTAACGCCAGCCAGCCGGGTACCAGGTTATCAAAGACGCTGACGAACTGCTGTACCGGCTCGGTGTTGTGCACTGCCGGGAAGCGGGTCAGCAGATAAAAGCCGAGGAAGGCGCCGATGATCTGTTTTATCGCGCCTAATACCACCCAGCCAGGGCCTGCGGAAAAGACCGCCAGCCACCAGCTTTTGCTATTTTCCGCCGTTTTGGGCGGCATAAAGCGCAGGTAATCGATCTGCTCGCCGATCTGCATAATCAGCGACAGACAGACGCCGGCGCCGAGCATAATGGCAGTTAAATCGACCTGCGCCGCGTTATTCTTGCCGGCGAAGTTCATAAAGCCATCCACCAACGCCGGGTCTTTGGCAATCAGCCAGGCCACCGGCACCACCATCAGCACCAGCCACAGCGGCGTGGTCCACACCTGCAGGCGGGTCAGGGCTTTCATACCGTAAACGACCAGCGGCAGCACCATCAGGGTGGCGATGAGATAGCCCATCCACAGCGGGATCCCTAATCCAACCAGCAGCCCCTGGGCCATAATCGAGCCTTCAAGGGCGAAGAAGATAAAGGTGAAGCCTGCGAAGATAATGCTGGTGATGACCGAGCCAAAATAGCCGAATCCGGCGCTGCGGGTGATTAAGTCGAGATCGATGTTATAGCGGGCGGCGGTAATCGCCAGCGGGATCCCGGTGAGGAAGATCACCAGCGCCGCCAGCAGGATGGCGTAAATCGCGTTGGTGGTGCCCCATGCCATGCCGATGCTGGCGCCGATGGAGAAGTCCGCCAGATAGGCGATGCCGCCCAGCGCGGTCACGGCGACGACGCCAGGCCCCCAGCGGCGGAAGCTCAGCGGAGCATAGCGGAGTGTATAGTCTTCCAGGGTTTCTCTGGAGCCTGATGGCCCGGTCTGGGCAGGTAACTCAGTTTTGATATCCAGTGATGACATAGTCATTCCTTAATGGTCAGGTATGACTGTAATTAGCAAACCTTATGCCACTTCGTAGAGCAGGCGCCGCAGGGGGCTGTGGGGGAGGGGGGGATAAAAAGAGGGCGTCGAATGCACCATCCGGGCGCGGGCGCGTCCGGATGGTGCAGGAACGTTTTAGCGCAGCATACCTTTGTCGACAAGGAAGGCGATGATGTTGTTCAGGCCATCGCCGCTTTTCAGGTTGGTAAAGGTCCACGGGCGCTCGCCGCGCATACGCATCGTATCGCGCTCCATCACCTCCAGCGACGCGCCCACATACGGTGCAAGGTCGGTTTTGTTGATCACCAGGAAGTCCGACTTCGTGATCCCCGGCCCCCCTTTGCGCGGGATCTTTTCCCCTTCCGCAACGTCAATGACGTAGATGGTCAGATCCGCCAGCTCCGGACTGAAGGTGGCGCTCAGGTTATCGCCGCCGCTTTCCACAAAGATCAGATCGAGGTTGCCGAATTTTTCGCTCAGCGCTTCTACCGCCGCCAGGTTCATCGACGCGTCTTCGCGGATCGCGGTATGCGGACATCCGCCGGTTTCGACGCCGACGATGCGCTCCGGCGCCAGCGCGCCCGCTTCGGTGAGAATACGCTGATCTTCTTTGGTGTAGATGTCGTTGGTGACGACGGCTAACTGCCAGCTGTCACGCATGGCTTTACACAGCGCTTCCAGCAGGGCTGTTTTCCCGGAACCGACCGGGCCGCCGACGCCGACGCGCAGCGGGTGTTTGTAGTTATGCATACTCTCTCCTAGGAACGGAATAATCGGGAATACTGGGTTTCATGCCGGGCGGAAGCAATGGCGGCCAGCGGCGTGGAGGAACCTATCGCGCTATCCGGCGCCGCAAGGGCGCAGGCCATATCCGCCGCGTAGCGATCGCACAGGCGTAAAATCAGCTGTTGGGCCGCCTGCTGGCCGAAGGGAACCAGCTTAACGCCCGCCATGACCGCGCTTTCGATCCAGCTGTAGCCAAGGCTCAGCGCCAGGTCGGGAAGTGCGATTTGCCAACGCACGCCGAGCCACGCCATGCCGGCGAGCTGGCTTTGCCGGCACAAAACGCGCCACGCCGGCGGGCAATCCGGCTGCCAGTCGGCCAGCAGGCGGGCAAATGCCGCGCCGCGATTACGCTCTTCTTCACGCAGTTCGCGGGTCTCACGGCAGGCGAGCAGCCAGGCGGTCCAGCGCTGTGCTGACGGCAGATCGTCGTTTTCGCATGCCCGATACAGCCGGGCGAACAGAGGAAGATCGACGGTAAAAAAGCTCTGTTCCATCTGCTGCTGCTGCCAGCGTTCAAAAGCGGCGGCATCGGGTACCCAGCCTGCTTCGACTGCCCATTCCAGACCTTGCGACCAGCTATAGCCGCCGACCGGCAGGTTGCTGCTGGCCAGCTGCATCAACCGCAGGCGTTTTTCCGGCGTTGGCATTTAGTGACTGTGCTCGTGATGATGATGATCGTGGCCATGATCGTGACTATGACCGTGGCTGTGGCCGTGGCTTTCGCTGGCGTAGGCGCCGGCTTCCGGTTCAAACGGCAGATGCGCGAAAGTGACCTCCAGGCCGAACTGGCGCAGCATATCGTCCAGCACATGATCGTGGTGATAGCGCAGCTCTCCGGGCATGATTTGCAGCGGAACGTGGCGGTTGCCGAGGTGATAGCAGGCTTTCGCCAGGGTGAACGGATCGTCGCAATGCACCACGGACACGCCTTCATCTGCGGCGATAATTTGCACAAACTCGCTGCCGTCTTCATTGCTGAGCACATCCCCGCCGCGTAGCAGCAGGCCGCGCGGCAACAACAAACCGGCTTCGCGACCGTCGTTGAGGGTGACTTTGATACGACTTTTCACCCGCACATCGATCGGCAGCGTAAGGCTGGCGGTCAGTTTGCCAGGTGAATCCACTCGTTGGGTCAGATAGAGCATCCGGACTCCTTAAAACAGAAAATAACGTTGCGCCATCGGCAGGACATCTGCCGGTTCGCTGGTGATCAGTTCGCCATCGATGCGCACTTCATAGGTTTGCGCGTCGACGGTGATATTGGGCTGCAGGCCGTTATGGATCATGTCGGTCTTTTGTACCGTCCGGCAGCCTTTCACCACCGCCGTGGCGCTCTGCAGATTCAGACGCTGCGCCACGCCACTGTCGACCGCCGCCTGCGGCAGGAAGGTGAGGCGACAGTGATGGCGAGCGCTGCCCAGCGCGCCGAACATCGGGCGGTAGTGCACCGGCTGTGGCGTCGGAATCGAGGCGTTGATGTCGCCCATCGGGGCAATGGCGATCATACCGCCCTTGATCACCGTGGCCGGCTTAACGCCGAAAAACGCCGGGGACCACAGCACGAGATCCGCCAGTTTGCCCACTTCAATCGAGCCGACTTCATGGGCGATACCGTGGGTCAGCGCCGGGTTAATGGTGTACTTGGCGATATAGCGCTTCACGCGGAAGTTGTCGTTATCGCCGCGTTCTTCCGCCAGCGGCCCGCGCTGCACCTTCATCCGATGCGCCACCTGCCAGGTACGCAGAACGACTTCACCCACGCGCCCCATCGCCTGCGAATCGGAAGAGGTCAGAGAGAAGGCGCCGAGATCGTGCAGAACATCTTCTGCCGCAATGGTTTCCCGGCGGATGCGGGATTCGGCAAACGCCACGTCTTCCGCAATATCCGGATCGAGATGGTGGCAGACCATCAGCATATCGAGATGTTCGTCAATGGTATTGACGGTGTAGGGCAGCGTCGGGTTGGTGGAGGAGGGCAAAATATTGGGGTGTGCGCAGGCGGTAATAATATCCGGCGCATGGCCGCCGCCGGCACCTTCGGTATGGAAAGTGTGGATCGTTCGTCCGGCAATCGCCGCCAGCGTATCTTCAACAAAACCCGATTCATTCAGGGTGTCGCTGTGCAGCGCCACCTGAATATCCATTTCGTCGGCGACCGTCAGCGCGCAGTTGATGGCGGCCGGCGTGGCGCCCCAGTCTTCATGAATTTTCAGGCCGATAACGCCTGCCGCAACCTGTTCGCGTAGCGCGTCCGGGTTTGAGCCGTTGCCTTTGCCCAGCAGACCAATATTCACCGGCAGACTGTCCGCGGCCTGTAGCATCCGCGAGATGTACCACGGCCCCGGTGTACAGGTGGTGGCGTGTGTCCCCGCGGCGGGGCCCGTTCCGCCGCCGACCATGGTGGTGACGCCGGAGACCAGCGCCTCTTCCGCCTGCTGCGGGCAGATCCAGTGGATGTGGGTATCGACGCCGCCGGCGGTGACTATCTTACCTTCGGCGGCAATAACCTCCGTCGCCGCGCCAATGGGGATAGTGACGTCAGGCTGGATATCGGGATTACCCGCTTTGCCGATTGCGACAATACGCCCCTCTTTGACACCAATGTCGGCTTTGACGATCCCCCAGTGATCGACGATCAGCGCATTGGTCAGCACCAGATCGACACAGTCGTCAGCGAGCATTTGTCCCTGGCCCATACCGTCACGGATGACCTTCCCGCCGCCGAACTTGACCTCTTCGCCGTAGGTGGTCAGATCGTCTTCGACCTCGATCCACAGTTCGGTGTCCGCCAGGCGCACTTTATCGCCGGTGGTGGGGCCAAACATGTCGGCATAGGCCTGATGTGAAATATCACTCATTGTTTGCCTCCAGATTTCCCATCACGTCGCCGCGAAAGCCGTATACCGCGCGACGACCGGCGAGCGCCACCAGCTCTACTTCACGTTTTTGCCCTGGCTCAAAGCGGACCGCGGTGCCGGCGGCGATGTTCAGGCGATAGCCGGTGGCCTGCGCCCGATCAAATTTCAGCGCCGGGTTGACCTCGGCAAAATGGTAATGCGATCCAACCTGAATCGGCCGGTCGCCATGATTCTCAACGATAATGCTGCGGGTGGCGCGGCCAACGTTCAGAGCTATCTGTCCGGGCTGCACCTTATATTCACCTGGGATCATCGCGAAACCTCAGATAATCGGGTTGTGGACGGTGACCAGCTTCGAGCCATCCGGGAAGGTGGCCTCGACCTGGATGTCGGGGATCATTTCGGGTACGCCCTCCATGACCTGTTCGCGGCTTAACACGTGGCGGCCTTCTTCCATCAGCGCCGCGACGCTTTTACCGTCGCGGGCGCCTTCCATAATAAAGGCGCTGATTAAGGCCACGGCTTCCGGGTAGTTCAGCTTCAGGCCGCGGGCCAGGCGACGTTCCGCCACCAGTGCGGCGGTAAACAACAGCAGCTTGTCTTTCTCTCTGGGGGTCAGTTCCATAGCGTTCTCTCAGGTCAACCAGATTCGGGGAAGGACCGGGGACTTTCCGGTCAGATGCGGGCGCATAAACTGCCAGATATCACGCATCGCCCGCTGGCAAAGTAAGTTATCGTCACTTAAAAAGCGCACCGTCAGCAGGCCGTCAGTCAGCGTGGCGCCAGCATAATTGCCCAGCGTCGTGAGTCGTTCCCGCACGCCGTCAAGCAGGGCTTCACTGGCGGGATAGAACAGCAGAGTACCGACCCACGGGTACTGCGCCACGCTGGCCAGACGTCCGTCGGCCAGATGCAGGCGTTCAATGAGCAGCGGGGCATCATCCATCCATACTTCAAGACGATTGCTGAGGGCGCCATGGCTAAAGCTTTCACCGATGACCGGGCGGCCCAGGCACAGCAGATCCCAGGCCAGCAGCGTGCTGGAAGGGCAAAGATGAAAGGCGGTATGCAGACGGGCGCGGGCGCCGGGAAAGAAAATCGCGTCCTGCGGCAGCCACTCCAGCGTCGAGCGTTCCGCCAGCGTCAGGCGCTGATGTAAATGAGCCTGCGCGCCGCTGCTGCGGTAAAACTTACTGGCACCGGGCATGGTGATTAACGTGTGGCAGCCGCTATCGAGAGCGGCGCGAATCGTTAGCTCGTCACCACCGACAATCCCGCCCGGCGGGTGGAGTAAGTAGAGATGACAGGTATCGTCTTCAGGATAAAAGGGACGCTGGACGGTGAGCGGACCGACATGACGGGCGGAGGTGAGTACCGTTTTGCCGCCGCGATGTTGAAAATGAAGGTCCAGCGTAGCCTGCCAGCCTTTTTTATTCTCTGGTAACACGGTGCTGTGCAATGTTGTTACGCCCCTGCAAAATCAAGATAAAACAGCAGCGATGAGTATTGATCGGCGCGAAAGTATCTCGATCATATGAAAAGCTTATGAATTAAAAACAAGAAAACAGCCGCCTGTGCGGCGGCCGTTTAGCGAAAAGATTATTACGCCTGATAATCTTCGGCGTCAATGTCATAACCCGATGGTTCCCAGCGAATCGCGAGCAGCGACAGCAGGCCAATCAGCGGCGCGGCGGCGATAATCCAAAAGACCTGGGTATCCAGGGCCGCAACCAGCAGCGGGAAGAGGAACAGCGACAGGGTTGAGCTGCTGCGCATCAGAGTCTGGTTCAGGCCGACACCGACACCGCGCAGCGAAGTTGGATAGCTCAGCGAAGCAAAGGTCATGGTGTGGGCGCCGGGGCCAAACCCCTGGCCGAACAGGAACAGCGCCAGCATCGCCACGGCCGCGATGCCTTCGCCCGCGCCGTGCGGGCGGCCGATCAGCGCCAGTCCCAGCAGCGCCGCCAGCTGGCAACTGTAGCCCGCCAGCGACATCTTCCATGCCCCTAAGCGCGGCACCAGCCGCACTGCCAGCAGGCCGCCGACGAAAGCAAAGAGCAGGTTCAGCGCCAGGGAGATCACAATCGTGGTCAGCATCGACTGAACAAAGAAGCTGGAGATAATCACCGGCAGGCCGAAGGCGACGGCGTTATAGGCAAAGGAAGAGACGACCGACAGCAGCGTAGCGAGGGTGGTCCGCCGCAGATAGACGCCCTGGAACAGACGGAAATAGTTGCTCCACTGCGCTTTTTTCACCACCGGCGTCGGGTTATCCAGCGCGTCCTGCGCCACGTGGGCGTTGATGTTATAGGCCTTGCGCAGAATGGCGGCCGCTTCACGCAGGTTGCCCTGATTGGCGGCCCACACCGGCGACTCGCTCATATAGCGGCTGCGAATGGCGATAATCACCAGCGCAGGAACCGCGCCGAAGCCCAGAATCAGCCGCCACAGCCAGTCGCTGTGGCTTTCCGGCAGTACGGCATAGAACAAGAGCACCAGCAGATATGAAATACTGATAGCGGCGTACCACGTCGGGCACCACATGGCGACGCTGGCCGCTTTGTTGCCCGGCCCCTTAAGCTTTGAGAACTCACTCAGGAAGGCCATCGCCACCGGCAGATCGATACCGACGCCGAGGCCCATGACAAAACGGGCGCCGGTCAGCACGTATTCGTTGGGGGCCAGCGCGCAGGCGATCGCAGCCACCACAAAAAACAGCATATCGGCCATGAAGACGCGGTAGCGGCCGATTTTATCCGTCAGGTAGCCGCCCAGCAGCGCGCCGACGATGGCGCCGAAGGTGATGGCTGAGGCCACCATGCCGGTGCCGGCGGGCGTCAGGTTGAATTCACGGGTAATGTCTTTCAGGCCAAAGGCCAGGGAGCCAAGATCGTAGGCATCGAGAAAGATACCGCCGAGGGCGATACCCATAACAATCCGCGCATTGGTACGCCCGCTGCTGCCCTCATTGATTAAACGCGATACGTCAGCGGCGCCGTGTATCCACTGTACTTCCCCGCCAGGCGACCCCGCCGCTGCGACCGGAGCCGCGTTGATTACGTCTGTCATGATGTTGTTCTGTGCTGTCTTATAAAGGATTCAGAGTAAACATCGCGGCAGGCAGGGATAAATTATTTTTGGTTATAAGACATAGCTAAGTGATTGTTGTGAAATGATTATCTTTTTCTGGCCGGTGAGTTCAGGAGGATTGGCTGCCAAAAAGGGTAATTCAGAGAGAATGTCGGGATAAAGGGGGCCCGGCGCGCGCCACCGGGCGCCAGATTATTTCTGCTCAGGCGTTTTTTTGTTCTTTTTCAGCCGGGCCCAGATTTTGGTTTCCTGGCGCCGCCACAGACGCTGAATATTGTCGTGATGGCGCAGCAGAATCAGGCAGGAGAGCATAGAAACCGGGAAGGTATACTGCGGTTTGAACCACCAGACGTAGAAAGGGGCAATCAGCGCGCTGACAATAGCCCCGAGCGAGGAATAGCCGCTGAGCAGGATGGTCAGCAGCCAGGTACCCGCCATGACGCCGGTCAAATCCCAGCCGATGGGCGCGATTGCGCCGAAAGCGGTCGCCACGCCCTTACCACCGCGGAAGTTAAAGAATACCGGCCAGATATGGCCTACGCAGGCCGCAATGGCGACCAGACCCAGCCAGAAAGGCGTCAGGCCGAGCGCCCAGGCACCCCAGACGGGCAGCATGCCTTTGAGCACATCAAAAATAAGAACCGTTACGGCTGCTCCCTTGCCGCCAATTCGTAGTACGTTTGTCGCCCCAGGATTGCCGGAACCGCTATCGCGAGGATCGGGCAGGCCAGCGAGACGACACACCAGAATGGCGCTGGAAATTGAGCCGCAGAGGTAGGCAAGGATAACCAGTCCAGGCGCGATTGCACTCATCAGCTGTTCCATTTTGAAAATGTCGTTTTGTCCCCGCTATCCTTCGCGTCGCTGATGCGCTGGCGCACTTCTTTCGTGCCGTCATCGGAGCGTGCATGGAGCCAGAACGCTTGCTGCGCCGCTGCTTTCCTGCAATGCGAATTATTTAGGGGATGTCTTTGCATCTGTGGATAATACGCATAATTCGCCGGAAGTGGTATCCGGTTTAGCCAAAAAGCAGGCAGGTCGTGATGGATATTGTATTTATAGAGCAACTTTCGGTAATCACCACTATCGGTGTTTACGACTGGGAACAAACCATTGAACAGAAGCTGGTGTTCGATATCGAAATGGCGTGGGACAACCGCAAAGCGGCGAGCAGCGATGATGTCAATGATTGCCTCAGCTATGCTGATATCAGCGAGCTGGTGATTGGTCACGTTGAAGGCGGACGTTTTGCGCTGGTGGAACGTGTCGCGGAAGAGATTGCCGATCTGCTGCTGGAAAAATTCCCCTCGCCGTGGGTGCGGATTAAAGTCAGCAAACCGGGCGCCGTTGCCCGGGCGGCAAACGTGGGCGTGATTATCGAGCGCAGTCGGACGTAGCCTTAATCTGAAACAAAACTTTTCAGGTCATACTCGTTAAACAAATTGCGTTTATACCGGTCACAGGATCCGGCTATCGGGATATTTAATTGCCGCTCAGGGTCAGGACAGCACTCGAAATTTACGCGTACTCCGTGTACGCTCCGATTTCCTGCGCCGTCCGTCTCCAGACTGGCCGCATCAATATCACCTGATGGAATGGTTCAGCGTATCTGGTTTTTTCATTTTACTTTTAAAGGGTTTATTGGATGAGCGATATACACTCGCTGCTGGTGGCGGCAATATTGGGTGTGGTTGAAGGGTTAACGGAATTTTTACCTGTTTCCAGTACTGGCCATATGATTATTGTCGGCCATCTGCTGGGCTTTGAAGGCGAGACGGCAAATACTTTTGAGGTGGTCATTCAGTTAGGTTCTATTCTTGCCGTTGTCGTCATGTTCTGGCGTCGTCTGTTTGGTCTGATCGGTATTCATTTCGGTAAACCACCGGAACATGAAGGTCAGGGAAGCGGCCGTTTATCGCTGATTCATATTTTATTAGGGATGGTTCCGGCGGTGGTGCTGGGTCTGTTGTTCCACGATACCATCAAATCGTTGTTCAACCCGGTCAACGTCATGTATGCGCTGATCGTGGGTGGCCTGCTGCTGATCGCGGCGGAAGTGCTGAAGCCAAAACAGCCGCGTGCCGTCGGTATTGATGATATGACCTATCGCCAGGCATTTATCATCGGCTGCTTCCAGTGCCTGGCGCTGTGGCCCGGTTTCTCTCGCTCCGGTGCGACCATTTCCGGTGGGATGCTGATGGGCGTAAGCCGCTATGCGGCGTCAGAGTTCTCCTTCCTGCTGGCGGTGCCGATGATGATGGGGGCGACCGTGCTGGATGTGTATAAGAGCATCGGTTTCCTCAACGCCAGCGATATTCCGATGTTTGCCGTCGGCTTTATTATGGCGTTCATCGTGGCGCTGATCGCGATTAAAACCTTCCTGCAGCTGATTAAACGTATTTCGTTTATCCCGTTTGCTATCTACCGTTTTGTCGTCGCGGCAGTGGTTTACGTTATCTTCTTCTGAGTTTTCAGCGCCGGTAAAACCGGGCCCTCAGTCGCAAGGCTGAGGGCAGCGCTCTTCCTTCCACTTCGCGACCGCCAGTATGCGGCGCCGCGTCAGCTCCTCACGAATCTCCGGCCCTTTAAAGCCCTGAGCAACCACCTCTTTCGTAGAGACCGATTGGGCGACCTCCCAGGCTTCAAGCAGCAGGCGTCCCTGCGGATAATCGCGGGCTTCGAATCCGGTACGTCCGCGCACATCGGCTTCGCTGGTTAAGGCGATTTGCATGACCCGCTGCGGCTTACGCCAGGCGTCGATATTATCAAACAGTTTGACCAGCGTTTTGGGCTGCAGTATTGGCAGGGTATGAATCAGGTCGTGGAATTCGGCGACCAGCTTCGCCAGATCGCGAATGTCGTTCGGTACGCGCAGACGGGCGCAGAGCTGCTCGACCAGCCTGACGCCTGCCGGACCGTGGCCGTGATGGCGCGGCCAGAGCGCTTTTGGCGTCAGCCCTTTGCCGAGATCGTGACATAGCGTTGCAAAGCGAACGTCAATCTCCGGCGACAGCATTGCCGCCATCGTCAGAGTCATCAGCGTATGTACACCGGTGTCGATTTCCGGGTGCCATTTAGCCGGTGCCGGAACGCCGTACAGCGCGTCAATTTCCGGGAACAGCACGCCGAGCGCGTGGCAGTCGCGTAAGGTCTGGAAAAAGACCTGGGGATTACGGGTGCCAAGGGCGTTTTCCGTCTCCTTCCAGACCCGTTCTGGCGTCAGATGCGCCAGTTCGCCGGCGTCGGCCATGGCGCGCATCAGCGCCATTGTTTCGTCGGCAATACGGAAGCCCAGGTGGGCATAGCGGGCGGCGAAGCGCGCCACGCGCAGAACGCGCAGCGGGTCTTCGCTGAAGGCGGGTGAGACGTGGCGCAGCAGGCGCAGACGCAAATCGGCCTGGCCGCCGTAGGGATCGATAATCAGGCCATCGGCATCCTGAGCCAGCGCATTAACCGTCAGATCGCGGCGCAGCAGATCCTGTTCCAGCGTGACGTCCGGGGCGGCATAGCAGGTAAAACCGGTGTAGCCGGAGCCTGATTTACGCTCGGTACGTGCCAGAGCATACTCTTCCCGGCTTTTCGGGTGCAGAAATACGGGGAAATCGCGGCCTACCTGCTGGTAGCCCGCCTCAAGCAACTGCTCAGGCGTGGCGCCAACCACGACCCAATCTCTGTCTTTGACCGGTAGCCCTAATAACGCATCCCGAACTGCACCACCGACCAGATAAATCTTCACGCCTGACTCTCCCGTATCCACTTTGCTCAAGATGATACGTAAGTCTGGCAGAGAAGACGAATTAGTTCATCCACCGGTCTTTACGTTTACGGCTCGGGACCAGATGCGGCAGCACCAGACCGAGCAGCAGTCCGACGCCAAGCACGCCGCCGCCGTACATAAACCACTGCATGATAATAGTGCGCTGCTTATCATCCAGCTGCAGATTCGCGGCATTCACCTTCTTCTGGGCGACAACCAGCTCATTTTTCAGCTTTTGGTTTTCATCTTTCAGCGCGTTGATGACGGTATCGCTGCCGGCGACCTTTTTCTGCATGTCGGCGGTGCGCTGATTCCAGGTGGTGTCGATGTTATTGAGTTTGTCGGTCAGGGTTTTCACCTGATTTTCCAGATCCGGCACGCGGGTGCGCAGGCTGGGCTCGGTGCTCAGCTCTTTCAGCGGAATCCACGCGGTACGGCCGTTGCCGTCGCGGATCTGGGCATAACCGGTGCTGTCATTGGTCTGCAGCAGAGAAACTTCTTCCCCGGCGTTAATGGTGCCCTGAAGACGATAATTATCGCCCGGCCCCGTGCGAACCCAGGTGTTCAGTTCATCAGAAACATAGCGTTTTTCTTCTGCATGAACCGCCGTGGCGGCGCTGAGCGCCAGCAAAGTAAAAGTGATAAGGCGTAATTTTGGCATCAGGTCATCGTTTGATCATAAAAAGTTGAACGATAGTAGTGGCATCGCCATAGCGACGCAAAGTTTTCTGCCACAATCGGAAACATCCGGGAGGTGGCCCGGCAAAATGCGCATTGCATGGAGAATCGCCGCAAAATACTATCTACTGACAAAAAATATCGGCGATAGTTCGCCGTATTTTCCCGGCAGCGCAAAGAAGCGGAAGAATTCAGTCATGGCTCAAGAAATCGAATTAAAATTTATCGTCTCCGACAGCGGCGTGGAAACACTGCGCCAGCACCTTAACGCGCTTAATGCCCAGCACACGCCTGCGGGTCAATTGCTCAATATTTACTATGAAACGGCGGATAACTGGCTGCGCCGTCACGATATGGGACTGCGCATCCGTGGCGATCGCGGTCAGTATGAAATGACCCTGAAAATCGCCGGGCGCGTGGTGGGCGGGTTGCATCAGCGTCCGGAATTCAACATCCCGCTGGCAAGCCCGGAACTGGCGCTGGAACGCCTGCCTGCCGAAGTCTGGCCGCAGGGCGAACTGCCCGCGGATCTGGCGCAAAACGTACAGCCGCTGTTCAGTACCGATTTTGAACGTGAAAAATGGGTGGTCAGCGAAGGGGAGAGCCAGATTGAAATTGCGCTCGATCGCGGGGAGGTGAAAACCCCCGAGCATCAGGAGGCGATTTGCGAGCTGGAGCTGGAACTGCTCTCTGGTAAGACGGAGGATGTGCTGGCGCTCGCCCGTCGTCTGCTGGAAACCGGCGTGCTGCGCCAGGGAAGTCTCAGCAAAGCGGCGCGCGGCTACCATCTTGCCCATGGGAACGATGCGCGCCCGGTGCAGCCATTCGGCGTTCTGCAGGTGGCGCCAAAAGCCAGCGTAGAGCAGGGGCTGGAGGCGTCGCTGGAAAACGCGCTGGCGCACTGGCTCTATCATGACGAGGTCTGGAGCCGCGGTAATCCGATGGCAAAAGGGGAAATCCTTCGCGCCATCGCCCGGATACGTCATGCGCTGGTGCTGTTTGGCGGTATCGTGCCGCGTAAGGCCACCGCGCAGCTGCGCGAACAGCTTGGGGAAGCGGAAGCTGCCCTGACGGAGGCTGGAAAGGATCCGGCGGCGCTGTTCAGCATTGCCGCAGTCAGCGCGAAGCTCGCGTTGACCGAATGGCTGGTGAGCCGTAGCTGGCGCGCCTTTTTAAATGAGAACGCGCAGAAGAAGATCGCCGGCTCTTTTAAACGTTTCGCCGATATCCAGCTTTCGCGGGCGGCGGCGGAGTTAAAAAATGCGTTCCAGCAGACGCTGGGGGACGATTACGACGGCCAGCTGCCGCGTCTGGCCCGCGACATAGACTGCATTCAGCTGCTCGCCGGCGCCTATGCCGATGCTGCGGCCTCCTGGCTGGAGAACTGGCTGGAAGTCCGTCGCGCTATTGAGCACAAAGATCGCAGCGTCATTGAATATTTCCGCCGCCAGGCGCTGGCCGCGGAGCCATTCTGGCTGCATAGTGGAAAACGATAATTTCAGGCCAGGGAGACCCCTATAATGCCGCTTTCTTCACAGTTACAGCAGCACTGGCAGACGGTTATAGACCGACTGCCGGCGGATTTTCCATTATCCACGTTAAGTCCGCAGGCGCAGTCGGTGATGGCGTTCAGCGATTTCGTCCAGCAGAGTCTGGTGGCGCAGCCGCAGTGGCTGACCGAGCTTGAAAACTCGCCCCCCGAGGCGCAGGAGTGGCGTCACTATGCCGACTGGCTACAGGCCGCCCTGGCCGGTGTCAACGACGAAGCGACGCTGATGCGTGAGCTGCGCCTGTTTCGCCGCCGGATCATGGTGCGCATCGCCTGGGCACAAGCGCTGTCGCTGGTCAGTGAAGAGAGCAGTTTGCAGCAGCTAAGCGCGCTGGCGGAGACGCTGATTGTCGCCGCCCGCGACTGGCTTTACACCGCCTGCTGTAACGAATGGGGAACCCCTACCAGTGCCGAAGGTAAAGCGCAGCCGCTGCTGATCCTCGGGATGGGGAAACTGGGCGGAGGCGAACTCAATTTCTCGTCGGACATCGATCTGATTTTTGCCTGGCCTGAACATGGCGCAACCCGCGGCGGACGCCGCGAGCTGGATAACGGGCAGTTCTTTACCCGCCTCGGGCAGCGGCTGATTAAAGTCCTCGACCAGCCGACGCAGGATGGCTTTGTTTATCGCGTTGATATGCGCCTGCGCCCCTTCGGCGACAGCGGGCCGCTGGTGCTGAGCTTTGCCGCGCTGGAAGATTACTATCAGGAACAAGGGCGCGACTGGGAGCGCTACGCGATGGTCAAAGCGCGGATCATGGGCGATAACGAAGGCACCTATGCCAACGAACTGCGCGCCATGCTGCGGCCCTTCGTCTTCCGTCGCTACATCGACTTCAGCGTGATCCAGTCGCTGCGTAATATGAAGGGGATGATTGCCCGTGAAGTTCGTCGTCGCGGGCTGAAGGACAATATCAAGCTCGGTGCGGGCGGTATCCGCGAAATCGAATTTATCGTACAGGTCTTCCAGCTGATCCGCGGAGGACGCGAACCGGCGCTCCAGCTGCGGGCGCTGCTTCCGACGCTGGCGGCGATCGATGAGCTGCACCTGCTGCCGGAAGGCGATGCTGCCCGGTTGCGTGATGCCTACCTGTTCTTACGTCGCCTGGAAAACCTGCTGCAAAGCATCAATGACGAGCAGACGCAAACTTTACCGCAGGATGCGCTTAATCGCGCTCGCCTGGCGTGGGGGATGCATGTTGATGACTGGGAAACGCTGACCGCGCAGCTGGAAGAGAAAATGGCCAGCGTACGGCGAGTGTTCAACGACCTGATTGGCGATGATGAAGCGCAATCACCGGATGAGCAGCTGGAGGAGTACTGGCGTGAGCTGTGGCAGGATGCGCTGGAAGAGGATGACGCCAGCCCGGCGCTGGCCCATCTTGCGGATGACGACCGTCGCAGTGTGCTGGCGCTGATTGCCGATTTTCGTAAAGAGCTGGATAAACGCACTATCGGCCCGCGCGGGCGCCAGGTGCTGGATCAGCTGATGCCGCATCTGCTCAGCGAAGTGTGTTCGCGGGCCGATGCGCCAGTGCCGTTGGCGCGGATTACGCCGCTGTTGACCGGTATCGTCACCCGAACCACCTACCTGGAATTGCTCAGCGAGTTTCCCGGTGCGTTGAAACATCTGATTAGCCTCTGCGCCGCTTCGCCGATGGTTGCCAGTCAGCTGGCGCGCCATCCGCTGCTGCTGGATGAATTGCTGGATCCCAATACGCTGTATCAACCGACGGCGACCGATGCCTATCGCGATGAGCTACGTCAGTATCTGCTGCGGGTGCCGGAAGAGGACGAAGAGCAGCAGCTGGAGGCGCTGCGCCAGTTTAAGCAGGCGCAGCTGCTGCATATTGCCGCCGCCGATATTGCCGGTACGCTGCCGGTAATGAAAGTGAGCGATCACTTAACCTGGCTGGCCGAAGCGATGATTGATGCGGTGGTCCAGCAGGCGTGGATGCAGATGGTGGCGCGTTATGGCCAGCCGACGCACCTGCATGACCGCCAGGGGCGTGGTTTTGCGGTCGTCGGTTACGGGAAACTGGGGGGCTGGGAGCTGGGCTACAGTTCTGACCTTGACCTGGTGTTCCTGCATGATTGTCCGATGGAGGTGATGACCGACGGGGAGCGCGAAATCGACGGTCGCCAGTTCTATCTGCGCCTGGCCCAGCGCATTATGCACCTCTTCAGCACCCGCACCTCTTCAGGGATTCTCTACGAAGTGGATGCTCGCTTACGTCCGTCTGGTGCGGCGGGTATGCTGGTCACCACTGCCGATGCGTTTGCCGACTACCAGAAGAATGAGGCCTGGACCTGGGAACATCAGGCCCTGGTGCGTGCCCGCGTAGTCTATGGCGATCCGGCGCTGCAGGAGCGTTTTGATACCATCCGACGCGATATCCTCAGCACGCCGCGTGAAGGGGCGACGCTGCAGACCGAAGTGCGGGAAATGCGGGAGAAAATGCGCGCCCATCTCGGCAATAAGCATCGGGATCGCTTTGATATTAAAGCCGATGCCGGGGGCATTACCGACATTGAATTTATTACCCAGTATCTGGTCCTACGCTATGCGCACGATAAACCGAAGCTGACGCGCTGGTCTGATAACGTGCGCATTCTGGAACTGCTGGCGCAAAACGACATTATGGATGATGAAGAAGCGCAGGCGTTGACCCATGCGTACACCACGCTGCGCGATGCGCTGCATCATCTGGCGTTGCAGGAACAGCCGGGGAACGTCGCCCCGGACGCCTTTACCCATGAACGTCAGCAGGTGAGCGCCAGCTGGCAGAAGTGGTTGATGGCTTAACTAAAAAACCGGGTGTGCTATTATCGCGCGCAAAGTTTGTATCTCGCAGGAGAGAGTCATGAAAGTAACGCTGCCGGAGTTTGAACGTGCAGGAGTGTTGGTGGTTGGCGATGTCATGCTGGACCGCTACTGGTATGGTCCCACCAGCCGTATTTCCCCCGAAGCCCCGGTACCGGTGGTCAAGGTGGAAAATATCGAAGAGCGTCCCGGCGGTGCGGCAAACGTGGCGATGAACATCGCCTCTCTCGGTGCGACCTCTCGCCTGGTTGGCCTGACCGGGATTGATGACGCAGCGCGTGCGCTCAGTAAGGCGCTGGCGGATGTCAACGTGAAGTGCGATTTTGTCTCCGTGCCGACTCACCCGACTATCACCAAGCTGCGCGTGCTGTCGCGCAACCAGCAGCTGATCCGCCTGGATTTCGAAGAGGGATTCTCCGGCGTCGATCCGCAGCCCATGCACGACCGCATTCAGCAGGCGCTGGGTACCATCGGGGCGCTGGTATTGTCCGATTATGCAAAAGGCGCGCTGGCCAGCGTGCAGACCATGATTAAGCTGGCGCGCGATGCCGGCGTACCGGTGCTGATCGATCCGAAAGGCACCGATTTTGAACGCTATCGCGGCGCCACGCTGCTGACGCCGAACCTCTCCGAATTTGAAGCCGTAGCGGGCAAGTGCAAAGACGAAGCGGATATTGTCGAACGCGGCCTGAAAATTATTGCGGATTTCGAACTCTCTGCGCTGCTGGTGACTCGTTCCGAGCAGGGGATGACGCTGTTGCAGCCGGGCCGTCCGCCGCTGCATATGCCGACTCAGGCGCAAGAAGTGTATGACGTCACCGGTGCCGGCGATACGGTCATTGGCGTGCTGGCGGCGACGCTGGCCTCCGGCAACACTCTGGAAGAGGCGTGCTACTTTGCCAACGCGGCGGCCGGCGTCGTGGTCGGCAAGCTGGGGACATCCACCGTTTCACCTATCGAGCTGGAAAACGCCGTGCGCGGGCGCGCGGAGACCGGGTTCGGCGTGATGAACGAAGATGAACTGAAACAGGCCGTTGCGGCGGCGCGTAAGCGCGGCGAGAAAGTGGTGATGACCAACGGCGTGTTTGACATTCTGCACGCGGGCCACGTCTCTTATCTGGCTAATGCGCGCAAGCTCGGCGATCGCCTGATCGTTGCGGTCAACAGCGATGCGTCGACCAAACGTCTGAAAGGCGAGTCTCGTCCGGTTAACCCGCTGGAGCAGCGTATGATCGTGCTCGGCGCGCTGGAAGCCGTCGACTGGGTCGTCTCATTTGAAGAGGATACGCCGCAGCGCCTGATTGCCGGCATTCTGCCGGACCTGCTGGTCAAAGGCGGCGACTATAAGCCGGAAGATATCGCGGGTAGCGAGGAAGTCTGGGCGAACGGCGGCGACGTTCTGGTGCTGAACTTTGAAGATGGTTGCTCTACGACCAACATCATTAAGAAGATCCAGAAAGACAGCGGTAAGTAATTTGTCGCGCCGGGCGGGCGTCCTGGGGGAGCGGGTTGCGTATCGCGAGGCCGAAGAAACCCGGATAACGTCCGACAAAAATAGCCGACGATCGTCAGATCGCCGGCTTTTTTTTATTTATTGATGACAGAGATGATTCAGCGCAATAAACAGACGATTCGAGCGCATTTTTCGTACAGAAAGCGTTAGCGTAAGTATAAATACTGAAGTCAGTAGAAAGCATATGACCAATCAGAACACACACGGCTGAAGGAGTATGCGGATGAATCATCACGAACTGTATTCAATGAAGAACTTTGATTTTCTGGCCCTGAGTTTCGCCAGAATGCATGCACAAGGACACTCCGTTGATCTCCAGGCTATAGTCGGCAATATGGATGAAGATCATCGTGAATGGTTTTGCCAACGGTATGAGCTCTACTGCCGTCAGGTGAGTGAAGAGGCAGCGTCGGAACCAGAGCTAGAACACTGAAACAACAACGGGCCTGAGGGCCCGTTATTTTTTACTGCTTCTCTTCGACGGTCGGGGCGGCCGCGCGGCTTTCCAGATCGCTGATTCGCTGCTCCAGCAGCGCCAGTTTTTCGCGGGTGCGCAGCAGCACCTGCGTCTGCACATCAAACTCTTCGCGACTGACCAAATCCAGGCGGGTCAGCTGTGACTGGAGTACCTGACGGATCTTTTTCTCGACATCTTCCCCAAGATCGCGAAGGCCTTTCGGCATCGATTCATGGACCTGGCGGGCGATTTGTTCAATTTTTTTCGGGTCAATCATGGTGGTTTCCTGCTCTGGTCGATTTATCGCTCATTGTAGTGCGATCGACGCTGCCTATAAACCAGAAATGTTTGAAGCTTATGCATTGCCGATGATAATCAATAGCGTTATAGTGATCTCGCTTATTCTCAGGGCGGGGCGAAATTCCCCACCGGCGGTAAATCAACCATGGCGTTGAAAGCCCGCGAGCGCTTTCTGCAACAGCAGAAAGGTCAGCAGATCCGGTGTAATTCCGGGGCCGACGGTTAAAGTCCGGATGGGAGAGAGTAACGGCTCAGTCGGGTTTCGATCCGCTTGCGTTGACTTTTGCCGCTAAACCGGCGCTCCTAAGACTGCCCTGATTCTGGTAACCATAATTTTAATGAGGTTTATTTACCATGAATCAGACGCTCCTTTCCTCTTTTGGTACCGCTTTTGAACGTGTGGAACACGCTTTAAATGCACTGCGCGAAGGCCGCGGTGTGATGGTGCTTGATGATGAAGACCGTGAAAACGAAGGCGACATGATTTTCGCCGCTGAAACCATGACCGTTGAGCAGATGGCGCTGACCATTCGCCACGGCAGCGGCATTGTCTGCCTGTGCCTGACCGATGAACGCCGTAAGCAGCTTGACCTGCCGATGATGGTGGAAAACAACACCAGCGCATACGGCACCGGTTTTACCGTGACCATCGAAGCTGCAGCAGGCGTCACCACCGGCGTTTCCGCCGCTGACCGCGTGACCACCGTGCGCGCGGCCATTGCCGACGGCGCTAAACCTTCCGATCTCAACCGTCCAGGCCATGTCTTCCCGCTGCGTGCGCAGCCGGGCGGCGTGTTGACCCGCGGTGGTCATACTGAAGCGACCATCGATCTGGTGACGCTGGCGGGCTTTAAGCCGGCTGGCGTGCTGTGTGAACTGACGAACGACGATGGCACTATGGCGCGGGCGCCAGAGTGCATTGCGTTCGCACAGAAGCAGAATATGGCCGTGGTCACCATTGAAGATCTGGTGGCCTATCGCCGCGCACATGAGCGCAAAGCCAGCTGATTCTGGCCCCGCCTCATGACAAAGCCCACCTCAGCGTGGGCTTTGTTGTTTTTGCCATCAGCCAATGCCCATTGCCTGCAGCACAACCAGACTTAATCCCATCACCGACATGCCGCACAGTACGCCATAGCTTGGGTTGCTCTGCGGATCGATCTCTTTTGCCAGCGGCATCAGCTCATCGACCGACAGCGCCACCATGATCCCGGCAACGGCGGCCATAATGGCGCCCATCATGACCGGTGACATCAGGCTTCCGAGGATCAGCCAGGCCAGCAGGCCGCCGAGAATTTCCGCCATACCGGAAAGCCCTGCCCAAAGTACCGCCTTATACCGTGAACCGGTGGCGGCATAAACCGGCCCGGCCACCGCCAGCCCCTCGGGAATATTGTGTAAAGCGACCGCCAGCGCGACGCCCATGCCCAGCTCGAGGTTATTACTGGCCGTTACAAAGGTGGCGATCCCTTCCGGAAAGTTGTGCAGGCTGATGCCCAGAGTCAACAACATGGCGGTTCGGCGGAGGTTACGCGGACGCGGCATACCCGGCGACATTAGATCCTGCGGATGCGCGTGGGGCAGCATACGGTCAAGCGCAAAGTAGCCCAGCAGGCCGATGACAAACATGCCGTAACCGAGCAGCGGCGACATGCCCTCCGCGTTCAGCGCGGCGGGCAGCATCTCCATCAGCGAGATAAGCAGCATGATACCCGCGGCAAAGCCCAGGGAAAATCCCAGCAGCCGGTTGGATGGCTTCTGACCCAGGACGCCAAAAATAGCCCCGATGAATGTGGCGCTACCCGCCAGCAGCGTCAATATTAAGGGTGACGACATTATTCATTTCCTTTGATAATGATTATCATTAATGATATCCAGATTATCAGCTCACGACGAGAGGGCGATGCGACCCTTTACAGCGAATTACATTCAAATTTTCTGACGATCATCATCATGCTTATCTGAGTTTATCCTGATGCAAAAAAGCGTAATGTTGAGGCATCACAATTCCTCTGTTTAAGGATATCACCATGTCCCGTACCCGAATGCCAGCGTTGTTTTTAGGCCACGGCAGCCCGATGAACGTGCTGGAAGATAACGTCTATACCCGCGCCTGGCGGCAGCTGGGCGAAACATTGCCGCGGCCAAAAGCTATCGTTGTAGTTTCTGCGCACTGGTTTACTCGCGGTACCGGAGTCACGGCTATGGAAACGCCGAAGACGATCCACGATTTTGGCGGCTTCCCGCAGGCGCTGTACGATACGCATTACCCGGCTCCCGGTTCTCCTGAACTGGCGCAGCGTCTGGTTGAGCTGCTGGCGCCGGTGCCCGTGACCCTGGATAAAGAAGCCTGGGGCTTCGATCATGGCTCATGGGGCGTGCTGATAAAAATGTACCCCGATGCGGATATCCCGATGGTGCAGCTGAGCATCGACAGCACCAAACCGGCAGCCTGGCATATGGAAATGGGACGTAAGCTGGCGGCGCTACGCGATGAAGGTATCATGCTGGTGGCGAGCGGTAACGTGGTGCATAACCTGAGAACGGCACGCTGGCATGGCGAGAGCACGCCTTACCCGTGGGCGGAATCATTTAATGACTACGTCAAGACCAACCTGAGCTGGAAGGGACCGGTTGCAGAGCATCCGCTGGTGAACTATCTGGCGCATGAGGGCGGATCGCTTTCTAATCCGACGGCGGATCACTTCCTGCCGCTGCTCTACGTTCTGGGTACCTGGGACGGTGAAGAGCCGATAACTATTCCGGTGGAAGGGATGGAGATGGGATCGCTGAGCATGCTGTCGGTGCTGATTGGGGCGTAGAAGGTAGCGGAAAAACCCCGGCAGGCGTTAGCGCGGCCGGGGCAGATCTTATTCGACGAAAATGTGCGGGTAGAAACGCGACAGATCCTGGGTGATCAGCGCCCGATCCTCGCGTACGCCAATCCCGGCGGGCATATCGTTGATGAGCCAGCTGCCGATCAGCGTGTAGCTGTCACCAAACTTCGGCAGCGGATAGAACTCCTGCACGATAGTGCCTTCTTCTCCGTATGGACCCTCTACCGCTTCCAGTACTTTGCCGTTTTCCACGATCGACACGTTGGCCCCTTCACGGGAGAAGATCGGCTTAATGACGTACTTCTCCATCTCCGGATGCGCATCTTCGCTGAAGTAAGCCGCCAGCAGATTAGGGTGGTTCGGAAACATCTCCCACAGCAGCGGAAGCAGAGCTTTGTTCGAGATGATGCTCTTCCACGCCGGTTCGAGCCAGCGTACGCCCGCGTCTTCCAGTTTGGTAGAGAACATCTCGCGCAGCATATACTCCCACGGGTAGAGCTTGAACAGGTTGCCAATCACCTGATCCTGCAGGTCGGTAAACTGACCTTTTTCACCCAGGCCGATATCTTCGATATACAGAAACTCGGTCGCCACACCCGCTTCTGCGGCACAGTCCTGCAGATACTGCACGGTACCGCGATCTTCTTCGGTATCGCGGCAGCAGGCCATATGCAGCAGCTGGAAGCCAAACTGTTCGCGCAGCTCGGAAAAACGCTCGATCAGCTTTTCCTGCAGGCTGTTGAACTGGTCGCTGCCTGCTGGCAGCTGGCCGGCGTTGAGCTGATCTTCCAGCCAAATCCACTGGAAGAAGGCGGCTTCATACAGCGAGGTTGGGGTATCGGCGTTGTTCTCCAGCAGCTTCGGTTCGCCCACGCCGTCCCATGCCAGATCGAGACGCGAGTAGAGCGACGGCTGGTTGGTTTTCCACGACTGGCGCACGAAGCCCCAGGTATGTTTCGGAATGCGGAACTTCGCCATCAGCTCATCGCTGGCGACGACTTTTTCCACTGCCTGCAGGCACATCTGGTGTAGCCCGGCGGTGACCTCTTCAAGCTTTTCAACCTGGGCCAGCGTCAGTTTGTAATAGGCCTCTTCGCTCCAGTACGGCTCGCCATACATTGTATGAAAGTTGAAGCCGTATTCGGTCGCCTTCTCACGCCAGTCCGGGCGTTCCGTGATGCTGATTCTTTCCATGTGATTTAGCCGCCCATTGAGCGTTTAGTCGAACTGGTGCCTGCAGCGCTGCGCTGCATAGCAGATTGCTTCGCGACCGACTCACCAAACCCGCCGCGAGTGACGGTGCTGGTGGTGGCGGGTTTTGGTGCCATCGCTGTTTTCGGTACATTCATCGTCCGGCCCGGCTGTGCGGCGCCGTAGCTCTTACCGCCGGCATCGGTGTACTGACCATAGGCTGGGCTGGCCGGGTTTTTCGAGCTGAACAGCGGCTGCTGTGCGCCCATGCCGCCACCCATCATACGGCCCATCATGTAGCCTGCCATCAACGGCATCCAGAAGCTGCCGCTGCTTTGTGCCTGCGCCTGGTTTTCTGGCGCGACGCCTGCCTGAGCCGGCGTTTGCTGGCACTGGCCTTCGCCGAATTCAGCGACGCAATCTTCGCGCGTGGCGTATTTCGGCGCGGTACGTACCGCTTCCTTCTGCGCGTTGTTGAAAGCGGTGGTGCATTCTGCGCTTTTGCCCGGGTTGGCTGCAGAGCAGTCATCGGCGTTTTGGTACAGAGAAACCGTCTCGTCGGTTTTTTCACAACCGGCAAGCATAAATACGGCCGTAACGGCAAGGGCGACCGGCGTCAGATGGCGCGCGCTCCAGCTTTTACGGAACGAGGCATGATTGATATTTTTTGTCCGTTTCATATTTGTCTTCCAGGACCCAGTGGTATTGCGGTTTGTTAACGCTCAGGATAGAGGATGAGTGGTGGAAAATGAAGCGAAGAGGGAGGGAAAGGAGGGGATCTTTACGTTGCCTTACGTTTAGCGCTTCGCTTAGCGGAATTCGTTAAGCGAAGCGCCATGACGCAACGACGATTACTGGCGGAAAGGATTCGCGCCGCTGGTTTTCGTGGTGCGGGTCGAAGCCGGTGTTGCCGCCGGGGCTGCATTGCTGCTGTAGCCATCAGCGTTAGCATCCTGCTGCGGGGTTTCCGGTGCGACGCTATCTGGTGATGTCGAGACCGGTTTGCCCAGCGTGTTGTTCAGCGCCAGCAGATCCTGCTCGTTCAGAGTACCGAGCGCAGATTTAATGTTCAGCTGGTTAATCAGGTAGTTATAACGTGCGCTGGATAGCTGCTGCTTCGCGTTGTACAGAGTGGTGGTGGCATCCAGGACGTCGACGATGGTACGCGTCCCCACGGAATAGCCGGCTTCCATCGCATCAAGGGAGCTCTGCGCAGAGACCACCGCCTGTTTGTAGGCGTTGATGCTGCTGATAGAGGCGTTGATGTTATTAAAGGAAGAACGAACGGTCTGAACTACGCTGCGATGTGAGCTTTCCAGCTGTTCGCTGGCGCCAACGAAGTTGTACTGCGCCTGTTTCACCTGCGAGTTCACCATCCCGCCCTGATACAGCGGCAGCGAGAAGCTCAGGCCAATTTTGTTCTGCCCGGCATCAGTGTCGCCATAGCGCGTTGGATCGTTGGTTTTTGAACCGTTGTAGGTGGTGTTTGAGATCCCGGTCGAGGCGGTTAAATCCAGGGTCGGCAGATGGCCGTCCTGCGCCTGGCGAATCTGTTCGCGGGCGAGGTCCTGGTTCAGACGCGCCTGCAGCAGCGACAGGTTGCGGTTTTCCGCTTCCTTCAGCAGCGCATTTACCGTCTGCGGTTTGTTGGTTTTAAAGCCGTCAACGTTCAGCGATGCCAGCTCCGGATAGTAGTTGCCGGTTACCTGGCGCAGCGCTTCTACCGCGTTGTCGAGGTTGTTGCGTGCGGTCACTTCGTTTGCCAGTACTGAATCGTACTGTGAACGGGCGTTCTGCACGTCGGTGATCGCCACCAGGCCTACGTTAAAGCGCTGTGTGGTCTGATCCAACTGGCGGTAAATTGCCTGCTTCTGCGCTTCGGTATAGGAAAGCGTATCAATCGCGCTGAGGACGTTAAAGTAAGCCGTCGCGGTGTTCAGAATCAGCGTTTGCTGGTCAGTCTGATAGGTGACATCCTGAATACCGGCCGCTTTTTCCTGCAGCGTCAGGGCGCGCCACTTCGACATATCAAACAGGGTCTGCGTTAACTGCAGCGAGCCGCTGGTGACGTTCGAGTTCACGCCGTTGCTGTCGCGATAGCCATTGGTGTAAGTATAATCTGCGCCCAGACCAAGCTGAGGCAGTAACGGGCTACGTGCTTCATTGATCTTCTCGAATGCAGCATCACGATCGGCTGCTGATTTACGCAGGTCAGGGTTGCTGACGCGCGCCTGCTGATAAACCTGCATCAGGTTTTCTGCCTGGCTCATGGCGCTGAAGCCAGTCAGGCCCAGACCGATGAGGATGGGGAAAAGTTTCTTCATTTGCATTCCTTGTTGTGAAGCATAAAGCGCTGCCCAAATTCTAAATATATTTGCTGATTGTATCGAGTCTGCCGCGGTAAAAAGTTGGCGTTACGTGCCATCCGGCGGTAATTTGCACCAATCTAACATACAGGCTGTAAAACGATAGCCAAACGGCTTATAAATCCTTACTTTCGGATGCGCAGGACAGAGACAATGAGCAAGCCCAATCAGCAAGGAATCACCTTCTCTAAAAACGATGTAGAAATTATTGCACGCGAAACGCTTTATCGTGGTTTTTTTTCGCTGGATTTATACCGTTTTCGCCATCGCCTGTTTAACGGTGGAATGAGCGGCGAGGTGACGCGCGAAATTTTTGAGCGCGGGCATGCCGCAGTCTTGCTACCCTTTGACCCGGTACGTGATGAAGTGGTGCTGGTCGAGCAAATCCGCATCGCCGCGTATGATACCAGCGAGAGCCCATGGCTGCTTGAAATGGTCGCCGGTATGATTGAGGACGGTGAGACCCCCGAGGACGTTGCCCGCCGCGAAGCGGTAGAAGAAGCCGGGCTGGTCGTCGGGCGGACAAAACCGGTCTTGAGCTACCTGGCCAGCCCAGGCGGCACCAGCGAAAGACTGTCGATTCTGGTCGGTGAAGTCGATGCCACAACGGCAAAAGGGATTCACGGTCTGGCGGATGAAAATGAAGACATCCGGGTGCATGTGGTAAGCCGGGAGCAGGCTTATCAGTGGGTTGAAGAGGGGAAAATCGACAACGCGGCCTCTGTCATCGCCTTGCAATGGCTGCAATTGCATTATCACAATTTACGTAATGAGTGGACAAAATGAAGCGTTATACACCTGACTTCCCGGAAATGATGCGCCTGTGTGAAACCAATTTTGCTCAGTTGCGCCGCTTGTTGCCTCGAACCGATGCAGCCGGCGATGTCGCGGGCTATCAGGTGGGCAATGCGCAATATCGATTAACTATCGTCGAGTCGACCCGCTACACTACATTAGTGTCAATTGAGCAGACGGTTCCGGCGGTAAGTTACTGGAGTTTACCGTCAATGACGGTACGTCTGTATCATGACGCGATGGTCGCTGAAGTGTGTTCGACTCAGCAGATCTTTCGCTTCAAAGCAAAGTATGATTATCCTAATAAAAAGTTGCATCAACGCGACGAAAAGCATCAAATTAATCAGTTCCTGGCGGACTGGCTGAGATACTGTTTAGCACATGGAGCGATGGCGATTCCGGTTTGTTAGCGTCGTGAAACCTAAGGACACCATTTGGAAAGCCTGTTGAATCTGCCTCTGGCTGGTGAGACCAGAGTCAGGATATTACAAATTACTGATACTCACCTGTTTGCTGAAAAACATGAAACGCTGTTAGGTATCAATACCTGGGAAAGCTACCAGGCCGTGCTGGATGCCATCCATGCCTCACAGCGTCCATGCGATCTTATAGTAGCAACAGGCGATCTGGCGCAGGACCATTCAGCCGCGGCCTATCAGCACTTTGCTGAAGGTATCGCGAGTTTTGCCGCGCCCTGCGTCTGGTTGCCGGGCAATCATGACTTCCAGCCGGCGATGTACAGCACGCTGCAGGAATCAGGTATTTCCCCGGCCAAAAGGGTCTTGCTGGGCGATCGTTGGCAAATATTGCTGTTGGACAGCCAGGTGTTTGGCGTTCCCCACGGCGAGCTGAGCGACTTTCAGCTTGAGTGGCTGGAGCAGAAGCTGGCGGAAGAGCCTGAGCGTTATACGCTGCTGCTGTTGCATCATCATCCGCTCCCTTCGGGTTGTAGCTGGTTGGATCAACACAGCCTGCGGAACGCCGGGGCTCTGGATCGTGCGCTGGCCGCTTTCCCGCGCGTAAAACATTTACTCTGCGGCCATATTCACCAGGAACTGGACCTCAACTGGAACGGGCGGCGGATGATGGCCACTCCCTCGACCTGCGTACAGTTTAAGCCGCATTGCGCCAATTTTACCCTGGATACCATTTCTCCCGGCTGGCGCTGGCTGGAACTGCACGCCGACGGTACCTTGACCACGGAAGTTTGCCGCCTTAACGGCGTGAAGTTTCACCCGGATATTGCTTCAGAAGGATACTGATGGCTACGCTCCTTTATCTGCATGGTTTTAACAGTTCACCGCGGTCGGCAAAAGCGACGGCGTTGAAGGACTGGCTGACGCAGACCTTTCCCGAGATTACGATGGTGGTGCCTGAGCTACCCGCCTACCCGGCAGAAGCGGCGGAGATGCTGGAAGCCATTGTGCTGGAACGCGGCGGGGAACCGCTGGGGGTGGTGGGGTCTTCGCTGGGAGGCTACTATGCCACCTGGCTATCGCAGTGTTTTATGCTGCCGACGGTGGTGGTTAACCCGGCGGTACGCCCGTTTGAACTGCTGAACAATTTCCTTGGCCCCAATGAGAATCCGTACACGGGGCAGCAATATGTGCTAGAGTCACGCCATATTTACGATCTCAAAGTCATGCAAATCGACCCGCTGGAAGCGCCTGATTTAATCTGGCTGCTGCAGCAAACGGGCGATGAAGTGCTTGATTACCGCCAGGCCGTTGCTTACTACGCCTCATGCCGGCAGACGGTAGAGGAGGGCGGCAATCACGCATTTGTCGGCTTTGAAGATCATTTCACTCAGATTATCGATTTTCTGGGTCTGCGTTAAGCGGCCCTGGATGACCTACGAATACACACCATGACGCAATCTTCATATAACGCTGATGCCATTGAGGTACTCACCGGGCTAGAGCCGGTTCGCCGCCGTCCGGGGATGTACACTGACACAACACGTCCTAACCATCTCGGCCAGGAAGTTATTGATAACAGTGTGGATGAAGCACTGGCTGGCCATGCAAAACGCGTGGAGGTCATTCTTCATGCCGATCAATCGCTGGAAGTGATCGACGATGGACGCGGGATGCCGGTTGATATCCACCCGGAAGAAGGGGTTCCGGCGGTTGAGCTGATCCTGTGCCGGCTGCATGCGGGCGGCAAATTCTCCAGCAAGAACTACCAGTTCTCGGGTGGCCTGCACGGGGTGGGTATTTCGGTGGTCAACGCCCTGTCGAAGCGTGTGGAAGTGAACGTCCGCCGCGATGGCCAGATCTACAGCATCGCCTTCGAGAACGGCGATAAAGTTGAAGATCTTCATGTCACCGGTACCTGCGGTAAACGCAATACCGGAACCAGCGTGCATTTCTGGCCGGATGAGAGCTTCTTTGACAGTCCGCGTTTTTCCGTCTCGCGTCTGACGCATGTACTCAAAGCTAAAGCCGTGCTTTGCCCCGGGGTCGAGATTGTCTTCCGTGACCAGGTAAACAACAGCGAACAGCGCTGGTGTTACCAGGACGGCCTGACTGATTACCTGTGCGAAGCGGTGAACGGCCTGCCGCTGCTGCCGGAAAAACCGTTCGTCGGCAACTTCTCCGGCGAAACCGAAGCGGTCGACTGGGCGCTGCTGTGGCTACCGGAAGGCGGGGAGCTGCTGACCGAAAGCTACGTTAACCTGATCCCGACCATGCAGGGCGGTACCCATGTTAACGGCCTGCGCCAGGGGCTGCTCGAAGCGATGCGCGAGTTCTGTGAATATCGCAATATCCTGCCGCGCGGCGTGAAGCTGTCTGCGGAAGATATCTGGGATCGCTGTGCCTACGTGCTGTCGGTGAAAATGCAGGATCCGCAGTTTGCCGGTCAGACCAAAGAGCGCCTCTCTTCGCGTCAGTGCGCGGCGTTTGTCTCCGGGGTGGTGAAAGATGCCTTCAGCCTGTGGCTGAACCAGAACGTTCAGGCCGCGGAGCTGCTTGCCGAGATGGCCATCTCCAGCGCTCAGCGCCGGATGCGCGCTGCCAAAAAGGTGGTTCGTAAAAAGCTGACCAGCGGCCCCGCGCTGCCGGGCAAGCTGGCGGACTGTACCGCCCAGGATCTGAACCGTACCGAGCTGTTTCTGGTGGAAGGGGACTCGGCAGGCGGTTCTGCCAAGCAGGCGCGCGACCGGGAATATCAGGCGATCATGCCGCTGAAGGGTAAAATCCTTAATACCTGGGAAGTCTCTTCGGATGAAGTGCTGGCCTCGCAAGAGGTGCACGACATTTCGGTGGCGATCGGTATCGATCCGGACAGCGACGACTTAAGTCAGCTCCGCTACGGCAAGATTTGTATTCTCGCGGATGCGGACTCCGATGGCCTGCACATTGCCACGCTGCTGTGTGCGCTGTTTGTGAAGCACTTCCGCACGCTGGTGAAGCACGGGCACGTCCACGTTGCGCTGCCGCCTTTGTACCGTATCGATCTCGGCAAAGAGGTTTACTACGCGCTGACGGAAGAAGAGAAAGCCGGCGTGCTGGAGCAGCTCAAACGTAAGAAGGGCAAACCGAACGTACAGCGCTTTAAAGGGCTGGGTGAGATGAACCCGATGCAGCTGCGTGAAACCACGCTTGACCCGAATACCCGCCGCCTGGTTCAGCTGATTATCAGTGATGAGGATGAGCAGCAGACTACCGCGATGATGGATATGCTGTTAGCCAAGAAACGTTCGGAAGACCGTCGTAACTGGCTGCAGGAGAAAGGGGATATGGCGGATCTGGAAGCCTGACCTGCTGTTTAAGCAGAACTGGCGCTCCGCCAGTTCTGACTCACTTCTGGTTTTTTCTTTGTGCGCAGGGTGCGCAGGCTTAAATGCCGGACTGCAGGATACGGATACTGGTCTCCAGCACGTCGCCTTTCACCGCTTCAGCGTATGCTTTCATATGCGGAGTTTGCAGATGCGCTTCAAGATGGGCAACGCTTTCCCACTGTTCAACCATGACGATCGAATCCGGAGAGGTGCTCTGGAAACTCACGCCGGCAGCGTGGTCCACCAGCGGCGCATAGCCGTGGCAGCCCTCTTCCTGTAAAACCACCGGAACAAGTTTTGCAAACTGATCAAGTACCGCCTGGCGATGATGTTGGCCCGGGCGTGTACGAATTTCTGCGATCACTGTCAACATGATTAACTCAACTCCTTCTGTATGTAGACCTTTAGTTAACCAAAAATCTGCGCCAGATGCTTGCGATATTCTGCTATGTCACGCGGAACATCCGGCATTTTAATGACGTCGTTGGCGATAAAGGTCGGCAGAGGGGTCATGCCGAGGAACTGGTTGGCTTTATGGAACGGCAGATAAACACCGTCAACGCCCACGCCGTGGAAGAACTGATCCTTATCGGTGAAGGCATCCATCGGTGCGTTCCAGGTCAGGGAGAGCATGTATTGCTTGCCCTGAATCAAGCCGCCGGAACCATATTTCTTGCTGGCGTCGGAGCGGGTGCGTCCGTCGCTGGCATACAGCGAGCCATGCCCTTCGGTGAAGACGTCATCAATATATTTCTTCACGGTCCACGGCGCGCCCATCCACCAGCCCGGCATTTGCCAGATAACCACGTCGGCCCAGAGGAAATTCTGTACTTCTTGCCGGACGTCGTAATCGCTTTCCGCACGAACGATTTTAACATCATGCCCGGCGTCGCGCAGATAACCATCCGCGACCTCGGTCAGGGTGTCATTCAACTGGCCGTTTGAATGGGCGAATTTCTTCGCGCCGTTGATAATCAGGATGTTGCTCATTTTTTACCCTTCAGGTTTCGAGTTTGTCACTGATTTTACCCCGCGAGGCGGGGCGGTAAAATGAGCAAAATGTGCAAAGTCTTTTGCGTTAATTGCAATAATTGCTACCAGCGCACGCGCGCCGCGAAACCGCCTTCGGGCGCGTTGCTGAAGTCTACCGTCATCCGGTGCAGCGCGGCAATGCGGCGGACGATAGATAATCCCAGCCCGCTACCGGGCTCATCCTGGCCGGGAGGGCGATAGAAGCGCTCGCCGATACGCGCCAGCGCCTCGGGGCTGACGCCCGGGCCATTATCGCGAACGGAAAACTCACGGGCATCAAGAGTGATATCGACCTGGCTGCCGCGCGGGCTGTAACGTACGGCGTTATCCAGCAGATTGCGCACCAGCAGACTCAGCAGCAGCGGCTGGCCCGGCTGCATGACCTGAGTTGCGTTCAGGTGCAGGCGAAGCTCAATGCCCGCCTGCTGCGCAGAGTGGTACATCTCCATGACCGACGATTGCAGCAGCTCATCGATGGCTATCGTATGCACATCATCAAGCTGCGCCAGAGAATCGAGGCGCGACAACGTTAAAAGCTGGTCTACCAGCCGGGTTGCGCGGTCAATTCCTTCATGCAGCTGCGCCAGCGCTTTCTCCCGCCCCTGCGGGTCGTCCATTGATAGCTGAGCGACTTCAGTCTGCACTTTCAGGGCTGCAAGCGGGCTGCGCAGCTCGTGTGCGGCATCGGAGGTAAACCGGCGCTCGCGTATCATGGTGTCATGCGTACGAGCAAACAGCTGATTCAGGGCATCGACCAGCGGCCGGACTTCACTGGGCACCTTGTCGACGTTAAGCGATTCCGCCGAGTCCGGCGCGCGCAGACGCAGCGTTCTGGCCAGCTGTTTTAACGGCGCCAGCTCCCGGCTCAATAGCACAATCAGCAGCAGGAACATCAGCGGCAGCGCCACCAGCCAGGGAGTCAGCTGGGAGGTGACGATATCCAGCGCCATTTCCCGCCGGTAGTCCCACTCCTGACCCACGACAATACGGTAGCGGCCATCGCCGGTGGTTAGCTGCAGGAAGCGCCATTCATCATCATCGTTATTCAGATAGCCATCGCTGAAGCCTTCCCGACGATTCTGCCACGGGATGTCCTGACCATTCTCGCCGTCGTGAAGCAGGCGCTTGCCGTCGGCCGTGAAAATCACGAACGCCAGCGCGTCGTCATCGAGGTGGCCGTGCTTGATCTTCTTTTTTGTCCGCACCGGCACCGTGAGCGTATGCAGCTCGTCGAAATTCATGGCGCTCAGTCGGCGGGCAAACAGCAGCTGTTGGGTATCAAAGAGCTTATCCAGTTTTTCCGTGGTTTGTTGCCAGGCAAAAAAGCAGGCGATGCCCCAGGCCGCGCTGGTCAGCAGGAAAAACAGGAGCGTCAGGCGGACGCGCAGGCTAAGTCGTTTCATGCATCACCGAGGGTATAGCCGATACCGTGAACGGTACGAATAAATTCACTGCCGAGCTTGCGGCGCAGGTGATGAACGTGCACCTCGACCGCATTGCTGGAGACATCGTCATCCCAGGTATAGAGTTTCTCTTCAATGAGCTTGCGCGGCAGCACACGTCCGACATTGCGCATCAGCAGCTCCAGCAAGGCGAACTCTTTTGGCTTCAGCGCCAGGTTGTCGCCGTTCACCGTTACGGTCAGACCAATGGGATCGAGCGCAACGTGGCCATGGCGCAGCTCGCTGCTGCTCTGGCCGTGGGTGCGACGAATCAGGGCCTCCAGACGGGCGGCAACTTCAATCAGCGCGAAAGGTTTACACAGATAGTCATCGGCGCCGAGGCGCAGCCCTTCAACCCGCTGGCTGAGCGCATCGCGGGCCGTGAGGATCAGTACCGGCTCGTGGCGGCCCTGATTACGCCATTCGCGCAGGATATCCAGCCCGTCGATGCCGGGCAGCGTCAGGTCGAGGATCGCCGCGTCATAGGGCGCCGTATAGAGCGCGGTTTTGCCCTCTTCGCCGCGGGTAAACCAGTCGATGCTGAAGCCCATTTTTGTCAGCCCGACTTTAATGCCATCGCCGATGAGCTTGTCGTCTTCCACCAGTAAAATGCGCATTGGCCGCTCCTGTGGCTGTCATGAGTACGCGCAGTAAACCGCGTTGCGGCAGGCGCTGTACAGTAATAAAATTTCTTTTTTCTGCTTAAGAAGTCGTTAAGTTTTGCCTGATGTAATCATGGTCATATAACCAGACAAGGAGAACATCTTATGAAGAAAATGGCTGCAATGACCGCGATCGTCGCTTTAATTTCGATGCCGGTGCTGGCTGCTGAACAAGGTGGTTTTAACGGACCGGGTGCGACGCAAACCAGCCAGACGTCTACGCAAAAAGGCGGTTTTATTGGCCCGAGCGGGAGCGTAACGACGGTGGAAAACGCCAAATCCTTGCGGGATGACACCTGGGTGACCCTGCGCGGTAAAATCGTGCAGCGGATTTCCGACGATCTGTATAAATTCCAGGATGCTTCCGGGACGGTGAATGTGGATATTGACCATAAACGCTGGAACGGCCTGACCGTCACACCGCAGGACACCGTTGAGATCCAGGGGGAGGTCGACAAAGACTGGAACTCGGTCGAAATCGATGTGAAGCAGATTACTAAAGTCACCCCGTAAGCGCGACATCGCGCAAGATCGGTCAGGAATCGCTATCCTCGCGCTGCCAGAGTATGTCCGGAGGAGGAGACGATGAACGAGACCAGAACCAGCCCGGCGTACGCCGGGCGTTTTCAGCGCGTGTGTTTATACATTGAGCGTCATCTGGATGAACCCCTGTCGCTGGAGACGCTGAGCGCGATCGCGCACAGCTCGCCGTACCACTTTCACCGGCAATTCACTGCCTGTAGCGGCGTACCGCTATATCGCTATATCCAGTGGCTGCGTCTGCGCCGCGCCTGCTGGCGTCTGGCGTTCAGGCCGCAGGATAAAATCATCGATATTGCCCTTGATGCCGGGTTTCAGAATCCGGAATCGTTCAGTCGTGCCTTCCGTGCCGCGTTCGCTCAAAGCCCCAGCCAGTTCCGTCAACAGCCGGACTGGCAGGAGTGGCATCGACGCGTTCCGAAACATACGTTACAGGAGCAACATCCGATGGTGGTTAAAATAGTCCAGTTCCCTGAGACGCAGGTGGCGATGTTGCGCCACCGCGGCAGTCCTGATTTGGTCAATGCTACGGCGGCGCAGTTTATCGCCTGGCGCAAGGCGAGCGGGTTATCGCCGGTCGCCACCAGCGCGACCTGGGGCGTGTCGTGGGACGATCCCGCGGCCACCCCCGCTGACGATTTCCGTTTTGATATCTGCGGGTCGGTCAGCGAACCGATCGCGGAAAACGCCTTTGGCGTGGTGAATGGCACCATTCCGGGCGGGCGATGCGCAGTGGCGCGCCATCACGGCTCGCTGGATACGCTCGCGCAAAGTATCTGGTCTCTCTACCGCGACTGGCTACCGACGTCGGGCGAAACGCCACGCGATTTTCCGCTGTTTTTTCGTTACCTCAACTTCGTGCATGAAGTCGGCGAACACGAGCTACAGACCGATATTTATCTGCCGTTACGCTGATTAGCGCCAGCGGAATCCTCAGCCGATCTCACGGCCTGTGACTCAGGGCGTGAGATCGGGTATTATCGCGGGTAGTTTTGCCGCCCGCACGGTCGGTACGCAGATTGAGGATTCACGATTAATGAGCGATATGGCAGAGCGCCTTGCGCTGCATGAATTTACGGAAAATGCTTACCTGAACTATTCCATGTACGTCATCATGGACAGGGCGTTGCCGTTTATTGGCGATGGTCTTAAGCCGGTCCAGCGTCGCATCGTTTACGCGATGTCTGAGCTGGGGCTGAACGCCAGCGCGAAGTTCAAAAAGTCCGCCCGCACCGTGGGTGATGTGCTGGGTAAATATCACCCGCACGGCGATAGCGCATGCTATGAAGCTATGGTGCTGATGGCGCAGCCATTCTCCTACCGCTACCCGCTGGTGGATGGGCAGGGGAACTGGGGGGCGCCGGACGATCCTAAATCCTTCGCCGCGATGCGTTATACCGAATCCCGTTTGTCGAAGTATGCGGAACTGCTGCTGGGCGAACTGGGGCAGGGAACCGTCGACTGGGTGCCGAACTTCGACGGGACGATGCAGGAGCCGAAAATGCTGCCTGCGCGTCTGCCGAATATCCTGCTGAACGGCACTACCGGCATCGCCGTTGGTATGGCAACCGATATTCCTCCGCACAACCTGCGTGAAGTGGCGCAGGCTGCCATTACGTTGATCGAAAAACCGCAGACCTCGCTCGACGAACTGCTGGATATCGTTCACGGGCCAGACTACCCGACCGAAGCCGAAATCATTACTCCACGCGCGGAGATCCGCAAAATCTACCAGAACGGTCGCGGTTCGGTGCGGATGCGTGCGGTATGGAAAAAAGAGGACGGCGCGGTAGTGATTACGGCGTTGCCGCATCAGGTTTCCGGCGCCCGCGTGCTGGAACAGATTGCCGCTCAGATGCGCAACAAAAAGCTGCCGATGGTTGACGATCTGCGCGATGAGTCGGACCACGAAAACCCGACGCGCCTGGTGATCGTCCCGCGTTCGAATCGCGTGGATATGGAACAGGTGATGAATCATCTGTTTGCGACCACCGATCTTGAAAAAAGCTATCGCATCAACCTGAACATGATCGGCCTCGACAACCGTCCGGCGGTAAAAAACCTGCTGGAGATCCTCGCGGAATGGCTGACCTTCCGCCGCGATACCGTGCGTCGTCGTCTGAACTACCGGCTGGAGAAAGTGCTCAAGCGTCTGCACATCCTCGAAGGTTTGCTGGTCGCGTTCCTCAACATTGATGAAGTGATTGAAATTATCCGCCACGAGGATGAACCGAAGCCGGCCCTGATGTCGCGTTTTGGCATCAGCGAAACCCAGGCGGAAGCGATCCTTGAGCTGAAACTGCGTCACCTCGCCCGACTGGAAGAGATGAAGATCCGCGGCGAGCAGAGCGATCTGGAAAAAGAGCGCGATCAGCTGCAGGCGATTCTGGCCTCTGAACGGAAGATGAACAACCTGCTGAAGAAAGAGCTGCAGGCCGACGCCGAAACCTTCGGCGACGATCGTCGTTCACCGCTGCGCGAGCGCGAAGAAGCAAAAGCGATGAGCGAGCATGACATGCTGCCGTCTGAACCGGTGACCATCGTGCTGTCGCAAATGGGCTGGGTGCGGAGCGCCAAAGGCCACGATATTGACGCGCAGGGCCTGAGTTATAAAGCCGGCGATAGCTGGAAGGCGTCGTCGAAAGGCAAGAGCAACCAGCCGGTGGTGTTTATTGATACCACCGGGCGTAGCTACGCCATCGATCCCATTACGCTGCCGTCGGCACGCGGTCAGGGTGAGCCGATTACCGGCAAACTGACGCTACCGCCGGGCGCCAGCATTGAACATATGCTGATGGAAAGCGACGATCGCAAGCTGCTGATGGCCTCCGACGCCGGCTACGGTTTCGTCTGTACCTTTAACGATCTGGTGGCGCGCAACCGCGCAGGCAAGGCGCTGATTACGTTGCCGGATAACGCGCGCGTCATGGCGCCGCTGGTGATTGAGGATGATTCAGACATGCTGCTGGCGATCACCGCTGCCGGACGCATGCTGATGTTCCCGGTCAGCGACTTACCGCAGCTGTCGAAAGGTAAGGGGAATAAGATTATCAATATTCCGTCGGCGGAAGCGGCTTCCGGTCAGGATGGCCTGGCGCACCTGTTCGTGCTGCCGCCGCAGAGCACGCTGACTATCCACGTCGGGAAACGCAAAATTAAACTGCGTCCCGAAGAGCTGCAAAAAGTCACTGGTGAACGCGGTCGTCGCGGCTCGCTGATGCGCGGACTGCAGAAAATCGATCGTGTGGAAATCGATTCGCCGCGTCGGGCATCGTCGGCGGGCGATAGCGAAGAGTAAGATGAGCCTCCCCTGCTATCCGGTAGGGGAAGCTAAAATTTGCCGCAAAATCGTTGTTTATTCAGGTGTTGCGATTAACAATAGGCGCAAAATCATTCAAGATACGTCGGGGCGGCCAGCAAATGACACCCGACGCCTGCAATCTGCTAAACAGCGAGTCAGTACCCTTTACACGTGAGTTGCGCTGAAATGCAACGACGAGCGTGTCAGGCGTGTCGTGCACGTGCGGTCACGATGTACCGGGCGATATCGCCGTTCGCGCGCATACGAGCTGAAGTTTAACGGGTATCATTCTAAGCGGTTTGGGTTTTAGAGGTAGCTATGCTATTTATTTTTCGACTAATTGTTGTTGTTATTTATTGTCTCTTTGTGTGCATATTTGGCTGTATTTACTGTTTGTTCAGCCCGCGTAATCCTAAACACGTGGCCACCTTCGGGCATCTGTTTGGCCGGCTCTCTCCGCTGTTCGGCCTGAAGGTCGAAACGCGTAAGCCTGCTGATGCAGAGAGCTATGGCAATGCGATCTACATCGCTAACCATCAGAACAACTATGATATGGTGACGGCATCAAATATCGTACAGCCGCCGACCGTGACCGTGGGTAAAAAGAGCCTGGTGTGGATCCCGTTTTTTGGTCTGCTCTACTGGTTGACGGGGAACCTGCTGATTGACCGTAATAATCGGGCGAAAGCGCATGGCACTATCTCGCAGGTCGTCAATACGTTTAAAAAACGCAAAATCTCTTTCTGGATGTTCCCGGAAGGTACGCGCAGCCGCGGTCGCGGTTTGCTCCCCTTTAAAACCGGCGCTTTCCACGCGGCGATTGCCGCTGGCGTACCGATTATTCCGGTGTGCGTTTCCAATACTTCGAATAAAATTAACCTCAATCGCCTGAACAATGGTCTGGTGATTGTCGAAATGCTGCCGCCGGTCGATACCAGCCAGTTTGGTAAAGAGGGCGTACGTGCGCTGGCAACGCACTGCCGCGAGCTGATGGCGGCGAAGATTGAAGAGCTGGATCGCGAGGTTGCTGAACGCGAAGCGGCGGCAAAGAAATAAACCAGGAACTGCCGCGATAACGCGAGCACAGGGCTAGCGGGAAACGAATTCCCTTTTTGATGAGTTAGTATTCCATGGAGTTAATATGTCACTCAGTCGGCGTCAGTTTATTAAGGCTTCAGGCGTAGCGCTGTGCGCGGGAGCCGTGCCGCTGAACGCACATGCCGCCGGCCAGCAGCCAGCCTTGCCGGTTCCACCGCTGCTGGAATCCCGCCGCGGCCAGCCGCTGTTTTTAACTCTGCAGCGGGCGCACTGGTCATTTACCCCGGGAACGCGCGCCTCGGTATGGGGCGTGAACGGTCGCTATCTCGGGCCGACGATCCGCGTGTGGAATGGCGATGATGTTAAGCTCATTTACAGCAACCGCCTGACGGAAAACGTCGCCATGACCATTCGGGGCCTGCAGGTTCCCGGTCCGCTGATTGGCGGCGCGGCGCGAATGATGTCGCCGAACGCCGACTGGGCGCCGGTGCTGCCGATTCGCCAGAGTGCCGCCACGCTGTGGTATCAGGCGAATACCCCGAACCATATGGCCAGACAGGTCTATAACGGTCTGGCGGGCATGTGGCTGGTGGAAGATGAAATCAGCAAAAATCTCCCGGTACCTAATCACTATGGCGTGGATGACTTCCCGGTGATTATTCAGGACAAGCGGCTGGATAATTTCGGTACCCCGGAATACAGCGAACCCGGCAGCGGCGGTTTTGTCGGCGATACGCTGCTGGTGAACGGCGTACAGAGTCCGTATGTCGAAGTGTCGCGCGGCTGGGTGCGCCTGCGTCTGCTGAACGCCTCTAACTCCCGCCGCTATCAGCTGCAGATGAGCGATGGCCGGCTGATACACGTTATCTCCGGCGATCAGGGCTTTTTACCTGCGCCGGTGTCACTGAAACAGCTGTCGCTGGCCCCCGGCGAACGGCGAGAAATTCTGGTGGATATGACCAACGGCGATGAGGTGTCGATTACCTGCGGCGAAGCGGCGAGCATCGTTGATCGTATCCGTGGCTTCTTCGAACCGTCGAGCATCCTGATTTCTACGCTGCTATTAACGTTGCGTCCGACGGGCCTGCTGCCGCTGGTTACCGATAGTCTGCCGGTGCGTTTGCTGCCGACGGAGTTCCTGTCCGGTACGCCGCTTCGCTCACGGGATATCTCTCTGGGCGACGATCCGGGGATTAACGGTAATCTGTGGGATCCGCAGCGCATTGATATCACCGCCCAGCAGGGCACCTGGGAGCGCTGGACGGTGCGCGCCGATCGGCCGCAGTCGTTCCATATAGAAGGGGTGATGTTCCAGGTGCGTAACGTGAACGGGTCCGCGCCGTTCCCGGAGGATCGCGGCTGGAAAGATACCGTCTGGGTCGACGGGCAGGTGGAGCTGCTGGTGTACTACGCGCAGCCTTCCTGGCCGCATTTCCCGTTCCAGTTCCTGAGCCAGACGCTGGAGCTTGCCGACCGTGGTTCCATTGGCCAGATGCTGGTCAATCCCGCACCGTAATGCCTCATACCCTGACCGGATCGCGGTCAGGGTATAAGAAAATCTCCCTTCATTTCCATCATCGATCCGGCTTATAATCGCCGCCCTTTGATTATTTTTTTATCATTTTTTCCGGAAGCAATATGAGCGCAATATCCCTGATCCAACCGGATCGTGACCTTTTTTCCTGGCCGCAGTATTGGGCCGCCTGCTTTGGCCCGGCGCCATTTTTACCAATGTCACGCGAAGAGATGGATCAACTTGGCTGGGATAGCTGCGACATTATCCTGGTCACCGGCGATGCGTATGTCGATCATCCGAGCTTCGGAATGGCGATCTGCGGACGCATGCTGGAGGCGCAGGGATTCCGCGTCGGGATTATTTCCCAGCCTGACTGGAACAATAAAAATGACTTTATGCGCCTCGGCAAACCGAACCTGTTCTTCGGGGTCACCGCCGGCAATATGGACTCGATGATCAACCGCTACACCGCTGACCGTAAGCTGCGCCACGATGATGCTTATACCGCGGGCAATGTTGCCGGTAAACGTCCTGACCGCGCCACGCTGGTCTATACCCAGCGCTGTAAAGAAGCGTGGAAGGATGTTCCGGTTATCCTCGGGGGAATCGAGGCCAGCCTGCGTCGTACCGCGCATTATGATTACTGGTCTGATACCGTGCGCCGTTCGGTGCTGGTGGACTCGAAAGCCGATATGCTGATGTTCGGCAACGGCGAGCGTCCGCTGGTGGAAGTGGCGCATCGTCTGGCTGCCGGTGAGCCGATTGGCCAAATTCGCGACGTGCGTAATACCGCCATTATGGTCAAAGAGGCGCTGCCGGGCTGGAGCGGTGTGGACTCTACCCGTCTGGATACGCCGGGTAAAATTGACCCGATCCCGCACCCGTATGGCGAAGACCTGCCGTGCGCGGATAACAAAACCGTCGCGCCGCCAAAACAAGAAGCCAAACGTGTTACCGTTCAACCGCCGCGTCCGAAGCCGTGGGAAAAAACCTACGTCCTGCTGCCTTCCTTTGAGAAGGTGAAAGGGGACAAGGTGCTGTACGCGCACGCGTCACGTATTCTGCATCATGAGACCAACCCGGGCTGCGCGCGCGCGTTAATGCAAAAGCACGGCGAGCGTTATATCTGGGTTAACCCACCGGCAATCCCGCTGTCGACGGAAGAGATGGACAGCGTGTTTGCGCTGCCGTATAAGCGCGTCCCGCACCCGGCATATGGCGACAGCCGTATTCCGGCTTACGAGATGATTCGTTTCTCGATAAACATTATGCGCGGCTGTTTCGGCGGCTGTTCTTTCTGCTCCATCACCGAGCATGAAGGGCGCATCATTCAGAGCCGTTCCGAAGATTCGATCATCAACGAGATCGAAGCGATTCGCGACACGGTTCCCGGCTTTACCGGTGTTATCTCCGATCTTGGCGGCCCGACAGCCAACATGTATATGCTGCGCTGCAAGTCGCCGCGTGCGGAACAAACCTGTCGCCGTTTATCCTGCGTCTATCCGGATATCTGTCCGCACATGGATACCAACCATGAGCCAACGATCAATCTGTATCGTCGCGCCCGCGATCTGAAAGGGATTAAAAAAATCCTCATCGCCTCTGGCGTGCGCTATGACATCGCCGTCGAGGATCCGCGCTACATCAAAGAGCTGGCGACTCACCACGTTGGCGGCTATCTGAAGATTGCCCCGGAACATACGGAAGAAGGCCCGCTGTCAAAAATGATGAAGCCGGGTATGGGAAGCTATGACCGCTTTAAAGAGCTGTTCGATACCTATTCGAAGCAGGCGGGCAAAGAGCAGTACCTGATCCCATACTTTATCTCTGCGCACCCGGGGACTCGTGATGAAGATATGGTGAACCTGGCCCTGTGGCTGAAAAAACACCGTTTCCGTCTCGACCAGGTCCAGAACTTCTATCCGTCGCCGCTGGCCAACTCGACCACCATGTATTACACCGGCAAGAACCCGCTGGGTAAGATTGGCTATAAGAGTGAAGACGTTGTGGTGCCGAGAGGCGACAAACAGCGCCGTCTGCATAAAGCGCTGTTGCGTTACCACGATCCGGCGAACTGGCCGCTGATTCGTCAGGCGCTGGAGAGCATGGGCAAGAAGCATCTGATTGGATCGCGCCGCGACTGTCTGGTTCCTGCACCAACGCTGGATGAGATGCGTGAGGCGCGTCGTCAGAACCGCAATACCCGCCCGGCGTTAACCAAACATACGCCCATTGTGCATCAGCGTTCGAACGGTGGGGAGACGGCGAAGAAGCCCGTAAAACGCGGCAAGGTCGCCAGCCGTTAAGTCTGTTGTATGGCCCGGTGGCGCTACGCTTTCCGGGCCGGTAAACGGTGAATCACAGGCCGGATCGGCGTCAGCGCCATCCGGCCTGTTTGCGCTCTATCCGCCGAACTGATCCGGATCCGGTCCCAGACGTTTGTTCTGGTCCAGTTTTGCCATCTCACCCAGCTCGTCTTTATCGAGACGGAAATCCCAGACGTTGAAGTTCTCCGCAATACGCGCCGGCGTTACGGATTTCGGAATCACCACCAGCCCATTGTCCAGGTGCCAGCGGATAACAATCTGCGCGGGCGTTTTACCGTATTTATCCGCGAGATGGTGAACAATTTTCCGATCGAAAACGCCTTCTCCCCCCTGCGCCAGCGGGCTCCAGGATTCCGTCTGAATTTTATGCGTGGCGTTCCAGGCATGAAGCTGACGTTGCTGTAGCAAAGGGTGAAGCTCTACCTGGTTTATCACCGGCACGATGCCGGTTTCATCGAGCAGCCGCTGGAGATGGTGTACCTGGAAGTTACAAACGCCGATGCTTTTGACCAGCCCCTCTTTTTGCAGCTCAACCATGCCTTTCCAGGCGTCAACATAGTGGTCAATCGCCGGAACCGGCCAGTGCATAAGATAGAGATCGACATAATCGAGCTGCAGCTTGCTCAGGCTCTCTTGCAGCGCTTCACGAGGCCGTTTTTGGTCGTCGTTCCACAGTTTCGTGGTGATAAACAGCTCATCGCGGGGGACGCCTGCGCTGCGCAACGCATTGCCGACACCGGTCTCATTTTGGTATGCGGCGGCGGTGTCAAAAGAGCGATAACCGACTTCCAGCGCCTTATGAATGGCGGAGACGACTTCCTCGTTGCCTGCTTTCCACACGCCGAGACCCAGTTGTGGCATCAGGTTGCCGTCGTGCAGTTTTATAACGGTTGGATGTGTCATGCCTTCCTCCTGTTAATGAAACTCAGCGGTATACATTCCGCTAAGGGGTAGCATTAAGTCTGGACGAAATAGCTAAAAACGGTAGTAAAACTCTTCTCCTTCCCACAAGTTCACGGGAAGGAGAGGAGGGGGAGAAAGGGAAAACTTAGCGTGCAGCCTCGTAAATCCGGCGGCTGACCTCAAGGGTGATATCCTGATTTTCACCCAGCGCCGTCATGCCGTGTTCTTCCAGTTTAGCCAGTAATGCCGGGATGGAGCTACCGTCCAGACCGTAGTCGGAAAGACGGGTCGGTACGCCAAGCTGTTCGAAGAAGTTACGCGTCGCGGCGATAGCGGCATCGATACGTTCGTCTTCAGAGCCCTCGGTAATATTCCAGACGCGAGCGGCATACTGCAGCAGCTTCGCGCGTTTAGTCTCGCGTTTTTCATTCCACAATACTGGCAGCACGATGGCCAGCGTCTGGGCATGATCGAGGCCATGCATCGCGGTCAGCTCATGACCCAGCATGTGCGTTGCCCAGTCCTGGGGAACGCCGGCGCCGATCAGGCCGTTTAGCGCCTGGGTCGCGGCCCACATAATATTGGCGCGAACGTCGTAATTTTCCGGCTCCTTCAGCGCTTTCGGACCCTCTTCAATCAGGGTCAGCAGAATGCCTTCGGCGAAGCGATCCTGAATTTTGCCATCAACCGGGTAGGTAACGTACTGCTCAACGGTATGGACAAATGCGTCAACCACGCCGTTGGCCACCTGACGCGGTGGCAGGGTATAGGTATAAACCGGATCGAGGATCGCAAACACCGGCTGCACATGAGAAGACATGAAGGCGCGTTTGTCGCCGGTCGTTTTACGTGAAACCACGGCACCTTTATTGGATTCGGAACCGGTTGCCGGCAGCGTCAGCACGGAGCCCATCGGGATCGCACTTTTCACGTGGCTGCCGTAGGTTTCGAGAATTTCCCACGGATCGACGTTTTCGTCATAGTGCGCCGCCGCGGCGATGAATTTGGTGCCATCCAGTACCGAACCACCGCCGACGGCGAGCAGGAAGGTGACGTTTTGTTCACGGGCGATTTTCACCGCGTTCATCAGCGTTTCGTAAGAGGGGTTTGGTTCAATCCCGCCAAACTCCAGAACGTCGAAGCCGTTCAGGGCGTTGAGGACCTGATCGAGCACGCCGGTTTTTTTCACGCTGCCGCCGCCGTAGGTCACCAGAATCCGGGCATCCGCCGGGATTTGGTCGCGCAGGTTAGCGATGGCGCCTTTACCAAACAGGATGCGGGTTGGGGTATGTAGATCGAAATTGTTCATTATTCGTGCCCTCAAAAAAAGAAAACTGCCGACTGAGAGGATGCCTCGGCCAGATGACGGTCATTGTGGTCCTGTCGCCGGTTCCTCTCAATGCACATTCCTGCCGTTGTCTTGCCCATTTCTCCACCGGGCTGGAGAAAAGGCAGAAATATGCGCACAATGCAGAGGTGAGAAAACGTCTGGAGAAGCACCGAAAATGAACCGCGCCGAGATATGCCAGCTGTTGACGGAAAAGGTTAATGCACTGAAAGATAACGAAGAAAACCTCAGCTTGCTGCTGCCAGATATTCGTCTGTTGTACGGCACGCAGCCGGGGACTCGCACGCCGGTGATGTACCAGCCAGGCATTGTTTTTCTCTTTTCAGGTCATAAAATTGGCTACATCAATGAGCGGACTTTTCGCTATGACACCAATGAATACCTGCTGTTGACGGTCCCCCTGCCGTTTGAGTGCGAGACCTTCGCAACGCCAGAGGTGCCGCTTGCGGGATTGCGCCTGAATGTGGATATTCTTCAGCTGCAGGAGCTGCTGATGGACATTGGCGAGGACGCGCTGTTTCAGCCCTCGATGGCCTCCAGCGGCATCAACTCGGCGGCGTTATCGGACGAGATCCTGTGTGCCGCGGAGAGGCTGCTGGATGTGATGGAGCGGCCGCTGGATGCGCGTATCCTTGGCAAACAGATCATCCGCGAGATCCTCTATCACGTGCTTACCGGGCCATGCGGCGGGGCGCTGCTGGCGCTGGTCAGCCGACAAACCCACTTCAGCCTGATTAGCCGTGTTCTGAAGCGCATTGAAAGCCAGTACACCGAAAACCTCAGCGTCGATCAGCTGGCGGCGGAAGCCAATATGAGCGTCTCGGCGTTTCATCATAATTTCAAATCGGTGACCAGCACCTCGCCGCTGCAGTATCTCAAAAGCTATCGCTTACATAAGGCGCGGATGCTGATGATTCATGACGGGATGAAAGCCAGCGCCGCGGCGATGCGCGTCGGTTACGAGAGCGCGTCGCAGTTCAGCCGTGAGTTTAAACGCTACTTTGGCATGACGCCGGGAGAAGATGCGGCGCGAGTGCGCAGCATGCAGGGGGCCTGATTTGGTTGCCGCGGGCGCGAAGCCGGTTCCGGCCGCGGCTGGTTTTATTTGTTTCCTGCCGCCGGCGAGGCAAATTTCGTCCTTTTTTTAACGCCTGCGCTCTTTTTTTAACCTCTCTTTTGATTTTGGCCAACTCCCTTATCGATATATACCTGATTATATAGCGAATGATTTTTGCCCAGCCGACCGTCCCAGCCGGGGAATATCATTGGCAGGCGCTTCGGCGCCGTATTGCGCCAGCGTTTGGCGGATAACGCCATGCAATCGTTACTCAATTAACGCTATCAATACGCAGGGAAAATGGGATATGAAAATAATAAAGTGGATCGTTATCGCCCTGGCGGCGCTCGGTAGCCCGCTCGCTTTTGCCGCTGAGCTGCATCTGTACGCGGGTGCCGGACTGCGTGTCCCGGTCGATCAAATTGTCGCCAGGTATGAAAAAGAGAGCGGCAACACGGTGATCGTCGAGTATGGCGGCTCCGGCCAGATCCTGACGCGTTATCAGCTTACGCAGCAGGGCGATCTTTTCCTCCCCGGTTCGGCCGATTACGTCGAAAAACTCCGGCAGCAGGGGAAAGTGGCGGCCGCCTTCCCCCTCGTGCACCACACCCCGGTAATGGCCGTGCGTAAAGATAAGGCGGCGGGTATCGACTCCTATGCCGCGCTGGCCGATAGCTCGCTGAAAATTGGCATGGGCGATCCCCAAAGCATCGCGTTAGGCAAAAGCGGTGAGAAGCTGCTGGAGGCCACGGGATATGGCGAAGCGCTGCGTCAAAAGGTGGTGGTTCGCACCGCGACGATCAAACAGCTGGTGCTCTATTTGCTGAACGGCGACGTTGACGCCGCGGTGATCGGCCGAACGGATGCGGTAAAAAACCGGCAGCAGCTGGTTCTGCTGCCGGTGCCGGCGAATACGCCGGATGAGGTGGCAACGCTTGCGGTGCTGCGGACCAGTCAGCACCCCGAGGAGGCCCGTCAGCTGGCGAACGCTTTTACCTCCGCGCAGGGGATAAAAACGTTTACCGACCTCGGCTATCTGCCGCTGGAAAAGTAAACCCAGATGGCTAATCGTCAGGCAAATTCTCTGGCCGGGCTGATGTTTGCGCCGCTCTGTCTGCTGCTGATGCTGGTTGTCGGCTCGCTGCTGTCGCTGGTATTCGAACTGGACTTGGCCACCCTCATGCAGGTCTTGCAGGAGCCGGAGCTGCACTTTGCCATCGCGATGTCGGTGGGCACCGCCTTGCTGTCGCTTCTGCTGGCGCTGCTGATCGGGATACCCGCCGCGTGGGTGATGGCGAGAACCGCCTTCCGCGGGAAAGGTATTATCGACGCGCTGCTGGATATTCCGCTGGTGACGCCGCCGCTGATCGTCGGCATTGGGCTACTGCTGTTGCTGGGTCAGCGCGGGCCGCTGAACGGTATCTTTCCGCAGCTCTCCGCGCTGCTCTTCTCTCCGCTGGGCGTGATTATCGCCCAGACCTACGTTGCCAGCGCGATAGTGGTCCGGGCGGCGAGCGCCGCATTCTCATCGCTCGACCCGGCATTTATCGCCACGGCGCATAACCTTGGGCTGACGCCAGTCCGCACGCTGCTGCTGGTTGAAATCCCGCTGTGCTGGCCCTCCCTGCTGAGCGGCGGCGTGCTGGCGCTGGCCAGGGCACTGGGGGAGTTTGGTGCGACCCTCATGCTGGCAGGGGCGATCCGCTTTAAAACGGAAACCCTGCCCATGGCGGTGTACCTGAATATTGCCAGCGGCGATTTTTCACTGGCGATAGGCTGCTCGCTGCTGCTGATTGCGCTGGCAGGGCTGTTGCTGGTGATTCTGCAGCGGATCCAACGACTCTATAAAGTGAGAGAGTATGCTGCGCGTTGAAAATGTCACCACGCGGATTTTGCAGGGGATAAGCTTCCGCGTGCCGGAGGGACGCTGTGTGGCGATCGCCGGGCCGTCCGGGAGCGGCAAGACCACCATGCTGAACGCGATTGCCGGAGCGCTTCCTTATCAGGGAACGATTTATCTTGCCGGCCAGCGCCTTGACGACCTGCCGCCATGGCAAAGGCCGTGCCGCTATCTCAACCAGCGTCTTTACCTTTTTCCTTACCTGACGGTTCGCGGCAACCTCGCGCTGGCGCAGTACGCGGCGGGCCTTCCACGGGTCAAGAAGGAGCAGATGGATCTGCTGGAAGAGATGGGCATCGCTCACCTGGCGGAGCGCTATCCGCGGCAGATTTCCGGCGGGGAGCAGCAGCGGGCGGCGCTCTCCAGGGCGCTGATCTCCCGCCCCAGGCTGCTGCTGCTGGACGAGCCTTTCTCAAGCCTCGATCGCGGGACCCGTGTCCGGCTATGGGAAGCGGTGCGTTCTCTGCGACGCCATGCGGTGACGGTAGTGCTGGTGACGCACGAACCGGAAGAAGCGGCGGCGCTGGCTGACAGGCGGCTGGTGTTACTCAACGGCAGGCTGGTTAGCGAGGGGGGAGAATAAGGGAGGGCCCCTCCCTTATTTATGCTTTATTACGCGCTGCAGAACTTTTTCTTAATGACCACTACCAGGGTACCCACCAGCCCGGCCACCAGCAGCGCGATTGGCAGAATCATCAGGCAGGTCATGACCTGGTCTTCATGTCGCTTCACAAACGGGATCATGCTGAGCGCATAGCCCAGACCGGTAACCACGCCGACCCACAGCAGCGCGCTGAGCCAGTTGAAGAACTGAAAGCGGCGGTTGGAGAGCCCGGAAATGCCGGCCATCGTTGGCAGCAGGGTGCGCACGAAGGCGAGGAAACGACCGGCCAGCAGCGCCAGAAGACCATGTTTATCAAACATACAGGTCGCACGTTGATGGTACTTCTGCGGCAGATGGGCGAGCCAGCCTTTAACGGTTTCGGTATTGCCAAGCCAGCGTCCCTGCAGATAGCTCAGCCAGCAGCCGAGGCTGGCAGCGGCGGTAAGGATGGCAAGAGTCGGCACAAAGTCCATGACGCCTTTGGCTATGAGCGCACCGGCGAGCAGCAGCAGGCTGTCCCCGGGTAAAAATGACGCGGGCAGCAGACCGTTTTCCAGAAACAATGTCATGAACATGACCAGATATACAACGCCCACGACCTGGGGGTTTGCCAGCGCGGCAAAATCATGTTGCCACAGGGCGGCGACAATCTCTTGAATGACAACCATGGACTTTCCTAAGTGGTACCGTATTTTTGACTAGTGTACTCCTGAAGAGCCCCGAACACCTTGATCTCGGGCGCAACAAAAGCGGCCGCCTTACGCAGAACGTCCGCTATTGTTGCCACTCGCTGCCACTTTACACGATACGGGAGAAGCCTGCCGCTAAATCCGCCAGCAGATCGTCAACATTTTCTAAACCGATATGGACGCGAATCAGCGTGCCGCTGAAATCGACTTCAGCTTCCGGACGAATTGAGGCGATTTGTTCCGGCTGGTTAGCCAGAATCAGCGATTCAAAACCGCCCCAGGAGTAGGCCATGCTGAACAAGCTGAAGTTGTCGAGGTATGCAGCAAGCTCGGCGTCGGTCAGACGTTTATTGAGGACAAAAGAGAACAGGCCGCTGCTGCCGGTAAAATCGCGCTGCCAGAACTCGTGGCCTTTGCTGCCCGGTAGCGCAGGGTGATTGACGCGCGCGACCTGCGGATGTTGCGCCAGCCATTCGGCGATACGCAGGCTGCTTTCATGATGCTGACGCAGGCGCACGCCAAGGGTGCGCAGGCCGCGGCTGGTCATATAGGCGGTATCCGCATCGACCATTTGCCCCATCAGGTAGGCGTTTTCCCGCAGCTGATCCCAACAGCGTGCGTTGGATACCGCGGTGCCGACCATCGCATCAGAGTGGCCTATCAGGTATTTCGTCCCGGCCTGGATGGAGATATCGACGCCAAAATCCAGCGCTTTAAACAGCACGCCGGCAGCCCAGGTGTTGTCGATCATGATAATCGCCTGTGGGGCAACGCGGCGTACGGCGGCAACGATTGCCGGAACGTCGTGAACTTCCATGGTGATAGAGCCGGGAGACTCGAGGAACACCACCCGGGTGTTTGGCTGAATCTGGCGGGCGATATCGGCGCCAATCAGCGGATCGAACCAGCTGGTGGTGACGCCGAGCTTCGCGAGGATTTTAGTGCAAAAGTCCTGGCTGGGCTCATACGCGGTGTTGGTCATCAGGACATGGTCGCCCTGTTCAACGAAGGCCAGAATAGTATTGGCAACGGCTGCGGCGCCGCAGGGAAACAGCGCGCACCCGGCGCCACCTTCCAGTTCACACATGGCTTCCTGTAACGAAAAGTGGGTCAATGTCCCGCGACGGCCGTAAAACAGCTCGCCTTTTGCCCGGTTGCGGGTGGCGTGCTTTTTGGCTTCGACAGTCTCGAACACCAGCGATGAAGCACGCTGAATCACGCTGTTGACCGAGCCCTGAGTATATTTTTTACTGCGCCCGGCATTGACCAGCGCGGTATCAAGATGTTTATCAGCCATGTTTTTTTACCTGGTTTTATACGTCTGGACGTCTAAACTAACATGAATGGCCCAACCTGTACCGGGGAATGGCCGATACGGGCAAAAATTTTGCGAAATCCGCGGTCGGCCACTTTTTTACTGCGTAAGCGCAAGGAATCTAAACGTGATTTGCTGCACAGTGTAAATACTAATGAGAACCACTATCAATTCGATGCTTTTTTGATATTATTGTGCTCAGATTTTGTGATTGACGTCCTGGAGATTCAGCGTGGGTAATAATTTGATGCAGGCGGACCTGTCCGTTTGGGGTATGTATCATCATGCCGATATTGTCGTTAAGGTCGTGATGATTGGCCTGATTTTGGCGTCGATAGTCACTTGGGCTATCTTTTTCGGCAAAGGTGCTGAAATGCTCTCCAGTAAGCGCCGTCTCAAGCGCGAACAGCAGTTGCTCGGCGAGGCTCGTTCTCTCGATCAGGCCAGCGATATCGCCAGCAGTTTCCACCCGAAAAGCTTAAGCACCCAGCTTATCAACGAAGCACAGAACGAGCTGGCGCTCTCTGAAGGCGTCGAAGATAACGAAGGGATTAAAGAGCGTACCGGTTTCCGCCTTGAGCGTCGCGTGGCGTTCGTCGGCCGTTACATGGGCCGCGGCAACGGTTATCTGGCGACCATCGGGGCGATTTCCCCGTTCGTCGGCCTGTTTGGTACCGTCTGGGGTATCATGAACAGCTTCATCGGCATTGCGCAGACGCAGACTACCAACCTTGCAGTCGTTGCACCGGGCATCGCTGAAGCGCTGCTGGCAACGGCTATCGGCCTGTTTGCGGCGATTCCTGCCGTGGTTATCTATAACATTTTTGCCCGCATGATCGGTAGCTACAAAGCGTCGCTCGGCGATGTCGCCGCGCAGGTGCTGCTGCTGCAAAGCCGTGACCTGGATCTGAGCGCCAGCGGCGTAAAACCGGTCCGTACCGCGCAAAAATTACGAGTAGGTTAATGCTTTATGGCAATGCATTTTAACGAAAACCTCGATGATAACGGCGAAATGCATGACATCAACGTCACGCCGTTTATCGACGTCATGCTGGTGCTGTTGATCATCTTTATGGTGGCGGCGCCGCTGGCGACCGTGGATGTGAAGGTCAACCTTCCGGCCTCCTCAAGTCAGCCGCAGCCGCGTCCGGAAAAGCCGATTTATCTGTCGGTGAAAGCGGATAAAACGATGTTCCTCGGCAACGATCCCATTACCGAAGAGAGCATGATCGGCGCGCTGGATTCGCTGACTGAAGGGAAGAAAGATACCACCGTCTTCTTCCGCGCGGACAAAACCGTGGATTATGAGACGATGATGAAGGTCATGGATACCCTGCACCAGGCGGGTTATCTGAAGATTGGTCTGGTGGGTGAAGAAACCGTAAAAGCGAAATAACCCCCCCCGACGACGCTTCTCAGGCTGGCCATGCGCCAGCCTTTTTTTATGCCTGACGCTCAGCGGCGGGAGGTTGCAATCGCCACGGCGGGTTGCGATATAATGCCGAACGTTTTTTTGTTAACTCACAGGATCTTATGGAACGCTTTCTGGAAAATGCTATGTATGCCTCACGCTGGTTGTTGGCGCCGGTTTATTTTGGTCTTTCGCTCGGGCTGATTGCGCTGTCGATCAAATTTTTTCAGGAGATTTTCCACATACTGCCGCACATCTTCAGCGTGGGCGAGTCGGAGCTGATTCTGACGCTGCTGTCGCTGGTCGATATGACGCTGGTAGGCGGTCTGCTGGTGATGGTGATGTTCTCCGGCTACGAAAATTTTGTCTCCCAGCTGGATATCAATGAAGGTAAAGAAAAGCTCAGCTGGCTGGGCAAAATGGATGCCACCTCCCTGAAAAATAAAGTGGCGGCGTCGATTGTTGCAATCTCCTCTATCCATCTGCTGCGGGTGTTTATGGACGCGAAAAACGTACCGGACAACAAGCTGATGTGGTACGTCATTATCCACCTGACCTTTGTGCTGTCGGCGTTTGTGATGGGCTATCTCGATCGTCTGACCAAGGGCAAGCACTAATACACTAGCCCGCCGGCGCAGAGCCGCCGGGCAGGTGACTTATTTATCCGACGAGGTTTGCCATAAATTGAGCTGACCATCCGCGACGTGCTGGTCAATCTGCGCCAGCTCTTCTGCGCTAAACGTCAGATTTTTTAGCGCCTGTACGTTCTCCTCCAGCTGCTGTGGGCGGCTGGCGCCAATCAGCACCGACGTGACCCGACGATCCTTCAGCAGCCAGCTCAGCGCCATTTGCGCCATACTCTGCCCGCGGCTGTGGGCCATCTCCTGCAGTAAGCGCAGGCTGTTCAGATTTGACTCACTGAGCATATTTTCCGTCAGCCCGCGCGCTCTTTTCCCTTCGTAGAACATCCGCGAACCCTCCGGGATCTGCTGTAGATATTTACCGGTCAGCAGGCCCTGCGCCAGCGGCGTAAAGGCGATACAGCCGACGCCGTTCTCCTCCAGCGTATCCAGCAGTCCGCTGGTATCGACCCAGCGGTTGAGCAGGTTATAAGACGGCTGGTGAATAAGCAGCGGGATCTTCCAGTCGCGCAAAAGTGCGGCCATTTGCTGCGTTCGTTCCGGCGAATAGGAGGAGATACCGACATACAAGGCTTTACCGCTCTGTACCGCCTGCGCCAGGGCTGCGGCAGTCTCTTCCATCGGCGTATTTTCATCGACGCGATGCGAATAGAAAATATCGACGTAATCCAGTCCCATCCGCTGCAGGCTCTGGTCGAGGCTGGCGAGCAGATATTTTCGCGAACTACCGTTGCCATAGGGGCCTGGCCACATGGAATAGCCTGCTTTCGTCGCCACAATCAGCTCGTCGCGGTAGGCGGAAAAATCCTCGCGCAGCAGGCGGCCAAAGTTTTCCTCCGCGCTGCCGGGCGGCGGCCCGTAGTTATTCGCCAGATCGAAATGGGTAATGCCCAGGTCAAAGGCCTTGCGTAGCAGGGCGCGTTGGTCATCCAGCGCGTGACCGTGACTAAAGTTGTGCCACAGTCCCAACGACAAAAGGGGCAACTGCAGGCCGCTTTTACCGCAGTAGCGGTACTGCATGCAATCGTAGCGGGTGGCGTCAGCTAACCAGGACATGATCTCTCCTTATAAATTAAAACGTCGTTTCCATTTTAACTGGTATGGCACGCCGGCAGCGTTTGCTGGATCACAATGCGTAAGATTGCTGGCGTCACCGCGCGCTTATGCTTTGCTTAAAGGGGGTTAATTTCCGGAGAAGAGATGATGACGCGACTGACGGCGAAAGATTTTCCGCAAGAGCTGCTGGAGTACTACGACTATTACGCGCACGGCAAAATCAGCAAGAGGGAGTTTTTACAACTGGCCGGGAAGTACGCCGTCGGTGGCATGACCGCCCTGGCGCTGTTTAATTTGCTGAAACCCAACTATGCGCTTGCCGGGCAGGTCTCGTTTACCGACCCGGATATTCATGCGGAATATATTCGCTATCCTTCTCCCGAGGGGCACGGAGAGGTACGCGGGTATCTGGTGGCGCCGACGAAATCAAGCGTAAAACCGGCGTCGGTGATCGTCGTGCATGAGAATCGCGGGCTGAATCCCTATATCGAAGATGTCGCCCGGCGAGTGGCCAAAGCCGGTTACATCGCGCTGGCACCGGATGGCCTGAGTTCGGTGGGCGGCTATCCCGGCAATGACGACGAAGGGAGAGAGCTTCAGCAGAAAGTCGATCCGCAGAAACTGATGAACGACTTTTTTGCCGCCGTCGCCTTTATGGAAAAACATCCGCAGGCGAGCGGCAAAGTGGGAATAACCGGTTTTTGTTACGGCGGCGGTGTGTGTAATGCTGCCGCCGTGGCGATCCCGGAACTGGCCTGCGCAGTGCCGTTTTATGGCCGCCAGCCGCCGATCGCGGATGTCGATAAAATCCATGCGCCGCTGCTGCTGCACTATGCGGAGCTGGATAAGCCCATCACGGACGGCTGGCCCGCCTATGAACAGGCGCTGAAGGCGCAGCATAAAGTGTTCGAGGCCTATATCTATCCTCAGGTGAACCACGGTTTTCACAACGACTCCACGCCGCGTTATGACCGCGCCGCCGCTGAGCTCGCCTGGCAGCGAACGCTGGCGTGGTTTGCCAAATATCTCGGCTAAAAAGGGCGGAAATAGCGCTGGCACTCGCTCAAAAAATCGCTATATAATTTTGTATATAACGATTGAGGGGGGAAAGCGATGGATAACCATTTTGGCAAAGGTTTAATGGCGGGACTGAAGGCTTCTCAGGCTGAAAGCGCCAGCAACGCAGCCGGTTTTTGCGCGGATTATAAACGTGGGTTCGTCCTCGGTTATTCTCAGCGTATGTTTGAAAAAACCGGCGATCGTCAGCTTAGCGCCTGGGAGGCCGGGATCCTCACCCGCCGCTATGGCCTGGACAGAAACATGGTCATGGATTTCTTCAGGGAAGGGCATTCCTGTACCGCCATGCGTTACTTTATGGCGGGATACCGGCTGGAAAGTTAACTACCGAAGGCCGAAGCCTCCGGTAGGCGAGGCGTTATGCCTGGCGTTTGTCTTCGGTCAGGGTATCGAAGTCGCTGGCGCTGTGGCGTTCATGCAACTGCTCGTTAAGCGGGCCGTTGGTCCGGTTGACGATACGCCCGCGTTTGACTGCCGGACGATTGGCGATGTCCTGCGCCCAGCGCAGGACGTTTTTATAGCTGCCGGCGTCAAGGAATTCCGCGGCGTTATACACCCCACCCAGCACCACATTGCCGTACCACGGCCAGATAGCCATATCGGCGATAGTGTACTCTTCCCCGGAAACATAGCGATTGCGGGCGAGCTGTTTATCCAGCACGTCGAGCTGACGTTTGGCCTCCATCGTGAAGCGGTCAATCGCATACTCGATTTTCACCGGCGCATAGTTAAAGAAGTGGCCAAAACCGCCGCCGAGGAACGGGGCTGCGCCCTGTAACCAGAACAGCCAGTTAAGTGTTTCGGTCCGCCCGGCGGGATCTTTAGGCAGGAAGAAACCAAACTTCTCAGCGAGGTACAGCAGGATGCTGCCGGACTCAAATACGCGCGTCGGCGGGGTGGTGGAGTGGTCGCTCAGTGCGGGAATTTTTGAGTTGGGGTTTACCTCAACAAAACCGCTGGAGAACTGATCGCCTTCACCAATGCGAATCAGCCAGGCATCGTATTCCGCGCCGCTCACGCCGAGCGCCAGCAGCTCTTCCAGCAGGATGGTCACCTTCTGGCCGTTGGGCGTGCCCAGGGAGTAGAGCTGCAGCGGATGTGAACCGACCGGTAGCGTTTTTTCATGGGTTGCGCCGGAGACGGGACGGTTGATGTTGGCGAACGCGCCGCCGTTGTTTTGCTTCCACTCCCACACTTTAGGTGGTTGGTAGTTATTCTCTGACATGAGGACCTGCCTTTTTAGTGAGCCGTTGAGGGAGTGTAGCAGGAGATACTAAGCAGGTTTAACAGTGTGAGGCTTATTGGCCCCGGCCAGCGTCGCGCAACCGGGGCGAGGAGGACTCAGGCCATAATCCGCGCGGCCCATACGCTGATATCGTCGCTGCTGCCAAGGTCCGGCTGCACCAGACCGTTGACCATAAAGGTAGGCGAGACATGAATACCGTTCTGTCGCGCGTATTTGCAATGCCATTTAATTTCAGCCTGCAGCTCAGGGCGGGCGAAGGCCGTCGAGAGCAGAACCTGGCTATAGCGCTCAATGCGCTGGATTATCTGCTGCGGCGTGGTCTCCATATTCGGCCCGCTGCAATGGTCGGTAAATTCAAACTCTTCGCGATGGTCGGCGACGGCTTTTAACACCCTGTGCGCCTGCTCTCTGCCGTGCGGAAGCGTCGAGGCGGCAAGAATGCAGCGCACGATGACGCCGGAGAAAAGATGCCACGGCTGCGACTGCAGGCGAATCTTGATGGTCACATTATCCGCGCCGACTTCGTCCAGTAGCTCGTCGAGCTTATTGAACGCCCGGACGGAAAACGGGCAGGTTGGCTCAAGGAAAACCTCAAAAGTGCGTGGGCCGTGGCCCCAGACCAGCGGTTGAGCCTGCAGATGCGGTTGTGCGCTCATAATCAACTCCTGACGTTGTCTCATTCTTCGTTATGATTCCCTGAATCACCCGGCTGTTGTCGACGGCAAGGCAACCTGAACTATTTCGGGGAGATATTACAAATAACGATATCACTTTTACCCAAAGGCGCCGGGTTATTTTCCTGCCGGGCACGATCGCTGAATCCAATGAGTGGTATCATCATTTCACCTCTGTCTGGTAAGTGCCTGTGGCAGGATAAGAAGAGGGAGTTTTGTTCCGCCAACTGCCCGGGCTGCATTAATTTGAGGTCAGGCTAATGAGCAAAGGATCGACAAGTAGTGATGCCCCTTTTGGTACATTGTTGGGCTACGCGCCGGGGGGCGTAGCAATTTATTCATCGAATTACAGCAGTTTAAATCCGCGCGACTATCCGGATGACGCGACGTTCCGCAGTTATATCGGCAATGAGTATATGGGGCACAAATGGCAGTGCGTTGAATTTGCGCGCCGCTTTTTGTTTCTCACCTACGGCTTTGTCTTTACCGATGTCGGCATGGCCTATGAAATCTTCTCCCTGCGTTTTCTGCGTGAAGTGGTCAATGACAATATTCTGCCGCTGCAGGCTTTCGCAAACGGCGCCCGCCGTCCGCCGATGGCCGGCTCGCTGCTGATATGGCAGAAAGGCGGTGAGTTCAAGCATACCGGCCATGTTGCGGTGATTACGCAGCTGGTAGGCAATAAGGTTCGCATCGCCGAGCAAAACGTGATTCACGCTCCGCTGCCGCAGGGCCAGCAATGGACTCGCGAATTAACGCTGGAAGTGAAAGACGGTTTCTACACCATCAAAGATACCTTTGCCGATACGGAAATATTAGGCTGGATGATTCAGACCGCCGATACCGAGCACAGCCTGCCGCAGCCGGTGCTGCCGGGTGAAGCGATGGCGATTCAGGGCGCGAGATTGCCGAATAAAGGTCAGTTCCGCGGTAACTGGCTGAACGAGAAAGATTCGCTGCAGAAAGCCTACGTGGCCGCCAACGGTCACTTCATCAATCAAGATCCCTATCAATACTTCACCATTACCGAAAGCGCCGAGCAGGAGCTGATCAAAGCGACCAACGAGCTGCATTTGATGTACCTGCACACCACCGATAAGGTGATGAAAGATGACAATCTGCTGGCGCTGTTTGATATCCCTAAAATTCTCTGGCCGCGCCTGCGCCTGTCGTGGCAGCGACGCCGTCATCATATGATTACCGGCCGCATGGATTTCTGTATGGATGAGCGCGGGCTGAAGGTCTATGAATACAACGCCGACTCCGCCTCTTGTCATACCGAAGGCGGGCTGATCCTCGAACAGTGGTTGAAACAGGGCTACTACGGCAGCGGACACAACCCGGCGGAGAATCTGCTTGATGAGCTGGCGGGTGCCTGGAAACACAGCCGCGCCCGTCCTTTCGTGCATATCATGCAGGACAAGGATCTGGAGGAGAACTACCACGCGCTGTTCATCCAGCGCTCGCTCACGCAGGCGGGGTTTGAAAGTAAGATCCTCTTTGGCCTTGATGAATTGCACTGGGATGCCGCCGGGCAGCTGATCGACGGCGACGGGCGTCTGGTGAACTGCGTCTGGAAAACCTGGGCCTGGGAAACCGCCATCGAGCAGGTGCGTGAAGTCAGCGCCGATGAGTACGCCGCCGTGCCGATCCGTACCGGACATCCACAAAACGAGGTGCGGCTGATCGACGTACTGCTGCGTCCGGAAGTGCTGGTCTTCGAACCGCTGTGGACGGTGATCCCCGGTAACAAGGCCATTCTGCCGGTACTGTGGTCGCTGTTCCCGAACCACCGCTATTTGCTGGATACCGATTTTGTGGTCAACGAGGAGCTGGCGAAAACCGGTTACGCGGTGAAACCTATCTCTGGCCGCTGCGGCAACAACATCGATTTGATTGGTCCGAAAGACGAAGTGCTGGATAAAACCAGCGGGCAGTTTGTCGATCGTAAAAATATTTACCAGCAGCTCTGGTGCCTGCCGAAAGTGGATGGTAAATACATTCAGGTATGTACGTTTACCGTCGGCGGCAACTACGGCGGTACTTGTCTGCGCGGCGATGATTCGCTGGTGGTCAAAAAAGAGAGTGATATCGAACCGTTAATTGTGCTGAAAGACAGCGACGGCCGGTAGCCGGCAGCCCGGGCAGCGCCGTAAACGGCCTGTCCGGGCAACAAATCCTGCAAACACGATAAGTCACAAAGACAACAACAAGACAGAAAAGGAAAATAATATGCACGACAGGCGACTCGCCGTCCGCGCGGGTGAACTTAAGCCCTCCGCCGTCCGCGAACTTCTGAAGCACAGTAAACTGCCCGGCGTTATCTCTCTGGGCGGCGGGATCCCGGCTCCGGAGCTGTTTGATACCGAAGGTCTGAATCTGGCTGTGCAACAGGTGATGAGCGGGCGCTTCAACGATGCATTTCAGTATGGTTTGACCGAAGGCTACCCGCCGCTGCGTCAGGCCGTGAGCGAACTGTGTCAGGCGCGCGGCGTTGACTGCCAGGCCAGCCATGTTTATATCACCTCCGGTTCTCAGCAATCGTTAGATATTGTAGCCCGTACGCTGCTCGATCCGGGCGATGCGATTGTGGTTGAGCGCCCGACCTACCTGGCGGCGCTGCAGGTATTCCAGTTGGCGCAGGCCAATATTCTCAGCGTGGATACCGACGATAACGGGATGCTGGTCGAACAGCTGGCCGACCTGCTGGAAACGACCCGCGTCAAAGCGGTTTATCTGGTGCCCACCTTCGGCAACCCCGGCGGAAAAACCCTGAGCGAAGATCGCCGTCGCCGCCTGGTGGCGCTGGCGAAACAGCATGATTTTGTCATCATCGAAGATGACCCCTATGGCGAAATCAGCTTTACCGATGAAGTTCGCCGTCCGCTGTATCAGCACGCGGTTGAGCTGGGCTGTGAAGATCAGGTGGTCTACACCTCCACCTTCTCCAAAATTCTTGCGCCGGGGATGCGTATCGGCTGGATTGTGATGCCGGACTGGCTGGCGCAGCAGACGGTGATCGTTAAGCAGGCGGCGGATCTGCATACCAACATGCTGTCGCAGGTGATCACGGCGGAATATCTGGCGATGAATCGCCTGGATAGCCAGATCGCGCTGATCCGTGAGGATTATCGTAAGAAGTGTGTGGCGCTGGCGGATGCGCTGGAGTCGCGACTCGGGGAGCACATTGCATTCAGCCGACCAAAAGGCGGGATGTTCCTGTGGGCTCACTTCCGCTATTCGTTCGATACCATGGAATGGATGAAGAAAACGCTGGCAAACGGCGTGGTGTTTGTCCCTGGCGAAGCGTTCTATCACGATAATCCGGATACCCGTACGCTGCGTCTGTCCTACTCTACGGTCTCGGAAGAGGGGCTGATGACGGCGGTGGAGCGTCTGGCGAAATCGCTGTAGCGATATAAATAACTCCGCGCCGCCGGGCGGCACGGAGTGTTAATCTGGTTTAGTCGCTTTCGGCGATGCGGTCATCGAGCCAAATCAGCATCAGTGAGGAGAGAAATGCAACGCCGAGTGTGCCAATAAATAGCCACATAAAGAATACCTCAGAGGTTTTTTATTATTTTTCTGCTTTGACCGGTGAGTGCTTGTTTCTGTTGATCATCGTGACTTTAGTCGCGGACTGGGAGGTGGCGAGCGTGAAGAAATCATCAGCATCAATATCAAAATTCAGCACGATTTCCCTGTATTTCCCGCAGTGAATTAACTCTTTCGCTTCTTGCATACTACTTGCTGTTATTGTCGGCATCGTCTTATCTCGTGTGAAAACTGGTTAGCAAAGTAAGAGCTTGTGCATATCAGATCAACTCTTTTTTATCGCCGCCGGTAAGATCTGTTTTCCTTATTTTTAAAAGGGAAAAGCGCGGGCAGAATACCATTGCGGGACAGGGCCTCGCCATTGCCGTGCGGCCGGTGAATTCAAAAGAAGCGTTAACGCTGTTTTTCGCTCATCAGCTGGCGGCAGCGCTGCTGATCCTGAGCAATGCTCTCTTGTTCTTGTTGGCTGAGCTGCAGCCAGGTCTGACGCATACGTTCGCCAAGCGCCGGGATATAGTGGTTTTTGTGCAGCGCGTAATCGGCATTGCCGCCTTCGACAATATTTTCCATATCGCGCAGAAACGCCTGGCTATCCCGGTGGTCGATGACACAGAAAACCGAACGGTACCAGGCAATCTCTTCTTCGGAGTAGCGGGGCGTGAACCACCAGACAAGCAGCGCGATGAGCGCCAGCAGCGGAATGACAAAAGGTAATTTCTTCAGCATGGCGTGGTCAGGGAGAGGAAACAGGGGCGTAGTGTACCTGCTGCACAAACGGAATGTCATCCCGGAGGTCACTTTTACCTCCGGGCGAGCGGGTCAGGTGCCGTTAGCGCGGTTATTCGCTAACGGCAAAAGAGCTACAGCAGACCCACCTCTTTTGCGGTCCGATCGATAGCGCGTTTGGTCTTCTCGACCAGTTCATCCAGTTCGCTGTGGCTGGCAATCAGCGCGGGAGCCATAATCATACGCCCCAGAGTTGAGCGGATAATGACCCCCTCTTCAAAGCCGATAGTCCGGCAGCGCCAGGCCAGATCGTTTTCATTGGCAAAGCGTTTGCGGGTCGACTTATCTTCGGCGAACTGCAGAGCGGCCACGAGGCCTGCGCCCTGGATTTCACCAATCATCGGGTGGTGGCTAAACACCTCACGCAGCGTTTTTTGCAGATACGGGCCGGTGTCGTCACGTACGGCGGTGACCCGGTTTTCATCGCGCAGCGCTTTCAGGTTAGCAATGGCAACGGCCGCAGCGACGGGGTGGCCGGAATAGGTCAAACCGTGGGCAAATACGCCGCCTTTCTCAACCAGCACCTCGGCCATCCGTTTGCTCAGCACCAGGCCGCCCATCGGAACATAGCCGGAGGTCAGCCCTTTAGCGATGGAGAGCGTATCCGGTTCAAAGCCAAAATACTGGTGCGCAAACCATTCGCCGGTTCTGCCAAAGCCGCCAATCACCTCATCGGCGCACAGCAGCACGTCGTATTGGCGACAAATACGCTGAATCTCCGGCCAGTAGCTCTCCGGCGGGAAGATCATCCCGCCGGCGCCCTGGAACGGTTCGGCGATAAAGCCCGCGACGTTCTCCGCGCCGAGCTCGAGGATCTTCTCTTCCAGCTGGCGGGCGCAGCGCAGGCCAAACTCCTGCGGCGTCAGGTTGCCGCCGTGCATATACCAGTAGGGCTCATCAATATGCGCCACGTCGGGGATCATCCCCCCCATGGCGTGCATAGCTTTCATGCCCCCGAGCGCGCTGGCGGCGAGGGTAGAGCCGTGGTAGCCGTTCCAGCGGCCAATCATCACCTTTTTCTGCGGTTTACCGAGTATCTGCCAGTAGCGACGCACGGTGCGGATCAGCACTTCATTCGATTCAGAACCGGAGTTGGTGTAAATGGCGTGGCTGTAGTGCCCGGGCAGCAGGCTGAAAAGCAGTTCGGACAGCTCAATCACCGTCGGGTGCGTGGTGTGGAAGAACATATTGTAATAGGGCAGCTTCGCGAACTGCGCTGCCGCGGCATCGGCCAGATCCTGGCGGCTGTAGCCCAGCTGGGTACACCACAGTCCTGACATACCGTCCAGATACTTGTTGCCGTCATTGTCCCAGAGGTACAGGCCTTCGCCGCGTACCATGACGCGCGGTCCTTCAGCGTTCAGCGCTTTCTGGTCGAGAAACGCGTGGATATGGTGTGCGGCATCCCCGCTTTGATACTCGGTGGTGGATCGCGTCGGGTGAATAGGGTAGGTCATGTTATCTCTCCTGTAAGCGGAATCAGTGCAAGGCGAGGCCGTTGCCTGCTAGCGAAACTGGAACCAGGTCGTTTTAAGGGTGGTGAATTTGTCGAAGGCATGCAGCGACAAATCCCGACCAAAACCAGACTGTTTATTGCCGCCAAACGGCACGGTGACGTCCAGCGCATCCACGGTATTGACCGACACCGTGCCGGCGTTAAGCCGTCCGGCAACGCGGTGCGCGCGGTGCAGGTCGTCTGTCCAGATCGACGCGGCGAGGGCATAAATATGGTTATTAGCCAGCTGGATGGCCTGCTGTTCATCATCAAAGGGGATAGCGGCAAGCACCGGGCCGAAAATTTCATCTTTCCACAGCGACATCTCTTCGTTCACCCCATCCAGCAGCGTGGGCTGAACGTAGTTGGCGATCCCTTCAATCTCGACCTCACGGCCGCCGGTCAGCACGCGTGCACCTTCCTGTTGGGCCGAACGGATCGCGCGTATGACCTTTTGCGCATGCGCTGCGCTGACCATCGCGCCCATTTTGGCCGTCGGATCAAAGGGGTGAGACGGCGCCCAGGCTTCCATTTTGGCCTGTACCCGGGTGATAAAGTCGGCATAAATCGCGCGTTCTACCAGCAGCCGTGAGTTGGCGGAGCACACTTCGCCCTGGTTAAAACAGATACCGAAAGCGGCTTTCTCCGCCGCCAGGTCGAGATCCTGGCAGTCAGCAAAGACGATGTTGGCGCTTTTACCGCCGCACTCCAGCCAGACCTGTTTCAGGTTTGACTGCGCGGAGTAGGTCATGAAGGCCTTGCCGACCGCGGTCGAACCGGTAAAGGTGATGACATCAATATCGTTATGCAGCCCAAGCGCGGCGCCCGTTTCTGTGCCGAGACCGGTGACGACGTTCAGTACGCCTGGCGGGAGACCCGCCTCGAGCGCCAGTTCACCCAGACGCAGCGCCGAAAAAGGCGAATTTTCTGAGGGTTTGAGGATCACGCTGTTCCCGGCGGCCAGCGCCGGCCCGAGTTTCCAGCAGGCGAGATCGAGCGGAAAGTTCCACGGTACGATTGCCGCCACCACGCCGACCGCTTCACGAGTGAGGGTGGCGAGCGACCCTTTACGCGTGGGGGCGACCTCGGCGTAAATTTTATCGACGCTTTCGGCGTACCAGGCCATGACGTGCGCCGCGCCGGGAATATCCATATTCAGCGCATCGTTGACCGGTTTCCCCATGCTCGCACTTTCAAGCAGCGCCAGCTCTTCACGGTGTTCGAGAATCAGCGCGGAGAGCCTGAGCAGCACGGTTTTACGTTCCTGCGGCGGCAGACCGGACCAGACGCCGGAGGCGAAGCTGGCGCGGGATGATTTTACTGCAATATCAATATCGTCAGCTTGCAGCGCCGTCACCGCGGCGAGCACGCTATTGGTCGCCGGGTTGATGGCCGGGCAGACTTTACGGCTGATGGCGAGGTAGGGACGGCCATCGACGATCGCGTGGCTGATAAAGCGTTGCTCCCGCAGTTTGTCCTGCCAGAAATTTCTATCACACATACCAGACATGCGCCTCTCCCTTGATATGTTGCTTGTTTGTTATTGATTTGTTGCTATTGATTCATGATGCAGGAGGAGGCAGCGACGAGAAAGGACTAAAAATCTAGGTAACCTCTATAAAAAACGTAGCTAGTCCCGGGGAGGGGATAATTCTCAGGGGCGCGCGGGGCGGTTATTTCTGTGACGGCATTCATAAAAATCACGCGGGTTATTTTTTAATGGTTTGTATTTAAAAGGATATTATTTTTATGCTTCGGTTTTTTGAGCACAGCTGCTGCTGTCTTTTAAATATATTAAATATTGTTTGATTTAATAACAGGTAATGAAAAAAAGATGAATGACCCTTATTCCTTGCGATCTGAGGCCGCGGGCCTGTCGTTGGCTCGCAGCTTTCCTGCGCTTTGTCTGTTAATTTTCTGTAAAAATACGACCCGCGTCGGATTGTTGATCTTTTTCCGCTGGCGGGGTTGCGGGCGACGGAGAGCATCGTTTAAAGCTATTTAGCTTATCTCTCTGAGAATAAAAAATAAGGTGTCCCATGCCCCATTTCACCCTGAAGCAGCTCAAATACTTTGTTGCCGTTGTCGAAGCAGAGAGTATTGCGGAAGCCTCCAGACAGTTACATATCGCCCAGCCGTCAATTTCCATTGCGGTGAAAACCCTGGAAGATATGTTTGAACAGCAGTTTTTTATTCGCCACCACGCGCAAGGGGTGTCGATGACCCCCAGCGGGCAACGCTTTTATGAAAAGGCGAAGGAGCTGCTGCGGCTTTCGTATCAGTTTGAGCAAAATTCAAAAGCGGATAATGAACTGGTCTCCGGCATTATTTCACTAGGCTGTTTTGAAACGGCGGCGCCGCTCTATTTACCTTCGCTGATTGCCGGATTTAAAAAGATCTATCCCGATATCACCCTCAAAATTTGCGATGGTGAGCAGCATGAAATTACGCACGGTCTGCACCGCGGGCGTTTCGATCTGGCGTTTCTCTACGATCTTGAGCTGGATACCGCGATTCACACCGAAAGCCTCAATGCACCGCAGAAGCCTTATGCTCTGCTGCCGGCACATCATCCGCTGGCGCAGCGAGCGACAGTGAAACTCTCCGAGCTCAATAACCTGCCGATGGTCCTGTTGGACGTGGTGCCAAGTCGAAACTATTTCATCAGTATTTTCAAAGATAAAGGGTATAACCCTCAGGTTGCCTACAGCTCGCCGTCTATTGAGATGGTGCGCTGCATGGTCGGCCAGGGGCTGGGTTTTTCCGTGCTGGTAACCCGCCCGGTTTCCGACATGACCTACGATGGCCAGCAGGTGCGCTGCGTGGAAATTCAGGACGAGATGGCGAACTCCACGCTGGTGATGGCGCACCTGCGCAGTAGCGAGCCGACCAAACCGACTAAACTGTTTATGGAATATTGTCGCCATGCGGTACTCAGCCCGGCGGACATTGATGCGCGGGTGGCGTAAATTCAGCGAAGAATAAGAGACGGCTCGTACTATTGCGGGCCGGGTCACTCTCTGACGGTGATATTAAATATAAAAAAACGAGTCTCTGAATATATTTTTTATAGGCTTGATGGCTTGCGATTTCTTTTTTATGAATAATTGGCTGCTCGCCGGATTATCTTTTGCCGTTAATCTCCCGCAAATAATACTTTTATTCATTAGATTCAAGATGCTGCGCTCTGCATCACTATTTTATTCTCAGGTTCTAAATTTATAATAATTTACCTGCTTGTTACGGTTTATTAACCTCGGTCCTGCGCAGTGGTTTATTCCTGGCGATTGAACACCATTCGAAGGACACATTTATGACCGTAGAAAAAACGAACATTGATACGTTGATTGTTGGCGGGGGTCAGGCCGGTATTGCCATGAGTGAGCATCTGACGAAGCTGGGGATCTCACATCTGGTTATCGAGAAAAACCGCATCGCTGAAGCCTGGCGAAGCGGGCGTTGGGACTCGCTGGTGGCGAATGGTCCGGCGTGGCACGACCGTTTCCCGGGGATGGAATTTAAAGGGGGGAATCCCGATAGCTTCATTCCCAAAGACGATGTGGCGGAATACTTTGAAGATTACGTCAGGGCCTTCAATCTGCCGGTGCGTACCGGCGTTGAAGTTAAAAGCGCGGTTCGCAACAGCGGACGACCGGGGTTTACCATTGAGACCACGGAGGGCGTTATTGAAGCCCAGCGTATTGTTGCCGCGACCGGGCCGTTTCAAAAACCGGTTATTCCACCGATTGCGCCAAAAGAGAGCAGCCTTCATCAAATCCACTCCGCCCGATACTACAACCCGCAGCAGCTTCCTGAGGGCGCCGTGCTGGTCGTTGGCGCGGGCTCTTCCGGCGTGCAAATTGCCGACGAGCTTCAGCGTGCCGGCCGCCGGGTCTATTTATCCGTCGGCGCGCATGACCGCCCGCCGCGCGCATATCGCAACCGGGACTTCTGCTGGTGGCTGGGGGTGCTGGGCATGTGGGACGCCCCCGCCAGCGCGCCGGGCAAAGAGCATGTCACTATCGCAGTCAGCGGCGCCCATGGCGGGCACACCGTGGACTTCCGCGAGTTGGCGCATCGCGGCATCACCCTGGTCGGGCTGACGAAAGCCTTTGAATCCGGGACGGCGACCTTCCAGCCGGATCTGTGCGACAACATTCGTCGCGGGGATGAGAACTACCTGGCGCTGCTGGATGCCGCAGATGCCTACATCGCGGCCAATGGCCTGGATCTACCGGAAGAACCTGCCGCCCGCGAGTTTTTACCTGATCCGCCGTGCATGACTTCGCCGATCCTCTCCCTGAATCTCGCGGAGGCGGGGATCGCCACCATTATCTGGGCGACCGGCTACGCGGTGGATTACAGCTGGCTCAACGTGAATGCTTTTAATGAGCAACGCCGTCCGCAGCATCAACGCGGCGTCTCCAGCGAACCCGGGGTCTATTTTCTCGGATTGCCGTGGCTGTCGCGCCGGGGGTCGACCTTCATCTGGGGCGTCTGGCATGACGCAAAACACATTGCTGACCATATTGCCACTCAGCGTAAGTACAGCCAGTACCAGGCCGCCGATCGGCGCTGAACGTTCGCCCACTAAACAGGATAAACAAGATGCCAACGCATACCCGTATTCGCATGTTTAATACCAAAGAGACTTACCCTAATCAGAGCCTGGATAACGATTTATGCCAGGCGGTTCGCGCCGGGAATACCGTCTATGTGCGCGGTCAGGTGGGAACCGATTTTGCCGGTAACCTGGTCGGATTGGGCGACCCGCAGGCTCAGGCCGAGCAGGCGATGAAAAACGTCAAACAGCTGCTGGAAGAGGCCGGAAGCGACCTGTCGCACATCGTGAAAACCACGACCTATATCATTGACCCGCGTTATCGTGAGCCGGTGTATCAGGAGGTGGGTAAATGGCTGAAGGGGGTGTTCCCGATCTCCACGGGGCTGGTGATTTCAGCGCTGGCGCAGCCGCAATGGCTGATGGAGATCGATGTGATTGCCGTCATTCCCGATGATTTCGTGAAGTAAGGAGCGACGATGACCTTTTCTATCGCAGCATATTGCCCGGAAAGCGGGCAGTTTGGTATTGCGCTCAGCTCCTCCAGCATTGCCGTCGGCGCCCGCTGTCCCTGGCTACAGGCCGGGGTGGGGGCGGTATCCAGTCAGAACATCACGTTACCGGCGCTGGGTCAGCTGGCGTTAGCGCAACTGGAACAGGGATTCGCGCCGGACATCGCGTTGCGCAGGGCGCTGGCGGAGGACGATTTTAGCCGCTACCGGCAGATCATCGCCATCGACGCCAACGGACAAACCGCCGCCTTCAGCGGCGATAAAACCCTTGGTATTTATCATGTTGCCGAAGGAGAAAACTGCATTTCCGCTGGAAATATGCTGGCCAGCACGGCGGTTATTGAGGCAATGGTGACGGGTTTTCAGCAGAGCGAAGGCGAAATGGCGCTGCGCCTGCTGGCCGCGCTACAGGCCGGTCTGGCCTGCGGCGGTGAGGCCGGCCCGGTTCACTCTGCGGCGGTGAAGGTTGTGGATGACTATTCGTGGCCGCTGGTGGATTTGCGTATTGACTGGAGCGAGGAGGATCCCATTGGCGAGCTGGCCGCGCTCTGGCAGGCCTATGAGCCGCAGATGCAGGCCTATATCACGCGCGCGCTCGACCCGCGGGAGGCCCCCAGTTACGGAGTACCGGGCGATGAATAATGAGGTGAAGTCGATACTGGCAACGCTGCTGGCTTTTGATACCACCAGTCGCGAATCCAATCTCGAGATGATCGATTACATAAACCGCTTTCTGAGCGGTTTTGGCATTGAATGCCGGCTGTTCTACGATGACGACGGCAAAAAAGCCAATCTTTACGCCCGCCTGGGGCCGCCGGGGCCGGGGGGCGTAATGCTCTCCGGCCATACCGATGTGGTTCCGGTTGACGGCCAGCGCTGGACGGTCCCTCCTTTTGCACTCACCCTCCGCGATGGCCTGTGCTACGGGCGCGGCAGCACCGACATGAAGGGCTTTATCGCCTGCGTGCTGGCCTCTGTTCCCGCCTTCCTCGCACAGCCGTTAAGCATGCCTCTGCACCTGGCCTTTTCCTATGATGAGGAGGTGGGATGTCTCGGCGTCCGCAGTCTGGTGAACCATCTCAAAGCCTCAAAGGATAAGCCCGCCCTGTGCATTATCGGTGAGCCGACGGAGATGCGCCCGGTCTACGGCCATAAAGGCAAACTAGCCATGCGCTGCCATATTCACGGTAAGGCCTGCCATTCGGCCTATGCCCCCGATGGCGTGAATGCCATTGAGTATGCGGCGAAGCTGATTACCCGCTTAGGCGTACTGGGTGAAAAGCTGGCGCTCAGGCAGGATGCGCGTTTCGACCCGCCGTACAGTACCGTTCAGGTGGGGCTGATTACGGGCGGCGCGGCGCTCAATATTGTGCCTGAGCGCTGCCAGTTCGATTTTGAAATCCGCCATTTGCCGGATGTGTCGCTCGACGAGACGCTCACCGGGCTGCAGGCGTATGCCAACGATGAACTGGTGCAGGCGATGCGCGCGGTGGCGGCGGAGGCAACGATCCGCTTTCAGCCGCTCAGCCAGTATCCCGGTCTGCTGAGCGATCCGCAGTCGGCCTTTGCCGGTTGGCTGGCGCAATGGGCGGGAAATGATACCTTCTCCACCGTCGCCTTTGGCACGGAAGGTGGGCTGTTTGACGAAGCGGGCGTGGCAACGCTGATTTGTGGGCCGGGAAGTATGGAGCAGGGACACAAGCCGGATGAATTTATTGCTCTGAGCCAGCTGGATCAATGTCTGGCGATGCTGGATAACCTGCGCCACTGGATGGCGGCCTCCTGAATCTTTTGCGCCCGGACCCGGGCGCATTTCCACAATCCTCTTTTCCCGCATTTTTTCCGTTATCTCTTTTCGCTGCGGCCGTTCTTTATTTCGCCGCGGTCTTTTCCTGTTGCCCGCGGCGGAATAAAAAAAGCTCCGGAACCTGTCCGGAGCTAAATGATGACTGAGGGAATATATTGCTTTAAATTTTCTCTTTCGCAAAGGCCATCTTTTTGACCGTCTTCGCTCTGGAGAGGTAATAATAGACAGGAGAAACGACCAGCAAACCAATAATCCATGATAAATCTGCCCCGCCAAATGACAGCGCAACAGGTCCGGTATAGATCGCCGTCGACATAAACGGCACTTCCACGGCGATTCCCAGTAAATAGCAGAAAATAGCCGTGGCATTAAAATAACCGTAGATTCCGCCATCGCGTTTAAAGAAGGACTCAACCTCATATTCGCCATGGGCGACCAGGTAGTAATCCACCAGATTAATCGCCGTCCACGGCACCAGCACATATAACAGCACGGTAATAAAGTTGGTGTAGATTAATAAAAAGTTTTCCTGACCATAGATCGCCAGCGATATTTCGAGAATCATCGTGAGGATGGCGGTGATTATTCTGGCGCGGGCCATCGGCGACCAGCCATCAATAAAAGTCTGGCCCAGGGTCAAGGTGCAGAGAACTCCGCAGTACAACATCATGGAGTTTGTGGCGGCGATCCCCAGCGCCAGTACCACAATGACTACGGCGCCCATTCCGCCGGTTAGATCGATAATGCCCTGAATAATATCATCATTACTAATACAGACAGCCACCAGCACGCCGAGGACCATCGGCAGGTAGGAGCCTAAAATGCAGCCAAAATAGCTGGCATAAAAAACGCTTTTATCGTTGGTGCTGTAGGGCATATAGCGTGAATAGTCAGAGACATAGGGGGCATAGGCCAGCTGCCACAGCGCCGCAATGGATACCGCGCCGAGGAAGCCAACCTTGTTGAAGCCGCCGCGATCGAGGAAATCGACCGGCAGGCCGTGCACAAACACGATCCACAGAAATGTGGCAGCCAGCACAATACCGGAAATCCACGACATAATTCTGGCGTAGGAGTGGATGATTTTATAGCCAAAGATGGTGGCGAATAAACTGAGTGCCCCGACGACAATAATCCCGACGTCGGAGTTCATCGGCTTATAGATAGCGTGCATTGACTGCCCGCCTAATACCAGGCTGGAGGCAGTAAATCCGATATACATTAATACCACGATCGATACCACCAGTACCGAGCCGTAGGAGCCAAACTGCCCCTTAGTTTGCACCATTTGCGGCACGCCGAGCCTCGGGCCCTGCGCCGAATGCAATGCCATAAAAAGACCGCCAACCAGGCTGCCGATAAGCAGGGCAATAACGGACCAGAAAAAAGAAAGGTGGAAAATGGTCACCGACATGGCACCGGTGATCACGGTTAATAACATGATATTCGAGCCGAACCAAATGGTAAAAAGATCGCCGGGTTTACCGTGCCGCATATTAAGAGGAATAGGTCTTATAGTATTACTTTCGAGGTTTTCAACGTGAACGGATTGAGGTTTAGTCATGGTGCTCTCTCATCACTGTAGGGCTAAATCAGCGTTAGATGGATATTCCAATGAGGAGTACAGCTAATCTACTCATCATAACATTTCGTTTACTATTGTCACAATCTCGTATCATTTTGGAAATTATTAAAAATGTCGAACGTCGATATAAAAAAAATGCTTTACCTGCATCCGCCATCCTGAATCAACGCGCTGAATAAACCGTCAAATCTATTTTTTAGCGATTTATGCTGCTTTAATTGGGATTTAATAATTAACCCGCTGGAAGGCTATTTTCAGGCAGATAAAACTCCGTGGCGGTGGCCATTGCCTGGAATGATTGGTTGTACCGTCGAATGAGAAAGGCCTGATAAATATGTGGAAAAGCGATCGCGCCAATATTAAGCAATGATATTTATACGGGAATACCACTTACACCCTGGAAATCAGTCTGTTACACCATGGTGTGCGATGATTGAGGTGTTGAAAGGATGGCGAAACGGAATATATTGCGCGCAGCACTGCACCATGAAGTGCATTTATCGGGAGTGTGCAGTAGATCAATATTTACAACACGGAGTGTTCTCTTTTCTCTTTATCTTGTCGTGAATGTCGCTGCTGAAAACGGCCGTCATCCCCGGTGTAATAGCCGGGGATGACGGCCTCTGCCCGGGCAGAGGCTGACGGTGCTCTCGCGGTCAGTAGCCGACGGTGTACACCCGGCCGCTCTGTATCCCTTCCACGCTGCGGCGATAGGCCTGGGCAACGGCGGCGGCAGGGACGCTGGCGAAGCCGGGGAAGAAACCGTCATACGCGGCGAGCGACTCCGTTAATACGGTGGGGCTTATCAGGTTGATACGGATCCCGCGCGGCAGTTCGCAGGCGGCGGCGCGGACAAAGCCCTCCAGCCCGGCATTCACCGTTGTGGCGTTGACGCCCTGGGCAATCGGTTCATGGGCCACAATGCCGCTGATAAGCGTAATCGAACCGCCTTCATTGAGATAATGCTGCCCGGTTAGCGCCAGGCGGATTTGCCCCAGCAGTTTGTCCTGCAGGCCCTGGTTGAAATCCCGGTCCGTCATGGACGCCAGCGGGCCAAAAAACAGATTGCCGGTGGCCGAGACAATCGCATCGACCCGGCCGACAGTTTCAAACAGGGCTTCGACGCTCGGCTGAGAGGTGATATCCACCTGAAGATCGCCCTGAGTGCGACCTACGCGAATGACTTGATGTTGACGGCTCAGTTCTTCGGCGACGGCGCGCCCGACGGTACCGCTGGCACCAATAACGACGATTTTCATGGCTGACTCCTGATCGGTTGTGAGCCTCTATTCTTTAATGAAACAGTTATCGGATAAACTGGCTAAAAGTTAGATGATTACTAACCAGAGGTTTGTAATATGGATAAGCTACGCGGAATGGAGACATTTATTGCCGTGGTGGAGTGCGGCAGTTTTACCGACGCGGCATCGCGGCTGGAGATGTCGGCGGTGATGGTCGGCAAATATATCGCCCTGACGGAGCGAGAGCTGGGCACCCGACTGCTTGAGCGCAACACCCGGCGCCAGAGTCTGACCGATGCCGGGCACGTCTATTATGAAGAGGCCAAACGGGTACTTGAACAGGTTGCGATTGCCGAAAGCTCGGTCGAACGATTGCGACTGGCGCCGGCCGGGACGCTGCGCATCAGCGCGCCGACCTCTTTTGGCGCCTGCGTGATTGCGCCGCTGACCGCCTCCTTTTTACAGGCGTGGCCGGATGTTCGCATCGAACTGGATCTGACTAACCGGATGGTCGATCTCGTCGATGAGGGCTTCGATCTGGCGATCCGTATTGGTGATATTCACCACACCGATCTGGTGGCGAAATATCTCTGTCCATATCGGATGGTGATTTGCGCCGCGCCCGCTTACCTGGCTCGTCACGGCACGCCAGTCGTACCGGCGGATTTGGTCGATCACCTTTGCCTGTCCCATACGGTGTGGACGGCGCGTAATGAGTGGACATTGCCGGGGGCGCAAGACGCGGTGCGCTGGAAGCGCGATGCGATTCTGCGCTGCAATGATGGTTACGGCCTGCGCATGGCGGCGATAGCCGGCGCCGGGCTGCTGCTCCAGCCTGAGGTCTTACTGAGCGCGGCGCTGGCCAGCGGCAAACTGGTGCGCGTGCTGGAGGCCTATACCCCGCATCCGCGCCCGGTACATTTACTCTGGCGGCAGGATCTTCGCCCGCTGCCGAAGCTGACCCGCTTCGTAGAGCATGTGCTGAAAGAGGGAAAAGGCTATTTATGAACGACGGTTAGCGGGCCGGCTATTTTAAGGTCGTTCGGGCGAACGCTGGCGCACCCGCGTGCGGCCTGTCAGGATTCCGTAGACCCGCGCCACAAAACGTTCCTTCTCCTAAACCACCGTTGACAGACATCGGCATACATCAGGCAAATCCACACTACGCCATGAAAATCTGCTGGCCTGCAGTGACCAGCATGATTCCGGCGGCGGATTTCTTGTTCAGTCACGTAATGCGTGCTGCCAGTCGGCGATCAGATCCTGCGGATCTTCAATCCCGACGGAGAGACGGATCAACTGAGGCGTGATGCCATTGGCCAGCCGTTGTTCCAGCGGAATTGAAGCATGGGTCATGCTGAACGGTTGGCTGACCAGACTCTCCACGCCCCCCAGACTCTCTGCCAGAGTAAACAGCTTCAACCTGCTGATGACCTGCTGCGCATAGATATCATCGCCTTTCACCACCACTGAAATCATCCCGCCCGGCAGCGCCATCTGCCGGCGCGCCAGCTGATGGTGGGGATGCGATGCCAGCCACGGGAACCAGACTTTTTCCACCTGCGGCTGCTGTTCAAGCCATTCGGCGAGGGCCAGCGCATTGCTGCTGTGACGTTCCATACGCAGCGCGAGAGTCCGGATACCGCGAAGCGTCAGGAAGCTGCTGAACGGGTCAAGTACGCCGCCCAGCGCATTTTGCAGATAGCCCAGCTTCTCCGCCAGTTCGCGATTGTCACCGACGACCGCCAGCCCGGCGACAACGTCGGAGTGGCCGTTCAGGTATTTGGTCGCCGAATGGACCACGATATCGAAGCCCAGCTCGAGGGGGCGGTGGATGACCGGCGAAGCAAAGGTGTTATCGGTGACGCTGATAATATTGTGCCGACGGGCAATCGCCGCGATAGCGCTGAGATCCGCCAGCTTCAGCAGCGGGTTGGTCGGGGTTTCAACCCAGATCATGCGTGTATCCGGCTGGATAGCGGCTTCAAGAGCGACCAGATCGTCGGGTTTGACCCAGCTTACCCGCAGCCCCGCGCTGTGACGGCGGACGTTCTCAAGCAGGCGCCAGGTCCCGCCGTAGACATCATCGACGGCCACCAGATGGCTGTCTTTATCCAGCAGCTCAAGGACGGTGGAAATCGCCGCCAGCCCTGAAGCAAACGCGTAGCCGCGGCTGCCGCTCTCCAGCTCGGCAATCGCCGTCTCCAGCGCGTGGCGGGTCGGGTTGCCGCTGCGTGAATACTCATAGCCGGTATGCTGCCCCGGCGCGGGTTGGGCAAAGGTGGAGGTGGCGTAAATCGGCGGCATAACGGCGCCGTGCCCATCGTTAAAGACGCCGCTGTGTACGCTCAATGTATGTAAATTTTTCATCTTTCATCCTTAGTGTTCAAGTCGGTTGCGCCAGGTCGTCAGCACATCGCTGCGGGTGATGAGACCCAAAAAGCGTTCGTTGTCAGCGATAACGGCCACCAGGCCGCGATCGAAAATGGCTTTCAGTGCGCTTTCCGGCGCGTGTCTATCCAGCGTTTCTACGTTGCGGGTCATCGCTTCGCCAACGGGCAGTGAAAAGCGTCGGCTGTCGCCCTTGACGTGGCTGATCAGATCCCACTCATCGACGATGCCGACGACGCGGCCGTTTTCCAGCACCGGCAGCTGCGAAATGTCATACAGACGCATGCGCGCGAGAATGGCGGCGAGGGTGTCGTCCGGAGCGGCGGTAACGGTAGCCCCTTCATCGTGGCGTAGGGCGATAAAATCGGTTAAATCGCCGCGGGTCGGCCGGCTCAGTAGGCCCTGCTGACGCATCCAGTCGTCGTTAAACATTTTGGAGAGGTATTTGTTGCCGCTGTCGCAGGCGAAGGTGACCACGCGTTTAGCACTGGTCTGCGCCCGGCAATAGCGCAGCGCGGCGCTCAGTAAGGTGCCCGTTGACGAACCGGCAAGCACCCCCTCGGTTTGTAAAAGCTGTCTGGCGGTGGCGAACGCTTCGCCATCGCTGATGCGATAGGCCGTTCGGACGCCATCCAGATGGGCCAACGGCGGGATAAAATCTTCGCCAATCCCTTCGACCAGCCAGGAGCCTGTTTCACCGTAGCGCCCGGTTTCAACCTGGTCGGCAAGGATCGAGCCCGCCGGGTCAGCAAGAATAAATTGGGTTTTTGGTGAATGTCTGGCAAACCAGGCCTGCAGGCCGCCGAGGGTTCCCCCGGAGCCGACGCCGACGACGATGGCGTCGATATCGCCGTCCAGCTGATCGTATATTTCGGGCGCGGTAGTGGTGGCGTGCGCCAGCGGGTTGGCTTCGTTATTGAACTGGTCAATATAGAACGCGCCCGGGGTTTCCTCCGCCAGGCGGCGCGCATAATCCTGATAATAGGCGGGGTGGCCCTTATTCACATCCGAGCGGGTGAGGAGCACTTTGGCTCCCAGGGCGCGGAGATGGAAAATTTTCTCCCGGCTCATTTTGTCGGGAACCACCAGCGTCAGGGCGTAATTTTTTTGTGCGGCGATAAGCGCCAGTCCCAGACCGGTGTTACCCGCCGTCGCTTCAATAATGGTACCGCCGGGTTTTAATTTACCCAGCCGTTCCGCCTCGTTGATCATCGACAGCGCGACGCGGTCTTTGATCGACCCGCCGGGGTTCTGGTTTTCCAGCTTTAAAAACAGGCTGCAGGGGCCGGTATCCAGCTTATGCAGTTGAAGCAGGGGAGTGTGCCCAATAAGGTCGCTAATGGAGTGAAAAACTGACATAACTATTTGCCCATTCGTATCGAGATATTTGAATGGTAGGTCTGCAAAATTGGTATTTTAAAGAATATTTGTCCGGCATTAAGAGCGAAATGGAATATAAGATGCTTTTTAGCCGTCCGGAGGGAAAGCCTGTTAGCCGCCTGGGCGTGTTGATTTCCAGATAAGGCCTTTTTTGCCGTATTTTTCACCGAATTATCGCTTTTCCGGCGGCGCTTATCTTTATTTCGGCAAAGGGTTGTCGAAAATATTCCATAGGCTGACAGGCATTGTTATGGCTGGTTAATATTATTTTCGCCAGCTGCGCTAATTCACCGGCAGCATCAGCGACGTGCCGCAGCTGCGGCAGAAAGAAGTCGCGGTCGGGCCGCGCAAAGCACAAAGTCGGCTATTTAATGCCGGTATTGATACATGCTGAGGCGATGTTCTGCATGATAAGCTCTTTTAATAAGCTGCTCCCCGGAAAGGGCAGTAATAAAAAGTGCTGGTTTGCAAAAAGGTGATATGTGCCGGAATTTATTTCATTAGCAATAAGCTCGTTTTGGCCGATGCTCTATGCCGGGCTGGTTTTTACTATCCCCATTACGTTAATTTCATTTTCCCTCGGTCTGCTGCTGGGGTTTATCGTCGCGTTGATTCGTTTATATGGCCCGGCGCCGTTGAAAAGCGTGGTGCGTTTTTATGTCTGGATTATCCGCGGCACGCCTTTGCTGGTGCAGCTGTTTCTGATTTTTTACGCCCTGCCCAGCGTCGGGATCACCCTTGATGCCTTTCCGGCCGCGGTTATCGGCTTTACCCTGAACGTCGGCGCCTTTACCTCGGAGGTGATCAGGGCGACGCTGCTGTCGGTCGCCAAAGGGCAGTGGGAGGCCGCGCATTCTATTGGCATGAGCTGGGGGCAATCGCTGCGTTATATTATTCTGCCGCAGGCGGCGAGAGTGGCGGTGCCGCCGCTGTCGAACACCTTTATTTCCTTAGTTAAGGATACCTCGCTGGCCTCGGTAATTACCGTGCCGGAGCTGTTTTTAGCCGCCCAGCGTATTGCCGCTGTCACCTATCAGCCGCTGATTCTGTATAGCGAAGCGGCTCTGCTCTATTTATTAATTAGTTCGGTCTTATCATATTTACAGTCCCGGCTGGAATTACGTTTAGAAAGAAATACGCTGGTAAAGGAAGAGCATCATGATAACGCTGTCCGGACTTGAAAAGAGTTTCTCCCGCCAGAAGGTGCTGCATGATATTTCACTAACGATTCCTGAGGGCAGCGTGACGGCGCTGATTGGCCCATCGGGCAGCGGCAAAAGTACATTATTACGCTGCATTAATTTACTGGAAATCGCGCAGGCCGGGAAATTAACGATTGGTAATGAGGAGATTATTTTTTCTCCCGCCGCGGCGCCAAAAAGAAAAGACGTTCGGCGTATTTGCCAGCAAACCGGCATGGTCTTTCAGAACTTCCAGTTATTTCCGCATCTGTCGGTGCTGGAAAATATTATGCAGGGGCTGGTGGTGGTGCAGAAATGGCCCCGTGAGCGGGCGAGGGCGCGGGCGGAAGCGCTGCTGGCCAAAGTCGGGCTGGCGCACAAACGCCATGCCTGGCCGGCGATGCTCTCCGGCGGCCAGCAGCAGCGGGTCGCCATTGCCCGGGCGATGGCCCCCTCGCCGAAAGTGCTGCTTTGCGATGAACCGACCTCGGCGCTGGATCCTGAGCTATCCCAGGAAGTGATTGCCGTTTTGCGCCAGCTGGCGCAGGAGGGAACGACGATGCTGATGGCGACCCACGATCTTCGGCTGGCGGCAAATATTGCCAGCCAGGTGGTGTTCCTCGAATCCGGCCAGATTGTGGAGAGCGGGACTTCGCGGGACATTTTTACCCGGGCAAAGAAAACGCGTACGCAGCTTTTTATTTCCACGCTGACCGAGACGTTTCCCGATTCCTGGGAAATTTAAAAAAATAATCCGGCAATTCAGATAAAGGAGTGAATGATGAAAGTATTGATGAGCGCATTGCTGGCTACCGCCATTCAGCTGAGCGTGACGCACGCGGCCTGTGCCGGGGAAAACCTGGCGCAGATAAAATCAGCGGGGGTATTTAAAGTGGGTACCGAAGGGACCTTCCCGCCTTTTACCTATCATGATACCTCCGGCAAGCTGGTGGGGTTTGATGTCGACATCGCGCGTGAAATTGCCCGCCGGATTGGCGTGAAAGCGGAGTTTGTCGAGGGCAAGTGGGACGGTCTGGTGGCCGGGCTGGACGCTCACCGCTACGACGCAGTGATTAATCAGGTCTCGATCACCCCGGAGCGTCAGGCGAAATATGATTTTTCGGTCCCCTATATCACCCCGAAAGCGGTACTCATCGTGAATAACAATAATCAGGATATTCACACCTTTGCAGATTTGAAGGGCAAAAAGTCCGCCCATACGTTAACCAGCAACTACGCGCAAATTGCCCGTGAAAATGGCGCGGAGGTCGTGGGAACGGATGGCTTTGATCAGTCAATCGCCCTGGTGTCACAGGGGCGCGCGGATGCGACCATCAACAGCAACCTCTCGTTCCTCGATTTCAAGAAACACAAGCCCGACGCGCCGGTGAAAATCGTGGCGGAAAGAACCGATGCCGAACAGGAGGCGGTGCTGATCCGCAAAGGGGAACCGGAGTTGCGCCAGGCGATCGATGCCGCCATCGCCGATATTCGCGCCGACGGCAGCTACCAGCGAATTTCCAGCCAGTATTTCGGCGCGGACGTCTCGAAGTAGCCCCGCGGGCTACGTGAGCACGCTGTTTCTGGCCAGACTCGCCTTGCGGTACTGCAGCGGCGTCTGGCCCATCATCTTCCTGAAGCAGGTAATAAAGTAGGTGACTTCGCTAAACCCGACTTCGGCCGCAATCTCATCAATACTGACGGTGGTGTTACGCAGGAGATCGCAACTGCGCTTTATTCGGCGCGTCAGCAGATACTCGTGGATGCTGCCGCCCGTTTGCTGGCGGAATATGCGCGAGGTGTAGCTGCGCGACAGGCCCAGCGCCTGGGCGAGTTCATCGAGCGAAAATTTGTGGGCGTAGTGAGCCTCCACCCAGCTCATAATCCGCGACGCGACCGTCTGCTGCCGGGGAATACATGGCTCGGGCAGCGCGGGGAGAAAACCCATTATCTGCATCACCAGAAAGGCAACCTCGCTGGTGGCGATCTGCCCGCCGTGATACAGCCCGTCAAATTGCGTCAGAATTCTCTCCATGAAAGGGCCGTGTTCGCTGAGGTCGTAAATTTGTGCCGGCGCATTGCTGGCGGCAAGCGCGGCAAACTGGGCCTGATGGCGCGCAAACCCCCGCATAATGCTTTCAACCACCGACTGTTCAATATGCATCGTGGTGCGGTGGTAGGGATTTTTCTCGCTGTGGTCGACCTGGACTTTGTGCAGGCGAAACGGTGGAAAAATAAACATGCGTCCCGGGCGAGCGGTGTAGTGCTGGTTATCTACCACCACAATGCCATAGCCGCTGGAGATATAGAGGAATTCCACGCACTGGTGCCAGTGATAGTAAGACGCGCTGGTTGAGCGCAAGCGGTTAAAAGAGATCGCCCGGCTATCGAGTGTGATGCGTTCCAGTCGCTGCGGTTCACTCATTTTTCCTCCAGGACAATAGATTTAAATTTTTACGCCATCATTTGCAATTTATCCCCCCGTCTGCGTGAAATATCCAGCGAAAATGAAATGGCGGTTTAATTTTGTGATTGTGCTCACTTAGCCGCACAAATAAAAGCGACTATTCTTCCTCCTGTTGACGTATAAACAATTTTATAAAATCGAAATAACAATAACTTATTTAATTCTCGTGTCATGACGGGAGGACCTTTTGCAACCTGAAAATATTCATCTGACCAACCCTTTAAGAACCCGCAACGAGCTCCGGCAACTGGTTAATGAGCTGCTGAATGCCGTGTCGCCCAATTTTAAAAATGATGCCAGCCGTGTCGATCTGGCGAATTTCACCGCCCATTACGGGCAACAGGTGGCGAGTATGGAAACCTTCTCGCGTCTGCTGTGGGGCGTCACGCCGCTGCTGGCCGGCGGCAGCGAGCCGTCACAGTTTTCTTTCTACCTGCAGGCCATTAAAAACGGCACCAACCCGCAGCATGCCGATTACTGGGGAGAAGTGAACCCCTACGATCAGCGCATCGTGGAGATGGCCGCCTATGGTCTGCTGTTAGCGCTGGCGGGCGATCGCGTGCTGGCGCATTTCAACGAGCAGGAGAAAACCCATCTCTGGCGCTGGTTAAAACAGAGTGAAACGCAGGCGATCCCGGACAATAACTGGCACTTCTTTCCCATTCTGGTACAGGTCGGTTTTCATCACGCCGGGATGCCGACTAATCCTCAGGTGCGGGAAGAGCATTTTAGCGCCATGGAGGGCTACTACCTGGGCGACGGCTGGTATTCCGATGGCCCGGACAGGCCGCGGGACTATTACATTTCGATGGGCTTTCACTTCTACGGGCTGATTTACGCGAAGCTGATGGCCGATATCGACCCGCTACGCTGCGCTGAACTGCGTCATCGGGCGCTGCTGTTTTCCGCAGACTTTATCCATTTTTTTGCCGACGACGGGGCGGCCGTGCCGTTTGGTCGCAGCCTGACCTATCGCTTTGCTCAGGCGGCTTTCTGGAGCGCGGCGGCTTTTGCCGGGCTGGAGGCGTTCTCCCCGGGAGTGATCAAGGGCATCGTCCTGCGCCATCTTCGCTGGTGGCTGAAGCAACCTCTGTTCGATCGTGATGGCGTGCTGAGCGTGGGCTATAGCTACCCGAATCTGATCATGGCGGAGGATTACAATGCGCCGGGTTCTCCCTACTGGGCCCTGAAAACCATGCTGGTTCTGGCGATGGGTGAGGATGATCCCTTCTGGCTGGAGCCGGAGCTGCCGCTGCCAACGATCGCCGCGCAGCACAGCATTAAGCATGCCGACCAGGTGCTGGTGCATCAGACCGATCACCTGTGGATGCTGACCTCCGGCCAGCTTGAGCTGAATAACTTCGTCAATACCGAAGCGAAATACTGCAAGTTTGCCTACTCCACGCGCTACGGATTCACCATTGAGCGCGGGCGCTATGGGTTAAGTCACGCTGCGCCTGACTCCATGCTGCTGCTGTGTGAGAAAGATGATTACTGGCGCGGGCGGCGCGACTGTGACGCGGTGACGACTGCCGATGGCATGATTTATAGCCGCTGGCGGCCGTGGCGCGATGTGGTGATTGCAACCTGGCTTATCGCGATGGGCGACTGGCAGCTGCGCGTACATCGTATCCACACTGCCCGCGCGCTTGATACGGCCGAAGGGGGATTCAGCGTGCCGAACCGCCCCCTGCCTCAGGTGCTGGACGGGGAGGGCGGGTGCCGGATCATCACCCCTGCCGACACGTCGGCCATTCTCTGCCTGAGCCCGCAAAGGCGCTGCGGCGAGGCGATACTGACGCCGCCCAACAGCAATCTGCTGTTTGCCGAACGCGCGGCGGTTCCGGTGTTACGCGGTGATTTAGCACCAGGAACTCATCTGTTGTTAAGCGCGGTCTGGGCGGGGAATCCCGACACCTTTGCACCGCAGGGTTGTCCGCAGGCCTTCATTGGCGATGATGCTGTACGCTTCGTGACGGCACAGGAAGAAAAACATCTCACGCTGTCCCCGGAGAACGTCCTATGACCCCTTCATCCTCTGTGCGTGGCGCACAGTACAAAATGAGCGCCTTTATCTTTCTCTACTTTTTTACCTGGTCCTCCAGCTTTGGCCTCTACGCGCTGTGGCTGAGCCAGAAAGTCGGCCTCGATAGCATCACCATCGGCAGCGTATTCGCCATCAACGGCGTGTTCGCGGTGATCCTGAAGCCGGTCTACGGCTACATCATGGATAAGATCGGTATGAGCAAATGGCTGCTCTATTTTGTCTGTGCCGTGTCGGCCCTGATGGCGCCGTTCTTTGTCTTCGTCTATCAACCCCTGCTGCAAAGCCACACGACGATCGGCATCACCCTTGGCGCGCTCTATTTAAGTCTTGGCTGGTATGCGGGCGTCGCGGCATCGGAATCCTATGCCGATCGTTTTAGCCGGCTGTACGGCCTGGAGTTCGGCCGTATTCGTATGTGGGGATCGCTCGGCTGGGCGATGGCCGCCTCCGTTTCCGGGCTGCTGTTCAACTTCTCGCCGCTGGCTAACTTTCTGCTGAGCAGCAGTACATCGCTCCTGATGCTGCTGGTGTTAATCAGCCTGAAAATTGGCGATGAGCAGCTGCGTAATAACAGCGTGATTTCAGCGAACAAAATCGTTTTTAGCGACGTGATGCAGTTACTGAAAAGCCGCAAATTCTGGATGTTCAGCCTGTATGTCGCCGGTGTCGCATGGATGATGTTTATTGCTGAACAGCAGTTTCCACGCTACTTCGTCTCCTTTTTTGCCACCAAAGAGCAGGGGAATGCCTGGTATGGCTACCTGAGTACCGTGCAGTCCGGGATGGAGTTCGTGATGATGATGTTCATTCCGCTGTTGGTGAATCACTACGGCGCAAAACGGGGGCTGCTGTTCTGCGGCTGCGTTGTCGGGGCCAGGCTGATCGCTTCGGGCCTGACCAGCGATCCGCTGATCATCTCGATTATTAAACCGTTTTATGGCGTCGAAATCGCGCTGTTGCTGATTTCGGTCTTTAAATACATTGCCGAGCACTTTGATCGCCGAGTCAACGCCACGATGTACCTGCTGGGTTATCAGGCGATGATCTACGTGGGTTCAATTGTGGTGGCGCCGCCGGCGGGCTACCTCTACGACAAAATCGGTTTTGAGCATACCTATCTGCTGATGGGCAGCTGCGCCCTGCTGTTTACCCTTATCTCCGCTTTTACGCTTTCGCGCTGCCGCTCTACATGGGACGCATCGCGACCTTTTTCCCCGGCGCTGGACACCAACCCGGTTGAACCGGCCAAACATTAATTCAGGAGTTGTTATGACCAAAAAGGTGATTACCGAAGCCCTCCGTCCCGTCGAACTGTATCAGGTCGACCGGCTGGCGCTGCGCCAGAAGCTCGACGATGCGCTGGCCAGAGTGACCCGCAAGCTCGATAGAAATATTGTCGCATTTGGCGATAAATTCCCGGGCGAGGCCTGTGAGAACGGGATCTGGCCACGCTCTGAAAACGTCGAGTGGACGACCAGCTTCTGGCCGGGCCAGCTGTGGCTGGCGTGGGAAATGAGCGGTAATCCCGCCTATCGCGAGGCTGCCGAGCGCTACTTGCCCTCTTTTGCCCGGCGCATCGAGGAGCGTATCGATACGGCGACGCACGATCTGGGGTTTCTCTATACCCTCTCCTGCGTCAGCGCATGGCGACTCACCGGCAACGAAGCCGCCCGCCAGAGCGCGCTGCTGGCCGCGGAAACGCTGATGGAGCGCTATAACCCGACGGCCAGAATCATTCAGGCCTGGGGGGATCTGAACGACCCCGAACAGCAGGGGCGGATGATCATCGACTGCAATATGAATTTACCGCTGCTCTACTGGGCCAGCGAGCAGACCGGGGACCCGCGCTATGCGCAGGCGGCCACGGCTCATGCGCAACAGGCGGCGCGCTATATCGTGCGTGAAGACGCCTCGACTTACCACACCTACTACATTGACGTGAACACCGGCGAGCCGCGTTTTGGCAACACCCATCAGGGCTATAGCGACACCTCCTGCTGGTCCCGCGGCCAGGCATGGGGCATCTACGGCTTCCTGCTCAGCTATCGCTATACCGGTGATAAAAATATGGTGGAGCTGTCGCGCAGTCTGGCCCACTACTTCCTGAACCGCCTGCCGGAAGATGATGTGTGCCACTGGGATCTGGCCTTGCTCGGTACCGACGCGGTACGCGACAGCTCGGCGGCGGCAATTACCGCCTGTGGCCTGCTGGAGCTGGTCAACGCGCTGCCGGCGCTCGATGAGCATCGCGCGCATTACGAGGAGATGGCGTTGCGTATCGTCCAGTCGCTGACCGATAACTATCTGGCGACCGACGATGACCCGACCGAAGGGCTGCTCAAGCACTCGGTTTATCATATGGGCAGTGGAAAAGGGGTGGATCAGTGCTGCAGCTGGGGTGACTACTTCTATCTTGAAGCACTGGTACGCCTGCGCCAGACCTGGTACTCGTGGTGGTAAGGGCGGAATGGAGAGAGAGAACATGAAAACGGTAGCCGTTTTGTTGGCCCCGGGCTTCGAAGAAGGGGAAGCGATTGTCGCAATCGATGTTTTACGGCGCTTGAATATCCACGTAAAGACGATCGCCTGCGCGCAGACGCGGGAAGTCGTCAGCTACCACGCTATTCCGATGATAGCGGACAGTACGCTGGCGGAAAGCACAGACCAGACTTTTGACGCGGTGATCCTGCCGGGCGGGCCAGAAGGGAGCGTCTCTCTGGCCCAAAACGAGCAGGTTATCGCCTTTGTGCGCCGCCACGATGAACTGGGCAAATATCTCTGCCCGATTTGTTCCGCCGCGGCGCGCGTGCTGGGGGGCAACGGCCTGCTGAAAGGCCGCCGCTATGTCTGTTCCGGCGAGCTCTGGCGGCAGGTGACCGACGGCGTCTATGTTGACGCGGATGTGGTGGAGGACGGCAATCTGATTAGCGGCCGGGGGCTCGGGAAGGTGTTTGATTTTTCCCTGACGGTGGCGGCGCGTCTGCAGGGCGATGAGGCGGCGGCCCGTGAGCATGCGGAGCATATCTATTACCGCTGGTAGCGTAGGGCAGGGAGCGTGCCGGTTGTCAGGTGCGCTGAGGTGAGCAAAAACGGGCCCGGGCGATGTCCCGGACCTTTGCGTTCACGCTTATCGTTTTACTCACCACACATAGTGGGCGGACCGCTCACTGGTAGGAAAAGGTAATACTCGCCAGGGCATTGGCGGAGCCTGGTACCAGAGGACCGGTACGAACGTAGCGCGCCTGAAAGGGCAAAGAGAGCGCCTGCACTGCCGTGGTGGTCTCGATAAAAAACTGATTGGTGGTGCCCGACGCTGAGCTGTCTGGCCCCATCATCAGCGGACCGCTGCCGTTGTAAAAGAACTGAACCCCCACCCCGGAGGCGGTGGAGTCGCCGGTCAGGGTCACGGTGGAGGAGATGTTTGATGGCGTCGTCTGATCCGTCATTACCGCATAGAGCGCCACCTGTTCGTCGCAGGTGAGGCTGACGTTAAATGCGCCTGACGGCGAGGTATCGCCCACGTCGGGCAGCGTACGTACATCAAGGGTACCCAGTTCGACACTGGCGCTGTCTGTGCCGACCGTACAGCCGCTGGCCGTCACCGTCACGGTGGTCGGGTCAATGATCACCTGAGCGGTTTTGGTTTCGTTGTTATACGCCGTCAGGATGGCGGCATTAATGGTCGGGATGGCGTAGACGCCCGTTTTCAGCGCACTATCGGTTTTGATGTAGGTCAGCTTCGCCGACCAGCCTAAATCAAACGCCATGCCGCTGGTGCCCTCGGCGGGATAACTTTGGGTCACCCCGTTCTGTAGCGGTATGTAGGTCGAGCCGTTGAAATCTTTCAGGCCAAGAATATAGCCGATTCCGGGAACCCCGGTTGCAAAAACGGTGTAGTTTGCGCCATCAACGTTGACCGAGAGTCCGGCGAGAACCGCGCTGCTGCTCGGTTCGAGCGTGCCTTTGCTACAGGTAAAAATATATCCGCACCAGAACACCTGTTGCACGCTGACCGTGGCGATCCACGTCGAGCCGATGATGTTGCCAGGGACGACGGAATCGGCAGGGCCGGTATAGGTCATCGGCTGCGGAGAGAGCGTAATATCGGATTTCCAGTTCAGAGCAAAAACGTGTGTACTGGCGCACAGCCAGCCGATAAGCAGTAAAAAACGCATCATTGATACTCCGTAGTCCAGGTGGCGAAGGCTGACACTTCTCCGGTATTGACGGCGGCCCCCGTGGCCACCAGTCGCGCATAAAAGGTCATCTGTACGCTTTCATCTCCCGAGATACCGTAGGCCGTGGTTTGGCTTTCTAGCGGCACCTGAATGCCGTCTTTATCGAGGATTTGTACCGCGACTCCGGTTGCGCCGCCGTCTGCGACCTTAATCAGCTGCGGGTTGAGTTCGTCCGGCGTGCCGCTAAAGCGGATCTTCGCTCCGGTAAAGGTGGGGCCGCACTCTTCTAGTTTTAATGTGAAGGCGCTTTTGATATTGCTCACCGCACCCGCTTCGCGAAACTGCTTAATACCGATGGTGCCCAGCGGAACGCTCTGTTCTTTGGAATCCGCGGAGACGATGCAGGTATTGCCGATTAAATGACCGCTCACCGAGACCAGAACGTCATAGCCGTAAGCGGGGACAGTCAGGACAACAAACAGCGCGATAGCGGGCAGGCGGGTTGTTACTGGCATATCACCTCCTGTGAATAGAGGCCGGTGCGGGGGTTATAGTCCTGCTGACGCAGACGATATTTAACGCTGCAGCTTTTGCCGCTTTCCTGTCCCCAGACGGCGTGCAGCGTGCCTTCAAGAGGCAAGCCCGGCAGATACAGGCTGCCGGCATCGCCAACGATACTGCTGGTTTGCTCATCGGCAAGCGATACCACGGCGCCAAACGGTAGCACCTCATGGTGGCGACGAATGACGAACAGGGCTTTAGCCCCCTGGCGCGTGACCATAGTGGCCCGCACCAACGCGCCATCGGTCGGCGTTTTGCTGACGATGGCGTTCTCCAGCTCAACGTCATTTCCGGCGGTAGTGACATCCAGCGCCACCTGATTGACGCGATACGGCGTGGCATAGGGGATCACCGCATAGCCTCGGCTATCGGTTTTGATGCCTTTATGGTTGAGCACCGACACGTTGCCGGCCCCCGGCGCTTTGATCAGAATATTGGTGTTTCCCAGCGGCTGGCTCAGCGTCAGACCATCTTCATGAAGAACCGCGCCGCCGCTCATGCCGTAGCTCAGGTTGCGCGAGTCGCGGGAGTAGCTATAGCCCATGTTGTAGTCTCCCCATGGACCTGCGTACTGTAAGGCGGTATCGGCGCCGTACTGTTGCTGCGCGCTGTAACGCTGATTGACGCTATAGAACACATTCTCCATACCGGGCAGGTAGCCGCTGAGGCCAGCGCTATTGCTCGCTCCCGTTGAGCCGGCATGCGTGGTGGTGAAGCGTGCGCGGGTCGCCAGCTGTGGCGTGCCAAAAGGGACGGAGAGCGACAGGGCGAAGATATTTTCATTCTGGTTAGCGAACAGGTTGCCGCTGCGTTGAAAACTGACGCCAACGGCGACATGACGGAACATTGCATTCCACGCCAACTGTATGCTTTGCGTCTTGTCAGGGGTATGCCAGTAGGTTTGCTGATCCCATGACAGCGAGAGCGAGCCGAATCCGCCCATCGGCTGCGACAGCAGCAGCTGGTTTTTCGCTTTGCGCAACAGATGCAGGTTATAAAGATTCTCATAACGGGTAGTGACGCTACCGTCAGCCTCGACCACCTGTTTTGCTACGCCGCCCTTCATCCCTTTGTAGGCCGTATCGCTGAGGGTATAGAACCCCTGAGTAGAATAGCGCAGCGAATAGAAATTAAAGCGCGTGCCAAAGTCGTTGAGCCGTTTGCCGTATCGCAGGCGCAGGGAATCTCCGCTGTAGCGACGCTCGTTCGCCAGCCTGCTGTTCGCGTGAGTGACATCCAGCGAGTAGGCGCCAAAGCGCCCGAGATTTTGCCCTATGCCGAGCGCCAGCCCGCGATAGTTTGCAGACAGCTGTGCGCCGCCGTAAAAAGTGAGGCCGTGCTGCCAGCCGTAAAAGAGTTCGCTTTGGGCGAACGACGGGGAGTCCTGATTGCCGACGGGACGAAACTTCCCGGCATTGAAGGCATATTTCAGCTGCCCGGAACGTACCAGGTTCGGTACGCTGGCAAACGGAACGGTGTACTGGGTTTTGCTGCCGTCGCTCTCCTGAATGGTCACGGATAAATCGCCGCCCGATGAAGTGGGGTAGAGATCTTTCAGGATGAAGGCCCCGGCGGGGACGTTTGTCTGATAAATAATGTTACCGTTCTGCCGTACGGTTACGGTGGCATTACTCCGTGCGATACCGCGAACTTCCGGCGCGTACCCACTCAGGCTGGCGGGCAGCATATTGTCATCTGTTTTCAGCGTTACGCCGCGCAGGCCTACGGCATCAAAAAGTTGTGTGGAAGTGTAGGTCTCTCCGACGTAGGCCTGAGCGCTCAGAGCGGGGATATCCCGTTGGAGCCAGGTTTGCACGTGGGTAAGCTTATTGCTCTGTTTAGTCCACGTGGTGTAATCGCGCAGCCGCCACGCCCCGAGGTTCACGCCGCTGTTCAGGCTGGCGAAGAGCTGGCGATCGCGGATCCGCGTGTCGCCGCGAAACTCATTCCTGGAACCGTTGACGATATAGTTCATCCACGCGGCGTGGATACCATACTCCCAGCTTTCCTGGCTGACATAGCCCCTTGGCAGATTACGCATAACGCTCTGCGGCAGGCTGAAACTGAGGGCGAGCGTTTTCTGGTCGAAATCAAAGCGGGCGCCCGGGAAGAGCGCGTCTAAAAAATAGCATGGCCGGGCCAGCGGCAGCGCTTCGTCTTTGGCCTGACGGCTATCGATACCCAGCGCAGCTATTTGCGCTGGCGTGACGCAGGGCAGGGCTTCGTCTTGCCCCTTGCTCCGGTCGATGCTGAACTTCACGTTGCCGGTGAAAGCGTAATTGTTATTAATATAAACATTAATATTGTACTCGCCGGGCGGTAACGCATTTCGCGCATTAACCCATGAGAGATCGGCGATGTTCTCGTTCTCACCGCTGAGGAAAGCAGGATTAAACTGCAAATCGCTCTCTGCGGCGGCGACATGCTGTATGACCACGGCATGGACCATGACCATGGCGCAAACGGTTTTTGCTTTCACACGGTCATACCTTTATTTTTGAGTTAGCGACACGCTGTTGATGGGCGTCCAGGCGCCATAATCATTGATGGTCTGGTAGCTTGCTGTACTTGCCCGAGCGAACGACTCCGCCAGGGTTACGCTTGCCTTTGGCGGCACCATTACCGGTTGAACAGGCTTGCCGTCGACTTTTAAATTGATGGTGGTGAGGTAATACGGCGTTGTGTTATTGAGCGTGACTTTTCCGGCGCGATAGTGGGCGGTTATTTTTTTCCACGCCTCGTTAACATCGCCGATGAGGCCTGCCGGGCGGTAAAAGACTTTTATACGGTTTGCCGAAGCAAATTGCAGAGAGTTGCCGGACGTATTGTGACTCTGCTGCGGAATCGCTTTGACCGTCATCCAGTACAGCGTTTCCCGGTCCTGCGGCAGCGATTTGCCGTTGAACATCATTTTCACCGCGCTTTCGGACGCGGGTTTTAAAACATACAGCGGAGGCGTGATGATAAAATCATTCGAGCGGCTCCCTTGTTCATTCTCGATCCACGACTGGATAAGGAAGGACGAATCGGGGTGAGTATTCCTGATTTGCAGCATCGACTGGGTGGTGGCGCCTGAGTAAACCATTCGCGTTGCGCCCAACCCCACTCCGCCTGCATGCGCTGCCGATGAACACAGCGCGGCGGCCAGACAAATCCATGTTAATGAGCGCATAGTGCCTCTCCTGATAGTGAGTCGGGCCTGGCTTTTGACCAGGCCAGAAGATTACGAATAGGTCACGGTGTAGGTCGCAACGGCGCTGGCATCGCCCGCAGTGGCATTACCCTGCGGCGAATAGTATTTCGCGCTGAAGTTCAGGGTGTTTGAGCCACTACGCAAGACGACAGGCGCTGCGGCTTCACCCAGTCTCACGACGTTCCCCTGTTCGTCATACAGACGAATGGCGACATTTTGCGCGGATGCGCTGCTGCCGTTAGAACCGACGGCCAGGCTATCGGCATCGGCGTTGTCCGGCGTGCCGGTAAAGGTCACTGCAACGGTGGTGGCCGGGATCGGGTTCTCTTCCGTTGAGGCGGAGGTATCGGCGATTTCGCAATCCTCAAGAACGATGGAGAAGGCTTTTGCCGTGCTGGCTTCGCTACCGGCAGCGGCGAGCGTAGCGGTACGGACTTCCCCCAGATTGACGTCAATATTGGCACTGTTGGCGCTGATGGCGCAGGCAGAAGTGACGACGCTGCCGTTGAAGTTGACGGTGCCCCCGCTGGTGCCTGCTGCCAGCGCTGAGCCGAATGGCAGCAAAGCTGCAACGCCTAATGTCAGCAACATTTTATTATTTACACGAGTCTTCATTTTCTTGATTCCATAGTTTGCTATTAAGGGACGGTGTCTGAAATGACGGGGTTAGCTGGTTAAAAAGACCAGCAGGTCCGTCTTATTTCTGAGACCTAGTTTTCTTATCGCTGAGTTTTTTAAGGCGCTGACACGGCGATATGAAAGCTTCTCGAGTTCGGCGATGTAACGTATATCCAGGCCATTGCGAATTTTTTTTAATACTCGCCATTCGCCTGGTGTCAGTGATAACGCCACGGGTTTGGTTTTCGGTCGATAGCGGCTATCCACCATTTTTAATAAGTTGGCTCGCCAGTGATAAATCGGATCCTGTAGCGAGATATAGGCGTCAATTTCACCATGTACCCACAGCAAAGAGTTCGCCGGGGTAGAATACATACAGACAAATACCTCCGGATAATTCGCCTTGATTTTTTTGATGTAGCTCAGGCAATCAAATCCGGCATGATATTTTTCAGCGCCGGAGACAAAGAGAATATCTATCGAGGTCGTTGTTAAGAGGTTATCAAGTAGCGAATAATCACTATCGGACGTTTCTATCCGAATATCAGGAGTAATACCTTGTAATAATGTGACGATGCCACAACGGGCAAAGCGATCACCTCCTATTAAGGCAATGTTATAATTGCTTTTTAATTCAAGTTTATTCGCCATGTTGTTCCTTAACTGATCATCATGAGGTGCCGTTGTATCGGTATGGCTGATATCACCTTCGTCGTGGCTTTATGATTTCGTTTAACTGTCACTATACCCGCAGGGAAAGTAAGGTAATCTGAATTAATCTTAATTTATTTTAATTATGAATGAGTCTTGATCTATCAATGTGCTCTATGGAACGCGTCCGTCTCACTTTTTAGCTGTCACGACAATGATACTGTGCTGCGGAACGTGTGACGTTGAACGGTGTTGGGTTGGAGCAAAGTTAGTCTGCGGCAGTCCGAAAGTCTGGTTTCTGATACCGGACGCCCGCTGACATCGACCCTTATGACGGTTTTCACCGGGCGGCATTGAAAAGAGTATGAAATCAATTTATTGATTTAATTTGTTTTATATTGTCCTGACGGGCATTTGCGATGTGCGGACCTGAAGGCTTGGACTGACTGACCAGTGTGGCTGTTTTTTGTACGATCTGAATCTACTTAAGAAGCGACTTAAGAAAAAATAAGAACAAAAAGGCCTGCGTCAGTCTGGCGCAAGGCATCTTTATGCGCCAATTTTAAAATAACCAGATGTCGGTGTTAGACTGCTCCGGGTATTTAAACCGATTGCGAAATTCACCGTCACTGCATATCACCCGCTATGTTATATCAGCACGAATTATCAGGTATTTGTTGTTTGTCAACCCTCTCTGCCCTTTCATTGTCTTCTCCGCATATTTCAGGTATCGCCGTGTCGATATTGTTTTCTTTGACCTGATCCCGACTTGATGTTCTGTCAGACGATAACAACCGGGCAGCATCATTGATAAACGGAGGGAAACCTGTCGTTAGCCCATTTATTCCTGTGCTCGCCACTGTTTCTGAATATGGCTGGCCTGTCCCTGTTTGTTTTACCGATGAGCCCATCATCTGATGCTGAAAAAAGAAGCGAACTGATACCGTAATAGAGCGGGTTTAGTGTCTGAACAGGAGGTTTTTTAGTCTTGCAGGTTCATAAGATTGAACGATAATTTCAATTGTCAGCAAAGTGAGAGCCTGAGTTTGTATTTTAACCCTGGGCCAGATTCTCGACTGGTGATGTGATTTTAGATGTAGTGTCTTATTAGTAAATCGGGATAAGTGGTTTTTGGTTTGTTAGCATCTTTCGGGTATTTATTTGCATGCATATTTTGCGGGCAGGGAGCCGTATGTCTGAAATACTGACAGGGAATATTTTATGACAATTGAATGTGAATGAAGTGAGAGGTTTCTGGCGATTTATTAATAGCAATTAAGTCTTTCGTTCAATTAAAAGGATTGTTTTATGAAACTGAATAACGTTTTTTCTGCTCTGGTACTGGCGTCGGGTCTGGCTACTTTTGGAGCGCAGGCCGACCAGGGGAGTGGTATGGGACTGGGGATGACCGGTTTTGCAACTGATATTCGATATCGATGCTCCGGCTTAATCTTTCTGCGCAGAAAGTCTGCGAGGCTGACTCTTATTAAACTGAATCTCATTTGCATTATGCCTGTTACAGACGTTCGCGTCATTTTGTTACACAGATTACAGAATAAGGAAAATCAGAATTTTATCTTCTGGCTTTCGTTTCTGAGTCAAAGAAATAACTATTCTCGAACTCTTAGAATTTAACTCTTTGTAGTTATATTTTTCAAATGAATGTAATGGCGGGTTTTTATGGTTGATATGCATGAATCACTGATGCCTTTTGAAAAGACGGGTTTGCTGTTCCGCAACTTTTTTGCTTATGGCGAGAGTCACTATCTTAAACAGAATTGGTCTGAACTCTCTTTTTCGCCAACGGAGCTGAATGCAAAACAATGGCTTGATGTTGAGTATGATTTCAACCGTTTGTTTGTCGGCCCTTCGGCCCTTCTGGCTCCTCCATATGCCTCCGTTTATCTTGGCGATGAGCCATTGGTTCTGAGGGCTACTACGCTGGATGTTCGTGAATTGATGCAGACTTTGGGAGTAAAGGTAAATCGTGATGAAAATACTCCTGACGATCATATTTCTTATGAACTGGAATTAGTTGTTCTGCTGTTAATGAATGTAAGGAGAAATGCTGGATTTTTACCTTTCCTGCAGCGGTTTTTCTCACAGCACTTAACGCTGTGGGTGCCTGTATTTATCGAGAAAATAACAAATAACGCCAGTACAGCGCTGATGCGTAAGGCTGCGTTGGAATTATCACATTGGTTTGACGAATTAAAAACGAGAGTATGCTATGAGCAATGAGCCAAATAATCTAAATCGACGTTCCTTTATTAAAGGATTAATTGCAGCCGGAACCCTCACCGTTCTACCAGGAGGGCTTCTCTCTTCACGCTGCGCGTTTGCTCAGCCTCCGATCCCCTTTAATCCGAAAACGTATGATGTTTATCGCAATGCCTGCCCGCGCAACTGTTACGACACCTGCAGCCTGAAAACGTGGGTCAAGGACGAGGTGATCACTTTCGTGGACGGCGCGACGGAATCCACCTACACCAGCGGTGCGCCCTGCGTGAAAGGACTGACCTATCCACGTCGCGTATACAGCCCCGATCGCATCAAATATCCGATGATTCAGGATGGCCGTGGTAGCGGCAACTGGCGACGTATTTCCTGGGATGAAGCGATGCAAAAAATCGCTCACAAAATGTTGGAAATCAAAAAGAAAGACGGCTCAATGCTTGGACTTGCGCTGTCGAAGTATTCCGGCAACCTTGGAGTGATGGGCTATGCCGTGGAAGGAATGATGTCATCACTTGGATACACTACGCGATTCGCCGGCACCCCCTGCTGGCCTGCCGGAATTGATGCGCAGAACTATGACATGGGCGATATGTGGTGCAACGATCCGGAAGATTTTGTGAAGGCAAAGTACATCATCATCTGGGGAGCAAACCCCGCCTGGTGCGCTATGCACAGCATGAAGTACATCTATCAGGCACGGGAGAAGGGGGCGAAAGTGGTCGTCATCGACCCACTGTTAACCCAAACTGCGGCAAAAGCCGATTTATATCTGCGTATACGCCCTGGCTCAGATGGTGCGTTGGCGCTCGGCATGTGCCGCTATCTGCTTGATAACGGGCTGGTAGATCGGGATTTCGTTAATAACTATTCACACGGCTATACCGAATTTGAAGCGTACCTGCGTCAGCAGGTGACCGTTGAGTGGGCAGCGGAAATTTGTGGGCTATCCGCGGACGTGATTCGTACTCTGGCGGAAGAGTTTACAAGGGCTAAGCCTTCGACAGTGTGGATTGGCTACGGGATGCAGCGGCATGTGAATGGAGGCGTAAATGTCCGCGCAATTGACGCCTTTGTGGCGATGACCGGCAACATCGGTCTGGAAGGAGGCGGCGTACGTTACGGTCATCTGCAAACCTGGGGATTCAACTATGCGCTGATGTCGCACAAACCACCTGCCGGATCTATCGGCATAAAAGGTGCTGGCGGCCCGGTCGGCGAGTTTGTCAGCGATAGCGCAGAGGAGAGTGAATATTCCGATCGCGCGCTGAACATCAACCAGACGGCGCAGGGCATTCTTGATGCCTCCGAACCACCCGTTCGCCTGCTGTGGGTGGCGTCAAAGAACCCATTCGCGCAGGATTTCGACCGCAACAAGATGGAAAAAGCGTTCGCTAAGCTGGAGATGGTGGTGGTAGTGGATCAGTTCTTCAATGAAACCGTCCAGCATGCGGATATCGTGTTACCCGTGACGACCACCTTTGAGCAGTGGGATGTCTGTTCGTCGTACTGGCACTACTGGTTGTCGGTCAACGAACCGGCCATTAAGCCGCTCTACGAGTGTAAAAGCGACCCGGAAATTGCGGCGTTACTCTCTGCCGCCATCAATAAAATCGAATCCGGCTCCTGCACCTTCCCGCAGGAATTTAACCCGAAGAAATGGCTGGACGAAGAGTTCAACGATGAGCTGGCCACACAGTTTGGTATCCGTAACTGGGAAGATCTGCTCGCAGGGCCGCATAAAGCAAAAATGCCGAGCACGGCAGCCTGGTACGATCGCAAATTCAAAACCCCGTCCGGCAAATATGAGTTCAAGTCAGAACGCTGTGTTGCCAATGGTCATACGGCACTGCCGGAGTATAAAGAACCCGCGAAAAGCGAGTTGCCATTTCATCTGTTTACCCCCCATCTGCAATACGGCCTGCATTCGCAATTTGTTAATCTCGACTGGATGCAAACCTTCTGGCCAGAGCCGTTTGTCTATATGCATCCGCTGGCGGCGAGCAAGAAAGGGATTGCGGAAGGTGACAAAGTAAGAGTGTTTAATGCCGCAGGCGACGTTGAGCTGAGAGCAAAAATTACCACCAATGTCCCTGAAGACTTCCTGGTGATGTACGAATCCTGGTTTAACAAGCTGAGTTACAACGTACAAAACGTGGTGATGGATACCCCTGCGGACATGGGGAAAATGGCAACCGGCGCGCCAGGTGCCGCTATTCATAGCCAGTTTGTGGATATTTCCCATGCGACAGACAAAGGAGTAGCAGCATGAGGCGTGCATTTTTAGTCAACAGCGATAAGTGTATCGGCTGCCGTGGCTGCGCGATGGCCTGCAAAAGCTTCAACCAGCTGGAGCCTGAACGTTTCTGGCGCTATGTCTATCCGTTAGATAGAGAAATTTATCCACATGAAGAACGCGCTTTTTACTCACTGGCATGTAACCACTGTGAGCATCCGGCTTGCGTCACTGCATGCCCGGTAGAGGCCTATACGCGTCGTGAAGATGGTATTGTGGTACACAATCCCGAGCACTGCATTGGCTGTAAAAACTGTATTCGCAACTGTCCGTACGGTGCGCCTCGCTTCAACGAAGAGACGCAAAAAGCGGAAAAATGCAGTATGTGTTACGAACGTCTGGATATCGGTATGCAGCCAGCCTGCGTCAATGCCTGCCCTGTAGGGGCATTGACGCTTATCGATCTGGATACCGATCCGTTGCCGAAAAACGCCGTTCAGTATCCGCCGGGGTATCCACATATGCCGAAACTCAATCCGGGCACGCGCTTTATTCTGGCCCGTCAGCCTCAGCAGCCGGAGGTCAAATAATGGAACATTATGAACTCCCGTTGGTCATTTTTACGGTGCTCAGTCAGATGTCGGTGGGTATGGCGTTACTGCTGACCTGGGGAACGCTGCGCGGTACGCTGATTACAACACGCATGCACTGGCTGGTGACAGGGTTGGTGCTGGCCGTGGCGTCCATTGCGGCAGTCTTACATCTGGCGCATCCCGATCGTGCGTATGACGCATTGCGCAATCTGAAACATGCGTGGCTGAGCCGGGAAATTCTTGGCGCGACGCTGTATGGCGCTGCGACGGGCGTTACTTTCCTGACTAAAGGGAATAAGGTTTCTGCTGTTATCACATCTCTGCTGGGCGTGGTACTGGTGGCGGTGCAGGGGATGACTTATGCCGCGCCAGCAATGGTCGCGACCGCCAGTGGTGTAACCATGCTGCTGTTCTTTATTACCGTCTGGGTGATGGGCTGCGCGGTGCTGCCTTTGTTGACCGCTGGCACTGCGTTGGCTGCGTTGCGCCAGGGTATTCTGGTTTGTCTGGCTGTGTTGATTGCCGCACCATTGATTTGGCTGAGTGGAGGAGCCGTGATGCAGATGACTGCGCACGCATGGCTGACATCACCAGCATATCTTGTGGGTTTGCTGTGCCTTGTCGTGGCTCTGTTGGTGAGCTGGCGTGGAGAAGGGCCGGCAAAAACGGTGTTTGTGCTGCTGTTTGTTGGCATGATACTGAGCAGAATGACTTTCTTTGGCGACACGGTAAGTACAATCGTCAATATTGGTCACTTGTACTGATAACCGACAGTTGGTGACTATCACCAGCCCTGTCGGACTTTTCCCGGCAGAGGGGGATGGTTTGTATGGTATGGCCTGACTATCCCCCTGACTTGCTCTCCGTTGATGAATACACCGCGATGTTAGTTATATCTCCATTCGGCGCTGGCCCCGAAGGGGTGAGCGGCGTGCCGCGAATAATCGAACGAAGTTCGATGGAGAGTCCGTATTGCAGAAAGCAAAAAACCAGCCCTCAGGCTGGTTTCTTTAAATAAGTGGTGCCCGGACTCGGAATCGAACCAAGGACACGGGGATTTTCAATCCCCTGCTCTACCGACTGAGCTATCCGGGCAACGGGGCGCATTAAAACCGATTCGCCTCGCTTCGTCAACGAAATTTATTTAAATCGATGCAGACTGCACAATCTATCACCAGTTTGAATTAAAAGCACCCGTTTTCAGGTGAAAAAAAGCGTCCAGGCCGCTGAAATCGGCATCGCCAGAAGCAGGGCTGGTAGCATGTTAACCACCGCAAACATCTTAATTCCGCAGATGCGCAGCCCGGTCGCCAGCAGCAGCATGCCGCCGACGGCGCTGAAGTCGGCCATCATCATCGGCGTGGTGAGCGGCATGATCAGCGATGCGCAGGCCGCCAGCGTGAGCTGGATCATCAGCATCGGTACGCAGATAGCTGAAACGGCAAATCCCAGCGTGCAGGCGAAAATCGTGGCGGTGAAAAAGTCGAGAAAGGCTTTGGCGATCAGTATGCTGGCATCGCCGGTCATCCCTTCACGCATGGCGCCGAAAATCCCGGTGCCGCTGGCGCAGAACAGAACAATAATGGCGACATAGCTCTGAATAAACGACGTATTCAACTGCGCCTTTTTTTTGCCCGCTGGCGTGAGCCACTGCTGAAGCTTACTGACCAGAGTATTGGTGCCTTTTTCCATATTGCAGGCTTCGCCAAGCAGCGTGCCGACCAGCGTGGAGAGTACCATCACCGGCAGGTTGGCGCATTTCACGACCAGCAGGATACCAATCCCCAATGAGGCCAGACCAAAAATAGAGGTCATCGATGTCCGAATCCGCTCCGGCAATCGTTGGCTTAACAGCGCGCCCAGTACGCCGCCTAAAAGGACCGCGCCGGCATTAATAAAAGGTCCTGTCACCATTAGCAGTGCTCCTGTTCATTATCCCTGACAACGGCATCATTATGACCCGAAAGCAGGGTAAAGGCCTGCAAATCCGTCGCCTGTTTGCATACCGATTTCATCTTGCGCAGCTATGTCAAAGGTGACATTATTGCGCGAATTTTCTTCTCTTCAACGATGAGGCCGCCGATGATCACCCCATCCGTACATCAGCATTGCCGCTGCGCGCAGATGCGTAAGCCGTCTCATCTTGCTACTCTGCATTCTGATTCCCTGCCCCCCATGCGGTGAAGGCAGCGCATGCTCACTGCAGGACAACAGTAAGATCGGACCCGGTCTGCTTTTACTGATGTCTGGCGGTCGGAGCTGGAATCCAGTCGGACCCTGACATTTCGTTGGGCAAGGCATCAGCGCCTTGCCTGAAGCCTTTTACTCTCCGGAAACGGGTATTCGCGCTAATGAAATCAATGCACATTGCCGCCAGCCACGCGCTGGTCTCTCATCTCTCTACCCACCGTCGCGTGGTGGCGCTGGACAGTACTGATTTTACCGATGTGGCGGCAGTCGTCATTACCGCAGCGGACAGCCGCAGCGGCATCCTCTCTCTGCTTAAACGCAGCGGCTTTAACCTGCCGGTCTATCTGCTGACCGATAGCGACATGGCAAAGCCAGACGGCGTGACGGCGATCATCGGCGGGAAGGAGCAGGAGTGGCTCGAACTGGAAGCCGCTGCCTGCAGCTATGAAGAGAACCTGCTCCCGCCGTTCTTCAATACCCTGACGCAGTACGTCGAGATGGACAACAGCACCTTTGCCTGTCCGGGGCATCAGCACGGTGCTTTCTTTAAAAAACACCCGGCGGGCCGCCAGTTTTTTGACTTCTTTGGCGAGAACGTTTTCCGTGCCGATATGTGCAATGCCGATGTGAAGCTTGGGGACCTGCTGATCCACGAAGGCTCGGCGAAACATGCGCAGAAGTTCGCGGCGAAGGTTTTCAATGCCGACAAAACCTATTTTGTCCTCAACGGCACCTCGGCGGCGAATAAAGTGGTCAGCAACGCGCTGCTGACGCGCGGCGACCTGGTGTTGTTCGACCGCAACAACCATAAATCTAACCACCACGGCGCGCTGATTCAGGCGGGAGCCACGCCGGTCTATCTCGAAGCATCGCGAAATCCGTTTGGCTTTATCGGCGGTATCGATGACCACTGCTTTGATGAACACTACCTGCGTAATCTGATTCGGGAAGTGGCGCCGGAAAAAGCCGATGCGCCACGGCCGTTCCGCCTGGCGGTCATTCAGCTGGGCACCTACGACGGGACGGTCTACAACGCCCGTCAGGTGGTGGATAAAATTGGCGGCCTGTGCGACTACATTCTGTTTGATTCCGCGTGGGTCGGCTATGAACAGTTTATTCCGATGATGGCCGACTGCTCGCCGCTGCTGCTGGATCTGAATGAAAACGATCCGGGCATTTTTGTTACCCAGTCGGTGCATAAGCAGCAGGCGGGGTTCTCGCAAACGTCGCAGATCCACAAAAAAGATAACCACCTGCGCGGGCAGGCGCGATTCTGCCCGCATAAGCGGCTGAATAATGCCTTTATGCTACACGCTTCCACCAGCCCGTTTTACCCGCTGTTTGCGGCGCTGGACGTGAACGCCAAAATCCACGAAGGAGAGAGCGGCCGCCGGCTGTGGGCGGAGTGCGTGGTGCAGGGGATTGAAGCGCGCAAGGCGATTATCGCCAGTTGCAAAATGATTCAGCCGTTTATTCCGCCGGTTGTGGCGGGTCGCCGGTGGCAGGATTATCCTACCGAGACGATTGCCCGCGAGCGGCGTTTCTTCAGCTTTGAACCGGGCGCCCGCTGGCACGGTTTTGACGGTTATGCCAGCGAGCAGTACTTTGTCGATCCGTGTAAATTGCTGCTGACTACCCCGGGCATTGATGCCGAAAGCGGCGAATATACCGGGTTTGGTATCCCGGCGACCATTCTGGCGCACTACCTGCGTGAGAACGGCATTGTGCCGGAGAAATGCGACCTGAATTCGATCCTGTTCCTGCTCACCCCGGCCGAGAGTGCGGAAAAAATGGCCCGCCTGGTGGCGATGCTGGCGCAGTTTGAACAGCATATCGAAGCCGACACGCCGCTGGCCGACGTACTGCCGACTATCTATAACAAATATCCGGTTCGCTATCGCGATTACACCCTCCGCGAGCTGTGCCAGGAGATGCATGACCTGTATGTCAGCTTTGACGTGAAGGATCTGCAAAAAGAGATGTTCCGTAAGCACAGCTTCCCGCGCGTGGTGATGAACCCCCAGGATGCCAACCGCGAGTTTATTCGCGGCAACGTTGAGCTGGTGCGGTTAAGCGAGGCCGAAGGCCGGGTCGCCGCTGAAGGGGCGCTGCCGTATCCGCCGGGCGTGCTGTGCGTGGTCCCGGGAGAAGTCTGGGGCGGGGCGGTGCTGCGCTATTTCCTGGCGCTGGAAGAGGGCGTCAACATGCTGCCCGGTTTTTCACCCGAGCTGCAGGGAGTATATAGCGAGACGGATTCTGACGGCATCAAGCGGCTGTACGGCTATGTCCTGAACCAGGCGGCTATGCGCCTTTCTTAATACCGGACCCTCTCCCGCAGTGTGTCGGGAGAGGGAATGCGGTGGCTCAGCCCGCGCTATGTCTGTACATTCTGCGCGGATGGCCAATTTTACCGTATTGCATCTCCACGCTGAGAAAACCGCTCTCCACGCAGTGTTCCAGATAGCGGCGGGCGGTGGTTTTACTCAGTCCCGTCGCGCTCGCGACTTCGTCCACCGAAAAGCAGTGCAGCGTATGGTGGCTAAAGAGATTTTGTACCCGCGCCAGCGTATTCCCCTCTATGCCTTTGCTGCCGTTATCCTGACGGTAGTTTTTCGCCTGCAGTTGATACAGGGAGTCCACGTTTTGCTGATCGACAATCTTCCACACCCGCTGTTGTTCAGCGAACTGCATAAAGCGCTCAAGTGACTGGTTAAGACGCTTCCACGATACCGGCTTGAGAATGTAGTCGAACGCGCCGTTGCGGATCGCCAGGCTACAGGTATCCATATCGCTGGCGGCGGTGATAAAGATGACCGAACAGTGGGTACCTGCCAGCATCGCATTGCCGATAAGCGTAATCCCTTTCCCGTCCGGCAGGTAATTATCCAGCAGCACCAGCTGCGGTCGCTTACTCTCAATTTGCGTCTGCGCGTCAGCCAGAGATGACGCAATGCCCACCAGCCGCAGGCCCGGATGTTTGCCAATCAGCTCCGCATGCAGCAGCGCCAACGCGTGCTCGTCTTCCACGATCAGTACATCGATAAGTTCATGTTGCATAGTCGGTCTCTTCCAGTTCCAGTTCCTGTTCCGGGCGCCAGGCGCTTCCCGTGGCGGGAATAAACAGTGAAAAAATCGCGCCGCGGGGTATATTGTCGGCGACCTCGATCGTCCCGCCAGCCTGGCTGACATAGCTGTCGATCAGGTACAGTCCGATGCCGTGGTCGCCGCAGGTTTTGGTGGTGATGCCGCGCTCAAATATCCGCTCGCGCAAGGCCGGCGTAATGCCAACCCCCCGATCGGCCACTTCGACGATCAGCTCTTGCGCATTCAGCTTGATCAGCACCTCTACCGGCTCGTGCGGCAGCGGCGCGCGCTGCGTCGCTTCAATGGCGTTATCCAGCAGGTTGCCGATAATCGAAATCAGCTCTGCTTCGGCAAGCGGTGCAAAGGGGCTCGCCATCCGGCAGGCCGGATCGAAGCTCAGTTGCACCCCTTTTTCGCGGGCGCGGGAGGCCTTGCCTAACAGCAGACCGCACAGCGTTGGCGAATGAAAGCGCGACGAGATAAAGTCCAGCAGCTCCTGGGCGTGTTCTGACTGGGCCTGAATATAGTGAATGGCTTCCTCATAGCGCCCCATATGCAGCAGGCCGGAGAGCGTGGTCATGCGGTTGAGCTGCTCATGGCGCATGATGCGCAGATTGTCGACGTAGCGTTTCACCTGGCTGAGCTGAGCGCTGAGGGTGTCTATCTCATTGCGATCGCGGAAAGTTATCACCCAGCCCTGCAGCGAGTCCTCCAGCATGATCCGTACGCGGCTGGCGATCACCGTCAGATCGTTGAACCGACAGATCTCATCATGCGTGTCCCGTTGCAGCATCGTTTGCGGTGAGAAGAAGGGGACGGGGGCGATCACCTGGCCGATCGGCTGTCCGCGCAGCTGTCGGGCGGGCTGATTCAGGCCCAGCAGCTTCCGCGCCGCCTGGTTGATCACCTCGATCCGCAGATGGTCATCGATAGCGATCACCCCTTCGTAGATCGACTCCATCATCGCCTTTTGCTGGCGCACCAGCAGACCGATTTCACGCGGCTCCAGCGAGAAAATCTGCTTCTTAATGCTGCGGGTAAAAAACCATGAAAACACGAACAGGGCCACGAGCAGCAAAACGGCAGCGAGCAGAATATTGACGGCTTTACTGACGGTAATGGTGTCGAGATAGCTGGTGAGATAGCCCACGGAGACAATACCCACCACCTGGCCGTCCTCGCTGAATATCGGGGCTTTGCTGCGCAGCGAAATTCCCAGACCTCCCTGGCGAATGGTGGTGGTGGTTTTGCCCTTCAGCACCTCCTCGTTATCACCACCCACGAGCAGAGTGCCGACCCGGTCGGCGAACGCCGAATGAAACAAATGACGACCCTGATTATCGCCGACGACAATAAAACTGGCGTCACTGCGTGCCGCTATTTTATGCATGAAATGAGTGATTGCGCTAATATCCTTTCTGGCGACATTTTCCCGTAATACAGGGATGATGGCGATCTCTTCTGCTTGTATTTTTGCCCGCGTACTCATTTCCATATACAGCTGTTTTTCGACATCAATATAATAATAGCCTCCCAACAGCACGAAGAGTACTGAGAAAAAGGCCGTCAGTGAAATGAACAGCTTTATTTGAAATGACACTTTCATCGCTATCACGCTGGGTATCAATGGAAGTGGCTAATATATCATCTTTTTTCCGGCTGGCATCTGCTTTGCCGGAAACTTGTGATCCTTTGCACAAGCGCTCTGCATAAGGAAAATATTGCTGCCGCAGCAGATCTTAAATTTACGTTAATAAATGTTATTTGTTTGTTCGTTTTAGAAAATAAACCATAAAAACCACGCCAATAAATAAACTATGAATCACATTAAATAAAAGAAACCATTAAAACCATAGCATCCATTAAAGTTTCGGTTTTAATATTCCGATCCTCACATTAAGTCTGCTTTTGGCACATTAAGCTGCCTGCACAAAATAACCAAGGGGCTTAATAATGAGCACAACTGACGATTCTTTCTCTGTTACCCAGGACCCAATTGATATTCACAAACCTTCGCTCAAAGAGCGCTGGTGGCATATTATGGATAGCTGGAAAGTAGGGATTATTCCTTTACCGCTGTTTGTTCTTGCCGGACTGCTGATTGCCGTCGATTGTCTGGGGGGGAAGTTACCGAGTGATATCGTGGTGATGGTTGCCACGCTGGCGTTTTTTGGTTTTGCCTGCGGCGAATTCGGCAAACGTCTGCCGATCGTCGGCAAACTCGGTGCGGCGGCGATTTGCGCGACGTTCATCCCTTCGGCGCTAGTCTACTACGGCCTGCTGCCGGATGTGGTGGTGGAGTCCACCACCAAATTCTACAAATCCACCAATATTCTCTATCTCTACATCTGCTGCATTATTGTCGGCAGTATCATGAGCATGAACCGCACCGTGCTGATTCAGGGCTTCCTGCGCATCTTCTTCCCGATGCTGTGCGGTGAAATTGTCGGCATGATCGTCGGTATGAGCGTGGGCCTGGCGCTCGGTCTTGAACCGTTCCAGATCTTCTTCTTTATCATACTGCCGATCATGGCGGGCGGCGTGGGCGAAGGCGCGATCCCGCTGTCGATCGGCTATGCGACGTTGCTGCATATGGATCAGGGCGTGGCGCTGGGACGCGTCCTGCCGATGGTGATGCTGGGCGGCCTCACCGCCATTATCATCTCCGGCTGTCTGAACCAACTCGGCAAACGCTATCCGCACCTGACCGGTGAAGGCCAGCTGATGCCAAACCGCGCGAATACCGATGAAACGGCCTCCCAGCCGGCCTTCTCCGGAAAAGTCGACGTTACTACCATCGCTTCCGGCGCGCTGCTGGCGGTACTGCTGTATATGCTGGGGATGCTGGGCCACAAGCTGATTGGTCTGCCTGCACCGGTCGGCATGCTGTTCATGGCGGTGCTGGTGAAACTGTTTAACGGCGTCTCCCCGCGCATCCTTGAAGGTTCTCAGGTGGTCTACAAATTCTTCCAGACTTCTGTGACCTATCCCATCCTGTTTGCCGTTGGCGTCGCGATCACCCCGTGGCACGAACTGGTCGCTGCTTTCACCGTCAGCAACCTGCTGGTGATTATCAGCACCGTCTCTGCGCTGGTGGCGACCGGTTTCTTCGTCGGCAAAAAGATTGGCATGCATCCGATTGATGTCGCCATCGTCTCCTGCTGCCAGAGCGGACAGGGCGGCACCGGTGATGTGGCGATTCTGACCGCCGGCAATCGTATGAGCCTGATGCCATTCGCCCAGATTGCCACTCGTATCGGCGGCGCAATTAATGTCTCGGTCTCGCTGCTGATTCTCGGCAACTTCCTTGTTTAAGTTTTCAGGAAACAACAATGAAACTCGCAAGCTTTATCTATCAGGACATTCGCAGCTTCGGCATCGTCAAAGCCGAAGGGATGATTGATTTAGGTCGTCGTCTTGGCGATCGCTACGGCGACCTCAAGGCGCTGCTGCAGGGTAACGGCCTGGCTGAAGCCAGCCGCTATCTCGACGACGCGGTGGATGTGCCCATGGCGGGCGTGACCTTTTTGCCGGTGATTGAACAGCCGGAAAAGATCCTCTGCGTGGGTATGAACTATGCCGAAAAGCGCAAAGAGTTCGATCAGCACAATCCGGCGCCGACGCTGTTTGTCCGCTTTGCCGATTCTCAGACGGCGCACAACGCGCCGGTGTTGAAACCGCGCCATTCCCGCGAATTTGACTACGAAGGCGAACTGGCGGTGATTATCGGCAAAGGCGGCGAAAACATCCGTCGCGAGGAGGCGCTGCGCCACGTTGCTGGCTACAGCTGCTACATGGATGGATCCGCACGCGACTGGCAGCACAGCTGGTTTACCGCGGGGAAAAACTGGCGGCAGACCGGCGCATTCGGCCCGTGGATGGCGACCGCGGATGAGATCCCGGATCCGCATCAGCTGACGATCCGCACCTGGCTGAACGGCCGGATGGTTCAGGATGACAACACCAGCAGCATGATCCACAAGGTAGCGGAGCTGATCGAGTACATCAGCACCTTCACCCGCTTAAGCCCGGGCGATGTGATCATCACCGGATCGCCGGGTGGAGTGGGGAAAAAGCGGAACCCGCCGCTGTTTATGCAGGAGGGCGATCGCATTGAGGTTGAGATTGAGCATATTGGCCATCTCAGCAATGTGATCATGGAAGCGCCAGCCAGCACGCTGACGACGGCACATTGAGTAAGGCGTGATGATGGACTCGCAACCCGCTATCGACTTTCGCTTCACGGAAGTGGCCCAACATCCGGAACGTCTGAGCCGGATTCGTTACCTGCTGACGGACAGCGGTCTGGGGATGGACAACGATATCACGCTGTTCGTTGAGGCCTGGTCCGGAGAGCAGCTGGTGGGCTGCGCGGGGCTGGCCGCCAACGTTATCAAATGCGTGGCGGTCGATGAGCAGCTGCGCGGTGTGAATCTCAGCGCGCGGCTGCTGGCGGAAGTGGAAAACGTCGCTCTCGCGCGCGGCCATTTTCATCTCTTCCTCTGCACCCGGCCCTGTAACGAGGAGCGCTTTTCCCGCAGCGGCTTCTGGCCTGTCGCCCGCAGTGGCAATAACGCGGTATTGATGGAGAACACGCCGCAGGGCATTACGCGCTACTGCCGTTCGCTGCGCGGTGAGCGCCGGCCCGGCAAGGATATCGGGGCGATTGTCATGAATGCGAATCCGTTCACGCTTGGCCACCGCCATCTGGTGGAACAAGCGGCAGCACGCTGCGACTGGCTGCATCTGTTTGTGGTACGTGAAGACGCCTCATTCTTTCCGTTCGCCGCGCGTCTGGAGATGGTACGGGCCGGAGTGGCGCATCTGGCGAATGTCTCCGTGCACGAGGGCTCGCAGTACATCATCTCGCGCGCCACTTTTCCGGCCTACTTCCTGAAAGAGAGCGGAAAAGTGCAGCAGGCGTGGAGTGAAATCGACGTGCTGATCTTTCGCGACTACATCGCGCCGTCTCTCGGCATTACCCATCGTTTTATCGGCTCCGAGCCGTTTTGCGATATCACCCGTCAGTACAACCAGACGCTGCATGAACTGCTGGCGGGTCGTATCAACGTTGAGGAGATGACCCGTATTAAGGTTGGGGGAAGCGCCATTTCGGCCTCGGAAGTCCGCCGTTTACTTAAGACAGAACAGTATTCTCGTATTCGGGACATTGTCCCGGAATCCACTTTCGCGCATCTCGAAGCGCACTACAGCGCGGAAGTCGCTTAATTATCAGGAAACGATCATGAAAATTGTAAGGGAGGCGCTGGCCGGTACGCAGGAGTCCAGCGACCTGATGGTGAAAATCGCCCCCGCCGACGGCGAGCTGGAGATTGTCATCCACAGTGAAGTGATAAAGCAGTTTGGCGAGCAGATTCGTCAGGTGGTTGAGGAAACGCTGCACGCGATGGCGGTGCGGCAGGGGTTGATTATCATCGAAGACAAAGGCGCGCTGGATTGCGTCATTCGCGCGCGCCTGCAAAGCGCGGTGCTGCGCGCTGCCGATGAACCGCATATCGACTGGAGGACGCTGTGATGAACAGGCTCCGTCGTAGCATGTTATTCCTGCCGGGCGCTAACGCAGCGATGCTCTCTACCGCCTTTATCTACCGTCCCGATTCGATCATGTTCGATCTTGAGGACGCGGTGGCGCTGCGCGAGAAAGACAGCGCGCGCCTGCTGGTCTGGCATGCGCTCCAGCACCCGATGTATCAGGATATCGAAACCGTGGTGCGCATTAACCCGCTGAGCACGCCGTTTGGCTTGCTGGATCTGGAAGCCGCCGTGCGAGCTGGCGTGGACGTGATCCGATTGCCGAAAACCGATACTCCGGAAGATATCGACGAACTGGAAAGCCACCTGGTGCGCATCGAGCGCGACTGCGGGCGTGAAGTGGGGTCCACCCGCATCATGGCGGCGATTGAGTCGGCCGTTGGCGTCATTAACGCCGTGGCTATTGCTCGCCGTTCCCCGCGGCTGATTGGGATTGCGCTGGCGGCCTTTGATTATGTGATGGATATGCAGACCGAGCGCAGCGACGGTACCGAACTGTTCTACGCCCGCTGTGCGGTACTGCATGCCGCGCGGGCAGCCGGCATCGATGCCTTCGACGTGGTGTGGTCAGACGTGAACGACGAAGCCGGATTCCTGCGCGAAGTCGAGTTGATTCGCAAAATGGGCTTTAACGGCAAATCGTTGATTAACCCGCGTCAGATTGACCTGCTGCACAATGCGTATGCGCCAACCCGGCAGGAGGTTGAACACGCGCAGTTAGTGATTGAGGCCGCGCAGGAGGGGGAACGCAATGGCCTGGGCGTGGTCTCGCTCAACGGCAAAATGGTCGACGCCCCGATTATTAACCACGCACAGAGAGTGCTGGAACGCGCGGCCGCCTCCGGCGTACGCCGTTAAGGATAAAACAATGAACCAGACAGAACTTCTCCATGCGACCTTCCTCCATCTGCGGGATTTAAAACCGTTTGATTCTGCCCTCAGCGCGACGCCCTGGCTGGCCGACGTAGAGGAAAAGCATCGCCGTAAGCTGTGTGAATCCCTCGAGGAGGCGGTGGTGCGCAGCGGCCTGCAGGACGGAATGACTATCTCCTTTCACCATGCCTTCCGTGAAGGCGATCGGGTGATTAACAGCGTGGTGGCGAAGCTGGCGCAAATGGGTTTTAAAGGCCTGACGTTGGCTTCCAGCTCCTTGATGACCTGCAACGATGCTCTTATCGAACATATCCAGAGCGGGGTGATTCGTCGCATTTATACCTCAGGGATGCGCGGGAAACTGGCGGAGGCTATCTCCCACGGAGTGATGGATGAGCCGGTGCAGATCCATTCCCACGGCGGGCGAGTGAAATTATTACAGGATGGCGAGCTGAACATTGACGTCGCGTTTCTCGGTGTGCCGTGCAGCGATGAGTTCGGCAATGCCAACGGCACCCACGGGCGCTCCTGCTGCGGTTCGCTCGGCTATGCGATGGTCGATGCGCACTTTGCCCGACGGGTGGTGCTGCTGACTGAAGAACTGGTGCCTTTCCCCAATATGCCCGCGAGCCTGATGCAGGATCAGGTGGATTACATCGTGCAGGTGGATAGCGTGGGCGACCCGGCGAAGATCAGCGTCGGCGCGGCGCGCGTCACCAGTAACCCGCGTGAACTGATGATCGCCCGCTATGCGGCAGATGTGATTGAGCACTCCGGGTACTTCAGGGACGGTTTTTCGATGCAGACCGGCTCCGGTGCGGCGGCCACCGCCTGCACCCGCTTTATGGAAGAGAAGATGGAGCGTAGCGGCGTGAAAGCCCGTTTTGCGCTGGGGGGAATTACCGGCAGTCTGGTGGATCTGCATGAGAAAGGACTGATTGAAAAGCTGCTCGATACGCAGTGCTTCGACGGTCAGGCGGCCGCTTCGCTGGCGCGCAACCCTCATCATGTGGAGATCTCCACCAACGTCTATGCCAACCCGGGCAGCAAGGCGGCGAGCTGTGACCAGCTCGACGTGGCTATTCTCAGCGCGCTGGAAATCGACGTCGATTTCAACGTTAACGTGATTACTGGTTCCGACGGCGTCATGCGCGGGGCGTCCGGCGGTCACTGTGATGTGGCGGCAGCGGCAAACCTGACTATTGTCGTCGCCCCGCTGCTGCGTAGCCGCATTCCCACGGTAGTGAAGCGGGTGACGACGCGACTGACGCCGGGAGAAAGCATCGATGTCCTGGTCACTGACCACGGCATTGCGGTGAATCCGGCACGACCGGAGATCCGCGCGCGCCTGATTGCCGCCGGGATGAACATCGTCGATATCGACGCGCTGTACGCGCGGGCTATCTCGCTCTGCGGGGTCCCCAGACCCATTGAATTCACGGACAAAATCGTCGGCGTCATTCGCTACCGCGACGGGCGGGTGATTGATACCGTGCGCCAGGTTAAGGAGTAGCAACATGACCACTGTGACACCCGTGGAGGCGGGTGTCAGCCTGGAGGCGTGGCTGGCGGCGAAAGAGTGCCGCGCGGCGCGCCAGGCTGACTGGCTAAGACGTTATCAACAGCCGATTATTTCGCTGACCCTGGTGACGCCGGGGACGGTAAAAAATAGTCTCCGCTACCGCAATACGATGGGCGTGGCGCTCCAGATGTGCGACCAGCTGCTGTGGGAGAACCGCTGGCCGGTGCGGGATCGCCAGGTGCTGTGGCTCCCGACGGGGCCTGAGGCGATGTGGTCCGTGGCGCATAATGCGCCGGAGATCAAGGCCCACTGCGTGGCGCTGGAGCAGAGTCATCCGCTCGGTAGGCTGTGGGATCTGGATGTGATCTGCCCGCAGGATGGCCACGTTGGCCGTCTGTCGCTGGGGCTGCACATGCGCCGCTGCCTGGTGTGCGATGAGCCGGCGCATGTCTGCTCTCGCTCGCGCAAGCATCCGGTCGGACAGGTGGTGGGAGGCGTGGAGAAGATTATCAATGACTGGTTTGCCCGCGACTAAATTTTGCGCCATTGAGGTCCCTCGTCTGGCGGAAGAGGCCCTGTGGCATGAGCTGGAGCTGACCCCCAAGCCGGGGCTGGTGGACCGACTCAACAATGGGGCTCATCATGATATGGACCACGCTCTGTTTGTCCGCAGTATTACTGCGATTACGCCGTGGCTCTCCCGCTTTACCGAGCTGGGGAGTGACTACGCAGACCAGCCGGCAGGCGAGCAGCTGCGCCTGCTACGCCCGATGGGCATTGCCTGCGAGCAGGCAATGTATGCCGCAACCGGCGGCGTGAATACTCATAAAGGGGGAATATTTTCTCTCGGGCTGCTCTGTTTTGCCGCCGGAAGAGTGCGGGAGGTGACCGCGTCAAGCCTCTGTAGCGAAGTGAGGATTCTGTGCCGGGGGCTGGTGGCGCGTGAGCTGGCTGGCCGCAGTGCGGCAGTAACCGCAGGCGAACGTCAGTTTCAGCAGCTGGGTTTAACCGGCGCACGCGGTGAGGCGGAAAGTGGTTTTGCGACGGTACGTCGCGTCTTGCCCCTGTGGAACGGCCGCCAGCTGCATGATTTGCTCCTGCGCCTGATGGCGGTGAATCCGGACAGTAATCTGGTGTCGCGCGGCGGTATTCACGGGCTGCGATATGTACAGAGCTATGCGCAAACGCTGCTGGCGAACGGCTGGGATCGTCGGCGCTTACTGGAGATGGACAGAGCGCTGATAAGGCGTCATTTAAGCCCGGGTGGGAGTGCGGATTTACTGTCGGTGGCGTGGGTTTTAGCGAAGTGCGGCTGATGTCCCTCCCCCCGAAGAGCAGGGGGAGGAGGCAATCGGTTAATGCGCGGCGGTAGTCTGCGCGCCGGCCGGTACACGCACGTGTTTGTATTTAAACAGCGCGATGAAGGCGATGGCCAGAACCAGCGAGTAGGCGGCAAAGATCAGCCAGACAGGCTGCCAGTCGGTGATGCCGTTGGTGGTATACATCTCCACCACTTTCCCGCTCACCACGCCGCCGAGGATACAGCCGAAGCCGTTGGTCATCATCAGGAACATCCCCTGGGCGCTGGCGCGGATTTCAGGTCTCACCTCTTTCTCAACAAACACCGAGCCGGAGATGTTGAAGAAGTCGAAGGCGCAGCCGTAAACAATCATCGACAGAACCAGCAGCACGGTGCCGAACGGGGTCGGATCGCCATAGGCGAAGAGACCGAAGCGCAGCATCCAGGCGAAGATACTGATAATCATCACGTTCTTGATGCCATAGCGGCTCAGGAAGAACGGAATGGTCAGAATGAACAGGGTTTCGGAGATCTGGGAAATCGACATCATCACCGACGCGTGCTCAACGATAAAGCTCCCGGAGAACAGCGGGTTATTATCGAAGCTGTGCAGGAAGGTATTCCCGAACATGTTGGTGATTTGCAGCTCTGCGCCTAACAGCATGGAGAAAATAAAGAAAATCGCCATCCGCTTGTTTTTAAACAGGGCAAAGGCGTCGAGGCCAAGCATGCTGCTCCAGCTCTGGTTTTTCTGCTGATTGGAGACCGGAACGTGCGGCAGCGTCAGGGTGAACAGCGCGAGGACAACGGAAAGCACCGCACCGATGTAGAGCTGCATGTGGCTCAGTTCGAAGCCCGCGAAGCTGACGCCCCACATTGCCATGATAAAGCCGATGGTGCCCCAGATACGAATCGGTGGGAAATCCGTCACAATATCCAGACCGGCGGATTTCAGTCGGTAGTAGGAAATCGTGTTGATTAAGCCCAACGTTGGCATATAGGCCAGCGAGTTAAGCAGAATCACAAAGAACATCTCCCCAGGCGTGGTGACCTGGGCCGCCATAAACAGCGTACCCGCCCCCACCAGATGGCACAGCGCGTAAACCCACTTCGCGCTGATCCACTTATCCGCCACGATACCCAGCAGCGTTGGCATCAGAACCGCCGCAATGCCGAGCGAGCTGTAAACGGCGCCGATAGACGCACCGTCGAACTTGAGCGTCACAAACATATAGGAGCCAAGTGTAGTCAGCCAACTACCCCACAGGCAGAACTGCAGAAACGACAATATTTTAAGCTGCAGCTTAAGGTTCATGTTATTTTCCTCACGAGTAAGCGGGGGATGTGTTGTGATAATTACATTCAGGGTTTCAATTTGATGAAATTCTATCAGTTAACGCCGCGATGTTTTGTTACCTTCCGCAAAAAAATGCAATCCCCATTAATTTGCAGATTAGATTGTGATGCAAATAACATTTTCCTATGGGAAAGGCGAGGTGAAGCGGGAAAAACCGCCCCTCTCACGTCAGGGAAGGGGCGGGTGAGGAGATAACCTTATTTCCGGCGGTAGGACTTCTGCGCCGTATTCACCTTATAAAGATAGCGGCGCGATTCCGCCGACGGGTGACGGTTGGTGAGGGTGGAATAGACATCCCCCGGCGTCATGCTGTTGATAATATTGGCCGCCTGGACCTTATCGCTGGAGAAGACGCGCAATACGCTGCCGGCACCGCCGTTATATGCGGTGATCACGGCATAGCGGCGCGAGGTCGGGTTATCGATACCTGACAGGTACACATTATTCAGCATCGCCAGATAGGCGGTGCCGGTATCAATATTATTCGCCGGATCGAACAGATAGCTGCGGCTTGGCAGTCCCGATTTCCCCTGCGCCCGGAAGACATCTTTCCCGGCGCTGTGCTGCACAACCTGCATCAGACCCAGCGCATCAGCATGGCTCACGGCGTACGGGTTGAAAGAGGATTCGGTCTGCATAATCGCCAGAATCAGCGACTCATCGACGCCATACTTCCGCGCCGACTGGCGAACGTACCCGATGTACTTATGCGCACGTTTGTCGAGGTGGTTCGGCACCAGATTAATGGTGATGCTGTAGATCATCCGCAGGCCGTTGCTGCGGCTTTTCAGCCGCGTTTGCAGCAGATAATCGGCATAGCGCGAGGCTCGCCACTCCCAGCGAATCGGATCGCCGTGGTTATCCACCACCTGGCCGTACAGGAACGGCTCTTTCGAGATCTGGATATCATCGGCATCGGAATAGAGGTCGATTGACCCCGGATCGTCGCCCATCAGTAGCGTCTTAATGATGGTCTGACGTAAACGGCCGGTCGGATCGGTACCGGCGATGGTCTCGACGGTGATGGTGCCCTCATCAAAGTTGATGTGGCTACGGGTCTGATACTGATCGGTGTACTTAACGTAGTCTTTCGGCCCGGCGAGCAGAACTTCGTTATAACCCCAAATATTTTCGATGTTATGGGCGAACTGACCCATCAGAATATCGAAGCCGTTGGTGTCCTTAACCCAGGCTTCGTTATACCCATCGCCCTTTTTATTTGAGCTGGAACACGAAACGAGCAAAGGCGCAATGAGCGCTAGCGCTAAATATTTTTTCATCATTCCGGGAGTGTGCGTTGTGTTTGTTGTGCTTAAGAGTCAGAGGACTCTTACTTTTTTTCAGGCGGCGTGTAGCCTTCAATGTGCACATCTTTCCCTTCAAACAGGAACTGGATCATCTCCTGTTCCAGCAGCTTGCGATGCTCCACGTTCATCATGTTGAGCTTTTGCTCGTTGATTAACATGGTTTGCTTATGCTGCCACTGGGCCCACGCCTCTTTCGAAATCTCGTTATAGATGCGTTTGCCTAACTCACCCGGATACAGCTGGAAATCCTGGCCATCCGCTTCACGCTGCAGGAAAGTACAAAAAATCGTTCTGCTCATTAGTCATCCTCTTTATTCGCCAGAAAGCTATGCAAGAGCCCCGGCCTTCAACTGTTGCAACAAGCGCTCCACGGGAGCCGCCAGTCCAACCGACGGCGGCTGCGCTAAGTTATACCAGAGTGTGCTGCCTTCATCCATGCATGCGCCAGATGAATCTATGCTAAGCCACATCGGCACAATATCCAGATGGAAATGGCTGAAAGTGTGGCGGAACGCGGTCAGCTGCGTCAGATTATCATCCTTTATCCCACGCTCAGCCAGCCATTCGCGGAGCGCGGCCTCCTCTTCAAACTGCGGAAAACAGAATAATCCGCCCCATAAGCCGACCGGCGGACGCTGGGAAAGTAACACCGCGTTGCCATGCTGCATCAGCAGGAAATAGCCCGTCCGCTCCGGAATGGTCTGCTTCGGTTTTTTGCCAGGATATTGTGCCCATGAATGGTTTGCGTAAGCGATGCAGCCGTTACTTAACGGACAGATCTCGCATTTGGGTTTTGTACGGGTGCAGACTATCGCCCCGAGATCCATCATCGCCTGGTTAAAGCGCTCGACCCCTTTTGCCGGGGTGACCTCTTCGCTGATCTGCCATAATCGTTTCTCAACCTCTTTTTTCCCCGGCCAGCCGTTGACCGCATAGCAGCGGGCCAGCACGCGCTTCACGTTGCCATCGAGAATGGGGTAATGCTTGCCAAGGGAGAGGGATAAAATCGCGCCGGCCGTGGAGCGTCCGACGCCGGGTAGCGCCGCCACTTCGTCAAAGGTTTGCGGGAATTCGCCGCGGTGCAGGCTCGCCACCTGCTGCGCCGCCTTATGTAAATTACGCGCGCGGGCGTAATAGCCCAGGCCGGTCCACAGATGCAGCACTTCATCCAGCGGCGCCTCGGCCAGATCGATAACCGTCGGGAAGCGCGCCATAAAGCGTTCAAAATAGGGAATAACCGTGGCGACCTGCGTTTGTTGCAACATCACCTCGGAGAGCCATACTTTGTAAGGCGTTTTACCCATTTGCCATGGCAGGGTTTTACGCCCGTATTTGTCGTACCAGTCCAGCACCTGGGCTGAAAATTGCGCGGCGAGAAAAGTCAAAGCTACAGCTCCGGAATCGCGATATCAGGGTGGCAGATTGCAGCATAAGGGCGACAGGCTGTAAACCCTTGCATCCGTCGGGTAACTTTGGATAATGCCCGTTTTCCGCACACTCTCACAAGCAGACCTAACTTTTATGAAAAACGACGTCATATCTCCGGAATTCGATGAAAACGGCCGCCCGCTGCGCCGTATTCGTAGCTTCGTCCGCCGCCAGGGCCGCCTGACCAAAGGGCAGCAGCATGCGCTGGATAACATTTGGCCGGTGATGGGCGTTGAGTTCAACGATGCGCCGCTCGATTTTGCCGCGCTGTTTGGCCGCAACGCGCCGACGACGCTGGAGATCGGATTCGGCATGGGCGCTTCGCTGGTGGCGATGGCGAAAGCGAAGCCTGAGCAGAATTTCCTCGGTATCGAAGTTCACTCACCGGGCGTCGGTGCCTGCCTGGCCTCCGCCGAAGAAGAGGGTGTACACAACCTGCGCGTGATGTGTCACGATGCGGTCGAGGTGCTCCACACCATGATTCCGGATAATTCCCTCAATATGGTGCAGCTGTTTTTCCCTGACCCGTGGCATAAAGCGCGTCATAATAAACGCCGTATCGTACAGGCGCCTTTTGCTGAGCTGGTGAAAAGCAAGCTTAAACTGGGCGGCGTCTTCCACATGGCGACCGACTGGGAGCCGTATGCCGAGCATATGCTGGAAGTGATGTCATCGCTGGAAGGGTATCGTAACCTGTCAGAAAGCAACGATTATGTACCGCGCCCGGAATCGCGTCCGGTAACCAAATTTGAACAGCGTGGCCATCGTCTTGGCCACGGCGTATGGGACTTAATGTTCGAGAGGGTGAAATAATGGCAAAGAATCGTAGCCGTCGTCTGCGTAAAAAAATGCATATCGACGAGTTTCAGGAAATCGGTTTTTCCGTCGCATGGCGTTTTCCGGAAGGGAGCACCGAAGAGCATATCGATCGCACCGTGAATGACCTGATTGAAGAAGTGATCGAGCCGAACAAACTGGCGTTTGACGGCAGCGGTTACCTCTCCTGGGAAGGGCTGATCTGTCTGCAGGAAATCGGGAAATGTACCGAAGAGCATCAGGCTATCGTGCGTAAGTGGCTGGAAGAACGCGGGCTTGCCGATGTGCGCACCAGCGAACTTTTTGACGTCTGGTGGGACTAAGTTTGACAAGGGTCGGCAATTGCCGACCCGTTTTGTCTTAAGGGAGTTTTATGATGCGCAAAACGCTGCTGGCGGTGGCGCTGTCCGTTACCGCTCTGTCCGCGCACGCGGACTACCAATGTAGCGTCACGCCGCGTGACGACGTGATCCTCAGCCCGCATCAGGTGCAGGTAACAGGGGAGAACGGCGATCTGGTGATTAAACCGGACGGCAATCTGACCTATAACGGAAAACAGTATTCTCTGACTGCGGCCCAGCGTGAACAGGCCCAGGATTATCAGGCCGGCTTGCGCAGCAGCCTGCCATGGATTGATGACGGCGCGCGTACGCGAGTCGAAAAAGGGCGTCAGGCGCTGGATAAAATTATTACCGAGCAGGTTGGCGCCAGCAGCAGTATGCATGGTCGTCTGACCAAACTTGACGCGCAGCTGAAAACCCAGATGAACCGCATTATTGAACGTCGCAGCGACGGCCTGACTTTCCATTACAAAGCGATCGATCAGGTGCGCGCCGACGGCCAGCAGCTGGTTAATCAGGCGATGGGCGGCATTCTGCAGGACAGTATCAACGAGATGGGCGCGAAGGCGGTCCTGAAAGGCGGTGGCAATCCGCTGCAGGGGATCCTCGGCAGCCTCGGCGGCCTGCAAACCGCGATTCAGGAAGAGTGGAAAAACCAGGAAGCGGATTTCCAGAAATTTGGTAAAGACGTTTGTAGCCGGGTCGTCTCCCTTGAAGACAGCCGCAAAGCGCTGGTGAGTTCCCTGAAATAACGCTCTCTGCGGTGTGCCGCGGCCTTCACCGGGGCACACCGCGTTCAACCTTCTCAGGCACGTCCGTGCGAAACGCGGGAACGGCGGGCCAGCGAGTCAATAATCACCGCAATCGCCAGCACGCAGCCGGTAATGATGTAGCGTAGCGATGACGGCAAATTCAACAGCGTCAAACCATTCGAAATCGACTGAATCACGATGATCCCCAGCAGAGCGGACCAGGCGCTTCCGCGCCCGCCGAACAGACTGGTACCGCCGATGACCGCCGCCGCAATGGCGTTCAGGTTCACGTCACCGGTCCCGGCCTGCTGGCTCGCCGAGGCCAGTCGGGAAGCGGCCAGAATGCCGCCAAAGGTGGCGAGCGTGCTGCAGAGTACAAAAGCGCTGACGTAAATAGCCCGCACGTTGATCCCTGAACGACGTGCGGCTTCGCGGTTGCCGCCGACGGCAAACATAGATCGCCCCCATTGAGTCCGCTTGAGCGCATAGTTGAGCATCATCACGAAGGCGACGAACAGGCCGAAAATCCACGGTACGCCGCGCCCGAGATTAAGATAGAACACGGCGGCTTCAAAGATGACCGTAAGCAGAATCGCGCGCAACAACAGTGAGCTGACGGCTTCCGCCGACAGGTTCGCTGCCAGGCGGCGCGTACGCGTTTTGAGGCCAAATATCAGAATCGCCAGCCCGGGCAGCAGCGCCATAAGATGAGAGAACCAGCCCGGCATCACCAGCAGCTGGCCAAAGCGCACCAGCGGAGAGGCGTAGGGCAGGTTAATGCTGCCGCTGGGCCCGAGGATATACAGCTGTAGCCCGAGCAGGGCCAGCAGGCCGGCGAGCGTCGCGACGAAGCTTGGCATGCCGACGCGGTTATACAGCAGAGCGTAAAGCAGCCCGACGGCGATACCGCACAGCAGCGCAACGGCAATCGCTGCGGCAACCGGCCAGCCGGCATTAACCCACAGCACGCCAACAATCGCCGAAGAGAGTCCGCTCATTGAGCCCACCGAAAGATCGATTTCGCCGAGCATCAGTACGCAGACGATCCCCAGTGAGATAAACCCAACGGTAGCACAGTCAAAAAGCAGGTTAACCAGGTTATTGGGTGCGATATAGACCGGGTTGAGCCAGGTGAAAACCAGGGAGATCACGATCAGCCCGGCGATGACCGGCGCGGTCCCCAGATCGCCGGTTTTGATACGATTGAACTGCGCACGTACCACGCCGAACAGGCCGTCGTTGTGCTGGACGCGCTCATCGCTGCGATCCAGAGCGGGGCGGGATGCTGTCTTGCTGTTCATAAAATTAAATCACTCCGGAAGCGCTAGACTGTGATTTTCGTTCGACGCGACGTGAAACGGCGTTCTCTGTTGCGCCGGTAATGGCCGCCACCAGATCCTGATTTGAGGCGTCGGGGGTAAAGATGCCTTTATTGCGCCCGAGCCGCAGCACCACGATGCGATCGGCCACCGCACGGACGTCTTCCATGTTGTGGCTGATGATAATGACGCCGAGGCCGCGCTCGCGAACGCGCTCAATCAAATTGAGCACTTCCGCCGTCTGGGCCACGCCGAGCGCGGCGGTGGGCTCATCAAGCATGATGATTTTGGGGTTCATCAGCAGCGAACGCGCGATCGCCACCGTCTGGCGCTGGCCACCGGAAAGCGAGGCAATCGGCTCGCGCACCGACGGGATTCTGGCCGCCAGCTCCTGCAATAGCGTCCAGGCCCGCACCTCCATCGCCACTTCGTCCAGCTGCAGCGGCGAAATTTCGTGGCCTAAAAACAGGTTCGCGACGACGTCGAGATTTTCGCACAGCGCTAAATCCTGAAAGACCGTGGCGATACCGTACTCCAGCGCCTTGCCCGGACTGTCGAGAGTGATGGCTTTACCGTCAAACTCAATAGTGCCGGTCGTGGGCTGGTGTACGCCGGCGAGAATTTTCACCAGCGTGGATTTTCCCGCGCCGTTATCGCCCACCAGGGCGACCACTTCGCCGGCATGAACCTCCAGCTCGATATCCGTCAGAGCGGAGACCGCGCCGAAGTGTTTGGAGACATGACTCAGTTTTAAAATAGGTTGCCTGGTGTTGGCGACGATGTCTTGTTGTTGCGACATAAAAAAGACCTCAATGATGGCGAAACTACGCCCGTCGGCGACGACGGACGCAGGGGCAGCATTACTTCTCAATACCTAATTTCTGGCAGGCTGCGGTGTAATCACCGGTACACACCTGCGCGTAGGTCTGGATCTTTTTATCGAAAATTTCCGCTTTGATATTTTTGGCGGTGATGACTGCCGGGGTAAACAGCTGAGAAGGCGTGTTGTACAGCGTGGTGCTCGCCTGCGGTTTCTTACCCTGAATGAGTTCTACGGCCACTTTCGCCGCGGCCGCGGCAACGATTTCTGACGGTTTGGAGATGGTGTTGTACTGGTCGCCAGCGATGATGAGCTGCAGCGCGGCAATCGTCGCGTCGTTCCCGGTGACCGGCGGAACCGGCTGTACGCCGGCGGCTTTAAAAGCGGCAATGGCGCCGCCGCCGGTGCCGTCATTGGCCGCGACGACGCCTTTAATTTTGTCCCCGAAGCGGGTGATCTGCCCGGCGGCCCACTCCTGCGCTTTTGGCGGCGCCCATTCCGGAGTATCAAACTCCGCGAGGGTGGTGTAACCCGACGCTTTCAGCCCACGATGAATACCATCGCGGATAAGCCCTGCGGCGGCATCGGTCGGCGAGCCATTAATCTGCAGGACGCCGGCCCCTTTTGGCACGCCGCTCTCTTGCAGATGATTAACCAACGATTGTGAAATCGCATAGCCGATACCTTCGTTATCAAACGAGACGTAAAAATCGGCAGGCTTGTCGGGGATCGGGCGATCGTAAGCGATCACTTTAACATCCTGAGCCTGGGCATTTTCGACCAGGGCGGCGGCCGCGGAGGAGTCAACCGGATCGAGAACGATAATCTTCGCTCCCTGGGCAATGACCGAATTGAACTGCTGCTGTTGCAGCGTCGCGCTGGCGTTAGCGTTTTGATAAATGACCTTACACTCTGCGCACAGTTTGCTCATTTCCGCTTTGAAACCGGGGAAATCATGCTGCTCATAACGCGTGGAGGCCTGGTCGGGCATGAGAAATGCCACGGTGGCGGATTCGGCCGCTTGTGCCGACGCGGAAATACCGCCGGATATTGTTGCGAGTGCGATAAAAATATTACGGTAATTCATTATATTACCCTCTTTTTTATGTGCTTGAGCCCGCCAGCCTGAGCCGACGTCATAAAGACTTTTTTAATAAGAGTTACCAATAATTCACATGTAGGATACTTCGGTTTTACATTTGCTCAACCGATGAAGCAGGATTACCACCGCACTAAAACGGAGTCAAGAAATGGAAAAAAGTCGATGCGGATTTGTGATTGGCTGCAAAGAATTGCATAAAAAGCGATCGGGTAATTTGACCGGCTCGGGAACAAAAAACGGACGGAGAAGTGAGGGAGAAAAGAACAACAACGGGCGGTCAAGGACCGCCCGGGGGGATTACTCTTCGCTGAGAAACAGCTCCAGCAGCGAGTTTAAAAACAGCTTACCGTGCTCGGTTATCTGCCAGCAGTGCTCATCTTCAGCCAGGTAGCCCTGGGCGATGGCGGCATCAATTTGCGGCCGGATCACGCGTTCTTCCAGACCGGTGTAGCGGCTGAATTCACTGCGCGGTGCCGCCTCCAGCAGACGGAAGCGGTTCATAAAGAACTCGAAGGGTTTGTCGGCGGCTGCCACGTCATGCTGGCGTTCGAGGTAGCGGCCTTCCATGTAGCCCCGCGGATGGCGCGTTTTTGCCGTACGCAGAATGCGCCCGTCCGGGAAGGTGATTTTCCCGTGCGCGCCGCAGCCGATGCCAAGGTAGTCGCCAAAGCGCCAGTAGTTCAGGTTGTGCTGACACTGATAACCCGGTTTGGCATAGGCCGAGGTCTCATACTGCTGATAACCTGCCGCCGTGAGCAGACGATGTCCCTGCTCAAAGATATCCCACAGGGCGTCGTCATCCGGCAGTACCGGCGGACGGGAGCCAAACAGGGTATTTGGCTCAATGGTCAGTTGATACCAGGAGAGATGCGGCGGATTAAGGTCGATGGCCTGACGCAGATCGTCCAGCGCCTCTTCCAGCGACTGATCCGGCAGGCCGTGCATCAGGTCAAGATTGAAGCTGCGTAGCCCGAGACCGCTGGCCAGGTGCGCCGCCCGTTTCGCCTCTGCGGGGCCGTGAATACGGCCCAGGCGCTGCAGTTTAGGTTCGCTAAAGCTTTGCACGCCGATGGAGATGCGGTTCACGCCTGCACGCTGGTACTCCACGAAGCGATCGGCTTCCACGGTGCCTGGGTTGGCTTCCATGGTGATCTCCGCACCCGCGGCCAGCGGCAGGCAGTCGCGCACGCCGTCGAGCAGAGTTTGCATGGCCGGCCCGGAGAGCAGGCTCGGCGTCCCCCCGCCAATGAAAATCGTGCCGATTTCACGTCCCTGGGCATAGGCTGCATCGGCCCGCAGGTCGGTCAGCAGATGCTGCACATAATCATCGTGCGGCACCTCGCCCTTTAGCGCATGCGAGTTGAAGTCGCAGTACGGACATTTCTGCACACACCATGGGATATGAATATACAGGCTCAGAGGCGGCAAATTAGCCATTACGTAACGCTTCCAGTAACAGTTTCAACGCGCGCCCGCGATGGGAAATCGCGCTTTTTTCTTCACGGCTGAGTTCCGCCGCGGTCTTGCCCTCGGTCGGAACAAAGAAGATCGGGTCATAGCCGAAGCCACCGCTGCCCGCCGCCTGCCGGGTAATGACCCCAGGCCAGCTGCCGTGACAAACAACCGGCGTCGGGTCGGCCGCATGTCGCAGATAGACCAGCACGCAGTGGAATTGTGCCTGACGCTGGTCGTCCGGGACGTCCTTCAGGGCAGCGAGCAGTTTTTCCAGGTTCTGCTGGTCGGTAGCGTCTTCTCCGGAGTAACGCGCTGAATAGATTCCCGGCGCGCCGCCCAGCGCGTCTACCGCAATACCGGAATCGTCGGCAATCGCCGGTAAGCCGGTTATCTGTGCGGCATGGCGGGCTTTCAGAATCGCATTTTCGATAAAGGTCAGTCCGGTTTCCTCGGCGGAATCCACGCCCAGCTCGGTTTGAGCAACGATATCCAGTCCAAAATCTTCCAGCAGCGAGGCCAGCTCGCGAACCTTCCCGGCGTTACCGGTGGCGAGAACAACTTTTTGCATCATTAATCCTGTCTATTTTGTCAGTGCCGCGACCGCAGTCGGGATCTGTTGCGGGTTGATGATTTTTATCTGTTTGTGGCGACCAAGCTCCCCTTTTTCAAGCAGAACCTGGCTTTTCGCGACACGAAACTGTTTGGCGAGGAATTTAACCAGATGGGCGTTAGCCTGGCCATCTACGGGGGGAGCGGTAATGGCGACTTTCAGTTCGTCGCCATGTAAACCAACGATGCTATCACGGCTGGCCTTGGGCTGAATATACAGCCGCAACACCAGCCCGTCAGCGCAGACTTCGACGGCACTCATAGCGCCATCCACAGCCCCGGAAGCAGAACGTTACCCGTCGCCTGCAGCAGTTCGGCGATGCCCATATTGACCACGTACAGCAGCAGCACCAGCACCATCGGCGAAAAGTCGATACCGCCCATTGACGGCAGCATTTTGCGGATAGGGCGCAGCAGCGGGTCGGCCAGCTGCATCAGAACGAACTCCACCGGACTACGGCCCTGGCTTACCCAGCTCATGATCGCCATCAGCAGCAGTACCCAGAATATCAGCAGGCCGACGGTCTTAATCAGAATCAGCAGCGCGGAGATCCAGATAATTGGCTGGAAGGTGACCACCATGAACAGCACGATGGCTTTCACAACGCAGAGAATAAAGGCGATCAGCAGCGAGGAGCTGTCGATGGGGCCCATGGCCGGGATAATGCGTCGCAGCGGCCCGACGACAGGCTGGGTGACCTTAACGACAAACTGCGAAAACGGGTTGTAAAAATCGCAGCGTGCCCACTGCATCCAGACGCGTAGCAACATGATCATGGTGTAGAGTTCAATGACCGTTGCCAGCAGGAAAGTCAACGTCTTCATGGCGTTCCTCAGATTCCTTAATTTTTGCTGTAGTCGCGCGCACCGAAAATTGCGGTACCGATGCGCACCATCGTGCTTCCCGCCGCGATTGCGGCTTCCATATCATCCGACATGCCCAAAGACAACGTATCGACCGTAGGGTATTGCGTTTTCAATCGCGCAAATGCTACCGCCATTTGTTGGGCCACGGCAAACTGCCTTACATATTCTGACTCAGGTGCCGGAATTGCCATTAACCCGCGTAGACGCAGGTTGGGCAGGGCGGCAATCTCCGCTGCCAGTCCATCCAGCGCATCAAGCAGAATGCCCGACTTGCTCTGTTCGTCACTAATGTTTATTTGAATCAAGACATTAAGCGGCGGAAGGTGCGAAGGGCGCTGCTCGCTAAGCCGCGTGGCGATTTTCAGACGATCGACGGTGTGGCACCAGTCAAAGTGTTCCGCCACCAGACGACTTTTGTTGGACTGCAGCGGCCCGATAAAGTGCCACTGCAGCGAAGAGGCGCCTGCTTCCTGGAAGTTGCGGATTTTTTCCACCCCTTCCTGGACGTAGTTTTCGCCAAAGGCCACCTGGCCTGCGGCTATCGCTTCTTCAATGGCACTCGCAGGTTTAGTTTTACTCACTGCAAGCAATGTAATTTCTTCTGGAGCGCGGCCGCAGCGTGCGGCAGCGTCTGAGATTTTGTCCCGGACCTGTGCCAGGTTATGCGCAATATCGTTCATATTCCGAGGATGTGTTATGGAGCTGGAAGAAATCGTGGCCCTTAGTGTAAAGCATAATGTCTCCGATCTACACCTGTGCAATACCTCGGCAGCGCGCTGGCGTCGGCAGGGAAAGCTTGAGCCGGCGCCATTTCACACGCCGGATATTGTGAAATGGCTTGACAGGTGGCTCGATGAGAAACAGCGCGCGCACTGGCGGGCCAACGGACAGGTGGATTTTGCTTTAGCCCCCGTCGGCGTCCCGCGCCTTCGCGCCAGCGCATTTTCTCACGCCCGGGGTATTTCATTAGCGCTACGTCTGTTGCCGGAAAGCTGCCCCCGGATTGAGGCGCTGCGTGTACCGGCGGCGCTGACGGAACTGCTGAATGAAGAAAGCGGTTTGATTCTGGTGACCGGCGCCACCGGCAGCGGTAAGTCGACCACCCTCGCGGCGATGGTCAACCATCTCAACCAGCAGCGTGAAGGGCATATTCTGACGCTGGAAGATCCGGTGGAGTTTGTCCATCACAGCGAGCGATGCCTGATTCAACAACGTGAAATCGGACGTGACTGCCCCTCTTTTTCCTCGGCGCTGAAGGGGGCGCTGCGCCAGGATCCCGATGTGATTCTGTTGGGTGAGCTGCGCGACAACGAAACGATCCGCCTGGCGCTGACCGCCGCGGAGACCGGACATCTGGTGATGGCCACGCTGCATACCCGAGGTGCGGCACAGGCGATTGAGCGTCTGGTGGATGTCTTCCCCGCGCAGGAAAAAGAACAAATACGCAGCCAGCTAGCGGGAAGTTTATGTGCGGTGCTGGCACAAAAATTATTGCCGACAGCGTCAGAGGGAAGAGTTGCGCTATATGAGCTTTTGGTGAATACCCCAGCGGTAGCGAATTTGATCCGCGAGGGGAAAACTCATCAATTGCCGGGGATTATGCAAACCGGTCAACAAGCCGGAATGCTGACTTTTACGCAAAGTTTTCAACAACGTGTGGCAGCGGGCCTGTTATAAGCGCTGTTTTAATATTCAGTTGTCATGCCAGTGTGTTGTTATCGTAATGTTTTATTAATGTTTGTGGTTATTATGGCTGAATATAATTCAGTCATAAATGACTACGTCAAATTAACGACCTCAGTGAAATAGCGAATGGCATTTTACTCGCAGAACAAAGAAAAAAATAAGATTATCTTTTGACACTTTTCGCATGTTCGACTTATGCTGTTCATGGAAATAGGATGTTTCCTGTGAAATAGTGTTTTAAAATGTAAATTTATTAATTTTTTGTAATTTTAGGTTTAATTCATTTAACCACCATGATGGTGGGTGTTTGCTAAGGAGAGTTTTAAGTGATTAATTTTTCAGATAATTTATCTGTTTCTCGTCAGGTTGTTTTTATTACTCACCCGTCAATTCAGAGTAAGGCGTTTGCTACTTACCTGACCGATACATTGTCGGTTATGGTGACACTTCATAATATTAACAAACCGCTAACTCAGCATCTGCCGAAAGAATCGGTAATATTATTCGATATCGCCGTATCGAATAAAAAGCTCAACGGGGTATGGCGAGATGTTATTCAATCTTATGCGGAAAATCCGCGGCTGCTGATTATCAACAGCGCCCAAAAATATGAGCTTTATGAAATGGCGCAGTGGCCTGCGCTGTATGGCGTTTTCCGCCATGACGATGATGAATCGCGCTTAATTGAGGGTGTTAAGGCCGTACTTAATGGCGAACAGACGGCTGAATTGAGCGTGATGCACCCGGCGATGTATGCCGCGGATCATACATCGATCCCGGCGGAGAGTTCGCCGCTCACCGAGCGTGAATGTGAAATTCTCAATGAATTACGCTGCGGCGCAACCAACATGGATATTGCTCGCGCGCTGTTTATCAGTGAAAACACGGTACGTACACATCTGTACAATGTTTTCCGTAAGCTGAGCGTAAAAAACCGCACCCAGGCAGTCAGCTGGGCGAATGAACATTTACGCCACTAGGCATTAAGACAGGCGAAAGAGCAATGGCGCCACTTTGCAGAAGAGGGCGCCATCATTATGGCTTCGGGATCAGAAGCCCTGCTCGAAGTAGCTTTCCAGAATAATCACCGCGGAGGCAGAATCAATGCTGCCTTTGTTCAGGGCGCGGAATCCACCGTGCTCAAATAGCCCGGCACGAGCTTCTACCGTGCTCAAACGCTCGTCGTGCAGAGTGATTTTCACCCCAAAGCGGCCGTGAATTTTATTGGCGAAGTTACGTGCGCGCGCGGTGAGCGGTTGCTCAGTTCCGTCCATATTCAGCGGCAGGCCGACGATGACCGCCTCTGGTTGCCACTCTTTAAGCAGTTTTTCGATAACGTTCCAGTCCGGTTTACCATCCTGTGCCTTCAGCGCAGGAAGCGGGCGTGCGGTACCGGTGATGCGTTGACCGACCGCAACGCCGATACTTTTGGTACCGAAATCAAAACCCAGCAGCGTTCCGCTCATTATGCATGCCCCGCTATGCCGGGCATCGTCACAATGTCGATACCGATCAGTTTCGCCGCCTCGCGCCAACGATCGGCAATAGGCGTTTTAAACAAAATATTCTGATCCGCCGGGGCCGTCAGCCAGGCGTTATCAAGGATTTCCTGCTCCAGCTGACCCTTTTCCCAGGAGGAATAGCCCAGCGCGACCAGGACGTTAGCCGGCTGCTTGTCCGTGCCGAGCGTTTCGAGTACGTCGCGGGAAGTGGTGATCACCGTGTTATCGGAGATGCGAATGCTGGAGGAAAAATCAGAAGGCGGTGAGTGCAGAATAAAACCGCGATCTTCCGCCAGCGGCCCGCCGAGCATCACCGGCTTATCCAGACGAATCTCCGGATTGCGCGGTTCAGCGACAATGTTTAACTTTTCCAGAATTCCGTCAATCTGCAAGTTTTCCAGCGGCTTATTGATGATAATGCCCATGGCGCCATCGTCGTTGTATTCGCAGATATAGACCACGGAGCGGCGGAATATCGGATCCTGAAGAGCAGGCATGGCAATCAGAAAGTGATGCTGTAAATTCATTGTCAGAGGTTCTGTTCCTGGTTCAAAAAGCAGCACCCAGTATGCGGGTAAAGCAAGGACCTGTCGATTCAACTTTATCTTTCAGGCGACAGGGGCGTTGATTTCCTCGCTCAACCCGGTCACATAGTGGACTATGCTCCCGGGTACTCGCTGCGTCATCGCCTGCCTGTAGCCCGAAATCTTTCGTTGAATCTCGCGGCGTATCTTTCAGGCGACAGGGGCGTTGATTTCCTCGCTCAACCCGGTCACATAGTGGACTATGCTCCCGGGTACTCGCTGCGTCATCGCCTGCCTGTAGCCCGAAATCTTTCGTTGAATCTCGCGGCGTATCTTTCAGGCGACAGGGGCGTTGATTTCCTCGCTCAACCCGGTCACATAGTGGACTATGCTCCCGGGTACTCGCTGCGTCATCGCCTGCCTGTAGCCCGAAATCTTTCGTTGAATCTCGCGGCGTATCTTTCAGGCGACAGGGGCGTTGATTTCCTCGCTCAACCCGGTCACATAGTGGACTATGCTCCCGGGTACTCGCTGCGTCATCGCCTGCCTGTAGCCCGAAATATTTCGTTGCATCAGTAGATCTTGCAGACTAACAATACGGGGCTGTTAGCCTGAGAGAGATCCTATTTTCCGAGGCGCTTCTCGATAGCATCCATCAGCATACCGGTGATGGAGATCGGGAACGCGGCTTCAATTTCACGCACGCAGGTTGGGCTGGTGACGTTAATTTCCGTCAGACGATCGCCGATGATATCCAGACCGACAAAGATCAGCCCTTTGGCTTTCAGCGTTGGCCCGACGCGGCGCGCAATGGCCCAGTCGCTATCGCTCAGCGGACGGGCTTCGCCACGGCCACCGGCAGCAAGATTACCGCGGGTTTCGCCACCCTGTGGGATACGCGCCAGGCAATAAGGCACCGGCTCACCGTCGACAACCAGCACGCGCTTATCGCCATCTTTAATGGCCGGCAGGTAGTTCTGCGCCATGCAGTAACGGCTGCCCAGCTCGGTCAGGGTTTCCGCAATTACCGGCAGGTTCGGATCGCCCTCTTTCACGCGAAAAATAGAGGTACCGCCCATGCCGTCCAGCGGTTTCAGAATAATGTCGCCGTGTTTTTCCCAGAAGGCTTTCAGCTGGGCCTTATTGCGGGTCACCAGCGTTTCCGGAGTCAGGTCGGCAAACCAGGCGGTAAACAGCTTCTCGTTACAGTCGCGCAGGCTCTGCGGCTTATTGACGATCAGCGTGCCTTTATCTTCAGCACGTTCAAGAATATAGGTCGCGTAAATAAACTCGGTATCGAACGGCGGATCTTTACGCATCAGAATGACGTCGAGATCCGCCAGCGGCAGATCCTGCTCAGCGGTAAACTCATACCACTTATCGTAATTCTGCTCCACGCTGAGCTTGCGCGTGCGGGCGCGGGCTTCCCCGTTGATTAAGTACAGGTCGTTCATCTCCATATAATGGAGTTCATAGCCGCGACGCTGCGCTTCCAGCAACATAGCGAAGCTGGTGTCTTTCTTGATGTTGATGGTTGCGATGGGGTCCATCACGATGCCGAGCTTGATCATTGTTATTCTCCGTTAACGCTTCAACCTAAGTCGCCAAAACGCACCTGCAGGGCGGTAATGGCAGTGAGCGCAGTTGTCTCTGTACGCAGAACGCGCGGTCCCAACAGAATATCAGTAAACTGGTAGCGAGCGGTCATCGCTATCTCTTCCGCTGACAGGCCGCCTTCCGGGCCAATCAGCAAACGAACGCGTTCAACCGGCAACGGCAGCGTGTTGATACTGGCGCTGGCGCGCGGGTGCAGATTGAGCTTCAGGCCATTATCCTGCTCAGCGCACCAGGCCTCCAGCTGCATCGCCGGGCGAATCTCCGGCACCACGTTGCGGCCGCTCTGCTCGCAGGCAGCGATGGCGATTTTTTGCCACTGCTGGATCTTTTTCTGCAAACGTTCGGCATCCAGTTTAACGCCGCAGCGCTCGGAAAACAGTGGCGTTATGAGGCTTACACCAAGTTCAATCGATTTCTGGATGGTGAATTCCATCTTTTCGCCGCGCGACATCACCTGGCCCAGGTGAATATGCAGAGGGGATTCGCGATCGTCTGTTTCGCTGCCAATCACGTCAACTAACACGTTTTTCTTTCCGGCTTCGGCGATCACCGCCTCGAAAACCTGATTACTGCCGTCAAAAAGCTGGATTGCCTGGCCTTTGCCCATACGTAATACGCGGCCAACGTGATTGGCGGCATCGTCAGAGAGGGCGATTTGACTGCCCACGGTAACAGGTTCCGGGTGGTGGATGCGAGGGATGCGCATGCTGGGTATTCCGTTCTTCGCGCAGGTGCCGTTTTCCCTGGCGGGGAAGCGGCGCCTGCAAATTAACAATTGCCGCTAGTGTAGGTTAGCTCTTTTGCGCCTGGCAAGCTTGCTGGACGTACGGATTGTGGTTGCCCTGTACTTTAGCGATGCGCTCGTCGCGTTCGCACTCCCAGGAGGTGACCGGATACATCTTATCCCAGGCAGTAAAAAGCTGGGTTTGCTGGCGGGAGAGGGTCAGCTGATAAGTATCGCGCATATAGAAGTAGGTACGGGCGATAGAACCGCGGGCGCGGGCGGGCGGCTCGGCAACCTTATCCTTAAAATCGACCTTCATGGCGCATTGGCCGTACTGGCCTTCGCCGCCGTTCCACTGGCTATACATAAAGTTGGCACGGTCGCCGTTAACTTCGCCCACGGCCGGCTGCAGGTTGTGCATATCGCTTTCCATCTTGCGATAGACCGGATCTTTGGCGCAGTTCTTCCGCCCGCCGTCCTGCCAGCACTGGCGCTGGTGGCCAAACTGCCAGGCCGGAACGACGTGCTCCCACTCGACCCGACTGGCGCGGTTTTCATTTTTACGCACTTTATAACCGCAGGACTCCAGATCGATAACCCCTTTTTTCCCCTGCCAGTCAATTTTACAGCCGCAGTAGAAATCGCCGGGGACATCGGCATTGACCTTAACCCCGGCGGCTTTCGCCTGGGAGAAACTGTTGATTCCTTCGGCCGCGACCTGGCCGCTACAGGCGGCAGTCAGAAACGCCGCGGCAAAAACATAAATACGGGACATCGTGAACTCCGTGTCAAAACGAGCCCGCAACGTAGCGAATGCGATTGTCAGATGCAATCAGTCAGATCAGAAAATTTCCAGTTGTAGCCGATATTTACTCTTCAGCGACCAGCAGATCGCCGCAGCGAATGCAGCGGTAGGTGGCTTCTCCCCGAACCACGCGGTTGTGGCGACGGACGGTAAGCTGATGTTGCTGGCACTGGCAGCGGTAGGGGAAGGTGTTCTGGCGAACGGAGTCGAGTTCAAAACGATGGGTGCGGCGGGCGGCGACACCGAGCACGCTTTCCATCATCCATTTCCACTCTTTGCCGTGCGGCGCCACGCGGCCGAAGTGTTTCCAGACCAGCAGATGCGCCAGTTCATGCGGGACGACCTCATCGATAAAGGCCTGCTGGTTTTCCAGCAGCAGTACCGGGTTGAGGCGAATTTCGTTCTTTTCCAGCCAGGCGGTACCGGCAGAGGTGCCGCGCTGCTGATAGACCAGACTTGGTTCCGGGTACTGACGGCCAAGCTTGAGGTTTGCCTGGGCGAGCTTTTCCCGCAGGCTGCGCATAACGGCCTGCTGAATGGCGATGGGAATTCGGGGCGTTTTCATAGCGCCAGAGGATAGTGCGCCGTGAAGGGGAGAGCAAGAGGCAGACGCTTCCTCCCGCCGGGGGAGGAAGCGTTAACGGTCAGTCGCGAGCGCCGATTTCGCGCAGCGGGCGGCCTTTCATCAGGTTACGTTCGATGTGTTCCAGCGAAACGTTTTTGGTTTCCGGGATAAGCCACAGCGTCAGCAGAATGAACAGGACGTTCAGACCGCCGTAGACCCAGAAGGTGTTCGCGCTGCCCAGCGAGTTAAGCATGGTCAGGAAGGTGGCGCCGACGATCATATTGGCAATCCAGTTGGTTGCTGTAGAGCAGGTGATGCCGAAATCGCGGCCTTTGAGCGGCTGAATTTCGGAGCACAGGACCCAGATCAGCGGGCCGGCGCTCATGGCGAAGCCAACGATAAACATCAGCAGCATCAGCACAGCGAAGTACTGGGCGGCGGCTGAGTGAATACCCATGTGCATCATGGCGCCCAGCACGCCCATACCGGCGGCCATGACGATAAAGCCGAGGATTAGCGTCGGTTTACGGCCCCAACGGTCAACCAGGCCGATAGCGATGAAGGTCGCCAGCACGTTGGTCAGACCGACGATGACGGTCCCCCACATCTGTTCGGTGGTGTTGGTATAACCCGCCAGTTCAAAAATCTTCGGCGCGTAATACATGATGACGTTCATCCCGGTGAACTGTTGCATCACCTGCAGCAGGATGCCGAGGAATACGGCACGGCGGAAGTTGCTGTTCTCTTTAAACAGCTCCCAGCCAGACTGCTTGATCTTCAGGCTTTCACGGATTTCATCCAGCTCGCGTTTGGCTTCGGCGCTGGTATCACGCAGGCGCATCAGCACGCGTTCCGCATCAACAAAGCGGCGTTTGGCTGCAAACCAGCGCGGGCTGTCCGGCAGAAAGATAACGCCAATCAGCAGCAGAATCGCCGGGATGATAATCACGCCCAGCATCCAGCGCCATGCGCCGCTGTAGCTGAAGGCGGTGTCCGACAGATAGGCGCCGAGGATCCCGATGGTGATCATCAGCTGGTACATGGAGATCATACTGCCGCGGATTTTTTCTGGCGCAATTTCCGACAGGTACAGCGGGGCAGTGTACGAGGCGACGCCAACGGCCAGGCCGAGCAGCACGCGGGAGACGAGCAGCACTTCAACGTTCGGGGCGGCAGCGGAGAACAGTGAACCGGCGACGAACAGGATCGCGCCGATCATCAGGCTCTTTTTCCGCCCGAGACGGAAGGAGAGCCAGCCGCTGCCGACGGCGCCGACCGCAGCGCCGAACATCATGGAGCTCACCACCCACTCCTGAGTGTGAGCGCTAATCTGGAACTCGTTGGCAATAAAGGGTAAGGCACCCGCAATAACACCGATATCAAGGCCGAAAAGCAGGCCTGCCAGCGCGGCGAGGAAACAGACAAAGAACGTCATCGTTTTGTTCGAGCGCCCTTGTTTTTTGTTGTCAGGCATAACGCCCTCCAGTTGAGTTATTGATTCTGTCGATGCTTAGGGTAGGGGAGTCTATCGCAAAAAAACGTGATATCAGTCACGGCTGTGTAATCGGTTACACCAAGGTAAAGAAACGTAATCTATTAAAATTCATTAATTTCAAATAGATAAATGATTATAAAACTACCTGAGGAAAGCGATAATCAGATAAGCCTGAAACATAATGCAACATGGTGAAAAAATGTTTCACTAACGCATCATCATGCATGATTTGTGGCTATGGCTCTAATGTAATCGCTTTCATTAATTGTAGAAAAGGCTCGGCGGCAATGCGGCAGTGCGGGGGCGTCAGGGGAGAAGTGTCGAAGGGGGAAAACAAAAAGGCCAGCGCGAAGCTGGCCTTTGAAACGGTAAAGCGCGCGCTTATTTCAGGCCGGCAGCTTCATGCAGCAGAGCGGCTTTGTCGGTTTTTTCCCACGGAAAATGTTCACGACCAAAGTGACCGTATGCCGCCGTCTCTTTGTAGATCGGGTGCAGCAGATCCAGCATCTGGATCAGGCCGTAAGGACGCAGGTCGAAGAATTCACGCACCAGCAGAGTCAGCTGCTCGGACGGCACTTTTTCGGTACCGAAGGTTTCCACCATAATCGAGGTCGGTTCTGCCACGCCGATAGCGTAGGAGACCTGAATCTCACAACGGTCAGCCAGGCCAGCCGCCACGATGTTTTTCGCGACATAGCGTGCGGCATAGGCCGCAGAACGGTCAACTTTAGACGGATCTTTACCGGAGAACGCGCCGCCGCCGTGGCGAGCCATGCCGCCGTAGGTATCCACGATGATTTTACGGCCGGTCAGACCGCAGTCGCCCATCGGGCCGCCGATAACAAAACGACCGGTCGGGTTGATGAAGAATTTGGTCGCGCTGTTCAGCCATTCAGTCGGCAGAACCGGCTTGATGATCTCTTCCATCACTGCTTCCTGCAGGGATTTCTGATCGATGTCTTCCGCGTGCTGAGTGGACAGAACCACGGCATCGATACCGACGATTTTGCCGTCGTCATACTGGAAGGTCACCTGGCTTTTCGCATCCGGACGCAGCCACGGCAGCGTGCCGTTTTTGCGCACTTCAGCCTGACGCTGCACCAGACGGTGAGCATAGGTGATCGGCGCCGGCATCAGAACGTCGGTTTCGTTGGTAGCATAGCCAAACATCAGGCCCTGGTCGCCCGCCCCTTGTTCCAGCGGATCGGCGCGGTCAACGCCCTGATTGATATCCGGGGACTGTTTGCCGATGGCGCTCAGTACGGCACAGGAGTTGGCATCAAAGCCCATATCGGAATGCACGTAGCCAATTTCACGAACCGTGTTACGGGTAATCTCTTCGATATCAACCCATGCGCTGGTGGTGATTTCACCGCCGACCAGCACCATGCCAGTTTTGACATAAGTTTCACACGCGACACGCGCTTTCGGATCCTGTTCAAGGATCGCATCCAGCACGGCGTCGGAGATTTGGTCAGCAATTTTGTCTGGATGCCCTTCTGATACGGACTCGGACGTAAAGAGGTGTTTTGCCATGTTTTATTTTACCTGTGGAGTATTCGTGTAGCTCATACTGTTGTGTGGATTAGCTGTGGTAGATGATTCTACCAAAACTTGCAGGTAGTGACACGAGCAGTCTGAGTGTTAATCAGTATAGACGGATTAACTTCTGGATGGCTATTTTAGGTCAAATCTTAATCCCATTTCCAGCCTTTTTTGATGCAGGTCGCATTGATGAAAAATAGAGGGTGGCAATTTTTCCTGCCATTCGCGGCAACTCGCCCATTTTTATTTTGCATTTTAGCCGGCTTATCGGTATAAAACGCCGCGCGCGGCTCATTAAAAAAAGCGCACGAAGCACATCTCGTGACGCCACTTCCAGCCGGGTTAAGCAGTCTGTTTTTACAGAAATCCGCCGCGGTGTTTTGGCACCTGCTGTGGTATGTCTAGCTTTGGCTTATCGCTGGCCCGTATCGGGGCAGTGTGGAGGTGATATCAGATAATGAACCCACGTTTTTCATCCGACTCGTCGCGTCGTTCCGTCGCGCGTCGCTATCCCGCAATCTGCATCTCTTTCATGCAAATCAGCCGATGTTCTACCCGTCTCGGCGCTTCTCAGGATTCCAGGGCCGGCAGGCTATCTGAAAACTGAACAAGGGCGCTCTTGCTGTCGCAAGGGTTTTCTCGTGGTTTCTCCGGACTGTCATACTACGTTCGGGTATGTGTTTTACTATGATATGAATAAGAAACCGGTCGCGCAGTCGCAAAGCCAGCACTATCTGCTGGGGTTTAGGACTGTTCATGGGTTGTTATCGCGTCTTCGGACTGCGATAGTAGTCAATATTACAATTTGAGGTTCGCTATGTCTGACGACATTTCTTCAGTTTCGCCTTCGTCAGCAGGCGAACACGGCGTACTACGTTCCATGCAGGAGGTTGCGATGAGCTCCCAGGAAGCCAGCAAAATGCTACGTACTTACAATATTGCCTGGTGGGGTAATAACTACTACGACGTTAACGAACTGGGCCATATCAGCGTTTGCCCGGATCCTGACGTCCCGGAAGCGCGCGTTGACCTTGCAGAATTAGTGAAAGCACGCGAAGCGCAGGGGCAGCGCCTGCCGGCACTGTTCTGCTTCCCGCAGATCCTGCAACACCGACTGCGTTCGATTAACGCCGCGTTTAAACGCGCGCGTGAGTCCTACGGCTATAACGGCGACTACTTCCTGGTTTACCCGATCAAGGTTAACCAGCATCGCCGCGTGATTGAGTCGTTGATCCATTCCGGTGAACCGCTGGGTCTGGAAGCTGGCTCCAAGGCGGAGCTGATGGCGGTACTGGCGCACGCCGGTATGACCCGCAGCGTGATCGTCTGTAACGGCTACAAAGACCGCGAGTATATCCGTCTGGCGCTGGTCGGCGAAAAGATGGGCCACAAGGTCTATCTGGTCATCGAAAAGATGTCGGAAATCGCCATCGTGCTGGAAGAAGCCGAGCGCCTGAATGTCGTTCCGCGCCTTGGCGTGCGTGCGCGTCTGGCCTCGCAGGGCTCCGGTAAATGGCAGTCCTCCGGCGGTGAAAAATCGAAGTTCGGCCTGGCGGCAACACAGGTTCTGCAGCTGGTTGAGATTCTGCGCGCGGCAGGGCATCTGGAAAGCCTGCAGCTGCTGCACTTCCACCTCGGCTCGCAGATGGCCAACATTCGCGATATCGCCACCGGCGTGCGTGAATCGTCACGCTTCTATGTTGAGCTGCATAAGCTCGGCGTTAATATTCAGTGCTTCGATGTTGGCGGCGGTCTGGGCGTGGACTATGAAGGTACCCGTTCACAGTCCGACTGTTCGGTGAACTACGGCCTGAATGAGTACGCCAACAACATTATCTGGGCGATTGGCGATGCCTGTGAAGAGAACGGCCTGCCGCACCCGACGGTGATTACCGAATCCGGGCGCGCGGTTACCGCACACCACACCGTGCTGGTCTCCAACATCATCGGCGTTGAGCGCAACGAATACACCGAAGCGACCCCGCCTGCGCAAGACGCAGCGCGTCCGCTGCAGAGCATGTGGGAAACCTGGCAGGAGATGCACGAGACCGGCAATCGCCGCTCGCTGCGCGAATGGCTGCACGACAGCCAGATGGATCTCCACGATATTCATATCGGCTACTCGTCCGGTACCTTCAATCTTCAGGAGCGCGCCTGGGCAGAACAGTTGTATCTGAACATGTGCCATGAAGTCCAGAAACAGCTCGACCCGAGCAACCGCGCGCATCGTCCGATTATCGACGAACTGCAGGAGCGGATGGCGGATAAGATTTACGTCAACTTCTCGCTGTTCCAGTCGATGCCGGACGCGTGGGGTATCGATCAGCTGTTCCCGGTGATGCCGCTGGAAGGGCTGAACATGGTACCTGAACGCCGCGCGGTGCTGCTGGATATTACCTGCGACTCCGATGGCGCGATTGACCACTACGTGGATGGCGATGGGATTGCCACCACTATGCCGATGCCGGAATACGATCCTGAAAACCCGCCGATGCTGGGCTTCTTTATGGTTGGCGCCTATCAGGAGATCCTCGGGAACATGCACAACCTGTTCGGCGATACTGAAGCGGTGGACGTCTTCGTCTTCCCTGACGGCAGCGTTGAGGTTGAGCTCTCCGACGAAGGGGATACCGTGGCGGATATGCTGCAATATGTGCAGCTCGATCCGAACACGCTGCTGACCCAGTTCCGCGATCAGGTGAAAAACTCCGGCCTCGACGAAGCGCTGCAGCAGCAGTTCCTCGAAGAGTTCGAAGCGGGGCTGTACGGATACACTTATCTGGAAGACGAGTAACCGTTGTTGCCCGGTGGCGCTGTGCTTACCGGGCCTACGGACGCTGGGCGGATAAGACCAGGCCGGCAGCAACAAGCTACGGGGCGGTATTTGCTATACTCTCTTGAACCCGTACGTATTAACGGCGATAATTCGCCCAACAAGCAGTCACCCTATTCAAACCCTTCCTCGTCGGGCCTAACGACGCGGAGGGGTTTTTTTATGTGCATTTTTAACTATATCGCCTGTAAAAAGAGGTCACACCCATGAGCACTTTAGGTCATCAATACGATAATTCCCTGGTCTCTAACGCGTTTGGTTTTTTGCGTCTGCCGCTGAACTTCCAGCCGTATGACAGCGACGCCGACTGGGTGATCACCGGCGTTCCTTTTGATGCGGCAACCTCCGGTCGCGCGGGCGGGCGTCACGGCCCGGCGGCGATTCGTCAGGTTTCCACCAACCTGGCCTGGGAAGGTAACCGCTTCCCGTGGAACTTCGATATGCGCGAGCGCCTGAACGTTGTCGACTGCGGCGACCTGGTTTACGCCTTTGGCGACGCGCGCGAAATGAGCGAAAAACTGCAGGCGCATGCGGAAAGACTGCTGGCGGCCGGGAAGCGTATGCTCTCCTTCGGCGGCGACCACTTCGTCACTCTGCCGCTGCTGCGCGCTCATGCGAAGCACTTTGGCAAAATGGCGCTGGTGCACTTTGATGCCCATACCGACACCTACGCCAACGGCTGCGAATTTGACCACGGCACCATGTTCTTCACTGCGCCGAAAGAAGGTCTGATCGATCCGAATCACTCTGTGCAGATCGGTATTCGTACGGAGTTCGACAAAGACAACGGGTTTACCGTACTGGATGCCTGCCAGGTGAACGATCGTTCCGTGGATGACATCATCGCTCAGGTGAAACAGATCGTCGGCGATATGCCGGTATATCTGACCTTCGATATCGATGCGCTGGATCCGGCGTTTGCACCGGGAACCGGTACGCCGGTGATCGGCGGACTGACCTCCGATCGCGCGATCAAGCTGGTGCGCGGCCTGAAGGATCTGAACATCGTCGGCATGGACGTGGTGGAAGTGGCGCCGGCCTACGATCAGTCCGAGATCACCGCCCTGGCGGCGGCGACCCTGGCACTGGAAATGCTCTACATCCAGGCGGCGAAAAAAGGCGAATAAACCTTACGCGCTCACTGCTGCTGCGCGACGCATGCGCAGCAGCAGCATTCCTCCGGCCAGCAGCGTGATCGCCTGCGAGGCCACCAGTACTGAAAATCCTGAACTCACCGATCCCGCCGACTTCATCACCATTCCCATCAGCAGCGGAATAAATGCCGCACAGATGTTACCCACGCCGTTAATAATGCCGTAGGCGCTGCCCACCGCCTGGCGCGGCGCATGATGCTGCACCACCGCCGGTATCGCCGCGCCCTGCAGTCCCCAGAAGATATTGGCCGACAGCATAAACAGCGCCAGCAGGGCCGGCTGCTGGCTAAGCATCAGCGCTATAACCGAACAGGCGGTCAGCAATCCGCCGACGATAAACAGCAGCGGCGCCTGCTCCGGGCGCAGCTTATCGAGCAGCACGCCGCCGAGAAATTTCGAACCGAGGCTGAGCAGGAAAGGGATCGCAGCCAGCAAACCGGTGGCCTGCAGCGAAAAGTGGTGCTCATCACGTAGCCAGGCCGGCAGCCAGGCGCTGCTGCCCCACAGATAGCTGAGAGTGGCAATCTCAACCAGCAGGATCCAGCCGAGAAGCGGCGTATGCCAGGCCAGCAGAAAGGTCTGGCGGAAGCCGGGACGGGCGCTGTTCATCGGGGCTGCCGGCGCCGGTAAGAAGCGCCAGATCGCTCCGCCGCCGAGGACCAGGTTGAGCCCCGCCAGGCTGTAAAACGATCCCATCCACCCCTGGTGCTCGACTAAAAAAGTGACCAGCGGAAAGCCCACCGCCAGCCCCAAAGAGACCCCCAGGGCGGTGACGGCATTGGGCTTGCCGATCTCTTCGGCAGAGAAGTTATCGCTAATAAAGCGCGTTTTAAGGGAAAACAGCGGACCTTCCGCGATCCCGAGGATAATCCGCGCCAGCAGCATCCCCATCAGCGAGCCCAGCAGCGGCGAGATGGCGCAGATCAGCGCCCATATCACCACGCTGCTTAACAATCCCTGTCGATAATGCAGCTTACTTTCTATAACTGGTGTTAATAATAATGCCGAGAATCCATAACCCAGAAGAAAACAGGTCATCAGCATTCCCTGTAACATTCTGTTTTCATTTAAATGAAAGTGGCTGGCAAAATCGGGGTTAAGAATCATCACCGAAATATTCACCCGGTCAATGTAAGAAATAATTATAAGTAGCAATAATGCGATTGTTCCCTGCCATTTTGCGGTCATCGTTATTCTTCTTCCTCACTCATTGATGGATCGTTATTATTATTTTTAAATAGCAGTGATAATCACGCATGTAAAATGGTTCATCAGTGAAACTCATTGTTTTAAATGATTAATTTAAACTTGTGTTTCATGGGTGAAACTTGATGACGCACTGCTTTTATCATTTTTAATGACTATTTAGAAAGAAAGTCAATAGCTATTCACGAGGTTTTTAGCGAGCGCTTAATTTAATTCCATATCACTCTTTAAATATCACAATTTCATATTGCCACTTTTTTTCGTGATCAATTGCACACTTAGATAATTAAACCGCGCTTGGTTAACAAATTCTTCACATTGCCGCTTGACGAAAGATTGAACGCTTTTATATTGACCGTATTAAATAAGAAACAGAGTTTCATATATGAAACAAAAGTCTGGAGGATCGTGATGAGCTGGATAGGCGTATGTGACGCAGAGCAAGTACAGGAAGATTTCCCTTATAGCGGCAACATCGACGGTAAAGAAATCGGTATTTATCTGATTGATGGCGAGTACTACGCGCTGGAAGACGTGTGTCCACATGCCTATGCGCTGTTAAGCCAGGGATTTGTCGAAGACGGCAAAGTGGAATGTCCGCTGCACGAAGCGGTATTCGACGTTAAAACCGGCCAGTGTCTGCATGGCCCCGGCGGGCGCAACCTTAATCGTTATCCGGTGCGGGTATACGACAATCAGATCCAGATTACCTTTATCGAGGAGAACGTGGCATGAGTGAATCCCTGGATTTTAACCCGGCGCTGCCGGAAAGCCGCCAGTTTACGCCGCCTGCGGAAGGCGGGAACGGCAACATCCATAAGCCTGGCGATTATCACAACCTTATCTGGCAAACCCGCAGTCGCGTTGCGGAAAGCTGGGAGCTGGAACTTATCGCGACCCTTGAAACGCTTTTCGAACAGGGGGCGGAGAGCCTGACGCAGCTGGTGGACGGGCTGAATGCCCTGAAGATGCACGATCGGCAAGGCGATGCCTGGAGCGAAGAGAGCTTTCGGGGGTTTTTGCAGGTAAACGGATACTGAGGGCACGGCGATGACGACAACGGTACAAAACTATCTCGATAAAGGTTTACGTGGCCTGTGGTATCCGGTTCTGGCGAGCTGGGAAGTGCAGTCCGCTCCGGTGGGTATTACCCGTCTCGGCGAACAAATTGTGGTGTGGCGTAACAAGGACGGAGAGCTGCAGGCGCTGGAAGACCGCTGCCCGCACCGCGGTGCCCGTCTGTCGATGGGCTGGAATCTCGGCGATCGTATCGCCTGCTGGTATCACGGCGTGGAAGTGGCCGGGAATGGCGAAGTTAAAGATGTTCCGGCGGTCGACAAATGTCCGCTGGTGGGCCAGCAGTGCGTGCGCAGCTACCACGTCCAGGAAGCGCATGGCGCGATATTCCTGTGGTTTGCGGCCACCCCCGACCAGCAGCCCGAGCCGCTCACCTTCCCGGAAGAGCTGGCCGATAGCGACAAATACAGCAACTTCCTCTGCACCGCCGCGTGGAAATGCAACTATCAGTACGCGCTGGAAAACGTGATGGACCCGATGCACGGCACCTACCTGCACTCCTCTTCGCACTCAATGGCGGAAGGCGACCGTAAAGCTGACATGGTGCTGCAGCCAACGAAAACCGGCTTTATCTTTGAGAAGAAAGGCCAGAGCGGCGTCAACTTCGACTGGGTCGAGCTGGGCAACAGCGGCGCTTACTGGATGCGCCTGTCAATCCCGTACAAAAAGCGTTTTGGGCCGGGCGGCCACTTCTGGATCGTCGGCATGGTGGTGCCGGAAGATAACGACAACTGCCGGGTCTTCTTCTGGCGTATTCGCGGCGTGCAGGGCTGGCAGCGCGATCTGTGGCGCTTTATGTATCGCAACCGTCTGGAAAAACTGCACTGGGAAGTGCTGGAGCAAGATCGCGTGGTGCTCGAAAGCCTGGCGCCGAACGCACGCGATCACGAATACCTGTATCAGCATGACGTCGGCCTTTCCCGTCTGCGGCGGATGATGCAAAAAGCGGCGAAAGAGCAGCTGGCCGCGCGCGAAGAGCAGCAGGGAGCGGCCTGATGAACGGGCTGTTAACCGGCAAACGTATCGTGATTACCGGCGCGGCGCGCGGTCTGGGCTTTCATTTTGCCAAAGCCTGCGCGGAGCAGGGCGCTGACGTCGTGATGTGCGACATCCTGCAGGGCGAACTGGCGGAGAGCGCTCATCGTCTATGCGAGCAGGGTTATCGCATTGAATCACAGGCGATCGATCTGGCCGATGCTTCATCCATCGAGGGGGCGTTCCTCGCGATCGGCGAACGAGGAAAGATCGACGGCCTGGTCAATAACGCGGCGATGGCCACCGGCGTCGGCGGTAAAGACATGATCGACTACGATCCGGATCTGTGGGATCGGGTGATGTCGGTAAACGTCAAAGGCACCTGGCTGGTGACCCGGGCGGCGGTACCGCTGCTGCGCGAAGGGGCCGGGATCGTCAACGTCGCCTCCGACACCGCGCTGTGGGGCGCCCCCCGGCTGATGGCCTACGTTGCCAGCAAAGGGGCGGTGATCGCCATGACGCGCTCGATGGCCCGCGAACTGGGCGAGAAGCGCATACGTATTAACGCCATCGCGCCGGGGCTAACCCGCGTGGAGGCAACGGAATATGTCCCTGCCGAGCGCCATCAGCTGTACGAGAACGGGCGCGCGCTGAGCGGCGCCCAGCAGCCGGAAGATGTGACCGGCAGCGTGGTGTGGCTGTTAAGCGACCTGTCGCGGTTTATCACCGGACAGCTGATCCCGGTCAACGGCGGATTTGTTTTTAACTAAAGAGGCGAGGCGGTATGGCAAACGTTCAGGAAGTGAAATACCTGGTGCCGGGGCTGGAGCGGGGACTGCAGCTGCTGCTGGCATTTGGCGAGCAGCATCGCGATCTGACCTTTGCCGAGCTGCATCGGCTGGTGGATATGCCGAAAGCGACCGCCTATCGCGTGGTGCAAACGCTGGAGTATATGGGGTTTCTCGAGCGCAACGCGCGTACTAATACCTTCTCGCTGGGGATGAATGTCCTGCGTCTGGGTTTTGAATATATTGCTTCACTGGATGTGGCGCAGGTCGGCCAGCCGGTGATAGAGCAGCTGCGTGATACCAGTCAGTGCAGCAGTCATCTGGCGATCCGCGACGGTCGGGACATTATTTACATCGCCCGCGTCAGCGCCGCCGGCTCACGGATCAATCAGGTCAGTATCGGTACCCGCCTGCCGGTTCACTGCACCTCGCTGGGCCGCATGCTGCTGACCGATGTCTCGCGCGGCGAGTTTGAGCAGCTGTTTCCCGATGAGCGGCTGCCGGGCAATACGCCGGGGCAACTTCACGATCGCGAAGCGCTATGGCAGATGGTGCAGCAGGATAAAGCGCGTGGCTATGTGATTGGCGAATCTTTCTACCGCCACGGCATCTCCTCTATTGTTTACCCGGTCTACGATCGCAGCGGTCGGGTAGCGGCGGTGGTCAGTATTCTGGTGCCGTCGGATGAGATCCCGCAAAGCGATCGGGAACGGCTGCAAAGCGACGTCAGCCTGGCGGCGGACAAAATTTCTGGCTTTTTAGGCTACCTGTCACAAGCCAGTTAAATCAATAAGTTAACATCAGGCGCTTGAGTGCGTCGGGGATGTTTTACGCCCAAATCAGGGCGACAGAACGGTAAAGAGGCTACGAACGATGAGTGTAACCGGAATTGAAAAGCTGGAATTTGGCGTCGACGACCTGACTCATTGCGCCAGGTTTATGCGTGATTTTGGCCTGGCGGGCGACGCCAGCGGCCAGCGTTTTACTACCTTAAGCGGCGCGCGGGTGGAACTGAACCCGATCCATAGCCCGGATCTGCCGCCGGCCTTTGAAGCGGGTAACACCCTCCGCCGTATGACCTGGGGCGTGGCGGATCGGGCGGCGCTGGATGCTCTGCGGCCCAAACTGTCCCGCCAGCCCGCTTTTCGTGAGATTGATGGTGCCCTGGAGTGCCAGGATCCGAACGGCATGACGCTGCGCGTACAGGTCACTCAGCAAGTCGCGGTGACGCTGAACGTTGAGCCGATTAACCAATGGGGCGATGTGCGCCGGATTGATACGCCCAGCCCGGTATATGACGGCGCGCAGCCGATCAACGTAGGCCACGTGGTGTTCTTCGTCGAAGAGCTGGCGGCGGTCGAGGCCTTCTATCGTGACGTGCTCGGTTTCCAGGTTTCCGATCGCTACATCAATCGTGCGGTATTCCTGCGCTGCGGCGTACGCGGCGGCCACCACAACCTCTTTTTATTGCAGCTCCCCAACCGCAAGCGCGGCCTGAACCACGTGGCCTTTACCGTCCGCGATATCCATGAAGTGATTGGCGGCGGCATCGCGATGAATAAGAACGCGTGGAGCACCTTCATTGGCCCCGGTCGTCACCCGGTCTCTTCCGCCTATTTCTGGTACGTCAACAGCCCGACCGGCGGCGCTTTTGAGTACTACACCAACGATGATTTCCTGACCGAGAACTGGCGCCCGCGCGAGCTGGAACACTCGCTGGTCTCCTTTACCGAGTGGGCGGTGGAAGGTGGGATCGACCACGATACCCGCCGCCAGCAGAAAAAGCCGGAGGCGGTATGACGGCGCGGATAGTCATTATCGGCGGCGGCCAGGCGGGAGGCTGGGCGGCAAAAACCCTGCGTGACGAAGGCTACGACGGTGAGATTTGCGTGGTGGCGGAAGAAGAGTGGGATTTTTACGAGCGTCCGCCGCTGTCAAAAGCGACGCTGCTGGAAGCCGATGCGCCGCTGCCGCGTCTGTTCAGCGAAGAGGTTCAGCAGGCGTTAAACCTTCGCTGGTTCCGCCCGCTGCGCGCTGAGGCCATCGATCGCCAGAGCAAAAGCGTTCATCTGAGCAACGGCGAACAGCTCGGCTATGACCAGCTGCTGATCGCCACCGGCGGTCGTGCCCGCCTGCCCGGCGAAGCCTGGGCGAAACAGCCTCAGGTTTACACGCTTCGCCACTGGCAGGATGCGCAGCGCCTGAAGCAACGGCTGGCGACCACCGCGCGGCTGGCGATTGTCGGCGGCGGCTGGATTGGTCTTGAGATTGCCGCCTCGGCGCGAAAAAGCGGCGTCGCGGTCACCTTATTTGAACAGCAACCGCTGCTGTGTATGCGTTCGGTAAGCGCGGAAGTGTCGCAGGAACTTGAACGGATCCATCGCGATCGGGGCGTCGATATTCGTTGCGGCTGCGGCGCGCTGGAGCTGGAGGATGATGGCGGTCTGCCGGTAATTCACTGCGATGGTCAGCGGGAAATCTTTGATGCGGTGGTGGTAGGGATCGGCGTCGATCTCAATCTCGAACTGGCGCGGGACGCGGGACTGGCGGTCGAGCGCGGGATCGTTGTCAACGCCCTGGGGCAGACCAGCGATTCGGCGATCTTCGCGGTCGGAGATGTGGCGCAGCATCACCAGTATGGTCTGTGCATCCAGTCCTGGGCCTTTGCCCAGAATCAGGCGGTGGCGACGGCGAAAGCGATGCGGAACCCGCAGGCGGCCGGCTACGCCGACGCGCCGTGGCTGTGGTCGGATCAATATGCCGACAATATTCAGATCCTCGGCATTCCGCAGCCGGGAACCCGGACGGTGGTTCGCCGCGATCCCAAAGGGCCGCTGTTTTTCTCGATCGATGCTGACGGTCGCCTGACTCAGCTGGTGGCGTTTAACGACGCCCGCACCGTCAAGCTGGCGAAACGCTGGATGGCTACGGGGAGAGATCTTTCCGCCGTACCGCTCGATGACCTGGCCTTTTCGCTGATGTCATTGCGATAAGACCCGCGCACCCTTAAGGGGGAGAGATGACCACATTAGAGACAAACACCGCGCCGCTTGAGGCAGGCGGTGAGGGCGTCCACACGCCTGAAAAAGCGGTCCGCTGGGCGATTCCACTGTCGCTGCTGGCCTGCGTACTGCTGGCGTTCTTCGACAAAATCAGTATTGCCGCGCTGTTTTCCGATAGCCATTTCCAGCAGGCGATGGGGATGGATTTTGACACCACGCGGCTGGGGATTCTGATGAGTGCCTTCCTGCTGAGCTACGGGTTTTCCTCGGTGCTGCTCAGCGGGCTGGGCGACCGTATCGCGCCGCTGCGCCTGCTCACCGGGATGATGGTGGTGTGGTGCATTTTAATGGTGATGATGGGCTTCACCCATAACTACACCGTGATGGTCACCCTGCGCATTCTGCTCGGCATTGCCGAAGGACCGCTGTTTCCGCTGGCGTTCGCCATCGTCCGCCACACCTTTCCGCAGCGGCTTCAGGCGCGGGCCACTATGCTGTGGCTGCTCGGGACACCGGTCGGCGCAGCGATTGGTTTTCCGCTGTCGATTTGGTTGCTCAATACCTTTGGCTGGCAGAGCACCTTCTTTGTGATGGCGATGCTGACGGTGCCGGTGCTGATTTTCGTGCGCATCGGCCTGAGCGGGGTGCAGCTGGAGAGCAAAGCGTCCGGCGAAAAGGTCTCCCAGGAGGCGCGCCGCGCGGCGCGGCGGGAGCTGTTCGTCAGCCCGCATTTCTGGATGATTTGCGTGTTTAACATCGCCTTTCTGGCCTATCTGTGGGGCATCAACGGCTGGCTGCCGGGCTATCTGATTAAAGGCAAAGGTATCCATCTGGAGCATGCCGGTTGGCTGTCGTCAATGCCGTTTATCGCCATGCTGCTGGGAGAAGTGATCGGCGCCTGGCTCTCCGATCGTCTTGATAAACGCGCGGCTGCCTGCTTTATCTCGCTGGCCGGGGCGGCGGTTGGCCTGGCGGCGGTGATGCACTTCGCCACCCCGCTGACGGTCATTGCGGCGATGAGTTTCAGCACCTTTATGTGGGGCACCGGCGCACCCAATATTTTCGCTCTGCTGGCCAAGGCGACCCATCCCCGGGTCAGCGCCACGGCGGGGGGCATTTTCAACGGGCTAGGGAACTTTGCGGGCGCCCTGTCGCCGGCGGTGATGGGGGCGCTGATCGCCTTCACCCACAGCATGGATTCCGGGCTGATTTTTCTGGCGGTGATGGCGGCGGTGGGCTGCGTCCTGTTACTGCCGCTGCTGAGACGTTACTGAGGATAAAACGATGACTGATTCAACCGTAACTGCAAAACAGGGTATCAAACCGGAACATCTGACGATGGAAGAGTGGGTAGAGTCGCGTATCGCGCGCTTTGAGGGACGGAAATATGACTGGAACGCGCTGAAATTCCAGGCCGATTTCGACCCGAAATATCGTCGCGCCCAGATGCGCTATATCGGCACCGGCGCCACCGGCGTGGCGAGCGATACCAATACCGTCGCGGCGGAAAACTTCACCTTCTCCACCATGGTGCTGCCGGCGAAATGTGAAGGGCCGCTGCACCTGCATGATGATGTGGAGGAGGTGTTCTTCATGCTCAAAGGGCAGATAACGCTGATGATTCAGGATGGCGACAGCTATACCGAAACCGTGCTGCGCGAGCGCGATCTGATCTCCGTCCCGGCGGGTATCTACCGCGGGCTGTTTAACCACGGTGAGGAAGAGGCGCTGATGTGCGTGATGCTGGGCACCCGCAAGCCGAATATCCCGACCTATCCGGAAGATCACCCCCTGTCGAAAGTAAAACGGAATTAAGGAGGCGGTATGACGGGTTTTCGTGAACAAGGGCACGGCACGCCGCTGGTGCTGTTACACGGCATCAGCTCCGGCGCGGCTTCCTGGCATAAACAGATGGCGCTGTCCGGCTATCGCGTGCTGGCCTGGGATATGCCCGGTTATGGCGAAAGCCCGATGCTGCCGGTTGAGCAGGCGAATGCGGGCGATTATGCCGATGCGCTGGCGCGCCTGCTGGACCACGCCGGCGTTGAGCGGGCGGTAGTGGTGGGGCATTCGCTCGGTGCGCTGGTGGCCAGCGCCTTTGCGGCGAAGTATCCCCGCCGCGTGCGCTATCTGGTGTTAGCCGATGTCGCACAGGGGTATGGCCAGGCGGAGCCGGAACAGCGGGAAAAAGTCTGGCAGAGTCGCCAGCAGCTGATTGCGTCAGGCGCAGAACGGCTGGCGCAAAACCGGGCGGCGAAGCTGCTGCATCCCTGTGCGGCGGAGGCCGATGTCGCCACCGTTGCCGCCGGAATGCGCAAGCTGCGTCGTGAGGGCTATCTGGCCGCGGCGTGGATGCTGGCGCACGACGATATTCACCGCTGGCTTGGCGATTATCACGGCCGGTTTGAGGTGTGGTGCGGTGAGCAGGACGCTATCACGCAGCCGGAGCTGGTGCGCGGTCTGGCGCTACGCTACGGCATGGGTTACACGGCGATTCCGCACGCGGGGCACGCCAGCTATCTCGATAATGAAACCTTTTTTAATCAACAGCTTTTACGGGTAAGGGAAGAGGTGCGCGATGAATGCACAAATTGAAGGCCGTGTAGCGGTAGTCACCGGAGGATCGTCAGGGATCGGCTTTGAAACGCTGCGTCTGCTGCTGGGCGAAGGGGCGAAAGTCGCCTTTTGCGGCCGCAATCCCGACCGGCTCGCCAGCGCGCATGCCGCGTTGCAGAACGAGTATCCCGGAGCGGAGGTTTTCTCTTACCGCTGCGACGTCCTGAAAGAAGACGAGGTGCAGGCCTTTGCCGATGCGGTAGCGGACCGTTTTGGCGGCGCGGACATGTTGATCAACAACGCCGGGCAGGGCTACGTGGCGCATTTTGCCGATACCCCGCGCGAGGCGTGGTTGCATGAGGCAGAGCTGAAGCTGTTCGGGGTGATTAACCCGGTAAAAGCCTTTCAGGCGCAGCTGGAGCGCTCGGATATCGCCTCGATTACCTGCGTGAACTCGCTGCTGGCGCTGCAGCCGGAAGAACACATGATCGCCACCTCCGCCGCCCGCGCGGCGCTGCTTAACATGACGCTGACGCTGTCGAAGGAGCTGATTAGCAAAGGCATTCGCGTGAACTCCATTCTGCTCGGCATGGTGGAGTCCGGGCAGTGGCAGCGACGCTTTGAAAACCGCGCGGACAAGCGCCAGAGCTGGCCCGAGTGGACGGCGGATATCGCCCGTAAACGCGGGATCCCAATGGCGCGGCTCGGTAAGCCGCAGGAGCCTGCGCAGGCGCTGCTGTTTTTGGCCTCGCCGCTGGCATCGTTTACCACCGGCGCCGCGCTGGATGTCTCCGGCGGTTTTTGCCGTCACCTGTAAGGAGCCATCATGAAAAAAATTATGCTTATCGGCTATGGCGCCATGGCGCAAGCGGTGATTGAACGGCTGCCCCCGCAGGTCACGTTAGGCTGGATTGTCGCCCGGGAGGCTCACCATGCGGCGATTCGCGCCCGCTTTGGCGATGCGGTGACGGTACTTGACGATCCGCAATCCTGTACGGAAGCCCCGGATCTGGTACTGGAGTGCGCCAGCCAACAGGCGGTCGCGCAATATGGCGAAGCGATTCTCGCGCGCGGCTGGCATCTGGCGGTGATCTCCACCGGCGCGCTGGCTGATAGCGCGCTCGAACAGCGTTTATATCAGGCGGGCGGCAGGCTGACGCTGCTCGCTGGCGCGGTGGCCGGCATTGACGGACTGGCGGCGGCAAAAGAGGGCGGTCTTGAGCGCGTGACCTATCAGTCGCGCAAAAGCCCGGCCAGCTGGCGCGGAAGCTACGCGGAAATGCTCATCGACCTCAATGCGGTCAGCGAAGCGAAAATCTTTTTTGAGGGCAGCGCCCGCGAAGCGGCACGCCTGTTTCCGGCGAATGCCAACGTGGCGGCAACCGTGGCGCTGGGCGGTATCGGCATGGACGACACGCGGGTGCAGCTGATGGTCGATCCGGCCACGCGGCGTAACACCCACACGTTACATGTTGAAGGCGCGTTCGGGGAGTTTCGCCTCGAGCTGAGCGGTCTGCCGCTGGCCGACAATCCTAAAACATCGACCCTGGCGGCACTGAGCGCGGTACGCGCCTGCCGTGAACTGGCGCAACGCTAAGAGGCGGCAATGGACGAATTAACGATTTTTATCGGCGGTCGCTGGCGCCACGGCGGCGGCAATCTGATGCACAGTTACTTTCCGGCGGACGGATCGGTGAACGCGACGCTGCGGGCGGCCAGTCTCGACGATCTGCAGGACGCGATGACCTGCGCCGAGCGTGCCTGGCGGGAACCAACGTGGCGCAACATGCTGCCCCATCTGCGGGCAAAGATCCTGCATAAAGTGGCGGATATTATCGAATCCCGTCTTGAGGAGTTGGCGCGGATGCAAAGCCGCGACAACGGCAAGCCGCTGGCGGAAGCGCGAGGCCTGGTGATGAGCGCGGCGGGCAGCGCCCGCTACTTCGCCGCCGCCTGCGAGCTGCTGGAAGGAGAGCTGCCGACGCCGCGTCAGGCAGACCTGCTGACCCTGAGCCGCTACGAGCCGCTGGGCGTGGTGGCGGCGATCACCCCGTGGAACTCGCCGATCGCCAGCGAAATGCAAAAAGTGGCGCCGGCGATCGCCGCCGGCAATGCGGTGATCCTCAAACCCGCGGAAGCGACGCCGCTGATGGCGCTGGAGCTGGCGCGGATCTTCGAGCAAGCCGGTTTGCCTGCGGGGCTGCTGAGCGTGCTGCCGGGGAAAGGATCGGTGATTGGCGATGCGCTGGCGCGTCATCCGCTGGTGCGCAAAATTTCGTTTACCGGCGGCACCAGCACCGGACGTCATCTGGCGCACGTCGCGGCGGAAAAGCTGATCCCGGCGTCGCTGGAGCTCGGCGGAAAATCGCCGACCATCGTGCTGGAAGATGCCGATATCGAACAGGCGGCGCGGGGGATCTGCTACGGCATTTTCAGCTCAGGCGGCCAGGCGTGCATCGCCGGTTCGCGGCTGTTTGTGCATGAAAAAGTTTACCCGCAGCTGATGGCGCGGCTGCTGGAGCTGACGCGCGGACTGCGTATTGGCCATCCGTTCAGCGACGATACCCACATCGGGCCGCTGATTAATGAACAGCACCGTGACGGCGTGCTCGCCTACGTCGAACTGGCGAAACGCGAAGGCGGGCGGGTGCTGTGCGGAGGGGAGATTCCGGCCGATCCGGCGCTGGCGGCGGGCAGCTACTTCCAGCCGACGATCGTCGAAGGGCTGACGAATCAGGCGCGGGTCTGTCAGGAAGAGATCTTCGGCCCGGTGCTGGTGGCGATACCCTTCAGCGATGAGGAGACGCTGATCCGCGAAGCCAATGACTCGGTCTATGGTCTGGCGGCGGGGATCTGGACGCGGGATAGCGGGCGCGCCCTGCGCTTAAGCGAACGTCTGGAAGCCGGGACGGTGTGGATCAACACCTATAAGGTTTTCTCTATTTCGACCCCGTTCGGGGGCTTTAAAGAGAGCGGTCTGGGCCGCGAAAAAGGGATTCAGGGGCTGAAAGCCTGGATGCAACAAAAGAGCATTTATCTGGCGACGGGTAATAGCGTGAATCACTGGTGCGATTGAGAGAAGGGTGAGCAATGAGCGAAATGATAACCGTCGGCGAAGCCATCGCCAGAACGCTGGAGCAGTACAACGTTGAGGCTATTTACGGCGTCATCTCTATTCATAACCTGCCGGTTGCCGATGCCATTGGCCAGCGCGGCAATATCCGCTTTGTTCCGGCGCGTGGCGAGGCCGGTTCGGTGACCATGGCCGATGCCCACGGTCGCTTTTCCGGCCTTGGCGTCGCGCTAACCAGCACCGGCGCCGGGGCGGGGAACGCAGTCGGGGCGCTGGTGGAGGCGATGAATGCCGGTACGCCGCTGCTGCATCTGACCGGTCAGGTAGAGAAAACCTGGCTGGATGCGGATACCGGGTTTATTCACGAAACCCGCGATCAGCTGACCTTCCTGAAAGCCAGTTCGAAACGCGCGTATCGCATCAGCAACGCCAACCAGGCGATCGCCATTTTGCACAAGGCGATTCAGGAAGCGCGGACGCCGCCGTGCGGGCCGGTATCGGTGGAGATCCCGATTGATATTCAGGGAGCCAGTATTCCCCTGGCGCTGGTCACCGCCCCGCTGCACATCGCGCCGGCGCCGCCGGTTGCTCAGACAACGGTGGATACCCTGTGGGCGCAGCTCAGGCAGGCGAAACAGCCGCTGCTGTGGCTGGGCGGCGGAGCTATCGGTAGCGAAGCGGCGGTGAAAAAACTGGCGGATGCGGGGATCACCGTGATCTCCAGTACTCACGGGCGCGGCGTGCTGCCGGACAGCCATCGCGCCAGCCTGCGCGCCTTCCATAATTCGCCTTCCGTTGAGGCGCTGATGGCGCAATGTGATTTCACCCTGGTCGCGGGCTCGCGTTTGCGCAGTAACGAAACACGTTCCTGGACGCTGGAACTGCCGTCACCCCGCGTACAGATTGATATCGATCCGGCGGCGGCCAGCCGTAACTATCTGATGGACAATACGCTGATCGCCGATTGTCCGGCTTTACTGGCGGCGCTGGCGGCAAAAGCGCAGGGGCGTGAATGGGGCAATGGTCACTGGGACGCACAGGTAAAAGAGGCGGTGACGCTGGCTGAGCACGGGCTACGTGAACAGTGCGGCGCCTATGCCCGGCTGAATGATGCTATCGAACAGGCGCTGCCTGATGACGGCATTCTGGTCCGCGATATCACCGTCTCCGGCAGCCTGTGGGGCAGTCGCTTGTTCCGTGCAAATGGCCCGCTGATGAACGTGCATTCGCTGGCGGGGGCGATTGGAATGGGGCTGCCGATGGCGATCGGCACGGCGATTGCCAACCCGCGGCGTAAGATAGTCGGCCTGGTCGGCGACGGCGGTCTGAGCCTGAACCTCGGAGAGCTGGCGACGCTGGCGCAGGAAAAAGCTAACGTCACGCTGATTATCATGAACGATGGCGGCTATGGCGTTATGCGCGGTATTCAGGATAAGTATTTCGGCGGTCGCCAGTATTACAACGAACTGCACACGCCGGATTTCACGCTGCTGGCACAGGCTATCGGTCTGCAGGCGTGGAGCGTGGAGCGAGCGGAGGATTTCACCTCGGTGATGACCGAAGCGCTGGCGACGCCGGGGCCGTCGGTGGTAGAGGTCAGGATGGGGCAGATTGGCGCGCTGCGTTTTGCCGGACCGCCGCAGAAGACGCTGTACTAAGCTCTCTTCCCCTCTCTGCGGCGCAGAGAGGGGAAGGGGAGATTATTTAATACCGTCTGCCTTCATGCGATCGCGGATATGCTGAGCACGTTCTTCGGAGGCCGGGTGATCGTCAAACATTGAACTTTGACGCCCGGCTTCCAGTTTAGCCAGCTTCTCGAAGCTGGTGGCCAGTCCGCCCGGATTAATCCCGCGTTTACGCAGCAGGTCGTAGGAGTAGTCGTCCGCTTCGGACTCCTGGCGCTGGGAGAACTGCGAGTTCACCAGCTTTTCGCCCAGATCGCCAAGTTGAGATTGCGACAAGCTGCCGACGATACCGCCCGCCGAGGCGGCGGCGGCGCGAACGGCGTTGGTGCCGAGCGCAACCTGCATACCTTTCTTCACGTGGCCGAGGGCGACGTGGCCCATCTCATGGCCGATTACCGCTTCAACTTCGTTATCGTTCATGATGTCCATCAGGCCGCTATAGACGCGGATGCAGCCATTAGCCATCGCGAACGCGTTGACGTCCTTGGTTTCATACACTTTGTAATTCACCGGCTGGCCGTTGATATTGTCGCCCAGCGCGGCGGCGATTTTATTCAGACGCTTGCTGTATTCGCTGCTGGCCGGCGACAGGGTGGCTTTGCTATCCATCTCTTTGCAAGCCTGGTCACTTAAGCTTTTAACCTGAGCATCGCTCAGGGAATAGGCCTGAAAAGCTTCGGCGCCCGAACTGAGAAGGGCGTTAGAGTCCATGTTCTGACATCCGGTGAGGGTTGCTGCGATCCCAAGGGCAAGAATAGTTGAGCGAATTTTCATTTTTATCTTCCACACTCGTTCGATGATCTGACTGAAAAAGGCAACAATAAGGCTGTCGCATCCTGTACAAATTATAAAGACTATTGCGCGGCGCGGGCGAGAGGATTCCGGGGCAGCACAACGTGTTCCGGAGATTTCTTAAACCACAAAAGGATGCTCCATGTACATGCTTTCGCGCTTGGGTTACATTGTTGACACTTTTTTCTGGCGTAGCCCAAAACGCGCTCTCGTCAAGTCGTTAAGGGTATGGCCTTCAACAGTCCGAACTGGAGTCAAAATGTCCTCACGTAAAGAGCTTGCTAACGCTATTCGTGCGCTGAGCATGGATGCTGTACAGAAAGCCAAATCCGGCCACCCGGGTGCCCCGATGGGTATGGCTGACATTGCCGAAGTCCTGTGGCGTGATTTCATGAACCATAACCCGCAGAACCCGGCCTGGGCCGACCGCGACCGCTTTGTGCTGTCCAACGGCCACGGCTCCATGCTGATTTACAGCCTGCTGCACCTCACCGGTTATGATCTGCCGATCGAAGAGCTGAAAAACTTCCGTCAGCTGCACTCTAAGACGCCGGGCCACCCGGAAGTGGGCTACACCGCTGGCGTAGAAACCACCACCGGCCCGCTGGGTCAGGGGATTGCTAACGCCGTGGGCATGGCTATCGCGGAAAAAACGCTGGCCGCGCAGTTCAACCGTCCGGGCCACGATATCGTTGACCACTTCACCTACGCCTTCATGGGCGACGGCTGCATGATGGAAGGGATCTCTCACGAGGTCTGCTCCCTGGCCGGTACCCTGAAACTGGGTAAACTGGTGGCGTTCTATGATGACAACGGTATCTCCATCGACGGTCATGTGGAAGGCTGGTTCACCGACGACACCGCTAAACGTTTCGAAGCCTACGGCTGGCACGTGGTGCGCGGCGTTGACGGTCACGACGCAGACGCCATCAAACGTGCGGTAGAAGAAGCGCGTGCGGTCACCGACAAACCGTCCCTGCTGATGTGCAAAACCATCATTGGCTTCGGTTCCCCGAACAAAGCGGGCACCCACGATTCTCACGGCGCGCCGCTGGGCGATGCAGAGATTGCGCTGACCCGCGAACAGCTGGGCTGGAAATACGCGCCGTTCGAAATCCCGTCTGAAATCTACGCACAGTGGGATGCGAAAGAAGCAGGCCAGGCGAAAGAAGCGGCCTGGAACGAGAAGTTCGCTGCTTATGCGAAAGCCTTCCCTCAGGAAGCCGCTGAATTCACCCGTCGTATGAAGGGCGAAATGCCGGCTGACTTCGACGCCAAAGCCAGTGAATTTATCGCTAAGCTGCAGGCTAACCCGGCGAAAATCGCCAGCCGTAAAGCGTCGCAGAATGCGATTGAAGCGTTTGGCCCGCTGCTGCCGGAATTCCTCGGCGGCTCTGCTGACCTCGCGCCGTCCAACCTGACTCTGTGGTCTGGTTCGAAAGCGATTAACGAAGACACCGCCGGTAACTATATCCATTACGGCGTGCGTGAATTCGGCATGACCGCGATCGCCAACGGGATCGCTCTGCACGGTGGTTTCCTGCCGTACACCTCCACCTTCCTGATGTTCGTGGAATATGCCCGTAACGCGGTGCGTATGGCGGCGCTGATGAAACAGCGTCAGGTGATGGTCTACACCCACGACTCCATCGGTCTGGGCGAAGATGGCCCGACGCACCAGCCGGTAGAGCAGGTGGCGTCCCTGCGCGTGACCCCGAACATGTCCACATGGCGTCCGTGTGACCAGGTGGAATCGGCGGTGGCGTGGAAATATGGCGTTGAACGTCACGACGGCCCGACCGCGCTGATCCTCTCCCGTCAGAACCTGGCGCAGCAGGATCGTACTCCTGAGCAGCTGGCGAACATCGCTCGCGGTGGCTACGTGCTGAAAGAGTGCGCCGGTCAGCCGGAGCTGATCTTCATTGCCACCGGCTCTGAAGTGGAGCTGGCGGTGGCCGCATGGGACAAACTGACTGCCGAAGGGGTGAAGGCGCGCGTGGTCTCCATGCCGTCTACCGACGCGTTCGACAAGCAGGATGCGGCGTACCGTGAATCAGTGCTGCCGAAAGCGGTCTCTGCTCGCGTGGCCATTGAAGCCGGCATCGCCGACTACTGGTTCAAATATGTCGGCCTGAATGGCGCTATCGTTGGCATGACCACCTTCGGTGAGTCTGCGCCGGCAGAGCAGCTGTTCGAAGAGTTCGGCTTCACCGTCGACAACGTGGTCGCGAAAGCGAAAGCGCTGCTGTAGTCGTTATCTGCCCGCTTATCCGGGCGATAACAGCAGAAAAAGCCGGGCTAAACGCCCGGCTTTTTTTTGACGCCGTTATTCCCGATAGCCGCCGACAGATTGCGTATTATTCCATCCAAAATGTGATGTACGTCAGATAACTCACTTCTTCCGCTGGACAGACATTCCTTTTATTCCTCGTTTCGCTTATTCTAGCTGAAGCGTTTCAGTCGTTTAAATGTTCGACAATTAATCAATCAGTCGCAGTTTGCGACGGGTAAGGTTTCCCTTCGGGCGTTGCTGGATTACTCTGTCAGCCATCTCAAATCAGGGACAACCTTGCAGGAGACCTATGACCATACGCATCGCGATTAATGGCTTCGGTCGCATAGGACGCAACGTGGTTCGCGCTTTATATGAATCCGGGCGTCGTGCGGAAATTACCGTGGTGGCCATCAACGAGCTGGCGGATGCCGCGGGCATCGCGCATTTGTTGAAATATGACACCAGCCATGGGCGCTTTGCCTGGGATGTTCGCCAGGAGAGAGAGCAGCTGTATGTCGGCGATGATGCCATACGTCTGCTGCATGAACCTTCGATTGAGGCGCTGCCCTGGCAGGAGCTGGCGGTTGATATTGTTCTCGATTGTACCGGTGTTTACGGCAGCCGTGAGCATGGCGAAGCCCATATTCGGGCAGGGGCAAAGAAAGTGCTCTTTTCCCATCCCGGCAGCAGCGATCTTGACGCGACCGTTGTATTTGGCGTGAACCATGATGAGTTGCGTACGGAGCATCGTATTGTTTCCAACGCCTCCTGCACGACCAACTGCATTATCCCGGTCATAAAACTGTTAGATGATGCCTACGGCATTGAGTCAGGAACGGTAACGACAATCCACTCCGCCATGCACGATCAACAGGTGATCGACGCTTATCATCCGGATCTGCGCCGTACGCGCGCGGCCAGCCAGTCGATTATTCCGGTCGATACCAAACTCTCTGCGGGGATCACGCGAATTTTCCCGCAGTTTAACGACCGTTTCGAGGCAATTGCGGTCCGCGTACCGACGATTAATGTGACGGCGATTGACCTTAGCGTGACGGTGAAAAAACCTGTAAAGGCTAATGAAGTCAACCAGTTGCTGCAAAAAGCAGCACAAGGTGCATTTCATGGTATAGTTGACTATACGGAATTGCCGTTGGTCTCGATAGATTTCAACCACGACCCACACAGCGCCATCGTTGATGGCACCCAAACCCGGGTCAGTGGTGCTCATCTGATCAAAACATTGGTCTGGTGTGATAATGAATGGGGCTTTGCTAACCGGATGCTCGACACGACGTTAGCGATGGCCGTTATTGGTTTCAGGTGAGACATCCCTGCGCAACATTGTTCGTGATGGAGCGCATGGCGTCTGCAAAACTTTAAGAATCATTGAGAGGATTCACCATGTCTGTAATTAAGATGACCGATCTGGATCTGGCTGGTAAACGCGTTTTTATCCGTGCCGATCTGAACGTACCAGTCAAAGACGGGAAAGTAACCAGCGACGCGCGTATCCGTGCTTCTCTGCCGACCATTGAGCTGGCGCTGAAACAGGGTGCTAAAGTGATGGTCACTTCTCACCTGGGTCGTCCGACCGAAGGCGAGTACAACGAAGAATTCTCTCTGCTGCCGGTTGTTAATTACCTGAAAGACAAACTGTCTAACCCGGTTCGCCTGGTTAAAGATTACCTGGATGGCGTTGAAGTTGCCGCCGGTGAACTGGTCGTTCTGGAAAACGTTCGCTTTAACAAAGGCGAGAAGAAAGACGACGAAGCGCTGTCCAAAAAATACGCGGCGCTGTGCGACGTGTTCGTTATGGACGCCTTCGGTACTGCACACCGTGCGCAGGCCTCTACCCACGGTATCGGTAAATTCGCCGATGTTGCATGTGCTGGCCCGCTGCTGGCCGCTGAACTGGACGCGCTGGGTAAAGCGCTGAAAGAGCCGGCTCGCCCGATGGTTGCCATCGTGGGTGGTTCTAAAGTTTCCACCAAACTGACCGTTCTGGATTCCCTGTCTAAAATCGCTGACCAGCTGATCGTCGGTGGCGGCATCGCCAACACCTTCGTTGCCGCTCAGGGCCACAACGTGGGTAAATCCCTGTACGAAGCTGACCTGGTTGACGAAGCGAAACGCCTGCTGACCACCTGCGATATCCCGGTTCCGACCGACGTTCGCGTGGCAACTGAGTTCTCCGAAACGGCGACCGCGACGCTGAAATCTGTTAACGACATCAAAGATGACGAGCAGATCCTGGACCTGGGCGATGTTTCTGCACAGAAACTGGCTGATATCCTGAAAAACGCTAAAACTATTCTGTGGAATGGTCCGGTTGGCGTATTCGAATTCCCGAACTTCCGTAAAGGGACTGAAATCGTGGCTAACGCCATCGCTGACAGCGAAGGTTTCTCCATCGCCGGCGGTGGTGACACCCTGGCAGCGATTGACCTGTTCGGCATTTCGGACAAAATTTCCTACATCTCCACTGGCGGCGGCGCATTCCTCGAATTCGTGGAAGGTAAAGTCCTGCCAGCAGTAGCTATGCTTGAAGAGCGCGCTAAGAAGTAAGTTTGATCAGGCGGGGAAATCCCGCCTGTTTTGCAAATAAAATTCAATTTGTTGCTCTAAATAATTCGTGTTGCCGGAAGGTGGCGACAGCGCGAACGCCAGGTTCTTACGTAACCGGGGTAAGCGAGGTAAGCCAGAGGACTGCCGCACGAATGATGGCGAGCATAAACGGCCGAAGATACAGGACTACGTAACATGTCTAAAATTTTTGATTTCGTAAAACCTGGCGTGATCACTGGTGATGACGTTCAGAAAGTGTTCCAGGTAGCTAAAGAAAATAACTTTGCTCTGCCAGCGGTTAACTGTGTGGGTACTGACTCCATCAACGCCGTTCTGGAAGCTGCTGCAAAAGTTCGTTCTCCGGTTATCGTTCAGTTCTCTAACGGCGGCGCTGCGTTTATCGCGGGCAAAGGCGTGAAAACTGACGTTCCTCAGGGCGCAGCAATCCTGGGTGCTATCTCTGGCGCACATCACGTTCACCAGATGGCTGCACACTACGGCGTGCCGGTTATTCTGCACACCGACCACTGCGCGAAGAAACTGCTGCCGTGGATCGACGGCCTGCTGGACGCGGGTGAGAAACACTTCGCTGCTACCGGCAAACCGCTGTTCTCTTCTCACATGATCGACCTGTCTGAAGAGTCTCTGCACGAAAACATCGAAATCTGCTCTAAATATCTGGCGCGCATGGCCAAAATGGACATGACTCTGGAAATCGAACTGGGTTGCACCGGTGGCGAAGAAGACGGCGTGGACAACAGCCACATGGACGCTTCTGCCCTGTACACTCAGCCGGAAGACGTTGATTACGCGTACACTGAACTGAGCAAAATCAGCCCGCGTTTCACCATCGCCGCTTCCTTCGGTAACGTACACGGCGTGTACAAGCCGGGTAACGTCGTGCTGACTCCGACCATCCTGCGCGATTCTCAGGAATATGTTTCTAAGAAACACAACCTGCCGCACAACAGCCTGAACTTCGTCTTCCACGGCGGTTCCGGTTCTTCCGCTCAGGAAATCAAAGACTCCGTAAGCTACGGCGTTATCAAAATGAACATCGATACCGATACCCAATGGGCAACCTGGGACGGTATCCTGCAGTACTACAAAACCAACGAAGCTTACCTGCAGGGCCAGCTGGGCAACCCGAAAGGCGAAGACCAGCCGAACAAGAAATACTACGATCCGCGCGTATGGCTGCGTGCTGCACAGACGTCCATGGTGACTCGTCTGGAGCAGGCATTTAAAGAGCTGAACGCGATCGACGTTCTGTAAGAAAAATCTGTTTCTTGCGCGAAAGCCCGCTGAATAGCGGGCTTTTTTTATGGCTGAACAACACGATATTTCGCCGAGAATTGTGATCAACTTGGCAAAACATGTGCATATTGTTTAACCTTAGTTAACCTGTCGCTGTACAGGTTTGGTTTTTTATTCCCCCTACGGGTATTCATAAGGAAGATTAAATGGAAGAGTTGAACGTTGGCGATAGCCTACACAACGCCAGTTCCTGGCTGGTGCGCAATCAGGAATTACTGCTGAGCTATGCCGTCAATATCGTTGCCGCTATCGCGATTATCATCATCGGTATGATTGTGGCACGGGTCATCTCTAATACGGTGAACCGACTGATGCTGGCGCGCAAGATTGATGCGACCGTTGCCGATTTTCTGTCCGCCCTGGTGCGCTATGCCGTTGTCGCGTTCACCCTGATTGCGGCATTAGGTCGCGTAGGCGTGCAGACGGCATCGGTGATCGCCGTCCTCGGTGCTGCCGGTTTAGCCGTAGGTCTGGCGCTGCAAGGATCGCTGTCTAACCTGGCCGCTGGCGTACTGCTGGTGATGTTCCGCCCGTTCCGCGCAGGTGAGTATGTCGATCTCGGTGGCGTCGCCGGTACGGTACTGAGCGTGCAGATTTTCTCTACGACCATGCGTACGGCCGACGGTAAAATTGTGGTGGTTCCGAACGGTAAAATTATCGCCGGCAATATCATTAACTTTTCCCGTGAGCCGGCGCGACGCAACGAATTTATTATCGGCGTCTCCTACGATGCCGATATCGATAAGGTCAAGCAGCTGCTCACCCGTATTATCGAATCGGAAGATCGTATCCTCAAAGATCGCGAAATGACCGTACGTCTGCATGAACTGGGGGCGTCGTCGGTGAACTATGTGGTGCGCGTCTGGAGTCTGAGCAGCGATCTGCAAAGCGTATACTGGGATGTGCTGGAGCGTATTAAACGCGAGTTTGACGCCAACGGCATCAGCTTCCCGTACCCGCAGATGGATGTTCATATGGTTCGTCCGCAGGAGAAAGTGGAGTAAGACAGCCGCCGATCCGGAGGCCAGCGATGCTGGCCTTTATTGCCACTGCTGTATTAGCTACTCTTATTAATGATTAAAATTATCAATTTCCTCTAATGATTTTATCGCGCTATATTCCTCTGCATTAACGACCTACCGGAAAAAACACCATGTTATCGTATTACTTTCAGGGGCTTGCCCTGGGAGCGGCTATGATTTTGCCGCTCGGGCCGCAAAATGCGTTTGTGATGAATCAGGGGATTCGCCGACAGTATCATTTGATGATCGCGTTCCTGTGCGCGTTGAGCGATCTGTTGCTGATTTGCGCCGGTATTTTTGGCGGTAGCGCATTGCTGATGCAGTCGCCGTGGCTGCTGGCGCTGGTCACCTGGGGGGGCGTGGCCTTTCTGCTCTGGTACGGTTTCGGCGCCTTGAGAACGGCGCTGAGCAGCAATCTGGAACTGGCCAGTGCGGAAGTCATGAAGCAGGGGCGCTGGAAAATTATCGTCACCATGCTGGCGGTCACCTGGCTTAACCCGCATGTCTATCTCGACACTTTCGTCGTGCTGGGCAGCCTGGGAGGTCAGCTGGCCGTGGAGCCTAAGCGCTGGTTTGCCTTAGGCACCATTAGCGCATCATTCCTGTGGTTCTTTGGCCTGGCCCTGCTGGCGGCGTGGCTGGCACCACGCTTACGTACCGCGCGAGCGCAGCGGATGATTAACGTGCTGGTTGGCCTGGTGATGTGGTTTATTGCGCTGCAGCTGGCGAAAGACGGTTTCCAGCATGTCCAGGCTCTGTTTTACCAGGCTTAGTCCGATGGACTTTCTCCGCGGACGCGTTAAGCTTGCAGACATGCGTCCGTAGACGGGCGACCCAATGTAAGATGGAGAAACGACAGTGAAGTTAAAACTCATGGCCCTGGCGGCAGCAATTGGATTGAGTGCGATGGCAGTACAGGCAAATGAATTGCCGAATGGCCCGCATATTGTGACTTCGGGTACCGCCAGCGTAGCCGCTGTGCCGGATATCGCCACCCTGGCGATTGAAGTGAACGTTGCAGCGAAAGACGCCGCGTCGGCGAAAAAGCAGGCCGACGATCGCGTGGCGCAGTATCTCTCTTTCCTCGAAAAGAACGGCATCGCCAAAAAAGATATTAACTCAGCAAACCTGCGTACCCAGCCTGATTACGACTATCAGAATGGCAAAAGCATCCTGAAAGGCTACCGCGCGGTGCGCACCGTCGAAGTGACGTTGCGTCAGCTGGACAAGCTGAACGGTCTGCTGGATGGCGCGCTGAAAGCGGGTCTGAATGAAGTTCGTTCTGTTTCGCTGGGCGTTGCGCAACCGGATGCCTATAAAGACAAAGCGCGTAAAGCGGCCATTGATGACGCGGTGCATCAGGCGCAAGAGCTGGCGTCAGGTTTCCATAGCAAGCTGGGACCGGTTTATAGCGTTCGCTACCATGTTTCGAACTACCAGCCGAGCCCGATGGTACGCATGATGAAGGCTGCCGATGCGGCCCCGGTTTCGGCGCAGGAAACCTACGAGCAGGCGACCATTCAGTTTGACGATCAGGTCGATGTTGTTTTTGAACTGCAGCCTGCTCAGCCAGCCCCGGCCCCCGCTGCGCCGGCTAAGCAGCCTGATGCGGCACAGTAAGCCATAAAATAAAAAGCCACTTCATCTGAAGTGGCTTTTTTTATCGCCAGCGCTTAGTCCTGACGCAGCACCTTGTGGCCGTAATCGATCAGTGCGTCGGTGACCCGGCGCATCATCCGGCTTTCCGGCGCGAAGCGATGCCAGTAGAGCATCCGACGCTGAAACAGTCCCGGCGTGAGGTCGATAAGCTCGCCGCTGTTGAGCTCTTTTTCAATCTGCAGATGCGGGATCATGCAGCAGGTCGTGCCCTGGCGCGCCAGCTGTACAAAGGCTTCCGAAGAGTTAACGATATGGCACGGGACGCTGCCCGGCGGCAAATCGAAGTTCTGCTGTAAAAACGCCTGATGCATATCATCCAGATGATCGAACGCGACAACCGGCGCTTTCAGCAGCGCCGAGCGGGTTACGCCATTAGGGAAATAGCGTTGCGCAAACTCTTTCGAGGCGACGAACAGATAGTCCAGCGCCCCGAGTTGATCCACCAGGCAGCTCGGCAACGCCTGCGGCTGGATACTCACTGCACCGACCACTTCACCGCGGCGTAAGCGTTCCTGAGTACGCGTTTCATCTTCCACCTGCAGATTGAGGCGGATAGGGGAGTCGGAAAGGACGTTAGACAGCGCGGGCAGCAGCCAGGTGGCCAGACTGTCGGCGTTGACCGCCAGCGACAGCAGCAGCGGCGTCGATCCGGTCTGTTCATCGCCCAGCCACTCCTCTTCCAGCAGCTCAACCTGACGCAGCAGGGCCAGCAGTTTCTGTCCTTGTTCGGTCGGACGCGGCGGCACGGTACGGACCAGCAGCGGTTGGCCGAACATATTTTCCAGCTGTTTAATACGCTGAGAGACGGCGGACTGTGTAATGCAGAGCTTCTGCGCGGCGCGCTCAAACCCACGTTCTCTTATTACCGCATCCAGCGCCTGTAGTGTTCTGTAGTCCGGTCGTTTCATTATTCTGGCGTACCCCTATCACTTTTCATTAACTCGCACTATGACATAAATTCGTTTTTGATGAAGATGAAAAATGGTCTGTTCAGTTGTGTGACCCTGCCGCAGGGACAATTCCCCCCCCGGTGTTCTATAATGCGCCACAGGTATTCACATCTCGGACCATAATCATGACGCAAGATGAACTGAAAAAAGCAGTAGGCTGGGCGGCATTGCAGTATGTACAACCGGGCACCATTGTTGGTGTCGGTACGGGTTCCACGGCCGCGCATTTTATCGATGCGCTGGGCACCATGAAAGGGCAGATTGAAGGCGCTGTTTCCAGCTCTGATGCCTCCACCGAAAAACTGAAAAGCCTCGGCATTCCGGTTTTCGATCTGAACAGCGTGGACCGCCTGGGGATCTATGTTGATGGCGCCGACGAGATTAACGGCCATATGCAGATGATCAAAGGCGGTGGGGCGGCGTTAACACGTGAAAAGATTATCGCCTCGGTAGCAGACAAGTTTATCTGCATCGCCGATGCCTCCAAGCAGGTGGATATTCTGGGCAAATTCCCGCTGCCGGTTGAAGTCATTCCGATGGCGCGTAGCGCCGTCGCGCGCGAGCTGGTGAAGCTGGGCGGCCGTCCGGAGTATCGCCAGGGGGTGGTGACCGATAACGGTAACGTGATTCTTGACGTGTTCGGCCTGGAAATTCTTGATGCCATCGCGCTGGAAAACAAAATTAACGGTATTCCTGGCGTCGTCACCGTCGGCCTGTTTGCCAACCGCGGCGCGGATGTGGCACTGATTGGAACCGCCGATGGCGTAAAAACCATCGTAAAATAATATTATCGGGGGAGCGAATGGCTCCCTCGCAAATATTTTTTCTCCAGGCCAAATTTGGTGACTTCTGTCACATTTATGCGGTCAGCCTTAGTAACAATCTACCTTTTCTTTTCTTTCTGGTGTTTTGTCCTGCCATTTCCCTCTGTGTGATATTTCTTCAGGTCGTCGACGCAAACGTTCATATTGCCGCGATAGTTTTTTTTGATATGTTGCTGAGAAGAACTTTCGTTCGGCACGACATCAGATAAGACAAAACAGGACGGGGAAATGGCTAAGGTATCACTGGAAAAAGACAAAATTAAGTTTCTGCTGGTTGAAGGTGTGCATCAAAAAGCGGTGGAGAATCTTCGCGCGGCAGGTTACACCAACATCGAATTTCATAAAGGCGCGCTGGACAGCGAAGAGCTGAAAGCGTCGATCCGTGATGCCCATTTCATTGGCCTGCGTTCCCGTACTCATCTGACTGAAGAGATCTTCGCCGCTGCGGAAAAACTGGTGGCGGTCGGCTGTTTCTGTATCGGCACCAACCAGGTTGATTTAGACGCGGCAGCGAAACGCGGGATTCCCGTTTTCAACGCGCCATTCTCAAATACCCGTTCCGTTGCCGAGCTGGTCATTGGCGAACTGCTGCTGATGCTGCGCGGCGTACCGGAAGCCAACGCGAAAGCGCACCGCGGCGTGTGGAACAAGCTGGCGGTCGGCAGTTTTGAAGCGCGTGGTAAAAAACTGGGGATTATCGGCTACGGGCACATCGGCACGCAGCTGGGTATTCTGGCTGAATCTCTGGGGATGCACGTCTATTTCTATGATATCGAAAGCAAACTGCCGCTGGGCAATGCTACTCAGGTCCAGCACCTCTCTGACCTGCTGAATATGAGCGATGTGGTCAGTCTGCATGTGCCGGAAAACGCCTCCACCAAAAATATGATGGGCGTAGAAGAGCTGGCGCTGATGAAGCCAGGCGCGCTGCTGATCAACGCCTCGCGCGGTACGGTCGTGGATATTCCGGCGCTGTGCGATGCGCTGGCGCGTAAGCACCTGGCGGGGGCCGCGATTGACGTCTTCCCGACCGAACCAGCGACCAACAGCGATCCGTTCAGCTCGCCGCTGTGTGAGTTTGACAACGTGATCCTGACGCCGCACATCGGCGGTTCCACTCAGGAAGCGCAGGAGAATATCGGTCTGGAAGTGGCCGGTAAGCTGGCGAAGTATTCCGATAACGGTTCGACCCTCTCTGCGGTGAACTTCCCGGAAGTGTCGCTGCCGCTGCACGGCGGTCGTCGTTTGCTGCACATCCACGAAAACCGCCCGGGCGTGCTGACCGCTATCAACCAGATCTTTGCCGCACAGAGCATCAACATTGCTGCACAGTATCTGCAAACCACGCCGCAGATGGGCTACGTGGTTATTGATATTGAGGCCGAAGAAGATGTGGCCCAGCAGGCGCTGCAGGCCATGAAGGCGATCCCGGGCACCATCCGCGCTCGTCTGCTGTTCTGATTGACGAAAGGATCCCTGCGGGGATCCCTTTAAATGATGAGCACATCGCTACAGAATACCGGTGTCTTCCTGCTGCTGCTGATCCTGGCATGGACGGGGTTGGGCACCCACGATAGCCTCACCTGGCTGATGGAAGTGACGCCGGTCATTATCATCGTTCCGCTGCTGCTTGTGACGCGTTCACGCTACCCGCTCACGCCGCTTCTCTACACGCTTATCTTCTTCCACGCCATTATTTTGATGGTCGGGGGGATGTATACGTATGCGAAAGTACCGATTGGATTTGATGTGCAGGCGTGGCTGAATTTAAGTCGTAACCCGTACGATAAGCTTGGCCACTTTTTCCAGGGGTTGGTTCCGGCGCTGGCGGCGCGGGAAATTCTACTGCGCGGCGGCTATGTGCGCGGGCGCAAGATGCTTTCGTTTCTGGTGTGCTGCATTGCGCTGGCGATCAGCGCCACCTACGAGCTTATCGAATGGTGGGCGGCATTGGCGATGGGGCAAGGGGCGGATGATTTTCTCGGCACCCAGGGCGATCCGTGGGACACGCAGTCGGATATGTTCTGCGCGCTGCTGGGGGCGCTGACGACGATCTTGTTACTGAGCGGATGGCATAACCGGCAACTGAAGAAGCTCGGGACGCCTTAGCTTACGGCCACTGCCACAGCGCCGAGGGAGTAATCACCGCGGGCAGCGGAATATCCCAGTGCTCGGTTGGCAGCGCGTCGACCTGCTGGCAATCGTGGGCATAGCCAACAGGCTGCAGGGAATAATCCTGCCAGTTCTGCAATGTTCTGTCGTAGAAGCCGCCTCCCATTCCCAGCCGCTGTCCGGCGACATCAAAGGCAACCAGCGGGACTATCAGTACATCGAGCTGGCTTAGCGGCAGGACGTCGCGTACATCGAGCTTCGGCTCGTCGATTTTAAGCCGGTTGGTCACCAGTTCACTGCGCGGGTGATAGTGCAAAAACAGCAGATTTCCCGGGCTGAACGGGTGGAGTACGGGCAGATAAACCTGCTTGCCGGCCTGCCACAGCCGATCGATCAGCGGTCGGGTATCGAGTTCGCCATCAAATGACAGAAACAGAGCGACGGTTTGCGCCTGTGCGACGGGCGGGTATGCCATCACGCGATCGGCACCCTGTCGGGCGAACTGCGCCTGCTGTTCTGCCGTCAGCGCACGGCGTTGCTGGCGAATCTGTTGACGAATCCGCTGTCGGGTAGTTTGCGTGTCAGAAAGTTGAGTCATGACGGGTCGCCTGATTTAGCATGAGCACGGTAATACGTGGGTCAGTTGCATGTTGGCGTAGTGTAATACACAAGGTGATAAAAACCGAAAAGGAAGCCACGAGGGATGGAACTGAAAAGAAGGGAATCTCCGAGATGCCGCCGCAGGCTGTAACCCTTGAACCCTTGGTTCAAGGTGAATGCGTCGTCACAGTTTTAAGGCTTCTCGGACGGACCGAGCATGCTCACCAACCATGGAGCGCCACATTCTTGTGGTATGAAATATCGGCTCAGGGGACTGGCCCGCTTGCAAACATCTCAGAGAAATTTTGTTCTTGCGCTTACTCTAACACAGTTAATTGCAAAGTGTTATTCAAACTTCGGCCCGGTTCTTTCGCTTATGCGACCTTGCTCAAGCAACGCTTGTTCGATGGTCTGCTGAAGCATCCGAATACGCTGTTCCATGCTGGAGGCGTAATCGCGGGTTTTCGCTTTTTCCTGAGTCAACTCATAGCTGATGTTCAACGCGGCGATGAAGACCAGCTGCTCAGTATTTGTGACTCTAGTGCGTTCTTTTAAATCTTGCAACCGCTGATTCAGGTCATCAGCTGCCTGATTCAAGGCATCCCTTTGTTCAGGCGGGCAATTCACGCGGAGTGAACGGCCAAAAATTTGGAGATCGACGGGTTGTGCAGACATGCCACCTTCCTGCTGATTGACTGCGCGGCCTTCACGCCCGAATCCGGGACTGCAAAGGGGCGACACTATAGCTACCCTGGTGCGAAGGTACAAGCCCTATTCTGGTTCACCAGGGTCCAAAGTGGTAGCATACCATGAATATTCCTCCCAACGATGACGAATGCGCATGTCTATACAGAACGAAATGCCTGGTTACAACGCCGTAGACCAGTTACTGAACCAACAGGGCGTGGGCTTAACCCCGGCCGAAATGCACGGTTTGATCAGTGGGATCCTGTGCGGCGGCAATAAAGACAGCAGCTGGCAACCGCTGGTGCACGACCTGACTAACGAAGGCCTCGCATTTGGTCACGAGCTGGCCGAGTCTCTGCGCACCATACATTCCGTGACCAGCGACTCGCTGGAAGACGACGGTTTCTTGTTTCAGCTCTATTTACCGGAAGGTGACGCGGTAAGCGTGTTTGAACGCGCCGACGCGCTGGCCGGTTGGGTTAACCATTTCCTGCTCGGTCTGGGCGTCACGCAGCCTAAACTGGATAAAATCAAAGACGAAACCGGCGAAGCTATCGACGACCTGCGTAACATTGCGCAACTGGGGTACGACGAAGACGAAGATCAGGAAGAGCTGGAGATGTCGTTGGAAGAGATTATCGAGTACGTGCGCGTCGCTGCGCTGCTGTGCCACGAAACCTTTTCTCGCCAGCAGCCAACCGCACCGGAAGTTCGCAAGCCAACATTACACTAATGATAATTTGTTGAGGGGGCGTCATGACACAGCAGGAATTTCTTTCTCGTCGCCAGGCATTGCTGGCGCAGATGCAGCCAGGCAGCGCCGCGCTGATTTTCGCCGCACCGGAAGCGGTCCGCAGCGCAGATTCAGAATACCCCTACCGGCAGAACAGCGATTTTTGGTACTTCACGGGATTTAATGAGCCGGAAGCCCTGCTGGTGTTGATTAAAAGCGACGACACCCACAACCATAGCGTGCTGTTTAACCGCGTCCGCGATCTGACCGCAGAGATCTGGTTCGGCCGTCGTCTGGGACAGGAGGCCGCGCCATCGAAGCTGGGCGTCGACCGCGCTCTGGCGTTCAGCGAAATTAACCAGCAGCTGTTCCAGCTGCTTAACGGCCTCGATGCGATCTATTTTGCCCAGGGCGAATATGCCTACGCTGACAAAATCGTCTTCAACGCGCTGGAAAAACTGCGTAAAGGCGGGCGCCAGAATCTGCAGGCGCCCGGCTCTGTGATTGACTGGCGGCCGATGGTGCATGAGATGCGCCTGTTTAAATCGCCGGAAGAGCTGGAGGTGATGCGCCGCGCTGGTGAAATTTCCGCGCTGGCTCATACCCGCGCAATGCAGAAATGCCGTCCGGGCATGTTCGAATACCAGCTGGAAGGGGAAATTCTGCATGAATTCAACCGCCACGGCGCCCGTTTCCCCTCCTATAACACCATCGTGGGCGGTGGGGAAAACGGCTGTATTCTCCATTACACGGAAAACGAATCCGAGCTGCGCGATGGCGATTTGGTGCTGATTGACGCCGGCTGTGAATACCGCGGCTATGCGGGCGATATCACCCGCACCTTCCCGGTAAACGGGAAATTCAGCCCGGCGCAGCGCGAGATTTACGATATTGTCCTCGAGTCGCTGGAAACCGCGCTGGAGCTTTACCGTCCTGGCACCTCCATTCAGCAGGTTAACCAGCAGGTGGTGCGCATTATGATCACCGGTCTGGTGCGCCTCGGCATCCTGAAAGGGGATGTTGACGAGCTGATGGAGAACAACGCCCACCGTCCATACTTTATGCATGGTCTGAGCCACTGGCTGGGACTCGATGTCCATGATGTTGGCCGCTACGATGTCGATCGCTCGCGTCTCCTTGAGCCGGGCATGGTATTGACCGTTGAACCGGGTCTCTATATTGCCGCCGACGCCGACGTGCCGCCACAGTATCGCGGCATCGGCGTGCGTATTGAAGACGATATCGTCATTACCGAAGACGGCAACGAAAACCTCACCGCCGGCGTGGTGAAAAAAGCCGACGATATTGAGGCGCTGATGGCGGCGGCGCGGCGGTCATGAGCATCCTGATCGTTGGCGGGGGGATGACCGGGGCAACCCTGGCGTTAGCAATCTCGCGCTTAACCCACGGCGCGCTGCCGGTACATCTGGTCGAGGCGGCGCAGCCGGATTCGTCGCAGCATCCGGGGTTTGATGCCCGCGCGATTGCGCTGGCGGCGGGGACCTGCCAGCAGCTGGCGCGTACCGGCATCTGGCAAGGCATTGCCGATTGCGCGACGCCGATTCAGCGTGTTCACGTCAGCGACCGCGGACATGCGGGATTCGTGACCCTTGATGCGCAGGATTACGGCCTGGCGGCGCTTGGCCAGGTGGTAGAATTGCACGATATCGGCCAGCGATTGTTTGCGCAACTGCGCGAAGCGCCGGGCATTACCTTACACTGCCCGGCGAAAGTCGAAGACGTCACCCGGTGGCAGGAGGGAGTCAGCATCACCCTGGATAGCGGCGAGACGATCGAAGGCCGGCTGCTGGTTGCCGCCGATGGTTCGCGCTCCACGCTGGGCGCCCGCTGCGGCATGAGCTGGCAGCAGCAGCCTTACGAGCAGCTGGCGATTATTGCCAACGTCAGCACGGCGTTGCCCCATGAAGGGCGTGCCTTTGAACGCTTCACCGAACATGGTCCGCTGGCCATGCTGCCGATGTCACACGGACGCTGTTCGTTGGTATGGTGTCACCCGCAGTCGCGGCGCGATGAGGTCCTGGGTTGGTCCGATGTGCAATTTTGCGAGCAGCTGCAGCAGGCATTTGGCTGGCGGCTGGGGCGCATCACGCATGCCGGGAAGCGCAGCGTTTATCCCTTGACGTTGACCACCGCTATGCGCCCGGTTTCCCATCGCCTGGCGCTGGTCGGTAATGCGGCGCAGACGCTGCATCCCATCGCCGGGCAGGGCTTTAATCTCGGTCTGCGGGATGTGATGAGCCTGGCGGAAACGCTGGCGCAGGCCTGCGCTAACGGGCAGGACCCCGGCGATTACTCACTTCTTTGTCACTATCAGGCGCGGCGAGCGGATGATAAGGCCGCGACTATCGGCGTGACCGATGGGCTGGTGCATCTGTTTGCTAATCGTTGGGCGCCGCTGGTGGCGGGGCGTAACGTGGGTCTGATGGCGATGGAATTATTTACCCCGGCGCGTGACGCGCTGGCGCAGCGTACCCTTGGTTGGGTTCCTCGTTAAGGAGTTGAACGTGCAAAGTGTTGATGTTGCCATTGTTGGCGGTGGCATGGTGGGCCTGGCGGTAGCCTGCGGTTTGCAGGGGAGCGGGCTGCGGGTTGCGGTGCTGGAACAAGCCGAGCCGCAACCGTTAAACGCCGATGCGCCGCCGGCGCTGCGGGTATCAGCCATTAACGCCGCCAGCGAAAAACTGCTGACCCGGCTGGATGTCTGGCCGGAGATTATCGCCCGGCGCGCCAGCTGTTATCACGGTATGGAAGTGTGGGATAAGGACAGCTTTGGCCACATCAGCTTTGATGACCAGAGTATGGGCTTCAGCCACCTTGGTCATATTATTGAAAATGCGATCGTTCATCATGCGCTGTGGCAAAAGGCGCAGCGTTGCGCCGACGTCACGCTGCTGGCCCCGGCTCAGCTGCAGCAGGTGGCGTGGGGAGAAAACGAAGCATTTCTCAGCTTGCAGGATGGCAAGATGCTGACCGCCAGGCTGGTGGTCGGCGCCGACGGAGCAAACTCCTGGTTGCGCAACAAAGCGGATATACCGCTGACGTTCTGGGACTACCGCCATCATGCGCTGGTTGCCACTATCCGAACCGAAGAACCGCATCAGGCGATTGCCCGTCAGGCGTTTCACGGCGATGGCATTCTGGCGTTTCTGCCGCTGAACGATCCGCATCTGTGTTCGATCGTCTGGTCGCTGTCGCCGCAGGAAGCACAGCGGATGCAGCTGGCCGACGAGGCGGTGTTTAATCAGGCGCTGAATATTGCCTTCGATAACCGGCTTGGCCTGTGCCAGCTTGCAAGCGAGCGTCAGACTTTCCCGTTGACCGGTCGCTACGCGCGCCAGTTCGCCGCGCATCGTCTGGCGCTGGTTGGCGATGCCGCGCACACTATCCACCCGCTGGCCGGCCAGGGGGTAAATCTGGGCTTTATGGATGCAGCGGAACTGATCGATGAACTCCGTCGTCTGCATGCGCAGGGCAAGGATATTGGTCAGTACCTGTATCTACGTCGCTATGAACGTAGCCGTAAGCACAGCGCCGCGCTGATGCTGGCGGGGATGCAGGGCTTCCGCGAAATGTTCTCTGGCAGCCACCCGGCGAAGAAACTGCTGCGCGATATTGGCCTCAAACTGGCGGATACGCTACCGGGCGTCAAACCGCAGTTGATTCGCCAGGCCATGGGCTTAAACGATCTTCCTGCCTGGTTACGTTAAGCGCGTCACACTTCTCTCTCCCGGCCCCGGCGCCGGGTTTTCTCCTCTCATTTGAAATAATCTAATCTCACCCATTTTTTCGCATTAGTTTTATTAATGCCTCTCTTTTTTTGCAACAGAAAACAGGCCTCTTTTTTCGCATAAAATACCATCATGCTCGGTAATATCAGGCCATGATGTTAATTTTATGTGGCATAAATCGCTTTTTTCCAGTCAATAACTCTGTAGTCTTTTTGGCGACTTTTAGTCATAAGCTAATGTGATGTCCTGATTTAGCTTATGGTTTAGCGCCGGGTTCGGTGGTAAGTTCAGGCAAAAGAGAACGTTTGCGTCGGTGCCCGGACATGGTGCCGACGGCGGATTTCGTGGTGCGAAATCGCCCCAATGACATCGCCCAACCCAGTAGCGGGTTCCGTTTTATTCGATGAGGAAAAGATGGCTCAACAGACTCCGTTGTATGAACAACACACGCTGTGCGGCGCTCGCATGGTGGACTTCCATGGCTGGATGATGCCGCTACATTACGGTTCCCAGATTGATGAGCACCACGCGGTGCGGGGCGACGCCGGTATGTTCGATGTCTCGCACATGACCATCGTCGACTTCCACGGCAGCCGCATCCGGGAGTTTCTGCGCTATCTGCTGGCTAACGATGTCGCGAAGCTGACGGTACCCGGCAAAGCGCTGTATACCGGTATGCTTACCGCATCAGCCGGCGTCATCGATGACCTGATTGTCTATTTCCTTACCGAAGATTATTTCCGCCTCGTTGTTAACTCCGCCACCCGTGAAAAAGACCTCGCCTGGATTACTCAACAGGCTGAACCCTATGGTCTTGAAATGACCGTCCGTGACGATCTTTCGCTGATTGCCGTACAGGGGCCACAGGCGAAAGCGAAAGCGGCAACCCTGTTCACCGACGCACAGCGTCAGGCCGTAGAAGGGATGAAACCGTTCTTTGGCGTGCAGGCCGGCGATCTGTTTATTGCGACCACCGGTTATACCGGTGAAGCCGGGTACGAAATCGCCATGCCGAATGAGCAGGCTGCTGATTTCTGGCGTGGCCTGCTGGACGCAGGCGTGAAGCCGTGCGGTCTGGGCGCTCGCGATACCTTGCGTCTGGAAGCGGGGATGAACCTGTATGGCCAGGAGATGGATGAAAGCATCTCTCCGCTGGCTGCAAATATGGGCTGGACCATTGCCTGGGAACCGGCAGATCGCGCGTTCATCGGCCGCGAAGCGCTGGAGCTGCAGCGTGAAAAAGGTACCGAGCAGCTGGTGGGTCTGGTGATGACCGAGAAAGGCGTCCTGCGCGGCGGTTTGCCGGTGCGCTTTAGCGATGCAGACGGTAATCAGAAAGAAGGTATTATCACCAGCGGCACCTTCTCCCCGACGCTGGGCTACAGTATCGCGCTGGCGCGCGTACCGGCCGGTATCGGCGAGACGGCCATTGTGCAGATTCGCAACCGCGAAATGCCGGTAAAAGTGACTAAACCTGTTTTTGTACGCAACGGCAAAGCCGTGGTGTGATTCCCCCTTTTTGGAGATTAATTGATGAGCAACGTACCAGCAGAACTGAAATACAGTAAAGAACACGAATGGCTGCGCAAAGAAGCTGACGGCACCTACACCGTCGGGATCACCGAACATGCCCAGGAACTGCTTGGCGATATGGTTTTCGTCGATCTGCCGGACGTTGGCGCAACCGTTGAAGCGGGTGACGACTGCGCGGTTGCCGAGTCGGTGAAAGCTGCTTCGGATATTTATGCCCCGATTAGCGGCGAGATTGTGGCGGTGAACGAAGAGCTCAACGACTCTCCGGAGCTGGTGAACAGCGACCCGTACGCGGACGGCTGGATCTTTAAAATTAAGGCCAGCGATGAAGCGCAGGTTGCGGCTCTGCTTGACGCGGACGCCTATGTGGCGCTGCTGGAAAACGAGTAAATATCTTGCCCCTTCACGCTGCGGGCATCTGCTGCCGGCAGCGTGAATGATTTTTGCCTGTTCAGGTAAGTAAAGACACATACGATTCACTGCACGTTTCAGGAACCATCGCTCATGACTCAGACTTTAGGTCAGCTTGAAAACCGCGGCGCCTTTATTGAACGTCACATCGGTCCGGATGCTCAGCAACAGCAGGAGATGCTGAACACCGTCGGCGCCGATTCGCTTAACGCCCTGATTGGCCAGATTGTGCCGCAGGATATTCAGCTGGCGACACCCCCGCAGGTGGGTGACGCGACTACCGAATTCGCCGCGCTGGCGGAACTGAAGGCGATCGCCGGTCGCAACAAGCGCTTCAAGTCTTACATCGGCATGGGTTACACCGCCGTGCAGCTGCCGCCGGTTATTCAGCGCAATATGCTGGAAAATCCGGGTTGGTATACCGCTTACACCCCTTACCAGCCGGAAGTTTCCCAGGGCCGCCTGGAATCACTGCTGAATTTCCAGCAGGTGACCCTCGATCTGACCGGGCTGGATATCGCCTCCGCGTCACTGCTGGATGAGGCGACCGCCGGCGCTGAAGCGATGGCGATGGCCAAACGCGTCAGCAAACTGAAGAATGCGAACCGCTTCTTCGTTGCCGCCGATGTACATCCGCAGACCCTGGATGTGGTGCGCACCCGCGCCGCAACCTTTGGCTTTGACGTCATCGTTGATGAGGCGGAAAAAGCGCTCGACCATCAGGACGTTTTCGGCGTGCTGCTGCAGCAGGTGGGTACCACCGGCGAAATTCATGACTACAGCAAGCTGATCGCCGATCTGAAAGCACGCAAAGTCGTGGTCAGCGTCGCCGCGGACTTCATGACGCTGGTTCTGTTGACCGCACCGGGCAAACAGGGGGCTGATATCGTCTTCGGCTCCGCCCAGCGTTTTGGCGTGCCGATGGGCTACGGCGGTCCGCATGCGGCCTTCTTTGCCGCAAAAGATGAATTTAAACGCTCGATGCCGGGCCGTATTATCGGCGTATCAAAAGATGCCGCCGGTAACACCGCGCTGCGTATGGCGATGCAGACCCGCGAACAGCATATCCGTCGCGAGAAAGCGAACTCCAATATTTGTACTTCCCAGGTACTGCTGGCAAATATCGCCAGCCTGTACGCGGTGTTCCACGGGCCAGAGGGCCTGAAGCGCATCGCCAGCCGCATCCACCGACTGACCGATATTCTGGCCGACGGGCTGCAGAAAAAAGGGCTCAAGCTGCGCCACGCTCACTACTTCGACACCCTGTGTGTGGACGTGGTCGACAAAGCGGCGGTGCTGGCACGCGCCGAAGCGCTGGAAATTAACCTGCGCAGCGACATCCATAACGCCGTTGGCATCACTCTTGATGAAGCGACAACCCGCGAAGATGTGCTGAACCTGTTCCGCGCTATTATTGGCGACGACCACGGCCTGGATATCGATGCCCTGGATAAAGACGTGGCCCTCGACAGCCGCTCGATCCCGGAAAGCATGCTGCGTAACGATGCGATCCTGACGCACCCGGTGTTCAATCGCTACCACAGCGAAACCGAGATGATGCGCTACATGCACTCGCTGGAGCGTAAAGATCTGGCGCTGAATCAGGCGATGATCCCGCTGGGATCCTGCACCATGAAGCTCAACGCCGCGGCGGAAATGATCCCGATCACCTGGCCTGAGTTTGCCGAGCTGCACCCGTTCTGCCCGGCAGAGCAGGCGGAAGGTTATCATCAGATGATCGCCCAGCTCTCCGACTGGCTGGTAAAACTGACCGGTTACGACGCCGTCTGCATGCAGCCAAACTCCGGCGCACAGGGCGAGTACGCGGGCCTGCTGGCTATTCGCCATTACCACGAAAGCCGCAATGAAGGCCATCGTGATATCTGCCTGATCCCAAGTTCTGCGCACGGCACCAACCCGGCGTCGGCACAGATGGCCGGCATGCAGGTGGTGGTCGTGGCCTGTGATAAAAACGGCAACATCGATCTCGCGGATCTGCGTCTCAAGGCGGAGCAGGCGGGTGAGAACCTCTCCTGCATCATGGTGACCTACCCGTCAACGCACGGCGTGTATGAAGAGACGATCCGCGAAGTGTGCGAAATCGTGCATCAGTTCGGCGGTCAGGTTTACCTCGACGGCGCTAACATGAACGCCCAGGTTGGTATTACTTCTCCGGGCTTTATCGGCGCGGACGTCTCGCACCTTAACCTGCACAAAACCTTCTGCATCCCGCATGGCGGCGGCGGTCCGGGTATGGGGCCGATCGGCGTCAAAGCGCATCTGGCGCCGTTTGTTCCGGGCCATAGCGTGGTACAGATCGAAGGGATGTTGACCCGTCAGGGCGCGGTTTCTGCCGCACCGTTCGGCAGCGCTTCCATTCTGCCAATCAGCTGGATGTATATCCGCATGATGGGCGCCGAAGGGCTGAAACAGGCGAGCCAGGTGGCCATCCTCAATGCCAACTACATCGCTACTCGTCTGAAAGAGGCGTTCCCGGTGCTTTACACCGGCCGCGACGGTCGCGTGGCGCACGAATGTATTCTGGATATTCGTCCTCTGAAAGAAGAGACCGGCATCAGCGAGCTGGATATTGCCAAGCGTCTGATCGACTTCGGCTTCCACGCACCGACGATGTCCTTCCCGGTGGCCGGTACGCTGATGGTTGAGCCGACGGAATCAGAAAGCAAAGTCGAGCTGGACCGCTTCATCGACGCGATGCTGGCGATTCGTGGGGAAATCGACCGCGTGAAAGCGGGCGAGTGGCCGCTGGAAGATAACCCGCTGGTGAACGCCCCGCATACCCAGGGAGAGCTGGTGGCGGAATGGCATCATCCGTATACCCGTGAGCTGGCGGTATTCCCGGCCGGTCTGGCGAATAAATACTGGCCGACGGTGAAGCGTCTGGACGATGTCTACGGTGACCGTAATCTGTTCTGCTCCTGCGTACCGATGAGCGAATACCAGTAATTCACTGACTGGACTATCTTTTAAAGGCGCTTCGGCGCCTTTATTTTTTGGGGGAGAGGATGGCGATAGCACTGATTACCGGCGCCAGCCGCGGAATAGGTAAGGCGACGGCGCTGCTGCTGGCACAGGAAGGGTATACCGTGGTGGTTAACTATCATCACAACATTAGCGCGGCGATGGCGGTGGTCAACGAGATTGTCGTCCTCGGCGGCAAAGCCGTTGCGCTGGGGGCCGATATCAGCGACGAGGCGCAGGTCATGGCGATGTTTGATGGGATCGACCGTCTTGAGGAGCCGCTGACCGCGTTGGTTAACAACGCCGGTATCCTGTTTGCGCAAAGCACCGTGGAAAACCTGACCGCCGGGCGGATTAATCAGGTGCTGAGTACTAATGTCACCGGCTATTTCCTTTGTTGCCGGGAGGCGGTGAAGCGGATGTCATATCGGCACGGCGGAAAAGGCGGGGCGATCGTCAATGTTTCATCGGCGGCATCGCGTCTGGGGGCGCCGGGGGAATATGTGGATTATGCCGCCTCGAAAGGGGCCGTGGATACGCTGACCACCGGACTGTCGCTGGAAGTGGCGGCGCAGGGGATTCGCGTTAACGGCGTGCGTCCCGGCTTTATCTATACTGAGATGCACGCCTCCGGCGGCGAGCCTGGGCGCGTGGATCGGGTAAAAGCGGGGTTGCCGATGCAACGTGGCGGGCAGCCGGAGGAGGTCGCACAGGCCATCGCCTGGCTACTGAGCGAGAAAGCCTCCTATGTGACCGGAAGCTTTCTCGAACTGGCCGGTGGGAAATAGTCCGCTGCCGGAGAGTCCCGGGCGGCGACGTGCGCCCTTCCCGGTCAGCCGTTTTGCGAGCTGATGTTATGACGCCAGCCACAGCCGCAGGCGCATTCCCCAACCGCTGGTCCAGCCGGTGGTGATCGACTTAACCTCGCCGCGAGAGATGACGATAAGCGTTGGCGTGACCTGAACGCCCCACTGGCGAGAAAGTCCGCCGTCGGGGTCGTTAACCGTGGGCAGCGCCATTTTCTTATGCGCCAGCCAGTTGGACAGCATGGCATCATCCCCGGAACGGAGCGCGACGGTCATGACATTGCCGCCGTTGCTCGCCAGCGCCGCTACGGATGGCGTCGTGTAACGGCACACTCCGCACCAGGTCGCCCAGACGTAGATCAGCAGCGGGCGCTGCTGGCTCATGGCGTGCAGATCGACCACGTTACCCTCCAGCGTCTGCAGCGGTGTAGTCGTCAGATTCGGCGGCAGCGCAGGCCGACGCAGATAATCCATCCCCACGATGAGCGCGCCGGCCAGCAGCAGCAGGATCATCAGCTCGCGCAGCCAGCGGCGTAATTTACTGACCATCGGCTTTTGCCAGCTGTTCTTTCACCAGCCCCTCCAGCTCCTGATAAGGAATCGCGCCGGCGACCATTTGATCGCCGATAATCGTCGCCGGGGTGCCCTGAATATTCAGCACCTGAGACAAAATCAGGTTCATCTTCAGCGAGTCCATTGTTTTATCATCGGTTTTCACCCCATCGGTCGCGGTTTTTTGCTGCGCGGCGAGAATACTCGCATTGTCGTGGTAGCCCTTTTTGGCCATCAGCCGCTGATGCAGCGCCCAGAATTTATCCGGCTGCTGGCGCCATGTGGAGAGCGCGGCTTTGGCGGCGTTAACCGAACTTTGCCCCTTAAACGGCAGCAGTTTTACAATCAGCAGGACATCAGGGTTATCGTGAACGATCTTCTCCAGCATCGGATCGAACTGCTTACAATACGGGCAGTTGTAATCGGTAAACGAGACGATAGTCAGGCGCGGCGCTTTGGCGCCCAGCCGCGGGCTGTCGGGATCGTTAAACAGCAGCTTTGCCAGCTGGTCGTTGGCGGAGGCATCCGCGGGTTCTGCCGGGGCGGCAAGGCTGAAGGTTGAAACGCACAGCAGAAGGAGTGCAGCGATGATTCTCATGATTATTGACCTTTTGCATCGGACAGAGTGGCGAGGAGTTCGTCGCGGCTGAGCAGCGGAGACAGCACGCGGCCCTGGGCTAATCCCGGTCCGTAAATTTGATTGAAGGGAACGGCGGCGCTGCCGCGAGTGGTCAGAAAGCGGCCGATCGCCGCCGACGGGCGACTCCAGTCGCCGCGCAGGGCCACCACGTCTGGTTCAGAGAGGGCGCTCTGAACGTCATCGCGCAACAATACGTTGTATTTATTGGCTTTGCAGGTGACGCACCAGTCGGCGGTGACGTCAATAAACAGTCGCTTATTGCTTGCCAGCGCATCGCTAATCGCCTGTTCGCTGAGCGGCTGCCAGTTCACGCGGTCGCGTCGCGATGTCTGGCCGTCAGGCGGTGACAGAAAAGCGACGACCCCGGTGACAGCTAACGTCAGCACGCCAGCCTTCAGCGTCGTGCGCCAGCGATAGCGCCAGAGCGTCGCCAGCAGCAGCGCGAGGGCCAGCAGCGCCGTCAGGGCGATAACCGGTATCCGACCGATATGCGCCGTCAGCAGGCTGAGCAGCCATACGGATGATCCCAGCATCATCAATCCGAGTATCACGCGCAGGACGTTCATCCAGCGTCCGGGGCGCGGCAGATGCCGGGCGAGACCTGGCCAGGCGGCAACCAGCAGCCACGGCAGACTCATGCCGACCCCCATGGCGAGGAAAATGCCCCACAGCAGCGGCAGCGGCGCGACCAGCGCGACCGAGACAGCGGTACCGAGAAACGGCGCCGTGCACGGCGTGGCCAGTAGCGTTGCGAAAGCGCCCTGGCAGAAATGGCCCATCAGACCCTTGCCGCCGCGGGTCGCCAGAAATGTACTGGTGCCGGAGGAGAGGCGAATCTCAAACAGCCCCAGCAGGCTGGCGCTGAACAGCACCATCACCAGCGCCATCGCGCCGATAAACCATGGGTTCTGAAACTGAATGCCCCAGCCCAGCGCCTGATTCCCCAGGCGAAGCAGAGTCATCATCAACGCCAGCGCCAGAAAGGACGCGACGATGCCGCAAACCGAGGCCAGAAACTGCCGGCGTACGGTTGCGCGCTCGCGCGTCCCGGTCTGCACCAGCGAACCGAGTTTCATGGCCAGTACCGGCAGGACGCAGGGCATAACATTCAGAATCAGCCCGCCGGCAAGGGCCATCAGCAAGACCCACCATAAAGCCGGCGCCTGCGCCGGGAGGCCTTCGCTAACGATCGACGTGCTCTCCTGCGCCAGACCGCTGTCGGCAAGGACCAGCGACAGACGTTTGCCGCTGAGGTCAGGTGCCGCCTCACCCCAGCTGTCGGTGACCGGGATCTGCGCGACCAGCGTCTCGCCGTTCAGTGAGAAGGTGGGTTTGCCGAAATCGACATTCTCCATGCTGTCGATAAACAGCGACGGCTGCCGCCAGCCGGCTTCGCGAACGGCGGTAACCGTGAGCTTTCCGCCGCCATAGGCCGAGGTCAGCCGGGACGTCAGGCCGTCCGGGCGCGGGAGCGTGCCCAGTGCGCGGGTAAAATCATAGCCAAAGCCATCTCCCGCAGCGGTGGTCATATCCAGCACAAAGGGATAGTCGGTCAGAATGCAGACATTGCTACAGGTGGAAAGTGTCAGCACGCCGCTTAAGATCTGCGGCACCGGTCCGTGGATTTCCAGCGGAAAGCTGACGTTACCGTGGTAGCCCTGGGTGGTGATTCCCGCGACGTCAAATCGCTGCGGCGTTGGCCAGTGCCAGGTGACATCCAGCGGCGTTTTCCAGGCGATAGCGGGCGCTATGCCGCCTTCCCCCGGGGAGCGCCAGTAGGTTTTCCAGCCTTTTTCCAGCGCCACATCAAGCAGCAGGCGCGTTGTGCCGCTATCGTCGTTTTGTGCGCGCAGCCGGACGCTGGCGTGTTGATTCTCAGCGGCGCGTAGCCAGCCGCTGTCGGCGGCCTGGCTGACGGGCAGCCATAGCCAAAGCAGGCAGACCAGCAGTCGCCTGAATACCATAAGCATAAATTTTCTCCGTAAATGATTGATTAACCTGAACTGTCAGGGAAATCCTCATTCACGGAAGACGCACAATCGCAAATGCACCCGTAGCCGGGGAGGGGAAATAACGCGGGGAGGCCAGAGGCGGACAATGCGCGGCGGTATTGCCGCCAGCAGCGTGAGCAGTAGCGCGACGGCAAACAGCGCGCCTTCAAACAGCACCGGCGGGGCGGCGAGCAGTGATTTCGCACTCAGCTCGCAGGGAGTTACCGGCGCTTCGGCCGTATCCTCACCCTGCTGGATCGATTGCGTCACGGCGGTAGCATTCATGACCAGCGCGTGCAGCCCGGCCATACGCTGCGCGGTGCATACCAGCACCACTAGACAGGCAAGGGCTACAAGAAGAATGGCTTTTCGCTGTCGCTTAATCATTTTCGCCTCTGTGATTCACGAGGCTTATCTTATCGGGCGAACGCGTTTTAGCAATGTTAAAGCTGTAAAGAAGTGTCTGTAAGACCGGCAAGCGCCCTCTCCTCTGGCGAGGCGAGGGCGCGACTGAGAGGGAATCAGAGATTTTCGCCGTTGCTGGCAATGACCTCTTTATACCAGTTGAAACTTTTCTTACGCGAGCGGGACATGTCGCCGGTGCCATCGTCATGTTTGTTCACGTAGATAAAGCCGTAGCGTTTGCTGTACTGGCCGGTGGTAAAGGAGACGCAGTCGATACAGCCCCACGGGGTATAGCCCATCAGTTCGACGCCATCGTAAGTCACCGCTTTGATCATCTCTTCCACATGCGCACGCAGGTAGTCGATACGGTAGTCGTCGTTGATGCTGCCGTCTTCTTCAACTTTGTCGTAGGCGCCGAAGCCGTTTTCAACGATAAACAGCGGTTTCTGATAGCGTTCGTACAGTTCGCACAGCGAGTAGCGCAGGCCCACCGGGTCAATCTGCCAGCCCCAGTCGGAGGCTTTGACATGCGGGTTCGGCACGCTGCCTTCGAAGCCGGAGATGGCATCGCCGCTGCCGCCTTCCGCTTTGACCGCGTTGGTCATGTAGTAGCTGAAACCGAGGTAATCGCAGGTGCCTTCACGCAGGATCTGTTCATCGCCCGCTTCCATCACGATGTTAAAACCGCGGCGCTCCCACTCGTTGAGAACATAGGTCGGGTAGTAGCCGCGCAGCTGCACGTCGGTAAAGACGTAGCGTTCACGCATCGACTCCTGGGCGAACATCACGTCTTCCGGCTTACAGGAGAACGGATAGAGCGCCACCATTGCCAGCATGCAACCAACCTGCATCTGCGGATTGATGCGTCGCGCCGCTTTCACCGCCAGCGCGCTGGCAACGAACTGGTGATGCAGCACCTGGTACATGGTCTCTTCCGGGTTTTCGTAGTCGGTATAGACCACGCCGGAACAGCAGTAGCCGAACAGCGGGGCGCGCCAGTTGCGCTGGTTATTGATCTCGTTGAAGGTCATCCAGTATTTTACTTTGTGCTTATAGCGCTCGAAGACCACTTCGGCGAAGCGCACAAAGAAATCGACCACTTTGCGGTTGGTCCAGCCACCGTACTGCTGCACCAGATGCAGCGGCATTTCGAAGTGGGAGAGGGTGATCACCGGCTCGATGTTGTACTTCAACAGCTCATCGAACATGTCGTCATAGAACTTCAGCCCCTCTTCGTTCGGCTGAGTTTCGTCGCCGAGCGGGAAGATGCGGGTCCAGGCGATGGAGGTGCGGAAACATTTGAAGCCCATCTCGGCGAACAGCTTGATGTCTTCTTTGTAGCGGCCGTGGAAATCAATGGCTTCGTGGTTCGGGTAATATTTACCCGGCTCTACCTGGTGGGTAATCTCGCGCGGTACGCCGTGGGCGCCGCCGGTCAGCACGTCGCAAATACTCGGGCCTTTGCCGTCTTTATTCCAGCCGCCTTCCACCTGGTGCGCCGCGACCGCACCGCCCCATAAAAAGTCTTTCGGTAAGGTGATTTTTTTCATCTTTGCTCGTCTCATCAAATAGCATCTGTTTACGAGTCTAACAAAGGGAATATAAATGTCACGATATAACAATTTCCCTCAGCTGGAATATGTTACATCGAAAAAACAGGGTGTTATTTTCAGGCGAGTTTACGTGCTAATTTACGCCCCAGGGACTCCAGAATATAAATAACCGGAATTTGGGTGGTAATATCATACACGCCGCCGATGCGCGTTTGCGGGACGTGCCAGGAGAGGTTGAAGTCTGCCAGCTTCGCCAGTCGGGAGTGTTCATGGCTGGTCACCGACATTACTTTGCAGTTGTGCAGGCTGAACTGGCTGGCGAAGCGGAGAATCTCTTCGGTCTCCCCGGAAACGGAAAGAACGATCGCCAGCGCGTTACGCGCCATGTCGTTGGTGACCGGGAAATAAGGATCGTCGATATGATTGCTGAATTTCCCGACGTTGGAGAAAAAGCGTGCGCCATATTTTGCCAACGCGCCGGAGGTACCGGCGCCGACAAATATAATACGTTCTGACGCGAGAATAATATCGACGGCACGATCGAGTAAATTATCAAATTCGTCATTGTTGACGCTTTTAAAAAAACTCATTATTTCACTGGCACCGATATTTGCCTGTTGTGGGTGGTTCTGCTCGAGATATAATTTAAAGCGGACGCGAAACTCCGAGTAGCCTTCGCACTGCAGTTTGCGACAAAAGCGCAGGACGGTGGTCGTGGAGACCCCGGCGGCTTCTGCCAGCTCGCGGATGGTCATATACATCACTTTGTCACGATTCTTAATGACGTAGTGGTAGACCATCATCTCAAGATTATTGAGACTGGCGATCGCGGCGTGGGAGAACATACTCACAGTAATAACTCACAATTCATAATGACCAGGATGGAATTATATCATGCAGCCGAATGACATAACCTTTTTTCAGCGCTTTCAGGACGACATCCTCGCCGGGCGCAAAACCATCACCATTCGTAATGCCGCCGAGTCGCATTTTAAAACCGGCGACGTGCTGCGCGTTGGCCGCTATGAAGATGACGGCTATTTTTGCACGATAAGCGTGGTGGCGACGTCCACGGTAACGCTCGATACGCTCACGGAACGTCACGCCGAACAGGAGAATATGACCCTCGCGCAGCTGCGTCAGGTCATTGCGGAGATCTATCCAGGCGAAGACCAGTTTTATGTTATTGAATTCAAAAGGCTTTGATAAAACAGCGAACGACTGTTAGTTGAAATTTTAATGTAACATTATGATTTTATAGTGTTTACAAATATTAATCTTTTTATTTTAGCTAACAGGTGTTCACTGGAATCATTCTCAGTTACCCTAGGTGAGCATTGAAAGCGTTCTTGTTTTCGGAGTCAAATATGGTTCGCAAACCATTAATCACACAGGGTTATTCTTTGGCAGAGGAAGTCGCCAACAGCATCAGTCACGGTATCGGGCTGGTATTTGGCATCGTTGGCCTCGTCCTCCTGCTGGTGCAGGCGGTCGACAGCAACGCCAGCGCAACGGCGATTACCAGCTATAGCCTGTACGGCGGCAGCATGATTATGCTGTTCCTCGCCTCTACCCTCTATCATGCTATTCCCCATCAGCGAGCCAAGCTGTGGCTGAAAAAATTCGATCACTGCGCCATCTATCTGCTGATAGCGGGAACCTATACGCCTTTTCTACTGGTAGGGCTCAATTCACCGCTTGCGCGCGGCCTGATGGTGGTCATCTGGAGCCTGGCGCTGCTGGGGATCTTGTTTAAGCTCACCATTGCGCACCGCTTTAAGGTCCTCTCACTGGTGACCTATCTGACGATGGGCTGGCTGTCGCTGATCGTGGTTTATCAGCTGGCGATCAAACTGGCGGCTGGGGGGGTAACGCTGCTGGCGGTCGGGGGCGTGGTGTATTCGCTGGGGGTTATCTTCTACGTCTGCAAGCGCATTCCTTATAACCATGCAATCTGGCACGGTTTTGTGCTGGGCGGCAGCGTATGTCACTTCCTGGCCATTTATTTGTACGTCGGTCAGGTATAAATAAGAGGCCGCATCGGCGGGGAATTTCCCGGCGGTGCGGCGCTTGCCGAAACGACAGCACCGCACAGTCCGGGATGTTGCCGCCTGAAGAGCCTGGCAGCGTTAAGGCGATCTTCGCGCTTTAACTCTCTTCCAGTGAATAGGGCAGCGGAACGATGCTTAATGTACCGGCATCATCGCGCACGCGGAAGACGCTGTCTGGTTCCATATCGTTATTCATCACGACCTGCACCAGCAGTTGACCATCATCCAGCAGCACAGCTGCCAGCACGGTGCCGGTCCGGCGCCAGTTCTCACCCATCTTCAGCTCAAGGTCTTCTCCGGCTTCCGGGACGCGGCTCGCTTTCCCGGCCAGATACCACAGGGCGCGTTTGTTCGCACCGCGGAATTTCGCCCGGGCGACCATTTCCTGACCGGTATAGCAGCCTTTCTTAAAGCTGATGCCGCCCAATGCCTGCAGGTTTGTCGCCTGCGGGATGAACTGCGCGCTGTTGGCGCTGTCTATGACCGGCAGGCCGGCTTCGATGTTGAGCGCCAGCCACTGCTGGCTGTTGTTCAACTGCGCATCGCTGCGCAACGCGTCGGTTACGCGGGTGGCGGTTGCCACATCGGTCACCAGCAGAAAGCGCTCCGCCGGATGTTCAAACCACAGCAGGCTGGTCACGCCGTCGCTGACGAGCGGTTTGTCGCTGCCCGGAAGTTCGCTGAACAGCGGCGCCAGCGCGGCGCGGGCCTGGAAACCGGCAACGCCCAGCAGGACGTGTTCATCATCGGCGGCAATGGTCACTTTAGAGAACACCGCATATTTCTTCAGTTCAGCGAGCTGGGAATCGCGCAGGCTGCGGCGTTCAATCCAGGTAAAACCACCGTCGCGGCGGAAAACCCGCAGGTTGCTCCACATCTTGCCCTTGGCATCGCAGTGCGCGGCAAGCAGATGCCGATCGTCGGTTAATGCGCTGACATCGGCGGTAATCTGCCCCTGCAGATACTTCTCGCCATCCTGACCGGTAATCGTTGCCAGCGCCCAGTCATCCAGCGTCATCAGCGTTAACGGCAGACGAGAGGAAGAAGAAGGCTGACGCGGAGGAAAAGGTGTAAAAGCCATAGTCATGTCCTGAATAGCTTAACGCAGAGTGAATAGCTAATGGTAAAAGAGCTATGGTGCAATGCAAGTGCTTTTGGCAGGCCATTTGTGCCCTGAAAGCACAAACGGGGAAACAAAGGAGAAAGATAAAGCCATATTTTAAATGTGGTTTTTGTGGAATGGCGTTCTCTGTTCTCGATATTGCTGTAAAGTAAGTGCAAAAAACGGGTTAAACTAACCTATCAACAACGTCTTGTCAGGCAGCGCTTCGGCGACCTGAAGGGCGCGTAAGACTCTCTTTATGCTGGAAGGACAACATGGACATTACGAATAAAGCCCGCATCCACTGGGCATGCCGCAGGGGTATGCGTGAACTTGATATCTCCATCATGCCGTTTTTCGAGTATGAGTACGATACGCTCAGCGATGAAGACAAACAGCTGTTTATCCGTCTGTTAGAAAACGACGATCCGGATCTGTTTAACTGGCTGATGAATCATGGCGAACCGGCTGATGCGCAACTGCAACGGATGGTAAAATTAATCCAGACTCGGAATCGGGAACGTGGTCCTGTGGCAATCTGATTTACGCATCTCCTGGCGCTCACAGTGGTTCTCGCTGCTGCTGCACGGCATTGTGGCGGCTATTGTGCTGCTGATGCCCTGGCCGCTGAGCTACACGCCGCTATGGCTATTGCTGCTGTCGCTGGTGGTGTTCGACAGCGTGCGCAGCCAGCGGCGGATCCACGCCTGCCGGGGGGAAATAAAGCTGATGACCGATTCGCGTTTGCGTTGGCAAAAAGCGGAATGGGAGATTGTCGGCACGCCGTGGGTGATTAATAGCGGGATGTTGCTGCGTCTGCAGGATATGCAAACGCGTCGCCGCCAGCATCTGTGGATCGCTGCAGACAGTATGGACGCCAAAGAGTGGCGAGATCTGCGCCGGTTGGTGTTACAAAAACCGGCACAGGAGTAAAAGCCTGTCAGGCGAACTGCTCAGCCATTTCGCCGAGGATTTGCTCGCACCAGTTCTGGATGCGATCGTCGCTCAGGTCATACTGATTCGTCTCATCGAGCGCCAGGCCAACAAACAGCTGGCCATCGGCGATAATCGGTTTCTGGCTGGTGAATTCGTAACCTTCCGTCGGCCAGTAACCGATAAACTTAACGCCTTTGGCGCTCAGTTTGTCGTGCAGCATTCCCAGTGCGTCAAGGAACCATTCGCCGTAACCCAACTGGTCACCCATGCCATACAGCGCCACAATTTTATCCTGCAGATCCAGTGCGTCCAGCTGTTGCCAGACGGCTTCCCAGTCTTCCTGAATTTCGCCGAAATCCCACGTCGGGATACCGAGAATCAACACGTCATACTGTGTCATCAGGGAAGGGGAATCATCTTTCAGATTATGCAGCGTCACTAATTCCGGGCCGATGATATCGCGGATCTTCTCCGCTGCCATCTCGGTGTAGCAGGTACTGGAGCCGTAAAAAAGACCTATGTTCATGGCGTAAACATCTCAATTCATGCGGTGATTTTGCGGCTAGTTTATCAGAAAGCCGTCGTCAGCCGCATACTTAAGCTGTTCCGCCAGCCGGCCGGGAAAAAACAGCGCCGCCGTTTTTGCCAGCCGGGCCACTTATTTGGGTATACTGAAGCCGTTTTAACGAGCAAAGAGGGCGATGTGAAAGAGGATCTCGCACGAATCGAACAGTTTCTTGATGCCTTGTGGCTGGAGCGCAATCTGGCGGAAAATACGCTGAGCGCCTACCGTCGGGATCTGACGATGGTAGTGGAATGGCTGCATCATCGCGAGTTATCGCTGGTTAGCGCCAGCGGCGAGGATCTTCAGGCGCTGCTGGCCGAGAGACAAACGGGCGGCTATAAAGCCACCAGTACCGCGCGGCTGTTGAGCGCCGTGCGCCGTTTCTTCCAGCACCTCTATCGGGAGAAAATTCGTCCGGATGACCCCAGCGCGCTGCTGGCGTCACCGAAACTGCCGCAGCGGCTGCCGAAAGATCTGAGTGAGGCTCAGGTCGAACGTCTGCTGCAGGCGCCGCTGGTCGAGCAGCCTCTGGAACTCCGCGATAAAGCGATGCTTGAGGTGCTGTACGCGACCGGCCTGCGCGTGTCGGAACTGGTGGGCCTGACGATGAGCGACATCAGCCTGCGTCAGGGCGTCCTGCGGGTGGTGGGTAAAGGGAACAAAGAACGGCTGGTCCCGCTTGGCGAAGAGGCGGTGCTGTGGGTTGAGAATTACCTGGAGTACGGGCGCCCCTGGCTGCTGAACGGCGTGGCATCTGATGTGCTTTTTCCAAGTCAGCGCGCGCAGCAAATGACGCGCCAGACCTTCTGGCATCGGATTAAGCACTATGCCGTGCTGGCCGGAATAGATAGCGCGAAGCTCTCCCCGCACGTTTTACGCCATGCGTTTGCCACGCATTTACTTAACCATGGCGCAGATTTACGCGTGGTACAGATGCTGTTGGGACACAGCGATCTCTCAACGACGCAGATCTACACCCATGTCGCGACCGAGCGTCTGAGACAACTTCATCAACAGCACCACCCGCGGGCGTGAGTGCTGAATAAAAGGACTGAGTATGAAAAAAGGTTTATTGATGTTTACGCTGCTGGCGGCGACGCTGTCCGGTGCGGCCCATGCGGATAACGCGGCTATCAAACAGTCGCTGGCTAAACTGGGCGTACAGAATACGGATATTCAGCCATCGCCGGTTGCCGGAATGAGCACCGTACTGACCGACAGCGGCGTGCTGTATGTGACCGATGACGGTAAACACGTCATCCAGGGGCCGATGTATGATGTCGGCGGCGCACAGCCGGTAAACGTCACCAACGCGCTGCTGGTGGGCAAGCTGAACGCGCTGGAAAAAGAGATGATTATCTATAAAGCGCCGCAGGAAAAACACGTTATCACCGTTTTCACCGACATCACCTGCGGCTACTGCCACAAGCTGCACGAAGAGATGAGCGACTATAACGCGCTGGGAATTACCGTTCGCTACCTGGCCTTCCCGCGCCAGGGCCTGCAAAGCCAGACCGAGCAGGATATGAAAGCCATCTGGTGCGCCAAAGATCGTAACAAAGCGCTGGATGACGCGATGAGCGGTAAAGGTATTCAGCCGGCGAGCTGCCAGGTCGATATCAGCAAACACTACACGCTTGGCGTGCAGTTCGGCGTTAACGGCACGCCGGCGATGGTGCTGAGCAACGGCTACGTGCTTCCGGGTTATCAGGGGCCGAAAGAGCTGAAAGCCTTCCTTGATGAGCATCAAAAACAGACAAGCGGTAAATAATTCGCGTGAAACAACAGATACAACTACGCCGCCGTGAGGTGGTTGAAGGGGCAGAGCTCCCCGCCGACCTGCCGCCGCTGCTGCAGCGGCTGTACGCCAGCCGCGGCGTCCTGCATGCCCAGGAGCTCGAACGCAGCGTCAAAGGCATGCTGCCGTGGACGCAGCTGAACGGCATCGAAAAAGCCGTTGAGATGCTCTACGACGCATTCAGGCAAGAGCGGCATATCGTCGTGGTCGGTGATTTTGACGCCGATGGCGCCACCAGTACCGCGCTGAGCGTGCTGGCGCTGCGCGCGCTGGGCTACAGCAATGTCTCCTATCTGGTGCCAAATCGTTTTGAAGATGGCTACGGGTTAAGCCCCGAAGTAGTCGATCAGGCCCACGCCCGCGGGGCGCAGATGATTATGACCGTGGATAACGGCATCTCTTCCCATGCCGGCGTCGATCGTGCCCACGCATTGGGGATCCCGGTGGTCGTGACCGATCACCATCTACCGGGTGAGACGCTGCCGGCAGCGGAAGCCATTGTGAACCCCAATCTGCGCGACTGCGATTTCCCCTCGAAATCGCTGGCCGGCGTCGGGGTAGCGTTCTATTTGATGCTGGCGCTGCGCACGTTCCTGCGCGATAAAAACTGGTTTGAAGAACGGGGCATCACGCCGCCGAATCTTGCCGAACTGCTGGATCTGGTCGCGCTCGGGACGGTGGCTGACGTTGTGCCGCTGGATGCTAATAACCGCATTCTCACCTGGCAAGGGCTGAGCCGTATCCGTGCCGGTAAGTGCCGTCCGGGGATCAAAGCGCTGCTGGAGATTGCCAACCGCGATCCGCAAAAGCTGGCCGCCAGCGACCTGGGGTTTGCCCTGGGACCGCGGCTGAATGCGGCAGGCCGGCTGGATGATATGTCGGTCGGCGTGGCGCTGCTGTTGTGTGATAACGTCGGCGAAGCGCGGATGCTGGCTAATGAACTGGATGCGCTGAACCAGACGCGCAAAGAGATTGAGCAAGGGATGCAGGCGGAGGCGCTCACGCTGTGCCAGCAGCTGGAACGCAGCGGCGACACGCTGCCCGGGGGGCTGGCGATGTATCATCCGCAGTGGCACCAGGGCGTGGTGGGGATTCTGGCGTCACGGATTAAAGAGCGTTTCCATCGCCCGGTTATCGCTTTCGCCCCAACCGGCGACGGGCTGTTAAAAGGCTCCGGGCGCTCTATCCAGGGGTTGCACATGCGCGATGCGCTTGAGCGCCTTGATACGCTGCATCCGGGGCTGATTCTCAAGTTCGGCGGCCATGCGATGGCGGCGGGGCTGTCGCTGGAAGAGGCGCGTTTTGAGGAGTTTCAGCTGCGTTTCGGCGAACTGGTCACCGAGTGGCTGGATCCGGCGCTGTTGCAGGGAGAAGTGATCTCTGACGGCCCGCTGGAAACGGCTGAGATGAGCATGGAAGTTGCGCATCTGCTTCGTGAGGCGGGACCCTGGGGACAGATGTTCCCGGAGCCGCTGTTTGACGGTCGTTTCCGCCTGTTACAGCAGCGCCTGGTGGGCGAGCGGCATCTTAAAGTGATGGTCGAACCGGTTGGCGGCGGCCCGCTGCTGGACGGGATTGCCTTCAACGTTGATACTTCGATTTGGCCGGATAACGGCGTGCGCGAAGTCACTCTGGCCTATAAGCTCGATATTAATGAGTTCCGAGGCAACCGCAGCCTGCAGCTTATCATTGACCATCTCTGGCCGGTCTGACGAAAAAGCCGTCAACAAACAGGCTGACGGAAAGCCGAAGTATATATAAAAGAGAGCGGGGATCCGGTACAATTCCGCTCTTATCACCGCATTTTGTCGAATCCATTAAAAGAAAATCGATCATGTTTGAAATAAATCCGGTAAAAAACCGCATTCAGGACCTCACGGAGCGCTCTGACGTTCTTAGGGGGTATCTTTGACTACGATGCTAAGAAAGAGCGTCTGGAAGAAGTAAACGCCGAGCTGGAACAGCCGGACGTGTGGAACGAACCTGAGCGCGCACAGGCGCTGGGTAAAGAGCGTTCTTCACTGGAAGCCATCGTCGAGACGTTGGATCAAATGTCCCAGGGGCTGGAAGATGTTTCCGGACTACTGGAGCTGGCTGTCGAAGCCGAAGACGAAGAGACCTTCAACGAAGCCGTTGCCGAACTTGACGTGCTGGAAGAGAAACTGGCGCAGCTTGAGTTCCGCCGCATGTTCTCCGGCGAGTATGACAGCGCCGATTGCTATCTCGATATTCAGGCCGGTTCCGGCGGTACGGAAGCCCAGGACTGGGCCAGCATGCTGACACGTATGTATCTGCGCTGGGCCGAAGCGCGCGGCTTCAAGACCGAGATTATTGAAGAGTCAGAAGGTGAAGTGGCGGGCATTAAGTCCGTGACCATCAAGATTATCGGCGATTACGCCTACGGCTGGCTGCGTACCGAAACCGGCGTCCACCGCCTGGTGCGCAAAAGCCCGTTCGATTCCGGCGGCCGTCGCCACACCTCCTTCAGCTCCGCATTTGTCTATCCGGAAGTGGATGACGATATTGATATCGAAATCAACCCGGCGGACCTGCGCATTGACGTTTACCGCGCCTCCGGTGCGGGTGGTCAGCACGTTAACCGTACGGAATCCGCGGTGCGTATCACCCACATTCCGACCGGCTTAGTGACGCAGTGCCAGAACGACCGTTCACAGCACAAGAACAAAGACCAGGCCATGAAGCAGATGAAAGCCAAGCTTTATGAGCTGGAAATGCAGAAGAAAAATGCCGAGAAGCAGGCGATGGAAGATACCAAATCCGACATCGGCTGGGGCAGCCAGATCCGTTCTTACGTGCTGGATGACTCCCGCATTAAAGATCTGCGCACCGGGGTGGAAACCCGCAATACTCAGGCCGTGCTTGACGGCAGCCTGGATCAATTTATCGAAGCAAGTTTGAAAGCAGGGTTATGAGGAACCAACATGTCTGAACAACAAGCACAGGGCGCTGACGCGGCAATTGACCTTAATAATGAACTGAAAGCCCGTCGTGAAAAGCTGGCTCAGCTTCGTGAGCAGGGTATCCCGTTCCCGAACGATTTCCGTCGTGACCATACCTCTGACCAACTGCACGCTGACTTCGATGCGAAAGAAAACGAAGAGCTGGAAGCACTGAACGTTGAAGTCTCCGTTGCTGGTCGTATGATGACCCGCCGTATTATGGGTAAAGCCTCTTTCGTCACTCTGCAGGATGTCGGCGGCCGCATTCAGCTGTACGTCGCGCGTGACGATCTGCCGGAAGGCGTCTACAACGAGCAGTTCAAAAAATGGGACCTCGGCGATATCATCGCGGCGCGCGGTAAGCTGTTTAAAACCAAAACCGGCGAACTGTCTATCCACTGCACCGAACTGCGTCTGCTGACCAAAGCTCTGCGCCCGCTGCCGGACAAATTCCACGGCCTGCAGGATCAGGAAGCGCGCTACCGTCAGCGCTACCTGGATCTGATCTCCAACGACGAATCCCGCAAGACCTTTAAGGTTCGCTCCCAGATTCTGGCCGGTATCCGCCAGTTCATGGTCGGTCGCGGCTTTATGGAAGTCGAAACCCCGATGATGCAGGTGATCCCTGGCGGCGCGTCTGCCCGTCCGTTCATCACCCATCACAACGCGCTGGATATGGACATGTACCTGCGTATCGCGCCGGAACTGTATCTGAAGCGTCTGGTTGTGGGCGGCTTCGAACGCGTATTCGAAATCAACCGTAACTTCCGTAACGAAGGCATCTCCGTGCGTCATAACCCAGAGTTCACCATGATGGAACTCTATATGGCGTACGCGGACTATAAAGATCTGATCGAGCTGACCGAATCCCTGTTCCGTACCCTGGCGCAGGATATTCTGGGCAACACCGCGGTTCCTTATGGCGATCAGACCTTCGACTTCGGTAAGCCGTTTGAAAAACTGACCATGCGTGAAGCTATCAAGAAATACCGTCCGGAAACCGAGATGGCGGATCTGGATAACTTCGATTCCGCAAAAGCGATTGCAGAGTCTATCGGCATTCACGTTGAGAAGAGCTGGGGTCTGGGCCGTATCGTGACGGAGATCTTTGAAGAAGTAGCGGAAGCGCACCTGATTCAGCCGACCTTTATCACCGAATACCCGGCGGAAGTCTCTCCGCTGGCGCGTCGTAATGACCAGAACCCGGAAATTACCGACCGCTTTGAGTTCTTTATCGGCGGCCGTGAAATCGGTAACGGCTTCAGCGAGCTCAACGACGCGGAAGATCAGGCGCAGCGCTTCCAGGACCAGGTGAATGCGAAAGCCGCTGGTGACGATGAAGCCATGTTCTACGATGAAGACTACGTGACCGCGCTGGAACACGGCCTGCCGCCGACCGCCGGTCTGGGTATCGGTATTGACCGTATGGTGATGCTGTTTACCAACAGCCATACCATCCGCGACGTCATCCTGTTCCCGGCAATGCGCCCGGTTAAATAAGAGCGACCGTCAAAAACATAACCCCGGCTACAGGCCGGGGTTTTTTGTTTGTGCCCCGCTGCGCGAGTCGCGGGAGGATGCGGACAGGCGGCGAAAAACCGCTATCCGGCAAGACCGTTAATAGCGCAGCTGCGCGACATAGTTTCTCAACGCCTGCCGGGCATTATCGTCAGCCGCTTCGAGCACCATCCACGGACTGTAGGCCCACGGGGTGAGCGCCAGCGCTTGCAGTAAATCTTCCAGCTCACACCACTGATAGTCCATGACCTCGTCGCTATTGGCCAGCACCGGACTGATAATGCGCGCGGCGTAAACCGGGCAGACTTCGTTTTCGACAATTCCGTTTGGGGCCACCGCCCGGTAACGAAACGCCGGATGAACGGAGGCGATGTTGGCAATGTTAACGCCCAGTTCAAAACGGCTGCGCCGTGTCACGGCCTGTTCAAACGTCTCTCCGCTCTGGGGATGTCCGCAGACGGAGTTGGTCCAGACCCCGGGCCAGGCTTTTTTACCCAGTGAACGACGCGTCACCAGCAGCTGGCCGCGGTCATTAAACAACCAGCAGGAAAAGGCGAGGTGCAAAGGGGTATTAAGGGTATGGGCGGCATATTTTTCCAGCCTGCCAACAGGCTTATCTTGCTCATCGAGCAAAATGACATGTTCCCCGGTCATGACAACTCCTGATAATAAAAATGACCCGGCATACGCTCGCCTGGTCACACACTCGGCACTAGGGTAGCCGATAACCGCTCGAAAGGCATTACCAAAACACGCTTCGGGCGCTGCAGACGGGGAAACACGAATCCGACAACGCAAGCGTATCGATTGGGGATCTGCCTGCGGGCTGGTATGATAGTTGTCCGTTGTGACGAGATGAGAGCTGTGCTGAGTGCAGGACGCCTGATGAGAAAACGCTTTTTTATCATGATGATGTTGGTCAGCAGCCTGGTGATTGCAGGATGTTCCAGTTCATCTGATTCCGGTTCCGTCTACACCGTGAAACGCGGCGATACGTTGTACCGTATTTCCCGGACGACCGGTACCAGCATTAAAGATCTGGCCCGACTGAATAATATCTCCCCACCGTATACTATTGAGGTTGGACAGCGTCTGAAGCTGAATCCGGCCTCGGGCGCCACAAAGGGCGGTTCATCCGGGAAGAGCAGCGCCGGTAAGCGCACCGCGGCCAGCAAGCCGCCGGCCACGCTGCCGCCGGTCTCCTGGCCACCGGTGGGGCAACGGTGCTGGCGCTGGCCGACCAACGGTAAAGTTATCCTGCCTTATTCATCAAATGATGGTGGTAATAAGGGGATTGATATTGCCGGCACGCGCGGCCAGCCGGTCTATGCGGCAGGGGCGGGTAAAGTGGTGTACGTCGGTAATCAGCTCCGCGGTTACGGTAATCTGATCATGATTAAACATGGTGAGGATTACATCAGCGCCTATGCCCATAATGACAAAATGATGGTCAATAACGGTCAGAACGTGAAGATTGGCCAGCAGATAGCCACGATGGGAAGTAGCGACGCCGATTCCGTGCGCCTGCATTTCCAGATTCGCTACCGGGCGACGGCTATCGATCCACAGCGCTATTTACCGCCGCAGGGCAGTAAGCCAAAGTGCTAAGAGGTTATTTTATCAGCAGTTAGCGTGATTCAGTCTTGTAAGACGGTGCGTAAGGTCTATAATGGCCCTCGCACCTCAACGCGGGCGTAGTTCAATGGTAGAACGAGAGCTTCCCAAGCTCTATACGAGGGTTCGATTCCCTTCGCCCGCTCCAGAATTTCTCCTGTGATAACATATCTTAGATAACATACTGTTTTTGAAACAAGTTTCTGAAACTGTATTGCATATCAGCCTCTCGTTTTAGCGCTCAAAAATACACCGGCAGTTGTCACGGAAAGTTACGGTTAGATGAACGTTTAACTTAACCCGGCGACGGTTCCAGATTGACGCCGCGATAGCAAAACGCAAACGAAAAAGCCTGACCGGGCATTGTCATTTCATCCCCTCCTATTAAAACAACGGCTTTTCTCGACAAATAGCCATCTGAAATCCGGGTACAGTAGGGTCGGTGTTGTCCATTCCGGAAACTTAATTTGACCCGCGGGAGCCCGTTATCATGTTCAGCCATATGCGTATTGCCAGACCCGTCACCGACCTGGCGCGCGCTTGCACCATGTACAGCCAGGGATTAGAGCTCCAACGAATTGCGGATTTTACCGACCATGCCGGCTTTAGTGGGATAATGGTGGGCCGTCCGGAGCTGGCCTGGCATATTGAGTTCACCCACTGTCACGATCATCCGCGTCAGCCTGCACCGACCGATGAAGATCTGCTCGTGCTCTATTACCCCGATAAAGCAGCCTGGCAGCAGGCGTGCGCCAGAATGACGGCGGCGGGCTTTCGTACGATGAGGTCGTTTAATCCCTACTGGGATACCAACGGCAAAACATTTGTCGATGATGACGGTTATCGGGTGGTGCTTCAGAACCGCGACTGGCCATAGATTGAGGGCTCTCGTGGAACAGAGCGGCGGTTCAGGTGGCCCTGTCGGCGGCAGAACTCCAGGCGTTGAGTGCGGATATTTGCTATTCTGCATCACGTCAGGTTATTGAAGAGATTGAGAAATGGGGTCGTTTATCGTCGTCGTCTGTGTCATATGGCTTTTGTATCTAGGCGTGAAAATGCTGACCCGGACTCTGTATAAAACGGAACCCATAAACGCCAAACCAGAGCGCGATGTCTGGGGGCGCAGGGAAGGTGAAGGTCCGCTGTACCGTCGCGTCAATCGCGCAACGAAAGATGAAGATGACGAGGGATTGTTTCAGTCGGTCAACCGGCGGCAACAGGCCAGGACAGAGGAAAAAGACGTGAACGCCTCTGCTGCGTTCTACCAGTCCAGAGAGTGGCGCGCGCTTCGCTATCAGGCACTCAAAAAATATGGCGGTGCCTGTAGTGCCTGCGGGCGTTCGGCGGCAAAACATGGGGTGGTCATCCATGTCGATCATATTCGGCCCCGCAGTAAATACCCGCATCTGGCGCTGCGCCTGGATAACCTCCAGCTGTTATGCCACGAATGTAATCTTGCAAAAGGCAACCGCGACGAAATTAAATGGCGTTAGCAGCCGGTCTGGGTGCGCTTTTTTATCCCCTGGTTCGGAGTCAGGGCTCTGCGAATCGCAGGAAAAATACCCTAAAAATGCGCGCAAAGCGTCGTGTTTGATGCAGTCGTTGCGTCATACCGGTTTCTGTCCGGCCTGGCGTCGGTTGCATATGTGAACGTCACTCTGTGACTAAATAATCAAGAGTGTGACTTATCGATACTTTCCCCTGTCGCGAAGACCAACCTCGTATTTACCCTACTTTTTATCGCGTTTTATTCGCAGCGCACCTCAGCCTTGAGTATGAATATCTGTTTGTTCAACTTGTTGTTTATAAACATATAATTGCATTCATTGTTATCATTTGAGATGTCAATCACATTTTGTTGTCAGCCAACTTTAAATCTATAAAAGTAGACGTTTGTCGACTTTTCATCTAAAAGATGGGGTTGAGGGGCTAGACAAAACCAGAAGCTGGTTATCAAATAGTTAAAAAATATCGTGCCTCATGTAAATGATTGGCCAGTGTAAACATGGCTAACACGCTTTCCGCGGTCTCTCTGCGCTGCGGTGCATCTTATCTGGAGAAGTTATGCATTCCTCTGTGAATAAAAATGAAAGCCGGACCTTCTTTGGTCATCCATATCCGCTAGGTTCGTTGTTCTTTACCGAAATGTGGGAGCGATTCTCGTTTTACGGCATTCGCCCCTTATTGATTCTGTTTATGGCCGCCACGGTTTACGACGGCGGTATGGGGCTGGCGCGTGAAAATGCCTCGGCGATCGTCGGTATCTTCGCCGGCAGTATGTACCTTGCGGCGTTACCGGGCGGCTGGCTGGCGGATAACTGGCTGGGCCAGCAAAAGGCGGTCTGGTACGGATCGATTCTCATCGCGTTGGGTCATCTGTCGATTGCTCTGTCAGCGGTGCTGGGTGACAACCTGTTCTTTATCGGGCTGATGTTTATCGTACTGGGATCGGGTCTGTTCAAAACCTGCATCTCGGTTATGGTTGGCACGCTGTACAAGAAAGGGGATGCGCGTCGTGACGGTGGATTCTCGCTGTTCTACATGGGCATCAATATGGGGTCGTTCATCGCGCCGCTGATTTCCGGCTGGTTGATTAAATCACACGGCTGGCACTGGGGCTTTGGCATCGGTGGCATCGGGATGCTGGTGGCGCTGGTGATCTTCCGGGTCTTTGCGGTACCGGCGATGAAGCGCTACGACAGCGAAGTGGGCCTCGATTCAACCTGGAATAGCCCGGTGGCGAAGAAGAACGGCGTGGGCGCCTGGCTGCTGGCGCTGGCCGTAGGTGCCGCGGTGATTATCACGCTGATTGCGCAGGGCGTGATTGTGGTTAACCCTGTTGCCGTTGCCAGTATGCTGGTATACGTGATTGCCGCTTCGGTCGTTCTCTATTTCATCTATCTGTTTGCCTTCGCCGGACTGAGCCGCAAAGAGCGCGCCCGTCTGCTGGTGTGCTTTATTCTGCTGGTTTCCGCCGCCTTCTTCTGGTCGGCATTTGAGCAGAAGCCGACCTCCTTCAACCTGTTCGCCAATGATTATACCAACCGTATGATCGGCAGCTTTGAGATCCCGGCGGTCTGGTTCCAGTCAATCAACGCGCTGTTTATTATTCTGCTGGCGCCGGTCTTTAGCTGGGCATGGCCGGCCATGGCGCGTAATGGCGTCCGTCCGAGCAGCATCACCAAATTCGTCATCGGCATTCTCTGCGCCGCTGCGGGCTTTGGCCTGATGATGCTGGCGGCACAGAATGTGCTGAACAACGGCGGGGCCGGCGTATCACCGTTCTGGCTGGTAGGCAGTATTCTGATGCTGACCCTGGGCGAGCTGTGCCTGAGCCCGATTGGCCTGGCAACCATGACGCTGCTGGCGCCGGAAAGAATGCGCGGCCAGATGATGGGGCTGTGGTTCTGCGCCAGTGCGCTGGGTAACCTGGCGGCCGGCCTGATCGGCGGCCATGTGAAAGCTGATCAGCTGGATATGCTGCCAGATCTCTTTGCACGTTGTTCGATTGCGCTGCTGATCTGCGCCGCCGTACTCTGCGTGCTGATCGTTCCGGTGCGCCGGATGCTGGAAAATACGCAGAACAAAACCGCACAAAAACCGGCTACCCACGCCTGACGGCAACGGAAACTGACAGTCGGTAAGCTGGCGCGTAAAGCGCCAGCTTTTTTTTCGTCTGAAATTTAACGGGAAATATCTGTCGGCCACACCATCGCCAGCGAGATATCCCCTTGGGTGAGTCCGCGACTTTTTCCCGGGCATATTATGAATGACCAGCGAACGGGCTGGAGGCAGTGAACGTCAGCGCCATGGCGGGGCAGGGGAAACCGTAAGAAAATGAGGCTGGCGGGATCAGCGCGGGCCGTCTGTCGGAGACGACCCGCTTCGGGTATTAACGGTAAACAATCCCGCCATCGATCAGGATCGACTGACCGGTCATATAGTCGGAATCCGGGCCGGCCAGATAGGCGACCAGGCTCGCCACATCGTCCGGCGTTTCCGCACGGCCAAGCGCAATCCCTTCTACATATTTTTTATAGGTCTCACCGACCGGCGCACCGGTAATTTCGGCAAAGCGCTTATCGATTTCGGTCCACATGCCGGTCCCGACAATCCCCGGGCAGTAGGCGTTCACGGTGATCCCGCGGCTGGCGTACTCTTTCGCTGCCGCCTGGGTCAGGGCGCGAACGGCAAATTTAGTGGCGGAATAGATCCCCAGCAGGGCAAAACCGTCGTGCCCGGCAATGGAGCAGGCGTTAATGATTTTGCCGTTTTGCTTGCGGTCGATAAATTTTTTCGCCGCGGCCTGAATGCCCCATAGCGTCCCCTGAACGTTGATACGCATGATGCGATCGACCTCTTCGGGGGTCACGTCGGCGAGCGCCTGTACCTGAGCAATCCCCGCGTTGTTCACGATGATATCAAAGCCGCCCAGCTCCTTTTCCGCCCGATCAATGGCGGCATACACCTGGTCACGTTCAGCAATATTCGCCACGAAGGTGACGGCCTTACGGCCCAGCGCTTCAACTTCGGCGGCGACCGCCGCAATCCCTTCCGGGTTCACGTCGACAAGCATCAACGACGCACCCTCTTTGGCCAGACGTAAAGCAATACCGCGGCCGATGCCCTGACCGGCACCGGTGACTAATGCAACTTTATTTTCGATAGCCATTTCTGTACACACCTTGTACTGATTAAGAAACGATGGATGCCTGATGGAGAAAAGATTCGCTGCACGAAGGCGCAGGCCTGGCGTACTGCCCATCGGCGGCAAAGGATAAAACTACTCTATAGGTATGGATAAACGTGGCCTACCCCCCGGTTGGGGGGGATAATGGCGTATGCACGGGATGAGGAGGTTATGGCGCTATGGAATTGTTACCCCCGACGGATGACGCATTAAGCGAGTTTGTTCATCAGGAACCGTTTCGCCTTGCGCGCACCTTGCCGCTTATCGCGACGCGCTTTACGCCGCCGCGCACACCGGGGGTATTGCAGTCGCGCGATCGTCTGCTGCAGCGGCTGGACGCCGCGCTCACCAGCACGCTAACGCTGGTATGCGCCCCCGCCGGGTTCGGCAAAACCACGCTGCTTGCCCAGTGGTATCAGCATCGGCAGCAGCAGGGGAGTACGCTGGCCTGGCTGAGCATTGATGAAGATGACAACACGCCCTTCCTGTTTATGCGCTATCTGCAGGCGGCGCTGCGGCCGCTCTGGCAAGCGGCGAATGCTCTGCCGGAAAGCGCCCCCGGAGACGACTTTCGGCTGTTTCTCGCCGGGCTCGTCAACCAGCTGCACAGCTATCCGATTTCGCTGTCTCTGATCCTCGATGATTACCAGAATATTGCTCACCCGGAGATTCATGATGGTTTGAACTGGCTGCTGAACCACGCGCCGCCGTCTCTGCATCTGATTATTGCCAGTCGCAGCCAGCCGCCCCTGGCGCTGAGTCGCCTGCACATGGAGGATCGGCTGGTGGAGATCGATGATCGTGCGCTGCGGTTTAATGCTGAGGAGGCCAGAACCTATTTTGCCACGTCGATCTCCCCGGCACCGGATCCGCAGGAGATTCCGCGCCTGATTGCCCGCACGGAGGGGTGGGTTGCTGGTATGAAAATGGCGGCTTTAGCAAGCGGCAGCGCCCATTGTTGCCCGACCGACGGCAAGCTGAATACCGCTTCCCGCGCCCTCTCTCGCTACCTGGAAGAGGTGATCTTTGCGCCATTGCCCGCCGGGGTGTTGGACTTTCTTCTGCGAACCGCAATACTCAACCGCCTGCATCCGTCGCTGTGCGATGCCGTGACCGGGAAAGGCAACGGAGAGGCGATGCTGGCGTGGATAGCCCGGCACAATCTGTTTCTCTCGGCCCTGGATGCGGACGGGTTCTGGTTCCGCTACCACCCGCTGATGCGCGAAGCGCTGCTGTATCGTCTGCAGCACAGTGCGCAGGTGGATATCCGCGTACTGCATGAACAGGCCAGCAACTGGTTTGCCGGACAGCAGCTGTGGGCCGAGGCGATTCGCCATGCGCTGGCCGCCGGGAAAACGGGGGCCGGACACGCGGAAGCCGGCGTGCAGTCGCTGGCGGAAGAGGGCGATATCGAGACGATGGTGCGCTGGATCCGCTATCTGCCGGCAAATCTGGACCCTTCCCGCATCGAGCTGCAAACGAACCTCGCCTGGGCGCTCGCACACCGTTTTCGTTTCCACGATGCCCGCCAGCTGCTGGACGCCATTGAGTCGCTGGCGGTCGCCAACCGCAGCGCGATGGCCCACAGTTCGTGGGTGAAGCTCCGCGTGGTTCGGGCGATCTGCGAAGCTTTCGCCGACAATATTGCCCAGAGTATTGCTATCGTGGAACCTCTGCTGCACGAGGTGCCCTGCGGCGATATCTGGGTGGATGGCCTGGTGTGCAATATTCTCAGCTACTGCCATCTGGCGAACGCCCGGCCGCAACAGGCGCTGGATGTCCAGCAGCGGGTAGCGGGTATGCGGGTGGCGAACCGCAATCTGTTCGTCGAGGTCTACCGGGCGTTTGTGATGGCCCAGGGATACCTGCGCCAGGGCAATCTGGCCGAAGCGCAGCGGCAGGCGGGGCGGGCGCTACAGTATGCCGAACAGCAGACCGGTCCTCACTCCAGCAGCGGCGCCACCCTGGCGCCGATTCTGGCTGAAATCGCCTGGGAGCAGGGGGAGGTACAGCGCATCCCCACTCTGCTGACGCTCCGTCTTGAGATGATCGATGACTTTTGCCCGCCGGATGGATTTAGCCGCTGCTATATCGTGCTGGCGAAGCTGGCGCAACGTGATGGCCGGACGGATGAGATGACATCGCTGCTGCTGCATGCCGAAGGCCTGGCGGTTCAGCGTGGATGGCTGCGGGCGCAGGCGCCGCTGCTGGCTGAGCGTATTGCCAATGCGCTCCACGCCGGCGATCGCGCGGCGGCCGACAGTTTGCTTCGTCGCCTTCAGGGACTGTCTCTCGGCGCGGAGAAAAATGATGTGGTGAGCGCCTGTTTAACCCTCAGTCAGAGCCGGATGCTGATGGCCGACGGACAACCGCTGGCGGCGGCGCGGCAGCTCGATACGCTGGCCGCTGAGCAGGAGCGCGGCGGCGAGTGGCTGTTTGCCGTACGCCTGCGGCTTATTCAGGCCGTCGCCCTGTGGCGCGCCGGGGAACGGGAGCGGGCGATAACGGTGGGGATCCCGACGCTGCATCGCGCCTTTCAGCAAAAACTGTGGCGCAGCCTGCTTGATGGCGGAGAAGAGATGGCCTCATTACTGGCGGCTACCCGGCAGCGTGGGGGGCACGACGAGGTCTTCAGCGATGCGCTGACGCAGCACCTCGCCAGATTCAACGCTGCCGGGATCTTGCCGACCGTCAGCCGTCGGGCGCCCGCGCAGCTTCGCCTGACCGAGCGGGAGCAGCAGACGCTGGAGCTGATCGCCGAAGGCTACTCCAACAAAGAGATCGCGCGGGCCCTGGGAATTACGGCCGAAACCGTGAAGTGGCATCTCAAGCAGCTGTACGACAAGCTGCAGGTCAATGGTCGGATTCAGGCGGTGAATCAGGCGCGCGAGTGGCAGTTATTCCGCTGACGCCCGCTCGCCGGCACGCAAGGGGCGCCTCAGCGCGCCTGTTTGCCCAGATTCTCCAGCGCCGGGCCGCGGTAATCTCCGCCTAATGCCTTAATCAGCGTAATGTCGCTGCTCAACCGCTGCGCCTCGATATCCAGCAGGAGCAATTGCTGGGCGATAACGGGACGACGCGCTTCCTGAGCCGCATAGTAGCTGACCAGCCCCCGCTGATAGTGGGCGCTGGCGCTGCGGGAGGTGGCCATGGCGGCCGTCACCTTCAGCTTCTGCAGCACCACCTGCTGATTAAGATCGTTCAGCTCGCTGGAGCCGATCGCCACATCGCGCACGGCATCCAGTACCGCCTGGTTGTACTGTTTGATCAGAATATTGCTGGCGGTGCGGACCGATTGCAGATTGGCATTCAGCCGGCCGCCGTCGAAGATCGGCAGATACAGCCCCGGCAGCAGGTTGATCTGCTGGAAGGACGATTTAAACAGATCCCCGACGCTCAGGGCGTTGTATCCCCAGAAGGCCTTGATATCAAAGTGCGGGTAAAACGCCGCCTTCGCCGCATCGACCTGGCTTAATGACGCCGTGACGTAGCCGCGCAGCGCCTGGAGATCCGGGCGGCGGGCCAGCAGTTCAAAGGAGAGCGAGTCGGGCAGCGTTTCCTGTAGCGTCGGCAGGGGGACCGGATGGATCTCCGGCATGCTGCGCGCATCGGCGCCGATCAGCGCCCGCAATGTTTCCCGATACTGCGTCAGCGTCCCGTTTGCCGTAATGATCTGCTGCTGCGCCGCCAGCAGCTCGGCCTGGGCATTGGCGATATCCACGCTATCCTCAACGCCGCGCTGGGTACGGTGCTCATGCGCCTGCACCGAGAGACGGGCAATCTCTTCCAGCTGATGCAACAACGTCATCTTCTGGAAGGTGGCCTGCATGGCAAAGTACAGCTGCGCCACGCTGCTGGCGAGATCCAGCTCGATTCCCGCCGTTTCCGCCTGACGCGCATTTTTCTCGCCAATGGCGGCGGCAACGCGGGCGCGATCGGCTCCCCATAAATCAATATTCAGCGTGGCACCGACGCCGACGGTATTCAGGGTGTACCACGGACCATTTTTATCGACCGGCAGCGAGTAAGAGTAGGGCCAGGTGAACTGTTTGTTGGTAACCCGCAGTCGGTTCTGAGCCGCCACGGCGGTGGCCTGGACGCCCATTGCCGACTGCGCCAGCTCTACGGTGGACTGCGATTGCGCAATCCGTAGCCGGGCGGCCTGCATGGTCGGGGAGTTTTGCAGCGCGCGGTTGACCAGCATATTAAGCTGGGCATCGTGATAGCCCTCCCACCATCTGGCCGCTGGCCAGCCGCTGTTGGCAAGGTGAATCACCTGCGCGAGTTCAGCCTGCTGCGGGTTCACGATGGTGACCTGGCCCGGATCGTCCTGAATTAACGCGCAGCCGGTGACCAGCGTCAGAAGGAAGGCGAGCGGTGAGTAGCGCAGGAAGCGGGCTGCGGTGTCCATTTTTCTCATGACTTATCTGCCTGTCGCGAAAGCGGTAAAGGTGCGGACGACCAGCTCGGTAATGTCGTCAGCAGAGTGATCAGCGGGCGGCCAAAAGGATTACCGGGGTCGGGCCGAAGCTCGCCGAACGGCACGGGCGCCTGCTGCCGGTCGATATCATCGGCATAGGCCTCGAGCGACCCGGCGCAGTGGCGCAGAAAGGTATCTCCCGGCGCGGCGTACAGCCGGTACCCTTCGCTGAAGCGTACGATTTCGAGGGCCTGCGTCCAGGTGGCCTTCACCGGCCAGGTTTTTGCCTCGGGATGCGGGTGAGCATAAGCATTCAGCGGTTCAGCCGCCACCCGATGCATCAGCGTTTCGGCGCTGTTGAGGGCATGAAACAGCGGCACTAACTGCTCCTCATCGCGACTGGCGCGCAGGTCATCGGCAATCCGCCGGTAGAGATCGGCCAGCCGCGATTTGAGCTGCGGGGCCTCGCTATCCGGCCACAGGTAGAGGTGGACAATCGAAGAGACCAGCACGCCGAGCAAAATACCGATGACGCGATCGCGCAGCTCGGTCAAATTGGTCAGCGGGCCAAACCAGCTGAGAAACGCCAGTGAGAAGGTAAAGCCGATCTGAATCCCGGCGTAGGCGATGCGTTCAGACCCCGCTGCTATCCAGGCCGACAGCGCCATCACCGGCAGGGTCATCGCCAGCAGGCCGACGATAGATTCGGTATGCGGCTGAATAAAGACGATCATTAACAGCGCCAGCAGGGTCGCGAGCAGGGCACCGCCTGTTCGCAGCCAGGTTTTCTGCAGCGTCGCGCCGAGCCCCGGCTGGGCGACAATGACACAGCTGAGCATAATCGTATGGATACCCTGCCAGTCGGCGGCGGTATAAAAAACGTAGCACAGCAGCGTTGCCAGCAGCGTTTTAAGCGCGAAGTGCAGATACGCGGGGTTCGACCAGGCGTCAGGCAGCAGCAGGGGCGCTTTTTCCTCTTCGCCAGCCGGCAGCGGCACCGGTTCGCCGCGCGCCAGCTGGCTCAGCGTCGTGGCCATCTCTTGCAAAATGACGCCGTTCGCCGTATCCCGCGCGCTGGCCTCCGGCAGGGTTGCCGGAAGCGTGCTGAGGTCCAGATTGTGCGCCAGCGTCGAGAGCGCGGCGGCAAGCTGCAGACGCCCGGCGGAAGGGGACTCTTCCGGCTGAAGCAGCGCGGCCAGATGATAGCAGTGAAGGGTGGCGGCCATCAGGGATTGCCACGCCTGCGGGTTATCGGCTATCTCTGGGCTGGAGCGGGTCGCCTGCTGATACAGAGACTGAAGCTGGGCGAACTGTTCGGCAATTTCTTTGAAAGTTGGCGGAGAACCGGCGTCCGGCCTGGCGAGAAGCGCCGCCACCCGGCGGAGCAAGAACACCATTCTCGCTTTGAACTGGTAGCCGGGAAAAGCCTGCTGAAAACCGGCGTTGACCAGCAGCGTGACCACGATGGCGAGGTTGATGACGACCCATAGCCAGAGCAGCAGACGCACCAGAATCTCACTCTGGCTGGTCATCGAGGGGAAAGTCTGCGCGTAGATAACGACCAGCGCGACGACGAAAAAGGCCAGCCCCAGCTTGCCCAGCACCCGCATCAGATAGATGGCGCCGAAAAACAGCGCTACCGAGGCGACCAGGCGGATCAGCGGATAGTCATAAGTCCATTTGATGATCAGCAGCACACAGCCCAGCGCCACGCTGACGGTGAGGAAAAAGACCACGCTCACCAGCTTTATCATCAGCACGTTAGGCTGGCTGACGTAAAACACCACGATCAGCGCCACGGCCAAAAAAGGGATCTGCAGGGTCATAAACAGGACGATCAGCACCGCGCAGCTCAGGGTCAGGCGCAGGGTGTAGTTTGCCCTCCCCGGCGCGTCGCGGAGTTCCCGGTGCAGAAATGACCAGACGTTCTGCATAGCGCCTCCTTACTGAGGCTGAAGAACGGCGCTGGCAGAGGCGCCCATACGGAAGAGTTCGGGGTCAGGATCTTTCACCGCGATCTTCACCGGGAAACGCTGCGAAACATGAACCCAGTTGATGCTCTTCTGAATAATCGGCAGACCTTCAATCACGCTCCCGCCTTCAGGCAGCACGCCGGAGCCGACGGAATCGACCACGCCGGCGAACGATTTATCATGATTGGTCATGATGGTGACTCTGGCCGCTACGCCGGGGCGGACGTTTTTAAGATCGGTTTCGCGGAAGTTGGCGATGACATACCAGCGGTCGTCATCCATTAAGGTAAATACCGGTTTTAACGCCGAGGCGTACTGGCCGACGGTGGTTTTCAGCGCCACCACCACGCCGTTAAAAGGCGCCCGGACTTCGGTAAATTCCAGGTGCAGTTCCGCCAGCGCGATCTGCGCCAGAATCCCCGCCCGCTGGGCAACCATGGCGTCAACGCCGGTCACAGCGGCCGAAGCCTGTTTCGCTTGCAGCAGCGTGGCGTCGAGTTCTGCGCGTGCGGCTTTTTCGGCGGTTCGCGCCTGGTCGAGATCCTCTTGTGAAGCAAAGCCCTGCGGGACTAATGGTTCAAGACGCGTGCGTGACGAAGTGGTCTGTTTTACCAGCGCCTTCGCCCGTTCTACCGCGGCGGCGACGGACTGGGCGTTGTACTCCTGGGCCTTAATTGTGCGCCGGGTCAGCATGATTTGCGCATCCAGCGTGGTCAGCCTGGCCCGGGCGTCATCGAGCATCGCCTGATAGGGGCGCGGATCGAGACGAAACAGCAGATCGCCTTTTTTCACCCGCTGGTTGTCGCGGATGGGCATCTCCACGATCCGGCCGCTCACTTCCGGCACCACGTCGATGGTATCGGTATAGACGTAAGCATCATTGGTTTCCGGCGAGGTCTGAAGCTGCCAGATAACCAGGATAAGCGCCACGATCGCGGCGAGGACGAGGGCCAGCAGAGGCCACTTTTTCCGTAATACGCTTGGGCTGGAGTTTGTCATAGGGGCTTAGTAAACAAAGAAAAGGAACCACAGGAGCGTGGCGAACAGGAACATCAGAGCCAGGTAGCTGAATACCAGCGGAGAAAAACGTGATTGCCAGCCTTTGCGGACGATCAGGATATGACAGGGAATGAGTAACAGCACGCCGCCCAATAAACAGAAAAACCAGCCAGGAAATGCGGCGCCTAATACCGGAATCGCTGGTGATAATGAACAACCAGAGAGAAATAAGAACATGAATAATAGCGCCGGACGTGCCAGCTTCACTCGATAATTCAAAGGATAGTTCCTGAGCGCTCATACCATTGTGGAGTGAGTTTAATCGCCCTCACGGGGAAATAAAAGCAAAGGGAAGAGACGGGCTGTCTATTTTATGGGGGGCGTCAGCGCCGCTCCTGCAGGAAAAGTGAATATAAAAGCGTTTATTTCGCATTAATGCGATAAATCTTATGACATATATGAAGGTGATTTTTGATTTCACCATAGCTGGCGTTCCGCGGCGGGGCTATGCTTAGCTCCTGAACAAGAAAAATAATTGAGGCAATGTCATGGATAAGGAATTACTGGAGGCGGGCTACCGGGCATACACCGGCGAGAAGATTGATGTCTACTTCAACACGGACATCTGCCAGCACTCGGGGAACTGCGTTCGCGGTAGCGCAAAACTCTTCAACCTGAAGCGTAAGCCGTGGATCATCCCGGATGAAGTGGATGTCGCCACCGTTGTGCGTGTGATCGACACCTGCCCGAGCGGCGCCCTGAAGTATCGCCAGAAATAAGTGAGGAAATGATGGAAATACTGGAAGGCCATAACAAGTTTTACGTCAACGATGCGGCAGGGAATCAGGTCGCGGAAATTGTTTTTGTTCCCACCGGCGAACATCTCAGCATTATTGAACATACCGATGTCGACGAGAGCCTGAAAGGGCAGGGGGTAGGCAAACAGCTGGTGGCGAAAGTGGTGGAAAAGATGCGCGGAGAACAGCGTAAAATTATCCCGCTATGTCCCTTTGCGAAACATGAGTTTGATAATACCCGCGAGTACGATGATATCCGGGCCTGAAATAAAAGCACCGGTCTCAGCCGGTGCTCAGTTTTGGATGATGAAGGGCTTTTGCATCCGGGATGCCTGTTATTGGCGATGATGGCGAATAATATTCTGGCGCCAGCATGGTTCCGGCCTGTTGCCTGACTTCCGGCGTAGCGACCGGGAAGCGCTTCTGTCGTCAGCCCGGGCCCTCGTTTTCCAGCTTCTGCCTTTTGCGCAGGTGCGGGAAAATGGTCATCCATATCGCGACCACCACCAGCGTGCCAATCCCGCCAAGCGCCGCGGCCGGTACGGCACCCATCCACGCTGCCAGCAGGCCAGACTCAAACTCCCCAAGCTGGTTTGAGGTATTAATGAAGATAGCGTTCACCGCATTGACCCGGCCGCGCATATCATCCGGCGTATCCAGCTGTACCAGCGCGCCGCGAATCACCATGCTCACCATATCAAACCCACCCAGCGCGGCTAACGCCAGCAGGGAAAGCCACAGCTGAGCAGAAAGTGCAAACACCAGCGTCGCCAGGCCAAAGCCGGCCACCGAGGCGAACATGATCAGACCCACGTTTTTCTCCAGCTTGTGGCGACTGAGCCAGACGCCCACCAGCAGCGCGCCAACCGAAGGGGCGCCGCGCAGCATCCCCAGCCCCCATGGGCCGGTATGGAGAATATCCTGGGCGAAGATCGGTAATAGCGCCGTCGCGCCTCCGAGGAGGACGGCAAACAGATCGAGCGAAATCACGCCCAGCACATCTTTTCGCTCGCGGATAAAATGCACCCCGGCAAACAGGTTTTTGAGGTTCATCGGCAGACGGGTTTGCGGCGGCCGCTCGTAGCGCAGTCGGCTTACCAGTACAAGAGAGAACAGATAGAACAGCGCCGATACGCCGTACACCACTTCCGGACCCGCCACGTACAGCAGACCGCCAAGCGTTGGGCCGATAATGACCGCCGCCTGTCCTCCGACGGAACTGGCCGCCATCGCGCGCGCGAGGATCGGCGGCGGTACCAGCGCCGGCAGCATAGAGGTGATTGCCGGCCACTCCAGCGCTTTTGCCACCGAGATTAAAAAGACCAGCCCCCAAATCTCAATCTTGTCCGCCCAATGCAGCAGCGTCAGCGCAACCAGCCCGAGTAACGCTATCCATTCAATGAACTGGCCAAGCAGTACAATCCGTCGCCGATCGAACTGATCCGCAAGGTGTCCCGCAGGGAGCGCCAGCAGGACCGAGGGTAAGAATTGCATCAGGCCGATCATCCCGAGCGCCATCGCGCTATGGGTGATGGCATAAATTTGCCAGCTAACGGCAACCGAAAACATTTGAAAACCGAATGATGAGCAGGTGCGCGCCAGCCAAAAGGTGACGAACGACCTGTGCCGCAGCAGTGAATCTTCCGCTGCGGATACCTGTGAACCCATAGTCTTATCCCATTTAAAGCCAATATTCCGGCCAGCATCGTCGTACCGGCCTGGTGCGAAGTCCGTCAGGGACTTTTATTATTTTTTACCACCTGACAAGGTGCGATATCTTGTGAGTTCGGGCAGTGGCAAGGCGTGCGCTTTGCTACCTGGTGCTTAGCGTCAATGGGGTTGATTATATGCATCCCCCTGGTCACAGGCGCGTTATTTGAGGGACGGCGGTGATGCGCCGCCGGCCGTGGCAGAGGGTAAGAGGCCGGCAATGAGAACCGCAGGCTATCTCGCCGATGTGCGGCTGCGACCCGGAAAATGACCGTATGCTATAGTTTTATGCTTCTTTGGGGAGGAAATCGCGTGTTCTCCATCCCGCTACGACAGGAAATCTCATTTGTCTCAGCGCCAGCAACAGACCAGGCGTCGGACGGCATTTTTGGCAGATACCGTCGCGCTGATCCTCTTTTTCACGACCACCGGCATCATTAATGAACGCATGATTGCCGGTATGACGTGGGAGCAAATTTTCCACGCCCGTCTTTTAGGGGCGGTCCTGATGGTTCCGGTAGCAAGACCCTACGGCATATGGCGGGACTGGTTGATGAAGCGAGCCGGAGAGAGTCAGGTATCCAGGCTGTTATGGGATAGCATTGCTCTCGTCAGCTTTCAGGTCCCCCTCTATGCATCGATCATTGCTTTCAGCGGTGCCTCGGGAGGCGGCCTGGTCCGAGGCACGCTCGGCGCCGCCTTGATGATGCTTTTTCTGGGCCGCCCCTATGGCGCGTTTCTTAACCGGGTGCGTAAATTATTCGGCCTGCCGCCGGGGGGCAGTAAGCCAATGTCGTTGGGGGAGTGAGTGGCTGGTTTGTGTCAGGCGGGGACGTTGCCCGTGAATCACCTTTGACCCAATGAGGATAAGGTCAGCCGCTTTTACTTAGAGCGTTTCATTGCATCCTGCTTCCCGGGATTGCATTGCTGTTTTGTACCGGGAAGATAAAATTTTCCCGAACGGTCTGGATTGGTTCCGCCCGGACAACCCGCGCGGCCCGGAGTAGAGACAGTATTACTACCGTCTGAACCGTTTCCTCCATCAGAAAAATTCCCTCCATCACCACCATTACCGCCATCAGCAGCATTTACCGCAAATGCGCATAACATAAAAAAAAATGCAAAAACACACCTGGCCATAAAAACTCCGTTGTTTAACAATCAAATGTTCAATCAATCATCCCGGCATGCATCCATTGTTGGGAATGTCAAAAGATCGGGTACGCCGCTTGCTCACAGGGGACCTTCAGCCCAGTCAGCTCGTCCGCTTCGTGCCAGGAGTGGATTGCAGGTCCGATTAATACAATCAGCGCAATTCTTTTGAGAAACAGACGGCTTCTGTCCTACCTATGTAGGGGCCGTAATTCTCGATGCGTATATATCCATATTTCTCGTAGAAATTTACAGCCCGTTGGTTGATGTGTCGAGTTCCCAGTCTAAGTTCGCTATATCCCATCTCTTTTGCAGATGTTTCCAGAAAAGTAAGTAAAGCTCTCCCAACTCCTGGCACACTTCGGTCTGAGAACATTCTTTTAAGCTCGGCTATATTTGGCGTTAACGGCCGAATAGCTCCGCATCCTATTGCATCGCCATGAGCATTCTTTGCCAATGCCCATAAGGCTTTGTCCTCATACATTGCTTCAACGGTGAAATTGCTTTTGCCGTTATCACCCGTAATAGCGGCAAGTTCTGCCGACAGCATTTCGATTAAGCGATGGGATTCTGAAGAAAATGGATCTGACTTCTCTACGGTTATCATGTTCATATCCTGCAAAATGAATGTGACCAGCATAAAGTATGCTGCCAGGTAAAACATCAGCCTGAAACGGTTGACGGGACAACGCCATTCCCACACTATCCCGAAGATGTTACGCCCGCTTCTCGCTCAACCCAACCCTCAGATTCATCCTCTCTACCGTCAAATGCCTCTTTGAGATGTGCCGCCGATCTCACCAGCTGAACGGCCTGACAGGTAACCAGACTGGGAAATGGAGACGGCTGAGCAGTCCAGCCCGCTGCCAACGGCCCGCTGCTGCTCATCGAGAGCCGGTGGATTACGCCCGTTAGTCCCGCCGCGAAGCCGAACCCGGAGCCAGGAGTTTTACCCCTGACGCCATAGCCATGTGAATTGATATCAGGGCTGAAGTTTAATGGAGAATCCCGACCCGGATGGTCGGGTTTTTCATGCTGGACGGAGCTGAAAATGGATGGGATTTACCCGGCAATGCTGGTGGGATAGCGTCCCGGCGAAAAACGCTGAATAAGATCCTCCAGATTATCGCCAGTGACCGGCGGTGAGATCAGATAGCCCTGAAAGCGATCGATGCCCAACGCCTTCAGCATATTAAATTTTTCCAGGCTATCGACCCCTTCGGCAATGCAGCGGCTACCGGAAAGCTGGCAGTAATAGATCAGGCTTTTGATCAGCGCCAGGGCGTGGGGATCCCGCTGCAGATCGTTGACGATACTGATATCCAGCTTGTACTCATTAAAGCGCACGGTGCGGACCGGAAACAGGACGCTGCTGCGCGAAAAGCAGTCGTCAAGCATGATGCGAAAGCCCTGCTGCTGTAAGCGGGCGATCGTATCGCCCGTTTTACTGTGACGATTGAGATCGACAGTTTCGGCAAATTCCAGTACCAGCCTCTCACCCTGCTGCGGTTCCTGCAGCTGCTGACGGGCCGCCTCCATCATCCGGATAATGTTGCTGTTGTTGGCGATGACCGGCGGGATGTTAACCGCGAAATAATAGTCGCCCGGGTATTGATTGATATTCTGCACGGCCTCCTGCAGGACGAATGCCGTGAGCAGCAGCCAGGCATATTCCGAGCGTATCTGCGGCAGAAACTCGGCTGGCAACAGTACATCGCCATTGCGTCGCCAGCGCGACAGCATTTCGATGCCCTGCAACATCAGGCGGCCATCGGTGATGGGCTGAAACACAGGAAACACTTGCCGGCAGTGAATGGCATGGATGAACTCGCGTTCAAAAGCGGAGAGCGCGGTAACCGCGCTCGTTTTCTGTCCTTTGGTCTGGCTACCGGGAAAACGGTTGGCCAGATGGGGATGATGTTCAACCATCTTTTTCAGTCCTGAGCTTCTCTGGGTGTAGAGGGTTTTGTGACTAAGCCCCCGACGTTGTGCCTGATGATTGATGCTGAATCCCCGCAGCCAGTCCAGCGCGGTGCTCAGTTCCGGTTTGGTCACGCCGGCGGCCGGTTTAGCGCAGATAATCATCTCCTGAGACGCCAGCTGCGCCAGCAGGGGATAGCGTTGTCCGCCGTCGGGTCTGAGCAGCGCCGCCAGCTGTCGACAGGGTAAATCAGAGGCGACGGCCCGTACCCTGGCCAGATGGCGCGGCTTGCCGACCTGATGTAACAGCGTCTGCCACAGCCAGTTGGCCGGGCTGCGGCTGAGGGTCAGCATCGGCAGCGGAACGGCGCTGTGTTTCAGCAGCAGCCCCGCCTGCCGCAGAGTGAGCAGCAGCCAGAACGGATCGTCGGGTAAAAAAACCACGATACGCCTGACGGTCACAATATCGGGGATTAACAGCGCCTCGTGAAGCTGAGGGAACAGGCGCCTGGGCCGCAGCAGGCCGCCGTCGTCCATCAGGGAAGACAGCCCCTCGGCGGCTATCGCGCAGGGCGAAAGAATATAGTCCACCGGCGGGGAGGCCTGCGTCGCGCAGCCCTTACTGGTAGACAAACGTCACCCCAATAATGGACTGCACATTACCTGCCGTCACCTGACCCGTGGTTCGCGCATAGGTCGCGGTGAGCCCCAGATTGACCGGCGAAGTGCCGACCGTACCCAGCGACACCGTGCTGTTGGCGGGCACGATGCTGCCGTTACGCGTCATCTGTACGCCAATCCCCTGCGCCGCCGACGTCGAAGCGGTATTGCTGAAGATCGAATTGGCGGTATCGGCGGTGGTGCCGGAAAGGTAGTAGCCGAGATTCTGGTTTTGCGCGCAGTGAACCGTCACCGGAACGGCCATTGAGCCAGGATAATCCGGAAGCGTTACCGTCACATCGCGAGCGGAGACATCGCAGCCGCCGGTCGGCACCACCACATCATTGTTGGCGTAAATGTTCCAGACAAACTGATAGGAGTCGCTGTTATAGTTGTTGGTCTGGTGAAGAATGAGCACCGCGATCAGGGAACCTGAGGTGATCGCCACCCCGCCAGCGGTGCTGACCGGCGTCAGATAGAGCACGGTAGGCCACGGTTTATCGGTGGTTGAATCATAGATGACCCGCGCGGTTTCCGTGGTGGTGGGGAAGGGATAGGAGGTACCGTTGTACTTTACGGTGCCGGAAAAACTCGACAGCACCCCGCCATAGGCGGAGCCTCGTTGCAGGGTCACGTAGTCGGTAATGGTTTGCGGATAGTCGTTATGGCAGAAGATTTGCGTGGAGAGATCGACCACCAGGTTCTGCCCGACGTTCACCGCCGGCGTCAGGTTGACGTAGACGTTCGCGCTGCCGCCGCCGATGGGGATCGTCGCCCCGGTAGCGGTTTTGCAGGCAAAGGACCAGGCATTAACCGACCAGCCCAACAGCAGCAGCGTGGTCAACAGGGTCATCATTTTTTTCATCAACTTACTCTCCTGATTCAGGCGTAGGTGTAGGTGACGCTAATCACCGCCTGAATGGTTCCCTGGGTGGCGCCGCCGTTAACCGTCAATGCTCTGACCTGTAGCGGGAAGCGGGCGGACTGCGTTGAGTCATCGACCTGGACTGCTTTAGTGGCGCCGTTGTTCAACGTGGTTCCGCCGTCATCCTGCAGCTCCAGCTGGATATTGCCGGCGGTACCCTGGTTTTTGTAATACCCGGTGGCGTCCGCGGTACCGCTAAAGCTGGCGGTGACGCGCGAGGTGCCGATGGGGCAGTTGCTCAGATCGAGAGACACGCCGTGCCAGGCCGAAGCGGCGCCTGCCGAGACCAGACTGAAGGTATACAGGTCGCCGAGCTCGACGGTGGCATTCGTGGTCGAGACCGTACAGGGTTTGGCGACCACTTTGCCGTTAACGGTGATCGTGATATCGGCCGCCTGTAGGGGAGAGCAGGCCAGTGCCAGCGCGCCCGCCAGAAGCCATTCTCGGGGAATGCATTTCATCTCAACCTCCGGTTACTGAAATTCCAGCGTGAATGTCGCTGTCGCGTTGACGTGCCCGGCGGTAACCGGCACCTGGGTGGCCATCAACCGCGCATAAAAGTTCAGGGTATTGGTCTGCCCGGGCGTCAGCGTCGTCCAGGCGATCGCCGTTGAGGGGGCGTTCAGCGGCAGCATCGTCTGCTGACCATTGAGAATCTGCACCCCCATGCCCGCCGCGGCCGACGCGCCGCTGTCCAGCTTCAGTAAGCTGGTGTTGTCGTTATCCGCCACGCCGATGAAGCCCACTTTGACCGCGGTCACCGAGCTGCCGCAGGGCGACAGCACGATACGAAACGGCACCACCGGCGTTGTCGCGCCGATGGTGTTGAACTGTTTAGCGGCGTTATCCATCAGGTCGACGGTAAAGTCTTTTGACTCACCCGCCACCGCGCAGGCGTTATCCCGGACATATCCGCTGATGGTAATGGTACTGTCGGCCGCGAAAGCGTTGGCGATGGCCAGCGACAGCACGGCTCCCAGCAGATACAGCGATTTGGTCATCATCATTTCTTCCTTAGCGACAGACGGCAGACAGCTGGCTCAACGCCTGCTGCTGGCTCTCTTGCGGCAGCTGATACTCGGCCACGCAGCTGGCATCGGGGCCTTCACCCCATGTCACCTGCACTTTGCCGGCCAGCGGCATACCGCTCAGATAAACCTGCCCGTTATCGGCCACGATACTGCCGCTCTGGTTATTGGCTGAGGTCACCATGGCGCCAAACGGAACCGGCTTGCCATTACGGGTTAGCGTCATCAGCAGCTTCATGCCGACGTGCGCTTTGAAATCTGCGCGCACGATGGCGCCGTGCGTGGGCACCACGCTGACCACCGCATCATCCAGGTCGACGTTGTCAGCCAGCGTGTTGGTGTCCAGCGCCACGCGGTTTTCACGATATTCGGTGGCGTACGGCAACACCGCATAGCCACGCCAGTCGGTACGCACCCCGGTCTGGTTTTCCACTTTCACGTTGTCGGCCCCCGGAGCCTTAACCAGCACCACCGTATCGTTCAACGGCTGGCTCAAGGTGACGCCGTTGCCGTGGGCAAGCACGCCGCCGCTTACGCCGTAGTACAGCTGTTTCAGGCCATCGCTTCGGCTGTAGCCGACGTTGGCGTTACCGTAGCCGCCGCGATAGTTCAGCGCCGCGTATCCGGTACCGCCGCTCCCGCCGTTGCCGCCGCCGGCATAGCCGGTCTGCACGCTGTAGCTCAGGTTATTGTCCTCCAGCAGCGTGCCGTACAGCCCGGCGAGGTTGGTCATCCGGCCATCGAGGTCGTGCGACATGCTGTAGCTGGCGCTGGCATGGCGCCATACTGATTTGCTGTCCGAGCGCAGCCAGTGGCTGAACGGAATGTTGACGTTGACCGCCAGCATCTGGTCGCGCCCCTGCTGCCAGGCGTTTTTGGTCAGGCTGTAGCTCAGCGTCCAGTTGATGTCGTCAACCGCAGTGTTCAGTCCGGCCTGCAGCTGCTGGTCCGCTTTGCCGGTTGACCAGTAGGTCTGATGGCTGCCGCTCAGGTAGAGCGTGGCGGTGCGTCCCAGCTGCTGGGTGACGCTGACCTGCACCTTGCCGCGTTTGCTGTAGGCGAGGTTGTAGTAGTCGGTGAATTTAGGCTTCACCTGGATAACGCCATCCTGGGTCTCGACGTCGTAGCCGCTCATCCGGCTATAGGTGGTATCGGCAAAGCTGTAATAGCCCCGCGTGGAGTAGCGGTAGCCGACCAGCTGAATATTGGTGCCGACTTCGTTAAGCGATTTGTTATAGAGAAAACGCAGCGACTGCCCCTGATGCTTGCTGTCATCAGGTAGCGTGGCGTTGGCCTGGGTCACGTCCAGCGATACGGCGCCGAACTCGCCCATGTTTTTGCCGACGCCGAGGTTAAAGGCACGGTAGCGGTCGGCAAGCTGGGAGCCGCCGTACAGCGTCCAGCCCGCCGCCAGGCCGTGCAGCAATGTCCCCTGGAAGAATTTCGGCTTCTCCTGCTGGTCGTTACCGCTGCGATATTCCCCCGCCGTCAGAGCGAAGCGCGAATGGCCCTCACGCTGCAGCACCGGCACCGTTGACCACGGCACGGTAAAGACCTGGCGGGTACCGTCGGTCTCTTTGATGGTGACCTGCAGATCGCCGCCGTTCCCGGCGGCATAGAGGTCGTCGATCGTAAACGGTCCCGGCGGCACCGTGCTCTGATAGATCTCATAGCCGTTTTGCCTGATCGAGACCTGTGCCGTCCCGCGGGCAATCCCGTGAATGACCGGGGCGAAACCTTTCTGGCTGTCCGGCAGCATATTGTCGTCAGAGGCCAGCTGGGCGCCGCGGAAGTTGATGCCATCGAACACGTCGCCGTTGGTATAGCTGTCGCCGAGCGTCAGGCGCGAGCGTAGGGGAACAATATCCCTCTCCAGCCAGCTGTTGACGTGCTGCCACTTATTCTCGTTGCTCGATGAACTGCCGCCGCTGCTGTAGCTCCAGGTGGTGTTATCGCGCAGGCGCCAGGCGCCGAGGTTGAGGCCACTTTGCAGATTCAAATAGGCATAGTTGCTGCTGCCGCCGATATCGTTATGGACATTGTTGCCGGTAAAGTTGTAGTTCAGCAGCCCGGCGGTGATGCCGTCATCCCACAGTTCGGGCGGGATATATCCGCGCGCACGATTGCCCATAAAAGCCTGTGGCACGGTCAGATACAGGCGCTGTTGGCCCACGTCAAAACGGCTGGTCGACTCTTTGATCATCTCCGCCATCGGCACGCAGGCATCGGCCGCGAGGGCATTCATACCGGACACGGCGGCGGTGTTGACGCCCATGCTGGCCAACTGGCCGCGGGTCAGGCAGGGAGCCAGACCGTGGTGGTTCTCTCCGCTCTTAAAGGTGACATCGCGAGTCGTCATAAAGCCGTTATTCAGATAGATATCGACGCGATAGGTGCCCGGTGGCACCTCTTGACCCTTTTCGAAATTCGACAGATCCGCCACTGCGGCAGGATCATCGGCGAGGAAACGCGGGTTAAAGTAAAGTTCCGCCTGCGCGGAAAAGGCCTGCATGGCAAGCAAAAGGGCAAAAGGGAACCGGGCAAAGACGCGAGCCGATCCCGACGCGCGGCGCCGCGCACCCAGGCGGTCCGATCCATATTTCAGATGTGACATAGTCCCTCCGGTCCGAAGTCGCCCGGCTGTCAGTTCTTTTTATATTTCAGGGGAGAACGCTATTTCCCCGTGGTTATTGCAGTGCGCCCTTCATCCGTGGGGTCAGTGCGCCGTAGTCGTTAATCGTCCGGTAGGTGATGTCGCGTCCGGCGTCGGACGGGATTTTTACCGAGGCTTCCCCCATCGGCGGAACCAGCGCATTTTCCAGCACCCGGGTGCCGGCATTGAGTTCGGTCACCGTCAGGTAGTAGGGCGTGGGATTGATCAGCGTCAACGTGTTGGCGCTACGGCGAAATGTCAGCTTCTCTGCCGCCTGATCCGGCGACAGCGAGAGTTTCCCCGGGCGGTAATAGAGCTTGATGCGGCTGATAATCGCCAGCTGCAGCGTGTTATCGCTAAGCTTTGATTTATCCATGGAGGGGATGGCTTTCACGTTCATCCAGAACAAACTTTCCCGATCCTGCGGCAGCTTGTCGTTGGTCGCATCGATTATGCGCAGCGTATTCTCTTTTTTGCCCTGCATAGCGAACAGCGGTGGGGTGATCACAAAGCGCCCGTCTTTTTGTCCGTCGGCGTTTTCGACCCACGACTGAATCAGATAGGTGCTGTTGTCGTCATTGTTGGTCACCGCCAGCTGAACCTGCTTTTGTCCGGCGGGATAAATAACGCGGGTGGCTCCCAGCGCCACGCCCGCTTCGGCACGCGCAGCAAAACCGGCGGTCGCTATCATCAATAAGCCCGCCAGTAAGCAGCGTGTCATCCCCAGTGTTTTTCTCACGTTTTCCCCTTTTATACTCGCCGTTATGTCCTGCATCCGGTATGCCTGCTGGTTAATTACTGATAGGTCAGAGAGAACCAGGCCTGAGCATTTGCGGCTCCGCCGGTAACCTGATGTCCGGTCGCCCGATATTTAGCGACAAAATGGAGCGTGGTGGGGCCGGTATACAGTCGTGACCAGGCGCCCGGTGGGCTGTTGAGCGGAATCAGGCGATCTTCTTTGTCGAACAGCGCGACGCCGATACCGGTTGCGATGCCGGGGCCTTCGCCAACCGAGAGCACGTCCGGATTTTTGCCATCAGCGACGCCATGAAAGGCGACACCAACCCGTTGACTGACGGCGGTGCTGCAATCCTGGAGATGAATATCGAAAGGAACAGGGTCAGTATCTTCCCCTGGCGAATGAAACCGATTGCTGCTGATCTGTCCCATGTTGACCGTCAACTGCTGGTCTCCTGCTTCAACGCGGCAGGATTCGGCAATAATGACGCCCTGAAAGCGCATATTTCCGCCGGGTAACGTCACATTCCACTGGTTTCCGGCCAGCGCGAGCGGCGACAGTAAAAAAAACAGCAGGCCAGATTTCATTCCTTGCATCGTTATCACCCCAGTCCTGTTGTGGATAACGGGCCATCCTGGCCCGAGCAGCGTCCTTGCGTGATGAGTGAATTATTCGTACTGCACTTTGAAGGTTGCGTCGGCGTTAGCAGTACCTGCGGTTGCCGCGCCAGTCGCGTAGTAGCGAGCCTGGAAAGGAATGATGTTGGTGCCGTCGTTCAGCGTGGTTGCTGCACCGAAGGTTGCGCCGTCCAGCGCCAGCGGAGTACCGGTGCTGTCGAGGATCTGTACGCCAACGTTCGTCGCGCCACCGGCTGCAGAGTTCTGCAGTGCCAGAACGGTGGTGTTGCTGCTGTCTACGGCAGTACCGGAGAATGCAACGGAAGCTTTGGTTGCGACGGTAGTATCGCAATCATCCAGCTGGATGTTAAAACCGACCGCAGAGCTGGTGCTGCCTGCAGTAGCGAGTTTGGCTGAACGAACCTGGCCCAGTTGAACGGTCTGATCGATAGAGCCAGCATCAACGGCACAGGCCGCGTTGACCACTTCCCCTTTAAAATGCACTGTGCCGCCATTAACCGTGGTGGTGTCAGCCAGGGCCGCCGCGGAACTCAGAGACAGGGCTGACAGAACAACGATAGCCAGTGTTTTGATTTTCATGCTGTTTTCCTTTAAACAATGTCGATATTACGAACCGAAATTGGCAGTCGTCGTGCCTTCCAGGCATTCCATGTATCAGCCGAATGGTTCGACTGCCGGCTCTGCGCAGTTTTCGCCCAACTGATGAGTCAATTGGGGCCATTTTGACTCATTGAGATAAATACCTGGTTTTTTGGTTTTTTTAGATTGCTGTTAGGTTATTATTCTTTTAATTTATTGTTTGTTGGTTTTATTTTCTGTTTTTTTGTTTTGAAGAAGGTCGGTCATCGGGCGAGGTCAGGGCGGATGAGATGACGGGTAAGCGGAAAGGATGAAGAGATAAGTAAAGTTTCTTAAGGGTAAAATATGATAGTAATCAATCGGATGAATTTAATTCGTGAGAATATATGTACTTGCCAGTTGCAAAAGATTGCAAAACATTTTTATGATATAAACAGTTTGGCCCCAATTGACTTGTTCATTTTTAAATTTATCCTTATTTATCAAATGAATAAATCATTTCTTCGAACCATGAGAATTTTCTTCAAGCAGATTATTTCTTTCCCATAATCCTGCGAAACGCGCGGCATTGCTGGCGGTATAACGCACTGTATGTCGAATATTGCGATGACCCAGATAATCCTGAATTAAACGGGTATCTGTCCCTCTTTCCGCAAGTTCATAGCCGCAGGCATGGCGCAGCATATGCGGGTGAGTGTGGGTAGCGGTTCCGGCCTCTTCGCCGGCGCTACGAATAATCCGATAGGCCTGCTGGCGGGAAAGCTGAGTGCCGCGGCGGGAAATAAAAATCGCATTGGTTTTTTGTGCCGCTTTCCAGCCGGCGCGAACCTGGGTCCAGCGCGCAATAGCTTCCAGCTCGTCGAATCGCAGCGGGTGGATGGTCGAAAATCCATTCTTCAACCGACGGACGTTGATGCGGCCCTCATTGAGGTCAAGATCGCGATAGTGCAGATCGAGCAGTTCGCTGATGCGCATCCCGTGACGAAAGGCCAGCAGGATAAGGCAATAATCCCGCTCTCCGGTTGGACCCTGCCGTGCCGCCTGCATCATTGCCTGAACTTCTTTGGCGGTAAGAAAACGACGTCGATTCACAATACAATGCTCCTGAAATTAATTTGCACGAAGACAGCGTCCTGAAGCAATTATCAGGACGGTTAAAAAATAATCCGCAGTGTTAAAGGCGTATTATATAAAGGTACATATACAGTTCATTCTTCACGTTGCCATGATGTTGAAGCTGTAAAAATAGATGGTCACATTACATTCACACATCGTTAAAATATAGCTACACGACAATTCTTATTTTTATAGATTTTATGGCATATCACAATAGTGACAGCAAGGCTTCTTGCCAGGTACATCAAATTACGAGGAAAAAAAGTGAATGAGAAGCTGGCTTTGGACGGAAAATATAATGCTGAATGGTTTAACCTGACAATAAATAACGAATTGAAATCCTGAGTATTTACAAGGGTTTCAGCAGGAACCGTATTATGTATGAAATAAGAACTTGCGGGAACAATAATCGTAATTAACGCATGGTTAATATTTATTAATGTTTTCAGCGATCGTTGTTCATTTTAACGCCATCGAGAGTATCAGGCGTCAACTCCTTTTGACGCCCGGACCGTCATTGCAAAATGCTGTTACGCTGCTTCTCTTTTACATTGTCCCAGATGCCGTAAAAACGCCCGGCGTTGCTCGCGGTGTACCAGACGGTATGGCGGATATTTCGGTGGCCAAGGTAGTCCTGAATAAGGCGGGTATCGATACCCATATTCGCCAGCGCAAATCCGCATGAATGGCGAAGCATATGGGGATGAATTTCAATCGTTAATCCGGCGGTGCCTCCGGAGGAGGATATTATCTGGTAAAACTGCTGGCGGGAAAGCGGATTGCCTTTACGCGATAAAAACAGCCATTCACTGTCGGCATGCGGATAGGTTTTTCGAATATCCAGCCAGTTTTTCAGTGCCTGAATTTCTTTATTGAGTAAAGGATGGGTAGTGGAAAATCCTTTTTTAAGACGATGGATATAAATACACTTAGAGCGCAAGTCAATATCAGATATTTGCAGGCGGCAAATTTCACTGGCGCGAAACCCATGAATAAAACAGAGTAATGTCAGGCAATAGTTTCGGGCAGCATGTGCTCCGGTGTTCGCCGCTTTAAGAAGCGATTCAATCTCATTCTGAGTAAGGAAGTTCCTTTTTTTGATATCGGCATTATTCTTCATTATATTCCCTTTTAATTGCAGGCGTATATTACGAACTATTCGTTGTCGTCAGGCCAGCTTTGTTGTCCGATTGAACATTTTTTCGCTTATATTTCGCCATCGCGCCAGGCACTTTTAAAACGTGTCACGTACTCCAGCTTGTATCAAGCTGAACCGGGTCATCAGAAGGCGGGTATTTAGTTGAATCATGAAGTATCTCCATGCTCTGGAACGAATGACTTCATGGAATACAATGGATTAAATCTTTTTGGGTTAAACAATGACGCTGTTCCTGGGGGGGAGCATGTCCCGATCATCCTTCATTCCTCCTGGTTGCACACGCCGGTGATACAGGGGCGCAGGGCATCGCTCTGGCGCTAGCCCAACGAATATCGACATCCTGATACATGCCGCTCTGCCATGAGATATCACGACTGGCGGATCTCTTAGCGGACGGGGATGGATAAATCATCTCCGGGTTCTCCCTTGTCGCCTCGGCGCAGGTTGAAGGATTTTTGTGTCTGGTCTGCTAATAATTAAATGCCCGTTAACCTGCCGCCATTCCTTACAAAAGTGAATCCGGCTCTGGCCTGGTGAATATTCCACGAAGCGCTTCGCAGAACGCGAAGAACGATATACTCGCCTGGGTAGCATTCACTGCATCACTACAACAATGATTAAACCATACTGCAAAATTATGTTCGAGAATAGTAATAATAAGCCCGGCGGCACAAGCCTCCTCTCAGCGCGGGACTTAATTTCGGCTAAGGGCCGGAGGGCGATTTCGTATGCGTAGCGCGCGAAAATGGTGGCGGTCAGGGGGGTTACTGGAGTTATTTGACGCTTTTCGCTTGAGGGTTCTGGCTATCCTGTTGTTTGTTAAGATGCAGTTTTGGGATTTTATGAAGATTACTGGAGTTATCTGGAGCCTTTCCCCGGTATCACAGAGAAAGGGTGTTTTTTACGGCGAATAGATTCAAACCCTTGCCGCGAAATATGCAGACAGGGCGATGGCCCCCTGTCGAGAGGGCACAAATAACTTAAACCGGTGTGAATCTATTTTGTTCATCCCGCGTCTGCAGCGTTATTTCAGCTGGCTGTAGAATAGCAGGATGGCTATCGCCACCATCATCGCTCCGGAGATCATGCTGACTCTTCTTGCCACCTCCGGCCGGTGGGTTAATAGCCTTTTTGACCCGTAGCCAACCAGAAAATAGATCAGCGTGCAGGTCAACAGATGAATGCTTCCCAGGGCCGACATTTGCAGTGCAACCGGCCAGCGTCCTTCAGGATCGGTAAATTGTGGCAGCAGGGCGAGGAATAAGAGAAAGACTTTTGGATTCAGCCCGCTAATACATAACCCTTTTAGCGCCCAACGGTTCCAGCTTCCGGCCTGCTGCGTTGCGGCGTCAGGCGTGGTGGGGTGACGCAAAATCGCGATCCCCAGCCACAGCAGATAGGCTGCGCCCAGCAGCGTGATCAGCGATAGCACCAGCGGGTGACCGGTAACGGCCACGCCGATCCCGGCGATCACGATAATGGCCGCCAGCAGATGCCCGGACATCAGTCCGATCACCGCGGGAAGCACCCGTTGTCCGTGGATGCCGGCGCTAATGGTATAGGCCCAGTCGGCACCGGGTGTGATGATCAGCAGGAAAGAGACAACCCAGAACCCGGCGATAAAACTCATCTCCATGACCGGCTCTCTCCACCGTGTTTCAAGGTATTGCGCATAACGATCCCCCGTCGGTATCCGTATTCTGTAGAGGAAAAGAATATCGGGATTTACGGGAAATAAGTTTTCAATGTTATGCTGAAAACCCCCTGTTTAAGAGAAAATCTTCCAAATGGATAGCATAGATCGAAAAATTATTGCTGAGCTGCAATCCGATGGTCGTCTGTCGATTACCGAGCTGGCTGAACGGGTCAATTTGAGCCTCTCTCCCTGTCATCGACGGCTGCGGGCTTTAGAGCAGGAAGGGGTTATCACCGGCTATCGGGCCAACCTCGATCCCCTGAAAATGGGCTTTAATTTCCTGGCCATCGTGTTTGCGACCTTAAAAGAGGGTGATAAAAAAGCGGTGAGCGCGTTTGAAGAGGCGGTTGAAGAGATCCCTCAGATCGTGCTGGCCCAGCGGCTGTTTGGCGATCCGGACTACCTGATGCACGTGGTCACCCGGGATCTCCCGGCGTTTCAAAAACTCTATGATGACAAGCTCTCGGCGATGCCCGGGGTGCAGCATTTGCGCTCGACGCTGGTGATGAAAACCGTGGTGCAGGATCGTCCTTTTCCGTTGGAAAGCTTAAACCTGACGCGCTGATTCGCCCCGAGTCAGGCCGGCATTTCTGATAACAGGGGAGGCGTTGTGCTGAATCTCAAGGCGCGGGGGAAGGCGGGCGCGGTAGCCACGCCTGCCCGTGCGCGCTTAACTTACCATTTTTCGTCGCGCGCATCCTGGCGGCCATCGCGACGGTTATCGCGTTTATCCTGGCGGCAGCTGGCGTTGCTTTGATTATTGTCTCTGACGCACTGCTGTTTGGCATCGCGTCCGCCCTGGCGTGAATCCTGGCGGGTATCGCGTGCGTCCTGGCGGTTATCACTACGGTAAGTCGCGTTAGCCGAGAGGCTCGGCAGCAACAGCGCTGCGGTAACCAAAGCGAGAAGGAGTTTTTTCATAAATATTGCCTTTCTGATAAACCAAACATACTGATATATGAATAATAATTAAGCGTTATTGTGGCGTGGAAATATTTTTTATTTCTCGGCAATAAGTGCCTGTTTATTCATTGTTTTGTTTAAAATTAAATTTATCAGAGCGGCGGCAGGCAATCGCCTCAGCCGGTGGTTCTGGTTGCCGGAGCGGCGCGCATCCCTGCGGACCGATCCGAAGGGATTTACAGCGCCGGCTGCTGCTGGCGCGACGTCGCGGGATGACGAATGCTGAACAGCGCCACCAGGGCCAGCAGTGCAAAGGCCAGCAGCATCAGCGCCACCGGGACGTAGCTGTCCCATTTCATTAAAAATGCGACCGCCAGCATCGGGCTTATCCCGCCGGAGATAACGGCGCCAATTTCGTGGCCCAGCGCCAGACCGGTATAGCGCACTTCAACTGGAAACAGCTCCACCATCATGCACGGCTGGGCGGCGATCATCGCCCCGTGACATACCGGCAGCGCCAGCAGCATCGCCAGCAGAATCGCCGGGAAGCTATGCATTTGTAGCAGCCAGAAGAACGGGAAGGCGACCAGCGCCATGCCGGTCACGCCAATATAGTAGAGCGTTTTCCTGCCGATACGGTCCGACAGCCAGCCCCAGCCGAGAATCGTGGCGATCTCCACCGTCATGGCAAGGGTCACGGCGGCAATCACCTGGCTGGTCTCAATGCCGATATGTTTGCAATAGACTACGGAAAAGGTGAAAAAGATGTAGACCGCGCCGTTTTCCGCCAGCCGCAGACCAATGGCCTGCAAGATCGCTTTCGGGTGATGTTTAAAGGCGCTGAGCACCGGCAGCTGCACCTCCCTCTCCCCGGAGGCATGTTTTCGGGCGACAAATTCGGCATTTTCCTCAATGTTGCGCCGGATATAGACGCCGACCAGAAAGATAAACAGGCTCAGCAGGAAAGGGATGCGCCACGCCCAGGCCAGCACATCTTCCTGCGGCAGCAGCTGCACCAGATAAAAAGCCAGCGAAGAGAGTACAAATCCGCCGGAGACCCCCACCTGGCTCCAGGCGGTGTAGTAGCCTTTTTGTTGAGCCGGGGCATTCTCACTCAGCATCAGGACGCCGCCGCCCCATTCGCCGCCGGAGGCGACGCCCTGGATAAAACGCAGGGTTATCAGGGCGACTGGCGCCAGAATACCGATGTGTTCATAGGTTGGCAGCAGACCAATCAGAAAGGTACTGGCGCCCATTAACGTCAGGGTGATAATCAGGGTCATTTTACGGCTGTATTTATCCCCGAGATGACCAAAGGCAATGCCGCCCAGCGGCCTGGCGATAAAGCCGATGGCAAAACCGGAAAAGGCCAGAAAGGCCCCGAGCAGCGGATCATCGGTTGCCGGAAAGAACAGGGGGCCGAAGACCAGCGCCGCCGCCGTACCGTAAAGAAAAAAGTCATACCATTCCAGGGAGTTACCCAGAAAAGAGCCGATAATCAATTTGCGCATTGATTGGGGAGTGCTAACCGGCGTATCGCTTGCAGTTCCAGACATCACATCTACTCCAGTACAGGTGAAAAGAGGGCGCCGAAGAGCTGACGCCATGATGCAACCCGAAGCGTATGAGGGCGGCATTATGCGATAGGGTATTTTTCGTTAGGGTGAACCTTAGCGGTACGGCTGCGCGCTAAGGGTATGGAACTGGCGGTTGAACCACACCAGCCCGTCGCCGGCCTGGTGATGACGAATCTGTCTGACCTCGCAATAAAACACGCTGTGACTGCCCACTTCATGGCTGGTAGAAATGGTGCAGTCGACGTTGGCGACGGCCGTCGCCAGCACCGGTGAGCCGGTTTCCAGCGTCAGCCACTGGTCGTGTAAAAAACGCTCTTCCGAACGCAGCTGGCTATTGGCAAAGATGGCGGACAGGTTTTGATGCTGACCGGAGAGCACGTTCACGCACAGCACGCCGTTCTCTTTAAATTTGCCATGGGCGAAAGAAGAACGGTTCATACACACCAGCAGCGTGGGGGGCGAATCGGTGACGCTGCATACGGCGGAGGCGGTAAAGCCAAAGCGGCCTGCCGGACCATCGGTGGTGATGATCGTGATAGCGCTGCCCAGTTGTGCCATGGCGTTACGGAAATCAGATGTCAGGTTCATAGCGGTATCCGTTATTTCAGTTTGACGTATTCGAAGCTTTCGATAACCAACCGGGGCGTTTTGGCCCGCGAACAGCACAGCAGGATCTGGTCGTTATCTTCGCGTTCTTCATCGGTTAAATACTCATCGCGGTGATCCGGCACGCCGCTGCACACATTGGCGAGGCAGGTTCCGCAGACCCCCTGTTCGCAGGAGACTTTGACCTTGATCCCCGCATTTTTCAGCGCGGCGACAATGGTTTCGTTCTCCCCGACGGCAACGGTGAGGCCCAGCTCGGGGACCTCGACGGTAAAGCTGGCGCCGCCGGTTTCCACTTCCCGGTTAAAAAACTCCTGATGCAGTTGTTCGGGCGGATAACCGCAGCCGCGCGCCGCATCGGCTATCCCGTCCATAAACCCTTCCGGGCCGCAGACGTAGACGTGAGCGGCGGCGCGGTGCGGGGCCAGCACTTCGTGAGGGCGGATTTTTTCTCCTTCCTCGCTGATGTGCAGATGGACGCGGTCGCTAAAAGGGCAATCCGCCAGCTCGTGCAAAAAGGCCATCCCGTCGCGGCGGCGCCCGCAATAATGGATAGCGAAAGATTTTCCGGCGCGGAACAGCGTATCCGCCATCGCCAGCATCGGCGTAATCCCGATCCCGCCGCCAATCAGCAGGCTGTGGCTGGCATCCATCTCAAGCACAAACAGATTGCGCGGCGTGCCGATCGTCACCGTGGCGCCGACCTGGAGCCGATGCGCCGCCAGCGATCCTCCGCGCGATGTCCGATCCTTGAGAATGCCCAGGCGATACTGCTGCGGATGATGAGGGCTGCCGCACAGTGAATACTGGCGAACGATCCCCTCCTCGAGATAGAGATCGATATGCGCCCCGGCGCTAAACGGCGGCAGGGGAGCGCCGTCCAGCGAAGCCAGGGTCAGGACCACCACATCGGCGCCCTGGATTTCGCGTTCTGCGACGCGTACGGTCAGTGTTTCAGCCATCTTTCTTCTCCACCCTGACAGGGCTTAACGCATATAGATGCCGCCGTTGATATCCCAGGTCGCCCCGGTGATAAAGGTGGCGGACGGGTCGGCCAGCAGCTCTACCGCGCGGGCGACCAGCAGCGGATCGCCCAGGCGTTTCATCGGGATCATCTCCAGCAGCGCCGGCATTTTTTCTTCCGCTACCGCCGCATGAACGGACGGTAAATCGAGCGGGCCGGGGGCTATGGCGTTGACGCTGACTCCGGCGGCGCTCAACGCGCGGGCAAACACTTTCGTCAGCGTCAGAATGCCGCCTTTCGAGGCTGCATAATGGGCGCCGGAGGCGGTGCCGCCGTTTTGTCCCGCCAGCGAGGCGAGATTGATAATGTTGCCCTGTCGGCGTTGACTAAAATAACGGCCAACAATCTGACAGCCGAGAAAGGTGCCCCGCAGGTTGGTGCTGGTGACGCGATCGAACTCCTCAACGGAGATCTCCATGATCGGCGTGGTCAGCGTGAGCGCCGCGTTGTTCACCAGCACATCCAGCCCGCCAAATCGTTCGTCGATCTGCGCCAGCGCAGCGTGAAAGTGTTCGGGTTCGCGGATATCCAGCGCCAGGGGCAGCAGCCGCCGTCGATCGGCATCGATCTGCCGGGCCCCCTCGCACGCGATGTCGATGGCGATATCCGCCATCGCCACCTGATAACCCAGCTGCCACAGATGGCGGCTAATCGTCAGCCCGAGGCCGCTGCCGGCGCCGGTTACGAGTACGGTTCTTGTCATTGCAGCCTCACAGGATGTAGCCAATGCTATGCAGATAATCGTCGGCGTTAATCAGCCGGACGACCTTCTGCGCGATAAGAAAGCGCTCGCCCTGCGGCACCAGGGTGTAGCTCAGGTCGGCGACGTAATGGTGTTCTTTACCTTTGCGGTACTCATACAGAAACTGGGCGCAGCGGATCTCGACACGCTGGTCGCTGGCCTCGATCAGGCGGTGGCGGCCGATCATGCGGATGGTGCGTGCGCGCGGCGTCGTCGAGATCGACTCGCCGCTGTACAGACGATGGACGCGCTTCTCGCGCATGGCCTGGTTGTCATAGGCGTAATTCAGCGCGTTGGCGAAATCGGTCGTCTGCCGATCGACAGGAATGATGTACATCCCCTGCGGCTGCCACAGCGTCAGCCACTCGTGGAATTCGCCCTGGTCGAGCAGGTCCGCCTCTTGATTAATAAAGTGAATGGCGGCGGTTAAAGTCTGTTGTGCGCTCATTTTTGCCCCCGGTTTTCTGCGGTCATGTACTTTTTCCACTGCTGATAGGCGGCACGCATGCCGGTTTCGGCGCTGACGTCGCTGCGCAGTCCATCGGCGGTGCGCGTCTCTCCCGGCAGGCCGCGATTGAGCATGATCCACAGATCGTTGCCCGCGCCGCCGCCGCGCTGGACGCGCTCCCAGGCTTCAGAATCATCCGGCGTGCCAAAGCCCATCGGGCCCTGGAAGTGTTCATGCATCCGCAGACGCGCCTGGTTGGCAATCGCCGGGCCATCTTTCATCGTCAGCACCACGTGGTGGATTTCGGTCTCCTGCACAGAGACGGGTTGCAGCACGCGGAAGAACGCCATCGAGCAGGCAACGTTGGGAAACAGGTTCAGGTTGAAGCCGCTGCCGCCCACGGCGCGGACGATGCGGCGCACCTGCTGCTCTTCGTGGCCCTCTTCTCGCAGCGCCTGAGCCAGTTCAAGGAAGCGATCCGGCACCGGCGCATCGAGATTCTCTTCAAGGTCAATCAGTTCCGGGATCATCACCATCACGCTGTGGCCGTTTCCGAGATCTTCGACAAAACCTTTGCCGTCAACGAAGTTGAGCATCTCTTCCGTTTGCTTATCGACGGAGCTCAGAAAGGACTTATGTACGATGGGAAAGTGATAGCCATCGGTGGTATTTTCCAGCTGAATCTTCCAGTTGCCGGGGAAGCGGAAGCGGTGGGCGGTGGTCGCCTGCAGCGGGTAGCCCGCCCCCTGTTTCATAAACAGATCCATCCATTTCATGGCCGGTCCGAGGAAGTCGGTCAGCGGTTCCATCTGCTGGTTGAAGGTGGCGAAAATCATTCCCGCGTAGCTTTCGCTGCGCAGACGCACCATGCCGAGCTGCGCTTTATCCAGGGTATCGCCGTAGCTTTCCGGATGCGGTACGCCGCGCAGGGCGCCGTCGAGGCCGTAACCCCAGCCGTGATAGGGGCAGACAAAGCTGTTGGTTTTGCCGCTGCGGTGTTCGCAAACGGTGGCGGCGCGGTGGCGACAGCGGTTCAGCAGGACGTTGATGTTGCCTTTGCGATCGCGTACCACGATGACCGGCTGCGTTCCGACCATAGAGGACTTAAAGCTGCCCGCGTCCGGGACTTCACTTTCGTGTCCGACCCAGACCCAGGTCTGGTTAAAAATCTTCTCGATCTCAAGGGCGAAAATGTCGCCGGAGGTGTACAGCGAGGTATGAACCCGGTCGGACTGTACCAGGGCGCCCAGCGTGGCGGCGTCGTAGCCGCTCTCAATATTTTTTACCGGAATACATTCAGACATTGCTTAATCTCCTGAGTCTCGGTGATGTTTCTGCGGGCAGAGGCATCGGCTGCCCGCGGAATCATTCCGGGGACCGCGTAGTGTCGGGTACGGGTAAATCCACCGGCGAGTGCCAGTAATCCACCGGACGACTCAATAAGTTACGGGTGGTGAAATGGTCTATGAGCCAGCGCTCGCCTGCTTTTTTAAAGCGAATCACCAGTTCTGCGCTGTTGAGATGCGACCCTCCGGCGCGAAAGGTGGAAACCTGTAACATTTTCCAGCGCCCGATAGCCTCATTCTCTGCGCCAATATCAATATATTCGGACGTTAAATAATGAACGTTGATGGCAAAGTGTGCGGGCTCGCTAATATAACGGGCCATCATTTGGGCAATGTTCTTTCGCCCGGAATAACGTCCCAGTTTGTTTTGGTATAAACTGCCGAGGCCTTCCCAGATAGCATCTTCACAAAATAAGTCAGCAATTTCCTGCGCGATATCCGGATAAGATAAATCGTCACATAAATGCATATATTGACTCATCAGGTTGCGAATCTGATTGGCCGCTTCGAGTTTATCCAGACGCTGCAGACACTTTTCCAGATTCATAAGTTACGCCTGAATAATTAATTCGCGCCCGGTACGAGCTTCAACTTTGCAATATTTCCACAGCCGGTCTGGTCCCGGGCCGACCTGAATGCTGCGGAACAGATTGCAGGCGGCGGTGACGGCGTCAAAATCATGCGCATCGGCGAGGACGTAGGTGGTCCACGGCCAGCCGGTAGAAGGCCCGACCATTACCCGATCGTCATCCATATTGCCGATAACCTGAATGCCGTCAGTGCGTTCGATACCTTTCATCATCTCGCCAAACGCGGCCCAGACCTGTTTGCCGACCTCCGGGGGGGCATCGAAAAAGTTTTGATTTACGCCAATACAAAACAGAACGCGGATCATCGTCATACTCCTTAAAGGGTTATAAATAGCCGGGCAGCGGCGGGTGGCCGAAGAACATATTTCCGGCGTTGATATAGGTCAGCTCGCCCATAAAGGCGTGCTGAGTGATGACCATCGTGTCGCGGGCGTAGCGCTGGAGCGGGCTGCGCATGGTAATACCGGGCATTCCGGCCAGCCTGAGCGCACGGGTGGTCACCGATGAAGAGACGCGGGTAACGTGCGTCGATGACAAGCGCAGGGCGTTGATCATCCCGGCATCGGGTTCATCGCCGCGTAAAATGACCTGCCAGACATCGTCGATGGCATCGTAAAACCAGCAGCGGGCCGAGCGCAGCTCCGCTTCACAATGGGCAATATCCATCTGCGCAAACTGGCGATCGGCCAGACAGGGGGCGCCGGTGACCGAACTCTGGCGTTCGGCGATGGCATAGATTTCGGCCAGCGCGGCGCGGGCGATGCCCAGCGCCACCACTGAGAGCACCTGCGTCGCCAGCGACAGCACCGGGTAGCGGTAGAGCGCGCCCTCGAGACTGAGTTCGCCGCCGCGGATAAAGGTCCACTCCTGGGGGACAAACGCCTCCTTGAGCACCACGTCATGACTGCCGGTCCCCGCCAGACCCACGGTATTCCACACCGGATCGATGGTGAAGCGATCGGCGGGGAGCACCGCGATACGCGGCAGCGGACGAGCGGAGCCGTCGTCCGGCAGAATACCGACGCCAATCAGTTCGGCTCCGGTACAGCCGCTGGCGAAGCTCCAGCGCCCGCTGACCTGAAAACCGCCGTCCTGAGCGATGGCTTTCTGCGGGGGAAAAATACCGCCGGCAAACACCACGTCCGGGCCGTGGCGATAGATCTCATCCAGCGTACTGAGCGGCAGGCCGCCGAGGTAGAAGGGATTCATGCCAAAGCTGGCGACCCATCCGGCGGAACCGTCGGCGGTGGCGATGGTCTCAATCAGCTGACAGAATTCGGCTGGCGAGATTTCATCGCCGCCATATTGCGTGGGCACCAGCGCACGATAAACACCAGCCTGTTTAAAACGCGAAATAATATCGTCAGAGATATAGCGTTGTTGTTCGAACTCCTCGCTGCGCTTTTTTAATTCGTCGAGCAATTCGCTGAATTCACTATTACTGGCGTACGGGGTCTTTTCCGCACGCAGCGTTGCAGATGGGTTTAACATACGACTAAGCCTCTTCCAGTTAAATAGAATAAATATTTATGTCCGTCATGTTTCTGATTATCGGTGCGCTGGCGATATTTATTTCGCTTAGCCACTGAGTGGCCGCGGCACGGTAAAGCAGATTATTCAGGATGTATTATTTTATTTGCTCTGCGAGTCTGACGGGTATTGCAGTTTTGCCATTAGCGATTCAGCAAAACAGAGTAATTCATAGTCTTTATTTTTCCCCGCAACAATTTGCAGGGCGACCGGCCGCTGGTTTATCTCGCCAACGGGAAGCGTCAGCGCCGGATGACCGCTTAAATTGAACGGTCGCACCAGCCGGGTCAGGTTCACCACATTGAGTGGATTCGCCGCCTCTTCCAGCGTCGGCGGGCAGGCCGGCAGCGTCGGCAGTAAAATAAACGGCGCGCGGGCGAGTTGCGCATCGACAGCCTCGGTAAAGGTCTGGCGAATGCGCTCTGCCGCCTGGCGCTGGTGCGGGCTGATTTCCGCGCCGGCGCGCAGGCGCACGGCGACATCCTCGGCCAGTTCAGGCTCCTCCGCGAGAGATTGAAACGCCTGCCAGTTCTCCTGGGAGATGACCGTCAGCCCTGCCTGATGCGCCTCGGCAAATGCCGGCAGCGTCGCGTCTGCGGGAAACATTCCCGCCTGCGTCAGACGGGCGCGAATCAGCTGTTCAATGTCCGTCGTGGCATGGCCGAAGAGAAAGGCCGTGGCCGCCTGGTGGGCGCTGACGGCTGGGGCGATTTCGCCTGGGATTCGCGCCAACACCTGACGTAACGTGGCGACATCGCGACTGAAAAATCCCACGCAGTCCAGCGAACTGTCGGCCGGCATCACCCCTTGACGGCTCACCCGCCCCCAGGTCGGCTTCAGGCCGACGATGCCACAGCAGGCAGCAGGCATCCGCACGGAACCCCCGGTATCGGTGCCAATCGCAAAATCGACCTCTCCGGCGGCCACCACGGTTGCCGAACCGCTCGACGAACCGCCGGGAATCAGCGCCGGGTAGCGCGGGTTGAGCGGCGTTCCGCTCCAGGCATTGATCCCGGTCACGCCAAAGGCCAGCTCATGAAGCGTCGTTTTCCCCTGCAGCTGACAACCACCGCTATCGAGCAGCTGTTGAATCACCGTCGCATGCGCTGTCGCCTCCGGGGCATTTTGTAACACCGGGCTGCCGGCACGAGTGGGATAACCGGCGATATCGAGAGTATCTTTGGCGGCAAACGTCAGCGCGCCGGTACCCAGCGTAAAGCGCGAGATAAACCCGGAATGGGCGGATGTCATGCCTGTACGATGTTCATTAGCCATGGTTCACTTTTCCGTTTAACGATAACGAGTGAAGGACGAATGTATAAAAAACAGACTGAATTGAATCTGAGATAATCTTGTCATTAAAACTTGAAACTTCAAGTAATTTGTAACGTATTTTTCACATCATCCTGGGCTATAAGAACATTTTATAAACAAATAAAAATTTTTAATTAATTGATTTGTATGTTTATTTTTTGATAGTTATATTTTAATCTCTTGAGGGAGCTCACAAAATAAACCGCAAAATATAAGTTAAAAAAATGATAAAAAAGCGTGCGAAAAACGAAGGGTAGGGCGAGAAAACGACAATAGCCTTTTCTTTATAAAGGTTATTGTCGCGACTGTGGAAGAGGGAGATCAATCATTGAGGTTGTGCAGCAGCAGGGACAGCACGTGGTTCATTTTCTTCTCTTGGGCAGGGGTAATGCCCTTAAATGCCCGGGCGAACACTTTTTGACTCAGTACTTTGGCCTCGGCGACCTTTGCCTGGCCTGCGGGGGTGAGTTCCGCTTCGGTGACCCGACCATCGCTGGCGCTGACGTGGGTAGTCAGCAGCCCGTCGTCACGCAGGCGCCCTACGATTTTGGTGACGGTGGGCATTTTACTGACGGCGTATTCGGTGATGCGGGAGATACTGGCTCTGTGGTACTGATGGACCAGCATCAATACCCGGAAGCGGGAAAGGTCGATGTCGATTTTTTTTAATTCGATTTCCATCAGCTGCGTATACTTTGCATAAACGTTGACCACCCAGAAGAAGGGAAACTCTTCTTTATGAAAGCGGCTCTCGTGGCTGTCCGGTTGCGCTGATGCGTTATTATGTTCCACAAGCCTCTCCTTGCCCGACGACGGTAGAATGGGCAGATGGTATGCGTATTTGACGGGCATTGCAAAATGCAATCTACGGGCAATATCGCGGGCTGGCGGCGACGCTCACCGCTACCGCCGGGCGGATATTCAGATTCACGTAATGGTAAAAATGATGACAACTCGCATGCTAACCCGTGACTGGCGTCTGCTGTCGCTGGGGTTACCACTCCTGGCGCTGCTGTGGGCCGGGCTGACGCTGTATGCGCACTGGGGGGCTTTTTTACAGTGGTGTCTGGCAACGCAAATTATGCTCCATCGCTACCTGGTGATGTATCTTTTGCAGCTCAATAACCATCAGTATAGCGGCGGGATGTGGCTGCTGGGCGGCGCATTCCTTTACGGTGTGCTGCATGCCGTTGGCCCCGGACACGGTAAATTTATCGTCACCACCTATCTCAGCACCAACAAAGAGAGCCTGCTGGCGGCGCGGGTAGTGCCGTTTCTTGGCAGCCTGATGCAGGGGGTGAGCGCTATCCTGTTTGTATTTATTCTGGCCGTAGGGCTGAACCTTGCGTCCGGCGATCTCAGTACCAGCCGCTGGTACGTAGAGAAAATCAGCGCCCTGATGGTGGGGGCGTTTGGCGCATATGTGATATATCAAGCGCTCAAAAGCCTGCGGCCGCGAAAAATGACGATCGCGACCTTGACTCCGCTGCATGAACATAGCGAAACGTGCGGCTGCGGAGCTCACGGCGTTGGCCGCGGGCTGGGAGCTGACTGGCAAACCCGGCTTGGCGTGGTCCTGGCTATCGGCGCCAGGCCCTGCAGCGGGGCGATAATGATCCTGCTGTTTTCCAATGCGCTGGGGATCGTCAGCTGGGGAATTGCCGCGGTCATGACGATGTCACTGGGGACGGCAATATCAATTCTCGGCCTCTCGCTGGCGGTACGCTACGCGCGTGAACGGGCGATCGGCCTGTTTGCCTGGGATGACGGTCGCCTGAAATGGCTGCTGCCGGCGGTAAAAATTGCCGGCGGCGTCCTTCTGATTCTCTTTGCCTCCGTGCTGTTTCTGACCGTGATCCCGATGAGCGCCAACGGCGATTATATTGCTGCCGGTTGCTAGGGCTCTTCCAGCAGGCGCATAAAGACCTTCAGCGCCCGATCCAGCTGCTGGCGCTGCTCCGTGGAGAGTCCGGCCAGCAGCTGGCGTTCGTTTTCCACGTGGCTTTCCACAGCCTCATCGATCCGCTCGCGCCCCGCCTCGGTCAGGGCGACCAGCAGACTCCGCCCATCGTCAGGATCCGGTAAACGGGTAATAAAACCCCTTTTTTCCAGCGCCTTAAGCCGATGCGTCATGGTGCCAGAGGTGATCATCAGCGTAGAGAAAAGCTGAGTCGGGGAGAGGATAAACGGCGAGCCTGCCCGACGAAGGGTGGCCAGCATGTCAAACTCCCAGCGCACCAGATCGTGGCGGATAAAGGCGGACTCTACGCGCGGCTCCAGCAGCAGAGCGCAGCGCTTCAGGCGCCCGATGGGGCCCATCGGGCTGCAATCCAGATCCGGGCGCTCCCGTTTCCACTGTTCAAGAATGCGATCTACGGCGTCAGCCTGAGATGATTTGTCCAATTGTGCCTACTTATCTTGATATCAAGATATCTGTCGATACATACTTTAACGACTAATTTACCTTGATGTGAAGATAAAATCATGACCTTTTTCTCACGCTCTCCCGTTATTGATTTGCTGTTGACCGCCCTGGCTCCGGCCATCTGGGGGACGACCTACATTGTCACCTCCCAGTTTTTACCCCCGGACAGACCTTTTATTGCGGCGCTGCTACGGGTGCTGCCCGCAGGGATTGCGCTGCTTATCTGGTGCCGCCGTTTTCCTCTGCGCAATGAGTGGTGGAAGCTTATTGTTACCGGGATCCTCAATATCGGCGCTTTTCAGGCGCTGCTGTTTATTGCCGCTTACCGGTTACCCGGCGGGCTGGCAGCAGTGATTGGGGCAATTCAGCCGCTGCTGGTCATGATGCTGGCGTGGGGTGTCGACAGGCAGCGCTCGCCGTGGGTGGCGGTGCTCTCGGCAGTGACTGGCATTATCGGCATGGCGCTGCTGCTGCTGTCGCCGCATACGGTGCTGGATCCGCTGGGGATCATGGCGGCATTTTCAGGTGCGGTCAGCATGGCGCTGGGGACCTGGCTGTCTCGCCGCTGGGCGATTTCGCTACCGGTGGTGGCGCTGACCGGCTGGCAATTGTTGATTGGCGGCGTGGTACTGGCTCCCGTTGCATGGCTGGTGGATCCGCCGCTGCAGGGGGTGACGTGGACCCAGGCGGCCGGCTATCTGTGGCTCTGCGTGGCCGGCGCGATGCTGGCCTATGGGCTGTGGTTCCGCGGGATTAGCCGTCTCCCATCGGTCGCTGTCTCAGCACTCAGTCTGCTGAGTCCGGTGACGGCAGTGCTTCTGGGCTGGATCTGTCTTGGACAGAAGATTGAAGGGGTGGCGCTGGTGGGGCTAATCGTGGTGTTGCTGAGCGTGCTGTCGATACAGCGCGCATTAACAAAAAAAGCCCCATAAAGGGGCCCGACATTGCTGCGTGGTTATCGTGAAGCGGGAGCGAAACGAGCCGCCGTAAGGCGGCCTGTCCGGCAGCTCCCTCTGCAACCATTCTCTTATTTGGACAGCTCAGCGGTCATATGAACCTGGTTACCGGTATAGGCTTCGGTAATGTGGTAAGACGCGCCTTGATCTTTAGCGATGGTCGCAATTTTAGCTTCTGCGCTATCCAGGGTATCAGCCGTTACGCTGACCGGGTGCTGAGCGAAGCTGGCGAAAGAAACCAGAGAGAGCATACCGGCAGCGGCAAGTAATTTTACGTTTTTCATGGTGTTTTTCCTTTTAACTTTTCAGGTGGAAAGCGTTGTGCTTTCGATGGGTTTATAATAAGCCTGCTAACTATAACCAGCGTTGCAAAAAGTGCGATTTAGATCACACTTTCATGTCGGTAAGATGACGGGAATTTGAAGGTATTTTTATTTTTTAATTAAAAAACAATGCATTGAACGCGACTCCCGCTACCCTTATGCATTAAAAAAATATTGCTATCACCATGTGTTTTTTTGAAAACCGCCGCCATGGATGGCCTGAGTGGATGCGCGGGCGGGATTTTCCCGTGTTTTTGGGCAGGGCATACTTCGTCTGGCGGCGAAGTATCGGGCTTTATGGATACGATAAAGTGGCGTCACTGTTGATTGAGGAAGGACGACACGATGATTGCGGTACTCTTTGAAGCCGATGTCACCCCGGCAAAACAGGCCCGTTACCTGGCGCTGGCGGCGGAGCTCAGGCCGTTGCTTGATACGCTTGACGGCTTTATTAGCATTGAACGTTTTCAAAGTCTGACCACGCCGGGCAAGATCCTGTCTCTGTCCTGGTGGCGCGATGAAGAGGCGGTGCGGGCCTGGAAAAACAATCTCTGCCATCAGGCGGCCCAGGAGGAGGGCAAAGCGACTATTTTTGCCTCTTACCAGATTCGCATTGTGCAGGTCATTCGCGGCTGGGGTTCAGAAATGCAGGAGGGGCGCGGCGATGTATGATATTCATGTCATTCTGCCAAATCGTCCTGGTCAGCTGGCGCTGTTAGGCCAAACGCTGGGGAAACATGGCGTGGGGCTTGAAGGTGGCGGGGTTTTCACCGTCGACAATCAATGCCACGCCCATTTTCTGGTCGCAGAAGGGGAGCGGGCCAGAACGGTGCTGGAGCAGGCGGGGATCCCGGTAGCGGGCGTCTACCTGCCGCTTATTCGCAGATTAAAACAGGAACAGCCCGGCGAGCTGGGCGCGATAGCTCATGCGCTGGCCGAACGCGGGGTGAATATCCTGACCCAGTACAGCGATCATGCGAACCGCCTGATTCTGGTGACCGATAACTTTCCACTGGCACAGGAAGTCACGCGTTCCTGGGCCACCACCTTGTGAGGCGTTATGCTAAAACCAGCCCATGTTATTGAAGATGATGAGTCGTTGGCCGTGGCCATCACCGCGCTGGCGTCCGCCATGGCCGATGCTTCACGGGTGAAAATGCTCTGTGCATTAATGGATGGGCGCGCGTGGACCGCGACGGAGCTGGCGACGGTGGCCGAAGTCTCGGCCTCAACCGCCAGCGCCCATCTCAGTCGTCTGGTCAGCACCCATTTGCTGGTTTGTCTGGCGCAGGGACGGCATCGCTATTACCGGCTGGCGAGTGCCGATGTCGCCGGACTGCTGGAGAATATGATGGCGATGGCCGGGAAAAGTGCCATTGTGCTGACCACCCGGACCCCGGTGAATCTGCGTACGGCGCGAACTTGCTACGATCATCTTGCTGGTGAAGTGGCGGTGGCGATTTATGATTTTCTCTTGCGCGAGGCGTGGATTGTGCCGGACGGGAGCGCGCTGACGCCGGTCGGCGAGGCGCAGTTTGCCCGTTCAGGCATCACTTTGCCGGCCGGGAACCGGCGCAGGGTATGCTGCGCATGTCTGGACTGGAGCGAGCGGCGTTTCCATCCCGGTGGCGCCGTCGGGGCTGCATTGTTGCAGCATGGTCAGCGAAAAGGCTGGTTCACCCTGACGCCGGGATTTCGCGAAGTGAGTATCACCCCGACAGGCAGGCTCGCGCTGAGGCAGCACTTCCATCTGCCGCTGTAGCGGGCAGCTAAACGCCAGGTTGCAGGAGGTGAATATTTTTTTTTAACCGTTTTTATGCTATTTCAGCAAGCCACCTCTCAGTATTATTCAGAATGTTCGCTATAGTCATGGGATCGTATTATTTGCCATGATAATCCCTCTGCGAAATATATCACCCGCGCCTTATTCCCTCTGATGTAAATAACTTTGTATTTGTTTTTGTCTATTGTTTTTCGATTATCAATAGCTGAAATCTATCTCTAACCCGATGTAACAAGTTTTAAGCAAATGTATATTTGTTGGCGAAAAATAGCATTCTTTGACGCCGACAGCATTAACGAATTCTTTAAACGGAGTTCGCGTCCTGACGCCTTAAATATTGCGGCTTCCGGTCAGTCGAAGTTTCTATTCACAGTTGCACAAGTGAGCATCGCATAACGCTTCTGACTTTTGTGCAGGTTTACTGTTGGTTTATTGATATAAAACTCACTCTGACAAGGAAATGGCAATGAAAAAGGTTCTTCTCTCTGCAGCTATGGCAACAGCATTTTTCGGTATGACTGCAGCGAACGCAGCTGATACGAATGTTGGCGGTGGCCAGGTTAATTTCTTCGGTAAAGTTACCGATGTCTCCTGTACTGTTTCCGTTAACGGCCAGGGCAGCGATGCTAACGTTTACCTGTCACCGGTTACCCTGACCGAAGTTAAAGCAGCGGCGGCTAATACCTACCTGAAGCCTAAATCTTTCACCATTGACGTCTCTGATTGCCAGGCTGCTAACGGCGACAAACAAGACGACGTGAGCAAACTGGGTGTGAACTGGACCGGCGGTAACCTGCTGGCTGGCGCAACGACTGAGCAGCAGGGCTACCTGGCAAACACCGAAGCCTCTGGCGCGAAAGATATTCAGCTGGTTCTGTCCACCGATAGCGCGACTGCGCTGACCAACAAAATCATCCCGGGCGTGAGCACTCAGCCGAAAGCGAAAGGCGACGCAACCGCCGTTCAGGATGGCGCACGCTTCACTTACTACGTTGGTTATGCAACCAACACCCCGGCTTCTGTTACCACCGGTGTGGTTAACAGCTACGCGACCTACGAAATTACTTACCAGTAATTATCGCCAGAAAATAAAACCGCCTTTCTCGAGGCGGTTTAAAACAATGATAAAGCGGCAGTTGCTGCCGCTTATTTTTTTATTCTGAGGTCAGCATGAAGCATATTGCCCTTTTTTTCTGTTTCATTTTTAGTGTTGCGGCCAATGCCAACAATATTATCGTCAACGGCACCCGCTTTATTTATCCTGGAAATGAAAAAGAAATAACGGTACAGCTTTCTAATACCGCAGACCGTCCGGCGCTGGCGCAAGCCTGGCTGGATAACGGCAATGCCGATGCTACGCCGGATACCATTACCACGCCGTTTATTATTACGCCCCCGATTTCGCGCGTTGATGCAAAGAGCGGACAGACTTTACGTATTAAATTGGGTAGCGCCGCCGGACTGGCACAAAATAAAGAGACGCTGTGGTGGCTGAATCTTCTGGAAATCCCGCCGGTGGTGGCCAACCAGAAAAATGAAGGGCAAAACGTCCTCCAGCTGGCGATCCGTTCGCGCTTTAAGTTTATTTACCGTCCTGTCGGACTGGGTAACCGCGACGCGGCGCCGGAGAAATTAGCGCTTTCAGCCAGCGGTAGCAGCCTGTCTATCAGCAACCCTACGCCATTTTATCTCACCGTCAGCCGTATTTCCCGCGATGGCGGTAAAGCCCTGAACAGCAAAACGGTGATGCTGGCTCCGCAGTCCAGTCAGACCGTGGCCCTCTCTTCTTCTGTGAGCCGAGGCGAGACCCTGACGATTAATAATATCAATGACTATGGCGCAGATGTGGCAGTGAAAGTAGCCGTTAAATAAGGGACACGATCATGAAGCAGAGGTCTATCTGCCCGGGAAGATTAAGTACAGCGATCGCGATGGCGCTGTTCTGTTTTCCGCCAGTTTCCAGCGGACAGGAAAGCCCGGGAACGGTATACCAGTTTAATGATGGTTTTATCGTTGGCAGCCGGGAAAAGGTCGATCTGTCTCGCTTCTCCGCCAGTGCTATCACGGAAGGGACCTATTCGCTCGATGTGTATACCAACAATGAGTGGAAAGGGCGCTATGAACTGAACGTCACCCGCGATAAAGACGGCAACATGGGGATCTGCTACACCCGTGAAATGCTTGAGCGCTACGGGATTGCGGCAGAAAAACTCAATCCTCAGCTGAGTCAGCAGGCAGGTTACTGTGGACGGCTGAAGGAGTGGCGTAACGAAGAAAACGTTAAAGATAACCTGATACAGTCCTCGCTGCGGCTGGAAGTTTCTGTACCGCAAATCTACGAAGATCAGCGCCTGAAAAATTTTGTCAGCCCGGAATTCTGGGATAAAGGCATTGCGGCGCTGAATCTTGGCTGGATGGCGAACACCTGGACCAGCCATACCTCTGCCGCCAACGGCTCCGACAACAGCAGCGCCTATCTCGGCGTTAACGCCGGCTTCTCCTGGGACGGTTGGCTACTCAAGCACATCGGTAACCTGAACTGGCAGCAGCAGCAGGGGAAGGCGCACTGGAACAGTAACCAGACCTACCTTCAGCGGCCGATCCCGCAAATCAACTCGATTGTCAGCGGCGGGCAGATATTTACCAACGGCGAATTCTTCGACACCATCGGTCTGCGTGGGGTCAACCTGGCGACCGACGACAATATGTTCCCGGACGGAATGCGCTCCTACGCGCCGGAAATTCGCGGCGTGGCGCAGAGCAATGCTCTGGTGACGGTGCGTCAGGGCAACAATATTATCTATCAGACCTCGGTACCGCCGGGGCCGTTTACTTTGCAGGATGTTTACCCGTCCGGGTACGGTAACGACCTTGAGGTGTCGGTAAAAGAGGCCGATGGATCGGTGCAGGTCTTCAGCGTGCCGTATGCGTCGGTGGCACAGCTGCTGCGTCCGGGTATGACTCGCTATGCGCTGTCGGCCGGTAAAGTCGATGATAATTCGCTGCGCAATAAGCCCATGCTCTACCAGGCTACCTGGCAGCGTGGCCTGAGCAACATGTTTACCGGCTATACCGGCGTGACCGGTTTTGATGATTATCAGGCGTTTCTGCTGGGGGCCGGGATGAATACCGGTATTGGCGCGCTGTCATTTGACATTACCCAGTCGCGACTGAAGAGCGATACCCTGGATGAAAAAGGGCAGAGCTATCGCGCCACCTTTAACCGGATGTTTACCGATACCCAGACCAGCATCGTGCTGGCGGCGTATCGCTACTCCACGAAAGGCTACTATAACCTGAACGATGCGCTGTACGCCGTCGATCAGGAGAAGAACCGCAATAACAACTATACGCTGTGGCGACAGAAAAACGGCATGACCTTCACCGTTAACCAGAACCTGCCGGACGGCTGGGGCGGTTTTTATCTGAGTGGCCAGATTTCAGATTACTGGAACCGTTCGGGTACCGAGAAGCAATACCAGCTTAGCTACAACAATATGTTCGGCCGTCTCTCATGGTCAGCCAGCGCGCAGCGCGTGTATACGCCGGATAACTCCGGCCATCGTCGTGACGATCGCATCTCGCTGAATTTCAGCTATCCGCTGTGGTTTGGTGAGAACCGTACCGCCAACCTGACGTCGAACACCACCTTCAACAATTCGCATTTTGGCAGCTCGCAGATTGGGGTTAACGGTTCGCTGGATAGCGAGAACAACCTCAACTACGGCATTTCAACGACCGCAGCGACCGGTGGTCAGCATGATGTCGCCTTAAACGGCAGCTACCGTACGCCGTGGACCACGCTTAACGGCAGCTATAGCCAGGGTGAAGGTTACCGGCAGAGCGGGCTGGGTGCCAGCGGGACGCTGATCGCCCATCGTCATGGCGTGGTGTTCTCACCGGAGAGCGGCAATACCCTGGCGCTGATTGAAGCCAAAGATGCGGCGGGCGCCATGTTGCCGGGTTCACCTGGGACGCGCGTCGACAGTAACGGCTATGCCATCCTGCCCTATCTGCGACCTTACCGGATCAACGCCGTCGAGATCGATCCGAAAGGCAGCCAGGAGGATATCGCCTTTGAGCGTACGGTGGCTCAGGTCGTTCCGTGGGAAGGCAGCGTGGTGAAAGTCTCGTTTGATACCACGGTACAGAATACCCTCACGCTTCAGGCGCGCCAGGCCAATGGCCAACCGCTGCCGTTTGCCGCCACCATTCTGGATCCGTCCGGTAAGGATATTGGGGTTGTTGGTCAGGGCAGCATGATGTTTATCAGCGACGCCGGGGTTAAGCAGGCGATCGTCAAGTGGAGCAGCGGACAATGTACGGTGGATCTGGGCCAGGCAAAATTAAAGGAAACGGTATGTCGCTGAGTAAACAACTGACGCTTTTTATTGGCTTAATGGCGCTGGGGACCACCTCCGCCTGGGCTGCCTGTACGCGCCTTTCGCAGCCTACGGTGAACCTGGATATGGTCGTTGGCAGGGTTGTGGTTCCCCCCGATCTGCCGGTGGGCTCGGTGATTGTCTCCCGGGACTGGACGATGAATGCGCCGGGCGGGGCCAGCTACAGCTGTACCGCCGGTACCAACCGCTTTGCGGCGAAGATTGTTTCTACAGGCTCCACCGATCTGGGGAATAAGATCTACTCCACCAACGTGCCCGGTATCGGCATGCGCTTTAGTCGCGGCGGCGCGACGGTGAACATCATCTATCCCGACGTTTTCTCCTCCACCATCAACCGGACCACCAACTACTCGCTGGAAGGTTCCCGCTTTACGCTGGAGATTATTAAAACGTCGTCGACGACCGGCAGCGGTACGCTGGCGGCGGGGAAATATACCTCCTATGACTGGGAAAGGGGGAATAACCCGATTCTGGAAACCTACCTGAGCGCCAATGCGATCACCATTGTCTCACCTTCCTGTACGGTCCTGAGCGGGAAGAATATGAACGTTGATGTGGGCACCATTAAGCGTAGCGATCTGAAAGGGGTCGGCACAACGGCGGGCGGTCGGGATTTTAATATCGAGCTGCAGTGCAGCGGCGGGTTAAGCGAGTCGGGATATGCCAATATCCAGACCTCTTTTTCCGGAACTCTGGCAACCAGCACCACGCTCAAACAAGGGGCGTTGCTCAATGAAAAAACCGGGAGTTCCGCCGCCAAAGGGGTCGGGATTCAGGTACTGAAGGATGGCGTACCGCTGGAATTTAATAAGAAGTACAGCGTAGGCACGTTGCGTTCTCAGGAGACGCGTTACTTTACGCAACCTTATCATGCGCGATTTTACCAATACCTGCCGACAACCAGTACCGGCGAGGTGGAATCGCACATGATCTTTAACCTGACGTACGATTAATTCAGGAGGCGGGCATGAAGCAATATGGATGTGGCACATATGGCCGACAATGCATCAGGCTGGCCGTCGCTGGCGCGATGCTTGCCGCCTCGTCGGCCTACGGTTTTATGACCAATTACGATAACGGACGCGTTGATTTTGTCGGCCGGGTGACGGATATCTCCTGTAGCGTGGCGCTTAACGGCGCGAATAATGCCGGCAGCGGCAATGTCTGGCTGGCGCCGGTGAGCCTGGCGGAAGTCCACGGCCGCGGGGCCGGCGCATTTATGAAGCCGCAGCCTTTCACTCTTGAGTTGTCGAATTGTCAGCTCCGCCATGATGGCGGCGCGGCGGATAAAAATGAGATTCGTGCGGTGAATGTGCGCTGGATTGATGGATTCATGGTCGATGCCGTCGCGAATGAAAATGCGGGCTATCTGGCGAACACGTTAGCGGATGGAGCGAGCAATATCTATCTGGCGCTGTCCACCAATGATAATAATACGCTGGATAAGAGTAATAAAATTGTCCCCGCCGACCCGCAGCAAAATCGGGTGCCGATTGTTGAAAAATCGGTTAATGGCGGTGTATTTACTTATTATATCGGCTATGTCACACCGTCCCCGGAAAAAGCGACAACCGGTCCACTGACCAGCTGGGCAACCTGGGAACTTGTGTATAATTAAGCGTGTGATATTTAGCGCATAAAAATACCGCAATCATGCGGTATTTTTATGCGCTAACTCTTTCCTGAACCAGTTGTTCAATACTGACTTCTTTCCAGTAATGGCCCTGAATAGCAAACCACTCCATTCCCTTAAGCCAGTTTTTATGTGCTTCGCTCTCGACACCTTCAATAATGACATTGTGGTTATTACGTGACAGGAATGTCACCAGCGCATCCATCAGCGGTCGCCCGGACTCTTTCTGCATGAGATGCCAGAAAAAATCTTTGTCAATTTTGACATAATCAAAATGGTATCCGCGAATAGCATTAATGCCGGCATAACCAGAACCAAAATCATCGAGCCACAGTGTGGACGTCTGGGGACTTTTCCAGCTGGCTAATGCATTATTCAGCAGGCTATTGGCATTTTCCGTAACCTCAAAATGTACACACTTCAGATGGTTAATGTAGGTTTCGATTTGCGGCTGGCGCAAAATTCCGAGAATATGATCGTCAACATTGATTGTGGCTGAAATACCATTGTCAATAAACCATGTCCGGTGCTTTTCAATCAATGCCAGTTGCTCCATGAAAATACTTTCACGGAGTGCCGCATTAGCATGGCGAAAGAAAAATTCCGGGGCCACAGGAATAGAATCGAAGCGGCTTAAACACTCCACGGCCACGAGAGTGTCCTGCGGTGAGAACATTTTTTGAAAAACATAACGAACAGAGATATCGCCACGGGATAAGTTATAATCGGAAAATATGTTAGCGTTCATTTTCTCGTGTCAGGCACTTTACAAAACATCGCTGCAGGGTGAAATTATTATAAGTGACCTTTCTGCAGTTTGGAATGTTTATTAAAAGTAACTTTTCAATTAATTATCTGGTTTTGATTGGGGAGACGGTTTTTTTCTAGCATTGATACATGTCGACAATTTTATTGTGCATCGCCCGCGAGTTATGCATGCCAAGTTTTTGCATGATATGAATCCTGTGACTGTGTACGGTTTTATGGTCAATATTCAGCAGAGTGGCAATTCTTTTGTTGTTGTGGCAGGTCATGGTCAGCTCCAGCACCTGGCGCTCTCTGGCAGAAAGCTTCTTCGGTACGGAAAACTCGCTGCCGACTGCGGGAGTACTGACGGCGCGATAAAAATCATGCAATGGTGTTTTTTCTGTAAGAATCATGGTGTTATCTATGTTTATTAGTTCCCTGAACAGGTTGGCAATATCGCTTCTGACCACCAGGATTAGCCGGGTACAGTGCAGAAGACACCAGCGCATATCGTTGAGCAATAACATCGTGTCGGCAGCAGAAAAGTCCTTATGAATAACGTTGAAAATAACGATCCCAGACAGGGGGGCGATTGCCCCCTGAGTGATATCCTGATAACGGAAGGTTGTGACATTTTTATTGTTATCAACCATATACCAATGAATTGATTGACCGATTAAATTATCATCGGTATACAGAAATATCCTGTCCAAGGGGTCAGACTCTCTTTTTTCGCTTAGCTTCCAGAATCAAATCGAGCAGCATTTTCTCTATTCTGGTCTTATCTTCGCGGTGGCGGAATTTAAACTGACAGGAAACCTGGTGATAGCTTTCACTGTCTTCATCAAGTGTCACTTCAACAACATTTTTTATCGCTAAATCAATGGTGATTTCACCATACTCAGCCAGCGACAGAACTGAATTCTTGAGGATTGAACTATGCGTGAGAAATTTCAGGTTCGGACTTTTCGCGATCAGCGCACAGCCGCCATCTGAAATGTCTTTAATATCGAAAAGATAGTTTTCGCCATTTCTGTGTCGACCACGACAAAAAAAGTCATACCGGTGATGCAAACGAAAGCGGGGGTCGCGACGTCGTTGTACCACATGAATGCATTCGGGTAAGGCAAATGAGACTTTATTACCGCGTTCGGCATCGCTGTTATAACTTTTCTTTAACGATGAACAGAACTCAATCTTTCCTGAATCACTATGCAAAATGAATTTGTATTTATGCCCTGGGGGGATTTTGCTCTGGGTGACGATATGGAACTCAGCAAAGTCTACCCGGGTAAGTTGGGTCATGATGTTTTTGTTATTAAAGAAAACTTCTATCTCGGAGTGTTTCCTGAGTTCCTCCCTGAAAATAGCAATGATTTCATACCGGCTGGTCTTTATTGTTCCCTCTGTCATGTAAAGTCCTTGTTGATTTTTTATTGTGTTAGTTAAATTTTTCTTATGGCAATGCCAACATTCTGATTGCATTAACCAGATGTTTTTATGAGCGTTTGATGTTATTAGCTATCTTTGTCGCTAAATTGATTTGTATAAACGTCGAATCAGATGTTGTTTTTCCTGTAATCAAGAGTTGTAAAAATTTTTGGGGAAGGCAAAAACGACAGAAGTCCCCAATAAGGAGACTTGTCAAAATAGTATAAATCAATGCTGTATATAGGGTTGTTTAGCGCAGATTAGTGCAAGCATATACCCATTTGTAGGATATATAGTGCCAGCAGCGTTGGGCTAATTCCAGCCAAATAATAGGAGGGAAAATGGCGCCCGGCAAGGACCTGTGCGGAAGGACACGCACAGGTGTGGCGAAGGCCGTTAGTTCTGCAGTGCCGCTAATGTTGCGATGGCTTCCGGCGGCAGGGTTAACGCGCCAGCGGCCAGGTTTTCCTGCAGGTGCTGGAGCGAAGAGGTTCCCGGAATCAGCAGAATATTAGGCGAACGCTGTAGTAGCCAGGCCAGCGCAACCTGCATCGGTGTCGCCTCCAGCGCGGCGGCAACATCGTTAAGTTCCTGTGCCTGTAGCGGAGTAAACCCCCCAAGCGGGAAGAAAGGGACGTAGGCAATATTTTGTGCGGCAAGCTCATCAATCAGCGCATCGTCTCCGCGATTGGCAACGTTGTACTGGTTTTGCACGCAAACAACGGGCGTCAGCTTTTGCGCATCGGCCACCTGCTTCGCCGTGACGTTACTGAGGCCGATGTGGCGAATAAGCCCACGCTCTTTAAGCTCAAGCAGCGTGGTCAGCGGCGCTTCCAGTGAGCCTTCTACCGGGCCGTGGGTGCCGAGCATGCTGCGCAGATTCACGATCTCCAGGACATCGAGCCCCAGATTACGCAGATTGTCTTCCACCGCCTGCGTGAGCTCTTCGGGCGACATCGCCGGCAGCCAGTTGCCCTTTTCATCACGGCGAGCGCTGACTTTCGTCACGATGCAGAGATCGTCTGCGTAAGGATGGAGCGCTTTGCGAATCAGCTGGTTAGTAATATGCGGGCCGTAAAAATCAGAGGTATCAATATGATTGACTCCCGCCGCTACCGCCGCGCGCAGGACACGAATAGCGGCGTCCGGATCGGCAGGCGGACCAAATACGCCGGGGCCGGCTAACTGCATAGCGCCGTAACCCAGACGATAAACCTGGCGATGACCTAATGTTCCGCTTCCGGATAGTTTTACGCTGGACATGGCGATTCCCCACTGGTGTGCAAACCCTAAGTGTAAACCTGGCGAGGAAGTCCGGATGGCAGAAATATTGGCAGAACGTGCGGCGGCGGTGATAACCGCCGCCGCAGAGGGGAAGATTAGCTAAAGAACATGACCGAAACGCACAGCAGGCCGACCACCAGGGTGATGAAATTACCCACTGAACGGTAGGGTTTGAGTGCGGGAATGATGTAGGTCGACAGCGTCGGCATGATGAACAGGATCATGGCGATCAGCGGGCCGCTGATGGCGTAGATCATGGAAATGGCGTTCGGATTGATGAAGCAAACTATGAACGTCAGCGTCGAGACCAGCAGAATCGACATCGCGCGGTTAAAGGCGCGGCTTTTGCGAATCCCGACCTGATTCAGCGACGTTTTCACGATTTCGCTGGCGCCTTCAATCACGCCAAAATAGGTGCCGAGGAATGACTTCGACATGGCCACTACGGCGACCACGATGCCTGTTACCGCCAGCCACGCCGGAGAACCAGGCATCATCGACAGCGCGGAGAGAATGGTCACTCCTTCGTTGCGGGCGTTTTCAATATAGGAGACCGGTATCGCCAGCAGGCAGCTGAAGACAAAAAACAGCACGCTGGCGCAGATGATGGTATAGGCCACCTTCATGATTTTTTTGCATTTACCCATAGCCAGATCACCATATTTCTCCTGCTGATCGATAGCAAAAGTTGAAATGATGGGCGTATGGCTAAAAGCGAAAACCATCACAGGGATTGAGATCCAGACCTGGTGGAACGTATGAGAAGTCAGCTGCAGCTGGCTGGTGAGGTGCTCAGGCTGCCAGTCGCCGATTAAATAGATCGACAAGAACAGGAAGCAGGCAATCAGCGGGAACACCAAAAAACCCATCACCTTAATCGTGATATGGCGGCCCATTAAAAAGATCAGGTTCAACACCATGACCACGGCCAGACTCAGCATGGCGCGAACGGCGGGTGTAATCGGCATATGCCTTGCCAGCTGCTCGGCGAGTGAGTTGGTGATTGCCACGGCGTAAATCAGGACGACCACGAAAAAGGCGAGGAAATAGAGGGCGGTGATCAGATTCCCCGCTTTCTTGCCGTAGTAATGGTTAACCGCCCCGGTGATCCCGACGCCGGGCGCAACTTTCGCGGAGAGAATGAACTGACTCAGTGCTTTGTGCGGCCAGTAGGTTAACGGCCAGGCGACTAGCGCGGTGATGAACAGAACAATGGCGCCAGCAGACCCCAGCTGGATCGGCAAAAACAGAGTGCCGGCGCCTACGGCAGTGCCATATAAGGCAAAACTCCAAAGAGTTTCTTCTTTAGACCAAATTTTAGACATTGTGTGAATTTATCAACCGTAAGACCAAAAAAAAGGAGTGTAATTTACCACAACAACGAATGAGCCGTTGCGATACTTTCGGATGACAAACAGGGCAAGGGATCGCCGGGCATCCCCCGGCGATGAAGAGCAGTTAGCTGCGTGCCAGGATCCGCTGCTGGCGATATTTCAGTACGCGTTCGCGCAGAGTATCCCATATCCAGTTAAACAGCATGGTGTAGGGCAGGAAGAACAGCATAAAGCCGATTTCCAGCATAAACGCCTGGATCAACGAGACCCCGAGAATCAGTGCCACGGCGGTGACCCCGATAAGAATAAACCCGGATTCAAAGCCGATAGCGTGCAGCGCGCGGACTTTGAGAGTTCGCACCACGCGAGATACCGGCCAGAGGCGGTCAAAAGCGGCGTTATAAATCAGGTTCCATACCATGGCCAGCGTCGCGAGCAGCACGCTCAGCCCCCCCATTTCAAGAACCGAACGCTGCATCAGCCAGGCGGCGGTCGGGGCGAGAATTAACGTGGCGAGTCCTTCAAAACTGACCGCATGGATAACGCGCTCCGTCAGCGTTTTACGCTGAAATGTGTTCTGTTGCATGGCTTGCTACCTCCGAAAAGCCGTGGTTCTGACCGGTTCCTCTGCAGTTAAGGAGGGAACAGATTCTGAGAAATTACTCCGCATTTTATGGATAAATATGATAAACAAAAGATAGATTCCATCGATAAAGTAGATAGTTCATGCGCTATTCTCCCGAAGCTCTGACTGCATTTGTTGAAGCCGTGGCCTGCGGGTCGTTTTCTGCCGCCGCCCGTCGGCTGCGCAAAAGCCAGTCCACCATCAGCACCGCCATTTCAAACCTTGAAGCCGATCTGGGCGTCGCACTGTTTGACCGCGCGACTCGCCATCCCACGCTGACGCCACAGGGGGAACAGGTGCTGAGCTACGTCAAAGCGATTCTGGCGGCCAGCAATCGGCTGGATGAGCTGGCTATTTCACTGTCTGATGAAACGGAAGCGCGCCTCACGTTTGTACTCTCCGACACGCTGCATCCGGATGTGCTGGAGGATCTGCTGCAGCAGTTCGATCGTCGTTTTCCCCACACCGAGTTTGAGTGCCTGATAGGGGAAGATGAGGATGTTATTGACCTGCTGCAGAAGGAGCGCGCGCAGGTGGGGCTGATTGAGGCCAGGGATAGCTATCCGACGGAGATTGGCAGTACCCGGCTGCCGTTACAAACGGCGATGGCCATTTACGTCGCTCCCGCGCATCCGCTGGCGGCGCAGGGACGGGTCACCTGGGATGAGCTGCATAGCTGGCGAGAACTGCGCCTGAGCACTTTTCTGGCCAGCTCGCTGGAGCCTGCGAAAGGACAGGTCTGGTCGGCGCCGAACTATTTACTGCTGCTCAGCATGACGGTGCAGGGGCTGGGATGGTGCATTTTACCTTGTGCGCTGGTTGACGAGTTTGCCGGGTCAGGCACGCTGGTGGCGCTGAACATTCCCGGCTGGCCGCGGGCGATTTCCGTTGATTTATTGTGGAATAAGAAGGCGCCGCCGGGGAAAGCCGGGAGCTGGCTGCGTCAGCATTTACAGCGCCAGGAACCCGCAACGCGGGGCTAATCTTTGTGATTCGCCTCACTTTTTTTAAACAATTGCGAAATTTTTTGATAACAATTCTCTACTATGTTGCTGTTTCTTTGCGCAGAGGCAGGGCAGAGGTAGAGGATGAAAGATGTCGTGATCGTGGGTGCGTTGCGCACTCCGATAGGGTGTTTTCAGGGAACGTTGTCGCGTCACTCCGCGGTAGAGTTGGGGAGTCTTGTGGTCAAGGCTCTGGTGGAGCGTACCGGTATCGACCCGCAAAGTGTTGATGAGGTGATCCTCGGGCAGGTTCTGACTGCGGGGACCGGGCAAAATCCGGCACGTCAATCGGCGATCCGCGGCGGCCTGCCGAATACCGTTTCTGCCATTACGATTAACGACGTGTGTGGCTCCGGACTGAAGGCGCTGCATCTGGCGACGCAGGCAATCCAGTGCGGAGAAGCTGACGTGGTGATTGCCGGCGGTCAGGAAAATATGAGCCGGGCGCCGCACGTTCTCACCGATAGCCGCACCGGCGCTCAGCTGGGCAACAGCCAGCTGATTGACAGCCTGGTCCACGATGGTTTGTGGGATGCCTTCAACGACTATCACATGGGAGTTACGGCGGAAAACCTGGCGCGTGAATATGGTATCAGCCGGGAGCTGCAGGATGCCTGGGCGCTGAGTTCGCAGCAAAAGGCCCGGCGGGCGATTGATTCAGGGCGCTTTCGTGATGAGATTGTGCCGGTAACCACCGAGCTGAACGGGGCGTCGCGCACCGTTGACACCGATGAGCAGCCGCGGGTCGATGCCAGCGCCGAAGGGCTGGCCAGCCTGCTACCCACCTTCGATCGGCTGGGTTCAGTGACCGCGGGCAACGCTTCCAGCATCAATGACGGCGCGGCGGCGGTAATGATGATGAGCGAATCGAAAGCGCAGGAGCTCGGTCTGCCGATCCTGGCGCGGATCCGCGCTTTTGCCAGCGTCGGCGTCGATCCGGCCCTGATGGGGATCGCGCCGGTACACGCGACGCGCCGCTGTCTGGAAAGAGCGGGCTGGCGGCTGGATGAGGTCGATCTTATCGAGGCCAATGAGGCATTTGCCGCCCAGGCGATTTCTGTCGGCAGAGTGCTGGAATGGGATGAGCGGCGGGTCAATGTTAACGGCGGGGCGATTGCGCTGGGCCACCCCATTGGGGCATCAGGCTGTCGTATTCTGGTTTCTCTGGTGCACGAGATGATTAAACGCGATGCCCGTAAAGGGTTGGCAACGCTTTGTATCGGCGGCGGTCAGGGCGTTGCGCTGGCGGTAGAACGCGCATAGTCCCGCTTTACTTTACCTGCTTCTCAAGCCTCCTTACGGAGGCTTTTTTATTGGATTTTCTTCCCGCAGATCCCGGAAAAATTCAGCGAAAAGGGGGCGATAAAGCCCTTTTTTGTTGAGCTTTGTCACGTCCTGCTGTGCCATGTTTTTTGAAACAAATAATTACGATCTCGATCACTAAAACATACGTCCTTAAAAAATAAAATGCAGTTTCATAAAATAGAAACATAATTTTAATTTTGAGGGGTACCCTATGTTTGCAAGATCTCTGGCCCTTGCTACTCTCTGCGCCGCAGCGTTTTCCGCTTCCGCTGTCACGGTTGATTTGCGTCATGAATTCATTGATGGAGGTAAGACAGATAAAACCAATGCCGACCGTGTCTCGGTCTCCCATCGCTTTGCCAACGGATTCGGCTTCTCCGTAGAGGCAAAGTGGAAGTCAGGCGGCGATAATACCTCCCAACCGTATTCAGATTTTGTCGGCAACGGCCACGAAGAGACCATTAGCTGGCAGTGGAAGGCGAATCAGAATTTCTCCGTGACGCCGGGGTTTAATATTGAGAGCAACGATAGCCGCTCAATTTACAAACCCAATCTGCGCGTGCAATACAGCTTCGATAATGGTTTCTACGTGGCCGCCCGCTATCGCTACGACTATACCCGCTACCCGGCGAGCGCCGGCAAAGAAGACGATAAAGTGAACCGCGGCGATGCGTGGGCCGGTTTTGTGATGGGCAACTGGCGTACCGAGCTGAACTATGTTTATGCCCGCAGCTCCGAGGGAGTAAACCGCAACGACAACAAGCCTTACTCCCAGGAGTACAACGTGAAGCTGGCCTATAAGCTCGACAAAAACTGGGCGCCGTATGGTGAAGTGGGCAACGTGGGCGTGAATGACCGCAGCGATCGCCAGACCCGTTTCCGCGTCGGGGTTGCTTACAGCTTCTGATAAAACCCTCTTCCGTCATGACCCCGGAGCCGTCAGCCGGGGTTTTCTGTTTCTGTCGTCCGGATGCGGTTCCCGTTAGCGCTGATTGTGGCGCAAGCAGACTTGGCCGCTCGCGCAGTCGAAAGGGGCTGCGGAAGGTTTCACCAGCACGGGTTCAACAGAAGGTGAGGAGAAACGGCCGGTGCCTGCCTCAACGACTCCGCCGAGCGGTAATGAAACAAAAAAGCCCTCCGCGAAGGAGGGCAAGGCCAGTTACAGAAACACACTCAAAAACAATACGGATATTACGCCTGCAGCATCTCCGGATGCGCCGGCAGTTTTGCGATGTAGATAGCCGGTTTCCCGTCTTTGTCCGAGCTGAACAAAATCGCCCGATCGTCGGGGGTAAACGAAGGATGCGGATGGGTGACCTGACGGCTATTGGCGACCGTCGCCCAGGAGGTATCATGCCGGGCAACGCGGAAGTAAGCCTGTTTCGCGACATCAAAGACGTAGAGATAAGGATCGTTATCAATGGTGTAACCGCTGGTATCTTTCACATCTACCGGCGTACCAGAGCCATCCCCAACCAACAGCGTGCCGTCGAAGTTGCTCATCAGATGCGAGCAGGCGGGCATCTGCATCAGCGCGGTATTGATGCCAGTATCCGGATCGAAGCGATAAATCGTCCGTCCCTGCTGACCTTTCAGATAAGAGACATAAATCAGCGCGGAACCGTTCGGGACCCAGAATTCGTGCGTACAGCTTTCGCCCTCGGCATGCTCTTTGACTTTCCGCACGTGACTGCCGTCTTCGTTGACCATCCACATCCGGGCATCGACCAGATCGTGCGGCCCTTCATGGCAGAAGGCGACGGTGTTGTCGTCGAACGGACGGTAGATGGGATGACCCAGCCATTTTTTCTCTTCATGAATAACGCGGCTCTCCCCGCTTTGCAGGTCGACGCGCAGCAGACGGCAGTGCGGACCTTTATGGAAGAAGTCGTGGAAAATCTGCCAGTCGTTGAGCGGTGTCCAGTCGCTTTTCGCAATCTCAATGCCGACCAGTTTGCTGCAGTCGCTGTTGGCGACCCAGGTACCGTATCCGACCCACTCATCCGGGACGCGGTAGACCTGACGCTCCTGGAGGGTTGAAAGATTGACTTCCAGTAGCGTGCGGTCATTTTTAACGTAATAGAGCGCGGAATCATCCGGTGAGAGAAAGCCGCCGAAGGTATTATCGCCGGCGCCTTCGGTCAGCTGAACGGCCTCGGCTGTCGCGATATTTAGCAGATAGTAGTTCCAGTGGCCGTCAAATTCACCGGCGAACAGCAGGTGGCTGCCATCATTAAAAAAACACTTCTGATAGAAATAGTTACGATGACAGGTTACTTCCGGAGGGGTTAAGCGGGTGATCTCCGCGCCGGTATCCGGATCGCGACTGACTTCATAATTCAATTTTACCCGCATGCCTTTAGCCATGATGTACTCCTTTTCCTTCCCGCGATGTCGCCTGTCTGCAGGGGACGTGTAGCCAGGTGAGGTTGATTTAAAAGATAGGTGTTAATTTATCAAAACATCGTTTCATTATTTGTGATGGTGAGCGCAATTCACTATAAAATGTTGCGCTGGATCGCGGTTTTTCTGCTCTTTCAGCTGGCTTCTCGGGGCGATCTTTGTTTTCATGCCCGCTTTTTACGTTTTACTGTCATTTTTCAAAGTTGAATTAACTCGTTGTATTTTATTGTTTTTATATCTTTTTGTTTGCATCGCTTCGTGATCGGTTCTGCATTTCTGATAAATAGAACGCAAAAATATGAAACATCGTTTTAATAAAAATTGAAAACAGATTTCCTCAGGGGTAAGATGTCGACACTAGTAAAACGAAACTGTGTTTTATTTTTAAGGTGGGTAATACCCAGAGCGTTTTCCCTGGCGTAAGCAACCGTGAGGGATGCGGATCGGACAAATAGAACCTTGCCTGTGTTGTACGGGCTCTGAAAGACTAAGGAACAAAGTATGATACTCGATGCATTCTCTTTACAGGGTAAAGTGGCTGTTGTCACCGGCTGTGATACCGGGCTGGGTCAGGGTATGGCGCTCGGTCTGGCCGAAGCGGGCTGCGATATTGTCGGCATTAATATTGTTGAGCCGGTGGAAACGATTGAGCGTGTTACCGCGCTGGGACGTCGTTTCCTGAGCCTGACCGCCGATTTGCGCCAGATTGACGGTATTCCTCAACTGCTTGAGCGTGCGGTTGCCGAATTCGGTCATATCGATATTCTGGTCAACAACGCCGGTTTGATTCGTCGTCAGGATGCCCTTGAATTCAGCGAGAAAGACTGGGATGACGTGATGGATCTGAACATCAAGACCGTGTTCTTTATGTCCCAGGCGGCGGCGAAGCATTTTATTGCCCAGGGTAACGGCGGCAAGATTATCAACATCGCGTCGATGCTCTCTTTCCAGGGCGGTATTCGCGTACCGTCCTACACCGCATCAAAAAGTGGTGTGATGGGGGTGACCCGTCTGCTGGCGAACGAGTGGGCGAAGTACAACATCAACGTCAACGCGATTGCGCCGGGCTATATGGCGACCAACAACACCCAGCAGCTGCGTTCCGATGAACAGCGCAGCGCGGAAATTCTTGACCGCATTCCTGCCGGACGCTGGGGCTTACCGGACGATCTGAAAGGGCCGGTGGTCTTCCTCTCCTCCAGCGCATCGGATTACATTAACGGCTACACCGTGGCGGTCGATGGCGGCTGGCTGGCGCGCTAAGCTCGCGCGGCGACAGGCGATAAACCCTGCTTTGATGGCAGGGTTTTTTTATGCCTGGCGGTAGACCATGTCACTTCACCATCCGGCAATCGGCGCAACAGTGATGAAAGATGAACATTAATTATCCATATTGATATGGCGCTGAATTTGAAGATCGTCCATATCATTTCGTCGCGATTTCCCGCTGTTAGCCAATGGATAAAAGGAATGAATAAAAGGAGATTGATGAAACGGCAATAATAGAAAGTTGAATGTCCATCACAAAACAAGTCCTTCCAGCAATTTAATCCATATCTTTGACGTCTCCTCCCTGACACTTTATCGCGCCGATCGCGTACTTTCACTGCACGTTTTACTTTGCTCAGGCAGGAAAAAAATGACCTCAATCAGTGACGGCACGACGGTCCTGGCGCGTAGCCAGCGTGATACCCGACGCATGAACCAGTTTGTCTCTATTGCCGCTGCGGTGGCTGGATTGCTTTTTGGCCTCGATATTGGGGTGATTGCCGGGGCGCTGCCCTTTATTACCGACCACTTTGTCTTATCCAGCCGGCTGCAGGAGTGGGTGGTCAGCAGCATGATGCTGGGGGCGGCGGTTGGCGCGCTGTTCAACGGCTGGCTCTCCTTCCGACTGGGACGTAAATACAGTCTGATGGTGGGGGCGGTATTGTTTGTGGCCGGGTCGGTCGGATCGGCGTTTGCCGCGAGCGTCGAAATGCTGCTGGCGGCAAGGATCATTCTCGGTATCGCCGTGGGGATCGCCTCGTATACCGCGCCGCTGTATCTTTCTGAAATGGCGAGTGAAAACGTGCGCGGCAAGATGATCAGTATGTATCAGCTGATGGTGACGCTGGGGATCGTCATGGCGTTCCTGTCCGATACCGCGTTCAGCTACAGCGGCAACTGGCGGGCGATGCTGGGCGTGCTGGCGCTGCCGGCGCTTCTGCTGATCGTTCTGGTGATTTTCCTGCCAAACAGCCCGCGCTGGCTGGCTGAAAAGGGGCGCCACGTTGAAGCGGAAGAGGTGCTGCGTATGCTGCGCGATACCTCGGAAAAAGCCCGTGATGAGCTCAATGAAATCCGCGAAAGCCTGAAGCTTAAGCAAGGCGGCTGGGCGCTGTTTAAGATCAATCGTAACGTCCGCCGCGCGGTATTCCTTGGCATGCTGTTGCAGGCGATGCAGCAATTTACCGGGATGAATATCATCATGTACTACGCGCCGCGTATTTTTAAAATGGCCGGTTTCACCACCACCGAGCAGCAGATGATTGCCACGCTGGTGGTCGGCCTGACCTTTATGTTTGCGACCTTTATCGCGGTCTTTACCGTCGATAAAGCGGGGCGTAAACCGGCGCTGAAAATCGGCTTTAGCGTGATGGCTATCGGAACGCTGGTGCTGGGCTACTGCCTGATGCAGTTTGATAACGGCACCGCCTCCAGCGGCCTGTCCTGGCTTTCCGTCGGCATGACCATGATGTGCATTGCAGGCTATGCGATGAGCGCCGCGCCGGTGGTGTGGATCTTGTGTTCGGAAATTCAGCCGCTGAAATGCCGCGACTTTGGCATCACCTGTTCAACCACCACCAACTGGGTGTCCAACATGATTATCGGCGCCACCTTCCTGACGCTGCTGGATACGATTGGCGCGGCGGGGACCTTCTGGCTCTATACCGCGCTGAACGTGGCGTTTATCGGCGTGACGTTCTGGCTGATTCCGGAAACCAAAAACGTCACGCTCGAACACATCGAGCGCCGACTGATGTCCGGCGAAAAGCTGCGCAATATCGGTAATTAATCACAGGGATGCCCTTGGCAGCCACGGACTGGCTACGCGTACCGTTTCCCGATGGCTATCGCCGTGAATAATATGCAGGGCGCTCAGGCGCCCGATATCATAGTGCGGCAGCTGCACCGTCGACAGCGGCGGTAAAAACAGATCGCCAATGCCGACCATATTATCGTAGCCCACCACCGCAACGTCCTGCGGAATCCGCAATCCCTGCGCCAGCAGCGTCTGATAGACCATAAAGGCGATACGATCGTTGCCACAGATAACCGAATCGAACGACGGTTTTCCCTGACGGAGATGGGCCTGCACCACGGCGGGAATATCATGGTAGTGCTTATCGCCGTAGGCCATATAGCTGTGCACCAACGTATCCGGGTCGATATCGGCTTCGCGGCAGGCGCGCTCCAGCCCCTGGCGGCGGCGTACGGTGGCGAGATGGTTGGCCGGGAGATGCAAACAGAGCGGGTTACGATAGCCTGCGGCGAGCAGCGCTTTGACCGCAGCGTACTGACCCTGCTCATCATCAGGAATATAGCTGGCGACCGGGTCGTTAAGACTTTCGCAGTTGGCAAGGACGCAGGGTAGCGTCAGCAGCTTGGCGGGAACGGGTACCTGGCGCAGCCCCATGGTGGTGTAGATGATACCGTCAGGACGGTGGGAAAGCAGCAGGTCGACGATGGTTTCCGGGCTATCATCGGAAAACATATTCACCACGAAGCTGTTCCAGCCGTGCGCGCGGGCGGTCTCTTCAATAGACAACGCGATCTCAACCGAAAACGGCGTGGTGACGGTATCCAGCGCCAGTACGCCAATGGTATTCGGCGTGGCGCGCGCGCCGCGTATTTTCTTGGCAGACAGGTCAGGGACGTAGTTGGTCTGCTCAATCGCAGACTGAACGCGAGCCAGCGTTTCGGGTTTCAGACGTTCCGGGTTGTTCAGCGCCCGTGAAACCGTCATCAGAGATACGTTTGCCAGTTTTGCCACATCTTTCAAAGATGCCATATTTCACACTCCACCGTTGCCGCCATGCAACAGGCTATACAACTAAGTTGCTGATGTAAAAGGATCATACGATATTCTATCGTATGCCGTGTTGTCTCAGTGGGTCGGATTATTTGATCGCGATCTCACCCTCGTTATGTTAACGTTAACTTTTGTGATTAACATCATGTATCTCGGCAAAACGGCATGATTTATGTTTTTTGTTAACGTTACCATTGCGTGCATTACCCCTACACGAGAATGTCATGATGAAAGCCCATCACTCTCACAGCTATCCGTTACTCAGCGCCTTACTGTTTTTCTTTTTTGTCACCTGGTCCTCTTCCGGCTCATTGCTCTCTATCTGGTTGCACCAGGAAGTCGGGCTCAAGGCGGGGGATACCGGGATCATCTACGCCGTGCTTTCCGTATCAGCGCTGTTTGCCCAGGTGTGCTACGGCTTTATTCAGGACAAGCTTGGGCTGCGTAAAAACCTGCTCTGGTATATCACCGTGCTACTGATTCTCTCCGGGCCGGCCTACCTGCTGTTTGGCTATTTGCTGAAAATAAACGTACTGCTCGGCAGTATCTTTGGCGGGATCTATATCGGCTTAACCTTTAACGGCGGCATCGGAGTACTCGAATCCTATACCGAACGCGTCGCGCGCCAGAGCCAGTTTGAGTTTGGTCGGGCGCGTATGTGGGGATCGCTGGGTTGGGCGGTGGCGACCTTTTTTGCCGGACTGCTGTTTAACATCAATCCGAAACTTAACTTTGCGGTCGCCAGCTGTTCCGGCCTGGTGTTCTTTGTTCTGCTGGCGCGACTGCGGGTCTCCTCCGCACCGCAGGCTATGCAGGAGGCCATCTCCGGCGGCAAAGTGACGCTGGAGGATGCGCTGCGTCTGCTGACCCTGCCGCGCTTCTGGGCGCTGGTCTTTTTTGTCGTCGGGACCTGCATTTACGGCGTCTACGACCAACAGTTCCCGGTCTACTTTTCCTCGCAGTTCGCCACCCTGCAGGAAGGGAACGCGATGTACGGCTACCTGAATTCTTTCCAGGTGTTCCTCGAAGCGGCCGGGATGTTCTGCGCGCCGTGGCTGGTTAACCGTATTGGCGCGAAAAACGGCCTGATTTTCGCCGGGATGGTCATGGCATTACGTATGGTGGCCTCCGGGCTGGTGGAAGGGCCGCTGCTGATTTCCATCACCAAACTGCTCCATGCGGTGGAGCTGCCGGTACTGCTGGTCGCCATCTTTAAATACAACAGCCTGAACTTTGATAAACGTCTCTCTTCCACGCTGTACCTGGTGGGCTTTGCCTGCACCAGCTCGGTGATTGCCACGGTGTTGTCGCCGCTGGCGGGCTACAGCTACGAGAAATACGGCTTCGCCCAGTCCTATCTGATTATGGGACTGCTGGTGTTCTGCACCACCTTTATCTCCATTTTCTTGTTGCGATCCAGTCGCTCATCTTCGGATCCGATGATGTCGCAACCCTCCGCTATCTGAATGAAAAGAGTGAAGAATATGATGTACACCGTTGCTAACGCTGAACAGGAACTGCAGGCGAAACGCGAGACGTTAAACCTGCGCTGGTACCCACGCTACCATCTCGCCGCTCGTGCGGGCTGGATCAACGATCCCAATGGTCTGGTCTGGTTTGACGGCTGGTATCACGCCTTTTATCAGCACCATCCTTACTCCACGCAGTGGGGGCCGATGCACTGGGGTCATGCGCGCAGCAAGGATTTAGTCCATTGGGAACACCTGCCGGTGGCCCTGGCGCCGGAAGGGCCGGAGGATAAAGATGGCTGTTTCTCCGGCTCGGCCGTGGTGGACGGCGATACGCTGGCACTGATCTATACCGGGCATAAATTCCACGGCGATCCCAGCGACGAAGAGAACCTCTATCAGGTGCAGTGTCTGGCCACCAGCCGCGACGGCATTCATTTTGAACGCCAGGGCATGGTGCTGGATACCCCGCCGGGCCTGCACCACTTCCGCGACCCGAAAGTGTGGCGCGAAGGGGATAGCTGGTACATGATCGTCGGTGCCCGCGTCGGTGATACCGGCCAGGTGCGGTTGTATCGATCCGCCGATCTGCGCCAGTGGCATGACGAAGGGATCCTTGATGAAGCCGAAGATAAGATGGGCTACATGTGGGAATGCCCCGACTTCTTCACGCTCGGCGGCAAGCGAGTACTGATGTTTTCACCGCAGGGGATGGCGGCACAGGGCTATCAGAACCGCAATTTATTCCAGAGCGGCTATCTGCTCGGCGACTGGCAGCCCGGGCAGCCGTTTGTCCGGGAAGGTGAATTTGTTGAGATGGACCATGGCCATGATTTTTATGCCCCGCAGAGTTTCCTGACGCCCGACGGTCGCCGCATCGTTATCGGCTGGCTGGACATGTGGGAGTCACCGCTGCCGGAACAGCAGGACGGCTGGGCTGGCATGCTCTCTCTGCCGCGTGAGCTGACGCTGAGCGCCGATAATCGTCTGCAGATGCGTCCGGCGAAAGAGGTGGAGTGCCTGCGCAGAGCCTGGTTCCCGTGGCCGGTCAGCACGCTGAAAAACCAACGGTCGCTGATGGCGGAAAACGGTGAGGCGATGGAGGTGATCCTGCACTGGGACTGCGCAGGCAGTACGGCAGAACAGTATGGACTGAGCTTCGGCGAGGGGCTGCGGGTCTACGTTGATGCGCAGATGCAACGCCTGGTGCTGGAGCGGAACTACCCGCAGTACGGTCTGTGCGGCACGCGCAGCGTACCGTTGCACGAGGGGGCCGATCTGAAACTGCGGGTATTCTTCGATAGCTCTTCCGTTGAAGTGTTTGTTAATGACGGAGAGGCCTGTCTTAGTAGCCGTATATATCCGGATGCCGCTCGCCGTGAATTATCTTTATTTGCCTGGAACGGTTTGGCGTCTTTAACTGAAGCAGGAGCCTGGCAGCTGGAATAAATTTTATTGCATGGTCGTTAATAACCCGTCTTCGACGATGGGCGGGTTATTATTGTCATTATCGTCGTGCTTTGCCCATAAATAAAAATACCCGTCATACTTCAAGTTACATGTGCGTTGGCTTTCCTCGCGCCCCCGTCACTTACGCGAGTAAGCGCCAGGGGACTCACTGCGTCGCCGCCTGCCTGTCACTTGAATTATTGAGGGTAAAAAACTTCATTTTAATAAAGGGTTTTCCGATGAATAAAATCTGGGTCGGGTGTGTTCTGACGTCTTTATTTACCCCTCTGGCTAATGCACAGGCGCCGTTATCCCTTGAGGAGCGGCTGGCGCAAATGGAGCAACGACTAAAGGCGACCGAACAGCGGGCGGCCAGCGCGGAGGCGGAAATCCGGGCGCTGAAAGGCCAGGAAACGCCAGCGACGGTGGTCAGCGCCGCACCGGCTAAACCGACTTTACAGCTTAATGATTATGGCGAATTAAAATTCTATGGCGACGTTGAGTTTAATATGGACGGCGCCAGCCGTACCGGTAGCCTGACGTCGGTGAAAACCAGCGCGAATAAAAACTGGGCGCCGGGAGATAAAGAACGCTGGGATATTAACGGGCGCATTCTTCTGGGCTTTGATGGATTACGCAAGGGGGCTAACGGAAAATATGCCGGGTTCAGCGTGCAGCCGCTGGCGGATATGAATGGAAAAATGAATCTCGACGATGCGGCCTTTTTCTTTGGACAGGAGCATGACTGGAAAATTAAAATCGGCCGCTTTGAGGCCTACGATATGTTCCCGCTGAATCAGGATACCTTTATTGAATATTCCGGTAATACGGCCAACGATCTGTATAGCGACGGCTACGGCTATATCTATATGATGAAAGAGGGACGCGGGCGCAGCAGCAGCGGCGGCAGCTTCCTGCTCAGTAAAAATATCGATAACTGGTATTTTGAGGTGAATACGCTGGTGGAGGACGGCAGCTCGCTGTTTGTCGATCGGAACTATCACGGCAACGCGCTGGATAACCGTAAAAACGTGGTGTACGTGCGTCCGGTCGCGGCCTGGCAGTCCGGCGCCTGGTCGGTGGCGGCGGCAATGGAGAGCAACCTCGTTAATAACGCTTACGGCTATGAAAAAACGGGGGGAGGCTGGGTCGACCAGTCAAATCGTACCGGTTACGGGATGACCATGAGCTGGAACACGCTGAAAACCGATGCCGAAAATGGGGCCGCGGTGAATCTGAGTACCGCCTATCTTGATGCGGCGGATGAGAAAGATTTCAGCGCCGGTATCAACGCATTATGGCATCGTGTAGAGCTGGGCTATATTTATGCGCATAACAAAATCGACAAGTTCAATATGTCCGGCGTGAGCGCGGAGTGCGATGGCGACTGCGCGATTCTGACGCCGGGTCGCTATGATATCCACACCATTCATACGTCATGGCAACTGCCGAATATTATGGATATGCCGAACTTTAATATTTATCTCGGCGCGTATGCGTCATGGCTGGATTCATCGGCGGCGAAAAGCGGCAATACCGATGAACGCTACGGCGCGCGGGTACGGTTTAAATATTTCTTCTGACAGGTTTCCCCGGGGGAGCTCAAACGCCTTCCCCGGGGCTACCGGACCGCAGACGGCTGTGAACCTGGCGCCCGGCCAGGCACCGCGCGAGCCGGGGGGGTGCCGAATGACTACACCTCCGCCAGGTACAGCGCCGGCATCCCTTCTTTATCGGAGGTAAACAGCACCCAGCGGTCATCCGGCGAAAATGACGGATGGGGGTGGGTGACCTGACGATCGCCGTCGAGCACTTTCCAGCTGGAGTCGTGGCGACAAATGGCCCGCTGCGTACCGGACTGCACGTCAAATACCCAGATAAACGGATCGTTCAGCTGAATATCGCCGGTATGATGCGGTGCGCCATCGCCGACGACCAGCGAACCATCGTAGTTACTCATCAGGTGCGAGCAGGGAGGAATGGTCAGCAGCTGACGATTATCCAGGGTGGTGGGGGCGGCACGGTAGAGATAGCGATGCGGATCGTTTTCCCGGTGGGCGACGTAATAGAGCGCGGAGCCATCCGGCACCCAGAACTCATGGGTGAAGCTCTCTCCCGGTTGGTGCTGGCGAACGTTGCGCATATTGCTGCCGTCAGCGTTGATAAGCCACATCCTGGCGTCGATAGCATCGCGCGGTCCTTCGTGGCAGAACGCGATGGTCTGGTCATCAAACGGCCGGTAAATCGGATGGCCCAGCCAGCGTTTCTCCTGCAGGACAACGCGGCGCTCGCCGCTATGCAGGTCGATATTGATCAGGCGGCATTCGGGTTGGGTAAAATAAAAGGCGCGGAATTTACTCCAGTCGGTCAGCGGCCGCCAGTCGCTTTTTTTTATCTCGATGCCGACCAGTTTGCTGCAATCGCTGTTTGCCACCCAGGTACCATAGGCGACCCAGTCGTCATCCACTGTGTAAACCACCTGCTCTTCCCGCGTCGCCAGATCCACGCGGCGCAGCTGCCGATTGTTTTTCACATACCACAGCGTGCGGTCGTCGTCGGATAGAAAACCGCCGAAGGTATTATCGCCCGGCCCGTCGGTCAGCTGTATGGCCTGCTGCGCGGCCAGATCGAGTAAATAGTAGTTCCAGTGGCCCTCGAATCCGCCGCCGAAAATAAGTTTGCTGCCATCCCGGGTAAAGCACTTTTGATAGAAGTAGTTACGGTGGCAGATAACGTGCGGGGGCGTCATCCGGATCACCTGACGGCCGGTTACGCTGTCTTCCGTGGTACGGAAATTCAGCGGGATGATTTTGCCTTTCATGACTCGCTCCTGACGAAAAAATGCCCCGCAGCCGAGGCTGCAGGGCAGAGAGAATGATCGACCGTTAGCGCATGGCGCGTTTCAGAATACGATCGGACTGGCGCTGGAAGTCGGCGGCCGTCTCTTCTACGCTTTTCTGTCCGTAGTCGATGTACTGCAGCGACGTGCCAAACTGGGCAACAATCTGCGGGTCATCAAAGTAAGGCGATACCGAGAGTTTTGTCGGCAGCGACTGCGCCAGCTTCAGCCCGGATACGGCCGGATCGTCGGTTTTGATCGTGCCGTCTTCGGTCAGGTATTTCACCGCCACTTTGCTTAACGGCACGCCGCGCTCAAGGCCCAGCGTATCCACGCCCTCTTTGCTGTTCAGCAGGAAGTTAATCACTTTCGCCGCCGCTTCCGGATTTTTCGTCGATTTGCCGATGGAGAGCATCTGCGCCGGTTTAAAGAACAGGCCGGCATCGGTGGCGCCCGGTAGCATCGGGTAGTCGCCCAGCGCCAGCTTCGCCGGCGGCTTCAGGTTGTCGGAGTATTTGTTGATGGTGGAGTTCCACATATATGTCCCCGCCCATTCGCCCTGAATCCACGGCTTCATCTCATACATGTTGCTCTTGCCGAACGAGGCATAGTATTTGGTGTCCGGCATCACGTGGCTGTCGATGAGCTTTTTGTACATCTGGAAGAATTCGACCCACTGTTCTTTGCTGTAGGAGAATTTCTTCGTTTTCTCGTCGATAGCCGGCTGGTTGTACTTCTGAATCATGTAAGAGTTCAGCAGCGCCAGGGTGTCCTGATGCTCCAGCACCACCGGGTAATACTGCTTACCCAGCTTGCTCTCAAAGGTTTTGCCCGCCGCCATCAGCTCATCCCAGGTTTTCGGGAAGGTGACGCCGGCTTTTTTCCAGGTTTCGTCGTTAAAGTAGAACACCCTGGCGGTAACGGAAATCGGGATACCGTTGAGTTTGCCATTGACCGTGGTGGACTGTAGCTCTTTGGCATCGAACTGGCTGAGGTCGATGACATCCTTCATTTTGTTCAGATCGTAGAAACCCTCACCGTTCTTCGAGAAGATCGGCAGCCAGTTCCAGTTTGTCTGCATCACGTCCGGCTCGGTTCCCCCGGCGATTTGGGTGGTCAGGCGCGAAAGATGGCCGTCCCAGCCGGTATATTCGGCTTTAACGTTGATGTCCGGATTCTGTTTATGAAACTCCTCCAGCGCTTTCAGGGTGACCTGATGGCGGCCGTTGCCGCCCCACCATGACATACGCAGATCGACATCCTTTGCCAGAGACGGTAACGCGGTAAGGCCCAGAGTGGCGGAGATTGCGGCGCTTAAAAGCACTTTTTTCATTTTAATACTCCAGTGATTACAGAGAGATATTCTGTTCGGTGGCGGCATCAAAGAGATGGCACTTATTCATGTCGAATTTGAACCACACCTTGCGATGCAACCCTTTTTCAATCATCGGCTTCGCTTGGTCAGAAGGGACGCGGGCGGTCAGTTCATAGTCGGCGACTTTCAGGTAGACGAAAAACTCGTGCCCCATGTTCTCGACCCGCACCATTTCGCCCGAGCAGCCGCCTTCGGCGAACGGTTCATCGGCGATGGCGACAAACTCCGGGCGGACGCCGTAGAACAGCGGCTGGTTTTTATGGCTGGCGACTTTATCCTGCAGGGCTGCGCTTAACGGCAGCAGCTCATCGCCGATAGTCAGGTGCAGGCGCCCGGCCTGTTCAACCAGTTTGCTGGGGCGAATATTCATCTCCGGGGCGCCGATAAAGCCGGCCACGAACATGTTTTTCGGTTTGTGATACAGATTGTCCGGAGTATCGACCTGCATGATATGCCCGAGCTTCATGACGCAGATCCGGTCGCCCATGGTCATTGCTTCGGTCTGGTCGTGGGTGACGTACACGGTGGTCGCCGGCTTGCCGGATTTCTTCAGCTGCTTGTGCAGATCGGAAATACGGATACGCATCGAGGCGCGCAGCTTGGCATCAAGGTTAGAGAGCGGTTCATCAAACAGGAACACATCCGGTTTTTTGACAATCGCGCGGCCAACCGCCACGCGCTGGGCCTGGCCGCCGGAAAGCTGGCGCGGCAGACGGTCGAGCAGCTCTTCCAGCTCGAGGATTTTGGCCGCTTCGTTAACCTGGGCATCAATCTGATCTTTCGGCAGCTTGCTCAGCTTGAGACCAAAAGCCAGATTCTCACGCACCGTCATGTGTGGGTAGAGCGCATAGTTCTGGAACACCATCGCAATACCGCGTGATTTTGGCGCGAGGTTGTTGACGATCTTCTCGCCGATACGCACTTCGCCGCCGCTGATGGTTTCCAGTCCCGCCAGCATACGCAGGGTGGTGGATTTCGCACAGCCGGATGGCCCGACGATCACCATAAACTCCCCGTCCGCGATTTTCAGGTCGATAGCATGTACCGCTTTGAAGCCGTTGGAGTAAACTTTTTCCAGTTTGTTGAAAATAACTTCAGCCATGATATTTCCCTCTTAACCTTTGATTCCGCTGCTGGTCACGCCCTGTACGAAGTAGCGTTGTGCCAGGAAGAACACGATGATGGATGGCAGAATGGAGATACTCGCCATTGCCAGAATTTCGTTCCACGGAGCGCCTTCCGTGACGTCGATGGACATTTTCAGCGCCAGTGCGATCGGATATTTATCCACGCTGTAGACGTAAATCAGCGGGCCGATAAAGTCGTTCATTGACCACATAAACTGGAACAGCGCCACCGAGATAATCGCCGGTTTCAGGATCGGCACCACCACGTACCACAGCACCTGAATAGAGTTACAGCCGTCGATCTGCGCCGCCTCTTCCATATCGCGCGGTACGCCGCGCAGGAACTGGATCAGCATGAAGACGAAGAATCCCTGAGTGGCGAAAGCCAGCGGCAGATACAGCGGCAGATAGCTGTTCAGCATGCCCATTTCACGGAACATCAGGTACTGCGGGATAAGCAGGACGGTGCTCGGCAGCAGCATGGTGGTGATGAGCGTGGCGAACCAGAATTTCTTCCACGGGATTTCGAAGCGGGCAAAGCCGTAGGCCACGATAGTGGAGGAGATAATGGTCAGCAGGACTTTCGGGATCACATACTTAAAGGTGTTCAGCATGTAGTGCCCAAAGTTGTACTCGGTGCCGGTTTTCCAGCCGTTAATAAAACCGTCCCAGGTCGCGTGGGCCGGCCACAGGCTCAGGGTGGTGAAAATCTCATGGTTCGGTTTGAACGACGCCGAGAACATCCACACCAGCGGGTAAAGCATCAGCAGGCCGACGAACAGCAGGATGACATAACGGATTGTCCGGCTGACTTTTTCGCGGCGCAGGGTGCGGGCAACTTCGCGCTCCGCAATTTCCATTGCCGGGGTGATTTGTTGAATATCAGCCATTTTTGCCTCCTTTATCGGCGGAGTAGAACACCCAATATTTCGATGACTTAAAGGCGATGGCGGCAAAGACCGCAACCACCAGGAACAGCACCCACGCCAGCGCCGCGCCGTACCCCATATCGAAGTACTTAAAGGCGGTGTCGTAGATATAGAGCGAGAACAGATAGGTGGAGTAGGTTGGGCCGCCGCCGGTGATGACGTACGGACCGGTAAACTCCTGGAACGCCTGGGTGGTCTGCATAATAAAGTTGAAGAAGATGACCGGCGTAATCAGCGGCACGGTGACCTTCATAAACATCTGCCACTTCGAGGCGCCGTCGATCATCGCCGCTTCATACTGTGACTGCGGGACGTTTTGCAACGCGGCGAGGAAGATGACCATCGCCGAACCAAACTGCCAGACGCGCAGCAGAGTGACGGACATCAGCGCCAGCGACGGCTCGCCGAGCCAGTTCACCGGGTCGAATCCCAGCACGCCGATAAAGCTGTTCAGCAGGCCGTCGATAGCAAACAGCGCGCGCCACAGGACGGCAATCGCGACCGAGCTACCGAGAATCGACGGAATGTAATAAGCGGTGCGGAAAAAGCCGATACCGCGCAGCTTAAAGTTGAGGACAAATGCAATACCCAGTGCGAAAGCCAGTTTTAACGGAATCGTTAAAAAGACGTAGGCAAAGGTCACGCCCATGGATTTCCAGAAGAGGCCATCTTCGGTCAACATGTAGCGATAGTTTTCAATGCCGTTAAACACCGGCGGGCTCATCAAATCGTACTCAGTGAAACTGAGAAAGAAAGATGAAACAAAGGGAAAAGCGGTAAAGACTATCAGCCCGATGATATAGGGCGATATCCATGCCAATCCCAACATCTTGTTTTCATTCATACATACCTACCTGGCTTACGAGTTTGTAAAACGGATTCGGTGTCGTGGTTTTCTGCGCCCGGTCGCGGCCAGAAAGTGAATCGGTATCGGGTGTATCAGCTGGCGTTGGCTTCCTTTTTTAACTTTGTGTTTGTTATGGGCTTTTGCTCGCAGCGTCCCTGCTGAGCCTGAATGTTTCGGTTTTTACTTGTCCGGTGATTCAGTTTTATAAAACGCCGTTTTAATTTTATTTTATTGCGATTTATTACAGAGTCATTCGATTCATAGCGGAAGTGTGATCGAAGTCGAAACGATGTTTCAAAAAATGAGATGGCGAGCGTTCTCCAGAGCTGACAGGTGTCTGGAGATAGTGCCGAAGAAGGGATCTTGTGCAGGGATGAGCAAGATAAGTGGCAGGCTAATCATTTTGCTGTTACATATTTTTTAACAAATTATTCTGGCGGAAAGGAAGGGTGGGGAAAGGGGGCATCACGAATATGCCCCTGGGAAGCGTGGTTTACAGGAAATCCTCACGAACGGGAGTAAAGGTATCCAGCAGGGTGCCAGGCTTCAGACAGATGCAGCCGTGCATAATATGCGGTTTTTTGTAGAGCGTATCTCCGGCGCGCACCACGCGTTTCTCTTCTCCGATGGTGAACTCAAATTCGCCGGATAGCACATAGGTCAACTGTTCGTGAGGGTGATTATGCATTGGACCGATGGCTCCGGCGTCGAAATTGACCTCTACGGCCATCATGTTGCCACCGTGCGCAAGAATACGACGGGTCACGCCATTGCCCAGATCTTCAAGGGTGGTCTCGTTATGAAAAATAAACATCCGGCAGTCCTGTAGTTAAGTGAAACAATGTTTCATTTAATTTATCGCAGAATCGTCGGGAAAGAAACGATCGACAAGAGAAGTGGAAAGTTGATCACAAGTTTGTTTCACTGGAGCAAAGCATAACCAGGAGCGGATGATGAAAACGATTGGCCTGTTGGGCGGCATGAGCTGGGAATCCACCATTCCCTATTACCGTTTGATCAACGAAGGTATCAAAGCACATTTAGGCGGCCTGCATTCGGCGAGTCTGCTGCTGCACAGCGTCGATTTCCATGAGATCGAAGCCTGCCAGTCCGCAGGAGACTGGGATCGCGCCGGCGAGATGCTGGCGCAGGCGGCAGTTGGCCTGCAGCAGGCGGGGGCGGAAGGGATTGTTCTGTGTACCAACACGATGCATAAAGTGGCGCAGGCCATCGAAACGCGCTGTGAGGTGCCGTTCCTGCATATCGCCGATGCCACCGGGCGGGCGATTACCGCCAAAGGCCAAAAGCGGGTTGCCCTGCTTGGAACGCGCTATACCATGGAGCAGGATTTTTATCGTGGGCGCCTGCAGGCGCAGTTTGCTATTGAGACGCTGATTCCGGAAGCTGACGATCGCGAACGCATTAACCGGATTATTTTTGATGAGCTGTGCCTGGGCGCGTTTAATGACGACTCCCGCGATTATTACCTGCAGGTGATTGACGCGCTGGCGGAGCAGGGCGCAGAAGGGGTCATTTTCGGCTGTACCGAGATTGGCCTGCTGGTGCCGGTGGAGAGCAGCCCGCTGCCGGTGTTCGATACCGCCGCGATTCACGCCGCGGACGCGGTGACGTTTATGCTCTCTTAAGCATCGCGTCCAGCGGACCCTGAATCCGCGGCAGGCTCCCCTGCAGGTGCTGAATAAATGTCTCGACCAGCGCCGAGCCCGGGCGGTGCAGCGGGCGGATCAGGCTGACGGTGAACGGTACGTCGACGCTAAAGCGGCGCACCGCCACGCCGCTTTCGCCATAGTCGAGGGCGGTCAGCGGGTTGACGACTGAGATCCCGACGCCTGCCCGCACCATCGCACAAACAGAGGCCGCGCTGTGGGTCTCCACCACCATCCGGCGCTTCACCTGATGCTCGGCAAACAGGGCATCAAGCAGCTGACGATAGCTGTCGGTGCGCGACAGGCTGATATAGTTTTCACCGTGGAAATCGGCCGGAGTCAGCTCCTGCTTGCTGGCAAGCGGGTGGCTCTGCGGCAGCACGCAGACCTCGTTGAGCGTTAACAGCGGCGTGCGTTCGGTCCCGGCGGGCGTGTGCAGGGTTTCCGTCAGGCCGAGATCGTGACGTTGGGCGGAGAGCCACTCCTCCAGCAGGGGGGACTCTTGCGGCACAATCTGCAGGCTGACCTCGGGATAGCGCGCCAGAAAGGGCTGCAGCAGCAGCGGCAAAAACGACTGAGAAAACACCGGCAGGCAGGCGACAGACAGTTCGCCCTGACGGAACTCTCGCAGGCTCTCGGCGGCGCTGACGATACGGTCCAGTCCGTACCAGGAGCGCTGAACCTCTTCAAACAGCCGCAACCCCTGCACCGTCGGCTGCAAACGCCCGCGGGTGCGTTCAAACAGCTTCAGCCCGATCACCTTTTCAAAGCGCGCCAGCTCGCGGCTGACGGTCGGCTGAGAAGTATTCAGCAGACGAGCCGCCTCGGTGAGGTTGCCGGTGGTCATCACCGCATGGAAGATTTCAATATGGCGTAAATTGACGGCAGGCATGGCGGCTCTCGGCGGATGGACGGTATCCATATCATTTTTGCATAGAGTCACGATAAAACGATATTTTTTATTCTCTTCAGGCTATGGCGTAATCATAAAAAAACGCGCACAACACAATAACGCCGGAGTTCACTATGCCACGCTCGCTTTACGCTACCGATACCGACCTGACTGCCGAGAACCTGCTCCGTCTGCCTGCCGAGTTTGGCTGCCCGGTGTGGGTCTATGACGCGCAGATTATCCGCCGCCAGATAGCCCAGCTCAGCCAGTTCGACGTGGTGCGTTTTGCCCAGAAGGCCTGCTCCAATATCCATATTTTGCGTCTGATGCGTGAGCAGGGCGTTAAGGTGGACTCCGTCTCCCTCGGGGAGATTGAACGTGCGCTGGCGGCGGGGTATGACCCGCAGCAGCACCCGGAAGATATCGTTTTTACCGCCGACCTGATTGACGAGGCGACGCTGGAGCGCGTCAAGGCCCTGCAGATTCCGGTTAATGCCGGTTCAGTCGATATGCTGAGCCAGCTGGGGGAAGTCTCTCCAGGCCATCGCGTCTGGCTGCGCGTCAACCCGGGATTTGGTCACGGCCACAGCCAAAAAACCAACACCGGCGGCGAAAACAGCAAACACGGGATCTGGTACAGCCATCTGCCGGCGGCGCTGGAAGTGATGCGTCGCTATCAGCTCCAGCTGGTGGGGATCCACATGCATATTGGCTCCGGGGTTGATTATGGCCACCTGGAACAGGTTTGCGGCGCGATGGTGCGTCAGGTGGTTGAGTTTGGGCAGGATCTGCAGGCGATCTCCGCCGGCGGCGGACTGTCGATCCCTTATCACGAAGGTGAAGAGGCGATCGATACCGATCACTACTACGGCTTGTGGAACGCCGCGCGCGAGCAGATCGCCCGACATCTCGGCCATCCGGTGAAGCTGGAAATCGAACCGGGTCGCTTCCTGGTGGCCGAATCCGGGGTGCTGGTCTCTCAGGTACGTAGCGTCAAAGAGATGGGAAGCCGCCACTTTGTCCTGATTGATGCCGGTTTTAACGATCTGATGCGTCCGTCAATGTATGGCAGCTATCACCATATTACCGCTCTGGCGGCGGATGGCCGCAACCTGAGCGCCGCACCGCTTATCGACACCGTCGTGGCCGGGCCGCTGTGCGAATCGGGCGACGTCTTTACTCAGCAGGAAGGGGGCAAGGTGGAGACGCGTTTGCTGCCTGAAGTCGCGCCGGGAGATTATCTGGTGCTGCATGATACGGGGGCTTATGGCGCGTCAATGTCCTCAAACTACAATAGCCGTCCGCTGCTGCCGGAAGTGCTGTTCGACAACGGCAGCGCACAGCTGATCCGTCGTCGGCAGACGATTCAGGAGCTGCTGGCCTTAGAGCTGTTCTAAAAATATGGCCCCGTCGTTACCGACTCACGCAATACCAGCGTACCGGTAAACGGCGGGATCGTTTCGATCGGCTGGTCGTTGGCGAGCTTGATCGCCTGATCGATCGCGGTGGTGATCATATTATCGATCGGCAGATAGACCGTCGACAGGCCGGGTTCCAGCCATTTTGCGCTCGGGGCATCGTCGAAGCCGAACAGCGAAACGTCCTGCGGGATCCGCAGCCCCGCCTGATGCAGCGCTTTTGAGGCGCCCAGCGCCATATCATCGTTACATGAAAACAGCGCGCTGAACGTTGTTTTCTCATCAAGCAGCTCGCGGCACAGCTCATAGCCGCGGGTCATCGTCGAATCACCGTATTTAACTTTCGCCGGATCCCACGCGATACCATGCTTTTTCAGGGCCTTGCGGTATCCCTGCAGACGGGCTTTGCCCGTGGGGGTATGCATCGGCACGGTCATGCAGGCGATATCCCGGTGCCCTTGCGTAATCAGATAATTGACCGCCTGAAAGGCCGCATCTTCCTGCTCGAAGAACACGCAGCGTTCCCGCGCCAGGCTGACGTCGCGGTTAATCACCACCAGCGGCATATCGATGGATTCGATCAGCGACATGATCTTCTTTTCGCTCATGTGGCGGGTATAGAGAATGATTGCGTCGCACTGGCGGTCGGCGAGCATCTGCACCGCTTCTTCTTCGCGTTCCGGAGCATCGTGGCCGTCGGTGACGATTAGCTGTTTTCCCCAGGCTTCCGTCTGGCGTGAAGCCTGTTGTAGCAGGCGGCCAAAATAGAAACCATCGAAGGTAGAAACCACCAGTCCGATACTGTTGCTGGTGCGGTTCGCCAACGAACGGGCGAGAAAGTTTGGCCGGTATCCCAGCTCTTCCATCGCTTTGAATACCTGTTGGCGGGTGCTCTCTTTTACCTGACCTGTGCCGTTCAACACGCGGGAAACCGTCGCTTTAGAGACGCCTGCGCGAATTGAGACATCCAGCATTGTAGCCATTCATCGATTCCTGATTTCACGTGATAAGCCGCAGTTTATCACAGACATTCAGAGGGATATGCGCTCAACCGGGCGCAAAGAACTATCGCGATCACGCTTTTTGCAGGAAGTGTCCGCAAAATGGCGCTTCCACGCGTTGAGGTCCTCGCCATCGGTCGCTGCGGGCGCGGTATACTGGCAGCCAGAGGATTTTTCAGCAGGGGATCGGTTATGCATATTCAGCCCTTATACGCCGCGCCGCAGCACGCCGAACAGGTGGCGATGTGGCTCTGGCAGGCCTTTGGCGGCGAAACGCTGCCGCTGCCTTTTTTTGCGACTCTCGTTGCCCACAGCCAGACGCCGGAGGCGCTGCCGCTCACCTTTATCGCCGTCGAAGGGGAGACGCTTGTAGGGACGGTGGGGCTGTGGCGCTGCGACTTAATCAGCCGTCAGGATCTGTTCCCGTGGATGGCGGCGCTGTACGTCGCCCCGGATGCGCGCGGACGGGGCATCGCGGGACAGCTGCAACAGCATGTGATCGACTATGCCCGCCGGCTTGGGCACCCGCAGCTGTATCTCTACTCCGCCTGCCGCGATTTTTATGAGCGTTTTGGCTGGCAGTATATTGGTGAAGGGCTGGATTACCCGGCCACCGCCGTCAGCCTGTATCGCTACGACTTATCGCTTTCCGATGGCGCCATTACCGAGTGACGGCGAACCAGCGTCGGGCTGAATAAATGGGTGATTTCAGGCGCCGGGCGCTGATCCGCCAGCGCCAGCGCCAGTTCGGCGGCCTGGGTTGCCATGGTGACGATGGGATAACGCACCGTCGTCAGGCGCGGGCGAACGTAGCGAGAGATCAGCACATCATCGAAGCCAATCAGCGAAATCTCGCGCGGGACGTCGATACCATTATCATTCAGCACCCCCATCGCACCGGCGGCCATCGAGTCGTTATAGCAGGCGACAGCGGTAAAATTCCTGCCGCGTCCCAGGAGTTCGGTGATGGCCTGTTCGCCGCCGCTTTCATCAGGTTCGGCAAAGGTCACCAGCCGATCGTTACAGGGCAGACCGCTCTCCGTTAACGCTGCGTAATAGCCTTGCAGGCGATCTTCAGCATCAGAAATCGCGTGGTTGGAACAGAGGTAGCCGATACGGGTATGCCCCTGTTGGATCAGATGACGGGTCGCCAGCCAGGCGCCGTAGCGGTCGTCCAGGGCGACACAACGCTGTTCAAAACCCGCCAGAATACGGTTGATCAGCACCATGCCGGGGATCTGTTTCATCAACCCGGCGAGCTCGTCGTCAGGGATCATTTTCGCGTGCACCACCAGCGCAGCGCAGCGATGGCGGATAAGCTGCTCAATTGCCTGGCGCTCTTTTTTAATGCTGTGATACCCGTTGCCGATCAGCAAAAAGTTACCGGTGTTGTAGGCCACCTGCTCGACGGCTTTGACCATAGCGCCGAAGAAAGGATCGGACACGTCGCCCACCACCAGACCGACGGTTTCCGTCGACTGCTGCGCCAGCGCGCGCGCATTTGCATTGGGATGATAATTGAGCGTTTCCATCGCCGCAGTCACCGACTGGCGCGAGGTTTCACTGGCTTTGGGGGAGTTGTTGATCACGCGGGATACGGTAGCGACGGACACTCCAGCGAGTCGGGCTACATCCTTAATTGTCGCCATACCAGACCTTTTATAGGGTAAGCGTTTACATACCGGTTATGTTACGGGAAAGTGCGGCAGATTCAAGGCTGGAGGCGCCTGGCTTCGCGCAAATGTGATGCAGATTTGCCTTCATGGTGAAAAAGTTACACCGCGACAAGCGCAGGGACGCAGACGAATGAAACGGCGGCGGGAACATTCACACCTTTGCTTACACTTTGCGATTAGCTGTTGCGAATGTTCGCTGGTTTATCCGTTCATTGCATTGATATTCTGGCTATCCCAGAGGTATTGATAGGTGGAGCTAACGTTACGTTGGCCACTCTAATTACACCAGCCTGCGCAGATGCGCAGGTTTTTTTTTGCCCGCAGGCGGAAGATGTCGCGTTCCGCTCCCGTGAAACGCTCTCGCCCCCCGCAGCAGATCCCCCTCTTCCTGTCCACCGCTCGCCGCTGTTACAGATAGCGAAAATGGCAATAACTGGTTGCACTTAGGTTTATTCCCTTGCGTTTTATCGCTGGTGCGGCAGGGGCAAAAAACCTGACAATCAGGGTCCCAGAGGTATTGATAGGTGAGTTTTTAAGTACGCGTTTCGTACTGATTATCTTGCACCGGCCTGCGCAGATGCGCAGGTTTTTTTTCTGCCAAACATTCTTCCTCGCACTGCTTTCAACCGCCTTCTCGTGTAACCTGCAATGACTTAATAACCGGTCACATGGAGTTGTTATGCTGTTGGCATTTTTCAGGCTGTTGTTCAAAGGGTTGTATCGGGTCAGAGTGACCGGCGACACGCAGTCCTTGCAACAACAAAAGGTGTTGATCACCCCGAATCACGTCTCTTTCCTCGATGGGATCCTGCTCGCCTTATTCCTGCCCGTCCGACCGGTCTTTGCGGTGTACAGTTCTATCAGCCAGCGCTGGTTTATGCGCGTGCTGACGCCGCTGATCGATTTTGTCCCGCTCGACCCGACGAAACCGATGTCGATAAAACACCTGGTGCGGCTGATTGAACAGGGGCGTCCGGTGGTTATTTTCCCGGAAGGGCGTATCTCGGTCAGCGGTTCGCTGATGAAAATCTATGACGGGGCGGCGTTTGTGGCTGCAAAGTCGCAGGCCACCATTATCCCACTGCGTATCGAAGGCGCGGAGCTGACCCCGTTTAGCCGCCTCAAGGGGCTGGTCAAACGTCGTCTGTTCCCTCGGATCCAGCTGCATTTGCTGCCGCCAACTCGCATTGAAATGCCTCAGGCTCCCCGCGCCCGCGATCGCCGCAAAATTGCCGGGGAAATGCTGCACCAGATCATGATGGAAGCGCGCATGGCGGTGCGTCCACGGGAAACGCTGTATGAATCGCTGCTGGCGGCGCAGGATCGGTTCGGCGCACGAAAACCCTGTGTGGAAGACATTAACTTTCAACCCGATACCTATCGCAAACTGCTGACCAAAACCCTCTTTGTGGCGCGCATCCTCGAAAAATACAGCGCTCAGGGTGAAAAAATCGGCCTGATGTTACCCAACGCCGGCATCAGCGCGGCGGTCATTTTTGGCGCTATTGCCCGCGGGCGTATTCCGGCGATGATGAACTACACCGCCGGGGTTAAAGGGCTGAGTAGCGCGATTAGCGCCGCGGAAATCAAGACGATTTTTACCTCCCGTACCTTCCTTGATAAAGGCAAACTCTGGCATCTGCCGGAGCAGCTTACTCAGGTGCGTTGGGTCTTTCTTGAAGACCTGAAAGGCGACGTTACGACCGGCGATAAGCTGTGGATCTTCGGCCATCTGCTGGCGCCGAAACTGGCGCAGGTCAAACAGCAGCCGGAAGATGCGGCGATTATCCTCTTCACCTCCGGTTCCGAAGGCAACCCGAAAGGGGTCGTGCATAGTCATAAAAGTCTTCTGGCCAACGTCGAGCAGATTAAAACCATTGCCGACTTTACAGCCAACGACCGTTTTATGTCGGCGCTGCCGCTGTTCCACTCCTTTGGGCTGACGGTCGGCCTGTTGACCCCGCTGTTTACCGGTGCAGAAGTGTTCCTCTATCCTAGCCCGCTGCATTACCGCGTGGTGCCGGAACTGGTTTACGACCGCAACTGTACGGTGCTGTTTGGGACCTCGACCTTCCTCGCGAACTACGCGCGCTTTGCCAATCCGTACGATTTCTATCGGCTTCGCTACGTGGTCGCCGGGGCGGAAAAGCTTCAGGAGAGCACAAAGCAACTGTGGCAGGATAAGTTTGGCCTGCGCATTCTCGAAGGCTATGGCGTCACCGAATGTGCGCCGGTGGTATCGATTAACGTTCCGATGGCGGCGAAGGTGGGCACCGTCGGGCGTATTCTGCCGGGGATGGATGCGCGCCTGCTGGCGATGCCGGGTATTGAAGAGGGCGGCCGCCTGCAGTTAAAAGGGCCGAACATCATGAACGGCTATCTGCGGGTGGAGAACCCGGGCGTGCTGGAAGCGCCGACGGCGGAAAATCAGTATGGCGAAATGGAAAGCGGCTGGTACGACACCGGGGATATCGTCACCTTTGACGAGCAGGGCTACGTGCGCATTCAGGGACGTGCTAAGCGCTTCGCGAAAATCGCCGGTGAAATGGTGTCACTGGAAATGGTTGAGCAGGTTGCTCTGGGCGTCTCACCTGACAAGATGCATGCCACGGCGATTAAACAAGATGCTGGTAAAGGCGAGGCGCTGGTGCTGTTTACCACCGATAATGAACTGAACCGTGAAAAACTGCTGCGCTACGCCCGTGAACATGGTGTACCGGAGCTGGCGGTACCGCGCGACATTCGCTGGCTGAAGCAGCTGCCGGTTCTCGGCAGCGGCAAGCCGGACTTTGTCACCCTTAAAAGTATGGTTGAGCAGACGGAAGATTCTGATGAGTGAGTCAGTACACACTAACACCTCGCTGTACTCAAAAGGAATGATGGCGGTCATCTGCGCCCAGTTCCTCTCGGCATTTGGCGATAACGCCCTGCTGTTTGCTACGCTGGCGCTGATGAAGCAGCAGTTCTATCCGGACTGGAGCCAGCCGGTGATGCAGATGTTGTTTGTAGGTGCTTACATACTATTTGCGCCGTTTGTCGGCCAGTTTGCCGACAGCTTTGCCAAAGGGCGAGTGATGATGGTCGCCAACGGCATGAAGCTGGTTGGCGCAGGCTGCATCTGTTTTGGTCTGAACCCGTTTATCGGCTATACCCTGGTGGGGATGGGGGCGGCGGCCTATTCGCCGGCCAAATACGGCATTCTTGGCGAGCTGACCACCGGAGATAAGTTAGTGAAAGCTAACGGCTTGATGGAGTCGTCGACCATTGCGGCGATTTTGCTGGGATCGATGGCCGGCGGCATTCTGGCCGACTGGCATGTGCTGGCCGCGCTGGCCATCTGCGCGCTGGTGTACGGCGGGGCGGTGATCGCCAACCTGTGGATCCCGAAGCTGCCGGCGGCGCGTCCCGGTCAGTCATGGCGTTTTACGCCGATGACCCACAGCTTTTTTAGCGCTTGTAAGACACTCTGGCGGAATGGCGAAACACGTTTCTCCCTGATGGGAACCAGCCTGTTCTGGGGCGCCGGCGTGACGCTGCGTTTCCTGCTGGTGCTGTGGGTTCCGGCGGCGCTTGGCATCACCAGTAACGCCATGCCGACCTATCTCAATGCGATGGTCGCCGTCGGTATCGTGTTGGGCGCCGGCGCGGCGGCCAGGCTGGTCACCCTACAAACCGTCTCTCGCTGTATGCCTGCCGGGATTTTAATCGGCGTCGCGGTGATCCTCTTCGCCGTACAGCACGCTCTGTTACCGGCATTTGCTCTGCTGCTGCTGCTCGGTATCTTTGGCGGCTTCTTTATTGTGCCGCTCAATGCGCTGCTGCAGGAGCGCGGGAAGCATACCGTTGGCGCAGGTAATGCGATTGCAGTGCAGAATCTCGGCGAAAACGTGGCCATGCTGCTGATGCTGGGGCTCTATTCGCTGGCGGTGAGAATCGGTATTCCGGTAGTTGGCGTCGGGATTGGCTTTGGCGCGGTGTTTGCACTGGCGATCGCCGCGCTGTGGCTGTGGGGCCGACGTCAGTCGTAGCTCGCATCGGCCGTTTACGGCGTCACCTGCGGATCCCCGGCTCGCATCAGGCCAGTCGGGCGATGGCTTCGTCTCTGTGGTAACCCGGATAAGGCGTCAGCCGCTATCCGGGCGAGTTCGACGCTTACGGTGCCGGGTAGGTATAGACCTGATGCACTGCTTCAATTTCCGCTAATACCGCTTCACTCAGCTCAAGATGCAGGCTCTCCACGTTGGTTTTAAGCTGCTCCAGCGTGGTGGCGCCCAGCAGGGTGCTGGCGACGAACGGCTGACGACGGACAAAGGCCAGCGCCATCTGCGCCGGGTCGAGGTTATGACGTCTGGCGATATCGACATAGGCCGCTACCGCTTTCTGCGACTGCTCGCTGCTATAGCGCGTGAAGCGGCTAAAGAGCGTATTACGCGCGCCGGCCGGTTTTGCGCCGTTAAGGTACTTGCCGGTCAGGGTGCCAAATGCCAGACAGGAGTAGGCCAGCAGCTCAACGCCTTCATACTGGCTGACTTCCGCCAGACCCACTTCGTAGCTGCGGTTCAGCAGGCTGTAGGGATTCTGGATGGTGACGATGCGCGGCAGGTCGTGTTTATCCGCCAGGTGAAGATAACGCATAACGCCAAAGGCCGTTTCGTTGGAGACGCCGATATAGCGGATTTTACCGGCCCGCTGGAATTCGGTGAGCGCTTCAAGCGTATCCAGCAGGGTGACAACCGGCGTGGAGTCGGTCCAGCTATAGCCTAGTTTGCCAAAGCAGTTGGTCGGGCGCTGCGGCCAGTGAACCTGGTAGAGATCGAGATAATCGGTTTGCAGGCGCTTCAGGCTGTCGTGCAGCGCGTCACGGATGTTTTTACGATCCAGCGCATGGTTCGGACGAATGCTGCTGTCGTTGTTACGCGCAGGGCCGCTGACTTTAGAGGCGATAATCAGCTTTTCGCGATTGCCGCGTTTCGCCAGCCAGTTGCCGACGTAGGTTTCCGTCAGCCCCTGGGTCTCCGGGCGCGGTGGTACGGGATACATTTCAGCGACATCAATCAGGTTAATGCCCTGGCTGACAGCGTAGTCGAGCTGTTCGTGCGCGTCGGCCTCGCTATTCTGCTCACCAAAAGTCATAGTGCCCAGCCCGAGCGTGCTGATTTCAAGAGAACTGTGTGGGATACGGTGATACTGCATAGCCGGCTTCCTTTTTTATTAACAAGGTCAGGAGTTCCCCCGACAAAGGAGTATCAAAATGGCAGAGGGGGAGAAAAAGAGGAAGTAAAAAATCAAAAAAGCCGGGGTTTCATAATCCGAAGACGCGATGCCGCGGAGGTTTCAGAGGATCCCGACTCTTTAATAAGAGGGTTCGCTGTCGGAGAAGGCGGCCTCGCCAGGCAAGTGCTGGCAGGCGGCTGGCCGACGAAAAGTCTTAACGTTTAATAATCTGCGAGACATCGTCGCGGTTGATCTGCATTTTATTGCCCTGCTGATCTTCGTAACTGATGAGGCCGGTATCATCATCAACGGCTGGCTTACCATCGGTCAGGATCATGCGTCCGTCTTTTGTCGCCATCACGTAATCGCTGCTGCAACCGGAAACCGAGAACGCCAGTCCTACGGCGGAAATCAATACTGCCCATTTTTTCATCGTCATTACCTCTTGAATGGTCGCACCTCACACCAGTGTATTAATAGCCTGATTTGTGAGACATAAAAAGCAGTAAAGTCTTAAAAAAGTTTGCAGCCCAGGTTTGGGCTGCATTTTTGTGGGTTACAGCGGATTTTTTTTATTACGCAGCAGGTTAAGACTTTCGACGGCAATCGAAAAGAACATCGCGAAGTAGATGTAGCCTTTCGGAATATGTATCTCAAAGCTTTCCAGCATCAGGGTAAAGCCGACCAGAATCAGAAACGACAGGGCCAGCATTTTTACCGACGGATGACGGTCAACAAAGTCGCCAATCGGTCGGGCGGCGAACATCATTACGCCGACGGCAATGACCACCGCAGCCATCATGATGAACAGATGATCCGACAGCCCAACGGCGGTAATGACCGAGTCGAGGCTGAAAATGATATCCAGCACCATGATCTGTACGATGGCGCCCATAAATGAATGGACGTTGGTTTTCAGCCCTTCCTCTTCGCCCTCGATCGACTCGTGGATCTCTTTACTCGCCTTCCAGATCAGGAACAGACCGCCGAGCAGTAAGATCAAATCACGAAACGAGATCGCATGGTCGAAAACGGTAAACAGCGGATTGGTCAGCTTCACGACCCAGGCGATAGAGGCCAGCAGCCCCAGACGCATCAGCATCGCGCCCATCAACCCGATACGTCTTGCGTGAGCACGCTGGGCGGTGGGCAGTTTGGCAACAACCAGAGAGAGAAAAATAATATTATCGATCCCCAGCACGATCTCCAGCAGCGTCAGCGTACCGAGCGCCAGCCAGGCGTTGGGATCGGTTATCCATGCAAATAACATTGTTCAAAGTCCTGCAAAAAAGAAAGTCGCAATTATATGCAACCTGGCAGGCAGAACAAAAAATTAATCGTGGCTGAGGAGAAAATGACGGGCCAGCAGGGCGGCGGTGAAATTCTTCTTCAGGTAGAAGCCGCGCGGCAGCGTGAGAATCGGCTCACCGCGGGCGCCAATCGCCTCGGTTAACGCTTTGCTGTTGGCGGCTTTCGGGCGCAGCTGCAGCACCTCGCCATGACGGGCGGTGATGCGTTCCACCTGGCCGAGCACGATCAGATCCATCAGCTCCTCCCAGTCCATTCGCAGCTGGCGATCCTCTTCTTCATTGGGGCTCCACAGCAGCGGGGCGCCGACGCGGCGTTCCGCCAGCGGAATGGCGCGATCCCCTTCCACCGGCACCCACAGGACGCGTTTGAGCTTATGGCGCACGTGACTGCTCTCCCAGGTCACGCCGCTGTTACCCGTGAGTGGGGCGACGCAAACAAAGGTGGTTTCCAGCGGACGGCCCTGGCTATCGACAGGAATGGTCTTCAGCTCGACGCCCAGCGCGGCGAAATCCTGCTCGGGTTTACTTCCGGCGCTGGCGCCCAGCCAAATCTCCAGCAGAATACCGATCCATCCTTTATCGCGTTTTAAATCGCGAGGAATGGGAATCCCCGCCAGCGCCGCCAGCTCGCCCAGCGAGTAGCCTGCCAGCCCCTGCGCCTGGGCCAGGAGCTGCTGCTGGGTTTGCGGTGGGGACGTTAACGGCGCGATGGCGGGCATACGGTAAAACCTCTGGTTAAAAAATGAACGGTAATTCAGTGCGTTGTGGATAGAGTTTACCTTTTCCTGGGTAACTATGACAATTTGATGATTCGTATGGGTTTTTTTTCATTTTTTTGTCGTTATGAAAAGAGTGATACCGGGTTTTCCAGAACTGGTCACTGGCAATGAACAGGATCTTACACCATGTTATCCACAGAAAAATGGGATAACTGGGGAAAAGCGGCACTACTGTTTCCATTTACAGCCTTGACGTGCGACGAAAATCGAATTTTTAGACAAAATGTGCCCAGTGAACTCGGATAATCTGTGGATAAAATCGACATTGTTCGATCTTTCATCAGTTCCAGGATCGCATATGTGATGATCATCACGTTTAACTGTAATTATTGAAAGATATATGTGCTAACATCATGAATATAATGCCATTATCAAATTATGTTATTCGTAAGCACTTCGGACTACTCTGGGTTTTCCCGGGGTAATTCCATACTTCTTCACAACTCTATCCACAGAAAAAGTGAATAAAATGGGGTCTCGATCGCTTTCGTTGTTTATAACTCTGCTGATTACTGTGAGTTATTCAAATGTTATTCGATCGCACAGTGACAACAGAGTGGTTTACCGTTTACAGCGAGTGTGAAACAATCATTCACATTGAAGATTATTTTGAGGTAGTCCGGTGATTGATGACGATGGCTACCGCCCAAATGTCGGTATTGTAATCTGTAATCGCCAGGGCCAGGTTATGTGGGCCAGGCGCTATGGTCAGCACTCGTGGCAGTTCCCGCAAGGGGGCATTAATCCAGGGGAATCAGCCGAGCAGGCAATGTATCGGGAATTGTTCGAAGAGGTTGGGTTAAGTCGTAAAGATGTGCGAATCCTGGCCTCAACCCGTAACTGGCTGCGTTACAAGTTGCCTAAACGTTTGGTGCGTTGGGACACAAAGCCGGTTTGTATCGGCCAGAAACAGAAGTGGTTTCTCCTGCAGTTGATCGGCAGCGATGCGGAAATCAATATGCAAACCAGTAGTACACCTGAGTTTGATGGTTGGCGCTGGGTAAGTTACTGGTACCCGGTTCGTCAGGTGGTGTCGTTTAAGCGCGACGTGTACCGCCGGGTGATGAAAGAGTTTGCCAGCGTGACCATGTCGCTGGCGGAAAGTGCACCTAAACCGCAAAGCGCGCCTGCTTATCGACGTAAAAGAGGTTAAGCCACGCATATTATGCTCACTCGGTTACGAGAAATCGTCGAGAAGGTCGCGAGTGCGCCGCGTTTAAACGAGGCGCTGGATATCCTGGTCACCGATATCTGCAAAGCGATGGAAACGGAAGTTTGTTCGGTTTACCTGGCCGATCACGACCGACGATGTTATTACCTTATGGCCACTCGCGGGCTGAAAAAACCTCGCGGGCGTACCGTCGCGCTCGCGTTTGACGAAGGCCTCGTTGGCCTGGTCGGGCGCCTTGCGGAGCCTATCAACCTTGCCGATGCGCAAAAACACCCCAGCTTTAAATATATTCCTGCCGTCAAAGAGGATCGCTTCCGCGCCTTTCTTGGCGTCCCGATTATCCAGCGGCGTCAGCTGCTTGGTGTGCTGGTGGTGCAGCAGCGTGAGCTGCGTCAGTTTGATGAAAGCGAAGAGTCGTTTCTCGTCACCCTGGCGACGCAAATGGCCGCTATTCTTTCCCAGTCTCAGCTGACCGCGCTGTTTGGCCAGTATCGACAGACGCGTATTCGCGCGCTGCCCGCCTCCTCCGGGGTGGCTATTGCCGAAGGCTGGATGGACATCAGTCTGCCGCTCATGGAGCAGGTGTATGAGGCATCAACGCTTGATACCGCTTCCGAACGCGAACGATTGACCGGTGCGCTGGAAGAGGCGGCGAACGAGTTTCGACGCTACAGTAAGCGCTATGCCGCCGGGGCGCAAAAAGAGACCTCGGCGATCTTCGATCTCTATTCACACCTCTTGTCCGACGCGCGTCTGCGTCGCGAGCTGTTTGCCGAAGTCGACAAAGGCGCGGTGGCAGAATGGGCGGTGAAAAAGATCATCGAGAAGTTCGCCGAACAGTTTGCCGCGTTAAGCGACGGGTACCTGAAAGAACGGGCTGGCGATTTGCGTACGCTGGGTCAGCGTCTGCTTTTCCATCTCGATGATACGATTCAGGGGCCTAACACCTGGCCGGCGCGTATTGTGCTGGTGGCCGACGAGCTGTCAGCGACGACGCTGGCAGAAGTTCCGCAGGACAGGCTGGCGGGCGTTGTCGTCCGCGATGGCGCAGCGAACTCCCATGCCGCCATTATGGTGCGGGCGCTGGGGATCCCGACGGTTATGGGGGCCGATATTCAGCCTTCGCTGCTCCACGGCCACATGCTGGTGGTGGATGGCTACCGCGGCGAACTGCTGGTCGACCCGGAACCGGCGCTGCTGCAAGAATATCAGCGTCTGGTCAGCGAAGAGAACGAACTCAGCCGGCTGGCGGAAGACGATCTGGAACACACTTCCGAGCTGAAAAGCGGCGAGCGGGTGAAGGTCATGCTGAACGCTGGCCTGAGCCTGGAACATGAAGAAAAACTCGGCAACTTTATCGACGGCATCGGCCTGTACCGCACGGAAATCCCGTTTATGCTGCAAAGCGGTTTCCCGTCGGAAGAGGAGCAGGTCGCCCAGTATCAGGGCATGCTGCAGATGTTTAATGAAAAGCCCGTGACCCTGCGTACGCTGGATATCGGCGCCGATAAACAGCTGCCGTATATGCCGATCAGCGAAGAGAACCCGTGCCTCGGCTGGCGCGGTATCCGCATTACTCTCGATCAGCCGGAAATATTTCTCATCCAGGTGCGCGCCATGCTGCGTGCCAATGCCGCCACCGGCAATCTGAGTATTTTACTGCCGATGGTGACCAGTCTTGATGAGGTCGATGAGGCGCGTCGCCTGATCGATCGCGCCAGCCGTGAAGTCGAAGAGATGATTGGCTACGCTATTCCTCGCCCGCGTCTTGGCGTGATGCTGGAAGTGCCTTCGATGGTCTTTATGCTGCCGAATCTCGCCAGTCGCGTCGATTTTATCTCGGTAGGGACCAATGACCTGACTCAGTATATCCTCGCCGTCGATCGCAACAACACCCGGGTTGCCAGCATGTATGACAGCCTGCATCCCGCGGTGCTGCGGGCGCTGGCGATGATTGCGCATGATGCCGAACGTTTCGGTATTGATCTGCGGCTGTGCGGTGAAATGGCGGGCGATCCGATGTGCGTGACGATCCTGATTGGTCTTGGCTATCGCCATCTGTCCATGAACGGTCGTTCGGTGGCGAGGGTCAAATACCTGCTGCGACGGATCGATATTGCCGAAGCTCAGGAACTGTCGCGTCGCAGCCTTGAAGCGCAGATGGCCACCGAGGTTCGTCATCAGGTGGCGGCCTTCATGGAGCGACGCGGTCTGGGCGGCTTGATCCGCGGCGGCCGCTAGTGCATCTGCCCGGGTAAGGCTTTGAGGCCGTACCCCGGGCGTCGCGATTAACCTGCCGCGCGACGGCCGTTAGCATCCGTATACATATCTTTTACAACAACGGCACGGCCAGCGAATTAACCTTATGCTATTATTCGCCCCCTTGGAGCACCCGTATAGGTCGGGCGTGTATGATCACCGCTGTCCACTTTCGGCGGAATAACAAGTCTTTATGGTGACAGATGAATAGTGGCTACCTGCATTTTCCGGATTTTGATCCGGTCATATTTTCCGTTGGGCCGGTCTCCCTCCACTGGTACGGGATGATGTATCTGGTCGGGTTTGTTTTTGCGATGTGGCTAGCCACCCGTCGGGCCAACCGTCCGGGCAGCGGCTGGACCAAAAACGAAGTCGAAAACCTGCTGTATGCCGGGTTCCTTGGCGTTTTCCTCGGTGGCCGCATCGGCTACGTCCTGTTCTATAATCTGCCGGTTTTCCTGCAGGACCCGCTGTATCTGTTCCGCGTCTGGGACGGCGGCATGTCGTTCCACGGCGGCCTGATTGGCGTCATCCTCGTGATGATCATTTTTGCCAGACGGACCAAACGCACTTTCTTCCAGGTCTCCGATTTTATCGCCCCGCTGATCCCCTTTGGCCTCGGGGCGGGGCGTCTGGGCAACTTTATCAACGGTGAACTGTGGGGACGCGTCGACCCGAGCTTCCATTATTCGATGATTTTCCCCGGCTCGCGCGCGGAAGATCTGGCGCTGCTGCCGTCTCATCCGGAATGGCAATCGCTGTTTGATACCTACGGCGCACTGCCGCGTCACGCTTCGCAGCTATACGAACTGGCGCTGGAAGGGGTCGTCCTGTTCCTGATTCTGAACCTGTTTATCCGCAAACCGCGCCCGACCGGGTCGGTATCCGGTCTGTTCCTGATTGGCTACGGCCTGTTCCGTATTATCGTGGAATTCTTCCGCCAGCCAGACCAGCAGTTCACCGGCGAATGGGTACAGTACATCAGCATGGGGCAGATTCTTTCGATCCCAATGGTGCTTGCGGGTATCATTATGATGGTCTGGGCGTACCGTCGTCGTCCGCAGCAACAAACTTCTTGAGGAACCATGAAACAGTATCTTGATTTGATGCAGAAAGTGCTCGCCGAGGGCACGCAAAAAAATGACCGCACCGGTACCGGCACTCTCTCCATCTTCGGCCATCAGATGCGTTTTAACCTGCAGGAAGGCTTCCCGCTGGTGACGACCAAGCGCTGTCATTTACGCTCCATCATCCATGAACTGCTGTGGTTCCTCCAGGGTGACACCAACATCGCGTATCTGCATGAAAACAATGTCACTATCTGGGACGAGTGGGCAGATGAAAATGGCGATCTGGGGCCGGTTTACGGCAAACAGTGGCGTTCCTGGCCTGCGCCGGACGGCCGCCATATCGACCAGATCAGCACCGTGATGGAACAGCTGAAAAACGACCCGGATTCACGTCGCATCATCGTTTCGGCGTGGAATGTGGGCGAGCTGGATAAAATGGCGCTGGCGCCGTGTCACGCGTTTTTCCAGTTCTACGTCGCAGATGGCAAACTCTCCTGCCAGCTGTATCAGCGTTCCTGCGATGTGTTCCTCGGCCTGCCGTTTAACATCGCCAGCTATGCGCTGCTGGTGCACATGGTCGCTCAGCAGTGCGATCTGGAAGTCGGTGATTTTGTCTGGACCGGTGGGGATACTCACCTCTACAGCAACCACCTTGAACAGACGAATCTGCAGCTGAGCCGTGAACCGCGTCCATTGCCGAAGCTGGTCATCAAACGCAAACCGGCGTCGATTTTCGACTACCGTTTTGAAGATTTCGACATCGAAGGGTATGACCCGCATCCGGGCATTAAAGCGCCGGTGGCGATTTAATTCGCCCGGTACAGGATGTCGTAGAGAGATAAAAACCGGTGCCTGAGGCGCTAATGCTGGTCACTTAAAGGTGACCAGCATTTTTTTTGCTTTATCGCAGGCAGGGCGATGCCGGTAAACGGTGGTTGGCGCGATGACCCCTTGCGTGCAAACCAGCGTAAAAACGACATCCCCGGCTTAACAACAATCTCCAGGACAGGCTCGCCTGCAGAAGTGTTGAAAACCTGACAGCGCCGGATAAAAATCGGCAATCTCTTTGAGATGACGGATTCTTACACCTTTGCCGGATCGGTCAGCCGCCCCTCAAACGATCGGCATTCGTACCTGAGGCGCCGGTTTTTTTGCCTGCGCAAACACGCTCCCTGATTTTCTGCAATCGTCTGCAAACCTGATGTCTGGCTTCGACACGCCTCGTGAAAGGCTATTTTGCCCGTCGTCTCCGCGCCGTTTTTTCCCCATACTCGCGGGATGAACAGACAACGTGGCTACACCCTGATTGAAACCCTGATAACGCTGACGCTGGTACTTATCCTCAGCGCAGGGGGGCTGTATGGCTGGCAGAGCTGGCAGCAGCAACAGCGCTTATGGCAAACCGCCAGCCAGGTACGCGACTATCTGGTGCTGCTACGCGACGACGCCAACTGGCATAACCGCAACCGGCTGGTGAGCGTGGGGCAAAGCGGCGGCGGCTGGTGTCTGAGCGCCGAGGATGCGCTGGCTGAGTGTGCGACAGCAACGCCGTTTACGCTGCGGCCGCGCTGGCCGGAAGTGGCGCTCAGCCACATCACGCCGGGGTTAGGTTTTTACGGGTTGCGTAACAGCGCCTGGGCCGGGCATATCCGGCTGCAAAGCGCGGAGGGGAGCTGGAATATTATCGTATCTGGCTGGGGGCGAATTCGCCTGTGCCGCAACGAGGAGAACGCATCGTGCCTCTGATTCCCCGGGGTTTTTCGCTGGCCGAGACGCTTATCTCAATGGCCATCGGCGCGATTTTACTGATGGGCGCAGCGCGTTTTCTGCCTGCCCTGCAACGGCAGGCGCTGCGGCAGACGCAGCAGCAGTCGCTGGATAACGAACTCTGGCAGCGCGTGTATACGGTAGCAAAACATCTCCAGCGGGCGGGCTATTGCGCCGGGCAGTGCGAAGGACAACCGTTGCTGATTGCCAGCGGGGGGCGCTGTGCGATCGTCCGTTGGGATAGTAATAGCAACGGCGCGTGGGATGCCATGCCGGAAGCGATATCTGATGCGACAGGATTTCGTTTGAACAACGGGGCGCTGGAAACGCGGCGCGGTGCGACCAGCTGCAGCGACGGGGGATGGGAAAAAATGACGAATCCCGGCGCACTCAACGTGACCCATTTTCAGGTTACCCGCCAGGATATCGCCGGATTTGCTCCGGAGCTCAGCGTCACGCTGGCGGCGCACGCGGTTGCGGATCGCCATATTTCGGCCCAGGCGGAATATCGCGTGACCGGGTATAACTTATGAACCGCCAACGGGGAGCCTCCTCCTTGCTGATGGTGCTTTTGCTGCTGGCGCTTGGCAGTATGTTATTGCAAGGGCTGAACCAGCAGCAGCGCTCTCTGCTGGCGCAAACCGCGGGTGAAACTCAGGCGATCCGCGAAACGGCTGGAGCGCACTCCGCACTACAGTGGGGAAAAACTCTGGCGTGGACGGTACACGATGCCAACGCCTGCCGTGATTCTGCTGCCGAGGGTTGGCGCGTCTGCCTGCGCATTTTTGACGATGCCTCCGTCCTGTTAATCGCCAGCGGCGGTCGCATTTTGCTGTGGCAATCTGGTCGTATTGAAGAGGGCGTGGTGCGCTTTTCTCCCCACGGCTGGAGCGACTTTTGTCCACTAACGGAGGCGAATCTGTGTCGGATGCCGTGAACCATGAAAAAGGTTTTAGCCTGCCGGAAACGCTGCTGGCGATGACGTTACTGGTTATGGTGGTGACCGCCCTTGGCGGCTACCAGCGTGGGCTGGCCAATGGTTTTATCCAGTTAAATCAATATCGCCAGCTGTGGCGCGACGCGTGGCGCTATGGCCAGATGAACCCTCCGGAGATTCCACCCGGCGGGTCCGTTACCCGCTTGCAGACATCGGCGGCCAGATGTGTCAGCATCACGGTAACGATCACCATGCCCGTTGATAAACGGGTGCAGATGACCCGGCTGCATTGCCCGGTCAGTCAGTAGTCAGGAGCGAATATGTTAAGGGTGTACCACTCAAACCGTCTGGATGTTCTTGAAGCGTTGATGGAATTTATCGTCGAGCGCCAGCGGCTGGATGACCCTTTCAAACCGGAAATGGTGCTGGTGCAAAGTACCGGGATGGCGCAGTGGCTACAGATGACGCTGGCAAAACGGTTTGGTATTGCCGCCAATATCGACTTCCCGCTCCCGGCGAGCTTTATCTGGGATATGTTTGTCCGCGTATTGTCGGATATCCCCGGGGAAAGCGCCTTCAGTAAGCAGAGCATGAGCTGGAAACTGATGACCCTCCTGCCGCAGCGTCTTGACGATGAGGCTTTTACGCTGCTACGCCACTATCTCAGCGACGATAGCGACAAGCGCAAACTGTTTCAGCTGGCAGCCCGGGTCGCCGACCTCTATGACCAGTATCTGGTCTATCGCCCGGAGTGGCTGATGCGCTGGGAGGCAGATGAACGCGTCGATGGCCTCGGCGACGCCCAGCAGTGGCAGGCGCCGTTATGGAAGGCGCTGGTCGAACATACCGCTGCGCTGGGGCAGCCGCTCTGGCACCGCGCCAATCTGTACCAGCGCTTTATCAGCACGCTGGAAGCGGCGGATGAACCTCCGGCCGGGTTGCCTTCGCGAGTTTTTATTTGCGGGATTTCGGCGCTGCCGCCGGTTTATCTGCAGGCGCTGCAGGCGCTGGGCAAGCACGTCGATGTGTATGTGCTGTTCACCAACCCCTGTCGTTACTACTGGGGCGATATAAAAGACCCGGCCTTTCTGGCGAAACTGATGTCACGCCAGCGCCGTCATCATCGTGAACCGCGCGAACTCCCGCTGTTTCGCGATAGCGGGCAGGCGCCGGGATTGTTTAACGATGCAGGGGAACAGGACGTCGGTAATCCGCTGCTCGCCTCCTGGGGGAAGCTGGGGCGTGACTATATCTATCTGCTGGCCGGGCTGGAACATTATGAAGAGCTGGACGCTTTTGTCGATATAACGCCGGATAATCTGCTGCATAATTTACAGGCGGATATCCTCGAACTGCGCAATGCCGCAGTGGCCGGGCGAAGCGCCGAAGAGTTTGCCCACAGCCACAGCAAACGCCCGCTTGCTCTGGACGATCGTAGCCTGACCCTCCACGTCTGCCATAGTCCGCAGCGTGAGGTCGAGGTGCTGCATGACCGGCTGCTGGCGATGCTGGAGGAGAATCCTGAACTGACGCCGCGCGATATTATCGTGATGGTGGCGGATATCGACAGCTACAGCCCTTACATTCAGGCGGTATTCGGCAGCGCCAGCGGCGAACGCTGGCTACCGTGGGCGATTTCCGACCGGCGCGCCACCGAATCGCATCCGGCTCTGCAGGCGTTTATTACGCTGCTTTCTCTGCCCGACAGCCGCTTTGCCAGCGAAGATGTCCTGGCTCTGCTTGATGTTCCGGTGCTCGCCGCGCGCTTTAACATTGACGAAGAAGGGCTGCGCTATCTGCGTCAGTGGGTTAATGAATCCGGCGTGCGCTGGGGAATGGATGACGATAATGTGCGCGAACTGGATCTCCCCGCCACCGGGCAACACACCTGGCGCTTTGGCCTCACGCGCATGCTGCTGGGCTATGCGATGGACAGCAGCCAGGGTGAGTGGCAGTCGGTCCTGCCCTATGATGAATCCAGCGGGCTGATCGCTGAGCTGGTTGGTAATCTGGCTTCGCTGCTGATGCAGCTTAACCTCTGGCGCCGGAAGCTGGTGCAGGAGCGTCCGCTGGCGGAATGGCTGCCGCTTTGTCGCGAACTGCTAAATGACTTTTTCCTGCCCGACGGCGACACCGAAGCGGCGCTGGCGCTGATTGAACAGCAATGGCAGGCGGTGATTGGCGAAGGAGCCCAGGCACAATATGAGCACTCCGTTCCTCTGTCTTTATTGCGCGATGAGCTGGCGCAGCGGCTGGACCAGCAGCGCATCAGCCAGCGCTTCCTCGCCGGACCGATCAACATCTGTACCCTGATGCCAATGCGCTCTATACCGTTCAAGGTGGTGTGCCTGCTGGGGATGAACGACGGCGTTTATCCGCGGACGCTGGCGCCGCTGGGCTTCGATTTAATGAGTCAGAAACCGCAGCGCGGCGACCGCAGCCGTCGCGATGATGACCGCTATCTGTTCCTGGAAGCGCTGATGTCCGCCGAACAGACATTGTATATCAGCTACATCGGGCGCTCGATTCAGGATAATAGCGAACGTTACCCTTCGGTGCTGGTGCAAGAACTGGCGGACTATATTGGCCAGAGCCACTGCCTGGCCGGGGATGAGGCGCTGGATTGTGACGCCAGTGAGCGACGGGTCAAAACACATATCACGCATCTGCATACGCGAATGCCCTTTGATGCGGCCAACTTCCGTGATGACGAATATCAGAGCTACGCCCGGGAGTGGCTGGCGGCTGCCAGCCAGCAGGGAGAGGCGCATAGCGACTTTATCCAGCCGCTGCCGGCGCCGGCTATCGAAACGCTGCCGTTTGAACAGCTGCTGCGATTCTGGCAACACCCGGTACGCGCCTTTTTTCAGCAGCGCCTGCGGGTCAACTTCCGTTCTGAAGAGAGTGACATTCCCGATGATGAGCCGTTCACCCTCGAAGGACTTAGCCGTTATCAACTGAACCAGCAGCTGCTGAATACGCTGATTGAACAACAGGATGCGTCGACGATGTACCGTCGCTTTCGCGCCGCGGGAGAGCTGCCCTTTGGTGCTTTTGGCGAGCTGGCCTGGGAGACGCAGCGTCAGGAGATGCAGAACCTTGCGGAGCGGGTCATTGCCAGCCGCCAGCCGGGGCAGAGTATGGAAATCGATCTGCAATGTAACGGAGTCAACATTACGGGGTGGCTACAGCAGGTACAATCTGACGGCCTGCTGCGCTGGCGACCGTCGCTGCTGAGCGTCGCACAGGGGATGCAACTTTGGCTGGAACACCTTGTCTACTGTGCTAGCGGCGGAACCGGTGAAAGCCGGCTGCTGGTGCGCAAAGAGGGCGAATGGCGTTTCCCGCCGCTGGCGCAGGAACAGGCCAAAGCGTACCTTGATCAGCTGGTAGAGGGTTACCTGCAAGGCATGTCCAGACCGCTGCTGTTACTGCCAGAAAGCGGCGGTGCATGGCTAAAAGTCTGTTATGACGCTGAAAAGGATGTCATGTTAACGGACGAAGAGACGCAACAAAAAGCGCGTAGCAAATTTCTTCAGGTCTATGAAGGTAATATGGTGGTCAGTGGCGAAGGGACGGATGTGTGGTATCAACGCCTCTGGCGCACGCTTGAACCGGCTTACTATGAAGAAATTATTACGCAAACACAGCGCTACCTGTTGCCGATATTTCGTTTCCATCAGCCCGAATAAATTTGTAATAGTATAAAAATTGCGCAGAATAAGGTGTTCAATTATCATGCGCAACCAATCACGGACTGATGTGCATAACGCTGACGCAGTCAGCGCAAAGTTTGTTAATGATGAGGTTCGTGAATGCCCCGCAGTGTATGGTTCAAGGTTATTTTAGTACTGGCTGCCCTTTGGGCGCCGTTAAGTCAGGCAGATACCGGATGGCAACCGATTCAGGAAACCATTCGTAAAAGCGAAAAAGATCCCCGACAGTATCAGGCCATTCGCCTGGATAATGACATGGTGGTTCTGCTGGTTTCCGATCCGCAGGCGGTGAAATCACTGTCTGCGCTGGTGGTGCCCGTGGGGTCGCTGCAGGATCCCGCCGATCATCAGGGGTTGGCGCATTTTCTGGAGCACATGACGCTGATGGGCTCGCAAAATTATCCGCAGCCGGACAGCCTCGCCGAATTTCTGAAAATGCACGGCGGCAGCCATAATGCCAGTACCGCGCCTTATCGCACCGCCTTCTATCTTGAAGTCGAAAACGATGCCCTTGACGGCGCGGTCGATCGTCTGGCGGATGCCATTGCTGCTCCGCTGCTGGATAAAAAATATGCCGATCGCGAGCGTAATGCGGTCAACGCCGAGCTGACCATGGCGCGCACCCGTGACGGGATGCGCATGGCGCAGGTGAGTGCAGAAACCATTAACCCGGCGCACCCGGCATCGCATTTTTCCGGCGGTAACCTCGAGACGCTTAGCGACAAGCCCGGTAAACCGGTGCTCGACGCTCTGCATACTTTCCGCGACAGCTGGTACTCGGCGAACCTGATGAAGGCGGTCATTTACAGCAACAAACCGCTGCCGGAACTGGCGAGCATCGCGGCGAAAACCTATGGTCGGGTGCCAAACCACAATATCAATAAACCGGAAATCACCGTTCCGGTCGTGACCGATGCGCAAAAGGGCATCATCATTCACTATGTCCCGGCAATGCCGCGCAAAGTGCTGCGCGTTGAATTCCGTATTGATAACAACAGCGAGCAATTCCGCAGCAAAACCGACGAGCTGGTGACCTACATGATCGGTAACCGCAGCCCGGGAACCTTATCTGACTGGCTGCAGCAGCAAGGTCTGGTCGAGGGTATTCGCGCGGATTCCGATCCGGCGGTCAACGGCAACAGCGGCGTGCTGGCGATTTCGGCGACCCTGACCGACAAAGGTCTGGCGCACCGTGATGAAGTGGCGGCGGCGATCTTCAGCTACCTTAACCTATTGCGTAGCCAGGGCATCGACAAACGCTATTTCGATGAGCTGTCCCACGTTCTGGCGCTTGATTTCCGCTATCCATCGATCAACCGCGATATGGATTATGTGGAATGGCTGGCGGATACCATGATTCGCGTACCGGTGGAACATGCGCTGGACGTGGTCAACATAGCCGATCGCTACGACCCGCAGGCGATTAAAGAGCGGCTGGCGATGATGACGCCGCAAAATGCCCGCGTCTGGTATATCAGCCCGCAGGAACCGCATAACAAGAGCGCTTACTTTGTGAATGCGCCGTATCAGGTCGACAAGATCAGCGCGCAGACCTTTAGCGACTGGCAGCAGAAGGCGAGCGCTATCGACCTGAAGCTGCCGGTGTTGAACCCGTATATTCCTGACGATTTTACGTTGATTAAAAGCGATAAAGCCTACCCGCATCCGCAGCTGATCGTTGATGAGCCGACGCTGCGGGTGGTCTATGCGCCCAGTCAGTTCTTCGCCAGCGAGCCAAAGGCTGACGTTTCGCTGGTGCTGCGTAATCCGCAGGCCATGGACAGCGCCCGTAGCCAGGTCATGTTCGCGCTGAATGACTATCTGGCAGGCATCGCTCTCGATCAGCTCAGCAACCAGGCGGCGGTGGGCGGCATCTCCTTCTCAACCGGCGCCAATAACGGGTTAATGGTCAATGCCAATGGCTACACCCAGCGGCTGCCTCAGCTGTTTACCGCGTTACTGGACGGCTATTTCAGCTATACGCCGACCGAAGAGCAGCTGGAGCAGGCTAAATCCTGGTATGCGCAGATGATGGATTCGGCGGACAAAGGCAAAGCCTACGACCAGGCGATCATGCCGGTTCAGATGTTGTCCCAGGTGCCCTATTTCCAGCGCGAGGAGCGGCGGGCGCTGCTGCCGTCAATTAGCCTGAAAGAGGTGCTGGCCTATCGTGACAACCTGAAAGCGAAAGGGCGCCCGGAGCTGCTGGTGATTGGCAACCTCACCGCCGAACAGTCCGCCGCCATGGCGCGTCAGATCCAGCAGCAGCTGGGATCTGATGGCAATGAGTGGTGTCGCAACAAAGACGTCCTGATCAACAGTCAGCAGCTGGCGATTTTTGAAAAACCGGGTAACAGCACCGATTCGGCGCTGGCCGCCGTCTTCGCCCCGCCGAACGTGGATGAATACAGCAGCTCCGCCGCCAGCTCCCTGCTCGGGCAGATTATTCAGCCGTGGTTCTATAACCAGCTGCGCACCGAAGAGCAGCTTGGCTACGCGGTGTTTGCTTTCCCGATGAACGTCGGGCGCCAGTGGGGGATGGGCTTCCTGCTGCAAAGCAGCGATAAACAGCCTGCTTTCCTCTGGCAGCGCTTCCAGGCCTTCTTCCCGACCGCGGAAGCTAAACTGCGGGCGATGAGCCCGGCAGAGTTTGCGCAGATCCAGCAGGCGGTGATAAGTCAGATGACCCAGGCGCCGCAAACGCTGGGCGGCGAAGCCTCGCAGCTGAGCAAAGATTTCGATCGCGGTAATATGCGCTTCGATTCACGTGATAAAGTAGTGGCTCAGATTAAACTGCTGACGCCGCAAAAACTTGCCGATTTCTTCCATCAGACGGTGGTGGTTCCGCAAGGCATGGCGATATTGTCCCAGATTTCCGGCAGCCAGAATGGCAAGACCGATTACGTCCACCCTGAAGGTGGCAAAGTCTGGGAAAGCGTCAGCGCGTTGCAGAAATCCTTACCCCTGATGCGAGAGAACGAATGACCGAAACCGCCGAGTCTCTGGATCCCCTGCGCTTGCCCTTGACGGGCGAGCGCCTGATAGAAGCCTCTGCGGGCACCGGAAAAACCTTTACCATCGCCGCACTGTACCTGCGGCTACTGCTGGGACTTGGCGGGGAATCCGCCTTTCCTCGTGCGGTCAGCGTGGAAGAGCTGCTGGTGGTGACCTTCACCGAAGCGGCCACCGAAGAACTGCGCGGCCGTATTCGCAGCAATATCCACGAGCTGCGTATTGCCTGCCTGCGCGACAGCGCGACCGATCCCCTCTATAGCGCTCTGCTGGCTGAAATTCCGGATAAGAACCAGGCGGCGAATACCCTGCTGCTGGCGGAACGACAGATGGACGAAGCGGCGGTATTTACCATTCACGGCTTTTGTCAGCGAATGCTGAGCCTCAATGCCTTTGAGTCAGGGATGCTCTTTGAGCAGCAGCTGATCGAAGATGAATCCCGGCTGCGTTACCAGGCCTGCGCCGACTTCTGGCGTCGACATTGCTATCCGTTGCCGCGGGAGATCGCCGCCGTCATTCATGAAGCGTGGAAAGGTCCGCGCGATCTGTTGAAATCCCTCGATCGCTGGTTGCAGGGCGAAGCCCCGCAGCTCAAATCCCCGCCGGCGGCAGAAGAGACGCTGGCCGAACGCCATCAGCAAATCATTGCGCGAATTAACGCCATGAAAACACAGTGGCGGGAACAGGTTGCAGAGATTGAGGCGGTGCTGGAGAACTCCGGTCTCGACCGCCGCAAATTCAATCGCGGCAACCAGGGAAAGTGGATAGAGAAAATCAACGCCTGGGCGCAGGAAGAGACGCTCGGCTACCAGCTTCCTGACGCGCTGGAGAAATTCTCTCAGCCCTTCTTACATGAACGAACCAAAGCAGGCGGTGAGCCGCCGGTGCATCCACTGTTCAGTGCGGTTGAAGAGCTGCTGGCTTCTCCGCTGACGCTGACGGATCTGGTTATCGCCAGGGCGATGGTGGAGATCCGCGAAGCGGTCGCCCGGGAAAAGCGTCGGCGCGGCGAACTCGGTTTTGATGACATGCTCAGCCGGCTGGATGATGCGCTGCGCGGCGAGAGCGGAGAAGCGCTGGCCAGCGCCATTCGTCAGCGTTTCCCGGTGGCGATGATTGATGAATTTCAGGACACCGACCCGCAGCAGTACCGAATTTTCCGCCGTATCTGGCGGCAGCAGCCGGAGACGGCGCTGCTGTTAATCGGCGATCCCAAGCAGGCCATCTATGCCTTCCGCGGCGCGGATATTTTCACCTATATGAAAGCGCGTGGCGATGTGGCGGCTCACTATACGCTGGATACCAACTGGCGTTCTGCTCCCGGGATGGTTGAAAGCGTTAACCGCCTGTTCAGCCTGAGCGATAACCCCTTTATGTTCCGGGAGATCCCTTTCTTGCCGGTCAGGCCGGCCGGGAAAAACCACGGGCTGCGCTTTACCATAGATAACGACGCGGTTCCGGCCATGAACATCTGGCTGATGCCGGGCGAGGCGGTGGGATCCGGTGATTATCAGACGTTTATGGCGCAGCTATGCGCGGCGCAAATTCGCGACTGGCTAAGCGCCGGTCAACAGGGGCGCGCGTTGCTCTGGCGTAACGACAACGCCGCCCGGCCGGTTCAGGCCTCCGATATCACGGTTCTGGTACGTAACCGTCAGGAAGCCTCGCTGATCCGGGAGGCCTTACGGGCGCTGGCGATCCCGTCGGTGTATCTCTCTAACCGCGATAGCGTTTTTGACACGCCGGAAGCGCAGGAGATTTTATGGCTTCTGCAGGCGGTGCTGGCTCCCGAACGAGAAAATACGCTACGCAGTGCGCTGGCAACATCGATATTCGGCTTGAATGCGCTGGATATTGAACGCCTCAACCAGGATGAACGAGCGTGGGACGCGCTGGTTGAAGAGTTCAGCGGCTACCGGCAAATCTGGCGCCAGCGCGGGGTGATGCCGATGCTGCGGGCGCTAATGAGCGCGCGGCAGATTGCGGAAAACCTGCTGGTGACGGTCGGCGGTGAACGCCGTTTAACCGACATCCTGCATATCAGCGAACTGCTGCAGGAGGCGGCCAGCCAGCTGGAAAGCGAACATGCGCTGGTGCGCTGGCTGACGCAGCATATCGCCGAACCGGACAGCAATGCGTCCAGTCAGCAGATGCGCCTGGAAAGCGATAAGCATCTGGTGCAAATCGTCACCGTCCACAAATCAAAGGGGCTGGAATACCCGCTGGTCTGGCTGCCGTTTATTGCTCGTTTCCGCAAACAGGATCAGGCGTTTTATCACGATCGCGACTCGTTTGCCGCGGTGCTCGATCTTGGTCAGGATGAGGGCAGTCTGGAGCTGGCGGAGGCGGAGCGCCTGGCGGAAGATTTACGTCTGCTGTACGTCGCGCTGACCCGCGCGGTCTGGCACTGCAGTCTCGGCGTGGCTCCGTTGAGCACCCGACGCAGCGACAAACCCGGCGCCAGCGATTTTCATCAGAGCGCGCTCGGGCGCCTGCTACAAGGCGGCGAAGCCATGGATGCCGCCGGGCTGGCTGCGTGTTTGCAAGCCTTCTGCGGCGAAGATATCGCGCTGCAAATGGCCACTGTCCCGGATGCTACGCCCTGGCAGGCGCCGCAGGAGACGCTGCCGCCGCTGTCCGCCAGGAGCCTTGAGCGTCAGGTTAGCGATGACTGGCGGGTGACCAGCTATTCCGGATTACAGCAGCATGGTCAGAGCGCGGCTCAGGATCTGCTGCCGCGTCTTGACGTTGATGCCGCCGGCGTCGGTGACGTCGCCGCAGAACCGCAGCTTACGCCGCATCAGTTTCCGCGCGGCGCATCGCCGGGGACATTCCTGCACAGCCTGTTTGAAGATCTCGATTTTACCCAACCAGTGCCTGCTGACTGGATGGCGGAAAAGCTGCAGTCCGGCGGCTTCGGTGAGCAGTGGACGCCGGTGCTGACGCAGTGGCTGGATGACGTGCTCCGGACTCCGTTACCGGGGGCCGGGATTGCGCTGAACCAACTTTCCGCGATGGATAAGCAGGTCGAAATGGCCTTCTATTTGCCGATCGAACGCCCGCTGGAACCGCTGCGTCTGGACGCGCTGATTCGCCGCTACGATCCGCTCTCCGTAGATTGCCCGCCGCTCGACTTCCGCCAGGTCCGCGGGATGTTAAAAGGCTTTATCGACCTCGTTTTCCGCCATAACGGCCGATATTACCTGCTGGATTATAAATCGAACTGGCTGGGAGAGGACCGCGAGGCCTACACCCGTCAGGCGATGGAACAGGCGATGCGGGCGCATCGCTACGATCTGCAGTACCAGCTTTATAGTCTGGCGCTGCACCGCTACCTGCGACACCGCATTGCGGACTACGACTACGAACGCCATTTTGGCGGCGTGATTTATCTCTTTTTACGCGGCATGGACGGGCAGGGGGGCGAGCAGGGTATTTTCACCACCCGTCCCGCGCAGCCGCTGATTGACGGTCTCGATGCGCTGTTTGCCGGAGACGTTCAGGAGGTTCTGTCATGACGATGGATGAACTGCTGCTGGAAGCGGCCAGTCAGCGCCTGCTGCGCCCGTTAGATGTGCAGTTTGCCCTGATGGTGGCGCAAGAGGCGCATCCGGCGGTGAAGCTGGCGGCGGCGGTGCTCAGCCGTGATGCCGGCGAAGGGCACGTTTGCCTGCCGATAGCGCGTCTGCGGACGGACGAGTTTCTGAGCGGTAAAACCAACGAACTGCGTGAACAGCTGCTGGCCCAGGCGGGCGTCCCCGATGACTGGTCCGCGCTGCTGCTTGCTTCGGAGGCGGTCAGCGGTGGCGAACGTCCAACGCCGATCGTCCTGTGCGGCGAGCGACTCTATCTCAACCGGATGTGGCGTAATGAGCTGACCGTCGCCCGCTTCTTCAACGAAGCTAACCAGGTTGTGGACGTTGACGAGGCCCTGTTGGCCCGAACGCTGGACGCGCTGTTCCCCGCCAGCGATGAGATCGACTGGCAAAAAGTTGCCGCCGCAGTGGCGTTGACCCGCCGTATTTCGGTGATTTCCGGCGGTCCCGGCACCGGAAAAACCACCACCGTCGCCAGACTGCTGGCGGCGTTGATTCAGACAACCCGGCAACCGCGCTGCCGTATCCGACTGGCGGCGCCGACCGGGAAAGCGGCGGCACGATTGACGGAATCGTTGGGGGAGGCGCTGCGTCGCCTGCCGCTAACCGATGAGCAGAAGGCGCTGTTACCTACCGAAGCCAGCACGTTGCATCGTCTGCTGGGCGCTCAGCCCGGCAGCCAACGGATGCGCTACCACGCCGGTAATCCGCTGCACCTCGATGTGCTGGTGGTGGATGAAGCTTCAATGATTGACCTGCCGATGATGGCGCGGCTGATTGATGCCCTGCCGGAGCACGGGCGGGTTATTTTCCTCGGCGACCGCGATCAGCTGGCGTCGGTGGAGGCCGGAGCGGTGCTCGGGGATATTTGTGCCTGGGTCAATGCCGGCTATACCGCCGGACGTGCGGCGCAGCTGGAGAGGCTGACCGGCCACCCGGTGCCGGCGGGAGAAAGTGATGTCGCCGGCGCGCTGCGCGACAGCCTGTGCCTGCTGCAAAAAAGCTATCGTTTTGGCAGTCATTCCGGCATCGGTAGCCTGGCTCGCGCCGTGAACAACGGCGATCGCCACGGCGTCAGAGCGACGTTACGCCAGGCCTTCGAGGATATTGTGCTGCATCCGCTGAGTACGACTGAAGAGTATGAAGTCATGCTAAAGCAGTCGCAGGAAGGATACGGTCGCTATTTGCAGCTGCTTCGCGAGCGGGCCGAGCCGGAGGCACTGATCGCCGCCTTTGGTGAATTTCAGCTACTGTGCGCCCTGCGCGACGGCCCTTACGGCGTCAGCGGGGTGAATGAACAGCTGGAGCAGATGCTTAACCGTCGGCGGGCGATAACGCTGCCGAGGCATTCACGCTGGTATGAAGGGCGTCCGGTGATGATTTCCCGCAACGACAGCGCGCTGGGGCTGTTTAATGGCGATATCGGTATTGCGCTGGAACGAGGGGAGGGGCTGCGGGTCTGGTTCCCGATGCCGGATGGCAGCATTAAATCGGTGCAGCCAAGTCGTTTGCCGGAGCACGACACCGCCTGGGCGATGACGGTGCATAAATCGCAGGGGTCGGAGTTTGACCATGCGGCGTTGATTCTGCCCGCCAAAATCGTACCGCTGGTCACCCGCGAGCTGGTCTATACCGCGATCACGCGGGCAAAACAGCGGCTCTCGATTTATGCCGATGAACAGGTGCTAACCCAGTCCATCGTCGCCCGTACCGAGCGGCGCAGCGGGCTGGCGGACATTTTTGCCAGCGGCGTGTAACCTTAACCTTCAGCCGCTAGCCGGGGAAAATGTGATATGAGCTGGCTCCGTGGGGCGGAGGAGAGGTCGCCCGGATAAGGCGTTTACGCCGCGATCCGCGGCGGTGACATCAGCCGAGATCGGCCATCATGACTTTGGAGCGACGCTGATAGTTGTACATCTCTTTCTTACTTTCCGGCAGCAGATCGATATCGACCGGCGTAAAGCCGCGCTCCTGGAACCAGTGAATACTGCGGGTAGTAAGGACAAACAATTTGCTCAATCCCATCTGCTTCGCCTGGGTGGCAATGCGGTTCAGCAGCACTTCCCCGCGCGATGAGCTGCGATAGTCCGGATGCACCGCGACGCAGGCCATTTCGCCGATTTTCTCTTCCGGGAACGGATAGAGCGCAGCGCAGGCAATCGTGGTGTTATCGCGCTGAATAATCGTGAATTTATCGATTTCCATCTCCAGCTGTTCGCGGGAGCGGCGCACCAGAATGCCCTGTTGCTCCAGCGGGCTAATCAGCTCAAGAATACCGCCGATATCGTTAATGGTGGCGCGGCGAATCTGCTCGGCGCTTTCCATGACGATCTGGGTGCCGATACCGTCGCGTGAGAACAGCTCCTGCAGCAGCGCCCCGTCTTCCTGATAGCTGATCAGGTGACAACGCCGCACGCCGCTGCGGCAGGCCTTAACCGCACCGCGCAGAAAACGCACCGTGCCGGAGTTGTAATCCTCTTCCGCCTCCAGCTCTTCCACACGCGCCTGAGCTTCGTTGGGGAACAGTTCGGAAACAATCACTCCATCCTGGTTGTAAACCCCCTGCGACGAGCAGAAACCGATCATCTTTTCCGCCTTCAGCTTAACGGCCAGCTGGGTGGCAATTTCTTCCGAGGTCAGATTGAAGCTTTCGCCGGTGACGGAAACGGCAACCGGGCCCATCAGCACGATAGCGCCGTTATCCAGCTGGCGATGGATCGCCTCTTCATCAATACGGCGGATGCGCCCGCTATGGCAATAATCCACGCCGTCGTCGACGCCCAGCGGCTGAGCGATAATAAAGTTGCCGCTCACCACGTTGATATGGGCGCCCTGCAGCGGGGTGTTATTCAGGCTCATTGACAGACGCGCGGTAATTTCCAGCTGCAGCATGCCCGCAGCCTGCTTCACCAGTTCGAGGGTTTTAGCGTCGGTGACGCGGGTCTGTTTATGGTAGACCGGTTCGTGGTGATGCTCTGCCAGATTGGCATCAATCTGCGGGCGTGCGCCATAGACCACCACCAGGCGGATGCCCAGGCTATGCAAAAGGCCAATGTCATTGACAATACTGGAGAAATTCTCATGCTCGATTGCTTCGCCGCCGAGCATGATGACAAACGTTTTTCCCCGATGAGCGTTAATATAGGGGACAGAATGGCGGAATCCTTCTACCAGTTCAGTGCGACGCTCCTTCACCATGACCCAACCCTCAATGCATGATTATTCGTAATTAGTGTATTTTTATTCTGTTTTGGCGTTAAACGCAAGTCTAAATTTGCGACGAAACTGATAAAAATCTGTGATCAAATGCGTACTGCCTAAGATTGTTTACCCTTTTATTGATGACAGGTTATGCAGCTTTCGTTAAAGTTTCCGGTCAATCTGTCTGTTTTGAGTACGAATACGTTTTATTGCTTGGGAGTGGCATGCCGGGATACAAGTCAGGATTAAGCCGCCGTCGTTTTTTACAGGGGGCGGGCGCAATGTGGTTAATGAGCGTCAGCCCGCTGGGTTTAGCGGCCGCCGCGCAGGTCGTCGCCGTACGCGTCTGGCCGTCGTCAACCTATACGCGCGTTACGGTAGAATCCAGTCATGTGCTGAAATATCGGCAGTTTGCGTTGAGCAATCCGGAACGGCTGGTGGTGGATCTGGAAGGCGTCAATCTTAACTCCGTGCTAAAAGGCATGGGGGCGAGTATTCGCGATGATGACCCTTATATTAAGTCCGCGCGCGTCGGCCAGTTTGATCCGCAAACCGTGCGCATGGTCTTTGAACTCAAACAGAACATCAAGCCGCAGCTCTTTGCCCTGGCACCGGTGGCCGGCTTTAAAGAACGTCTGGTGATGGATCTCTATCCTGCGACCGCCACCGATGTTCAGGATCCGCTGCTGGCGTTACTGGAAGATTACAACAAAGGCGATCTCGACCGTCAGGTCCCGCCGGCAGAAAGCGGGCCGAAGCCGGGTAAAGCCGGGCGCGACCGACCTATTGTGATCATGCTTGACCCGGGCCACGGCGGCGAAGACACCGGCGCGATCGGCAAATACCATACCCGTGAGAAAGATGTGGTGCTGCAGATTGCCCGTCGGCTACGGGCGCTGATCGAAAAAGAGGGCAACATGCGCGCCTACATGACCCGCAATGAAGATGTCTTCATTCCGCTGAAGGTTCGCGTGGCCAAAGCACAAAAGCAGCGCGCCGATCTGTTCGTTTCGATTCACGCCGATGCCTTTACCAGCCGACAGCCGCGAGGCTCATCGGTATTTGCCCTGTCGACCAAAGGGGCCACCAGTACCGCCGCGAAATTCCTCGCGCAGACCCAGAACGCCTCTGACCTGATCGGGGGGGTCAGCAAGAGCGGCGATCGCTATGTCGACCATACGATGTTCGATATGGTGCAGTCGCTGACCATCGCCGATAGCCTGAAGTTTGGTAAGGCGGTGCTGCAAAAAATGGGAAAAATCAATAATTTGCATAAAAACCAGGTCGAACAGGCGGGCTTCGCGGTGCTGAAAGCGCCGGATATTCCGTCGATCCTGGTGGAGACGGCGTTTATCAGTAACGTAGAAGAAGAGCGTAAGCTGAAAACGGCGACTTTCCAGCAGCAGGTGGCTGAGTCGATACTGGCGGGGATTAAAGCCTACTTCGCCGATGGCGCCACGCTGGCAAGGCGCGGATAATACGGGAGCGGGAGATGGCGCTACTGAAGAGCGTGCACGGCGGTAATACCCGAGAAGCCGCTGCGCTGCTGGGCATTGAGGCGCAGCAGCTGCGGGATTTCAGCGCCAATATTAATCCTCTTGGCATGCCCGAGAGCGTCAGACGGGCGCTTATCGATAATCTTGCCCTGGCGGAGCGCTACCCTGACGTTGAATACCAGCAGCTGCACCTTGCGCTGGCGGAGCACCACCGTATTCCCGCATCGTGGGTCCTGGCAGGCAATGGCGAAACCGAATCCATTTTTACGCTCGTTCACGGGCTGAAGCCGCGCACGGCGATGGTGGTGAAACCTGGTTTTGCAGAATATCGCCGCGCGCTGCAGACGGTCGATTGCACTCTCCTCGAGTTCGCGCTGCGTGAAGAGGATGGCTGGCAGTTGACCGACGCGATTCTCGATGTGCTGACGCCAGAGCTGGACTGTTTGTTCCTCTGTACGCCCAATAATCCGACCGGCCTGCTGCCGGCACGCCCGCTGCTTGACGCGATTGCCGCCCGCTGCCGGGACGCCGGCATCGCGCTTATTCTTGATGAAGCGTTTATCGATTTCATTCCTGACCAGCCGGGATTTATCCCCTTTCTACAGCATAATCCGCATATCTGGGTGCTCCGCTCGCTCACCAAATTCTACGCCATTCCCGGCCTGCGTCTGGGCTATCTGGTTAACAGCGATGAACGGGCGGTGGCCCGCCTGCGCGAAAAGCAAATGCCGTGGTCGATCAACGCGTTTGCCGCTCTGGCAGGGGAAATAGCGCTCAAGGATAGCGCCTATCAGCAGGCCACCTGGCGATGGCTGGCGCAGGAGGGAAGCCGATTTTATCAGGCTCTCCGTCAGCTTCCTGGCCTGACCGTGTATCCGGGGCGGGCGAACTATCTTTTTTTACGTTGCCATCTCCCGGAGTCCGATCTGCAGCAGGCGTTGCTGCAGCAGCATATCTTGATTCGCAGCTGCGCTAACTATCCGGGACTGGGAAACGGTTATTACCGCGTGGCGATTCGCAGCCCTGAGGAGAATCAACGGCTGCTTACGGCGCTCAGCGCCATCCTTTCCGCCCCCCTCTGACTGCAAGCGACCGGCTCATCCGTATGGCATAATAGCCCGCCTGTTGCTTCAGACACCCGGTCTGACGAGAGTCCGGATGCAGCAGCAGGGTAACCAACAGGTGCAAGGGAAGGGGGTGAAACGCCTCCGCAGCCCCCGCTGCTGTGATGCTGACAACCCCGTAAATACCACCGGCCACGAATCCGGGAAGGGCGGGCGAGGATGACGCTAAGCCAGAAAACCTGCCTGTCGGTCATTACCAACAACTTCGGTGGGAAGTGGGTTGCTCAGATGCGTGCCGTCGCAAGACGGCGTCAGGCGCACCTTTACACCCCGACCACTCTGAACAGGAACAGGGTATGGCGGTACGACTCCATTCATCCATTGGCGCCCGCTGGCGGGCGGCAACGAGGCCCGGGCGATGACGTTACTTGCCTGGTGCGTGGCCTGGATGCTCGATTTTATCATCGGCGACCCGCCGCGCTGGCCGCATCCGGTGCGCTGGATCGGCAATCTCATCACCTTGACTCAACGTATCGTGCGCCGCTATTGCCATCGCGACCGCGCGCTGCGCATCGGCGGCGCGCTGATGTGGCTGACGGTGGTCGGTCTGACCTGGCTCCTCTCCTGGAGCGTACTGAAACTGGCGGCAAGTCTCCATCCCTGGCTAGGCTGGGGCGTTGAAGTGTGGATGATCTTTACGGTCCTGGCCGGCCGCTGCCTTGCGGATTCCGCTCGTGAAGTCGAACGCCCGCTGCGTGCGGGCGATGTGACGCTAAGCCGGGAAAAGCTCTCATGGATTGTCGGGCGCGAGACCTCACAGCTCCAGCCTGAACAGATAAATCGCGCGGTGGTGGAGACGGTTGCAGAAAACACCGTCGATGGCATTATTGCGCCGCTGTTTTTCCTGCTGCTGGGCGGCGCGCCGCTGGCGATGGCCTATAAAGCGGTCAACACCCTCGACTCCATGGTGGGGTATAAACATGAAAAATATCGCGCTATTGGTATGGTCAGCGCCCGCCTTGACGATGTCGCGAACTGTATTCCCGCGCGTTTGAGCTGGCTGCTGTTCAGCCTCGCGGCGTGGCTATGTCGCTATGATGGCGCGGGCGCCCTGCGTATTGGCTGGCGCGATCGCTATCAACACAGCAGCCCCAACTGCGCGTGGTCGGAAGCCAGCGTCGCCGGCGCGTTAGGCGTCCGACTCGGCGGCCCGAATGACTATTTTGGCCAGCGGGTGGACAAACCCTGGATTGGCGACGCCGTACGCGATATTTCGGTCGAGGATATTCCCCGTGCCCTGCGTCTGATGTGGGTCGCCTCGACGCTGGCGCTGGTGATGTTTATGGCCGCGCGGTATCTATGGACAGGGATGGCCTGAAAAGAGATCCGTATGGCCTTCTGGCAGCGGGGCAGTAGCAGCATAAAACAGAGCAGGATGGGAGAATAATGCGAGAAAACGCGAACGAGGAGGCCTCATGACGCAGGCAATCATGTTGCAGGGAACGGCATCCGATGTAGGTAAAAGCGTGCTGGTGGCCGGTTTATGCCGCATTTTTTATCAGGATGGCCGGCGTACGGCGCCGTTTAAATCGCAGAATATGGCGCTTAATTCGGGGATCACGGCAGACGGTAAAGAGATGGGCCGGGCGCAGATCTTTCAGGCCGAAGCCGCCGGTATCGAACCCGACGTGCGGATGAATCCTGTCTTGCTGAAACCCACCAGCGACCTGAAAGCTCAGGTGGTGCTGATGGGCAAAGTGGCGACCGATATGGATGCGGTGAGCTACCACGAGTATAAACCGCGCCTGCGCGAACAGATCCTCTCGGTCTACCGCAGCCTGGCGCAGGAGTATGATGTGCTGGTGCTGGAAGGGGCCGGTAGCCCGGCGGAGATCAACCTGCGCGATCGCGATATCGTCAATATGGGGATGGCGGAGATGGCGCAGTGCCCGGTGATCCTGGTTGCCGATATCGACAGAGGGGGCGTCTTTGCCGCGATCTACGGGACGCTGGCGCTGCTTGAGGAGCAGGAGCGCGCCAGGGTGAAAGGGGTGATCATCAATAAATTCCGCGGCGACATCGCGCTACTCTATTCCGGAATCGAACAGATCGAAGCATTAACCGGCGTCCCCGTACTGGGAGTGCTGCCGTGGCTGGAGGTCGATCTGGAGGATGAAGATAGCGTGGCGCTGCAGAAAGGGAAGTATCTGAGCACCGCGAAGCGCGAGATCGACATCGCGGTCGTGCAGCTTCCCCATACCTCAAACTTCACCGATTTCAACGCGCTGGCGGCGCAGCCGGATGTCCGCGTGCGCTACGTGAGACGCCCGCAGGAGCTGGCGCAGGCCGATTTGGTTATCCTGCCCGGCAGTAAAAATACGCTGGGCGATCTGCAGTGGCTGCACGACTGTGGGATGGCGGCGGGTGTCTTGCAGGCGCATCAGCAGGGGATTCCGCTGCTGGGGATCTGCGGCGGCTATCAAATGCTGGGCGAGACAATTGTCGATGAGGTGGAATCCGGCCTCGGGACGCAGCCCGGCCTCGGTCTGCTCAATATCGTGACGCAGTTTGCCCGACATAAAACCACCACTCAGGTCGAGGCGACAATGGCGAACGCGCTGCCGGACTGGCTGGCCGGAGCGTCTGCTCTGCGGGTGCGAGGTTACGAAATTCATATGGGGAAAACGACTCTTAACGGGAGCTGTCGTCCGTTGATGCAGCTGGAGAAACAGGGTGAGCTGGTGGCGGATGGCGCAATGACGGATGACGGACTCGTATTCGGCACTTATCTGCACGGCCTGTTCGACAGCGATGATTTCACCCGCGCGCTGGTCAACGGCCTGCGTCGGCGCAAAGGGCTGGAGGCGCTGAATGCCACTCTTCACTATGCGCAATACAAATCGCAACAGTTCGATATCCTGGCCGACGCCATGCGCCAGCATATTGATATCGAAAAGATTTACCGCATCATGCAGCAGCATCAGGAGCCATCATGCTGATTCTGGTTACCGGCGGCGCCCGCAGCGGGAAAAGCCGCCACGCCGAGGCGCTCATCGCCGATTCACCGCAGGTTTTGTATCTCGCGACCTCGCAGATCGTGGATGACGAAATGGCGCAGCGGATCCAGCACCACCGCGATAGCCGCCCGGCGCACTGGCGCACCGTCGAACGCTGGCACCATCTCGATGAGGTCATTACGCCGCGTAACGATCCGCAAGAAGCCGTGCTGCTGGAGTGTATGACGACCATGGTGACCAACATGTTGTTTGCTCAGGGGGGCGAGAGCTCCCCGGACGACTGGGATTATGCAGCAATGGAGCGGATCATAGACGAGGAGATCCACTCGCTGATTGCCGCGTGCCAGCGCTGCCCGGCAAAAGTGGTGTTGGTCACCAATGAAGTGGGGATGGGGATTGTCCCGGAAAACCGCCTTGCGCGGCATTTTCGCGATATTGCCGGCCGGGTTAACCAGCGCCTGGCTGCGGCAGCGGATGAGGTCTGGCTGGTGGTATCAGGTATTGGAGTCAAAATTAAATGATTAAATTATTCTGGGCTACGCTCTCTTTTCTCAGTCGCTTACCGGTGCCGGATCGCTGGTCGCAGGGGCTGGAGATCGATCGGTATGTCCGGGGAATCGTCACTTTCCCGCTGGTCGGGGCGCTGCTGGGAGGGTTGAGCGGGCTGGTATTTCTTGCCGTTCAATCCTGGTGTGGTCTTCCGCTTGCGGCGCTGTTTAGCATTTTAGCGCTGGCGCTGCTGACCGGTGGTTTTCACCTCGATGGCCTCGCCGATACCTGCGACGGCGTTTTTTCCGCCCGGCGTCGGGAACGGATGCTGGAGATTATGCGCGACAGCCGACTGGGGACCCACGGCGGGCTGGCGCTCATTTTTGTATTACTGGCAAAAGTGCTGGTTGTCAGCGAGCTGGCGCTGCGTGGAACGTCGGTGCTGGCCGCGCTGGCGGCCGCTTGTGCCGCCGGACGTGGCGTCGCCGTGCTGCTGATGTATCGCCATCGTTACGCCCGCGAAGAAGGTCTGGGTAACGTATTTATCGGCAAAGTAAGCGGGCGACAAACCTGCGTGACGCTAGGCGTAGCGGCAATTCTGGCCGCCATGCTGCTACCCGGCATGCACGGCGTGGCGGCGTTGGGGATCGCCGTGGTGGCCATTTTTGTTCTTGGGCAATTGCTGAAACGCACTCTGGGCGGGCAAACCGGCGACACGCTGGGGGCGGCGATTGAGCTGGGCGAGCTGATTTTCCTGCTGGCGCTGCTGTAAGTCCGGCTATTTGCCATGTTTAGCATCGTGCGCCATTTCCGCTCCGTAAGGGGAGGCGATGGCGCATCTGACATCATCGTGGTAAGAAAAGGTCAGTATTAACGTGACGGGTATTCATCGCGCCTGACTGGCGGCGGGGAAGAAGAGTAGAGAGAATTGCTGGCGTGACCGGTACGTAGAAACAAAAAAACACCCGTCAGGGTGTTCATTGTGTTGGTTGCGGGGGCCGGATTTGAACCGACGACCTTCGGGTTATGAGCCCGACGAGCTACCAGGCTGCTCCACCCCGCGTCCGTCTTTACTCTTCCATCGAGTAAAGCTTACTGCTATCTGATTTTAATTGGTTGCGGGGGCCGGATTTGAACCGACGACCTTCGGGTTATGAGCCCGACGAGCTACCAGGCTGCTCCACCCCGCGTCCGTGGAAGCGCACTATACTCCGCTCGCGTTTTGATGCAACCCTTTTTCAGTAAAATCATCAAATTTGTAATAAATGGTGTATAAAGAACCACTTTCGGCTTGTTTTTTGAGCAAGATTGTATTTGTGGTGCTTTCGCGCATTTCAATAGCCCTGGGGGTTTGTTATCTTCCCTCATCACGAACCGCGACTAAGCAGCATAAAGAAGAGATACCATGAAAGGATGTTGGGCAAAGTATATAGCGACGGGAGCAATGCTGGCGATGCTCGCCGCCTGTTCCTCAAAACCGACCGATCGCGGTCAGCAGTATAATGAAGGGAAGTTTACCCAGCCGTTCTCTTTGGTTAACCAGCCTGATGCGGTCGGTTCGCCGATTAACGCCGGGGACTTCTCCGAGCAGGTCCGTCAGATTCGCAGCGCCTCACCGCGCCTTTATAATAGCCAGAGCAACGTCTATAACGCGCTGCAGGAGTGGCTGCGCGCCGGTGGCGATACCCGCACCCTGAGCCAGTTCGGCATTGATGCCTGGCAGATGCAGGGGGCCGATAGCTATGGCAACGTTCAGTTCACCGGTTACTACACTCCGGTGGTGCAGGCGCGCCATACTCGCCAGGGCGAATTCCAGTACCCGATTTATCGCATGCCGCCGAAGCGCGGTAAGCTGCCGTCCCGCGCCAGCATTTATGCCGGCGCCCTGAGCGACGACTATATTCTGGCCTACAGCAATTCGCTGATGGACAACTTTATTATGGACGTGCAGGGCAGCGGCTATATCGATTTTGGCGACGGCTCTCCGCTGAACTTCTTTAGCTATGCCGGGAAAAATGGCTGGTCGTATCGCAGCATTGGTAAGGTCCTGATCGATCGCGGTGAAGTGAAGAAAGAAGATATGTCGATGCAGGCGATCCGTGAATGGGGCGAGAAACATAGTGAAGCCGAAGTTCGCGAGCTGCTTGAACAGAACCCGTCGTTCGTCTTCTTTAAACCGCAGTCCTTTGCCCCGGTAAAAGGCGCCAGCGCGGTGCCACTGATTGGTCGCGCCTCGGTGGCTTCTGACCGCAGCATTATTCCGCCGGGAACGACCTTGCTGGCGGAAGTGCCTCTGCTGGATAATAACGGCAAGTTTAACGGGCAGTACGAGCTGCGTCTGATGGTTGCGCTGGATGTGGGTGGGGCGATTAAAGGCCAGCACTTCGATATCTACCAGGGGATCGGCGCAGATGCCGGTCACCGTGCCGGTTGGTATAACCACTATGGTCGCGTCTGGGTGCTGAAAAATGCCCCGGGCGCCGGCAACGTCTTTAGCGGTTAACGCGCTTCCGTCTGATATTTTGTCGCCCGGACCGGCGCAACGCGCCGTCTCCGGGAGCGCCTGGCGGTCGCATTGATCTTTTATTCGCACGATGGGGCTTGCGCTGGCAGGCCCTGATGCATTCTGAGGTTTTATGTCTGTTGTAATCAGCGATGCCTGGCGTCAACGCTTTGGCGGCACGGCGCGTTTATATGGTGAAAAAGCGCTGCAATGTTTTGCCGACGCGCATGTTTGCGTGGTCGGTATCGGCGGCGTGGGCTCCTGGGCGGCGGAAGCGCTGGCAAGAACCGGGATTGGCGCGATTACCCTGATTGATATGGATGATGTCTGCGTCACTAACACTAACCGACAGGTTCATGCCCTGGGGGGCAACGTCGGGCTGGCGAAAGCCGAGGTGATGGCCGAGCGTATTCGTCTGATTAACCCCGAGTGTCGGGTGACGGTCGTGGACGATTTTGTCACGCCGGAAAACGTCGCGGAGTATCTCGGCGTCGGCTTCAGCTATGTGATCGATGCGATTGACAGCGTACGGCCCAAGGCGGCGTTAATCGCCTACTGTCGCCGTTATAAGGTGCCGCTGGTGACCACCGGCGGCGCGGGCGGGCAAATCGACCCGACGCAGATTCAGGTAGCCGATCTGGCGAAAACTATTCAGGATCCGCTGGCGGCAAAGCTGCGCGAGCGGTTGAAGAGTCAGTTCGGGGTGGTCAAGAACAGCAAAGGTAAGCTTGGCGTGGATTGCGTTTTTTCCACCGAAGCGCTGGTCTATCCGCAGGCCGACGGCAGCGTTTGCGCGATGAAGAGCACCGCCGATGGCCCGAAACGAATGGATTGCGCCTCCGGATTTGGCGCAGCGACGATGGTCACCGCGACCTTCGGTTTTGTCGCCGTGTCCCATGCGCTGAAGAAAATGCTGGCGAAGGCGGAGCGTGAGGCGGCTTCTGCCGGGTAACTCTCCCGGGCAGCGGGGTCAATCCTTGCCCGGGCGACGGTATGGCGCCGACTGTAGCCTGTAGCCCCGGTCAGCGCAGCGCCACCGGGGGTTGCAGGTCTTGAGCTGGGTTTCCCGGAGGTGGTGCAGCGCAGCTGTCCTGGCTTGCCGGTTGCTTCGAACTTGTAGCCCCGGTCAGCGCAGCGCCACCGGGGGTTGCAGGTCTTGAACTGGGTTTCCCGAAGGTGGTGCAGCGCAGCTGTCCGGGCTTGCCGGTTGCATCGAACTTGTAGCCCCGGTCAGCGTAGCGCCACCGGGGGAGGTTAAAAGAGAAATTACCCCTCGCGGGCGGCGGCGAGCACCGCTGCGCTCAGCGCGCTCAGCCCCTGACTGCGCGAGGCGCTCAGCTGACCGCGTAGCCCCAGCTCATCAAACAGCGTCAGCGGATCCTGTGCCAGCAGCGCACTGGCGCTTTTCCCTTCAACGGCAGTCAACAGCACCGCCAGCATACCGCGCACAATCCGGCCTTCGCTATCGCCGAAGAAGTGCAGCTTACCGTCAGCATCAACGCTATAGCCCAGCCAGACGCGGTTTTCACAGCCGGCAATCTCCTTCGCCCGTTCTTTCAGGTCATCCGACAGCGCAGGCAGCTGCTTACCCAATAAAATCAGCTGGCGGTATTTATCTTCCCACTGGCTGAGCGGGATAAACGTCTGGCGTAAGGTCTCTGCGGTGATGCGGGTACCAAAAGGGTGAGAAGTCGTCATTAATCCACCAGTATTTCCAGGGCGCGGTCAACGGCATGAACCAGCGCGAAAACATCATCCTGAGTATTATAGGGGGCAAACGAGGCGCGCAAGGTACCGCTAACGCCCAGTGCCGCCAGCAGCGGTTGGGCGCAGTGCTGTCCGGCACGCAGCGCAATACCCGACTCCGCCAACAGGGTTACCATATCGCTGTGATGTACGCCGGCGAAGTTAAACGCCAGCAGGCTGGACTCCTGACAGCGGAAGGAGCGAAAGCCTGGCCGCTTCGCCAGCTCATCTTCCGCCAGCGTCGCCAGGCTACGGCTCCAGCTTTCGGCCTGGGCGATATCGGTCTCTTCCAGCCACTCCAGCGCCGCGCTCAGGCCAATGACGCCGGCAATGTTTGGCGTCCCGGCCTCCAGACGATAGGGTACGGGCTGGGTTTTAAAACCTTCGAACGTGACTTCAGTAATCATTTTGCCGCCGCCGAGCCACGGCGACATGGCATCCAGCAGGGTGCTTTTGCCGTACAGCGCGCCAATTCCCGTGGGCCCGTACAGCTTATGGCCGGAAAACGCATAAAAATCGATATCCAGCCGCTGAACGTCGGCGGGAAAATGCACCGCCCCCTGAGCACCGTCAACCATCACCACCATTCCGGCGTCGTGTGCGTGGCGGATTGCCGTCGCCAGGTCCGGACAGCCGCCGGTCACGTTGGACATCTGGCCGATGGCCAGCAGCCGACTGCGCGGCGTAATAAGAGAAGGCAGGAGGGCGACGTCGGGCAGGCGATCGGCTCCGATGGGCAGCTTCACGATCCGGGCACCGGTTTGCTCTGCGACCATCAGCCAGGGAACCAGGTTGGCATGGTGCTCCGCTTCGCTGACGATGATTTCATCGCCGGGCCGCAGGCGCGGGCGAAGATAGCTCTGCGCCACCATATTGATGGCTTCGGTGGTGCCGCGCGTCCAGACGATATCTTTCGCGGACGGGGCATTCAGCAGCGCCGCCACGCGCTCACGGGCATTTTCATAGCGTTCAGTCAGGCGCTGCGCGGCGGCAAACTGGCTACGATGAACGTTGCCCGCGCTAAGGCGGTAAAACTGGTCGCTGGCGTCGATCGTGGCGAGCGGCTTCAGCGCCGTCGCCGCGCTATCAAGGTAAACGCCGGCATCGGCCAGCGCAGGAAACTGGGCGCGAAAGTGAGCAGGATTGAATGCGTTCATGGAGTTCCTCGTTGCAATACGACGATCGTCGCGCAATTTAGTCATCAGGGCAAGGCTGGCGAAAGGAAGAGAGGAGGAGATTCTGGTCAGCGCGGCGGCAGACAGGCAAAAAAAAGCACCGCTTGTTGCGGTGCTACATTAAATCACTATGGACAGACAGGGTAAATGTACAGGAAGTGAAAAGGGTAGCTTAACTACCATGGTCTGCAAACACAGACCAATTGCAAACACAACAACACAACATCACAACCGTAAGCCAAAAGCTTGTTGGAACACGCATTCCAAAAAAAGCTCTTCGTTCCGGCTCAGGAAGTGCCGCCACTATAGGTATTTGCTGGTAGAACCTCAACGGACAAATTATAATGGCTCAGATAAAAAAAACTAATAGGTTAACTGTTGTTTCCTGTTTGTTAAAACGCCTTAACATCTAAGCCAGAATAACCATGTCAAAGCGATTACCGCCCCTGAATGCATTACGTGTTTTTGATGCAGCCGCACGTCATTTAAGCTTCACTCGCGCAGCAGATGAGCTTTTTGTGACGCAGGCCGCAGTAAGTCACCAAATCAAGTCACTAGAGGATTTTCTAGGGCTGAAGCTGTTTCGCCGCCGCAATCGATCGCTGCTGCTGACGGAAGAAGGCCAGAGCTATTTTCAGGATATTAAAGAGATTTTTTCGCAGCTGACCGAGGCGACGCGTAAACTGCAGGCGCGAAGCGCGAAAGGGGCCTTAACGGTGAGTTTATTGCCCAGTTTTGCGATCCAGTGGCTGGTGCCGCGACTCTCAAGCTTTAACTCAGCTTATCCGGGGATTGATGTCAGAATCCAGGCCGTGGACCGTCAGGAAGACAAACTGGCGGATGACGTCGACGTGGCGATTTTCTATGGCCGCGGCAACTGGCCAGGTCTGCGCGTCGAAAAATTGTACGCCGAATATCTGCTGCCCGTCTGTTCGCCGGCGCTGCTGACCGGTGACAAAGCATTGAAAACACCTGCGGATCTGGCGCAACATACGCTGTTGCACGATGCTTCCCGCCGCGACTGGCAAACTTATACCCGTCAGCTTGGTCTAAGCCATATTAATGTGCAGCAGGGGCCTATTTTCAGCCACAGCGCGATGGTGCTGCAGGCGGCTATTCACGGGCAAGGGGTCGCACTGGCCAATAATGTGATGTCCCAGTCCGAAATCGAGGCCGGCCGGTTGGTCTGCCCGTTTAATGACGTTCTGGTCAGTAAGAATGCGTTTTATCTCGTTTGTCATGACAGTCAGGCTGAACTGGGTAAAATAGCCGCCTTCCGACAATGGATACTGGCGAAAGCGGCGAGCGAACAAGAAAAATTTCGTTTTCGTTACGAACAATAAATGATTGTAGGGTAAAAACATGACCAGCCGATTTATGCTGATATTTGCCGCGATAAGCGGTTTCGTCTTTGTTGCTCTGGGCGCCTTTGGCGCGCACGTATTAAGCCGGACGTTAGGCGCGGCGGAAATGGCCTGGATTCATACCGGGCTTGAATACCAGGCCTTCCATACGCTGGCTATTTTTGGTCTGGCGGTGGCGATGCAGCGCCGTATCAGTATCTGGTTCTACTGGAGCAGCGTCTTTATGGCGCTCGGTACCGTTTTGTTCAGCGGCAGTCTCTATTGCCTGGCGCTGTCGCATTTACGCCTGTGGGCGTTCGTAACGCCGGTAGGAGGCGTGAGCTTCCTCGCCGGTTGGGTTTTAATGTTAATTGGTGCAATTCGTCTGAAACGTAAGGGCGTTGTTCATGAATAAGGTTGTCCTCTATTGTCGCCCCGGGTTTGAGAAGGAGTGCGCAGCAGAAATTACCGATAAGGCCTCCCGCCTTGAGGTGTTTGGTTTTGCCCGAGTGAAAGAAGACTCTGGCTATGTCATTTTTGAATGCTATCAGATGGAAGATGGCGACAAACTGGTGCGTGAACTGCCGTTCAGCTCGCTGGTTTTCGCCCGTCAGATGTTTGTGGCCGGTGAACTGCTGCGCGACCTGCCGCCGGAAGATCGCATCACGCCGATTGTCGGGATGCTGCAGGGCGTGGTCGAGAAGGGCGGCGATCTGCGGGTGGAAGTGGCCGATACCAATGAAAGCAAAGAGCTGATGAAGTTCTGCCGTAAACTGACGGTTCCGCTGCGCGCTGCGCTGCGTGAAGCGGGCGTGCTCACCAACTATGAAACGCCGAAGCGCCCGGTAGTGCATGTGTTCTTTATTGCCCCCGGCTGCTGCTATACCGGTTACTCGTACACCACCAACAACTCGCCGTTCTATATGGGGATCCCGCGTCTGAAGTTCCCGTCTGATGCGCCGAGCCGTTCTACGCTGAAGCTGGAAGAGGCGTTTCACGTCTTTATCCCGGCAGATGAGTGGGACGAGCGTCTGGGCAACGGGATGTATGCGGTGGATCTGGGGGCCTGCCCCGGCGGCTGGACCTATCAGCTGGTGAAGCGCAACATGTGGGTCTCCTCCGTGGATAACGGCCCGATGGCGCAGAGTCTGATGGATACCGGGCAGGTGACCTGGCTGCGTGAAGATGGCTTCAAGTATCGCCCAACGCGCAACAACATCTCGTGGATGGTGTGCGATATGGTGGAGAAACCGGCGAAAGTGGCGGCGCTGATGGCGCAATGGCTGGTGAACGGCTGGTGCCGGGAAACCATCTTTAACCTTAAGCTGCCGATGAAAAAGCGCTATGAAGAGCTGTCGCGCAACCTCGCCTATATCCAGGAGCAGCTGGATGAACACGGGATTAATGCCCAGATCCAGGCGCGCCAGCTGTATCACGATCGTGAAGAGGTGACCGTTCACGTCCGTCGCCTGTGGGCGGCCGTTGGCGGTCGTCGCGACGAACGCTAAGCCCGCGTCGCGTCCCGGATAACGGCTTCGTTATCCGGGCTCTCTTCTCTCTTGCCTCGCCGGCTATTTTGCCGCTATCTGCGCATCCGAAAGAATGTGTGTCACATCATCCAGGTGACCAATACTGGCCTCCCCCGAACGATTAAACTTACTTTTGTCGATCAGCAGTAGCGATTGCGCCGCGCGTTTGAGCAGCAGCGATTTAAAATCGGCGTTCACCGTATTTGAATCCCACAGCGCGCCGTGGCTATCGATGCCTTCGCAGGAAAAAATAAACAGATCGATCTCCAGCGATTTGAGCTGAGAGATCAGCGAAGGGCTGACGTAGCAGCCATATTTGCGCTGGAGCGTGCCGCCGGAACAGGTGAGCTGAATGTTTTCGCGTTTGCTCAGCTCCTGGCAAATCGGCTGGCTGTTGGTAAAGACGTGCAGGTTGATATCCGGCAGCTGGCGGGCCAGATACCAGCAGGTGGAGCTGGCGTCGAGGGCAATCACCATTCCTTCGTCAATCCAGGCCAGGGCGCCGCGGGCGATATCCGCTTTATGGGCATAGTGGCTTTTGAGGCGAATATGGAAAGGATCGCCGCTGTCCTGGCTTTCCCGATGAATGATTTTGACCCGACCGTGGTTACGCAGCACTTTTCCCCGCGATTGTAGCTCGCTCAGATCGCGACGAATCGTCTCTTTACTGACGTTGAGCTGTAGCGATAAGGCTTCCGTCGTCAGGCTGCTATGGTTGATCAGCAGGTCTATTATCGCTTGCTGGCGTGCCGCTTTCATGTTCTCACCCTGTCATTCGATGAGCGTCCGCATCAGGCAGACGCTCCGGCATGAGATTACGGCGTTACCCCTTTTTTTAAAAGAATATTCCCGTACTTAGCGCGTTCGCCTGTGATAACGATCGCAAAGGCTTTTTGCGCCCGCTCATAGAAGGCAAAGCGGTCGATACGGACGATATCCGGACAGGGACCCTGTGGTGAGAGCGCGTCGCGATAGCGCATTTCCACCTGCGGGTCGAGCGTATCGCCTTCGACCGCCGCCATCATGACCAGCGGCGGTGCATAGCTGTCGAGCTCAAACAGCGGAATGACCGCGCGTAAGAGATCGCTAACCTGCAGGCCATCGGCGCGCAGCACCTGAGGCCCGATGCTGTGGGCCGGGAAGTGCGCATCAGAAAAAATAATCTCATCCCCGTGGCCCATCTCGGCCAGGACCTTGAGGAGTTGAGGGGAAATGAGCGGAGAGATCGTTTTTAACATTTCATACTCCCTCTGACAGTTCGGGTTCGGTTTGCGGGTAGAAGTAGCGGTACTGATAGTGGACCTGTGAGCGGGCCTGCCCGGCGCTGGCAAACTCGCCGGCGCCTGACCAGGCGTACATCGCAGCCCCTGACACGGTGGTTTCGGCGTCATCCAGCACCTTAATCGGTATCTCGAGCATGTCGGCTTTGATTTGATTCCACAGCACGTTGCGACTGCCGCCGCCGACCAGCAGCAGTTCTCTGGCCTTAAAGTGGCCGATATTTTCCAGGGTGCGCAGGTTATTTTTCAGCTGGCGGGTTAACCCCTCCAGCGCCGCGCGATAAAAATGGCCGCGGGTCGTATTGAGCGTGACGCCTTGCCAGCCCGCATTCTGGCAGGCCAGCAGATCGCACTGCATCTTCACGCCTTCTGCGCCGGCGGGAATCAGCCGCGCCTCATCAATCAGCGTTTGCCAGGGCGTCTGGGGCGTCCACAGCAGCTGACGAACCCACTCCAGCACCCCGGAGGCCAGCCACTGCATCCCGGGATTTGTCAGCCCGGCCCGGCTGTCCAGCTCGCAGGTTGAGCCGGGATACTGACTAAGCAAGGCGGTGTTGACCTCGCCAGTACGTACCATCAGGATTTCCCAGGTTCCGGAGGAGAGCACCGGTTCATCCTGCTGGGCACCGGCGCCAAACAGCGCAAACTGCGTGTCGTGACCGGCGGAGAACACCGGGAGGCCGGCGGGGAGTCCCAGCCGCGCGGCGGCATCGTAGCGGAGCGAACCTATCCTGTCTCCCGCTTCGACCAGCGTAGGGAACAGACGACGCGGTATCCCGGTAGCCTCCAGAATCTCGGGGCTGAAATCCCGCTGATGAATATCCAGCATCTGGCTGGTGCCTGCCATAGTGATATCGGTAGTGAAGGCCCCGGTTAAACGGTGATTGATCAACGAGGAGATAAACAGCCAGGCGTGCGCCTTTGCCAGTAGCTGCGGGTGATGTTCCTTCAGCCACACCAGTTTATACAGGGTATTGAAGCTGAATGCCCCGACGCCGGCGATCTCCTGCAGGCGCTGCGGGGCAATCAGCCGTCCGATGTTCTCCATCACCGCGAGCGTGCGCGGGCATTTCCAGCTGATCGTCGGGTAGAGCAGTGCGCCGTGCTCATCGACCAGCGCGCCGTCAACGCCGAAGGTGGTCACCGTGATGCCGCGAATCCGGCACGCGGCCAGTTCGGCCGAGAGGCGCTGACAGCAGTCGGCGAAGCGTTGCAGAATAGCCTCCAGCGACCACTGGTGCCACGCGGGGTTCTCCGCGGCGCGCTCGCTGGCGTTGGCGGTTGAGGCCCGGGCGACAATTTTCCCCTGACGGTCGACGGCAATAACCCGCACGTTAGTGGCGCCGCAGTCGAGGACGAGGATGACTTCATTTTTCATAATAACTCCATAAACGTCGCCGGATGGCGCTGCGCTTATCCGGCCTACGGCTGATGTGCCCGTAGGCCCGGTAAGCTTGCGCCACCGGGCAAAGCCGCATTAACGTTTATACAGCGGGCCGTAGTTCTGACAGGCGCGATAATCCTGGCCTTCCGTATCCATGCCGTGGGCGGCCCAGCTGGATGGCCGGTAGATTTTGCCCTCTTCCACGTTATGCATGCAGACCGGGATCCGCAGCATGGCCGCGAGGGTAATAAAGTCAGCGCCGACGTGGCCGATAGTCAGCACGCCATGGTTAGCCCCCCAGTTGGCCATCACCGAATAGACGTCGGCAAACGGGCCTTTGCCGGTGAGGCGCGGGGCAAACCAGGTGGTGGGCCACGTGGAGTTGGTGCGGGCATCCAGCTGGTCGTGCATCGCTTTTGGCAGCTCGACGCTCCAGCCTTCGGCAATTTGCAGCACCGGCCCCAGACCTTTGATGAGGTTGACGCGGGTCATGGTAAACGGCACGCCGCCTTCGGTCAGGAAGCGCGAAGAGTAGCCGCCGCCGCGGAAGTATTCATGAATCGCCGGACACCATTCGGTTGCCGCCAGGCAGGCATCCGCCTCTTTCTGCGAAATCTCCCAGTGCGCTTTCATCGTTGGTTTACCTTCTTCATCCCGCTGTTGGCAGGAGCCGTCCAGCGCGGCGGAGCCCGAGTTAATCAGGTGAATAATGCCATGTTCCGCCAGCCCGGTGAGCGGCTGACCGGTCACCCGCTCAACCGCATCCGGCGACCAGTAGGTGCGCACGTCGGCAAACACCTGCGCGGTACCGGTCAACTGGTGGCCCATCAGCATCGCTACCCCGTTGAGGCTGTCGTTCTCGGTGGCGACGACAAAAGGCTCACGCACGCCGTTCCAGTCGAAGGAGCTGTTGAGCAGCGCCTCGGCGGTGTCACCGTTCGGGTATTGATCGGTCCAGTGGCGCTGGCCCTGGAAGCCGGCGGCGATGGCGTTGTAGCCCAGCGACTCCTCGACCAGCCCTTTTTCTGCCAGTTTCTCGTTGCCCTGCATCATGTCGCGAATACACATCGCCATCAGCAGGCTCTCTTTCAGCACCGCGCGGCTCTGTTCTTCATCGCGCTTATAGTGCTGCGCGTTCTGGTCCTCGCCGTAGCGGAAGTTTTTGTCCGCCCAGGCCAGCGCCATTTCCAGCTCAACTTCATCATAGATTTTCTGGTCGATGCGGCGGCGCAGTTCGGTCATATCAACCGCCTGGACCTTCATCCCCAGCCAGGATTCAAAGAAGTTATGGTCGACGATGGAGCCAGCGATGCCCATCGAAACGCCCCCCACGGAGAGATAGCTTTTCCCTTTCATACTGGCAACGGCAAGCCCGGCGCGGGCAAAACGCAGCAGCTTTTCCTCAACGTCGGCAGGGATGGTGGTGTCGTCGGCATCCTGGACATCATGGCCGTAGATCGAGAACGCCGGGATCCCTTTCTGACTGTGGGCGGCCAGCGCGGCGGCCAGATAGACGGCGCCGGGGCGTTCCGTGCCGTTAAATCCCCAGATGGCCTTCGGGCGCAGCGGATCCATGTCGATGGTTTCGCTGCCGTAGCACCAGCAAGGGGTGACGGTGATCGTCACGCCGACGTTCTGGCGGCTGAACTTCTCCTCACAGGCGGCGGATTCCGCCATACCGGCGATGCAGGTGTCGGCAATCACGCACTCGATCTGCGCGCCGCAGGCATGACGGAGCTTCTCGCTAATCAGCGCGGCGGTGGCTTTTGCCATATTCATGGTCTGCGCTTCCAGCGACTCGCGTACCCCCATCCGACGTCCGTCAATCACCGGGCGAATACCAATTTTTGGTAAGCTGATTCTTTTCATTACAGACTCCTCACGTTATTCGGAAAATGTTCAGTTCGTTGCCGCTTGTGAACGGAAACGGGCAAAAATAAAGATGATGGCAAAGCACAGGGCCGGAACCAGTTCAGCGGTGGGGATGTTGCCGGCGGCATCGCTGACAAAGCCCATCACCGGCGTGACGATCCCGCCGCCAATAATGGTCATGACGATAAACGACGATCCGTATTTGGTGTCCTGTCCCAGATTCTTGATCCCCAACGAGAAAATGGTCGGGTACTGAATGGACATGAACGCGCTGCACAGCGTCAGAGCCAGCAGGCCGATATGCCCGCCGCTCAGGGCGGAGATCAGGCACAGCACCATCGACAGCAGGGCGTAGGCGGCAAGGACTTTATGCGGGGCAAAGCGGCTGATAAGCCAGGTCCCGCTAAAGCGGCCAATAAAGAAGCACACCATCGTGCCGGTCAGGTAGTTGGCGGCGAAACCTGGGGTCATGCCGGGAATCTCTTCAATGGCATAGCGGATCAGATAGCTCCAGCAGGCGGTTTGCGCGCCGACGTAGCAGAACTGCGCCAGGACCGCCCAGCGCCAGTGGCGAATGCGGGCGAGGCGGCTGAATGAGGCCACGAAGGAGCTGGGTTCGCTTTCATTGTGGTCGTCGCTTTGCAGCGCCGGAAATTTTGTCAGCATAATCAGCAGAGCGACCAGCAGCACCACGGCGACGATAATCATGTACGGGGTCTGGACCGACAAGACCAGGCTGTGTTTATAGGCGCTGAGCTGCTCGGGCGCCATTTTATCGAGCACCTCCGGCGATTGATGTGGCACATGAGACAAAATAAGACTTTGCCCAAATACAACGGCAATAATGGCGCCGAAAGAGTTAAAGGTTTGCGCCAGATTGAGACGGAAGTGGCCACCGCTTTCCGGGCCTAATACCGTGACGAAAGGGTTTGCTGCCGTTTCAAGACACCCGAGACCGGCGGCAATAATAAAAAGTCCGATGAGAAATAAAGTATAATTCATAATTTCAGCAGCGGGCCAGAATAACGCGGCGCCGAACGCATACAAAAACAATCCGGTAATTATTCCGGCTTTATAACTGAGTTTTTTCATCAATATTCCGGCGGGGATCGGAATGACAAAGTAACCAAAATAAAATGCCGACTGAATCAGACCCGCCTGGAAGTTAGTTAATGTAAAGGCCTGTTGAAACTGGGGTAGCAAAATATCATTGAGATTGTTGGCGACAGCCCAAAGAAAAAATAATGAGCACAGCAAGGCGAATGGAATAATGTAGCGCTGACGTTGACCGACATCCACCGCGCGAAAACTCTGCGTTTGTATTGTTGTATTTCCCATAGCATCCTCATCAGTTCAGAAGCGTGTTCAGCATTTCAGGCATGCGGTTGGCATGACTCACCAGACCGTCAACCGGGTGAGTTCCTGTGCCGACGTCCTCGTTATTCTCAGCCCGCCGCAACAGCGTCTCTTGAATAATTAGGGGTGTGTGAATGAACTCATGAGGTCATTTTCAAATAAAAAAGGTCTTTTAATATGATAACGGTCACACTTCGCCCAATAACGGTGGTTTTATGTGATTGCTATCACTTTAATTTCTGTAAAACAATGACCGTTTGAGTGAAATTAATTTAAAAGCCACAGCGACGTTGCCCGATTTAATTTATTGTGGTGAAAACGGTCAGTTGTTAAATGACAAGTTAAATTGCCCGTTTAGAGCAAGAAAAATAATTACGGGCATTTTTCACGACGGAAAAAGATTGCGACCTGATTAAACCAGGGTAATTAATTGATGGCGGTCACAGAATACGCGAATGTAAATTCCCTTCTGATTATTCAATATGATGATAGCCAGTAAATATAAAACTGACTCAACACGGCCGGAAAGCAACGCGAAAGCGGTTCTGTTGGCCCGGGGTTGAATTGCTGAGAGAGGTAAATAAATGGAACGGAACAGACTGGCGCGGCAGATTATTGATACCTGCCTGGAAATGACCCGGCTGGGGCTGAATCAGGGCACCGCCGGGAACGTAAGCGTGCGTTATGACGGGGGAATGCTGATTACGCCGACGGGTATTCCTTATGAAAAACTTACTGAATCTCACATCGTGTGGATCGATGCCAACGGTCAGCACGAGCAGGGGAAACTGCCGTCGAGCGAGTGGCGTTTTCATATGGCCGCCTACCAGACCCGGCCCGATGCACAGGCCGTGGTGCATAATCACGCGGTGCACTGCACGGCGGTATCGATCCTCAATCGCCCGATCCCGGCGATCCACTACATGATTGCTGCTGCCGGGGGGAACTCCATTCCCTGTGCGCCATACGCCACCTTTGGGACCCGCGAGCTGTCAGAGTTTGTCGCCGTGGCGTTAAAAAACCGCAAAGCGACGCTGCTGCAGCACCATGGCCTGATTGCCTGCGAAGAGAATCTGGAAAAAGCGCTGTGGCTGGCGCATGAGGTCGAGGTTCTGGCGCAGCTCTATCTCAGTACCCTGGCGATCGTCGATCCTGTTCCGGTGCTGGACGACGAGGCCATTGCCATCGTACTGGAAAAATTCAAAACCTACGGGTTACGTATCGAAGAGTGATTCGCAAAGCGAGCGGGAGGCGACGATGGCGAACAGAATGATTTTAAACGAGACGGCATGGTTCGGTCGGGGAGCGGTGGCGGCGTTAGCCGATGAAGCGATTCGTCGGGGGTATCACAAAGCGCTGATAGTCACGGATAAGAATCTGGCGCAGTGCGGCGTGGTCGACAAGGTGACGCGCAGGATGGATGACGCGGGCCTGGCCTGGGAGATGTTTTCCGGCGCGATCCCTAATCCGACGATTGCCGTGGTGCAGGAGGGGCTCGGGGTGTTTCAACGCAGCGGCGCCGACTACCTGATTGCGATTGGCGGAGGTTCGCCGCAGGATACCTGCAAGGCGATCGGCATTATCCACGCTAACCCGGAATTTGCCGACGTGCGTAGCCTGGAAGGGCTATCGCCGACCCGCAATCCGGGGGTACCGATCATGGCCATTCCGACCACCGCAGGAACCGCGGCGGAAGTGACCATTAACTATGTGATAACCGATGAAGCGCAGCGGCGTAAATTCGTCTGCGTCGATCCGCATGATATCCCTCAGGTGGCCTTTATCGATGCCGATATGATGGACGGTATGCCGCCGGCGTTAAAAGCCGCGACCGGCGTGGATGCGTTGACCCATGCGATTGAAGGCTATATCACGCGGGCGGCATGGGCGCTGACCGATGCGCTACATATTAAAGCCATTGAGGTGATTGCCGGCGCGCTGCGAGATTCGGTAGCCGGCGATAGTCAGGCAGGGGAAGCGATGGCGCTGGGGCAGTACATTGCCGGCATGGGATTTTCCAACGTCGGGCTGGGGCTGGTGCACGGTATGGCGCATCCTTTAGGGGCGTTTTACAACACGCCGCACGGCGTGGCGAATGCCATTTTGTTACCCCACGTGATGCGCTACAACGCCGACTTCAGCGGCGAGAAGTTCCGCGATATCGCTCGCGCGATGGGGGAGAAGGTGGATGGCGTGAGTCTGGAGCAGGCGCGCCAGTCCGCCGTTGATGCCGTCTTCCGTCTTAACCGCGATGTCGGTATTCCCCCGCATCTGCGTGACGTCGGGGTCCGTAAAGAGGATATTCCGGCGCTGGCGCAGGCGGCTTTTGCTGATGTCTGTACCGGGGGGAATCCACGGGAGGCCAGCCTGGAGGAGATTATTACCCTGTATCACACCGCGTGGTAGTGCCTCAGGCGGTCACTGCACAGGGCGATGCCGGCATCGCCCTGTCAGTTTGTTTATGCCTGGGGGGCCAGCCGCAGCTGCTGTAAATTGCCGTCGAGCTGTAAATCGGTCTGCAGGCGGGCTATCTCGCGGCAGGTAAAGGCCATCTCTTTATGCTCTTCCAGTTTTTTGCGCCATTTTTCAGGCACCTTCGCCAACTGAGCATAGATGCCCTCCAGATCCTGATACTCCGTTAACAGCTGTGCCGCGCTCTTTGGGCCAATCCCCGCCACGCCCGGGACTTTAGAACTGCCGATCCCCGCCAGCCCCCAGTAATCAGGCAGCTGCTCCGGCGTGACGCCAAACTCTTTGGCGATGAAAGGGGCATCCAGCCAGCGTTTCTGAAAGTAGTCGCGGATCAGAATCGTCGGCGACAGCAGCTGGCAATAGCCTTTATCGGTAGAGACGATCGTCGCCTGATGTCCGGCATGGGCGACTTTGATTGCCAGCGTGGCGGCGAGGTCATCCGCTTCGTTGCCTGCTAAAGCCCAGCAGCGGATCCCGCGCTGCTCAAAGGCCGCGCGCAGGGCGGGCATTTCGGCTTCGAGGGTTTCCGGCATGGGCGCGCGTCCGGCTTTGTATTCCGGCAGGCGCTGGTGTCGCCAGCCGTGTGCGCGATCTTCGTCATCAAAAACCGCCACGGCATGGGTTGGCTGGCTATGAACGATGAGCTGCTCCAGCGCGTGCAGGCAGGTGTCAACGCAGGGGGATCCCTGCACCGCATGAATACGGCGGATCAGATTGAGTGCGTCGACAATTAACAGATGAACGGCCACAGATACCTCCAGGCGAGCCTGTCGAAACCGGCCCTTATTCACAGAACCTTAAGGGTATCATTGCCGTGGCGGAGAGGCTATCGGCACGGGGCATTCAGGAAGATGCGCCGCAAAGAGGCTTAATCAGCGTGCAGCAGCAGGCCCGGTTCGCTGTTGGTGGCCTCGCCGTACCAGACCGCTTCGCGGACCGAAACCGGCTTGCCGATCAGGCCCAGCGCATAAAAACGGTCGGCAATGGTTTGCTGCGCGCGGATCACTTTGAGATCCATCATCCGCGGGCGATGGCTGCGGCGGGCCAACGCCAGCGAGAGCGATGCGACGTTAATCCCCAGCTCCGCCGCCAGCAGTCCGGCGGCTTCATCCCGCCGTCGATCGATAAACTGTCCGGTTTGCGTCAGCTCGTGCAGCAGGCGTTGCATGATATCGCCGTGACGCGTTACGTAGTCGCGGCGCGACAGGTAGAACTGATGGTTTTGCACCCGACCTTCGCCGTTGGCCACCACCCGTAACTCCCCGGTGTGTTCGGCGTCGCTTAACAGCGGATCCCACATCATCCAGGCATCCACCGCCAGATAGTCGCTGGCGGTCAGCGGGTATTTGGGCGGGGTGTAGACAATCCTGACGTCATTTAAGCCCAGCCCCGCCTCCTCGAGAATCTGCAGCAGCAGCCAGTGCACGTTTGACCCTTTGTTCAACGCAATACGTTTTCCGCGCAAGTCGGCAATCGTGCGGATCGCGCTATGTTGCGGGACAACCATCGCTACGCTCTGCGGCGCGGGCGGTTCCCACGCCACGTACACCAGTTCGCTGTTCGCGGACTGGGCAAAGACCGGCGGCGCTTCGCCGGTGGTGCCAAAATCGATTTCGTGGCAGGCGAGGGCGTGCAGCAGCTGTGGCCCGGCCGGGAATTCGCTCCACAGCACGCTGACGCCGAGATGGGCGAAGGCGCTTTCCAGGCTCTGTCGGGCCTTTAAAATGCCCAGGTTGCCAAAACGCTGATAGCCAATACGTAGCTCGCGGTCGGCGGAAACGGTGCCGGACAGCGGGCGCGGCGTGGTTTCTACCCGCCGACGGCTTTTAATCAGTCCAATGTTGGCCAGCTGTGTGCGTAAAGTATGGCGACTGATGCCCAGCAGCGCCGCCGCCTGGCTTTGATTGTCATCGCAGTGGGCCATCGCTCCGCGGATCAGCGCCCCGGTGATGCGCTCCCACAGCGCTTCGCCTGGTTGGTTAATTTGCTGATAGATAAAGCTATCCAGTTCATTATCCGTAGCTGTCGCCGGCGTATCGTGCAACGTGCTCAGCCGCAGCTGCGCGGGCGTAATCTCCTCCTCTTTGCTGAGCAGAACCGCGTTATGTAACGTATTTTCCAGTTCGCGAATATTGCCGGGCCACGGATAGTCCATCAGTCTCGCCAGCGTTTCCGGCGCCAGGCGGCGGGTCGGACGACCCAGCCGGCGGGCATACAGCGTTAAAAAGTGATTGGCCAGCTGAGGAATATCCTGGCGGCGCTGGCGCAGCGGCGGCAGCGGCACGATGGCGATATTCAAACGGTAATAGAGGTCTTCGCGGAAGCGGCGTTCGCGGATTGCCTGGGCTAAGTCGACATGGGTGGCGGCGATGACCCGCACATTCACTTTGATGGCCTTGCGCGAACCGACGCGGGTAATTTCCCGCTCCTGCAGCACGCGCAGCAGCTTGACCTGCAGCGGCAGGCTCAGTTCGCCGATCTCATCGAGCAGCAGGGTCCCGCCCTCGGCGGCTTCAAACCAGCCGGGGTGGCTCTGCACCGCGCCGGTAAAGGCGCCTTTTTCATGGCCGAAGAGTTCAGCTTCCGCCAGGCTTTCGGTCAGCGCGCCGCAGTTAACGGCGAGAAACGGCTGGTGGCGACGCGTGCTGTGATGATGAAGATAGCGGGCAACCACCTCTTTACCGGTGCCGGTTTCGCCGACGATCAGGACGGTGGCTTCCGTTGGCGCCAGCTTGTCCAGCAGGCTCTGAAACGCTTTCGACGCCGGGTCGATGAGCACGGGCGTATCGGACAGGGATTCAGGATTGAGCATGGTGGACCTCCGTTAAATGACGCCTTGAACTTATCCTCTGCCGGCGACAGACACCAGAGGGGGACGCCGCCGGTTTGTTGCAAATGCGTCAGTGCCCACGCAGGCGCTGACGCATTTGCAACAGCATGGATGTCGGCTGTGTTTTTTAATTAATTGATTTTATTTGATTTATTTTTATCTCGTCGTTGGCACGATAATCGCTAACACTCATATAACCAAATTAAAACATCTCTTCGATAAATATCGAATATGGTTATATAGGAAATGGATAATGACGCAGAAAGCGAGCGAGAAGATCAATGTGTTCTGGTTTTTGCCCACCCACGGCGATGGCCGTTATCTGGGTACTACCGAAGGCGGCCGCCCGGTGGATTTGCCTTATCTCCAGCAGGTGGCGCTGGCCGCCGATAGCCTCGGCTACTACGGCGTGCTGATTCCGACCGGGAAAAGCTGCGAGGACTCCTGGCTGGTGGCGTCGGCGCTGGCGCCGTTGACCCGTCGCCTGCGCTATCTGGTGGCGGTGCGCCCCGGGCTACAGCCGCCAACGCTGGCGGCGCGGATGGCGGCCACCCTCGATCGTCTGTCGGAGGGACGGCTGCTGATCAACGTGGTGACCGGCGGCGATCCGGTGGAGAACAAAGGCGATGGGATCTTCCTCAACCACAGTGAACGCTACCAGGTGACCCGCGAATTTCTCGACGTGTACTCCCGTTTGCTAAAAGGCGAAAAGGTGGACTATCGCGGGGAGCATATTCATGTCGAAGGGGCGGAAGTGCTGTTTCCGCCGGTGCAGGAAGATGGCCCGCCGCTGTACTTTGGCGGCTCGTCGGAGGAGGCCATTGACGTCGCCGCTGAGCAAATCGATAGCTATCTGACCTGGGGGGAGCCGCCGGCGCTGGTGGCGGAAAAGCTGGCTATCGTCCGTGAACGCGCCGCCGCCCGCGGACGTACCCTGCAATACGGTATTCGCCTGCATGTGATTGTCCGTGAAACGGAAGAGGAGGCCTGGGCCGCCGCCGACCGGCTGATTGCCCACCTGGATGATGACACCATTGCCCAGGCGCAGAAGATCTTCGCGCGTATGGATTCCGCAGGTCAGGCGCGGATGAGCGCCCTGCACAACGGCTCCCGCGACAATTTGCGTATTGCGCCAAATCTGTGGGCGGGCGTCGGGCTGGTGCGCGGCGGGGCGGGGACGGCACTGGTGGGTAATCCGCAGCAGGTGGCGGAGCGCATCCGTGAATATCAGGCGCTGGGGATCACTAACTTTATCTTCTCCGGCTATCCGCATCTGGAAGAGGCGCACCGCTTTGCCGATTTGGTGATGCCGCTGCTGCCGCTGGCCAGCAACGCCCAGCCAAAAGCGCGCGGCGTTAATACCGGGCCGTTCGGTGAAACCATCGGCGGCGATAAGCGCCCGGTAAAACAGGTCAGCGCCAGCTGAGCGGAGGTCGCTATGTTTCGCTTCTTCTTTTATAAGGCGGTGACCTATGCCAGCTGAACCTCATATCACGATCGTCGGCGGCGGCTTTAGCGGCGCGGCGGTGGCGATTCATCTGCTTGGTCTGATGCCGGAAGGGCTACGGGTGACGCTGCTGGAGCCGCGTACCGTTCCCGGGGCGGGCGTCGCCTATTCCACCGCTGAACCCAGCCACCGAATCAACGTGCCCGCCTCGCGGATGCAGTTGGCCGGTGAGGAAGAGGGCGCTTTTGACCGCTGGTACCGTAGTCAGCCTGCTTTTGCTGACGATCCGCAGGCGCGGCGTGAAGACGGCTCGCTGTACCCCCAGCGCGGCCAGTTCGGGCGCTACGTCAGCCAGCGTTTTGCCGAGGCGGTACGGACGAGCGGCGGGCGACTGGTTCACCTGCGTGAACAGGCGCTGGATTTTGACGAGAGCGCTATCACCACCGATACCGGCCGTCGGCTGCAAAGCGATCTGCTGATTCTGGCGGTGAGTCATCCGCCGCCGGCGCTGCCGCGGCTGGCGGTGCCTTTTCACGACCACCCGGCGCTGATTGCCAACCCGTGGCGTGCGGACACTCTCACCCCGATCGCCGCGGATGCGCGGGTGGCGGTGATGGGAACCGGGCTGACGATGGCGGATTGCATCGCCACGCTATCCCGGCTCGGCCACCGCGGGCCGATTACCGCCTTTTCGCGCCGCGGTCTGTTATCCCGGGGCAACACCGGCAGCGCTGCGGCGCCCTGGCCGGGTGAGTACGATCAGGGCTCGCTCCGTCAGCGGCTGCGGCTGGTGCGCGCCGATGTGCTCCGCGCGGCAGAGCAGGGGCTTCCCTGGCAGGTGGTGCTGGACGCGGTACGTCAGCAGGGACAGCGCATCTGGCAGACCCTGACGTTTGCCGACCGTCAGCGCTTCCTGCGTCATCTGCGGCGTTACTGGGATGTGCATCGTTATCGCATTGCGCCGCAGGTCGCCGAGGTGATTGAGCAACGTCAGCGCGAGGGGAGCCTGAAGGTGCTGGCCGCACGGCTGACGGCGCTGGAGAGCGAGGCTCGTTCCCTGACGCTTACCCTGACCTTGCGAGAGGGCGAGCGCATTGCCCTGACGGTCGATCGCCTGATTCTGACTACCGGCCCGGCCCACGGCGGGCTGATCGACAGCCAGCCGCTGCTGCGCGAACTGGCCCGGCGCGGTCTGATTCGCGCCGATAAGCTGGGTCTTGGGCTGGACGTTGATGCTCACTCCCGGGCGATTGGCCGGGAGGGGCGCGCGATACCCAATCTGCTGATCTCTGGCCCGGCGGCTCGCGGCTATTTTGGCGAACTGATGGGGCTGCCGCAGGTTGCCGATCATGCTGCCGCCGTCGCCGCTGAGGCTTTACAGGCGCTGGGGATTGGGCAATCCGCCCGATGTCCCACGATTTAACCCCCCATTCCCCTTATTCCTTGATGTGTTAAGCGTGCGTTCCGTTGATGGAATGCACCGTGGAGAGCGCTATGTCATCACAACGTGAAATTCGCCTGAATGCTTTTGATATGAACTGCGTCGGTCACCAGTCGCCGGGGCTGTGGACCCATCCGCGCGACCGCTCGTGGCAGTATAAGGACCTTGATTACTGGGTTGACCTGGCGCGTCTGCTGGAACGCGGTAAGTTCGACGGCCTGTTTATTGCCGACGTGCTGGGCATCTACGATGTGCTGAACGGCAACGGTGATGCCGCCATTCGCCAGGCGACGCAGGTGCCGGTGAACGATCCGCTGGCGCTGATTACCCCGATGGCGCTGGTGACGGAGCATCTCGGCTTTGGCCTGACCGCGTCGCTGTCGTTTGAGCACCCGTACCCGTTTGCCCGCCGTCTCTCGACCCTTGACCACCTGACCAAGGGCCGGGTGGGCTGGAACATCGTCACCTCGTATCTGGAAAGCGGGGCGCGCAATATTGGCCATCAGGCGCAGACCGATCACGATGCGCGCTATGACTACGCCGATGAGTATCTCGACGTGGTTTATAAGCTGCTGGAAGGGAGCTGGGAAGATGGCGCGGTACTGCGCGATCGCGAGCGCGGGATCTTCAGCGATCCGCAAAAAATTCATCCGATCAACCACCAGGGCAACTTCTTCACCGTGCCGGGGATCCACCTCTGCGAACCGTCGCCGCAGCGCACGCCGGTGCTCTATCAGGCCGGGGCGTCGAGCCGCGGGAAGCAGTTTGCCGCCGGGCACGCCGAGTGCGTGTTTGTCGCCGCGCCGTCGAAAGTGCTGCTCAAAAAGACGGTAGCGGATATTCGCCGTCGCGCCGCCGAAGCCGGGCGCGACCCGCGCAGCATTCTGATTTTCAACCTGCAAACGGCGATCGTCGGTGAAACCGACCGCGAGGCGCAGGCCAAATGGCAGGAGTATAAATCTTATGTCAGCTATGAAGGGGCGCTGGCGCTGATCTCCGGCTGGACCGGGATCGACTTCGGCCAGTATCAGCCGGATCAGGTACTGAAATACCTGCATACCAACGCCATTCAGTCGGCGGTTGAAGCCTTTTCCACCGCCGATCCCGATCGTCAGTGGACGGTACAGGCGCTGGCCGACTGGGTGGGGATCGGCGGCTTCGGCCCGCTGATCGTCGGCAGTGCGCAAACCGTCGCCGACGAGCTGCAATCGTGGGTTGAGGAGACCGATGTTGACGGTTTCAACCTGGCGTATGCCGTCACCCATGAAACCTTCCGCGATGTGGTGGAGCTGCTCATTCCCGAACTGCAAAAACGCGGCGTCTTTAAGCAGGAGTATCGCGAAGGCACCCTGCGCGAAAAATTGTTTGGCGCCGGGCCGCGACTGGTGGCGCCGCATCCGGGCGCCGGATACCGGCGTGGTACCCGCATCGATGTCGGGGCAGAGGAGAAGGTGACATGATCGAAATAGACAACCTGCATAAGCGCTATCGTACGGCAGACGGGCGGTTCAGCGAGGTGCTGAAAGGGCTGTCGCTGCGGGTACCGACCCGCTCCATCACCGCGGTGGTGGGGCCGAGCGGCGCGGGAAAATCGACCCTCGCGCGCCTTATCAGCCTGCTGGAGCGTCCCGACAGCGGCAGCATCCGGGTTAACGGCAACGACCTGTCGTTGCTCAGCGGCGAGGCGCTGCGTCGCGAGCGGCGCACGATCGGTACCGTTTTTCAGTCCTCCGCGCTGCTCAGTCGTAAAACGGCCTGGCAAAATATCGCCCTGCCGCTGGAATACCTCGGGGTGGTCGAGCGCGATATTAAAGCCCGGGTCGGCGAACTGCTGGAAAGCGTTGGGCTGAGTCATAAGGCGGACGCCTGGCCGGCGCAGCTTTCCGGCGGCCAGCGTCAGCGGATTGGTATTGCGCGTGCGCTGGCGCTGCGCCCGTCGGTGCTGCTGGCGGACGAGGCCACCTCCGGGCTGGACCCGCAGGCCACCGCCGCGGTGCTCAATTTGCTTAAACGCCTGCGCGATGAGTATCGCCTGGCGATCGTGCTGATTACCCACGAGATGGACGCGGTACGGGCGGCGGCGGATGCGGTGGCGGAAATTCGCGATGGCGCAATTGTGCAGTTTGGTCAGGTGAAAGAGCTGCTGGCGCGCCCGGATTCGCTACTGGGTCAGCAGCTGCTGCCGCTCTCTCCGGTGGCGGCCCATAGCGATCTGCTGTTGCGGTTGAGCTATCGCTGGGATGTGCCGGTGGCCACCGACTGGATCAGCCGCCTGAGCCAGCAGTTTGCGCTGCAGATCGACCTGCTCGGCGGCCACGTTGAGACGATCAACGGCCGGCTGGCGGGAAGGTTACAGGTGGGGGTGCGCTTTCAGGGCGAGCGTCTGCCGGCGGCGCGGGTGCTGGCGCTGCTGGCGCAGCTCGGTATCGCGGCGGAGGTGCTTGACGGCGCGCCCGAACTACAGGAGGCGGTATGAAACCTTCGGTAATCAGCCAGGATACCCCCTGGAGCGAGATCCATACGCTGCTGCTGCCCGCCTACGGCGAAACCTGGCTGATGGTGGCCATTGTGATGCTGTTTGTGGTGACCCTCGGCGGCGTGGTCGGGGTGGTGCTATTCAATGCCTCGCCGCGCGGATTATTCCCGCATGCCGCGCTGTACCGGGTGTTGAACTGGGTAGTGAATATGGGGCGCTCTCTGCCGTTTCTGGTGCTGATGGCGGCGATTATTCCTTTCACCTTCTGGCTCACCGGGACGACGATTGGCATTCCGGCCGCCGTGGTGCCGATGATTGCCGCCGGGGTGCCATTTTTTGGCCGGCTGGTGGAAAACGCGCTGCGCGAACTGCCGGCGGAGGTCACCGCCGTGGGGATCGTCTGCGGCGGCTCGCGCTGGCAGATTATCCGCAGCGCCCAGCTGAGTGAAGCCCTGCCCGCGCTGGTGGCGGCGGTGACGCTCAACCTGGTGTCGATGATCGAATACTCCGCCATTGCCGGCACCATCGGCGCGGGAGGCATCGGCTATCTGGCGGTGGTGTACGGCTACCAGCGCTTCGACAATCACATCATGATCGCCACCATTATCGCGCTGATCGCCACTATCCAGCTGATTCAATTTTTCGGTGACCGTCTGGTCAACAAACTTCGCCACACGCAGGGGATCGCTTCATGACAACAGAACAGTTTGAGTTACGTAAGGCCCGACGCTGGCCGTGGCTGGCGGCGCTGGTAGTGATTGTGGCGCTGGCCGTCGCCTTCTGGTGGTGGCGAGGGCAGGCCCAGTCGCAGCAGGTGGTGTTCGGCACCACCCTGAAAATTCACTATGAACCGGCGATGGCCGGTGAACAGCGAATTATTGAGTACATCGGCCAGCATATTGCGCCGGATTACGGCCTCAAGCTGGAGGCGGTGGGGGTGCAGGATCCGGTGCAGGCGGATCGCGCGGTGGCGCAAGGGGAATATGCGGGAACCATCTATCAGCATCAGTGGTGGCTGAAGCAGGTGGTGGATGCCAACGGCTTCGCGCTTTCCACCACGGTACCGGTGTTCCAGTGGGCCTTTGGCATTTACTCCGATCGCTATAAATCGGTTAAGGATCTGCCGAACGGGGCGACGATCGTGGTGCCGGATGATGGCGCCAACCAGGGACAGGCGCTGTGGCTGCTGCAGCGCATCGGCCTGATTACGCTCGACCCGGCGGTAGAGCCGCGCACGGCGAAGCTGAAAAATATCGTCGGCAACCCGCATCAGTTTAATTTCAAAGAGCTGGACCTGTTAACCATGCCGCGGGCGCTCAATTCGGTGGACGCGGCAATCGGCTATGTCTCGCAGTTTGATGCCGGGAAAGTATCGCGCGATAAGGGCATCTTATTCCCGCCTGCGCCGCGGACTTTTGCGTCGCAGCTGGTTATCGGGACGCCTTATCTGTCGCAGGAGAATATTGTCAAATTGCAGCAGGCGTTTTCCGACCCGCGCATTCAGAGCTGGCTGAAAACCACCGATGACCCGCTGGTTAAGGATGTGCTGGTGCCCGTTTCCGCAGAATAAGTTTGCCAATCGATGACCTTGCAGGACGGGCGGAAGCACGTCCTGTTTTTGTTGTTTTATTTAATTAACTTATTGAATATATTGATTTTTATATGCATTTTTATTGGTTGGGTTTTATCGGCTGACGGCCTATAACTGCGATCACCTGCACAACATAACAAGGTGAAAACATGAGTACGCTGTCTGTTGATAATCCCGGCGTGGCCTCCGCACCGGTGAGTAGCGTCGGGGATGTGGCGCGGCTGATCAATTCGGGCAAGGATCAGGCTAAATATGCGCGGATGATTGTCTTCCTCGCTCTCGGCGGGGTCTTTCTCGACGCCTATGATTTAACCACGCTCTCCTACGGCATCGACGACGTGGTACGTGAATTCCAGCTCTCGCCGCTGCTGACCGGCCTGGTCACCTCATCCATTATGGTTGGTACCATTATCGGCAACTTAATCGGCGGCTGGTTGACGGATAAATATGGCCGCTATTCGGTGTTTATGGCCGACATGCTGTTTTTCGTCGTCTCGGCCATCGCCGCAGGTCTGGCGCCCAACGTCTGGGTGCTGATCGGCGCGCGTTTCCTGATGGGCATCGGCGTGGGCATCGATCTGCCGGTCGCCATGTCCTACCTCGCTGAATTCTCCCGTTTTACCGGCAAAGGCAACAAGGCCGCGCGCCTCGCCGCCTGGTGCCCGATGTGGTACGCCGCTTCAACGGTCTGCTTTCTGATTATCTTCGGCCTCTATTTCCTGCTGCCGCAGGAGCACCTCGACTGGCTGTGGCGCGCCTCGCTGCTGTTTGGCGCCGTCCCGGCGCTGCTGATTATCGCCGTGCGCAGTAAATTTATGAATGAGTCACCGCTGTGGGCGGCAAACCAGGGAGACCTGGCTTCGGCGGTGCGTATTCTGCGCGACTCTTACGGCATTGCCGCCCATGAAGCGCCGGCTGAACGCCCCGCGCCGCCGCCGAAAGTGAGCTTCCGCGTACTGTTTGCAAAGCCGTACCGCGAGCGCACCATCGTCGCCGGGGTGATGAATATCTGTATCTCCTTTGAGTACACCGCCATCGCCTTTTTCCTGCCGTCGATCCTCGCCCAGTTTCTCGGTGCCGGGGTGTTTGAAACCATCTCCGCCTCATTGGGGCTGAACGCGCTGTTTGCCTTTACCGGCGGGCTGCTGGGGATGCATCTGGCGTGGAAATATCCGTCGCGCCACGTGGCGATTGCCGGCTTCGCGCTGCAGTTTATCGCCCTGATTGTCCTTGCTCTGGTCGGCCAGCCGCAGGCCACCGTCGGCGTGGTGCTGGCAATTGCGATGCTTGGGCTGTGGCTGTTTGCCGAGGGTTTCGGCCCCGGCGCGCAGCTGATGATCTATCCGGCGCTCTCCTATCCCACCGCGATTCGCGCCACCGGCGTCGGCTTCAGCCGGGCGCTCTCCGGGATCGGCAGCGCGCTGGCGCTGTTCGTGCTGCCGTTGCTGCAGGCCTCCCTCGGCACGCAGATGTTCTGGGTGGTGTCGCTGGCCGCCATTATTCCGATCTTCTTCCTGCTTGCGGTTCGCCACGAGCCGACGCGTCACGATATTGACGATAGCCACCATTAAGGAACAGATGATGACATTACTCTCTACCGGTACCGATTATGAACAGCTGGCCGCGGCCTTCCGGCCGATTTTTTCCCGCATTGCGCAGGGGGCGGCGAACCGTGAACAGCACCGTATTTTACCCGACGAGCAGATTCGCTGGCTGAAGGAGGCGGGCTTTGGCACGGTGCGTATTCCGCGGGAAAAGGGCGGCTGGGGCGCGTCGCTGCCGCAGCTGATTGCCCTGTTGATTGAGCTCGCCGAGGCTGACTCGAACCTGCCGCAGGCGCTGCGCGCCCATTTTGCCTTTGTTGAAGATCGCCTGAATCAACCGGACTCCGCGCAGCGCGATCGCTGGTTTCAACGTTTTCTCGACGGGGAGCTGGTGGGCAGCGGCTGGACCGAAACGGGGGCGGTGAAGCTTGGGGAGGTAAATACTCAGGTGACGCCGGATGACCGCGGATGGCGCTTAAGCGGCGAGAAGTTTTACAGCACCGGGACGCTGTACGCCGACTGGATTGACGTCTTTGCCCGCCGCAGCGACAACCACGGCGATGTCATCGCACTGGTCAGCACCCGGCAGAGCGCGGTGGAACGCGATGACGACTGGGATGGCTTTGGTCAGCGTCTGACCGGCAGCGGCACCACCCGCTTTAAGCAGGCCCTGGTTGAGCAGGAACATGTCTATGATTTTGCCGAGCGCTTTCGCTACCAGACCGCCTTCTATCAGCATATCTTACTGGCGACGCTGGCGGGTATCGGCCTGGCGGTAGAACGCGATGCCGCCGAAGGGGTGAAAAAACGCTCCCGTATGTACAGCCACGGCAATGCCGCCGTGCCGCGCGACGATCCTCAGGTGCTGCAGGTGGTGGGGCAAATCAGCAGCTGGGTGTGGGCGACCCGTGCGGCGGTGCTGCAGGCGGCGGAGTCTTTACAGCAGGCCTATATTGTTCATGCCAGCGGCGACGAGGCGCTGATTGAACAGCGTAATCGGCTGGCGGAGGTCGAAGCGGCGCAGGCGCAGGTGGTTGCCAGCGAATGGGTGCCGCGTGCGGCGACCGAGCTGTTTAACGCTCTCGGCGCGTCGGACACCCGGGTGGGTAAAGCGCTCGATCGCCACTGGCGCAACGCGCGTACCGTGGCCTCGCATAACCCGGTTATCTACAAAGCGCGCAATATCGGCAACTGGCTGGTCAACGGCGAGGCGCCGACCTTTATCTGGCAGATTGGCGACGGCGAAAAGGCGCAGGGTTAGCAAGAGGGAAGGCGACGGGGAGGCCCGTCGCCGGCAAGGGTTATTTATCCTGCGACCAGGTGGCGCTGCGCACGTCCACTTTCACCGGCAGCAGGCCGATACGCGTGAAGGTATCCGCCAGCGCCTGCTGCTCGTTATAGACCGCGGGCGTCATGCGTTCGGCGCCGTAGGGCAGGCGGGCGAGCGCTTTCAGCCAGATAGCCTTATCCAGCCCGGTGGAGGTTGACAGAATTCCGGCGGCGTCGTCCTGATGGGCGTTCGCCCAGTCGCTGAGCTGGCGTAACTCATCCACCACCTGTTTGGCGGTATCCGGGTGGTTTTCGGCAAATTTGCGGCTGGCGAGATAGAAGGTGTAGTGCGGTACCAGCCCTTCAGCGTTGCGGATCTGCCGCGCCTTAGCGTTGGTTTCAACTTCGGCAAGGTACGGGTCCCAGATAACCCAGGCATCAATCGCCCCACGCTGGAAGGCGGCGCGGGCATCGGCCGGAGGCAGGTAAACCGGGGTGATATCTTTATAGCTCAGCCCGGCTTTTTCCAGCGCGGCCACCAGCAGGTAGTTGACATCAGAACCTTTATTCAGCCCCACGCGCTTACCTTTCAGGTCGGCCACGTTGTGAATCGGCGAGTTTTCCGGTACCACGATAGCTTCGGTTTTGGGGTTTGCCGGCGAGTGCGCGAGGTAGACCAGATCCGCCTGAGCGGCCTGGGCAAAGGCCGGCGGCGCATCGCCGGTGGCCGCGAGGTCAATACTGCCGACATTCAGCCCTTCCAGCATCTGCGGGCCAGCCGGGAATTCCACCCAGCGTACGGCGATGCCCTGTTTTTTAAACGTCTCATCGAGGGTGCCACGATACTTAAGCAGGGCGAAGATATTGGCCTTCTGATAGCCAATGTTCACGGTTTCCGGCGCCTGAGCCAGCGCGGACGCAGACAGCCCGAGCAGCAGCGGCAGCGCGGCCAGATGCAACCTTTTGGACATGATATGTTCTCCTTTGGCGGTTTGCCGTAAGGTAACAAATTGTCTTTATAACCAATAAATAACTAAATTTTAATTTATATAACTGAAATGCCTGGTGGGGGAGACGATGTTGCGGGGAAGCTGCCCGGCAGAATCGGCCGCCGGGCATGTATCGTTAATCGCAGGCGACGATTTTCATTGCCAGGCCGCCGCGAGAGGTTTCGCGGTACTTGGCGTTCATATCTTTGCCCGTTTCATACATGGTTTCGATCACTTTATCGAGACAAACGCGCGGTTCGCTGGTGCGGCGTAGCGCCATGCGCGCGGCGTTGACCGCTTTGACGGCGGCGATAGCGTTACGTTCGATGCAGGGAACCTGTACCTGGCCGGCAACCGGATCGCAGGTCAGACCCAGGTTATGTTCCATGCCGATCTCCGCCGCGATGCACACCTGGCCCGGGCTACCGCCCAACAGCTCCGTCAGACCGGCTGCCGCCATTGAGCAGGCCACGCCGACCTCGCCCTGGCAACCGACTTCGGCACCGGAAATTGAGGCGTTCATCTTATACAGCGAGCCGATAGCGCTGGTTACCAGCAGATAACGCGCCAGCGAATTGGCATTCACCTTGCGGATAAACTTGTCGTAATAGGCCAGTACCGCCGGCACGATGCCGCAGGCGCCGTTGGTCGGCGCGGTCACTACGCGTCCACCGGCGGCATTCTCTTCGTTGACCGCCAGGGCAAACATGTTGATCCAGTCAACCACCGCCATCGGGTCGCTGTTGGTATTGTCCTGGCTAACCAGCATCCGGCGCAGGGCGGCGGCACGACGCGGAACCCGCAGCTTGCCCGGCAGTACGCCTTCGGTGGTAATGCCGCGCTCGATACCGCCGCTCATCACTTCCCAGACGGCGGCAAAGTGTTGCTCAAGCTCTTCTTTGGTGTGCAGCGCCAGCTCGTTTTGCATCATCAGGCCGGAAAGCGAGAGCCCGCTTTCGCGGCAGTGTCTTTGCAGGTCGGCCGCATTTTTGTACGGATAAGGCACCACGGGCGGCGCTTCATTGCTCAGGCCGAAATGTTCTTCATCGACAATAAACCCGCCGCCGATGGAGTAGTAAGTCTGGGTGTAGAGCACCTTGTCGCCACCCAGGGCGGTAATGCGCATACCGTTCTCATGCAGCGACAGGTTGTCGGCATGGAAATTCATGCACTGGTCGACCGGGAATTCAACTTCCTGCTGGCCGTTTGCCAGCATCAGGCGGCCGTGGGTGTTGACGTCCTGAATGAACGCCGGGATGGCGTCGATATCAACGCTGTCAGGCAGGTTGCCCGCAAGACCCATAATAATGGCGATGTCGGTATGGTGGCCTTTACCGGTGAGGGAAAGAGAGCCGTAAACGTCGACAACGACTTTGGTGACGTTGGCAAGCAGCCCGCGCGCGATAAGATCGTCCGTGAATTGCTTGCCCGCTTTCATTGGTCCAACGGTATGGGAGCTGGAAGGGCCAATGCCGATTTTAAAAATATCGAATACGCTGATCATGTTGCATCCAGTACTGTCGGGGAGCGCGCCGCCTGCTGGCGGCGCGGGGGAGAGATTAGCTGAACAGAGAGTAGAAAATCGCGGAGATAGCAATCAGGCCCATAATCACAACGAAGACGTTGCTGATGTGGCCGCTGTATTTGCGCATGGCCGGGACTTTCTGGATGGCATACATCGGCATCAGGAACAGAATCATCGCGATAATCGGGCCGCCGAGGGTTTCGATCATGCCGAGAATGCTTGGGTTCAGCGTGGCCACAATCCAGGTGGTCACCAGCATGAACAGCGCCGTGATTTTGTTCAGTTTATTGATTTCGATGGATTTGCCTTTACCGCGCAGGGATTTAATCACCATGCCGTTAAAGCCTTCACGTGCGCCCAGGTAGTGGCCGAGGAAGGATTTGGTGATGGCAATCATCGCGATGATCGGCGCCATCCAGGCAATAACCGGTGCGTTAAAGTGGTTCGCCAGGTAAGACAGAATCGAGATGTTCTGCGCTTTTGCTTCTGCCAGATCGGCCGGAGACAGGCTCAGTACGCAGCTGAAGACGAAGAACATCACGGTCAATACCATCATGATATGAGCGCGAGCCAGGATGCTGGAGCACTTCTTCTCTGCGCCCTGACCGTACTCTTCACGCTTCGCCACGGCGAAGGAGGAGATGATCGGCGAGTGGTTAAAGGAGAACACCATCACCGGAATCGCCAGCCAGAGAGTCATCCACAGACCATTACCGGTAAAGGTCGAGCTGTTCAGGGAGAGGGTTTCCAGCGCCGCGCCGTTCCACTGAGGAATCAGGTACAGTGCGAGGATCATCAGAGCGATAACGAACGGGAACACCAGAATACTCATCGCTTTAACAATCATCTGCTCGCCGAAACGCACGATGGTCATCATGCCCACAATCAGAATCAGCGACAGGATCGCCCGCGGCGGCGCGGTCATCTGCAGCTGGTGGGTCATAAAGCTTTCGACGGTATTGGTGATAGCCACGCTATAAACCAGCAGAATCGGGTAGATGGCGAAGAAGTAGAGCAGGGTAATCAGCTTACCTGCGCCGACACCGAAGTGCTCTTCTACCACTTCCGTGATGTCTTCACCCGGATTTTTACCGGAAAGGACAAAACGGGTCATTCCGCGGTGGGCGAAAAAGGTCATCGGGAAAGCAAGAATTGCCATGATGATCAGGGGGATCATACCGCCGACGCCGGCATTAATCGGCAGGAACAATACGCCCGCGCCGATTGCCGTACCGTACAGTCCCAGCATCCACATGGTATCTGTTTTGCGCCATCCGCTACGGGTTTCACCCGTTACGATAGTGCTGGTTTGAGTGGTTTCCATCTGTATCTCCTGGAGGAAGCGACCAAATATAATGATTAAAATCAATTAAGTAATATGAAATGCGTTTGATTACGGTTTTTTAATGATTTTCTCCGTAACAAGTGGGGCGGAAAGATACATTTATCTGGTAAATGCATCAGTGATCGCGATCCCAATTGCAATAATCCACTTTCGATGTGGGTATTTTTAGTTCAACAGTCTGTTTCTGGTGATCAGCCAGGTATTTGTGGCGCGAAGGCTACCATTTACAGGATATGAGATAAAAGAAGGGAGGCTTAATAACGATGTTTTTACTGTAAAAATGAGATACTGACGATGTTTTCGCGCTTAAATGCCTTTTTATCAGTGATATTTATTGCTTCTTATGGAAACGCAAACGATTGGCTTTGTGAAAAAGTTACAAAGCATTCTTAAAATAAATGAATCATTGGGAAAGCGGGCCTGAGCCGTTAAAGGAGGTTAAACGTGGTCAGAGGAGGTAAAGGGGGCAAGGGAGTAAAGGGAGTAAAGGGAGTTTAATACGGGAGGAGGGAGAACCGGATTACGGCAGCATGCGCCGTAACCCGGGATGACAGATTAGCTATCAGGAACAGATTTCGTAGCAAGGAATATACGCAGTGCCGCCCGGAAGCTTCATGCGGTGCTGGGCGACGAAGCCCTGCAGCAGGTCATCCATCCGACGCATCATCTGCGGATCGCCGTGTAGCTTGTAAGGGCCGAATTTTTCAATCGCCTGGATACCCACCTCTTTGACGTTGCCGGCCACGATACCGGAGAACGCGCGCCGCAGGTCTGCCGCCAGCATCTCAACCGGCTGATCCGGATAAAGCTTGAGGTTGGCCATGTTTTCGTGCGTCGGGTCGAAGGGCATTTGCAGATCCGGGGTGATACGAATCGACCAGTTAAAACTGTAGGCATCGTCGGTTTCGCGGCGGCTCTCTTTCACCAGCGGCATCGCTTTCTTCATCTGGCGCGCCACTTCGCTGGCGTCGTCGATAATGATGCGATAGTGGCGACGTGCCGATTCGCCCAGCGTGTGTACGATGAACTCATCCAGCACGCGGAAATAGTCGGCGCTCTCTTTCGGACCGGTGAGGATCAGCGGCAGGACCTGCGATGTGTTGGCCGGGTGCATTAAAATCCCCAGCAGATAAAGCAGCTCTTCCGCGGTGCCGACGCCGCCCGGGAAGATAATAATGCCGTGGGCGATACGGACAAACGCCTCAAGACGTTTTTCGATATCCGGCATGATCAGCAGCTCGTTAACCAGCGGGTTAGGCGGTTCGGCGGCAATAATTGATGGCTCGGTCATGCCGATAAAGCGGCTGTCTTTGTAACGCTGCTGGGCGTGACCGACCGCGGCGCCTTTCATCGGTGCTTCCATCGCGCCCGGACCGCAGCCGGTGCAGATATTCAGTTCGCGCAGACCCAGCTGGGTCCCGACGCGACGGGCGTACAGATATTCGTTTTCATTAATCGAGTGGCCGCCCCAGCAGACAATCATATTCGGTGCTTCGCCGACGTGCAGCGCACGGGCGTTACGCAGAATAGAGAACACCAGGTTGGTGATATGCACCGAGCTTTCAAGATCGAGATTCGGGAAGCGAACGGTGTTGTGAATCTGTCCGTAAACGAACAGGATATCGCGCAGTACGGCAAACAGGTTGGCCTGCAGGGAACGGATAATACGCCCGTCAACGAAGGCCTCTTCCGGGGGATTGATCAGTTCCAGCTTCACGCCGCGTTCACGGCGCAGCACGTTGATATCGAAGTTTTCAAAACGAGACAGCAGCTCCTTGCTGTTATCGGTCAGGCTCCCCGAGTTGAGTACAGCAAGCGAGCAGTTACGAAAGAGTTGATAGAGGTCACTGCTGGCGGTGCGTTTAAGCATATCCACTTCCAGCTGTGACAGCATATCCATTGAACCAAGCGGGCTAACATGTGTAATCAAGTGAACTCCTTACAGGACGATTATCGTCTTCCTGTGATTACAATAGCCTTGCTGGTGGCGTTTTCACAACCTTGCGCGCGGGTTAACGCACGCAAATTGTGAAAATGTTGACTATTGACGAGCGAGGCGACCGATGGCCGGAACAAAATCGGTGTTGCTGCGCCACGGGTTGATGTCCAGACCGCCGCGTCGCGTGTAGCGCGCATAAACGGAAAGGGCTTCCGGCTGACAGAAACGCAGAATATCGTTGAAGATGCGCTCTACGCACTGCTCGTGAAATTCGTTGTGGTGACGGAAGGACACCAGGTAGCGCAGCAGCTTTTCGCGATCGATTTTGGCGCCGCGATACTGAATTTGCACCGAACCCCAGTCCGGCTGATGGGTGATCAGGCAGTTGGACTTCAGCAGATGGCTGACCAGCGTCTCCTCGACGACTTTGCCGCTTGCGGCATCCTGCAGATAGTCGGCGCTGAACTGGTAGTTATCGATTTCAATATCCTGATCGTCGATGCAGGCGCCGTGCAGATGTGCGACCGGCTGGCCTTCGAGTTCATCGAGACGATACAATGACACTTGCACTTCCCCCTCCGCGCAGGCGCTGAGATCGCGCGTCAGCGTCGCCTCGACCTCCTGCCAGTCGGCGAAGCGGGTCTGGTTAAAGCTATTGAGATAGAGCTTAAAGCTCTTCGACTCTACCAGGTTCACGGTGGTGTCATTGAGTTCAACATGGCCCACGGCGACCTGCGGTAGCCCTTTAGCGTTAAGCCAGGAGAGTTCGTACAGCGTCCAGATATCAGCGCCGTGAAAAGGCAGATTGTCCGCGTGCAGGCCCAGCGGATCGCGGTTCAGGCTGCGCGGCACGCCCTGAAGCAGCGAGGCATCGTAAGTATCGCGGTAATCGGTTGATTTACCGAGCGTCAGGCCGGCAAGCGCCTGATGATTATCGTAAGAAGACATGTTTCACCATAGTAAAGCGGGTACACTATACGCCAAGTGTATCCTGTCTGACGTGAAGAGAGAAACCGGTGGACTATCAAACCGCAGAAGCGCTGCAAGCCTTCACCCAACGTTATTGCGCTGCCTGGCAGCAGCAGCGCGCCAGCCTGCCGCGTAGCGAAGAGCTTTATGGCGTACCGTCACCCTGCATCAGCGCGACGGATGACGACGCCGTTTACTGGCAGCCGCAGCCCTTTACCGCAGAACAAAATATCAGCGCGGTTGAACGGGCGCTGGATATTGTGATACAACAGCCGATTCATAGTTATTATACCACTCAGTTCGCCGGCGATATGGCCGCGCGCTTTGCCGGTGAGACGATGCTGCTGCTGCAAACCTGGAGTCCGGATGACTTCCGGCGCGTGCAGGAGAATTTAATCGGCCACCTGGTGGTACAAAAACGGCTGAAGCTGTCGCCAACGCTTTTTATCGCCACGCTCGAGAGCGAGCTGGAGGTCATTTCGGTGTGCAACCTGAGCGGCGAAGTGCTCAAAGAGACGCTCGGCACGCGCAAACGGACAATTCTTTCGCCTTCTCTGGCGAGCTTCCTTGACCAGCTTGAGCCGGTGCTGTAATCCATTTTCCCCACCCGTTTGTGAGAGATCTCTTACAAGACCTGTAAGAGATCGTCATCATTTAAGCCAATTTTTCGCGGCTTTATTTCTGGTAAATCAATATAATTCAGTGAGTTATTCTTTGTTTCGCCTTTTTAGCCAGGGATTAACCTTAAGAGATTCTCTTAAGAAGGCTTGTAAGACGAAGCGGAATCAGTGATCCTATGTGTGTCGACAGGGAGTCGCGAAATGAAGTGAACATCAGGATGATGACTCTTCATGCAGGACCCGCCGGGAAGGCGTTGCAAGGACAGGCTTCAGGATGAAGCGCAGGATAACGCAGGAACGCGTAAAGGACACCTCCAGGATGGAGAACGTGAGCCGCTCATGATGAACGGTGGATCAGGAAGATCGGGACAGACTTAAGGATAAGTGATTTCGCATCGGGGTGGTGTGGAAGCAGGATGCACAAGTTTATGGATGAACATGGTCAGGAGACCTCAGGAAAAGTTTTCATGGACGAGCAGGGAGCACCAATGTAGCTGGATTGCTGCGAAACGAACCGGGAGCACTGTTTATACAGTGCTCCCTTTTTTTATGCCTGTTTTTAGCGCATCACCTTTGACGGTGGCCGTTGGCGAAAGGCGAATTGTCTGGGCGATGCTTCAGGTCAGGCTGGCGCAACCTGTCTGGCCCGTGCCGCTCTGACGCATGGCCGCGCACGCATTGTCCTGACTGGACGGGCGACGGCGCCATGATTTTGAGTAGTTTTCGCTGCTGTATTTGCTATCCTGCGTCCGGTTTACAACTCATCGAGGTTTCCCATGACTCTTCACCTTAGCGTGCGCGAGCGTTTGCACGCCCTTGAAGCGCTGCTGCGCGAAACGGACCACTGGCAAGACAATGCGCCGGAAAGCCGCGCTTTTGCCAGCGATCAGCCTTTCTGTATGGACACGCTTGAACCGCTGGAGTGGCTGCAGTGGGTCCTGATTCCTCGTATGCACCACTTACTCGATAGCGAGCAGCCCTTGCCGCAGAATTTCGCCGTCGCCCCCTATTATGAGATGGCTCTCGATGCCGCCCATCCGCTGCGCGAGCGGGTGCTGGCGGAGCTGCTGCTGCTGGATACGCTGTTTGCCGGTGATGATGCCTGATGCTGGAGATTATCTATCAGGATGAATGGCTGGTGGCGGTGAACAAACCCTCCGGCTGGCTGGTTCATCGCAGCTGGCTGGACCGCGATGAAAAAGTGGTGGTGATGCAAACCGTGCGCGACCAGATTGGTCAGCACGTGTTTACCGCCCATCGCCTTGACCGCCCGACATCGGGTGTCCTGCTGATGGGGCTGTCGAGCGAAGCGGGAAGGCGCCTGTCTCAGCAGTTTGAGCAGCATCAGATGCAAAAGCGCTACCACGCGGTGGTGCGCGGCTGGTTGACCGACGAAGCGGTACTGGATTACCCGTTGGTAGAAGAGCTGGATAAGATCGCCGATAAATTTGCACGTGACGATAAAGAGCCCCAGCCGGCGGTCACGCACTATCGCGGAATGGCGACCGTCGAAATGCCGGTGGCGACCGGACGTTATCCGACAACGCGCTATAGCCTGGTTGAGCTGGAGCCTAAAACCGGGCGTAAACACCAGCTGCGTCGCCACCTTTCTCATTTACGTCACCCGATTATCGGCGACAGTAAACATGGCGATCTCCGACAAAACCGCAGCGCCGCAGAGCATTTCTCCGTTGACCGCTTGATGCTTCACGCCAGCCAGCTATCGTTAACGCATCCCTTTACCGGCGAGCCGTTGACGATCCGTGCGGGCCTTGACGACGTCTGGATGCGGGCGCTGTCGCAGTTTGGCTGGCGCGGTCTTCTGCCGCTAAATGAAAGGGTTGAGTTTGCTGACGACAGCGGTCAGGATGAAGAGATTGAGGTCAATTCAGGGAGATAATCATGGCAGATATCGGTATTTTTGTAGGCACGATGTATGGAAACGCGCTGCTGGTGGCCGAAGAGGCTGAAGCCATTCTGAGCGGCCTGGGGCATAAAGCAAAGGTGTTCGAAGACCCGGAAATTCAGGACTGGGAACCGTATAGCGGCAAATATGTGCTGGTAGTCACGTCCACCACCGGTCAGGGCGATCTGCCGGACAGCATCGTTCCGCTGTATGAAGGGATGAAAGACATGTATCAACCGCACCTGCGTTACGGGATTATCGCGCTTGGCGATAGCACCTACGCTAATTTTTGCGGCGGCGGTAAGACGTTCGATGCATTGCTGCAGGAGCAGGGCGCCAGACGTATCGGCGACATGCTTATGATCGATGCCAGCGAAGACCCTGAACCCGAGAGCGTGTCTAACCCATGGGTTGAACAGTGGGCGAGTCTGCTCGAATAAACCCATCCATCAACGGATAAAAGTTGCGCCCTCTCCCTACATAGAGGGCGTCACTTCCTGATGCCAGTGCCAGATAAACGGTCAATAAAATGTTAACTCTTTTACCTGTCCCGGGCATCGGGCATTTGCACGACAAGCGGTTCACGCGGGCGGTTTTTTCCGGGAGTTTCCACCGGGTCAAGTGAAGCATTTCACACTCCTGTCGTTTGTCCTGCGATTTCCGCTGTTCCTTGCGCCCGCTTTTCATTTCCGTGAACTATCCCCCATCCAGTCAGGCATAAGCCATAAATCTATTTCTAAATCTCCGCTAAAGCTGTGTGTATGCACGGTGAGCCGGTCAGGTCCTCTTTTTATACTTTCCCTGCCAGTTAAAAAGGCAGCACGCCAGATATAACGAAAACAATGAAAAACTCAAACGCGTCATTCTGACTACCCTACAGGTTGTGCCATTCAGAATGAACGTAGCTAACGGCTATGATTCAGGAGTGCAACAATGAGTACATTAAGTCAGGCGGCTAGCGGCGCGGAAAAACGCACCAATGCCCGCTACTGGATAGTGGTGATGTTGTTTATCGTCACCTCTTTCAACTACGGTGACCGCGCAACGCTGTCGATAGCCGGTTCGGAAATGGCCAAGGATATTGGCCTGGACGCGGTGGGTATGGGCTACGTTTTTTCCGCGTTCTCATGGGCCTACGTTATCGGCCAGATCCCCGGCGGATGGTTGCTGGACCGCTTCGGTTCAAAACGGGTCTATTTTTGGTCTATCTTCATCTGGTCGATGTTTACCCTGTTGCAGGGCTTCGTCGATATCTTTAGCGGCTTCGGTATTATTATCGCGCTGTTTACCCTGCGATTTCTGGTCGGGCTGGCGGAAGCGCCCTCGTTCCCAGGCAACAGCCGAATCGTCGCGGCCTGGTTCCCGGCGCAGGAAAGAGGAACTGCGGTGGCGATATTCAACTCCGCGCAATACTTTGCCACCGTGATCTTCGCGCCCATCATGGGCTGGTTAACCCATGAAGTGGGCTGGTCGCATGTCTTCTTCTTTATGGGAGGGCTGGGGATTGTCATCAGTTTTGTATGGCTGAAAGTCATCCATGAACCGAACCAGCATCCCGGCGTAAACAAAAAAGAGCTGGAGTACATTGCCGAAGGCGGCGCGCTGATCAACATGGATCAGAAGAAAAATAGCCGAAAAGTCCCGCTTAGCGAAAAATGGGGGCAGATCAAACAGCTGATTGGCTCCCGGATGATGGTCGGGATCTATATCGGTCAGTACTGCATCAACGCGTTGACCTACTTCTTTATCACCTGGTTCCCGGTCTACCTGGTGCAGGCGCGCGGCATGTCGATTCTGAAGGCCGGATTTGTCGCCTCGGTGCCGGCAATCTGCGGTTTTGCTGGCGGTGTGCTGGGCGGAATTATCTCCGACTGGTTAATGCGTCGCACCGGCTCGCTCAATATTGCCCGTAAAACCCCGATTGTGGCAGGCATGCTGATGTCGATGGTTATGGTGTTCTGTAACTACGTTAACGTGGAGTGGATGATTATCGGCTTTATGGCGCTGGCCTTCTTCGGCAAAGGGATTGGCGCCCTCGGCTGGGCAGTGATGGCCGATACCGCGCCGAAAGAGATCAGCGGTCTGTCGGGCGGCTTGTTCAATATGTTCGGCAATATCTCCGGCATCGTGACGCCAATTGCGATTGGTTACATCGTCGGAACGACGGGCTCATTCAACGGCGCGCTGATTTACGTCGGGGTGCATGCGCTGGTGGCGGTACTGAGCTATCTGGTGCTGGTGGGCGATATCAAACGCATTGAGCTTAAACCGGTCGCGGAGCGCTAATGATGAACACTCAATCCAGTCCGACGATTGTCGATATGAAAGTCATTCCGGTGGCCGGTCACGACAGCATGCTGCTGAACATCGGCGGGGCGCATAGTGCCTGGTTTACCCGTAATATCGTGGTACTGACCGACAATGCGGGGAATACCGGCGTCGGCGAGGCGCCCGGCGGTGACGTTATTTATCAGACGCTGGTGGACGCTATTCCGCTGGTGCTGGGAAAAGAGGTCGCCCGTCTGAATAACGTGGTTCAGCAGGTACATAAAGGCAACCAGGCGGCGGATTTTGACACCTTTGGCAAGGGGGCCTGGACCTTTGAGCTGCGGGTCAACGCGGTCGCGGCGCTGGAGGCCGCGCTGCTGGATCTGCTAGGTAAAGCGCTTAATGTCCCGGTTTGCGAACTGCTGGGACCAGGTAAACAGCGTGATGCGGTCACCGTGCTGGGCTATCTCTTTTATATCGGCGATCGAAATAAAACGGATCTCCCTTATCTGGACGCTACCCCTGGGCATCATGAGTGGTACCACCTGCGCCATCAGGAAGCGATGAACAGCGCTGCGCTGGTGCGACTTGCCGAGGCCGCGCAAGATCGCTACGGCTTTAAAGATTTCAAACTTAAGGGCGGTGTTTTGCCCGGCGAGCAGGAAATAGAGAGCGCACGCGCGCTGAAAAAACGCTTCCCGGATGCGCGTATTACGGTCGACCCGAACGGCGCCTGGCTGCTGGATGAGGCGATTGAACTGTGCAAGGGCCTGCAGGATGTGTTGACCTATGCGGAAGATCCGTGCGGCGCCGAGCAGGGCTTCTCCGGGCGGGAGGTGATGGCGGAATTTCGTCGTGCCACCGGGCTACCGGTCGCCACCAATATGATTGCCACCAACTGGCGGGAAATGGGGCACGCGGTGATGCTCAACGCGGTAGACATTCCCTTAGCCGATCCGCACTTCTGGACGCTCTCCGGGGCGGTGCGAGTCGCCCAGCTGTGTGATGACTGGGGGCTGACATGGGGTTGTCACTCGAACAACCACTTTGACATTTCACTGGCGATGTTTACTCACGTAGGCGCCGCCGCGCCGGGCAACCCGACGGCAATTGATACTCACTGGATCTGGCAGGAAGGCGACTGTCGTCTGACCAAAAATCCGCTGCAGATTGAGAACGGCAAGATTGCCGTACCGGATGCGCCAGGCCTTGGTATCGAGCTGGACTGGGCGCAGGTGCAAAAAGCCCATCAAGCCTATCAGGCGCTGCCGGGAGGCGCGCGTAATGACGCGGTGCCGATGCAGTATCTGATCCCCGGCTGGAAATTTGACCGCAAGCGTCCCGTGTTCGGCCGCACCGCTGTCGCCAATCAATAACAAAAGGATTTCATCATGACCACGCAGTTTTCTACCCCCGTCGTCACCGCGATGCAGGTTATTCCGGTTGCCGGCCACGACAGTATGCTGATGAATCTTAGCGGAGCCCATGCCCCGTATTTCACCCGCAATATTGTGATTATCAAAGATAACTCAGGCCATACCGGCGTAGGGGAAATCCCCGGCGGAGAGAAAATCCGCCAGACGCTGGAAGAGGCCGCTGAGCTGGTCGTCGGGAAAGCGCTCGGCGAGTATAAAAACGTCCTCGGGGCGGTACGCGGCCGCTTTGCCGACCGCGACGCTGGCGGCCGCGGGTTGCAAACTTTTGATCTGCGTACCACCATTCACGTTGTCACCGGGATTGAGGCCGCGCTGCTGGATCTGCTGGGGCAGCATCTGGGCGTCAACGTCGCCTCTCTGCTGGGCGATGGCCAACAGCGTAGCGAAGTCGAAATGCTGGGCTACCTGTTCTTCGTCGGTAACCGTCATGCCACGCCGCTGGCTTATCAAAGTCAGGGCGATGAGAAGTGCGACTGGTACCGGCTTCGTCATGAAGAGGCTATGACGCCGGACGCCGTCGTGCGTCTGGCGGAGGCGGCCTACGAAAAATATGGCTTCAACGATTTCAAACTCAAAGGCGGCGTGCTGGCGGGTGAAGAAGAGGCGGAGTCGATTGTGGCGCTGGCTAAACGTTTCCCGCAGGCGCGCGTGACGCTCGATCCCAACGGCGCCTGGCGCCTGGATGAAGCCATCAAAATTGGCAAACAGCTGAAAGGCGTGCTGGCCTATGCGGAAGATCCCTGCGGCGCTGAACAGGGCTTCTCGGGCCGCGAAGTGATGGCGGAGTTCCGCCGTGCCACCGGCCTGCCGACGGCCACCAATATGATTGCCACCGACTGGCGTCAGATGGGACATACGTTGTCTCTGCAATCGGTGGACATTCCGCTGGCGGATCCGCACTTCTGGACCATGCAGGGATCGGTTCGCGTGGCGCAGATGTGCCATGAATTTGGTTTGACCTGGGGCTCGCACTCCAACAACCATTTCGATATCTCGCTGGCGATGTTCACCCACGTTGCGGCGGCGGCGCCAGGCAACATTACCGCCATCGATACCCACTGGATCTGGCAGGAAGGGAATCAACGATTGACCCGACAACCTTTTGAGATCAAAGGTGGTATGGTGCAGGTGCCTACCGCTCCGGGCCTCGGCGTTGAGCTGGATATGGACCGCGTGATGCAGGCGAATGAGCTATATAAAAAGCACGGGCTGGGCGCGCGTGACGATGCGATGGCAATGCAGTATCTGATCCCGAACTGGACGTTTGATAATAAGCGTCCGTGTATGGTGCGCTAAGGAAAATCCGGTTCCTGCGGGAACCGGAATGGTTTTGCTACCGGGTGTTTGTTCATATTAAGGACAGCGGATGAAAATAGTGATTGCACCGGATTCATACAAGGAGAGCCTGAGTGCCCTGGATGTTGCGACGGCGATAGAAGCGGGCTTTCAGGAGATTTATCCTGATGCGGAGTATGTCAAGTTGCCTGTTGCCGATGGCGGCGAAGGGACCGTCGAAGCGATGGTTGCCGCCACTCAGGGGCGTCTGGTGCAGGTTACGGTTACCGGTCCGTTGAACAAACCGGTAGACGCTTTTTACGGCCTTTCCGGCGATGAGCGCTGCGCTTTTATTGAAATGGCGGCGGCCAGCGGACTGGAAAGCGTCCCGCCGGCGTGCCGTAATCCATTGTTAACGACCACCTGGGGTACCGGGGAGCTGATTCGCCACGCGCTGGATGCCGGCGTACAGCAGATTATTATCGGTATCGGCGGTAGCGCGACGAATGACGGCGGCGCCGGAATGGTGCAGGCGCTGGGCGGAAAGTTACTGACGGCGGATAATCAGCAGATTGCCTCCGGCGGCGGAGCGCTGGAACAGCTGGCGCGAATTGATCTGAGCGAACTGGATAGCCGTCTGGCCGATTGCCGCATTGATGTGGCCTGCGATGTGACCAATCCGCTAACGGGTCCGGAAGGCGCTACGGCGGTGTTTGGGCCGCAAAAAGGGGCGACGGCAGAGATGATTGTCCGTCTCGACCGCGCGCTGGCGCACTATGCGCGCATCATTCAACGCGATTTAGCCGTCGACGTACTTCATCTTGAGGGCGGTGGCGCGGCAGGCGGTATGGGCGCCGCCCTGTATGCTTTCTGTGGCGCGCGGCTGCGTCCGGGGATTGAGATTGTGACCGATGCGCTGCACCTGGCGGAGCTGGTGGCGGACGCAGACCTGGTGATTACCGGTGAAGGGCGCATTGACAGCCAGACGATCCATGGCAAGGTGCCGGTGGGGGTAGCAAAGGTTGCGCAGCGCTATAACGTACCGGTTATTGCTATTGCCGGCAGCCTGACCGCGGACGTGGGGATTGTTCACCGGCACGGGCTGGATGCGGTATTCAGCGTGATTTATTCGGTCTGTACGCTGGAGGAGGCGCTGGAGAACGCGGCAGATAACGTGCGCATGACGGCGAGGAATGTTGCCGCGGTGCTGAACATGGGACGCAAGCGGTAAGACGGTTTTCCCGGTCGCGTGATGCCTGCCGGGGCGATGCCGTTTACATGGCCGCCCGGACAGGCACCGCGCTATCCGGAGAAGGGGATTTATATGCCCAGCATTTTGCACGCTTCCCGCGTGACATTATCCATTTCATCCAGCAATTCCAGCAGCTCCGGCTCCAGATCTTCGGCGGCGGTTCCGGCGCGCAGCTGGCTTTCAAGGGTCTGACACAGCTTTTTCAGCCGCGGCACCCCGCTATAGCTGCAGCTTCCGTGAAGCTTATGAATCAAATCCAGCAGCCCCTCCGGCTCTTCGCCAACCAGCTGCTCTTCCACTTTATTACGCACTTCTGGCATAAAGGCGATCAGCATTTGCAGCATCTCCCGCGCCAGGTCCGGTTTCATGGCGGCCTGGCGTAGCGCCAGCTGCCAGTTGAGCGTCACGTTGTAGTCGATGGGCGGTTCGACAGGCTCCGCTGCCTGCAGCGGCGCGGTATGCCTTCCCGGCTGATAGCGCAGCAGCAGGTTGTGCAGCTTATCCTCTTCGATGGGCTTTGCCAGATAGTCGTTCATCCCGGCCTTCATCAGCTTCTCTTTTTGCCCGTCAAACGCGTGGGCGGTGACGGCGATCACCGGCGTTTGTTGCTGATGAGGAAGGTGGCGAATCAGCTCGCAGGCGCGAATGCCGTCCATATCCGGCATCTGGATATCCATCAGAATCAGATCCAGCTGCATCTCCTTGGCCTGCTCTACGGCGCGCTGGCCGCTATCACACAGCGTGACGTGCTGGACCAGATCGTCCAGCAGCACGCCGATAAGCTTCAGGTTCGCCGGATTATCGTCCACCGCCATCACCGTCATCGGCAGCTTGCTACTGTCAGAATGGGGCAGGACGATCGGTGTCCTGGCCCGGCAGGAGGCGGTGAGCGCCGGGATTAACCGCGTGGCGGTCAGCGGTTTGAGCAGGCAGGCGGCAACGCCGTCTTGCTTCAGGGTTTCGGCATTGATCTGCGCATGGCAGGGGAGCGCCAGCAGTAAGTGGTCGGCCATGGCGCAGGCTTTCGCCAGGTTATCCTTTTGCTGGCTCAGGTCACGCATCGATACCGGAAGACCGGCCAGCAGGATATCGTAGTGGGCTTCCGGCAGCGCGGAGAATGTCGGGCTGTACACCACCTCCAGCGGCAGGGTCGTCAGCAGCTCCATGGTGCACTGCGCCGCCGCCGCATTGGCCTCGATGTAGGCCAGCGTTTTACCCGCCAGACAGTGGGTTAACGGGCTCTCCTGAACCGCGTTGGGATTGAGGTCGAGGTTGATATGGAACCAGAACGTGGAGCCGCGATTCGGCTGACTGTGGAATGAGATATCGCCGCCCATCTCTTTGACCAGCCGCTGGGTTATCACCAGCCCGAGCCCGGTGCCACCGTGGCGGCGGGAAATACTGGCATCGGCCTGGCGGAACGCCTGGAACAGACGGGACTGATCGCGCTCCGGGATCCCGATCCCGGTATCGTGGATTTGAATTTCGATTTGTACGCTGGTGTTGCTCAGCGCGCGCTGCTCGACCAGCACATCAATATTGCCATGTTCGGTAAACTTGATGGCATTGCCCACCAGATTGGTGATGATCTGCTGCAGGCGCAGAGGATCGCCGATAATATTGTCCGGAACATCATTTTTGATGTTCAGCGTCAGCTCCAGCCCCTTATCGTGGGCGGAGTGCGCCAGCAGAGTCACGACCTCATCCAGCGCATTACGCAGCAGGAACGGGATGCTCTCGAGAATCAGTTTACCCGCTTCCAGCTTCGAGAAGTCCAGCACGTCGTTAATGATAGCGAGCAGGTTGTTCGCCGAGCGCTCGATAGTGGTGAGGTGGTCGCGCTGAGTGGTATTTAAATCGGTCTTCAGGGTCAGACGGGTAAAGCCAATGACGCCATTGAGCGGCGTTCGTAGCTCGTGAGACATATTGGCGAGGAATTCTGATTTGATGCGGGCCGCTTCCTGGGCGCGCTTCTTCGCCAGATCCAGCTCAACGTTCTGAATCTCCATCTGCTCGAGGGTTTCGCGCAGATCGGAGGTCGCCTGATCGATATTGTGCTGCATCTCTTCGTGGTAGGCCGCCAGCGACATGGCCATGGAGTTGATGCCGTTTTTCAGCATATCCAGTTCGCCGAGCATAAACCCTTCGACGCGACTGTCGAGCTGGCCGCGACGAATACGATCGACGGTATTCACCATATTGCGGATCGGCCCGGTGACGTCGCGCATCAGGCGCCAGCCGAAGATCAGCGCGATGCCGATACAGAACAGCATCATAACGCTGGAGATGAAAATCTCTTTGTACTGCTGCAGTCGCACCGATTTGAGATCCAGTTCGAGGGCGACATAGCCCAGCATGTTGCCGGGCATTTTGGCATCGGTCATCGGCGATTCATCGGGTGAATAGCTTTCCGAGACGATAGGCGTACGCAAAATCATGACGTCGCCCTTGCGCACCGCGCTCAGCTGGCGAGGAAATTTTTCCCCATTTTCCAGACGTAGCTCGCTGGGATTGAGCTGAAAATTGGAAGTGACGAACAGCTTGTTTTGCGAATCGTAAATGGAAATAGCGCGTACGATATCGGAATGACGACGATGCAGCACGCTAATCAGCTGGCCGATAGACTCGCGGTTTTGCAGATTCATGCCATATTCACTGGAGACTGCCAGGGGTTCAATAATACTGGCCCCGGCGTCCTCCAGCTGACGCTGCAGGTCGTGATAGCGATGCGCGACGAAGAAAATACTGAGCAACAAACCGATCAGTACGGTTGGCGCCAGGATAAGAATCATCATGCGAGCACGTAGGCTGTAGTTGGTCATGCGGTTCCGTTATGGGAGAATATACTCTTCATCCATCAAGTGCCTTTGCGTTGGCGGTTTCGGCGACGGGCCGATCTTCGCCGCCGGGAACGCTTACCGGCTGCCCTGACGCACCTTGAATGGACTCGTGTATAGAGTCAGTTTATTTGATTGAGACAAATCTCTACGATGGCGCAATTCTACTCTGCAAAACGGCGTGTGACGACGCGCCAGATCATAACCGTAACAGTCAATGACCTCGACCCCTTTGGTCAGGGCGTTGCTCGTCACCATGGTAAAGCGCTATTTGTTAATGGCTTATTGCCCCAGGAACAGGCTGAAGTTGTCGTGGTTGAAGACAAAAAACAGTACTCCCGGGCGCAGGTAAAACGCCGTCTTAATGACAGCCCGCAGCGCCAGACGCCGCGCTGCCCGCATTTCGGTACCTGCGGCGGCTGCCAGCAACAGCATGCCAGCGTTGAGCTCCAGCAGCAAAGTAAACGCGCAGCGCTTGCCCGGCTGATGAAGCGGGATGTCGACGACATTATAGCCGCTTCGCCGTGGGGATATCGCCGGCGCGCACGTCTGAGCTTGAATTATCAGCCAAAGACCCAACAATTACAGATGGGCTTTCGCCAGGCTGGCTCCAGCGACATTATCAATGTGGTGCAGTGCCCCATTTTGGTGCCCGATCTTGAGGCATTGCTGCCAGCGGTGCGCGAGTGTTTGTCCGGCCTGAAATCAACGCGTCAGCTCGGGCATGTCGAGCTGGTGCTGGCGGACAATGGCCCGCTGATGGTCCTGCGCCACACGGCAGCATTACCGGCCGGCGATAAAGAAAAACTGGAACGATTTTCGCAATCTCACGGTCTCGCTCTGTACCTGGCGCCGCAAAGCGAGATACTGGAACATATTAGTGGGGAAGCCCCATGGTATACCTCAGACGGGCTACGCTTAATGTTTAGTCCGCGCGACTTTATCCAGGTGAACGATGGCGTCAATCAGCTGATGGTGCAAACGGCGCTGGCGTGGCTGGATATTCAGCCTCAGGATCGGGTGCTCGATCTGTTCTGCGGGATGGGGAATTTTACCCTGCCGCTGGCTACGCGTGCGGCCAATGTCGTGGGCGTTGAAGGCGTCCCGGCGCTGGTTGCGAAAGGGCGGGAAAACGCCGCGCTCAATCAGCTGCACAACGTGACATTCTTTCATGAAAATCTGGAAGAAGATGTGACCCGCCAGGCCTGGGCGCAGCATGGTTTTGATAAAATATTACTCGACCCGGCGCGAGCCGGAGCGCCGGGCGTGATGTCACACATTATAAAACTTGCCCCGCGTCGCGTCGTCTATGTCTCCTGTAATCCGGCGACCCTGGCGCGCGATAGCGACCTGCTGCTGCAGGCGGGGTATCAGATTCAACGCCTGGCAATGCTGGACATGTTCCCGCATACCGGACATCTGGAATCAATGGTGTTGTTTGAGCACAGAGATACATAGAATCGTTCGGATCAGGCCGAGGCAGCCAACCCCCCGGCGTACTGAAGGATGAAGTGTCAACGTTGAGGCTTGCCGACTTCGGCAGGCCAGGTCCCTTAAGGAGAGGACAATGGTTGCGGTAAGAAGTGCACATTTAAATAAAGCTGGTGAATTTGACCCGAAGAAATGGATCGCGAGTCTGGGAATTTCCAGCCAGCAGTCGTGTGAACGCTTAGCCGAAACCTGGGACTATTGTCGCGAGAAAACGCAGGGACATCCTCGAGCGGATCTGCTGTTATGGCGCGGTGTCGAGATGGTGGAAATCCTTTCTACACTGAGCATGGATATCGATACGCTGCGGGCCGCGATGCTGTTTCCGCTGGCGGATGGCAATGTCGTCACCGAAGAGGTGATGCAGGAGAGCGTCGGTAAGTCCGTCGTGACATTGATTCACGGCGTGCGCGATATGGCGGCGATTCGCCAGCTTAAAGCCACCCATACCGATTCGGTCTCATCCGAGCAGGTCGATAATATTCGCCGCATGCTGCTCGCGATGGTCGACGACTTCCGCTGCGTGGTCATCAAGCTGGCCGAACGTATCGCCCACCTGCGGGAAGTCAAAGATGAGCCCGAAGACGAACGCGTGCTGGCGGCAAAAGAGTGCACCAATATCTACGCCCCGCTGGCCAACCGTTTAGGCATTGGTCAACTGAAATGGGAGCTGGAAGATTATTGCTTCCGCTACCTGCATCCCGACGAATATAAGCGGATTGCTAAACTGCTGCACGAGCGTCGCATCGATCGTGAACACTACATTGAAGAGTTCGTCGGTCATCTGCGTTCAGAAATGAAAACCGAAGGCGTGAAGGCTGAAGTCTACGGCCGGCCGAAGCATATCTATAGTATCTGGCGCAAAATGCAGAAAAAACACCTCACCTTTGATGAGCTGTTTGATGTGCGCGCGGTACGTATTGTCGCGGAGCGCCTGCAGGACTGCTATGCCGCACTGGGGATAGTACACACTCACTATCGCCATCTGCCGGATGAGTTCGATGATTACGTTGCCAATCCCAAACCAAATGGCTATCAGTCGATTCATACCGTGGTGCTGGGGCCGGGCGGTAAAACGGTGGAGATCCAGATTCGTACCCGGCAGATGCATGAAGATGCGGAGCTGGGCGTCGCCGCGCACTGGAAGTACAAAGAAGGTGCCGGCGCGGCGGCAGGCGGCGGACGTGGCTATGAAGATCGTATTGCCTGGCTGCGTAAGCTGATCGCCTGGCAGGAAGAGATGGCCGACTCCGGCGAAATGCTCGATGAGGTGCGCAGCCAGGTCTTTGACGATCGGGTGTACGTCTTTACGCCAAAAGGCGACGTGGTCGATTTACCTGCCGGCTCCACGCCGCTCGACTTTGCCTACCATATCCATAGCGACGTCGGCCACCGCTGCATCGGCGCCAAAATCAGCGGGCGCATTGTCCCCTTTACCTATCAGCTGCAAATGGGCGATCAGATTGAAATCATTACTCAGAAACAGCCAAACCCAAGCCGCGACTGGCTGAACCCAAACCTCGGCTATGTCACGACCAGCCGCGGACGTTCCAAAATCCACGCCTGGTTCCGCAAGCAGGATCGCGACAAGAATATTCTCGCCGGGCGGCAGATTCTTGATGATGAGCTTGAGCACCTGGGGATTAGCCTCAAGGAGGCAGAGAAGCATCTGCTGCCGCGCTACAACTTCAATGAGCTGGATGAGCTGCTGGCGGCCATTGGCGGCGGAGATATCCGCCTTAACCAGATGGTCAACTTCCTGCAGGCGCAGTTTAATAAGCCGAGCGCCGAAGAGCAGGATGCGGCGGCGCTGAAACAACTGCAGCAGAAAACCTGGGCGCCGCAGAATCGCAGCAAAGACAATGGTCGCGTCGTGGTGGAGGGCGTGGGCAACCTGATGCACCACATCGCCCGCTGCTGTCAGCCGATTCCAGGCGACGAGATTGTCGGTTTCATCACCCAGGGGCGGGGGATTTCCGTTCACCGGGCGGACTGCGATCAGCTGGCTGAGCTGCAATCGCACGCCCCGGAGCGTATCGTTGACGCGGTCTGGGGAGAAAGCTACTCCGCAGGCTACTCGCTGGTCGTCCGCGTGGTAGCAAACGATCGTAGCGGCCTGCTGCGCGATATCACCACCATTCTTGCCAACGAAAAAGTGAACGTGCTTGGCGTGGCCAGTCGCAGTGACACCAAACAGCAGCTGGCTACCATCGATATGAATATTGAAATCTACAACCTGCAGGTCCTCGGCCGCGTGCTCGGGAAACTGAATCAGGTTCCGGATGTGATTGATGCCCGCCGCCTGCACGGTGGCTAACCGCTTTTCCTCCCATGCTGACCCGCTCTCCGACGGAGAGCGGGTTTTGCGCGTCTTTTATCCGAGAACCTCGCTGATTTTTCCCCGTGTTTTATCCGGGGAAGGTAAATAAAACCAATATGTTGCAAGGAAACACTATGACCCAAATCGATCGCCTGCTTGGCATTATGAAACGCCTGCGTGATCCGGAAAACGGCTGTCCGTGGGACAAAGAGCAGACCTTCGCCACCATCGCCCCGTATACCCTTGAAGAGACGTACGAAGTGCTGGATGCCATCGCCCGTGAAGATTTCGACGATCTGCGTGGCGAGCTGGGGGACCTGCTGTTTCAGGTGGTGTTCTACGCCCAGATGGCACAGGAGGAGGGCCGCTTTGCATTTGACGACATCTGTGCTGCCATCAGCGACAAACTGGAGCGCCGTCATCCGCATATCTTCGGCGATGCGACTGCCGGCAACAGCGCCGAAGTGCTGGCACGCTGGGAGCAAATCAAAAGCGCTGAGCGTGCGCAAAAGGCGCAGCATTCCGCGCTGGATGATATTCCGCACAGCCTGCCGGCGCTGATGCGCGCGCATAAAATTCAGCGTCGCTGTTCGGCGGTAGGCTTTGACTGGACGTCGCTCGGCCCGGTGCTGGATAAAGTGCATGAAGAGATCGATGAGGTCATGTACGAGGCGCAGCAGGCGGTCGTAGATGAAGCTAAACTGGAGGAGGAAATGGGCGATCTGCTGTTCGCAACGGTCAATTTATCCCGCCATTTAGGGGTAAAAGCTGAAGTCGCCTTGCAGAAAGCGAACCTGAAATTCGAACGTCGTTTCCGGGAAGTTGAACGAATTGTCGCCGCTCGCGGGCTGGAAATGACCGGCGTAGACCTCGATATCATGGAAGAAGTGTGGCAAGAGGTAAAACGCCAGGAAACTGATCTCTAACGAAATTTTGCGATCAAGCGCTATTTGTGTGATTTTTTAAATGACAAGCGCTTGATTTGCGTCAAAAACATTTACCCAAAAGGGGCTATTTTCTCACTCCTTATGTTTGTCATGACCTGGAAAGGAGACGGAGAATGAAAGTTTGTGGCGCTCGTCGTGTTCGGGTATACTACTTTCCCGTCCTGGTTATTCCATCGTTTCACCCTAACTTCTCAGGTTCAGCATGACAACGAACTATATTTTTGTGACCGGCGGGGTCGTATCCTCTCTGGGTAAAGGCATTGCCGCAGCCTCCCTGGCCGCTATTCTCGAAGCCCGTGGGCTTAACGTAACCATGATGAAACTGGATCCGTACATCAACGTCGATCCGGGCACCATGAGCCCAATCCAACACGGGGAAGTGTTCGTTACTGAAGACGGCGCTGAAACCGATCTGGACCTGGGTCACTACGAGCGCTTCATCCGTACCAAAATGAGCCGCCGCAACAACTTCACCACGGGTCGTATTTACTCCGACGTTCTGCGTAAAGAGCGCCGCGGTGACTATCTGGGCGCAACCGTACAGGTTATCCCGCACATCACTAACGCGATTAAAGAGCGCGTGCTTGCCGGTGGTGAAGGTCACGATGTGGTGCTGGTTGAAATCGGCGGTACCGTCGGTGATATCGAATCCCTGCCGTTCCTCGAAGCTATCCGTCAGATGGCGGTAGAAATCGGTCGCGAGCATGCTCTGTTTATGCATTTGACCCTGGTGCCGTATATGGCGGCAGCCGGCGAAGTCAAAACCAAACCGACCCAGCACTCCGTAAAAGAGCTGCTTTCCATCGGTATTCAGCCAGATATCCTGATCTGCCGCTCCGATCGCGCGGTACCGGCCAACGAACGTGCAAAAATTGCATTGTTCTGCAACGTTCCGGAAAAGGCTGTTATTTCTCTGAAAGATGTCGATTCCATTTATAAAATTCCAGGCCTGTTGAAATCTCAGGGGCTGGACGATTATATTTGTAAACGATTCAGCTTAAACTGTCCGGAAGCGAACCTGGCCGAATGGGAGCAGGTGATTTACGAAGAAGCTAACCCGGCAGGTGAAGTCACGATCGGTATGGTCGGCAAGTACATTGAACTGCCGGACGCGTACAAGTCCGTGATTGAAGCGCTGAAACACGGTGGTCTGAAAAACCGCGTGACCGTGAACATCAAGCTGATTGATTCGCAGGATGTGGAAACGCGCGGCGTCGAAATTCTGAAGAATCTGGACGCTATCCTGATCCCTGGCGGCTTCGGCTACCGCGGTGTTGAAGGGAAGATCGCCACTGCGCGCTATGCGCGTGAAAATAACATTCCATATCTGGGTATTTGTCTGGGTATGCAGGTTGCGCTGATTGAGTTCGCGCGCAACGTAGCGGGGATGGAAAACGCCAACTCCACAGAATTTGTGCCAGACTGTAAGTACCCGGTAGTGGCACTCATTACTGAATGGCGTGATGAAGAAGGCAACGTTGAAGTGCGTTCTGAGAAGAGCGACCTCGGCGGCACCATGCGCCTGGGCGCGCAGCAGTGCCAGCTGGACGACGCGAGCCTGGTTCGCCAGCTGTACGGCGAGCCGATCATCACTGAACGACATCGTCACCGCTATGAAGTCAACAACATGTTGTTGAAACCGATTGAAAATGCGGGCCTGCGTGTTGCGGGCCGTTCCGGGGATGATCAGTTGGTCGAGATCATCGAAGTGCCGAATCACCCGTGGTTCGTTGCTTGTCAGTTCCATCCGGAGTTTACTTCGACGCCGCGTGATGGCCATCCGCTGTTTGCAGGTTTTGTGAAAGCGGCAAGCGAGTATCAAAAGCGTCAGGCGAAGTAAAAGAGTTAGAACGGCAATGCACCCATTCGGGTGCATTGTTTGTCTGGAGTTTTAGTTTAACTTGTACTGAGGAAAACCTAATGTCCAAAATCGTTAAAGTCATCGGTCGTGAAATCATCGACTCCCGTGGTAACCCGACTGTTGAAGCCGAAGTACACCTGGAAGGTGGTTTCGTTGGTATGGCAGCAGCTCCGTCAGGTGCTTCTACTGGTTCCCGCGAAGCGCTGGAACTGCGCGATGGCGACAAATCCCGTTTCATGGGTAAAGGCGTACTGAAAGCTGTTGGCGCTGTCAACGGCCCGATCGCTCAGGCTCTCCTTGGCAAAGACGCCAAAGATCAGGCTGGCATCGATAAAATCATGATCGACCTGGACGGTACTGAAAACAAATCTAACTTCGGTGCGAACGCAATTCTGGCTGTGTCTCTGGCTAACGCCAAAGCAGCCGCTGCCTCTAAAGGCCAGCCGTTGTACGAACACATCGCTGAGCTGAACGGCACTCCGGGCAAATACTCCATGCCGGTTCCGATGATGAACATCATCAACGGTGGTGAGCACGCTGATAACAACGTCGACATCCAGGAATTCATGATTCAGCCGGTTGGCGCTAAATCCCTGAAAGAAGCCGTACGTATGGGTTCTGAAGTGTTCCACAACCTGGCTAAAGTTCTGAAAGCTAAAGGTATGAACACTGCAGTTGGTGACGAAGGTGGCTACGCGCCGAACCTGGGCTCCAACGCAGAAGCGCTGGCTGTTATCGCTGAAGCGGTTAAAGCTGCAGGTTACGAGCTGGGCAAAGACATCACTCTGGCGATGGACTGCGCAGCGTCTGAATTCTACAAAGACGGTAAATACGTTCTGGCCGGCGAAGGCAACAAAGCGTTCACCTCTGAAGAGTTCACTCACTTCCTGGAAGAGCTGACCAAACAGTACCCGATCGTCTCTATCGAAGACGGTCTGGACGAATCTGACTGGGATGGCTTCGCATACCAGACTAAAGTCCTGGGCGACAAAATCCAGCTGGTTGGTGACGATCTGTTCGTAACCAACACCAAGATCCTGAAAGAAGGTATCGAGAAAGGCATCGTTAACTCCATCCTGATCAAATTCAACCAGATCGGTTCTCTGACCGAAACTCTGGCTGCGATCAAAATGGCGAAAGACGCTGGCTACACTGCCGTTATCTCTCACCGTTCTGGCGAAACTGAAGACGCTACCATTGCTGACCTGGCTGTGGGTACCGCTGCAGGCCAGATCAAAACTGGTTCTATGAGCCGTTCTGACCGCGTTGCTAAATACAACCAGCTGATTCGTATCGAAGAAGCGCTGGGCGAAAAAGCACCGTACAACGGTCGTAAAGAGATCAAAGGTCAGTAAGACTGACTTTCGCTCTTAATCTAAAAAACCCGCCCTGGCGGGTTTTTTTATATCTGAAGCTAACCGATTTACAGCAGCAGCGGCAGCGTTGCGCTGGCCGTTTGCTGGTTGACGTCGCTGTAGTGCTCATCAAGTGCAATCAGCGAGGTCGTCAGCAGTTCCACCAGCAGCATTACGCCGACTTTAGCATTGAGTGCGCCTGCGCTCAGCGGCCCTTCGGGCTTTGCCGCCACCAGCTGAATATCGCTCAGCGAAGCCAGCGGGCTACGCGGGGTGTTACTGAGCGACAGCACCTGCACGCCGCGCTTGCGGGCAAGCTTCACCACGTGCAGCAGATCCCGTGTGGAGCCGGAGCTGGAAATCGCCACCACCAGCGTGTTTTTTGAAAGCGTGGTGGCATTCATTGCCGCGCGATGCATGTCGCTGAAAAGCTGCGCGGGCTTGCCGAGGCGCAGCAGCTTGTAATGCAGATACTCGCCAAGAATGGCGCTGGCCGCCACGCCGTATATTTGCACCGCATCTGCCTGATGCAGCGCCTGAGCCGCCTGTTCGAGCAATGCCCTGTCGAGCAGCTTTGCGGTGTCCTGTAAGGCCTGAACGGATTCATTGACCACGTTATCAATTTCATCGCCGCTGCGCTGAGTTGGTTGACCCTGCTGAATATCCAGCGCCAGCGCCATCTTAAATTCGTTGTAGCCCTTGCAGCCCAGCGTGCGGCACAGGCGGGTCACGCTGGCTTCGCTGGTCTCACTCTCTCGCGCCAGTTCGGTGATCGTCAGGTAAAGCACCTTTGCCGGATCGCCCAGCACAAACTCCCCCAGCTTTTGCTGTGTCGGGCTGTAGCCGGACACGCCCTGACGCAGCCTTAACAGCAGATTTTCATTTTCAGACATGCAGGATCCTTAATGCGTTTCTCTGTGGCTAGTGTGGCGGAAAGCAGGGGATCGATGCCAGTCATTTTAAAAAAGTATGATCGTCCTCCTGGTTTGTGATGATAATTTTCATATATGAATTAAATTATGGTAAAAATTTTCATCACTACAACAGGGGAATGAAAAAATGAATCAAATGTTCAGCGGTGCCTCCTCCGGAGCATGGTTTGAAAAGGCACAGCGCTTCGGGAAATCGTTCATGCTGCCGATCGCTGTGCTGCCTGCCGCAGGCTTACTGTTGGGAATTGGCGGCGCGCTCTCTAACCCGAACACCTTAACGGCGTATCCGTTCCTGGATGTTGCCTGGCTACAGGCCATCTTCACGATCATGAGCAGCGCAGGCTCTATTGTGTTTGCCAATCTCTCGGTGCTGTTTGCCGTCGGGGTTGCCGTTGGTTTGGCGAAAACCGACAAAGGGACCGCCGGGCTCGCGGCGCTGCTGGCGTTTCTGGTGATGAACGCCACAATTAACGCATTGCTTATCCTCAACGGCACGCTGGCGCATGAGAACCCGGGCGCGGTGGGACAGGGGATGACGCTGGGCATTCAGACGCTGGAAACGGGCGTTTTTGGCGGCGTGGTGATTGGCCTGGTGACCTGCGCCCTGCATCATCGCTTTAATAAAATTGCGCTGCCTCAGTTCCTGGGATTCTTTGGCGGCTCGCGCTTTGTCCCGATTATCAGCTCGCTGGCCGCGATTCTGGTCGGGGCCCTTATGACCGTAGTGTGGCCCCATTTCCAGAAGCTGATTTTCGGCCTGGGCGGGCTGGTCGATGCGACGGGTTATCTGGGCACGCTGCTGTATGGCTTTATCCTGCGCATGCTGGGCCCATTTGGCCTGCATCACATCTTCTATTTACCGTTCTGGACGACGGCACTCGGCGGCAGCGAAATCGTTAACGGACAGCTGGTGGAAGGCACCCAGCGCATCTTCTTCGCTCAGTTGTCCGATCCGAATACGCAGCAGTTCTTTATCGGCACGTCCCGTTTCATGTCCGGGCGTTTCATCACCATGATGTTTGGCCTGATTGGCGCATGTCTGGCGATGTACCACACGGCGAAGCCGGAGAATAAGAAGCGCGTGGCGGGGCTGCTGCTTTCAGCGGCGTTGACCTCTTTCCTGACGGGGATCACCGAGCCAATTGAGTTCTCCTTCCTGTTCGTGGCACCCGTTCTCTACGTCATCCACGCTTTCTTCGACGGGCTGGCGTTTATGATCGCCCACATTCTGCACATCACCATCGGCCAGACTTTCTCCGGCGGCTTTATCGACTTCATCCTCTTTGGCGTATTGCAGGGCGAAGCCAAAACTCACTGGATGTATGTGCCGCTGGTCGGCGTGCCGTGGTTCTGCCTCTACTACTTCACGTTCCGCTTCCTGATTAACCGTTTTGGTTTTATGACGCCTGGCCGGGAGAAAGAAGCGGCAGTCGAAAATACCATCCCACAAAGCGAACGTGCGGCGGCAGTGATTGCCGGGCTGGGCGGGCGAGATAATCTGGAAGAGGTGGATTGCTGCGCCACGCGATTGCGCGTCACGGTAAAAGACGGCGGGAAAGTCGATCAGGAAGCATTGAAGGCCACGGGCGCGCGCGGCGTGATCCTGCGAGGCAACGGCGTGCAGGTCATCTATGGCCCACACGTCACGATTATTAAAAATGAAGTGGAAGAGAGCTTAGCGTTATGAAAACTGTACTGGATAACCTGAAAGGGAAACTCATCGTCTCCTGCCAGGCGCTGGATAATGAGCCGTTGCACAGCCCGTTTATCATGTCGCGGATGGCGGTAGCGGCAGAAGAGGGCGGCGCGGAGGGGATTCGCGCCAACAGCGTGGCGGACATTGCTGCCATTAAACAGCTGGTTTCACTGCCGGTGATTGGCATCATTAAGCGTGATTATCCGGACAGCGAAGTGTTTATTACGGCGACCATGAAAGAGGTGGATGAACTGATGAGCGTCGGGCCGGAACTCATCGCGCTTGATGCCACGGCTCGCCCGCGCCCCGGTGGGCAGCGGCTGGATGCGCTGGTCGCGGAAATTCGTGCGAAGTACCCGTCGGTGCTGCTGATGGCGGATATCTCGACGGCGGAAGAAGCGCTCACGGCGCAGTCTCTCGGGTTTGATTGCGTGGGCACCACGCTTTACGGCTATACGGCAGAAACGGAGGGGCACGCACTGCCGGAAAACGACTGCGGTTTTTTACGCGATGTACTGGCTGCTGTAAATATTCCGGTGGTGGCGGAAGGGAACGTTGAAACCCCGACGCTGGCGGCCCGGTGCCTTGAACTGGGCGCGCATACCGTGGTGGTTGGCGGCGCGATTACTCGTCCTCAGCAAATTACGGCACGCTTTGCGGCGGCCATCAAAGCCTGAGGTTTTTATACTGAATAAAAAACCCGCCTCGGCGGGTTTTACAGGCTTATTTGAAATCAACGGCCATCTGCTGCGGAATCGAAAGCCCGCGGGTGGTCTGCACGCAGCGATCGATATAATCGGTAAAGCGCGGCGGCTTCGGCATTCCCATGCTGAGCAGCTTATCGTTGCTGAAGCGTACGTTGAGGGTTGCGAAGGCGCCATAAAGGCGCATTGCTTTGAGCATCAGACGTTCATTGCAGGGACCGAAGATATCCTTCAGTTCGCGACGCATCTTGACCAGCGTCTCATAGCTGACCTGCGCATACCTATCGCCGACGGGAACCTGCTCCAGCGCCGAGGCCATGGCGCGATCGATCTCAGCAAATTTGACGCTATTTTCTTCACCTGCCGAAATATGCACGACTTCCCCCTGCGCAAGCTGGTTATCAAGCAGCAGCATCAGCGCATCGGCGCAATAGTCGACGGGAATCACATCGATCCGGTCTTCCATTGAGCAGAGGAATTTTTGCAGCATTAAGCCCATGCTGAATACCCAGAAGATACTGCTGGAGGGCTGGCAGCCGTGATGAGTATGGCCCACGACAATCGAGGGGCGGGCAATCGTCAACGGAAGCGTCGGGCAGGTCTGCTGCATCAGCTGCTCGATCGTGGATTTAGAGTGGGTGTATTCGACAAGGTGTTCGGCACGTTCGCGAAACTCGGCGCTTTCCGCGACCAGAGAATCGGGCTCGGGAGAACATGACATAGCCGTACCCACATGCAGGAAGCGCTGTAGCCCGGCAACCCGGGACATACGTTGGGCAAACTGCAGGGTGCCTTCCACGTTCACCTTCCAGATGAGCGGGTTATTGCCAAAGGAGGCGACAGCCGCACAGTTGAGCACGTGAGTCACTTGTTCCAGACGTGGGTCGCAGAGAAATTCTGCGGGGTTAGCTAAATCGCCCGCGAGAATATGTTGCGTACCCAGCGTCGCCAGTTTCTCCTCAGAGACATTGAACTTGCGCATGTTTTCTTTGACCCGGGCAAGCGCCGCGTCATCATTATCGGCTCGAACTAAAAGCAGCAGATTAATCCCGTTATTTTGCTTCAGGATATTCTCTAAAACCGCTCCCCCCAGAAAACCGGTAACGCCTGTAATTAATAGTGTATTCATGAACGCCGTCTCATCATGGTTGGTCGGCTGGATTCTAGGCGGCTGAAACTAAACAGTGAGTCAATGGAAAATGGCGAGTCGGAAGGCTTTCTTAAGACCGAATTAAGGTTACGAACGGGCGTGGATAGCATTGGACATCCGCGAAGTGAAGAAGATTCTGTTTTTCATGTTTCAATTTGTACATATATGATTTTTATGATTATTGTTATATTCTCAATGGTGTTGTTATAGGTGTTTAAATGTAATTTAAAACATATTTAGTTACATCAAAAGTCGCTGTATAAAAAACGTAATACATGCAGAAATAAGTCGAGGTGATTTATTTCTTCCGTCGTTGAAGGTCTTTAAAGGCTGCGAGAAATAAAGCTGAAGGGACCGTTTAGAATTGCTCAGCAGGCTATAATCTTAGTCTGACTTCAGCCACAGCTAAGCGCCGGCAATCGCAGCTGAGGACAAGACCTCGGCCGCTAAATCTGCGATAATGCTCGTTTCGAACCTAAACAGAGATGATTATGCAGTACCCGATTAACGAGATGTTCCAGACCTTGCAAGGCGAGGGTTACTTCACCGGCGTGCCTGCCATTTTTATTCGTCTGCAGGGATGCCCGGTTGGTTGCGCCTGGTGCGATACCAAACATACCTGGGATAAACTTGCGGATCGGGAAGTGTCGCTGTTTAGTATTCTGGCGAAAACCAAAGAGAGTGATAAATGGGGCCCGGCCAGCGGCGAAGACCTGCTGGCGATTATCGGCCGTCAGGACTGGACCGCACGTCACGTAGTCATCACCGGCGGCGAGCCCTGCATCCACGACTTAACCCCGCTGACCATGCTGCTGGAGCAGAACGGATTCAGTTGCCAGATTGAAACCAGCGGTACCCATGAAGTGCGCTGCAGCCCGCGCACCTGGGTGACGGTTTCACCGAAGGTCAATATGCGCGGTGGCTACGATGTGCTGTCGCAGGCGCTGCTGCGCGCGGATGAAATTAAGCATCCGGTTGGCCGCGTGCGCGATATCGAAGCGCTGGACGAACTGCTGGAAACGCTGAGCGACGACAAGCCGCGGATTATTGCTCTGCAGCCCATCAGCCAGAAAGAGGATGCGACGCGTCTGTGTATTGAGACCTGCATCGCCCGCAACTGGCGGCTCTCAATGCAGACGCATAAATATCTGAATATTGCCTGATAAAAAGGCCCGGTCGCAGGATGCGTACCGGGCCTTTCTGTTCTGCGCGCCAGGAAACGTCGGTTTCCGGCCAGCGCATCATTCGCCGCGATAGATGCAGCCTGCGGTACAGGTTTCTTTGATCATCACGGCGCTCAGCAGCGGCACCAGCGGTTTTATCTGCTGCCAAATCCACTTCGCCAGCACTTCGCTGGTTGGGTTTTCCAGACCGGGAATGTCGTTCAGGTAGTAGTGATCCAGGCGATCGTAGGTTGGTTTAAACGCCGCCTTGAGCTCGGCAAAATCCATGATCCAGCCCGTGTGGGGATCGACTTCACCGGTAATCTCCAGACGCACCATAAAAGAGTGGCCGTGCAGGCGACCGCACTTATGACCTTCCGGTACGTGAGGCAGGTGATGGGCGGCTTCGAAGGTGAAATCTTTAAACAGGGTGGTGGACATCTTTTACTCTCAATAAGACAAAAAAACCGCCGTAGGGTACCGGAAAGCGGTTTTTTTATCATTAACTAAAACGGTCCTGAGCGAAATATCGACGTATTTACCCACGAGTACCTTAATATTCTTTTTAATTTCATAGCGTTGGCTAATCGTTTTTGTTGTTAATAACTATAACTAAAACAGGTTAGTCCATTTGGTTATTTGTTATTTCCATCCCTTCTTTAATTGTTACTATCGGCGCCGTTAACCTTATAACTCGTCATACTTCGAGCCGCATGTGCGTTGGCAATAACTCGGCCCATCCTTGGGCCTCGCCCTAACGGGCGCAGTGAACAGCGTTCAAATTCGTTCCTGACGAATTTGTCCTCGACCACCCCGGTCACTTACTTAGATAAGCTCCCGGGGGGGAACTGCGTCGCCGCCTGCCTGCAACTCGAATTATTTAGAGTAAATACATCCTCTTCTGTTTTTGCCGCGCTGACAGGGTGCGAATAACAGCTTTGCTTACTGGAACATAACGACGCATGACGACACAGGCCCCACCTTCCAATTTGCTCCCGCTGAACCCGGAGCAACTGGCACGCCTTCAGGCGGCCACGACAGACTTCACCCCGACTCAGCTTGCCTGGGTTTCGGGCTACTTTTGGGGCGTGCTGAATCAGCACTCCGGCGCAGCCACAGCGGTTCCTGCTCAGGCTGCAGAAATGCCGGGCATTACTCTGATTTCAGCATCGCAAACCGGCAACGCACGCCGCGTGGCGGAAGCGCTGCGTGACGATCTGATCGCCGCGCAGCTGAACGTGAAACTGGTGAACGCAGGCGACTATAAATTCAAACAAATTGCCTCCGAAAAGCTGCTGGTTATCGTGACGTCGACGCAAGGTGAGGGTGAGTCGCCGGAAGAGGCCGTTGCGCTGCATAAATTCCTGTTTTCCAAAAAAGCGCCGAAGCTTGAGGGTACCGCCTTTGCGGTATTTGGCTTAGGTGATACCTCTTACGAATTCTTCTGCCAGTCCGGAAAAGATTTTGACAGCCGTCTGGCTGAGCTGGGCGCTGAACGTCTGCTGGATCGCGTTGACGCAGACGTCGAGTACCAGCCTGCGGCGGCAGAATGGCGCGCGCGGGTTGTTGAAGTCTTGAAATCTCGTGCGCCCGTCGCGGCTCCGGCCCAGGGAGCGACGAGCGGGGCGGTGAATGACATTCACTCCAGCCCGTATACCAAAGAAGCGCCGCTGACGGCGACGCTGGCGGTGAATCAGAAAATCACCGGCCGCGATTCTGAAAAAGATGTACGTCATATTGAAATCGATCTCGCTGACTCCGGTCTGCGTTACCAGCCGGGCGATGCGCTGGGCGTCTGGTATCAGAACGATCCGGCTCTGGTGAAAGAGCTGGTTGAGCTGCTGTGGCTGAAAGGTGATGAGCCGGTCACGGTTGACGGCAAAACCCTGCCGCTGGCGGAAGCGCTGGAATGGCATTTCGAGTTAACGGTCAATACCGCTAACATCGTTGAGAATTACGCGACCTTAACCCGCAGCGAAACCCTGCTGCCGCTGGTGGGCGATAAAGCGCAGCTCCAGCACTATGCCGCGACCACGCCGATTGTCGATATGGTGCGTTTCTCTCCGGCGCAGCTGGATGCCGACGCGTTAATTGGCCTGCTGCGTCCGCTGACGCCGCGTCTCTACTCCATTGCCTCATCGCAGGCGGAAGTAGAAAGCGAAGTCCATATCACCGTGGGCGCCGTTCGCTACGATATCGAAGGCCGCGCTCGCGCTGGCGGTGCGTCCAGCTTCCTTGCCGACCGTGTCGAAGAAGATGGCGAAGTTCGCGTTTTTATTGAACACAACGACAACTTCCGCCTGCCTGCTAACCCGCAGACGCCGGTAATTATGATTGGCCCCGGTACCGGTATCGCGCCGTTCCGCGCCTTCATGCAGCAGCGTGCGGCGGACGGTGCGGAAGGCAAGAACTGGCTGTTCTTCGGCAACCCGCACTTTACGGAAGATTTCCTTTATCAGGTGGAGTGGCAACGCTACGTCAAAGAAGGCGTGCTGAGCCGTATCGACCTGGCCTGGTCCCGCGATCAACAACAAAAAGTCTATGTTCAGGACAAGCTGCGCGAGCAGGGGGCCGAACTGTGGCGCTGGATTAATGACGGCGCCCATATTTATGTCTGCGGCGATGCCAATCGTATGGCGAAAGACGTTGAGCAGACGTTGCTGGAAGTGATTGCCGAATTTGGCGCGATGGACGCCGAAGCGGCGGACGAATTTTTGAGTGAGCTGCGCGTTGAGCGCCGTTATCAGCGAGATGTCTACTAATGAGCGAAAAACATCCAGGACCTCTGGTGGTCGAAGGTAAACTGACCGACGCCGAGCGCATGAAGGTAGAGAGCAACTACCTGCGCGGCACGATCGCAGAAGACTTAAACGACCCCCTTACCGGCGGCTTTAAAGGCGACAACTTTCTGCTGATTCGCTTTCACGGCATGTATCAGCAGGATGACCGCGACATTCGCGCCGAGCGTGCGGCACAGAAGCTGGAGCCGCGTCATGCGATGCTGCTGCGCTGTCGTCTGCCTGGGGGCGTGATCACCACTACGCAGTGGCAGGCGATTGATAAATTTGCCGCCGATAACACCATTTACGGCAGTATTCGTCTGACCAACCGCCAGACCTTCCAGTTCCACGGTATTCTGAAGAAGAATGTGAAGCCGGTGCATCAGATGCTGCACTCGGTTGGCCTGGACGCGCTGGCCACCGCCAACGACATGAACCGTAACGTGCTGTGCACCTCTAACCCGCACGAGTCTCAGCTGCATGCTGAAGCCTACGAGTGGGCGAAAAAGATCTCCGAGCACCTGCTGCCGCGTACCCGCGCCTATGCGGAGATCTGGCTCGATCAGAAAAAGGTCGCCACCACCGACGAAGAACCGATCCTCGGCCAGACCTACCTGCCGCGTAAGTTCAAAACCACCGTGGTGATCCCGCCGCAGAACGATATCGATCTGCACGCCAACGACATGAACTTCGTGGCGATTGCCGAAAATGGCAAGCTGGTAGGCTTTAACCTGCTGGTGGGCGGCGGGTTGTCTATTGAGCACGGCAACAAAAAAACCTACGCCCGTACGGCAAGCGAGTTTGGCTATCTGCCGCTGGAGCACACTCTGGCGGTCGCGGAAGCGGTCGTCACTACCCAGCGCGACTGGGGTAACCGTACTGACCGTAAAAATGCGAAAACCAAATATACTCTTGAGCGCGTCGGCGTCGAAACCTTCAAAGCCGAAGTGGAGCGCCGGGCGGGGATCAAGTTTGAACCGATCCGCCCGTATGAGTTCACCGGTCGCGGCGATCGCATCGGCTGGGTCAAAGGGATCGACAAAAAATGGCACCTGACGCTGTTTATTGAAAACGGACGTATTCTTGATTATCCGGGCCGTCCGCTGAAAACCGGTCTGCTGGAGATCGCAAAGATCCATCAGGGCGAGTTCCGTATTACGGCGAACCAGAACCTGATTATTGCCGGCGTACCGGAGACGGAAAAGGCGCGGATTGAAAAGCTGGCGCGCGACCACGGGCTGATGAATGCGGTCACCCCGCAGCGTGAAAACTCGATGGCCTGCGTCTCCTTCCCGACCTGTCCGCTGGCGATGGCCGAAGCAGAACGCTTCCTGCCGTCGTTTATTGATAAGGTTGACGGGATCATGGGTAAGCACGGCGTGAGCGATGAGCATATCGTGACGCGTGTGACCGGCTGTCCGAACGGCTGCGGTCGTGCGATGCTGGCGGAAGTCGGGCTGGTGGGTAAAGCGCCGGGTCGCTACAACCTGCATCTCGGCGGTAACCGCAGCGGGACGCGTATTCCACGGATGTATCGCGAGAACATTACCGAGTCGGAGATTCTCGACTCGATCGACGAACTGGTAGGGCGCTGGGCGAAAGAGCGCGAAGCGGGTGAAGGCTTCGGCGACTTTACGGTGCGTGCGGGCATCATTCGCCCGGTGCTCGACCCAGCCCGTGATTTCTGGGAATAAGCCCGGCATCGCCCGGAAGCGCTAAGCTTATCGGGTACTGGTTTTGTAGGCCGGGCAAATGCAGTACGCCCGGCAGAACAGGCAAATGAGGTCTTTATGTCCGTACTCGATCTACACGTCCTTAACGAATTACCGAAGGTCGATCGCATTTTGCAACTGGCGGAAACCAACAGCCAGCTGGAAAAGCTGAGCGCGGAAGCGCGCGTTGCGTGGGCGCTGGAAAACCTTCCGGGCGAATACGTGCTCTCTTCAAGCTTTGGTATTCAGGCGGCGGTGAGCCTGCATCTGGTTAATCAGGTACGGCCGGATATTCCGGTCATTCTGACCGATACCGGCTATCTGTTCCCGGAAACCTATCGGTTTATCGACGAGTTAACGGATAAGCTCAAGTTGAACCTGAAGGTCTATCGGGCGAAGGAGAGCGCCGCCTGGCAGGAAGCACGCTACGGTAAGCTGTGGGAGCAGGGCGTTGAAGGCATTGAGAAATACAATGAGATCAACAAAGTCGAACCGATGAACCGGGCCCTGGAAGCGCTGAACGCGCAAACCTGGTTTGCGGGACTCCGTCGGGAACAGTCCGGTAGCCGCGCCACGCTCCCGGTGCTGGCCATTCAGCGCGGGGTCTTTAAGGTGCTGCCAATCATCGACTGGGATAACCGCACCGTCTATCAATATCTGCAGAAGCACGGCCTCACCTATCATCCGCTGTGGGAACAGGGATACCTTTCGGTAGGGGATACCCACACCACCCGCAAATGGGAACCGGGGATGGCGGAGGAAGAGACGCGTTTCTTTGGTCTGAAGCGCGAGTGCGGGCTGCACGAAGGCTAAGTCAGCGACGACAGTTTCCTGAGACAAAGCCCTCAGTCTGAACGACGAGGGCTTTTTTCATGTCGCCGGACAGCGAATTAGCTCTGCTTTTCCGCCTTTGCCAGCTCTTTTATCAGCGGCAGCATCACCTTGACGACATCGCGGCTGCGGTGTTCGATACGACCCGGCAGAGCCTTATCAATATGCTGCTGGTTATCCAGCTGTACGTCATGCCAGCTGGTTCCTCGCGGGAAGGAGGCGGATTTGTTGCGCTGTTGATAGCCATCTTTCTTACCCAGAGACCAGTTCGTGGCCTCCACGGACAGGACCGGGATCCCCGCGCTATCAAAAATGCTGGCGTCATTACAGCAGCCGGTACCCTGCGGATAATCATGATTGAGGCCAGGGTTGGTATAGGCGGCAATCCCTTTGCTGCGCGCAATAGCCAGCGCGCGGTCTCGGGTGAGTTTGCGAATCGAGGCGGGAGTGCTGCGCCCGCTATTAAAATAGAGCTTATCGCCAACCACCAGATTATCGAGATTAATCACCAGCAGCGTATTTTTCTTCTCCGCATCGCTCATTCGCTTCAGGATATTTTGCGCGCCGAGATTACCTTCCTCTTCACCGCTGGAAGCAATAAAGCGAATGCCGTAGTGAGTGGGCACATTTTTCAACCGCTCGGCCAGCTCCAGCAATACGCCCACGCCGACGGCATTATCGTCGATGCCCTGCAGGGTCAGGCCGCCAAGGTTGCGTTCGACGTCAGCATCGCTCATGGGCGCATAGGTGTCGAGGTGCGCCATCACAATGATCTGCTGGCGAGCCGCGCCTTCATGGGCGGCAATGACGGTGCTGCCGGTGACGTTTTGCCAGTTTTTCCGTTTATCCGTATTGCTGTAGATATAACGCGCGTGGAAGCTGCGGATGTCGCTTTGATAGCCCATTTGGGCAAACTGCTGACGCACATAGTCCGCCGACAGCATTTCAGCGGGCGAACCGGTCATTCTTCCGGGAAAAACAGTCGCGATATGACGAGCCTGGGTATTTGCGGTTTCGCCCATGGCGCTGAAAGCCGGGGAGGAGAAGACAAAACCTGCGCCAAGCGCCAGGGGAAGGAGGCGGCGGCACAACGCGGAAAACATAGCGGGGGTCCTTTCTCGAGGGAAAAATTTAACGCTCATAGTATGAAACTGTGACTGCGGTTAAACAATTTCATTTGCTCTTAAATAGCGGAAAAACCGCGCGTTAAGCACTTTTTGATATTTGCTTTTTCAGGTCGTTATTCTTTTGGGTAACTACTCATTCCATTTAGTAATTTCATTTGCTCTAAACAGCACCCTATAGTCGCTCTATGACTGATTGTAAGCGAGTTGTTGCAACGTGGACTATTTGCCCCTGTTTGCCGAATTGAAAGAAAAACCGGTGCTGGTTATTGGCGGCGGAGACATTGCGGCGCGCAAAATTATGTTCTTGCGCCGGGCAGGAGCCAACGTGCAGGTTGTGGCGGCAGCATTATCTGAAGAGGTCGCCGCGCTGGTTGAACGCCAGGAGATTCAGTGGCGGGCCCATGAGTTTGAAGAGCAACAGCTGGACGACGTCTTTTTAGCGATCGCCGCGACCGACGATGATGCGCTCAATCAGCGGGTTTCCGCTGCCGCCAACGCCCGTTACCGGTTGGTGAACGTTGTCGATAATCAGCCGCTCTGCTCGGTGGTGTTTCCCTCCATCGTGGACCGTTCTCCGCTGCTGATAGCGATATTCTCCGGCGGTTCAGCACCGGTATTGTCCCGGCTGATTCGCGAAAAAATCGAAGCGCTGCTGCCCACTAACCTGGGACGCGTCGCCGAGGCGGCCAGCTACTGGCGGCATCATATCAAAACGCATCTGACGACGACGGCAGCACGGCGGCACTTCTGGGAGCGGGTCTTCAATGGCCGTTTTGCCAGTCTGATGATTGCCGGAAATAAAGCCGCCGCCGATAAGGCGTTGGAAGAAGAACTGCATCAGCCGGAAAAACGGCTGGGTGAAATTATTCTCGTCGGCGCCGGGCCGGGCGATGCCGGGCTGCTGACGCTGCGCGGCCTGCAGGCGGTACAGAAGGCGGACGTGGTGTTTTATGACCATCTGGTGACGCCGGAGATCCGCGAACTGGTGCGCCGCGATGCCGAGATGATCTGCGTGGGTAAGCGCGCGGGCGAACACTCGGTGCCGCAGCATGAAACGAATCAGATGCTGGTCGACGCGGCGCGAGAAGGCAAAACGGTGGTGCGCCTGAAAGGCGGCGATCCGTTTATTTTCGGACGCGGCGGCGAAGAACTACAGGCCGCCGCCGCCGCAGGGATTCCGTTTCAGGTGGTCCCGGGCGTAACGGCTGCTGCCGGGGCGACGGCCTATGCCGGCATTCCGCTGACCCATCGCGATTACGCCCAGAGCGTCACCTTCGTCACCGGTCATTACAAGGCCGACAGCGCTGCGCACGACTGGTCGCTGCTGGCGCAAAGCCGACAGACGCTGGCTATCTACATGGGCACCATGAAAGCGGCGGAAATCAGCGCGCAGCTGATCGCCCACGGTCGGGATAGCAATACGCCGGTGGCGGTGATTTCTCGCGGTACTCGCGCCGATCAGCAAACGATAACGGGCACCTTACAGCAGCTCGAAGCGCTGGCGAAAGATGCCCCGATGCCCGCTCTGCTGGTCGTGGGCGAAGTGGTGCAATTACACCACCAGCTCGCCTGGTTTCAACAAACAACTCAAGCAGATGCGTTTAACGCGTCTGTGGTGAATCTGGCTTAAGGAACGGTTATGGACCAAAAACGACTCACTCACCTGCGGCAACTGGAGGCTGAAAGCATCCACATTATTCGCGAGGTGGCCGCCGAATTCTCTAACCCGGTGATGATGTACTCCATCGGTAAAGATTCCAGCGTCATGCTGCATCTGGCGCGTAAAGCGTTTTATCCGGGAACCCTGCCTTTTCCGCTGCTGCACGTTGATACCGGCTGGAAATTCCGCGAAATGTATGAATTCCGCGACCGTACTGCCAAAGCCTACGGCTGCGAGCTGCTGGTGCACAAAAACCCGGAAGGGGTGGCGATGGGGATTAACCCGTTTGTTCACGGCAGCGCCAAGCACACCGACATCATGAAGACCGAAGGTCTGAAGCAGGCGCTGGACAAATACGGCTTTGATGCCGCCTTCGGCGGCGCCCGTCGCGACGAAGAAAAATCGCGCGCCAAAGAGCGTATCTACTCTTTCCGCGACCGTTTCCACCGCTGGGATCCGAAAAACCAGCGTCCGGAGCTGTGGCACAACTACAACGGCCAGATTAACAAGGGCGAAAGCATCCGTGTCTTCCCGCTCTCCAACTGGACCGAGCTGGATATCTGGCAGTACATCTATCTGGAAAATATCGAAATCGTTCCGCTGTATCTGGCGGCCGAGCGTCCGGTGCTTGAACGCGACGGTATGCTGATGATGATTGATGATGATCGTATCGATCTGCAACCGGGCGAGATGATCAAAAAGCAGATGGTGCGCTTCCGTACTTTAGGCTGCTGGCCGCTGACCGGCGCGGTGGAATCCAACGCGCAAACGCTGCCGGAGATTATTGAAGAGATGCTGGTCTCCACAACCAGCGAGCGTCAGGGTCGTATGATTGACCGCGACCAGGCCGGCTCCATGGAGCTGAAGAAACGTCAGGGGTATTTCTAAGGAGCCGCCATGAACACGACAATTGCCCAACAAATTGCTAATGAAGGCGGCGTAGAAGCTTATCTGCACGCGCAACAGCACAAAAGCCTGCTGCGCTTCCTGACCTGCGGCAGCGTTGATGACGGGAAAAGTACCCTGATTGGCCGCCTGCTGCACGATACCCGACAGATTTACGAAGATCAGCTCTCATCGCTGCATAATGACAGTAAGCGTCACGGCACGCAGGGTGAAAAACTGGATCTGGCGCTGCTGGTGGATGGCCTGCAGGCTGAACGCGAGCAGGGCATCACCATCGATGTCGCCTATCGCTATTTCTCTACCGAGAAACGCAAATTTATTATCGCCGACACCCCGGGGCACGAGCAGTACACCCGCAATATGGCCACCGGCGCTTCCACCTGCGATCTGGCGATTCTGCTGATGGATGCGCGCAAAGGCGTGCTCGATCAGACTCGCCGTCATAGCTTTATCTCGACGCTGCTGGGAATTAAAAACCTGGTGGTGGCGGTGAATAAAATGGATCTGGTGGATTTTAGCGAAGAGACGTTTAATCGCATTCGCGAAGAGTACCTCACCTTTGCCGGGCAGCTGCCGGGTGACGTTGATATTCGCTTTGTTCCGCTTTCTGCCCTTGAAGGGGACAACGTCGCGACCCAGAGCGTCAGCATGCCGTGGTACAGCGGCCCGACGCTGCTGGAAGTGCTGGAAACCGTTGAAATCCGTCGCGTGGTGGAAAATCAACCGCTGCGTTTCCCGGTCCAGTTTGTTAACCGGCCCAACCTCGACTTCCGCGGTTTCTCCGGGACCGTGGCTTCCGGCAGCGTGAAGGTCGGACAGCGCCTGAAGGTACTGCCATCGGGCGTTGAATCCAGCGTGGCGCGTATTGTGACGTTTGACGGCGACCTGCAGGAAGCCGGTGCCGGTGAAGCCATCACTATCGTGTTGAAAGATGAGATTGATATCAGCCGCGGCGACCTGTTGGTCGATGCGCAGGTGACGCTGCCCGCGGTGCAAAGCGCCAGCGTGGATGTGGTGTGGATGGCCGAGCAGGCGTTAGCCCCGGGCCAGAGCTATGACATTAAAATTGCCGGCAAGAAAACGCGCGCGCGTGTCGACGGGATTCGTTATCAGGTTGATATCAATAATTTGACCCAGCGCGAAGTCGAGTCGCTGCCGCTGAACGGGATTGGACTTGTCGATTTGACCTTCGACGAGCCGCTGGTGCTGGACAAATATCAGCATAACCCGGTAACCGGCGGGCTGATCTTCATCGACCGGTTGACCAACGTCACGGTAGGTGCTGGCATGGTGCGCGAACCGCTGGAACAGCGCCAGGCATCGACATCCTCCTTCAGCGCGTTTGAACTGGAACTGAATCAGCTGATCCGTAAACACTTCCCGCACTGGGACGCGCGCGACCTGCTGGGAGGCAAGTAATGGCCCGGCATGACGAAAACGTCGTCTGGCACGCCCATCCGGTCACCCGGGAGCAGCGCGAACAACACCACGGCCATCGCGGCGTGGTGCTGTGGTTTACCGGGCTGTCCGGCTCAGGTAAATCTACCGTTGCCGGCGCGCTGGAAGAGGCGCTGCATCAGCTGGGCGTCAGCACCTATCTGCTGGATGGCGATAACGTGCGGCACGGCCTGTGTAGCGATCTCGGTTTTAGCGATAGCGATCGTAAAGAAAATATTCGTCGTGTCGGGGAAGTGGCGAAGCTGATGGTTGATGCCGGGCTGGTGGTGTTGACCGCGTTTATCTCTCCACACCGCGCTGAACGGCAGATGGTGCGCGAGCGTTTAGGCGAAGGGCGCTTTATCGAAGTGTTTGTCGATACGCCGCTGGCTATCTGCGAGGCGCGGGATCCAAAAGGGTTATACAAGAAGGCGCGAGCGGGTGAATTACGCAATTTTACCGGCATAGATTCGGTGTATGAACCACCAGAAAAGGCGGAAATTCATCTGGATGGTGAACAATTGGTAACAAATTTGGTGCACCAACTATTAGACCTCCTCAGACAGAGCGATATTATCAGATCCTGAAACGGCGGCGGCATTGAGGTGCCGGTCGCCCGGTCAACAGGATTCGATATGCGCAATACCCAGAACATCAGTCTCATTCGTCCAGAACCACCCGCGGTGGCCCATGACGAGACCACCTGGTCTTTGTCAGGCGCCGCCGTGGGCTTTATCTCATGGCTGCTGGCGCTGGGTATTCCTTTCCTCATGTATGGCAGTAATACGCTTTTTTTCCTCCTCTACACCTGGCCCTTTTTTCTCGCCTTAATGCCGGTTGCCGTGGTCGTCGGGATTGCGCTGCACTCGCTGTTGAACGGTAAGCTCCTGTACAGCGCATGTGCGACCATTTTGACCGTGGGGCTGATGTTTGGTCTGCTGTTCCTCTGGTTGCTGGGATAGTCCTTTCTGCGTATGAATCAAGCCTGGGTATCGGCGACAGAAATGTGTTACAGTCCCCGCGTTACGCGGCGTCGTCCGCGCGTCGGAGTGAAATGCTCGGGCGAGTTATGGGATGATGATGCCGTTTTTCAGGGGGCAGAATGGGTAAATTAACGCTGCTACTATTGGCTTTGCTGGTCTGGCTACAGTACTCGCTGTGGTTCGGTAAAAATGGTCTGCATGACTATAGCCGGGTGAATGACGACGTCACCGCGCAGCAAGCCACTAACAGCAAATTAAAGGCGCGCAACGATCAACTCTTTGCGGAAATCGATGACCTTAACGGCGGTCAGGAAGCGATCGAAGAGCGCGCGCGCAATGAACTAAGCATGACCCGCCCGGGCGAAACATTTTATCGTCTGGTCCCGGATGCGTCTAAGCGCAACCAGGGGTCGACGCAGAACAATCGATAAACAAGCCCAGGATTACGACATGGCAGCCACTTTTCCGGGTGTTTGCGCCGTGGTACCGGCAGCCGGTTTTGGCCGCCGTATGCAAACGGAATGCCCGAAACAATATCTCTCAATCGGTAACAAAACGATTCTCGAACACGCGGTCGCCGCGCTGTTGGCGAACGCGTGCGTGCAGCGCGTGGTGATTGCCGTCAGTCCCGGCGATATCCGCTTTAGCCAGCTGCCGCTGGCCACTCATCCGCAGATTACCGTCGTCGACGGCGGGGCCGAGCGCGCTGACTCCGTCCTGGCTGGTCTGCAGGCGCTGCCTGAAGCCGAATGGGTACTGGTGCACGATGCCGCGCGCCCGTGCCTGCATCAGGATGACCTCCAGCGCCTGTTGGCGCTGCGCGAAACCAGCCGCGTGGGGGGCATTCTCGCTGCGCCGGTTCGCGATACCATGAAACGCGCGGAACCCGGAAAGGTGGCTATTGCGCACACCGTCGATCGGAATGACTTATGGCATGCGCTGACGCCGCAATTTTTCCCTCGTGAATTACTCCTCCAGTGCCTGACGCGCGCGCTCAATGAAAGCGCGACCATCACCGATGAAGCCTCGGCGCTGGAGTACTGTGGCTTCCATCCCGAACTGGTGGCCGGACGAGCTGATAATATTAAAGTGACGCGCCCGGAAGACCTGGCGCTGGCAGAATTTTACCTTACCCGTTCCCGACACCAGGAGAAGGCTTAATGCGAATTGGACACGGTTTTGACGTACACGCTTTTGGTGGTGAAGGCCCAATCATTATTGGCGGGGTGCGCATCCCTTACGAGAAAGGGCTGTTGGCCCATTCCGATGGCGACGTGGCGCTGCATGCGCTGACCGATGCCCTGCTTGGGGCGGCGGCGCTGGGGGATATTGGCAAGCTGTTCCCGGATACCGACCCGGCCTTTAAAGGCGCCGACAGCCGCGAGCTGTTGCGCGAAGCCTGGCGGCGGATTCAGGCCAAAGGTTATACCCTCGGAAACGTCGATGTCACGATCATTGCTCAGGCGCCGAAAATGCTGCCGCATATTCCGCAGATGCGTGTCTTTATCGCCGAAGACCTCGGCTGCCATATGGATGATGTCAACGTGAAAGCTACCACCACCGAGAAGCTGGGTTTCACCGGCCGCGGTGAAGGCATCGCCTGCGAAGCGGTGGCGCTGCTGCGTAAGGGGCAGCAATGATTGCCTTCAATGAACTCACCTGGCTGCACGGTAAACCGCAGGGGCAGGGGATACTGAAAGCCAACCCGGAAGATTTCGTGGTGGTCGAAGATCTCGGCTTTGCGCCGGATGGCGAAGGCGAGCATCTGTTGGTACGGATTCTGAAAACGGACTGCAATACGCGGTTTGTGGCGGATGCGCTGGCTAAGTTCCTTAAAATCCATGCGCGGGAAGTGAGTTTTGCCGGGCAGAAAGATAAACATGCCGTGACCGAGCAGTGGCTGTGCGCCCGGCTTCCGGGCAAAGAGATGCCTGACCTGAGCAAGTTTCAGCTGGAAGGTTGCCAGGTGCTGGAATACGCGCGGCATAAACGTAAGCTGCGGCTCGGCGCGCTGAAGGGCAACCAGTTTACCCTGATTCTGCGGGAAATCAGCGATCGCGACGATGTCGAGCGGCGTCTGCAGGCTGTTGCCGCACAGGGGGTGCCGAACTATTTCGGCGCCCAGCGCTTTGGTATCGGCGGCAGCAATCTGCTGGGCGCGCTGCGCTGGGCGGAGAGCGGCGCACCGCTTCGCGATCGCAATAAACGCAGTTTTTGGCTGTCGGCGGCGCGTAGCGGCTTGTTTAATCAACAGGTCAGTATTAGATTAAAAAAACCGGAATTTAATCAGGTTGTTGATGGCGATGCGCTACAATTAGCGGGGCGCGGGAGCTGGTTTGTCGCTACGCCTGAGGAACGCGCGCAGCTGCAGGAGCGGGTTGATAACCGTGAACTGATGATTACGGCGGCGTTACCGGGAAGCGGCGAGTGGGGCAGCCAACGCGAGGCGCTGGCCGCCGAGCAGGCGGCCGTTGCCGAAGAGACGCAGCTCCAGGCTCTGCTGGTGCGTGAAAAAGTAGAAGCGGCACGCCGGGCGATGCTGCTCTATCCGCAGCAGATGAGCTGGAACTGGTGGGATGACGTAACCGTTGAACTGCGTTTCTGGCTGCCAGCGGGCAGCTTCGCCACCAGCGTGGTAAGGGAACTTATCAATACAACGGGTGACTATGCGAATATTGCTGAGTAACGATGACGGGATTCATGCGCCGGGTATTCAGACCCTGGCGAAGGCCTTACGGGAGTTTGCTGAGGTCCAGGTAGTTGCACCCGATCGTAACCGCAGCGGCGCATCGAACTCCCTGACTCTCGAGTCTTCGTTACGCACTTTCACTTTCGATAACGGCGATATCGCCGTCCAGATGGGGACACCAACGGACTGTGTCTATCTCGGCGTCAACGCCCTGATGCGCCCGCGTCCGGATATCGTGGTTTCCGGCATTAACGCCGGCCCCAATCTCGGCGATGACGTCATCTACTCCGGCACTGTCGCCGCCGCAATGGAAGGCCGTCACCTCGGCTTTCCGGCGCTGGCCGTCTCCCTGAATGGTCATCAGCACTACGACACTGCGGCGGCCATCACCTGCTCTATCCTGCGTGCTTTAAGCCGCGAGCCGCTGCGTACCGGTCGCATCCTCAATATCAATGTGCCCGATCTGCCACTTGAGCAGATTAAAGGCATCCGCGTCACTCGCTGCGGCAGCCGACATCCCGCCGATCAGGTCATTCCGCAAAAAGATCCGCGCGGCAATACGCTGTACTGGATTGGCCCGCCGGGAGAGAAGCACGATGCCGGGCCGGATACCGATTTTGCGGCCGTTGACGAAGGCTATGTCTCCGTGACGCCGCTGCACGTTGATTTAACCGCCCACCAGGCTCACGGGATGGTGGCCGACTGGCTGGATCGCGTCGGAGTGGCAACACAATGGTAAGCAAACGTGTAGAAAGCCTGCTGAATCAGCTGCGTACTCAGGGCATCGTTGACGAGCGCGTGCTGGAGGCGATAACCCTGGTACCGCGTGAAAAATTCGTTGATGAAGCCTTCGAACACAAGGCGTGGGAGAACACGGCACTACCTATCGGCCAGGGGCAAACCATCTCGCAACCCTACATGGTGGCGCGGATGACGGAGCTTCTGACGTTGACGCCGGAATCGCGGGTGCTGGAGATTGGCACTGGTTCAGGCTACCAGACGGCGATCCTGGCGCATCTCGTTCATCATGTGTGTTCGGTCGAACGGATTAAGAGTTTACAGTGGCAGGCGCGTCGTCGCCTGAAACAACTTGATTTACATAATGTTTCAACCCGTCACGGCGATGGATGGCAGGGTTGGAAGGCACGCGCTCCCTTTGATGCGATTATCGTCACCGCCGCACCGCCGGAAGTGCCGCCAGCGCTGCTGGCGCAGCTGGATGAGGGAGGCGTGCTGGTATTACCGGTGGGCGAGGAGCATCAGTTCCTGAAACGGATCCGTCGTCGCGGTAATGAGTTTGTGATGGATACCGTCGAAGCCGTACGCTTTGTTCCTCTGGTGCAAGGGGAGCTGGCGTGAGACCCGGATTTATCCAGGTTTTTTTTGCCTGACTTTAGGCGTAGGGTGGACACATTTTAGTGTCCTGGCCGGGTGTTGTCCGGTAAGCAAGATATTGGCAGTTAACATATTCCTGGGGGATAAATGAGCGCGGGAAGCCCAAAATTTACCTTAAGCCGTATTGCGGCGTTATCACTGGTTTCACTCTGGCTGGCAGGTTGTACGAATACCAATAATCCGCCTGCGCCGGTTAGCTCGGCGGGTGGAGCCTCATCCTCGGGAACGAATTCCGGGATGCTGATCACTCCGCCGTCGACAACAGGATCCGCCATTGTTCCGCATACCCCTCAGGTACAGCCGGTTCAGACGCCTGCGACGCAGGTTCAGCCGATGGCTCAGCAGCCGGTGCAGACCGTGAACGGCAAGATAGTCTATAACCGTAAATATGGCGATATTCCGAAAGGCAGCTATACGGGTGGCAGCACCTATACCGTGAAACGCGGCGATACGCTGTTCTATATCGCATGGGTAACAGGTAACGATTTCCGTGACCTCGCGCAACGCAACAACATCCCTGCACCATACGGTCTGAACGTCGGTCAGACGCTGCAGGTTGGCAACTCTGCTGGCCAGCCAATCACCGGTGATAACGCCGTTGCTGCGGCAAGCGTACGGGCAAGCGGAGGTGCGACGGCGGCCTCAAATACTGCACAAAAATCGACCGCGGTGGTTGCGTCACAACCAACTATTACGTATTCTGAATCCTCAGGTGAACAGAATGCTAATAAGATGTTGCCGAACAATAAGCCAGCGACGACGACTACCGTCGCGCCAGTGACGGCTCCCGCTGTTAGCACAAACCAACCGACTGCAAGCAGTACGTCAACCAGTTCGCCTATCTCCACATGGCGCTGGCCGACTGATGGCAAGGTTATCGAGAACTTTAGTGGCGCAGAAGGCGGCAATAAAGGTATTGATATTGCAGGCAGTAAGGGACAGGCTATTGTCGCGACCGCTGACGGACGCGTCGTCTATGCCGGTAACGCGCTGCGCGGTTACGGTAATCTTATTATCATCAAACACAACGATGATTACCTGAGTGCCTACGCTCATAACGATACAATGCTGGTCCGGGAGCAACAGGAAGTTAAAGCGGGGCAGAAAATCGCTACCATGGGTAGCACCGGCACCAGCTCTACAAGATTGCATTTTGAAATTCGTTACAAGGGGAAATCCGTCAACCCGCTGCAGTATTTACCGCAGCGATAATTTGGCGAAGTACGGATAAGCGTCACATCAGTTAGCAGACGCCAGGCCGGTCGCAACAGCCCCTTCACCGGGGCAAAAAGTCTCCGTCCGGCGTCGTTAAATGATGTATAGCGAAGGTGCTTTGCTCAGGGATCACGGGTAGGAGCCATCTTTATGAGTCAGAATACGCTGAAAGTTCATGATTTAAATGAAGACGCGGAATTTGATGAGAACGGAGTCGAGGTTTTCGATGAGAAAGCCTTAGTAGAAGAGGAACCCAGTGATAGCGATCTGGCCGAGGAAGATCTTCTGTCGCAAGGCGCAACACAACGTGTGCTTGATGCGACGCAACTCTACCTGGGTGAGATTGGTTATTCCCCACTGCTGACGGCCGAAGAAGAAGTCTATTTCGCCCGTCGCGCATTGCGTGGTGATGTGGCTTCACGCCGCCGGATGATTGAAAGTAACCTACGTCTGGTGGTGAAAATTGCTCGTCGTTATAGCAATCGTGGTCTGGCGCTGCTGGATCTGATTGAAGAGGGCAATCTGGGGCTGATCCGCGCGGTTGAGAAGTTTGACCCGGAACGTGGGTTCCGTTTTTCGACTTACGCCACCTGGTGGATTCGTCAAACGATTGAACGGGCGATCATGAACCAAACCCGTACCATCCGTTTACCTATCCATATTGTCAAAGAGCTGAACGTCTATCTGCGTACCGCACGTGAGTTGTCCCATAAGCTGGACCACGAGCCGAGTGCGGAAGAGATTGCCGAGCAGCTGGATAAGCCGGTTGATGACGTGAGCCGTATGCTGCGTCTCAATGAGCGCATTACCTCAGTGGACACGCCGCTGGGCGGCGACTCGGAAAAAGCGCTGCTGGATATTCTGGCCGATGAGAAAGACAACGGTCCGGAAGACACCACGCAGGACGATGATATGAAACAAAGCATCGTTAAATGGCTGTTCGAACTGAACGCCAAGCAGCGTGAAGTCCTGGCGCGTCGTTTTGGCCTGTTGGGCTATGAAGCCGCTACGCTTGAAGATGTTGGCCGTGAAATTGGTCTGACCCGCGAACGCGTACGTCAGATCCAGGTAGAAGGCCTGCGCCGCCTGCGGGAAATCCTGCAAGGACAAGGGCTGAACATCGAAGCGCTATTCCGCGAATAAGCAACTTTCCTCTCAAAAAGGCCCGATCGGACGATCGGGCCTTTTTCTTTGCATGCTACGCCTGCCGGGTCTCATGTAAATGGCGCCACAAAATACGCCCTTCAGCTTTCCTGAACAGGACCGTTGACCAGCGGATAGTTTCGCCCTGCTCGGGTAAACGCTGCCTTTCCCGATAGCATATCACCGCGCCATCGTGCCATTCGGCGAGCGTGGTCGCGCTATCAATGGTGATGCTCAAGCCTGGACGACTGCCGCCTGCGGCCGCAAAGAAAGCGCTGAGCGCCCGGTGGTTCATGACGTTTCCACCGATACCGACCATTGAAAAATCAGGGGAAAAGCGTGTCATTAAGGTCTCTGCCGCGCCTTGTTTCCGACTCAGCCAGTTTTCAATAGCCACATGGGCGTCGATCGTTTCCTGAATATATGGGTTCATGGGGTCTCCATTTTTTGATGCAGGCGCGTGACTATCGCCTGGTTATTAAGGCGCAGGCAGCCCAGAAGCGGGATAAGCGTCAGGCACGCGGCGATGATAAACACCCCGTGCCAGGCCTGCGTTGACGGATAATAAACCTGCAGGACCGCCAGCAATGCGGACAGCAACGCGGCCCCGGCCAAAAAGCTGAGCTGGCGGTTGATGTTCCACAGTGCGCTGGCATCCGGCATATCGCCATTGGCGATGTTGAGAAATGCACAGCTTTGGGCGGTGCTGCTGCACAGGCTGCCGCCGGCGCCCATCAGGATAAAGGCGAAAACCAGCGACGCCATTGAGCTTTGCGGCGTGACGCCGATCAACAGCAGGATCCCGGCGGCCTGAAGCAGGCAACCGAAGAGAATAAAGGGGCGAGGGCCGAGGCGATTAAAAAAACGGCCGGTCAGAGAGATAGCCACAAAAGACGCCAGCGACCAGGGCAGCATCAGGGCGCCCGTTGCCGAAGGCGACATGCCGGTTATTGTCTGCAGGTAAAACAGGCCAACCACATTAATGCCAATAAAGACGCCGGGTACGCAGAGATAAATCAACATGGCGAAACGCAACAGCGGATCGGCCAGCAGCGGCAGATGTAAGAAACGGGAGGGCCGCGCCGGGCCGTCGTCATTTTTTAGCCATACGCTGGCTAACGCCAGAGTGACCAGCGCCACGGGCAGGCTGACCAGGAAGACCCCGCGCCAGCTGAATGTTTCAACCAGCAGTCCACCTGCTGCCGGAGAACAGGCCGGGGCCAGCAGACCAACCAGCATCACGACGGCCGAGAGTTTCGCCCGCTCCTGCGGCTGAAACAGCTGCCAGGTCAGAGACTGTCCGACGGGGATAAGCAAGCCACCGCCGATCCCTTGCAGGGCACGCCAGAAAATCAGGCTGCCCAGCGAGTCGCTCAGTCCGCAGGCCAGCGCTGCGGCGCTGAACAGCGTGAGCGAGAGCATAACGAGCCGGCGAGCTCCGCAGCGCTGCGTCAACCAGGCGCTGAATGGCACGACCAGCGTCAGGCCGGCAATGTAGCCATTACTCACCCAGGCCAGTTCACTGACGGAGGCGTTGAGCGCCCGGCTCATACCGGGGAAGGCGACGCTGGCGATAAACATATTGATTAAATCGAGAAAGAAACCGAGTAAAAAAACGGTGGCGACCTTGCTGCGTGCTGTCATTTTTATTCCTCATCAGAAGGCCGCTACTCTAAACCGCAGGGACAGGCGGATAAACAGGACATCCGGGGATATACTGTCTGAAAATTTTTGACAATAAGTGAAGTGAATATGCTGAATCTGCAACGCATGACCATGTTTGTCGCGGTGGTGGAAAGCGGGAGTTTTACCGCGGCAGCGGCGGCCCTGGGGCAAACTAAGGCGGTGGTCAGCTTTAACGTGCGCCAGCTGGAGAGCGAACTTGGCGTCACGCTGTTGTTACGATCCACGCGACGGCTCACGCTGACTGAGGCGGGGTCGCTGTTCTATCATCGCGGCCTGGCATTACTGAAAACGGCGGAAAACCTGCAGGATGAGGTGCGGGCCAGCCATAGCGGATTGAGCGGTGAACTCCGTATCACCACGACACCGGAGTATGGCACCCAGGTGATTATTCCCGCGCTGGCCGAGTTCAGTCAGCGGCATCCGGCGCTACGGGTGCGCCACGTCTCCTCCTCGCACCATGCGGACTTAATCTCTGAGCGTTTTGATGTAGCGATCCGCCTCGGAACGCTGGCAGATTCGCGCTACCGCGCGGCGCTGATCTCCCGTTTTGCGATTGTCCCGGTTGCCGCGCCGGCATGGCTGGCGGAACATCCTCTGGAGACGATTGAGGATTTGGCCCGGGCAGCGTGGATTATTCATGAACGGTTGTCCGCGCCGCTCCATTGGCAACTCACCGGACCGCGCGATGAGAGCGTGGCTTTAGATATTAAAGCGGTGCCGCGACTGTCGGCGGATAGCGCCAGCGCGCTGCTGGCTTTCGCCCTGGCGGGATGCGGGGTTGCGCTGTTGCCCGAGTGGCTGGTAGCGCCGGCACTGGCGGAGCACAGACTGGTTCAGGTCATGCCCGGGTTTACCTTTCCCCCGCAGGGCGTGTATGCGGTTTATCCGGACGCGCAGCATGTCCCGACCCGGGTCCGGGCGTTCATTGATTTCTTACGCGAGCGCCAGGGCTAATTCTTCTTGCGTCATGAGCGTGTGGATGAAGGGCGCAAGCGGATGGTGTTATTTATCGCTCAAGCGCACCGTTTTTATATTTCGCATCATCAATGAAAACTATTTATTAATTAAAATGACGGAAAAGTGAATAGCATTTGAGTATTGGCGATCCCTCTCGCAATCGATAATAAAATCATTCCGTTTGATTTCCAGCTGATAATTTCTGCCGACCGGCGGAGTGAGAATCGCGGTGGGTGCCTGAGGCTGTCTGGCGTTGAGCATTGACAGGATCCGGCTAGACGTAAGTCCCGGCAGATAATTCTATCCACTGAGGCCGGCGTATGAGCCTTGCAGCCATTTATTTTCGAAAAGGGCAGCGCTTTACGGGCTGCCCTTTTGTCACTTCTGCGGAATAAGAAGGCGTTACACCAGGCTCTTCAGCCGGTAAATCCACTCCAGCGCCTGACGCGGGGTCAGAGAATCCGGGTCGAGATTTTCCAGCGCTTCTACCGCCGGCGAGGTCTCTTCCGGGGCGGAGAGCAGCGACATCTGCGTACCATCGACCTGCGTGGCGGCGACGCCTGGGGCAATACTCTCCAGCTCGCGTAATTTCTGCCGCGCGCGCTTAATCACCTCTTTAGGCACGCCCGCCAGTGCGGCAACCGCCAGACCGTAGCTTTTGCTGGCGGCGCCATCCTGGACGCTGTGCATGAAGGCGATGGTATCGCCATGTTCCAGCGCATCAAGATGGACGTTCGCCACGCCTTCCATTTTCTCCGGCAGCTGGGTCAGTTCGAAGTAGTGGGTGGCAAAAAGGGTCAGCGCCTTAATCTTATTGGCCAGACTTTCGGCGCAGGCCCACGCCAGCGACAGACCGTCGTAGGTGGAGGTCCCGCGGCCGATTTCATCCATCAGCACCAGGCTGTGTTCGGTGGCATTATGCAGAATATTGGCGGTTTCGGTCATTTCTACCATGAAGGTGGAACGGCCGCTTGCCAGGTCATCTGCCGCGCCGACGCGGGTAAAGATGCGATCGATAGGGCCGATTTCAACTTTCTCCGCCGGGACGTAGCTGCCGATATAGGCCAGCAGCGCAATCAGCGCGGTCTGCCGCATATAGGTACTTTTACCGCCCATATTCGGGCCGGTAATAATCAGCATCCGGCGCTGCGGCGCCAGGCTCAGCGGGTTGGCGATGAACGGCTCCTTCAGCACCTGTTCGACCACCGGGTGACGGCCTTCGCTGATGCGAATACCCGGTTTGTCGCTGAAGGTCGGGCAGCAGTAGTTCAGGGTTTCCGCGCGTTCGGCGAGGTTAACCAGTACATCCAGTTCCGCCAGCGCGCTGGCGCTTTGCTGAAGGTCGGCAAGGTGCGGCAGCAGCATATCGAACAGCTGCTCGTAGAGCTGTTTCTCCAGCGCCAGCGCTTTCCCTTTCGACGTCAGTACTTTGTCCTCATACTCCTTCAGTTCCGGAATAATGTAGCGCTCGGCGTTTTTCAGCGTCTGGCGGCGGACGTAGTGAATCGGGGCATGTTGGCTCTGGCCGCGGCTGATCTGAATGTAGTAACCGTGCACGGCATTGTAACCGACCTTCAGCGTGTCCAGCCCCAGGCGTTCGCGTTCGCGAATTTCCAGCTTATCGAGATAGTCGGTGGCGCCATCCGCCAGCGCGCGCCATTCATCGAGCTCCTCATGGTAACCCGGGGCAATAACGCCGCCGTCGCGCACCAGCACCGGCGGCGCGTCGATAATTGCGCGTTCGAGCAGTTCGCGCAGTTCGCTGAACTCGCCCATTTTATCGCGCAGCCGCTGGACCGGCGCGCAGCTGACGTCAGCCAGCATCTCGCGCAGGATCGGCAGCTGCTGGAACGCATGACGCATGCGGGCGAGGTCGCGCGGACGCGCGGTGCGCAGCGCCAGTCGCGCCAGAATACGTTCCAGATCGCCCACCTGACGTAGCACCGGCTGCAGTTCGGTATAACGCTCTTGCAGCGCTCCTATGGTTTGCTGGCGTTCGACCAGCACCGCCGTGTCGCGTACCGGCATATGCAGCCAGCGTTTGAGCATCCGGCTGCCCATCGGCGTCACGGTGCAGTCGAGTACCGACGCCAGGGTATTGTCGAAACCACCGGCCAGGTTCTGGGTAATCTCAAGGTTACGGCGGGTTGCCGCGTCCATAATAATACTGTCCTGCTGGCGCTCCATGGTGATGGAGCGAATATGCGGCAGGGAGGTGCGCTGGGTATCTTTGACATATTGCAACAGGCAGCCGGCGGCACAGAGACCGCGCGGCGCATTTTCGACGCCGAAACCGACCAGGTCGCGGGTGCCAAACTGTAAATTCAGCTGCTGGCGCGCGGTGTCGATTTCAAACTCCCACAGCGGACGACGGCGCAGGCCGCGGCGGCCTTCAATCAACGCCGATTCGGCAAAATCTTCGGCATACAGCAGTTCAGCCGGGTTGGTACGCTGTAGCTCGGCGGCCATGGTTTCGCGGTCGGCCGGTTCGCTCAGGCGGAAACGACCGGAGCTGATATCCAGCGTCGCATAGCCAAAGCCTTTGCTGTCCTGCCAGATAGCGGCCAGCAGGTTATCCTGACGTTCCTGCAGCAGCGCTTCATCGCTGATAGTGCCAGGCGTGACGATACGCACCACTTTACGCTCGACTGGACCTTTGGTGGTGGCCGGGTCGCCAATCTGTTCGCAAATGGCCACCGATTCACCCTGGTTGACCAGTTTGGCGAGATAGTTTTCCACCGCATGGTGCGGGATCCCGGCCATAGGAATGGGCTCACCCGCCGAGGCGCCGCGTTTGGTCAGCGAGATATCGAGCAGCTGAGAGGCCCGTTTGGCATCATCATAAAACAGCTCATAAAAGTCGCCCATACGATAGAACAGCAGGATCTCCGGATGCTGAGCCTTCAGCTTCAGATACTGCTGCATCATCGGGGTATGGGCGTCGAGATTATCGATTGTACTCATAGGATATTATCCAGGTCCCTGATTCTTAATGAATTGTGATCTTTTTGTTTTCGTTGTTATCACATTGAGGGGACATCATAACGGAGATACGTATTTCAGGGAAAGTGACGATATGAGGTGCCGTGATGCGCATTCCATCTGAAGCGCGGACGAGCACCAACGGGCGTACTCGTCCGGCCTTATTATGGCGCAAGGTAAACCTGGGGAATGGCGATGTCTGGATGCTCACCCATTCTCACTTCCGCTCCGTACCAGCGGCTGATAACCGACTGGCAAATGACCTCCTGCGGCGTTCCCTCGGCCACCAGCTTTCCCTGATGGAGAAGCAGAATGCGGTCTGCCCATAGCGCGGCGAGATTGAGGTCGTGCAGCACGACGCAGACGTGCAGCTGGCCGCTGCGGGTCAGCCGTTTTAGCAGACGCAGCAGATGCTGTTGATAGTAAAGATCCAGCGCCGAGGTCGGTTCGTCGAGAAACAGCCAGCCCCGTGGAGCGTCGTTATGCCACAGCTGAGCGAGGCAGCGAGCCAGCTGCACCCGCTGCTGTTCGCCGCCGGAGAGCGAAGGATAGCGCCTGCCCGCGAGGTGGTCGCAGCCGGTTTCCACCATCACCTGCTGAATCATCTGCCGGTCCGGATTTTTACCCCATGGAGAGCGTCCCATGGCGATGACCGTTTCCACCGGCCAGTCGGCATGGAGCTGCGTACGTTGCAACATCACCGCCCGGCGGCGGGAGAGCGCTTCCGACGACCAGTGTTCCAGCGCACGTCCTTCCACATGACGTTCGCCGCTGTTCGGGGATAAGAAACCGGTTAACAGCCGCAGCAGCGTTGATTTACCGGCGCCGTTTGGGCCAATCAGCGCGGTCATCTCTCCGCCGCATAGCCGGACCGACACATCGTCAATGACCCGGCGTTTGCCCAGCAACAGAGAGAGCGACGTCGCGTGCCAGGTGCGATCGCGATTATCCATATGTCGTCCTCTGTTGGCGGAAAATTAACCACAAAAACCACGGCGCGCCGAGCATGCTGGTCAGCAGACCCACCGGCATTTCGGCCGGTGCGGCGACGGTGCGGGCAAGGGTATCGGCCAGCAGCAGTAAGATCGCCCCGGCCAGCAGCGATCCTGGCACCAGCGCGCGGTGGTCCGGCCCCAGCCACATTCGTATCAGGTGCGGCACCACGAGACCAATAAAACCAATCACTCCGCTGATCGCCACCGAAGAGGCCACCAGCAGCGCGCTGCACAGTAACAGCAGACGCTGCACGGCCCGGACGTTAATCCCCAGGTAGTGGGCTTCTTCATCGCCAAGCTGTAGCAGGTTGAGGCGGGAAGCCATTAGCCAGATGACCAGCGAAGCAGGGAAGATTAAGGTGGCCGCGACCAGCAGCGTGGACCATTCTGCCTGGCCGAGACTGCCCATTCCCCACAGCGACAGCTGGCGCAGCTGGGTATCATTACTTATCCAGGCCAGCACCCCCACCAGCGCGCCGCACAGCGCGTTGATGGCGATCCCGACCAGCAGCAGACGCGAGAGCGAACCCTCACTCGCCTGGCTGAGGATAAAAATGACCACCATGACGGCGATACTCCCGATAAACGCCGCCAGCATCGGGGCATACAGCGCCACCAGCGCCGGAACGGACAGCGGCAGAACCAGCCAGCAGGCCACCGCCAGCGCTGCACCGCTGCTGACCCCCAGCAGGCCGGGATCGGCTAACGGATTGCGAAACAGCCCTTGCATGACGCAGCCGGAGAGCGCCAGCGCGGCGCCGACCAGCAGCGCCAGCAGGACGCGCGGCAGACGAATGGTGAGCCAGATATGGCGCAACACCTCATCCCCCGGCGGCCACAGACTGGCGAGCGGCAGAGGCATCGCGCCGAGGGTCGTCGCGAACAGCGTCAGGCTCACCAGCAGCAGCGTCATTAACCACAGATGGCGAGAGAGAGTGGGGCGCATCAGGGGAGCTGCTCCGCTTTTTTTCTCAGCGCGCCGATCGCCTGCGGCGTCCGCGGTCCAAAGCCGAGCAGGGCCATATCGTCAATCACCAGCAGCTGTTTATGGCGACCGGCCGGCGTTTGCGCCAGCCCCGGCAGCTTCCATAAGCCGGCTTCACCGCCCATGCCTTTAAGCCCGTCGGCGGAGATCACTACCAGGTCCGGCAGGCTGGCGATCACGCCTTCCTGAGACATACTGCGATAATGGTCAAATCCCTGCATCGCGTTCTGCAGCCCGGCGGCCTGAATAGCACCATCCGCAGCGGTCTTTTGCCCGGCGACCATCGTATTCATTCCGCCGTGGCTGAGAATAAACAGCACCCTTTTGCCGAGCGGCTGCGTGGGGATCTGCGCGATCTGTGCGGCGACGGCGTGGCGCAGGGCGTCACCTTCAGTCTGCTTACCCAGCGCGTCGGCCACCGCGACGATTTTTTTATCAATCGCCGACAGATCGTTACCGCCCGGGATATTAACCACTTTTACCCGACTGTCCTCAACCTTTTGCAGGACCAGCGAAGGCTGGGCCTGTGCGCTTGCCAGGACGATCGTCGGGCGTAACGACAGGATCCCCTCGGCGTTCAGCTGGCGTATATAGCCGACGTCCGGCAGCGATCGCGCGGCGGCAGGCCAGGTGCTGGTACTGTCTTTAGCGACCAGCTGCTGCTGTGCTCCCAGGGCATAGACGATCTCTGTGACATCGCCGCCCAGAGAGATGATGCGTTCTGCGGCGGCATGCGCAAACAGTGGAAGAGCGGCAATGAGCATCAGCCAGCGTTTCATGCGCTCTGTCCTTCCGTCGTCAGACGGTCAACCTGGCTACGCCATGTCGCTTGCTCCGGGTGCCCTTCGCTACGCTGGCCGTACAGCTGGGCGATTTGCGTACCGTCATGGGCAAACAGCTCTACGCTGGTGACATGGCCATCCGAGGTCGGCTTACGCGTTACCCAGATTTCATCAATACTGTCTTCGCGCAGGTGCAGGGTGAAGGTGGTATTGAAGATGTTGAGCCAGCCGCGCATCGGGGCCAGCTTTTCCAGGGCGCCGGTGAAGATTTGCACGCAGCCGCGGTTGCCAACGAAAATCATGATCTCATTGCCCTCTTCGCGAATGGTTTCCAGCAGGTGCGGCAGGGCATCGTGGTCAATGCGGCAGGCCAGATCATCGCTGACCAGGCGGAAAGCCTGCTGGCGGGAGAGGTTATATTTTCGCAATAGCCCGAAGAACTGATGGACGTCGGTCATGGCGCGCCATTCATTTTCCAGCGCCGCACCGTCGGCGGAGGCGGCGTAGCGGGGGGTATCGACGGGGCGGATTGCCAGCGGCGCCGGGTCGGCCTGGGTCTGCCCGACAATCAGCGCTTCCCACGCCGTCATATCGGTTTGCGCTGTCGCATAGACTTTCAACAGCGCGTCACCGTGATGGTCGAAGAACTGAATGCTCTGGCGGCCGTTATCACTCAGGTGGAAGGCGCTGGCCCACTGGCTGAGGAACAGGCGCAGATCGAGTGCGCGCGGGTTCAGCACCAGCCCGGCATGGCCGCTCAGGTGCTGGTGGGTAAACTGACCCACCTGCTCATGCACCGCATATTCATTCCGGCAGATGCATTTGGTCTCGCCGACGCCTTCCAGTCCGGCGATGATTGCCCGTATATCGTCCTGCAGGCGAACGGCGTCGTGGCCAACGCGAGCGGCGGTTAATTCCGCCTCACTAATGCCCATTTCAGCGGCGATATCGCGGGCATATTTAGCGGAAGCCTGCGTTTTGGCGGCCTGATAGCGCTGCCACAGTGCGTTTGCGTTGTGTTGCATGATTCATCTCCTTCTCTACGATGAATATCCCCGGCCGAGGCCGGGGAGCAGGTTTATCCCCGCTGTCTTTCAGCATGATGCGAACGGGATGGTGCAGAGCCGGTCTGAGTCTGCGTATCGCGACCCACGCTGCTGCTGCCCGTCGATATGTTGAAATCCATGGGGTTTATTATTCTCCGGGCTATCAGAAATCGACGTTGACGCCCAGTTGCCAGGTCCGGCCCGGCATCGTCGCCAGCGCTTTATCGTAGGCATCCTGATTCGTGGACGTCTCAATATTGCGGCTGCTCAGGTAATCCCAGTATTGCCGATCGGTAATGTTGTAAACGCCGCCGTTAAGACGCACGTTTTTCGCGACCTGCCACCAGGCCGTCAGGTCCAGCATGCCGTAGCCAGGCACGCGCATGTATTCGCTGGAGGAGTCGGTAATGGCAGAGCCCGTGTTGGTATAGCTTTCGCGGTTGGTGGCGCTGGCCTGCTTACCTTTCACGAAGGTGGCGGTCAACGCGGTCCCGTAGCGTTTCGCCGGATCGTCCCAGGCAACGCCTACGATCGCTTTCATCGGCGCCACGCTGTCGAGGTCGATGTACTTGTCGCCGAGATAGCTGGATTTCGATTTCCCTTCACTATAGCCGTAGGCCAGCGTCGCGCTCAGGCCGTTAACCTCTTCAAACCAGGTACCAAAGTTGAATTTGGCGCTGATTTCGCCGCCGTAGATATAGGCTTTATCGCGGTTTTCCGCCTGATAAATCGTATAGATATTCGACGGGACGTTGGTGAAGTGGTCGGGGTTACCGGAACGGGTGTAGCGGCTATAGGCGATGAAGTTCTTGTAGTTGTTATAGAACAGGGCGGTGCGCATCGTGATCCCTTCGACCACTTCGCCTTTTAAGCCCCATTCGAAGTTGTCGCTGGTTTCCGTGTTCAGATCGGTGTTACCAATCAGCGCATACTGCGCTCGTCCGGCGTAGCTGGATCCGAGGTTCCAGGAGCCGTAAAGCTGGCTGGCGTTAGGGAACTCGGCGCCGCGTTTATACTGCAGGTAGGTCATGGTACGCGGAGTGATATCGTACTGGAACGTCAGGGACGGCAGCACCTGAGTATCGGAATTTTTACCGTACAGGCTGGCGACGGAGGACTCCGTCAGCACGCTGCTGTTGGTGGTCAGATCGCCGAGATTCTCCGGTTTGGTGGATTGATGCACCACGCGCACGCCCGGGATCACCGCAAAGTTGTGGCTGTCGAGATCGAAGTTGATCTTATCCTGAACGAAGCCGCCAAGAGTGTAGCCCCGGCTGTCGGCTTCCGGCTGCATGATTTCGCTGTAGATGCTCGGGACCGGCGACTGGCTGAACGGGCGCTGGGTTTTGGTGGTGCTGGCGTTGAGCCCGGCGCTCAGGTCGTGGCGGCCAATGGATTTCGCCAGCGCGGTCTGAATACCCCAGGTGTCGGTATCGTAGTTGGAGTTGACCGTTTCCATCGATCTGGTGGTGCTGTCCGGCATCCACGTCCAGTCATGGGCCTCGGTGTGCTGGTAGTAGACTTTGGTCGACATACTGTCGAGATAGTCATTCATTGGCGTCCAGTCGTCTTTCAGGCTGATGCCCCAGCGACGAGTCTGGCTGGTCTGATTGGCATCGCCAATAATGCTGTTGCCGCTGCTATCCCAGCTGTCAAAGTGGGTGTGGTTGGTTTTATGGTAGTAGTCGAGCGTGCTGGTCAGCTTGTGTTCATCATTGGGCTGCCAGATGCCGGAGGCCAGAAACGCATCGGAGTGCCAGTTGGCCGGATAGGCGTCAATCTTATCGCTGTTATTTGCCGTTTCCTGGCCGTCGCGGCGACTGTAGACGAAAATGCCGCGTAGGGTTTCATCTCCGCCGGCCACCGTCACGCCGTTATGCCAGCTGCGGTCGGCAGAGTCGTAGCCGCTCCGGTAGCCGAAGGCGCTGGTTTTTCCCGGGCGCAGATAGTCATCGGCAGATTTCGGCTGGAAGGAGACGTTGCCGCCGATAGAGGTGTTGGCGGTTTCAGTCGAGGTGGCGCCGGACTGAATATCGATGCTGCCATACATATACGGGTCGATGTAATCGCGACCGATGCCAAACGTATTCAGGCCGGCACGGCCGACGTAGCCGCGTCCGGTCGCATCCGGCTGCGCGATGCCGTCGACATCAATCCCGACGCGGTTGCTTTCCAGCCCGCGAATGTTATAACCGGTATAGCCGCCGCGGTCGAAGCCGCTTTTGCCATTACCCGAGCCGCCGCTGGCGCCGGTCGCGCTGATTAACGGTTCGTAACGCATGACGGAACCAAAATCTTTGGCCCCTTTGTCCTGGAGCTCCTGCGCGCTGACCGAATGTTCGCTACCGGCTTTGAGCAGCGGAGCGGGGGCGGTAACGGTCATCTGCTCGGAGCTATCCGATGATGTGTCGCTGGTGGTGGTGTGTGCGGTGGTATCAGCTGCCCCGGCGGTCGTCTGATAGATTGCTGCAAGCAACGAAGTCACCAGCAGGCTTTTCTTAAACCAGGCCGGTGATTGAGTGGATTTATACATAGTAGCCACGCCTTGATAATTATTAGTATCGGCTCACGCGTTACTTCCAGATTTGCAGGTGAGTCCCGTTGCTTCCGTTAGCGGACTCTGTTTCTCCATGATTATTGATTGCGAATGGTAATGATAGGTATTATCGTTTGCAACAAAATAATCATGTCTTCCTCATTTAATCTGCAATTTGTTTACAATCAGTCCTTTTAGATACAGCGAGAAAATCATGAGTCACAAAGCCGCGATTACGATCAACTACTGCTCTCAATGCAACTGGATGCTGCGCGCCAGCTGGATGGCTCAGGAGCTGCTGCATACGTTCAGTACCGATATCGGCTCGGTCACGCTGGTTCCGGGCACCGGCGGTATCTTCACCATTACCGTTGACGACGTACAAATCTGGGACCGCAAGCAGGATGAGGGTTTCCCGGATGCGGCTGAACTCAAGCGTCGGGTACGGGATGTCTGCTTCCCGGAGAAGTCGCTGGGTCACCTCGATAAGTCCGCCGATCCGGCGTAAGCGATAGGGGAAAACGGCTGCGCCAGAGGCTATAAAGGTGTATTATTTTTGCATCTTTATTGATGGAGAAACGCAATGGCGGGTCAACGCATCGACCGGGAAAAAAAGACTATCCGCAGCATGATTTCGCTCTATCAGCGCCGCTGCCCGGACGCGCAGGCCGACGTGGAACATTACCAGGCGCTAAACGCCTATGCCGATAAGCGGCTGGATAAATGCGTGTTTGGCGAAGAGAAGCCGGCCTGTAAGCAGTGCCCGGTTCACTGCTACCAGCCGGCAAAACGCGAAGAAATGAAGCAAATCATGCGCTGGGCGGGGCCGCGAATGCTCTGGCGCCACCCGATTCTGACGATTCGTCACCTGATTGATGACCGGCGTCCCGTGCCAGCGCTTCCGGAAAAATACCGGCCTAAAAAGTCGCGGTGATTTCCCCGGCTTGCGCTGCGCTCAGGCGGGCTTCAACGCGTGCGGTCTGTCGTCGCCCGGGTAAGGCGTCAGCGGCGCTCCGGAGCCTCTGCGGACATCGCCTGAGTTTGATTGTCGCGAACCGACGTCCAGACAAAGGTGATAATAAACAGCGCGGTAAACAATACTACGATGGTCGGCGCCGGTGCGCTATCAAGGTAAAACGAGAGCCACACGCCGCCCAACGAACAGCTCAGCGCAATCCCCACCGCCAGCAGCAGCGCGCTGATAAAACGCCGGGTCAGCAGCAGAGCAATGGCTCCGGGGGCAATCAGCAGCGAGATTGACAAAATAATCCCCACCGCTTTGAGCGTCGCCACGATAGTCAGGGCAATCATGCACAGCAATCCGTAGTGCAGCAGGCCGCAGCGTAATCCGCTGGCTTTAGCCTGATGCGGATCGAAGGCGTGAAGCAGAAAGTCGCGCCACTTTAGTCCGATAATCAGCGCAATTACTAGTGCAATCGCCGATGTTTGCCCAATATCGCTGGCGGAAATCCCCAGCATGTCGCCAAACAGAATATGGTCGAGATGGACTTCGGACTGAATGGCGACATACAGTACCAGCCCGGCGCCAAACATCCCGGAAAAGACAATGCCCATAATGGTATCGCGCTTGATGCGACTGTTATCGTCGAGATAGCCGGTCGCGATGGCGCAGAATAGCCCGGCAACAAAGGCGCCAATGGCAAACGGGATCCCGGCGATATAGGCCACCACCACGCCGGGAAAGACCGCATGGCTCATGGCATCCCCCATCAACGCCCAGCCTTTCAGCACCAGAAAAACCGACAGCAGCGCACAGGGAATGGCGACGATGGTGGCCACCAGCATGGCGTTGACCATAAACGAAAACTGGAACGGTTCGAGGAGCGTGGTCAGCAGCATGAGCCCTCCCTGGCGCGACGGCGGTTGGCCAGCAGGCCGTGTTTAGGGGCAAAGACAAAGGTCAGCAGGAAGAGCAAAGTCTGAGCCACGACGATAATGCCGCCGGTTGCGCCATCCAGATAGTAGCTCAGCCAGGCGCCGAAAAAACTGGTCAGGCTGCCAATAGCGACGGCAATCGCCAGCAGCCGTGGAAAGCGGTCGGTCAGCAGCCAGGCGGTCGCTCCCGGAGTGACCACCAGGCAAATGACCAGAAAGGCGCCCACGGTTTGCAATGCCGCCACGGTACAGGCGGCCAGCAGGGTGAAGAACAGCAGCTTGAGCCCGGTGGTGTTCAGGCCAATGGAACGGGCGTGGCTCTCATCGAAAAAGGTGACCATCAGGTCTTTCCATTTCAGCAGCAGAATTGCCATTGAAATCGAGCCGATGGCCGCCAGCTGAATAATATCTTCCGGAGCGATTGCCAGGATATTGCCGAGAATAATGGTCTGGATATTCACCGAAGTTGGGTTGAGTGACACCATAAACAGCCCGATACCGAAGAACGACGAAAAAATCAGACCGATAATGGCATCCTCTTTGAGCTTCGAACGCTGGTTGAGAAACAGCATGCTGCCCGCCGCCAGTCCTCCGGAGAGAAAAGCGCCGACGGCGAAGGGCAGGCCGAGCATATACGCTCCCGCCACGCCCGGTACGATGGAGTGGGAGAGGGCATCGCCAATCAGCGACCAGCCTTTCAGCATCAGGTAGCAGGAGAGAAAGGCGCACACGCCGCCCACCAGCGCCGATACCCACATCGCATTCAGCATATACTGATAGCCGAACGGCTCGATTAGCCAGCTCATCCTTCACCTCCCGCCGTCCGGCGGCTGATAAACGGCCGTTCATCGTCGGTGATAATCTGCTCTTCTCCGCCGCTGAGCACCACGTGGCGCAGCGCGCCGCTGAAAGCGAGTTCGAGATTGGCGGCGGTAAAGGTCGTTTCCGTCGGTCCACTGGCCAGCACGGTACCTTTGACCATCACCGTGTAATCGCAAAACTCGCTGACCGAACCGAGATTGTGGGTCGAAACCAGCAGAGTACAGCCGTCGTCGCGCAGTTCGCGCAGCAGGGTGATGATCTGGGTTTCGGTCTGGACGTCAACGCCGGTAAACGGCTCATCCAGCAGAATGACCTTGCCCTGCTGGGCGATAGCGCGGGCAAGGAACACCCGTTTTTTCTGCCCGCCGGACAGCTCGCCGATTTGCCGGTGGCGATAGTCGCTCATCCCGACGCGGGCCAGCGCCGCATCAACCACTTCCCGATCATGGGCTTTGGCCCGTCGCAGCCAGCCCATATGCCCGTAGCGGCCCATCATGACGACATCCTCCACCAGCACCGGGAAGGTCCAGTCAACGTCCTCTGATTGCGGGACATAGGCCACCAGGTTCTGGCGCAGCGCGCGATGAACCGGCTGGCCAAGTATGGCAATCTCGCCATGGGACAGACGAACAAAGCCCATCAGCGCTTTAAACAGCGTCGATTTTCCCGAACCGTTGATGCCCACCAGCGCGGCAATTGAGCCGCGCGGTACGCTGAAGGTGGCATCGCGCAGCGCGGTGTGGCCGTTGCGATAGGTTACGCTGACCCGGTTGACCGCGAGGCCAGGCATATCGGCGTTCATGGCTGCTTCCTCATCCCATCGTTGATGCCCTGGACGATGGTTTGCGTCGTGACGCGCAGCAGATCCAGGTAGGTGGGAACCGGGCCATCGGCGGTGCTCAGGGAGTCAACATAAAGTACGCCGCCATAGTGGGCGCCGGCTTCCCGCGCTACCTGGCGCGCCGGTTTATCTGAAATGGTGCTTTCGCTAAAGATGGTCGGGATATGCTCTTTTTTCATGATATCGATGGTTTTACGCACCTGCTGCGGCGTGCCCTGCTGGTCGGCATTGATTGGCCACAGGTAGCGCTCTTTCAGCCCGTTGTCGCGGGCCAGATAGGAGAACGCGCCTTCGCTGGTGACCAGCCAACGCTTCTCTGCCGGCAGTTTCGCCAGCTCCGCCTTCAGCGGCGCCATAGTCTGGCGGATTTTCTCTTTATAGAGGGCGGCATTCTGACGATAGGTCTGCGCATTCGCAGGGTCGTATTTGATCAGCGCATCACGGATGTTATCGACGTAGATCAGCGCATTATCCGCCGACATCCACGCATGGGGATTGGGCTTACCGTTATAGGGACCTTCGCTGATCCCCATTGGCTGAATGCCCTCGCTGACGACCACTTCCGGGACCCCTTTCAGGTGCTGATAAAAGCGGGCAAACCACAGTTCGAGATTCAGGCCGTTAGTGAGGATCAGCTGTGCCCCCTGGGCGCGTTTAATATCGCCAGGCGTCGGTTGGTATTCGTGGATCTCGGCGCCGGGTTTGGTAATCGAGCTGACCTGGGCCGCCTCCCCGGCGACGTTTTGCGCCATATCGGCAATCACCGTAAAGGTGGTGATCACTTTGAATTTTTCGCTGGCCTGAGCCGGGGCGATCGCCAGCAGGCCGAGCAGAGCGGTAAAGATCAGGTGCTTCAGAGGCGGCAGGTGCAGCATAGGATCCCTCACATCAATGTGGTTAATTAATCATCTGTTATAGCAATTGCTATGTTATATAGCACAGGCTATTTATAAATGAAAATGATTATTATTTAAATTCTGGGAGGTAAGCCGTGCAAACCGGTCTGTCGCGGGGAAAATGGCCAGGTACTTCGAAGAACGCCGTTTCGTGTGAAACGGCGTTTGAGTCCGGGTTACGCGCGGGTGGCGAGGAGAATGGCAGAGGCTTTGATCAGCGCAATCACCCGGCTGCCGTCGACCAGTTTCATCTCTTCCTGACTTTCATTGGTGACGACGGCGATGATCTCGAAGCCCGCGTCGGTTTTGATGTGTACCGTCGCGTTGACCGCCCCTTCAGTGATGCGGGTGACGCTCCCGGCAAACTGATTGCGCGCGGAGAACTTCAGGCCGCAATCCTCGGTGGCCAGGGTGACCCACGGCGCTTTAATCAGCGCGATGGCTTCTTTACCGGCAGCCAGACCCAGCGCCTCCTTGCTGCTATGGGTGACGATCGCCACCAGTTTTGCGCCACCGGCGAGGGTCAATTCTACTTCATCGTTGACCGCGCCGGCGGCAACTGCGCTGACCGTGCCGGTCAGCTGGTTACGTGCTGATACCGCCATAAAATCTCCTTGTGTGGCTGATTAAATGAGTACAGGACTTATACTAGCTCATCTTTGTTAATACCCAGGCGTTTCATGCGGGATAGCAGCGTCGTACGCTTTAATCCCAGCCGCTGCGCCGCCCCTTTCGGCCCGGCAACCACCCCGTTGCTCTCTTTCAGCACGCGGACGATCAGCTGATATTCATCCTCGCCCTCTTGCGGAAGCACCTCGGCCGTCATCGTCTCCGCATCGATATTCATCTCCGGCAGCGACAGCTGCAGCACGCTACCGCGGGTTAACAGCACCGCGCGTTCAATCACGTTTTCCAGCTCACGAACGTTACCCGGCCACTCCATGTGGCTCAGCGTACGCAGGGTTTCTGCCGGAATGCTGTCGATATTACGCCCGAGGCGGCGGGCGATTTTAAAGGTAAACGCCTTGACCAGCAGCGGGATATCTTCCGGACGTTCGCGCAGCGGCGGCAGATGGATCGGAAAGACGTTCAGGCGATAGTAGAGATCGCTGCGGAATTCACGATCGGCGACCATCTGCCGGAGATCGCGGTTGGTGGCGGCGATCAGCCGGACGTCGGTGCGGATCAGCTTGTTGCTGCCGAGACGTTCAAACTCCTGCTCCTGCAGAACCCGCAGCAGCTTCGGCTGAAGCTCCAGCGGCATGTCGCCCACTTCATCAAGGAATAATGAGCTTTTATCCGCCAGTTCGAAACGGCCGATGCGCTGGGCGCTGGCTCCGGTAAACGCGCCGCGCTCATGGCCGAAGAGATCGCTTTCCAGCAGCCCGGCGGGCATCGCGGCACAGTTCATCTTCACCATTCGTCGCGCGTTACGACCGCTGAGATTATGAATGGCGCGGGCAATCAGCTCTTTGCCGGTACCGGTTTCGCCGAGGATCAGGACGGTACTGTCGCTCTGGGCGACCATCTCGACCTGTTTGAGTACGCTGTGCATGGCTTCGCTGCGGCCAATAATTTCACCAAACTCGCTCTCGACATTATTCAGCTGTTCGGTGAGCGCCAGATTTTCATCCACCAGCCGCTCTTTTAGCCGCTGAATTTCGCGGTAGGCGAGAGCATTATCAACGGCGATCGACACCCGCTCGGCAATTTGCCGCAGCAGCTTGAGGTTGGTGGTGGTGAACACCTTCTCATCGCACTGCGCCAGTTTCAGCACGCCCAGCAGCGTATCGCCGGACATCAGCGGCAGCAGGCACAGCGTTTGGATCTGGTTGCCCCACATCTCAAAAAGCATTTTCTCGTACGGGGCCAGCGAGTCGTGCTCGTGTAAATTGAGCAGCAGCATCTCTTTGCTTTTAAACACCCGTTCGGTCAGCGTACCGGCTTCATTCACCTCGCTCTGATCGTGAACCGGATGGCTGGCGTCGAGATAATGGGTCGAGTAGATATTCAGTTTGCCTTTGCGGTTGCTGCGTAGCACCACGCTGATAGCGTCGATACGAAAATAGTGGTGAATCTCTTTGGCGACTTCGCTGACCAGCTCATCGATATCCAGCCGGGAGAGCACGGCGTTAGTGATAGCAACCAGAATGCGAAAGTTGTCGCGCTCGTGGCACAACAGATCGTAATCGACGTTGTTGCTGACCCGACTCTGGATCTGTTCGGTCACCACCGCAACCAGCTGGGTAAAGGTATGCAGCCGCTGGAACTCTTTCTCGGTCCACGGTCTGGCGTCGTGGCGGATAAACTCGCAGCCGCCAAAGATGCGGCCTTCCGCAGCCAGCGGCAGCAGGCCGTAATAGCCAAACGCTGGATAGAGTCCGCTGCTGGCCAGCTGAGGCCAGGCCTCGACGAAGGTCGCCTTGTCGCAGTGCAGCGCATCGGGACGCGACAGCAGGCGACGCACCGGCCCGTGTGCCAGTACGGTCTCATCTTCATAGCTGACCGGCAGGCCCGCTTCGTCACAGCCATACCTTGCTGCACGATGGTTCCCGGCGTTCCACAGAATAATCGCCGCACGATCCGCCAGCGCAGATTGCTGAACCAGACGGGTTAGCGTTTCACTCAGCGCCGCCAGGTCAGGCTGCTGTAATAAAATACGGGTGATATCGAACAGCCCTTGCTGCCCGAAATCGCCCAATGGTGTATACGACATTACTGAAGTCCAAAACGCACCCGCAAAGCGGCACGTAAGAAAGTGGTGACACAAATAATAGTATGTTAATAAAGCGGTTGTTGCCGCCGCCAGCTCTTCCGTGGTTGTCCGCGGATTTGGGCCGGATAATGGTGCTGACTTTTCCCGGCTCGCGTTGTGCCTGGCCGGGCTACAGGTCCGTGCGTAGTCGGTAGCCCGGATAAGACGTTAGCCGCAACCCGGGGACCCGACTTCCGTTAACAAATTCGCGGCAGCGGCTCGGCATGGGGAAGGTCCAGCGTCCGCTTCACGCCATACAGGCCGATCGTGCGCACGCCGGTACGCTCAACCACGTCGCCGATAATCGCGGCGTGGCGGCCAAGCGGGTGGCTTTGAAGCTGCGCCAGCGCGGCCTCAGCCGCTTCCCGGGCGACGGCAATCACCAGTTTGCCTTCATTGGCGAAGTTAAGCGCATCCAGGCCTAACAGTTCGCACACCCCGCGCACGGTCTCGTTCACCGGCAGCTTCTGTTCATGTAGCTCAATGCCGCAGCCGCTGGCGGCGGCGAACTCATGAGCTACCGCGTTTACTCCGCCGCGGGTCGCATCGCGCAGCGCTTTGATGCCGGGAAGGGCGCGCAGCGTCTGAATAAGCGGCGTCAGCACCGCACAGTCGCTGGCCAGCGCGCCGTCCAGCCCCAGCTGTTCGCGGAGGTTGAGAATGGTCGCGCCGTGGTCGCCCAGCGTGCCGCTGACCAGCAGCACGTCGCCGGGAGCGATCTGTTGCGCCCCCCAGCGAATATCCGCCGGAATGGCGCCGATCCCGGCGGTATTGATAAACAGTTTATCCGCCGCGCCGCGCGGGACGACTTTGGTATCGCCGGTGACGATGGCAATCTCAGCGGCCTGCGCGGTACGGGCCATGCTATTAACCACGCGTTCCAGGGTGGCCATCTCCAGCCCCTCTTCGAGAATAAACCCGCAGGAGAGATAGCGCGGCAGGGCGCCGCTGACCGCCACATCGTTGGCGGTGCCGCATACTGCCAGCTTGCCGATGTCGCCACCGGGGAAAAACAGCGGATCGATAACGTAGCTGTCGGTGGAGAAGGCGAGACGATCGCCCTGAGCGGTAAGCTGCGCCAGATCGAGACGCGCCTGATCTTCCTGCTCCGCCAGCCACGGGTTGGCGAAAGCCTGCATAAACAGGGAGGCGATCAGCTGTTGCATCGCCTGTCCCCCGCTACCGTGAGCTAACTGGACGCTTTTCATGCTTCATTTTCCTGACTGCGATATTGATACCAGGCGGCGCATGCGCCCTCTGATGAGACCATCAGCGCGCCAAACGCGCTTTGCGGGTTACAGACTTGCCCGAACAGCGGACACTGATGCGGCTTACAGCGGCCGGTCAGCACATCGCCACAGCGGGCGCGCGGATCGTCGCAGACGCGCTGCGGCGCCGGCTGAAAATGGGCTTCAGCGTCAAAGCGCTGATAGGCGGGCGTCAGGCGTACGCCGGAGTTGTTGATGACCCCCAGCCCGCGCCATTCGCTATCGCCCGACAGGCAGAAAACGTCGGCAATCGCCGCTTGCGCCAGCGGGTTGCCTTCATCAGGTACCACGCGGCGGTACTGGTTTTCGACCTGGCTGCGCTGCGCTATTGTCTGCTCAACCAGCATCACCGCGCCTTGCAGTAGATCAAGAGGTTCGAAACCAGCCACCACTAAAGGACGCCGGTAGTCGCTGGCGATAAACCCGTAGGCCTCGGTGCCGATGACCATACTGACATGGCCCGGGGCAAGAAAGGCATCGATGCTGTTATCAGGCTGGTCGAGCAGGCTGCGCAGGGTCGGGAGCAGGGTGATGTGCTGGCAAAAAAAGAAGAAGTTATCCACGTTGCGCTCGCGGGCCTGACGCAGCGTCAGCGCGGTCGCGGGCATGGTGGTTTCAAAACCGAGGCCAAAGAAGACCACCTCCCGCTGCGGGTTCTGCTGCGCCAGCTTCAGCGCATCCATCGGTGAATAGACGATCCGCACATCGGCGCCGCGGGATTTCGCCTGCAGCAGGGAGCCGTTTTTGCCGGGCACGCGCATGGCGTCGCCGAAGGTGCAGAAAATCACCCCCGGGCGACTGGCGATATCGATACAGGTGTCGATTCGCCCCATCGGCAGAACGCAGACCGGGCAGCCGGGGCCGTGAATAAATTCGATATTCTCCGGCAGCAACTGGTCGAGACCGAATTTAAAGATGGCGTGCGTATGGCCGCCGCACACTTCCATAATGCGCAGCGGATGCCCGGCGGTATGAGGCAGCAGATGCGCGCGCGCCTGAAGATGTTCAACCAGCTGCATCACCTGCTCCGGCGCGCGATATTCATCAACAAAACGCATTATCGCTCCTCACCGTACAGCAGCGCGCCCACGTCAGGCTCGACTTCAAACATATTTTGCAGCGCCTCAAGGGTATCGCGGGCCTCCGCTTCATTAATGATGCTCATGGCGAAGCCCACGTGGACCAGAACCCACTGGCCGAGCCGCGGCTGCCCCTGTTCATCAACGCTTCCTACCAGCGTCAGATCGACTTCGCGCTGGATACCGCACACTTCGACCTTCGCCAGATTGCCGTCAATGGCGCAGATCTGCCCTGGAATGCCTATGCACATGTCTGCGCCTCCAGCCAGCTGAGCCACTTATCCATGCCTTCGCCGCTGGTGGCGGACAGCATAATGATCTCAATATCGGGATTAACCTCCCGCGCGCAGGCGAGACACTTCTCTACATCAAAGTTGAGGTACGGCAGCAGGTCGATTTTATTCAGCACCATCAGGCTGGCGGCGGCGAACATATGTGGATACTTCAGCGGCTTATCTTCGCCTTCGGTGACCGACAGCACCGCCACCTTGTGACGTTCGCCGAGGTCGAAGCTCGCCGGACATACCAGGTTGCCGACGTTTTCAATAAACAGAATGCCGTTATCCGCCAGCGGCAGACGCGGGGCGGCATCGGCAATCATCTGCGCATCCAGGTGGCAGCCCTTCCCGGTGTTGACCTGAATGGCCGGCGTGCCGGTGGCGCGAATGCGTGCCGCATCATTGACCGTCTGCTGGTCGCCTTCGATGACCGCGCACGCGGTTTTTCCTTTCAGACGCAGCAAGGTTTCACTCAGTAACGTGGTTTTGCCGGATCCCGGACTGGAGACCAGGTTCAGCACCAGCTGGCCGCGTGCGGCAAAGCGCGCGCGGTTGCGGGCCGCCAGACGATTGTTCTTATCCAGCACGTCGATTTCGACTTCCAGCATCCGGCGCTGGCTTTGACCCGGCGCATGGGTACCCGCTTCGCCGTGGCCGTAGTGCAGGTCGCCGTGCGCTGAGCGGGTGGGGGAGAAGCTATCGGTTTTGACGCCGGTAATCGTCATGGTCTGGCGCGGGGCTGGCGCGAAGGGGGCGCTGCGAAACGCCGAGTGGGGGTTATGCTCATCACCTTCGATATAAAGGTTGCCTTCCCCACAGCCGCAAGTCGTACACATAGTTTTACTCCTGGTCTGTCCCGTCATCCTCGCGTTGTCTCTTTGCCGGCTGACTCGCGGGCCGCCGTGAGATAACCCGAATTAACGGTGGATCACTTCTATTCGCTGAATCTGTAGGCCGTCGTCCGCCACAATCTGCAGCGTGTCGCTGTGGCACTGCGGACAGCGCCGCACGTGCTGCGAGATGAGTTGCACGTACTGCTGGCAGGATTCGCACCAGCATTCGGCCTGTTGTTCGGCAATATGCAGTTCGCAGCCTTCCGCCAGCGTGCCGCGGCACACCAGCTCAAAACAGAAGGTCAATGCGCTGGCTTCCACGCAGGAAAATGCGCCGACCTTCAGCCACACGCCGGTAACCCGACGCGCGCCGGCCTGCTGCGCCTGCTGTTCAATAATTTCCAGCGCCCGCTGGCTAAGAGTGATTTCGTGCATGGTCGCCTCCGTATCGCGATGGGCCATATATGCAATAACGATGCCAGGTCATATCTACTGTCGGATGAACTGTCGATGACGACAGCTGACGGATGTCATCGACATGTCAGTACCGGGCGGATTTTTTATTAAAATCATTAAATATCAATAAATTAAAATTTGGCATGGAAAATGCTTGTACGGTGCATCTCATGCAACCGGGGAGACCGAGATGACTATTTGGGAAATAAGTGAAAAGGCGGACTACATCGCCGACCGTCACCGCCGCTATCAGGATCAGTGGCGCCAGTACTGCAATTCGCTGGTTCAGGGCATCACCCTGTCAAAAGCGCGTTTGCATCATGCGATGAGCTGCGCGCCGGACAAAGAGCTGTGCTTCGTCCTGTTTGAACATTTTCAGGTGTATGTCGCGCTGGCAGAAGGGTTCAACAACCACACCATCGAGTACTACGTCGAAACGCGTAATAGTGATGATAAACGCTTGATTGCTCAGGCAACGCTGGCATCCGACGGTACCGTTGACGGCCGGATCAGCAACCGTTCGCGCGAACAGGTGCTGGAACATTACCTGGCCATTATTGCCAGCGTCTATGACCGTCTGTATGACGCCATGGAACACGACCAGCCGGTGGATTTAAGCCATCTGGCGCTGGCCCATTAATCGTAAGGTGTCGACACGTGTCGAAAATGACATCTGAACTCCCTGATTTCGTCAAAAATGACTTTCACCCGAGGATTGCCCGGTGAACCGTTTTGTAATTGCTGACTCCACCGTCTGTATCGGCTGCCGCACCTGCGAAGCCGCCTGCTCAGAGACGCATCGCCAGTACGGCCTGCAGGCCATGCCGCGACTACAGGTCATGCGTAATGAAAAAGAATCGGCGCCGCAAATGTGCCACCACTGCGAAGACGCCCCTTGCGCCGCCGTGTGTCCGGTTAATGCGATCAATCGCGTCGATGGCGCGGTTCAGCTGAATGAAAGCCTGTGCGTGAGCTGCAAGCTGTGCGCCATTGCCTGCCCGTTCGGGGCGATTGAATTTTCCGGCAGTCGTCCGCTGGATATTCCGGCTAATGCCAATACCCCTATGGCACCCGCTGCGCCGCCGGCGCCCGCTCGCGTCAGTTCGCTGCTCGACTGGGTACCCGGCGTGCGCGCTATCGCCGTGAAATGCGACCTGTGCCATTTCGATGAGCAGGGACCCGCCTGCGTGCGTACATGTCCGACGAAAGCGCTGCTGCTGGTGGATATCCGCGATATCGCCCAGGCCAGCAAGCGCAAGCGTGAGCTGACCTTTAATACCGACCTCGGCGATTTGTCGCTGTTTCAGTCGCAACAGGAGGGCGTGAAATGAGCGCGATCTCTTTAGTCAACCAGGCGGTGCTGTGGTATGCCGCCAGCGGCGTGCTGGCATTTATCTTTACCCTGAGAAAACCGTTAAGCGGTGCGATTGCCGGGATCGGCGGCGCGGTGGCCAGCGCCATGCTGATCGTCGCCGCTATCGCGACGCTGATAACCCCGGAGCAGGTGAGCGACGGCATGCTGCAGATGCTCTCTTTACCGGCTCGGGTGAACGGCATCAATGCGCTATGGCTGCTCGCCATTGGCCTCAGCGCCCTGCCTGTCGCCCTGTTTAATATCGCCTGGCATCGTCATTCGCAGGTGAAAGCCAACGGCCTGCTGGTCAATCTGCTGCTGGCTTCAGCAACCTGCGCCGTGGTGGCAACAAACTTCGGCACGCTGGTGGTCATGGCGGAGATGATGGCCCTGTGCGGAGCATTTCTGACCGGCTGCGCGCAATCCGCAAAGCTGTGGTTTGCGTTGGGACGTCTGGGCACGCTGCTGATGGCGTGGAGCTGCTGGCTGGTGTGGTCTTTCTACGGCACTCTTGACCTGGGGCAGATTAGTCTGCTCGCCGCCCACGCTCCGCAAAATATGCTGCTGTGGTTGCCGGCGCTCGTCGGTTTCGCGCTGCTGGCGGGCGTTATCCCGCTCCACGGCTGGGCGCCGCAGGCGCACGCCGGGGCCAGCGCGCCGGCCGCCGCGCTGTTCTCCACGGTGGTGATGAAAGTCGGGCTGTTTGGCATGCTGACGGTCTCGCTTGCCGGGAGCACGCCGCCGCTGTGGTGGGGCGTCTTGCTGCTGGTCGTGGGGATGATAACCGCGTTTATCGGCGGACTGTACGCCTTGATGGAGCACAATATTCAGCGCCTGCTGGCTTATCACACCCTCGAAAATATCGGCATTATTTTGCTGGGACTTGGCGCCTTCGTCACCGGTCTGGCGCTCAACAGCAGTAGCCTGATGGTGCTGGGCTTCATCGGCGGCATGTACCACCTGATCAACCACAGTCTGTTCAAAACGACGCTGTTCCTTGGCGCCGGCGCCGTGTGGTTCCGTACCGGCCACCGCGATATCGAAAAGCTGGGCGGGCTGGGCAAAAGAATGCCGCTGATTTCGCTCGCTATGCTGATCGGCCTGATGGCGATGGCGGCGCTGCCGCCGCTCAACGGCTTTGCCGGCGAGTGGGTTATCTACCAGTCCTTCTTCAAACTGAGCACCGGCGACGCCTTTATCGGCCGTCTGCTTGGGCCGCTGCTGGCCGTTGGCCTGGCAATGACCGGCGCGCTGGCGGTGATGTGTATGGCGAAAGTCTACGGCGTGACCTTCCTCGGCGCCCCGCGGACTCCGGAAGCGGAGAACGCCACCGGCGCCCCGCTGCTGATGACGGTCAGCGTGCTACTCGCCGCGCTCTGCTGCGTGGCGGGCGGGGTCGCCGCGCCGTGGCTGTTGACGCTGGTCGGCGGGGTACTACCGGTTCAGGCGCAGATCTCAAGCGTGGTGTCGCAGCCGCTGATCGCCATTCTGCTGCTGGCCTGTCCGCTGCTGCCGTTCCTGCTGATGATCTTCTTTAAAGGCGATCGTCTGCCCGCACGCTCCCGCGGTGCGGCATGGGTCTGCGGCTACGACCATGAAAAATCGATGGTCATCACCGCTCATGGTTTTGCCATGCCGGTTAAAGAGGCCTTTGCGCCGCTGCTGAAATTGCGTCATTGGCTGAATCCGGTGCGTCTGGTTCCCGGCTGGCAGTCCGCCTCGGCGCCTGCGCTGTTCCGCGGCGTGGCGTTGCTTGAGCTGGCGGCGCTGGTGGTTATTGTCATTTCGCGAGGAGCCTGAGAATGAGCGTTTTAATTGCACTATTGCAGGCGCTGCTGCTGTTTGCCGTCGCGCCTCTGCTGTCCGGCATCACCCGCGTAGCCCGCGCCCGCTTGCATAATCGCCGCGGTCCGGGAGTGCTGCAGGAGTATCGGGATATCTTCAAGCTGCTGGGTCGCCAGAGCGTCGGGCCGGATGTTTCCGGCTGGGTTTTCCGCCTGACGCCCTTCGTGATGGTCGGCGTGATGTTGACCATTGCCAGCGCGCTGCCGGTGGTAACCGTCTCGTCGCCGCTGGCGGGACTGGGCGATCTGATCACCCTGATCTACCTGTTCGCGATTGCCCGTTTCTTCTTTGCGATTGCCGGTCTGGACACCGGTAGCCCGTTTACGGCGATCGGCGCCAGCCGCGAAGCGATGCTCGGCGTGCTGGCGGAGCCGATTCTGCTGCTGGGCCTGTGGGTTGCGGCGCAGGTTGCCGGCTCCACGCACCTCAGCCAGATCGCCGCCACCATTTATCACTGGCCCGTTGCCCGCTCGGTACCGCTGGTCCTGGCGCTGTGCGCCTGCGCGTTCGCCACCTTTATCGAAATGGGCAAGCTGCCGTTCGACCTGGCGGAAGCGGAGCAGGAGCTGCAGGAAGGGCCGCTGACCGAATACAGCGGCAGCGGATTTGCGGTGTTGAAATGGGGCATCAGCCTCAAACAGCTGGTTGTGCTGCAGATGTTTGTCGGCGTCTTTATTCCGTGGGGAGCGATGACCAGTTTTAGCCTCGGTGGCCTGCTGCTGGCGCTGGTCGCCGCCATCGCCAAGCTGGTGGCGGGCGTGCTGGTTATCGCGCTGTTTGAAAACAGCATGGCGCGTCTGCGTTTTTGTGCCACTTCCCGCGTTACCTGGGCCGGTTTTGGCTTTGCGTTTTTAGCTTTCGTCTCCTTGCTGGCGGCGTGATTAAGAGAGTTTGAGCATGTCTGAAGAAAAAATCGGTCAACACTATCTCGCCGCGCTGCATCAGGCCTTCCCGGGCGTGGTGCTCGACGAAGCCTGGCAGACCAAAGATCAGCTCACCGTGACGGTGAAGGTCAACTATCTCCCGGAAGTTGTGGAGTTTCTCTACTACCAGCAGGGCGGCTGGCTGTCGGTGCTGTTCGGTAACGACGAACGTAAGCTTAACGGCCACTATGCCGTGTATTACGTGCTGTCGATGGAGCAGGGGACCCGGTGCTGGGTAACCGTGCGCGTCGAAGTGGATGCCGACAAACCGGAATATCCGTCGGTGACGCCGCGCGTGCCTGCCGCCGTCTGGGGCGAGCGTGAAGTGCGCGATATGTACGGTCTGATACCGGTGGGGCTGCCGGATGAGCGCCGCCTGGTACTGCCGGACGACTGGCCGGATGAACTCTATCCGCTGCGTAAAGACAGCATGGATTATCGTCAGCGCCCGGCGCCGACCACCGATGCGGAAACCTACGAGTTCATCAACGAGCTGGGCAGTAAGAAAAACAACGTGGTGCCGATTGGCCCGCTGCACGTCACTTCCGATGAACCCGGTCATTTCCGCCTGTTCGTTGATGGCGAGAATATTATCGACGCCGATTACCGCCTGTTCTATGTCCACCGGGGCATGGAAAAACTGGCGGAAACCCGCATGGGTTATAACGAAGTGACCTTCCTGTCCGACCGCGTGTGCGGTATCTGCGGCTTTGCCCACAGTACGGCCTATACCACCTCCGTCGAGAATGCGATGGGGATCGTGGTACCGGAACGCGCGCAGATGATCCGCGCCATCCTGCTGGAAGTGGAACGCCTGCATTCGCACCTGCTGAACCTCGGCCTCGCCTGCCACTTCACCGGCTTTGACTCCGGGTTTATGCAGTTCTTCCGCGTGCGTGAGACCTCAATGAAGATGGCGGAGATCCTCACCGGGGCGCGTAAAACCTACGGTATGAACCTGATTGGCGGCATCCGTCGCGACCTGCTGAAAGATGACATGATTCAGACAAGAGCGCTGGCGCAGCAGATGCGCCGCGACGTGCAGGAGCTGGTCGATATGCTGCTCAGCACGCCGAATATGGCGCAGCGTACCGTGGGGATAGGCCGCCTCGACCCGCAAATCGCCCGTGATTTCAGCAACGTCGGTCCGATGGTCCGCGCCAGCGGCCACGCTCGCGACACCCGCGCCGACCATCCGTTTGTCGGCTACGGTCTGCTGCCGATGACGGTTCACAGCGAACAGGGCTGCGACGTCATTTCGCGCCTGAAGGTGCGTATCAACGAGGTCTATACCGCGCTGAATATGATCGACTTCGGCCTCGATAACCTGCCGGGCGGTCCGCTGGCGGTGGAAGGCTTTACCTATATCCCGCACCGTTTTGCGCTGGGCTTCTCGGAAGCGCCGCGCGGGGATGATATCCACTGGAGCATGACCGGCGACAACCAGAAGCTGTACCGCTGGCGCTGTCGTGCGGCCACCTACGCCAACTGGCCGACCCTGCGCTATATGCTGCGCGGCAACACCGTCTCCGACGCCCCGTTGATTATCGGCAGCCTCGATCCTTGCTACTCCTGTACCGACCGCATGACCGTGGTCGATGTGCGGAAGAAAAAAAGCAAAGTGGTGCCGTACAAAGAGCTGGAGCGCTACAGCATCGAGCGTAAAAACTCGCCGCTGAAATAAGGAATCGCCATGTTTACCTTTATCAAAAAAGTGATCAAAACCGGCAACGCGACGCACGCCTATCCGCTGGAGCCGATGCCGGTAGATAAAAACTTTCGCGGCAAACCGGAACATACGCCGCAGCAGTGTATCGGCTGCGCGGCCTGCGTGAACGCCTGCCCGTCGAACGCGCTGACGGTGGAAACGGACCTGGTGACGCGCGAGCTTGCCTGGCAGTTCAACCTCGGGCGCTGCATCTTCTGCGGTCGCTGCGAAGAGGTGTGCCCGACGGCGGCCATCAAGCTGTCGCAGGAGTATGAACTGGCGGTGTGGAAGAAAGAGGATTTCCTCCAGCAGTCGCGCTTTGCCATTTGCCATTGCCGGGTGTGCGAACGCCCGTTCGCCGTACAAAAAGAGATCGACTACGCCATCGCGCTGCTCGGGCACAACGGAGATACTCGCGCCGAGCTGCATCGCGAAAGCTTCGAGACCTGCCCGGAGTGTAAACGCCAGAAGTGCCTGGTGCCGTCCGATCGTATTGAACTGACTCGTCATATGAGAGAGGCCAGCTGATGAGCAATTTACCAGGCCCGCGCGATGAAAACGGCATTCCGCTGCCGATGACGGTGGAGGAGTCCATCGCCAGCATGAAGGCATCGCTGCTGAAGAAAATTAAGCGTTCCGCCTATGTCTATCGCGTGGACTGCGGCGGCTGCAACGGCTGCGAAATCGAGATTTTCGCCACCCTGTCACCGCTGTTTGATGCCGAACGCTTTGGGATAAAAGTGGTGCCGTCACCGCGCCATGCCGATATTCTGCTGTTTACCGGCGCGGTGACCCGCGCCATGCGTTCACCGGCGCTGCGTGCCTGGCAGTCGGCGCCGGATCCGAAAATCTGCATCTCCTACGGCGCCTGCGGCAACAGCGGCGGTATCTTCCACGACCTTTACTGCGTCTGGGGCGGAACCGACAAAATTGTCCCGGTGGACGTCTATATTCCGGGCTGTCCGCCGACGCCTGCCGCCACGCTATATGGCTTTGCGATGGCGCTGGGTCTGCTGGAACAGAAAATTCACGCCCGTCTGCCGGGCGAGCAGGATGACAAAGCGGCGGAAATTCTCCACCCCGGCATGGTGCAGCCGCTGCGGGTGCGCATCGATCGTGAAGCGCGTCGCCTGGCGGGCTATCGCTATGGCCGCCAGATTGCCGATGACTACATGCGTCTGCTGGCGCAGGGCGATAGTCAGGTGGTGCGCTGGCTGGAGGCGGAGAAAGATCCGCGTCTGACTGAGATCGTCACCCATCTGAACCAGGTGGTCGAGGGGGCGCGTATCCGATGAGCGAGACGGTGGTGTTCAGTCAGCTGAGCCGTAAATTTATTGATGAGAACGACGCGACGCCCGATCAGGCGCAACAGGTGGTCTATTACAGCCTGGCGATTGGCCACCACCTCGGCGTCATCGACTGCCTGGAGGCAGCGCTAAGCTGCCCGTGGCAGGACTATCTGGCGTGGATTGCCACTCTCGAAGAGGGCAGCACCGCACGGCGTAAAATGGAGGGCGTGCCGAAGTACGGCGAGATAGTGATCGACAGCAATCATGTCACGATGCTCGCCAACGCCTTCGATAAAGCGCAGGCCCGGCAGACCGCCGAACAGCAGGCGTGGAGCAAAACGATGCTCAGCATGCTGCACGATATTCACCAGGAAAGCGCCATCTATCTGATGGTGAGGAGACTCCGTGACTGATGTTTTACTTTGTGTTGGCAACAGCATGATGGGCGATGATGGCGCAGGCCCGCTATTGGCGGAGATGTGCGCCGCCAGGCCGGTCGGTGAATGGGTGGTGATCGATGGCGGCAGCGCCCCGGAAAACGACATCGTCGCCATTCGCGAGCTACGTCCCGATCGCCTGCTGATCGTCGATGCTACCGATATGGGACTCAACCCCGGAGAAATCCGCCTCGTTGACCCGGACGATATTGCCGAAATGTTTATGATGACCACCCACAATATGCCGCTCAACTATCTGATCGATCAGCTGCAAGAGGATGTTGGTGAGGTCATTTTTCTCGGGATTCAGCCGGATATCGTCGGCTTTTATTACCCGATGACCCAGCCAATTAAGGATGCGGTCGAGGTGGTATATCACCAGCTTAGCGGCTGGCAGGGGAACGGCGGTTTTGCACAGCTGGAGGCGGCAGACGCATAGCGTCTGGCATCCGGGCTTACGCGAATGTTTAGCCGGGTCAGGCAATACGCTTTTTCGCCTACGCCATCTCAAGGAGCTGGGGGGGACAAGGCTAACGTGGATGGGTTAATAGCGGGTTGGCTATGCCGCTCAAGCGCTGGTGCGTGGATTTGTTGGCTGTCTGCCGATGAGCGACGCGGAGTATGGCCGCAAACGCGCGCCGCGGCATCTGCGGACCATGCCCGCGCCGGATGGCGGCTAACGCCTTATCCGGCCTACAAAACGACAAAACCGTGGGCCGGTGCAGACACAGCGCCGCCCGGCAATATATGCTCTACTCGAGGTCTTCGCCGTTGCTGGCAATCACCTTCTTGTACCACCAGAACGATTTTTTACGCTTACGCTCCAGCGTACCGTTGCCGGCATCATCGCGATCGACATAGACAAAGCCATAGCGCTTGCTCATTTCGCCGGTTGAAGCAGAAACCAGATCGATACAGCCCCAGCTGGTGTAGCCCATCACCGGGATCCCGTCCTCAATAGCATCGCGCATCGCTTTGATATGCTCGCGCAAATAGCTGATGCGATAGTCATCGTGAATCTCGCCGTTGGCATCGATCTCGTCCCGGGCGCCGAGGCCGTTTTCGACCAGAAACAGCGGCTTCTGATAGCGGTCATACATCATATTCATGGTGATGCGCAGGCCGAGCGGATCAATGCCCCAGCCCCATTCACTGGCCTTGATGTGCGGGTTTTTCAGCGATTTAACAATGTTTGCCGCATTGGTGTTGTTGGCGTTCATGTCTGCCGACGCGCAGCGAGAGGCGTAATAGCTGAACGAGACAAAATCGACGGTGTTCTTCAGGATCTCGTCATCGGCCGGCTGCTTTTCAATGGTCACGCCTTTTTCGCGGAACACGCGCGCCGAATAAGACGGATAAGCACCGCGCGCCTGTACGTCAATAAAGAAGAGGTTTTCGCGATCTTTCTCCAGCGCCATCCACACGTCTTCAGGCTTGCAGGACCAGGGATAAAAATTGCCGCCCGCCAGCATGCAGCCGACCTGGTTATGCGGGTTGACCTCGTGGGCGATTTGGGTCGCCAGCGCGCTGGCGATAAGCTCGTGGTGCGCCGCCTGGTACTTCACCTGTTCCTGGTTCTCTCCCTCTTCAAACACCAGCCCGGCGCCGGAGTAGGGGCTATGGAGCATGATGTTGATTTCATTGAAGGTTAGCCAGTATTTCACCAGCCCGTCGAAGGCTTCAAAGCAGGTGCGGGCGTAGCGGGTAAAGAACTCCACCATTTTACGATTGCGCCATGAACCGTATTCAATGACCAGATGCATCGGTACATCGAAGTGGCAAAGGGTCACCAGCGGCTCAATCCCGTACTTTTTGCACTCTTCAAACAGCGAGCGATAAAAGGCGATCCCTTCTTGATTCGGCTCCAGCTCATCGCCGTTAGGGTACAGGCGGCTCCAGGCAATTGAGGTGCGGAAGACGCTAAAGCCCATCTCCGCCATCAGGGCGATATCCTCTTTATAGCGATGATAAAAATCGATGGCCTCATGGCTCGGGTAAAATTCATCGTCACGCAGCTGAAAACGCTTCTCCAGCCCGAGCTTTACCGGCATGCGGTTCGCGCCATGGGGCAGCGTATCCACGGTGGTCAGCCCTTTGCCGCCCTCGAGATACCCCCCTTCAGACTGGTTTGCGGCCAGCGCGCCGCCCCATAAAAAGCCGTGTGGAAAAGTCGACATGCGTTACCTCGCTTACAAAAAATAGTGTTCAGACGTGTGATGGTCGGGTCGTGGTCTGGCGCGTTCTGGCATCGGCTGCGGCCTCTTCCACCGGGATATCTTCAAAGCCGAGCAGCAGCGTCAGTACGAATGAGAGCACCACCGCCAGCGCCATCACGCCGAAGACCCAGACGATAGACATCGGGTTAGCCGGGTCAAAGAACTGGACGCTGGTGAACAGGCCCGGTGCCGCCATCGAGTGGCTGGCAAGCCCGGCGATACCGGCCACCGCGCCGCAGATAAAGCCGCTGATCAGGCTGGCGATGAGCGGGCGTTTGAGGCGCACCGCGACACCGTACAGCGCCGGTTCGGAGATACCGGCCAGAATGGCGGAGGCCGCGGCCGCCAGCGCAGTCTGGCGCAGCTCCGGATTTTTGGTTTTCCAGGCTACCGCCAGCGATGAGCCGCCCAGCGACAGGTTGGCGCCGATTTCTGACGGCATCACCATCCCTTCTTTACCGGTTTCCGCAATGGTCTGAATAATGGTTGGGGTGAAAACGCGGTGCATCCCGGTCATCACCAGCAGCGGCCACAGGGCGCCCATAATGGCCACCGACAGCCAGCCCAGATAGCTATGAATGGTGTACACCAGCGCGGAGATGGCGCTGCCGATCCAGATCCCGAGCGGGCCTATCAGCAGGATCGCCAGCGGAGCGGCGATCAGCACGATCAGCATCGGCTTGAGGAAGTTTTTCGTCACCGCCGGAGTAATGCGATCGACCCAGCGTTCGATATATGACAGGCACCAGGTCATCACCAGCGCCGGAATAACGGTATAGGTGTATTTCACCGCCGTCACCGGAATAAAGGCGAACTCGACGTGCTCACCCTGGGCCGCTTTGGCCATCAGCTCAATAAAGCTCGGATGGACCAGCACCCCGGCAATGGCAATCGCCAGCGACATATTGGTTTTGAATTTTACCGCCGCAGAGGCGGCGACCATCAGCGGCAGGAAGAAAAAGGCGCCGTCGCCGATGACGGTCAAAATAGTCAACGTGGGCGCACCTTTAGGCAGGACGCCGCTCATCTCAAGGATCATCGCCAGCAGTTTGACCATCGATCCGCCGATGATGGCGGGGATCAGCGGTGACATGGTGCCGATCAGCGCATCGAGGATCCCGGCGCCGATACGCTTTACCGTCAGCGGCGGTTTTCCCTGAGGTTCCGCGGGGCGCATGTTGTCCGGCAGCAGGTTGACCACTTCGCGAAACGCCTGCGATACCGTATTGCCGATGATGACCTGGCACTGATTGTCGCTGCGCACCACGCCAAGCACGCCTTTCAGGCTTTTCAGCGCGGCGCTGTCCACCCGCGCATCATCTTTGACCACAAAACGCAGGCGGGTCATACAGTGGGTGACTGCCGTGATGTTATCCGCCCCGCCTGTTGCCGTCAGAATTTGCTTTGCCAGGGCTGCGTAATTTTTAGACATCGGATTTTATCCTGTTTAATCAATAGGGTACTGGCTGGTTATCGCACCTGAGGATCGTGCGCTATCAGGGATATATAGGAAACCGGTTCCACAAAATCATGATGAGTTTCATTCGTTCTAACAAGATATAAAAAAATCATTTTTCCGTTTTGTGATTTTGATCGCTATGTAAGCCAGCTAAGAATCTGCGCTGCGCGCGAGTCAAAGCTGTAAAACGGCGAGGTGTGCAGTACACTGCGGGCATCTTTTGCAACAGGAAGAACAACATGGCAACGATGCTGGAGGTGGCGAAACGCGCGGGAGTCTCGAAAGCGACCGTTTCCCGGGTACTGTCGGGTAACGGCTATGTCAGCCAGGAAACGAAAGATCGCGTATTTCAGGCCGTGGCGGAAAGCGGCTACCGGCCCAATCTGCTGGCGCGTAATCTGGCGACCAAAAAGAGCCAGACGCTGGGGCTGGTGGTGACCAACACCCTTTATCACGGGGTCTATTTTAGCGAGTTGTTGTTTCACGTTGCGCGGATGACGGAAGACAAGGGACGGCAGCTGATTCTGGCCGACGGCAAGCACAGCGCGGAAGAAGAGCGCGAGGCGATCCAGTACCTGCTCGACCTGCGCTGCGACGCGATTATCATCTATCCGCGTTTTCTCAGCGTTGATGAAATGGACGAAATCGTGGAAAACCAGCCGCAGCCGATTATGGTGCTCAACCGCCGCCTGCGGCGCAACGCCAGCCACTGCGTCTGGTCCGATCAAAAAGCCTCGGCATTTACGGCGGTCGAAAAACTGATTGCCCGCGGCCATCGTGATATCGCGTTTATCACCGGCTCGCTGGATTCGCCTACCGGGATTGAACGCCTTTCCGGCTATAAAGATGCGCTGACGAAACACGGGATTTCGCTGAATAATGAGCTGATCGTTGAGGGCAAGTGGACGCCGGAAAGCGGCGCGGCTGGCGTAGCGACGCTGCATCAGCGCGATGCCCGTTACAGTGCGCTGGTGGCGAGCAATGACGACATGGCGATTGGCGCGATGAAGCAGCTACATCAGCAGGGCGTGCGGATTCCGGAGCAGGTCTCGGTCATCGGCTTCGATGATATCGTGCTGGCGCCGTATATGGTTCCGGCGCTCTCCAGCGTCAAAATACCGGTGACGGAGATGATCAAGGAGAGTATTAACCGACTGATCTTTATGCTCGACGGCGGCGATTTAAAATATCAGCAAACCTTCCCCGGTGAGCTGCTTGAACGTGACTCGATTGCCCCGGGACCGTTCGCCTGACGTCGTCATCTGTCATCGTCAGATGTGACGATGACAGAATCTGTTCCCCGTCTTTAGGTTATTCATTTCCTTTATTATCAGCGTGATAAAAGTTGGAACGTATTATGCATACTCCGCCGCGTAACCTTCTTACAGCTGGAGAAATGGATGAACCGTTTCATTATTGCCGACGCGAGCAAATGCATCGGCTGCCGCACCTGCGAAGTGGCCTGCGTGGTCTCTCATCAGGAAAATCAGGACTGCGCCGCGCTGACGCCAAAATCCTTCTTACCGCGTATCCATGTGATCAAAGGCGTTAACGTCTCGACGGCCACCGCCTGCCGCCAATGTGAAGACGCGCCGTGCGCCAATGTCTGTCCGAACGGCGCGATCGCCCGGGATAAAGGCTTTATTCACGTGATGCAGGAGCGCTGCATCGGCTGCAAAACCTGCGTGGTGGCCTGTCCCTATGGCGCGATGGAGGTGGTCGTGCGTCCGGTGATTCGTCATAGCGGTGCCGGGCTGAACGTGATGGCGGAAAAAGCGGAAGCCAATAAATGCGATCTTTGCCATCACCGGGAAGAGGGCCCCGCCTGTATAGAGGCCTGCCCGACGCATGCGCTGATTTGCGTGGACCGCAATAAGCTTGAGCAGATGAATAGCGAAAAACGTCGTCGTACGGCGCTGGCCTGGTAAGGCGGCGGCACGATGAACGGGGTGCAGATTCGCATTCGCGGTAAAGTGCAGGGGGTGGGCTTCCGCCCCTTTGTCTGGCAGCTGGCGCAAGAGTCAGCACGCTGCGGCGACGTATGTAACGACGGTGACGGCGTACTGGTACGCCTGTTGGGCGATGAGGCGGCGTTTCTCGCCGCGCTGACCCGCCGCTGTCCGCCGCTGGCGCGTATTGACAGCGTGGAAACCCGACCGTTTCACTGGCGTACGCTGCCGCAGGATTTCGCCATTCGCGAAAGCGGCGGCGGAAGTATGCGTACCCAGATTGTGCCCGATGCGGCCACCTGCCCGGCATGCCTGGCGGAGATGAACAATCCGCGGGATCGCCGCTATCGCTACCCGTTTATTAACTGCACTCACTGTGGGCCGCGTTTCACCATTATTCGCGCGATGCCCTATGACCGCCCCTTTACCTCGATGGCGCCTTTTCCACTCTGTCCGCGCTGCGAGGCCGAGTACCGCCACCCTGGCGACCGACGTTTTCATGCTCAACCGGTGGCCTGCGCCGACTGCGGCCCGCGTCTGGAGTGGCGCGCGGAAGGCGAGTCGCTGGTCGGAGAAGCGGCATTGCAGGCGGCGATTCATCAGCTACAGGCCGGGCAGATTGTCGCCATCAAGGGCGTGGGCGGTTTTCATCTGGTGTGCGATGCCGGTAATCCGCGCGCGGTGGCGGCGTTACGCACACGCAAACATCGTCCGGCAAAGCCGCTGGCGGTGATGCTGCCGGCGGCGGATAGCCTGCCGGCAGCGGCGCAGGCGTTACTGACGTCACCCGCTGCACCCATCGTATTGATAGAGAAATCGCAGGTCGATGGCCTGTGTGACGACATTGCGCCAGCGCTGAATGAAGTGGGGGTGATGCTGCCATCTAATCCGTTGCAGCATCTGGTTTTGCAGGCGCTGGCGCGCCCTCTGGTGATGACCTCCGGCAACCTGAGCGGGCGGCCGCCGGCGATCGCCAACGTCGATGCGCTGCGTGATTTGGCCGGGATTGCCGATGGTTTTCTGCTGCACAACCGCGACATCGTGCAGCGGATGGACGACTCGGTGATGCGGCAAAGTGGTGAAATGCTACGTCGTTCGCGAGGCTATGTGCCTGATGCGATGCCGTTACCGCCGGGGTTTCGCGACGTGCCGCCGCTGCTGTGCCTCGGCGCCGATATGAAAAATACCTTTTGTCTGGCGCGCGGAGAGCAGGCGGTACTGAGTCAGCACTTCGGCGACCTCGGCGATGAGGGCGTAGAACAGCAGTGGCATCAGGCGCGGCGTCTGATGCAGGCGGTTTATGGCTTTAACCCCAGCCTGGTGGTCAGCGATACGCATCCGGGCTACCGTTCGACGCAGTGGGCGACCTCGTTGGCGCTGCCGGTTGAGCGCGTCCTGCATCACCATGCCCATGCCGCCGCCTGCCTGGCGGAACACGGCTGGCCGCTGGATGGCGGCGATGTGATTGCCGTGGTCCTCGACGGTATCGGCATGGGGGAAAACGGTGCGCTGTGGGGCGGCGAGTGTCTGCGGGTGAATTACCGGGAGTGTGAACGCCTGGGCGGATTGCCGGCGGTGGCGCTTCCCGGCGGCGACCTGGCGGCTCGTCAGCCGTGGCGTAATCTGCTGGCCCACTGCCTGGCCTACGTTGACGACTGGCAAAACGATGCGCAAACCGCGGCGCTGCGCCAGCACAACTGGCCGCTGCTGGCGCGGGCTATTGACCGGGGAATGAATGCGCCGAAGGCGTCATCCTGCGGACGCCTGTTCGATGCCGTGGCCTGCGCGCTGGGCTGCGCGCCGGACTGCCTGAGCTATGAGGGGGAGGCGGCCTGCCGGCTGGAGGCGCTGGCCACCGCTTGCGATGGCGTTGCGCATCCTGTTCGCCTGCCGTGGCAGGCGGGCGAGCTGGATCTGGCCACCTTCTGGCCGCAGTGGCTGGGATGGCGGGCGAGCCGCGAACAAAAAGCCTGGGCCTTTCATGATGCGCTGGCCTGCGGAGTGGCCGCGATGGCGCGCGATTGTGCAACGTCGCGCGGGATGACTACGTTGGCATTCAGCGGCGGCGTGTTGCATAACCGGCTGCTGGTCTCACGATTGACCTTTTATCTGGCGGATTTTACTCTGCTGTTTCCGCAGCAGCTCCCTGCCGGAGATGGGGCCATCGCGTTTGGTCAGGCGGTCGTGGCCGCAGCCCGCTGGCAGGCTCACAGGATATCATCATGATAGTGACAATTTTACGCCAGCAGCCGCGTGCCGCTGCGCTGGTGTTGGGACTGGTTGTGGCAAATCTGCTCGCCTGGGGCTGGGCCTGGCAGGCGTTTGGCGATAGCGGCGCGCTGATGGCGGCGAGTCTGCTGGCCTGGGGGTACGGATTGCGCCATGCGGTCGATGCCGACCATATTGCGGCGATCGACAGCGTCACCCGCAAAATGATGCAGCAGGGGCGTCGGCCTTTTGCCGTCGGAGCCTGGTTCTCGTTTGGTCACTCGTCGATTGTGGTGCTGGCTTCGGCGGCGATTGCCGCCACCGCCACCGCTTTCGGCCAGCAGATGAGCTGGCTGCATGATACCGGCAGCGTGATTGGCACCGCGGTGTCGGCGCTGTTTTTATTGCTGATGGCGTTTATCAACCTGGTGATTTTACGCAGCGTCTGGCGCAGCTTTCGCACGTGGAAGAGAGGCGGTAAGGTGAGCGATGAGGTGGCGACCGGCGGCGGCATGATGAGCTGGTTGTTCGGTAAAACTTTTCGTCTGATTAGCCGTAGCTGGCAGATGTATCTGGTGGGCTTTCTGTTTGGCCTCGGATTTGATACCGCCACCGAAATCGGCGTGCTGGGGATTTCTGCCGCCAGCGCGTCAAGCGGAATGTCTATCTGGTCGATCATGGTCTTTCCGGCGCTGTTTGCCAGCGGGATGGCGCTGGTGGATACCCTCGATAATGTGCTGATGGTCGGCGCCTACGGCTGGGCGTTTAGCAAGCCGCAGCGCAAGCTCTATTACAATATGACCATTACCGGCACGTCGGTAGTGGTGGCGTTATTTATCGGTGGTCTGGAGGCGCTGGGGCTGCTGATGGACAAGTTTTCGTTCAGCGGCGGGCTATGGCGCTGGGTCGCCGCGCTGAACGATAATCTCGGCGACGCCGGTTTTGTGGTCATCGGGCTGTTTGTCGCCTGCTGGGTGCTGTCGGTGCTGAATTACCGCTGGCGCGGATACGATAATCTGGCGCGCCAGGTTGCAGATTCCCCCGGCTCTCGCGGCGTTTAGCCGGGCTACCTGAGCCAGGCCGGCCTGCTGCCCGGCGGCGCTGCGCTTGCGCGGGCCTACGGGGTGAAGGGCGAGCTGTAGGCCGGGTAAGCATCGCGCCACCCGGCAAAATAGCGGCGCAGAATCGGTCGCCCGGGTAGGGCGTTTACGCCGCGACCCGGGAATAACGCCCGTTCGGGCCGCTTAACGCACCAATTGTTTGAGCAATGCAAAGGCCTCTTTCATTCGGTCCTCGCTGACCACAAAGGCGCGCAGCTGGTTGGCGGCATCCACCCCTTTCGCCACCACCCCCTCTTTGGCGGCAACCAGATTCCACGTCAGATCGTCCCGCTGTGTCTCACCGGCCAGATGCAGCGGCAGATCCGGCGTTTTAACCTTCACCAGCATCGGCGGCAGCGTCAGTTCGTTCGCCTGCGACAGCAGGTTTTTAGCGAGGCACATCGCGCTCAGTAAAATCGGCTGCAGAAACGGCAGGACGCTGCCATTGATTTCCGCGCAGTCGCCGAGGGCGTAAATTGCCGGATCGCTGGTTTGCAACCGGCTGTTCACCACCACGCCACGACGAATCATCAACCCGGCATGGCGCGCCAGCGCCGTTTCCGGGCGCAGACCGGCGGCGGCGACCACCGCATCGACGGTGACGCTGCGCTGACGGTCGAGGCTGACGCGAATGCCGTCGGCGGTTTGCTCCAGCCCTTCAAGCTGCGTTTTCAGCATCAGGTGTACGCCCATATCGGTGAGCCGATGCTGCAGACGGCTGCTGACCTCCGGCGGCATCAATGCTGAGAGCACGCTGGCGGAGTTATCGACTACCGTCACCGCCTTCCCGGCGCGGCAGAAGTCCATCGCCAGCTCGCAGCCAATCAGGCCGCCGCCGACGATCAGCACGCGTTGCGCATCGTGGAGCTGACTCTGCGCGGCGCCGTACTCGCGCTGGCTGTTGAGGGTCAGCATCAGTTCATGCCCGGGTACCGGCGGGATAAACGGTGCGGCGCCGGTGGCCAGTACCAGCTTGTCGTAGCGCCATTCGCGATCCTGACTTTTCACCACTTTCGCTGCGGCGTCGAGGTCACTGACCCAGGTGTACGGGAACAGACGTAGATGGTACTGCTCGGCGAATTCGCCCGCCGTTTGCAGGGTCAGATCGTCGGCACGTTGGCCGCGGCTGACCACATGGCTGAGGTCCGGTTTGTTGTACTCATCCATGCTGTCGGCGGCGATCAGCGTCAGCGGAATGTGGGTATCCTGCTTGCGGATATTTTTCACCAGCTGACGGGCCGCAAAGCCCGAGCCGATGATGACGATGCCATCACTCATTTTGCCTCCGTTGCCAGAACGTCAAAGACCTCTTTGCCGAGAGAGCACTCAGGGCACAGGAAGTTATCCGGGACCTCGCTCCACGGCGTCCCCGGCTGGACATCCTGGTTCGGTTCGCCTTTCGCCGGATCGTAAACCCACTGGCAGACGCTGCACTGCATCGACGGGCCGAGATCGGCTGCTGCCGCAGCGGCACAGGCGCAGTTTTCTTGTTCCGGCGCGGTTTGTACTGCGGCGACCGGCAGCGGGGAGAGCGCCCACTGGCGGGCAATTTCACGGCCGTGTTCGCGGCACAGCTCCAGCGCGTCGAGGTCCGGGCGCCATTTGGCCTTCAGGCTCAGGGACATTTCAAAACCGGCATCCTGTAAGCGGGTGGACAGGCGATCGACCGCACCGCCGCTCCAGCCGTGAGAGCCGAAGGCGCTGGCGCGCTTATTGCGAAAACGCAGGCCGGTCATCTCTTCAACCAGTCCGGCGATTTTCGGCATCATCACATTATTCATGGTCGAGGTGCCGACCAGCACCCCTTTTGAGCGGAAGACGTTGGTCAGTATTTCGTTTTTATCGCTACGGGCGACGTTGAAGATTTTCACCGCCACGCGCGGGTCCACGTCGGTAATTCCCTGGGCGATAGCATCGGCCATCATGCGGGTATTGTTCGACATGGTGTCATAGAAGAGCGTGATGCGGTCTTCCTGGTAATCGGCGGCCCATTTCAGGTACAGCTCAACGATTTGGGTCGGGTTGTCGCGCCAGACCACGCCGTGGGAGGTGGCTATCATGTCGACCGGCAGGTTGAAGCCGAGAATTTCGGTGATTTTTGGCGTCACCAGGCGGCTGAACGGAGTCAGGATGTTGGCATAGTAGCGCTGGCACTGCTCGAACAGCTCGGTCTGGTCGACTTCGTCATTAAACAGGTGCTCGTCGCAATAGTGCTGGCCGAAGGCGTCGTTGCTGAACAGGACCGCATCGCCGGTCATATAGGTCATCATGCTGTCCGGCCAGTGCAGCATGGGCGTTTCGACGAAGATCAGCTGCTTGCCGTTGCCGATGTCGAGGCTGTCTCCGGTTTTCACCACCTTAAAATTCCACTCCGGGTGATGGTGATGGCCGGTTATGGAGTCAATGGCATTGGCGGTGCAGTAAATCGGCGTATCCGGGATACTGTTCATCAATTCGGTCAGCGCGCCGGCATGGTCTTCTTCCGCGTGGTTAATCACGATGTAGTCAATATCGGCAAGATCGATCTCGCTACGCAGGTTCTGCACGAACTCGCGGCTGAATTTATGATCGACGGTATCAATCAGGACATTTTTCTCTTCCCGGATGAGATAGCTGTTATAGCTGCTGCCGCGCAGCGTTTTGTATTCGGTGCCGTGAAAATCACGCACTTCCCAGTCACGTTGGCCAACCCAATGAATGTTATTTTTAACCAGAATAGACATAGCAACCTCAATTAATTCAGCGTGTTCAAATAAGATGAGTTGCTTATATCAAGTTACGTGCCAACTTTTTAATTGATTGATTTTTAATGTTTTTAATGTTTTTCGCTAAACTAATTGATGTCAAAATGACAATGGTTAAAATAGTCGTTATGACAATTAATGGTGTCAAAATGACAATGAGGCTGCAATGAGCTTTTCCCTGCAGGTACTGGCGAAAATCGCCATTGATTTACAAAGCGATATTGGTCACGCCGACCGATTCCCGCGTCTGATCGCCACCCTACGGCAGGTGCTGGGATGCGATGCCTCGGCGCTGCTGCGCTACGACGCCCATCAGTTTGTGCCGCTGGCGATCGACGGACTGGCGCAGGATGTGCTGGGGCGACGCTTTGCGCTGGCCGGGCACCCGCGGCTGGAGGCGATTGCTCGCGCGGGGGACGTCGTGCGCTTCCCGGCGGACAGCGATCTGCCCGACCCTTATGACGGGCTGATTCCCGGCCAGGAGAGTCTCAAGGTTCACGCCTGCGTTGGGCTGCCGCTGTTTGCCGGACAAACCCTGATAGGCGCATTGACCCTGGACGGTATGGACGCCGACCGTTTCGATAGCTTCAGCGATGAGGAGCTACGGCTGATTGCCGCCCTGGTGGCAGGAGCGCTGAATAACGCGCTGCTCATTGCCCGTCTCGAAAATCAGAACGTGCTGCCGGAGGCGAGCGCGAGCTATACGCCCCCCGACCGTCAGGAGATTATCGGTCTGTCGGCGCCGATACAGCAGCTGAAAAAAGAGATTGATATCGTCGCCGCGTCGGATTTGAACGTGTTGATTAGCGGCGAAACCGGCACCGGCAAAGAACTGGTGGCGAAAGCGGTTCATCAAGGGTCGCCGCGGGCGGCCAATCCGCTGATCTATCTGAACTGTGCGGCGCTGCCGGAGAGCGTGGCGGAAAGCGAGCTGTTCGGGCATGTGAAAGGGGCGTTTACCGGGGCTATCAGCAACCGCAGCGGCAAGTTTGAAATGGCCGATAACGGGACCCTGTTTCTTGATGAGATTGGGGAGCTGTCGCTGGCGCTACAGGCTAAACTGCTGCGCGTATTGCAGTATGGCGATATCCAACGCGTGGGCGACGATCGCAGCCTGCGGGTTGATGTACGGGTACTGGCGGCCACCAACCGCGATCTGCGCCAGGAGGTGATTGCCGGCCGTTTTCGCGCCGATCTCTATCACCGCCTGAGCGTGTTTCCGCTCTCGGTGCCGGCGCTGCGCGATCGCGACGATGACGTGGTGCTGCTGGCGGGATATTTCTGCGAACAGTGCCGCCTGCGGATGGGGCTGGCGCAGGTGGTGCTGAGCGATGCCACGCGGGCAAGTCTGCGCAGCTGGCCGTGGCCTGGCAACGTGCGCGAGCTGGAACATGCGATTCATCGCGCGGTGGTGCTGGCGCGGGCGACGCAGGCTGGCGACGAGGTGCGGCTCGATCCGGCGCATTTTCAGTTTGCCGTCGACGCGCCCGGGCTGCCGGCCACGACACCGGCGCTGCCGATGCCGGCGATCAATCTGCGCGCGGCGACCGAGGCATTCCAGCGCGAGGCGATTTCCCGCGCGTTAGCGGATAACCATCGCAACTGGGCCGCTGCCGCCCGCGCGCTGGAGCTTGATGTCGCCAACCTGCACCGGCTGGCGAAGCGTCTGGGGCTTAAAGAATCCCGGCCTGATAGAAGTTCTGCAGGTTAATTGCCCCAACCAGAAGGCCGTTTTCGTCGACCACCGGGGCGGCGCTGATTTTGTGCTTCATCAGCCGTTCTTTGGCTTCGACCGCGCGGCTTTCCGCCTGCAGGGTGACGCCGTTGCGGGTCATCGCCTGGGCAACGGCATCGTTGAGCGTCCCGCCGCCGACCAGCCAGCGGCGCAGGTCGCCATCGGTGAAGACGCCCTGCACGCGGTTTTGCGCATCGCAGACCGCGACCAGACCCAGCCCGGTACGACTTAACTCCAGCATCGCGTCCATCACGCGGGTATCAAGGTCGACGCGTGGGACATCGTCATCGCGGCGCATCAGATGGTGAACCTTGTTCAGCAGCCGCGCGCCGAGGGCGCCGGCGGGGTGTGAGCGGGCGAAATCTTCTTCATTGAAACCGCGGGCCTGCATCACCGCCATTGCCAGCGCGTCGCCGAGCATCAGGGTGTTGACGGTGCTGGAGGTGGGGGCCAGATGCATCGGGCAGGCTTCGCGTTCGACGGCGATATCCAGTACCGCTTTTGCCGCCAGCGCTAGCGGGGATTGCGATTTTCCGGTCATCGCCAGCAGCGGGATCCCTTTCTCTTCCAGGCGCGGGACGATGAGATCCAGCTCTTTGGCGCTGCCGGAGTAGGAGATAAATAACATCACGTCACGACCATCAAGCATCCCGAGATCGCCGTGCAGCGCCTCCGCCGGATGGACGAAAAAGGCCGGGGTGCCGGTACTGGCGAAAGTGGCCGCCAGCTTTTTGCCGATATGGCCTGATTTACCGATACCGGAGACCACCAGTTTCCCTTCGCAGTGGATGATGGTTTCCGCCGCGCGGATGAAGTCGTCGCCCAGGCGTTCAGGCAGGCGGCTGGCCTCCTGTAGCTCCAGCATCAGGGTCTGGCGTCCGGCTTCTAACAGAAAGTTACTCATGTTCTTCTCCAGTAATAATCACTTCGATGCCTTTCTCTTCCAGCGCCCGCTGGAATGTCGGGTCAATACCGGCATCGGTAATCAGCTTATCCACGCGCTCGAGGCCGCAGACGATGTTCGGGCTCTTACGGCCAAATTTTGATGAGTCGGCCATCAGGATCACTTCTCTGGCGGCATTGCACATCGCTTTACTGACGGTATAAACCTCGTTGAAGGTCGTAACGCCGGCGTTCAGGTCGATGCCGTCGGTCCCCATAAACAGTTTGTCGAAGCTGAACTGCTCGAAGGCGTTTTCCGCTAGCTGTCCGTGGAAGGAGGCCGATTTCTTACGGAAGGTGCCGCCGGGCATCAGGATCGTTTGTTCATTATCCAGCTCGGAGAGGGCGTTGACGATATGCAGGCTGTTGGTCATGACCGTGATGTTATTGAAGCGGCTGAGCAGCGGCACCATTTGCAGCACCGTGCTGCCGGCATCGAGGATGATCGAATCGCCATCGTGGATGTAGTGCACCGCGGTTTCGGCGATCAGCGCTTTTTTATGGGTGTTAATGAGCGTCTTATGATCGATAGGCGGGTCGGGCTCATCTTTGTTGAGGACCACGCCGCCGTAGGTGCGAATAACGGTGCCGGCATTTTCGAGGATCACCAGATCCTTGCGGATGGTGGTGCCGGTGGTGTCGAAGTGTTGCGCCAGCTCTTCAACCGAGCATTTACCCTGCGCTTGCAGGTGCTCAACAATGGCTGCCTGGCGCTGACGTGGTTTCATAGCGGTAATATCCTATCCTGCGTTAAGTTTCGAAGTGATAATTTCGCAAGATATTTACTTTTACAACGAAATTATACATGTTTCGGTTTAAGCGCTAATGATAGAGCATTCTGACAGAGCGGATCCTGGGGAAAGATCATATCTGGCCGCAATTCCTCACGATATTGCCCTTTTATCGCGGGGATTTTTTGCGGGCGGGCGAAGACGGTCACTCCTCGCATCAGCAGCGTATCGCTGACGCGATCGTGGTCGTCAAAGGCGATGGCGACGATCGCGCGCGGTTTGAAGCGGCCCGCTGAACGCCCGACGCCGACGCGGCCCTGCTGACAGAGTTTATCGAACTCGCGGTTAAAGCGGCGGATCTGCCAGCCGCCGAAGGCGAGCTGGGCGATCCAGGCGATGGCGGCGACGGTGATTAATGCGCTAACCATAAAATCTCCTTAAGGCGTGGCGTCGGGAAGAACCCGGATCGCGACGCGACCCGGGAACCGGCGGTTAAAACATCACCTGCCCGCCGGTGACGTTGATGGATTGCCCGGTGCAGTAAGAGGCCTGCGGGCTGGCGTAAAACATCAGTACGTTCAGGACATCCTGATAGTCGCAGCCGCGTTTCAGCGGCACTTTGTCGATGTAGTACTGCTCGACTTCGTCCTCGGCAATGCCCAGCTTGCTGGCATATTGCGGCAGCAGTGACTGGAACATCGGCGATTTCAACAGGTTGCCCAGCATCAATGCGTGAACGGTAATGCCGTATTCCGCCAGATCCAACGCCAGCGACTGGGTCAGCCCGACGCCGCCAAACTTCGCTGCGCTATAGCCGGAATTGTGCTTGCTGCCGACTTTGCCGGATTTGGAATTGATCTGAATAATACGCCCCTTGATCCCATCGCGAATCATCAGCCGTGAAAATTCGCGAGCGCAGAGGAAGTAGCCCACCAGATTCACCTGCAGCGAGCGGTCAAAATCACCGAGCGCGAAATCGCTGATAAAGGCCGCTTTGGCGATCCCGGCGCTATACACCAACAGATCCACCCGCGCGAATATTTCGTCCACGCCGCGGGCGAGGGCCATCACGCTGGCCTCGCTGGTGGCATCGGCGCCAAAACCGTACGCCGTTCCTTCTCCATATTCGTCGTTGATAGCCTGCGCGACGCGCGTGGCTTTATCGCTTTGGATATCCACAACGGCAACCCGATACCCCTGTGCGGCAAGGCCCCGGCTCAGAAACTCGCCTAAGGTTTGTCCACCGCCGATGACAACAGCAACCTGATTCATAGTCTTCTCCTGACAACTCATGCAACAAATTTCAATATACAGCCGGGGGCGATCGCGTCCGGCACGGGGCCAGACACGTGGACCGTCCCCGGAAACTCCGCTTCGCTATGGCCATCAAAGCGCAGCGTGATATGGCCCAGCTCGCGCAGATTTTGCTCGGCAACATCGCCGACGGCGGTCACCGGAAAGCGTTGTTCGCCAAGCTGGAGCTCCGCGCCCGGCGCCAGCGCGCCGGAAAATTCGCCGTGGTTATGAATAAAGCAATACTCTTCAATGTCCGCCGGCGCGCCTTCGCGAAAGGTAATCAACATCTGTTCTTCGAGCGCCATCGTCGCGCTGGCGCCGATGCGCGTAATCGTGGTCTGGTAAATCACGGTCATCTTCAGGAACCTCTTATTGGTAAATAAATCCGGACACAAACCAGGCGATCAGCACCGTTGGCGCACCGGTCAGAAAACGTCCTACCAGCACCGAAGGAACGCCGACGCGCACCGTGTCCTGACGGGCTTCGGCAAGCGACAGCCCAACCGGAATAAAATCGCAGGCGGCCTGGGCGTTAATGGCGAACAGCGCCGGGAGCGCAAGGTGCGGGGGAATATTGCCGAGGCCAATCTGCACGCCGATCAGCACGCCAATGACCTGAGCGATAACCGCGCCAGGGCCGAGGAACGGCGACAGCAGCGGGAAGGAGCAGATCAGGGCCAGCGTGACCAGGCCAAGAGGATGGCTGGCGAGCGGGGCCAGACCATGGGCAATCCAGTCGCCGATGCCGGAGGCCATGATGATGCCGATCAGTGCCGAGACGAAAGCCATAAACGGCAGGATCGTTTTCAGCACCGTGTCGATGGTGTCGCGTCCGGACTGGAACAGCACCGCCACCACGGAGCCCATTCCCATACCGACCTTCGCCAGCAGACCATCGCTCTGCTCGGTTATTTTTTTGCTGGTATCGTAATCCCGCGGGGCCGACTGGCCCGGCTTGGTTTCGGGCGCCGCTGCGCCATCGTGGGTCAACAGGCGAACGTTCTCCTCTTTCACCCCGGAGACGTAAATATCTTCGACGATATATTGCGCCAGCGGGCCGGATTTGCCGGTGGCGTGGATATTGACGGTCGGGATACGACGTTTTGGGTAGAGGCCGCAGCGCAAGGTGCCGCCGCAGTCGATAATGGCAACGCCGATCTCCTCTTCCGGCGGCTCGCCTTCTTTGAACCCGTCGACGGCCTGCCAGCCGGTCAGACTGGCGATCTTGTCGACGATTGCCGGGCGGGTACCGGCGGTAATGTAGACGATCTTTTTACCGGCAACGGCGTCCAGCTCAAGGGGACCGCCCCAGCCGCTGGCGCCTTTTTCAATACGAATACGGGTCATGAGGTTGCTCCGGAAAGATGGACTTTTTGCTCAAGCTGGATGCCCATTTTTTTCTCAAAAATCGAGGTGGTCAGATCGGTGACCCAACCGCGGAAGAAGTTGGTGACCAGTCCTACCAGCAGATAGCTCACCGCCAGCGGACCTAACGGCAGGCCAAGCGTGGTCAGGCCGCTGGCAATCCCGAGATAGACAAACAGCTCGCCGGGGTTGATATGGGGAAACAGGCCATTCATAGAGTGGCAGCTGTAAGAGGCTGCCGCGTAGTAGCTGGGCTTGTACTTCTCAGGCATAAAGCGCCCGAGGCTCAGGGTCATAGGGTTACAGAACACAAAGGTGCCGATGCAGGGCAGCAGCAGATAGCGTGAGATCGGATTGCCGGCGCAGCGTTGCGCCAGCTTTTCGATCCGCTGCTGACCGATAAAGTTGATCAGCGCGTTCATGATCACCAGCAGACTGATCAGAAGCGGCAGGATCCCGGTAACCATACCGGTAAATACCTCGCCCCCCTTCTGAAACAGGCCGATAAACCATTCGGCGCCGTGGGTAATGACTTCAATCATTGTTCTCTCCTTCAGAGTGTTATTTTTCTTGCTAACTGGCAGCTCATTTTAATCATTTTGAAAGGTTTAAAAGTGTTAAATTGATCGCAAAATGAAAGGTAAATATTTTATTTTGAAAGTTTGTGCGTGATGAAGGGGAATGCTAACCGAGGCAAAGGGGAGATGAACGGGTAGATAATGAACCGGAAAGGGCGGTGCTGGCGGGACTATTTTGTCCGCAAATACATTGCCGCTTCCTTGTTGACGGCCGCATGCTTTACCATAATTATCCTTTGCCAAATTTGTTAAACGGATGTCCCATGTTGAAGCGTCGCTATCTGGCTTTACTTCCCCTGTGTGTTCTCCTCGCTGCCTGTAGCAGCAAACCTAAAACCACCGCAGAACCCCAGACGGCGGGAGGCGGCGGTTTTTTGCTGGAGCCGCAGCACAATGTGATGGAGATGGGAGGCGATTTCGCTAACAACCCGGCGGCGGAGCAGTTCATCGATAAAATGGTGAGCAAGCATGGCTTCGACAGACAGCAGCTGCATGAGATCCTTTCCCAGGCGAAACGCCTGGATTACGTCCTGCGCCTGATGGACCGCCAGGCGCCGAGCGGACTGCCGCCGTCAGGGCCTAACGGCGCCTGGCTGCGTTACAAAAAACAGTTTATTACTCCGGATAACGTGCAGAACGGCGTCGTATTCTGGAACCAGTATCAGGATGCGCTGAACCGCGCCTGGCAGGTGTACGGCGTGCCGCCGGAAATTATTGTCGGCATTATTGGCGTAGAAACCCGCTGGGGTCGCGTGATGGGCAAAACCCGCATTCTCGACGCCCTGGCGACGCTGTCGTTTAGCTACCCGCGTCGCGCCGACTATTTCTCCGGTGAGCTGGAAACCTTCCTGCTGATGGCGCGCAGCGAGCAAGATGACCCGTTAAACCTGAAAGGATCTTTCGCCGGAGCAATGGGTTACGGTCAGTTTATGCCGTCTTCTTATAAACAGTATGCGGTGGACTTTAACGGCGACGGGCACATTAATCTGTGGGATCCGGTGGACGCGATTGGCAGCGTGGCGAACTATTTCAAACAGCACGGCTGGGTGAGTGGCGATCAGGTTGCGGTACAGGCGCTGGGTCAGGCGCCGGGTCTGGAGAATGGCTTCAAAACCAACTACAGCATTTCGCAGCTTACGGCGGCAGGTTTGACGCCGACGCAACCACTAGGCAACCATCAGCAGGCCAGCCTGCTGCGTCTGGACATCGGAACCGGTTACCAGTACTGGTATGGTCTGCCGAACTTCTACACCATTACCCGCTATAACCACAGTACCCACTACGCGATGGCCGTCTGGCAGCTGGGTCTGGCCGTTTCTCAGGCCCGCGGACAGTAACCCTTCCCTGATACTCCCCTCGTCGTGAGGGGAGTTCTGTTACATTTTGCAGCATTTCCCGCCGTTGACGCTGATTTACATTTTTCCGTCAATCCAATATTGTTACGTTATAACATATTAATTGGATAAGGCTGTGACTTCTCTTTTTATGACATCCGCAGCGGTACGCGTAGGAATAGCCTGTGTGCTGCTGGCGCTCCTGTGGCTGGCGACCTGGTGGGCGGTAACCCTGCCATGATTGAACTGGATCATCTGGTAGCCGGTTACGAAGAACTGGCTATTACGCCGGCCCTGAGCGGCGTTATTGCGGCAGGCAGCATGACGGCCATTGTCGGCCTGAACGGCTGCGGTAAATCAACGCTGTTGAAAACGCTGGCCGGCTTTATTCCTCCGGTCAGCGGCAGGCTGCGCTGGACGGTTTCGCGTCCGGTAATTGGCTGGCTGGCGCAGCGCCATGCCCTCGAATCGCAGTTTCCGCTGACGGTACAGGACGTGGTGAGTCAGGGGGCCTGGCCGCATGTCTCTTTACTGGGGGGGATCCGCAGCGAGTTCCGGCGGCGTATCGGCGCCGCGCTGGAGCGCGTGGGGCTGACATCAATGGCGAAAACGCCGATTGAGGCGCTCTCCGGCGGGCAGTTCCAGCGCATGCTGTTCGCCAGAGTTATCGTGCAGCAGGCGCCGCTGGTTATGCTGGATGAACCCTTTACCGGGATTGATGAAGCAACCAGCCGCGAGCTAATGGGGCTGATCCTTGAGATGCATCAACAGGGGCAGACGGTACTGGCGGTGCTGCATGATAACCAGCGCGTCGCTGAATATTTCCCGGAAACGCTGCTGCTGGAACCGCAGCGCGCTCGCTGGGGTAACACCGACGATGTGCTGCCCGCCTTCGGCTCTGCGAGGCTGGCATGATCTGGCATACCTTTTTTCAGCCCTTCATTGAATTCGGCTTTATGCGCCGCGCGCTGCTGGTGTGCCTCGCGCTCTCTCTGAGCACGACCATGCTTGGCGTCTTCTTACTGCTGCGACGAATGAGTCTGATGGGCGACGCGCTGTCGCATGCAATTTTACCCGGCGTGGCGGTGGGCTACCTGGTGAGCGGCATGTCGCTGCTGGCAATGACTATCGGCGGGTTTATCGCCGGAATTGCCGTGGCGCTGGTGGCGGGCTGGGTCAGCCGACGCACGCCGTTGAAAGAGGATGCCAGTTTTGCCGGGTTTTACCTCGGGTCACTGGCACTGGGAGTGACGCTGGTGTCGCTTCGCGGCTCCAGCGTTGATCTGCTGCATCTACTGTTTGGCTCGATTCTGGCGGTGGATAACGACGCTGCGCTGTTTGTCAGCGGGGTGGCCAGCCTGACGCTGCTCTGCATCGCGCTGCTTTATCGTGGACTGGTCAGCGAAGCCTTTGATAGCGCCTGGCTGCAGGTGAACCACCCGCGGCTCCCGGCGCTGCTGCACGGTCTGTTCCTGGCGCTGCTGGTGCTCAATCTGGTCGCCGGGTTCCAGGTGCTGGGGACGCTGATGGCGGTTGGCGTGATGATGCTGCCGGCGGTAGCGGCGTGCTGCTGGGCGCGAACCTTGCCCGGAACCTTGCTGCTGGCGGCGCTGATGGGCGGCTTTTGTGCCTGGATGGGGTTAAGCCTGTCGTGGACCGCGAATTTACCGGCCGGGCCGTCCATCGTACTGACCGCCAGCGGGATCTTTTTTATTTCGGTGTTTTTTGGCACGCGCAGCCGACTGGTCGTCAGCTGGCGTAAATTAATGGGGTAAGGAAATATGATGAAACGTACCGCAGTCATTCTGGCGCTGGCGTTAGGCCTCGCAACGCAGGGGGCGATGGCAAAAACGCTCAACGTGGTGAGTAGTTTTTCAGTGCTGGGCGATATGGTGCAGCAGGTGGGGGGCGAACATGTGCATGTTGATACGCTGGTGGGACCGGACGGCGATCCGCATACCTTTGAACCTTCGCCGCAGGATAGCGCTTTGCTGAGCAAAGCCGATGTGGTGGTGGTTAATGGTCTGGGACTGGAAGGCTGGGTCGACAGATTAATCAAAGCTTCGGGTTTTAAAGGTGAGCTGGTGGTGGCCTCTACCGGGGTAAAAACGCACACGCTCAATGAGGAGGGGAAAACGGTTACTGACCCTCATGCGTGGAACAGCGCCGCTAACGGCGCGATTTATGCGCAAAATATTCTCAACGGCCTGATCAAAGCCGATCCGCAGGATAAGGCTGCGCTGGAGGCATCCGGGCAGCGCTACATCGGCCAACTGACGGAGATCGACGGTTGGGCAAAAAAACAGTTTACGGCAATTCCGCTGGCAAAACGCAAAGTGCTCACCAGCCATGATGCGTTTGGCTACTTTGGCCGCGCCTATGGCGTGACCTTCCTGGCACCACAGGGGCTGTCGTCAGAAAGCGAAGCCAGCGCGGCGCAGGTGGCGGCACTGATTCAACAAATTAAGGCCGACGGCATCCACACCTGGTTTATGGAAAACCAGCTCGATCCGCGTCTGGTGAAACAAATTGCGGCCGCGACTGGCGCACAGCCGGGCGGGGAGCTCTATCCGGAAGCGCTCTCGAAACCGGGCGGCGTGGCGGATAGCTACGTGAAAATGTTACGCCATAACGTCGAGCTGATCGCCGCCAGCATGAAGTAACGCGCGCGTTAACGGTCCCGACGCCGTCGGGGCCGCTCATTTTCGGAAGCCCCCTCGTAAATTGATGACCTCATCCCCATATCTGTGCTGAAAGTGCTATCTTTGATGGCCTCTTTATCTGGCTTAAACGGGGCGCTAATGACAGATTCTGAATTAAAGCAACTGAGTGAGCAGGTCGGGCTGGCATTAAAAGCTCGCGGTGCGACGGTGACCACGGCAGAGTCCTGTACCGGCGGTTGGGTCGCGAAAGTGCTCACCGACATCGCCGGCAGTTCAGCATGGTTTGAACGCGGGTTCGTGACCTACAGCAATGAAGCCAAATCGCAGATGATCGGCGTCAGCGAGGTTACGCTCCTCGGCCATGGCGCGGTGAGCGAGCCGGTGGTGGTTGAGATGGCCGTTGGCGCGCTGCGCGCTGCGCGCGCCACCTATGCTATTTCGGTGAGCGGCATCGCCGGACCGGATGGCGGCAGCGAGGAAAAACCTGTCGGAACGGTGTGGTTTGGCGTGGCCTGTGCGAACGGGCAGGGCGTGACCCGGCGTGAATGTTTTGCCGGAGACCGGGAGGCGGTGCGTCGTCAGGCAACGGCTTATGCGCTAAATCTCCTCTGGCAACAATTTCTACAAAATACTTGATACTGTATGACTATACAGTATAATTGCCTCAACAGAACAGAATTCACCACCCGGTTTCACCCGGCATGACAGGAGTAAAAATGGCTATCGACGAAAACAAACAGAAAGCGTTGGCGGCAGCACTAGGCCAGATTGAAAAACAGTTCGGCAAAGGCTCCATCATGCGCCTGGGTGAAGACCGTTCCATGGATGTGGAAACTATCTCCACCGGTTCGCTTTCCCTGGATATCGCCCTGGGCGCCGGCGGTTTGCCGATGGGCCGTATCGTCGAAATCTACGGGCCTGAATCGTCCGGTAAAACGACACTGACCCTGCAGGTTATCGCCGCCGCGCAGCGTGAAGGTAAAACCTGTGCATTTATCGATGCAGAGCACGCGCTGGATCCTGTTTATGCGCGTAAGCTGGGCGTCGACATCGACAACCTGCTGTGCTCTCAGCCGGACACCGGCGAACAGGCGCTGGAAATCTGTGACGCGCTGGCGCGCTCAGGTGCCGTAGACGTTATCGTTGTCGACTCCGTGGCGGCGCTGACGCCGAAAGCGGAAATCGAAGGCGAAATCGGCGACTCTCACATGGGCCTCGCGGCGCGTATGATGAGCCAGGCGATGCGTAAGCTGGCCGGTAACCTGAAGCAATCCAATACGCTGCTGATCTTCATTAACCAGATTCGTATGAAAATTGGCGTGATGTTCGGTAACCCGGAAACCACCACCGGCGGTAACGCGCTGAAATTCTACGCCTCTGTGCGTCTCGATATCCGTCGTATCGGTGCGGTAAAAGATGGCGATAACGTCATCGGCAGCGAAACTCGCGTCAAAGTCGTGAAAAACAAAATCGCCGCGCCGTTCAAACAGGCTGAGTTCCAGATTCTTTACGGCGAAGGTATTAACTTCTACGGCGAACTGGTTGACCTGGGCGTGAAAGAGAAGCTGATCGAGAAAGCGGGCGCATGGTACAGCTACAACGGCGATAAGATTGGCCAGGGTAAAGCAAATGCTATCTCCTGGCTGAAAGATAACCCGGCTGCGGCAAAAGAGATTGAGAAAAAAGTGCGTGAGCTGCTGCTGAATAACCAGGATTCCACACCGGACTTCGTGGTTGACGGTAACGGTGCGGGTGCAGAAGAAACCCACGAAGATTTCTGATAATCTCATCGAAAGATAATGAAGGGCTGCGAATGCGGCCCTTTTGCTTTTTGATTGTCGAGGTGCCCGTGACTGAACCTTCATCCCGCCGTTCCGGCTATGCCCGCCTGCTGGACCGCGCAATCCGTATCCTGGCGATGCGCGACCATAGCGAACAGGAGCTGCGGCGTAAACTCGCTGCTCCGGTACTGGGAAAAAATGGCCCGGAGACGCTGGACGTCACGCCGGAAGAGGTAGACACCGTTGTCGCCTGGTGCATTGAGAACCGCTACCTTGACGACGGTCGCTTTGTTCGCCAGTTTATTGGCAGCCGTAGCCGCAAAGGATATGGCCCGGCGCGTATCCGCCAGGAGCTCAATCAGAAAGGTATTCCCCGCGACGTTAGCGAAAGCGCGATGCGCGAGTGCGATATTGACTGGGCCGCGCTGGCGAAAGAGCAGGCGCAGCGAAAGTATGGCGAACCGCTCCCGACGACATTTGCCGATAAAGTCAAAATCCAGCGGTTTTTGCTGTACCGTGGCTACCTGATGGAAGATATTCAGGAAATCTGGCGAAATTTTGCAGATTGACCCATCGGGTATTTTACTTCCCAGTAAAGAAAACTTATCTTATTCCCACTTTATTCCGTCCGGTCGCTGGCTGTTAACAGGCAATCAGCGCCCACGACGATTATTCCTTATACACAAAATCATTCGCGCTGCGTCAAGGCGGCAGGAGAGTGAGTCACCTGGAGCGTACAGAGGTACGTGGTCGGGGTGAACGAGCGCAGCCCGCGTAGAGGCGGCGTGAAAGGTGAAGTGTATAGCTTGATTTCAGGATAATTATGAGCAAGAGCACTGCTGAGATCCGTCAGGCGTTTCTCGATTTTTTCCATAGCAAGGGACACCAGGTCGTTGCGAGCAGCTCCCTGGTGCCGCATAACGACCCGACCCTGCTGTTTACCAACGCCGGGATGAACCAGTTCAAGGATGTTTTCCTGGGTCTCGACAAACGCCATTATTCTCGCGCGACGACCGCGCAGCGTTGCGTTCGTGCGGGTGGTAAACACAACGATCTGGAAAACGTCGGTTACACCGCGCGTCACCACACTTTCTTTGAAATGCTGGGTAACTTCAGCTTCGGCGACTACTTCAAGCAGGATGCCATCAAATACGCATGGGAACTGCTGACCGGGGAAAACTGGTTCGCGCTGCCGAAAGATAAACTGTGGGTGACCGTTTACGAAACCGATGACGAAGCTTTCGATATCTGGGCGAATGAGGTCGGCGTTCCACGTGAGCGTATTATCCGCATTGGCGATAATAAAGGCGCGGCGTTCGCTTCTGACAACTTCTGGCAGATGGGCGATACCGGGCCGTGCGGTCCGTGTACCGAAATCTTCTTCGACCACGGTGACCACATCTGGGGCGGTCCTCCGGGAAGCCCGGAAGAAGACGGCGATCGCTACATTGAGATCTGGAACATCGTCTTCATGCAGTTTAACCGTCAGGCCGACGGCACCATGGAGCCGCTGCCGAAGCCGTCTGTCGACACCGGTATGGGCCTGGAGCGTATTGCTGCCGTTCTGCAGCACGTCAACTCCAACTATGATATCGACCTGTTCCGCACTCTGATTGAGAACGTCGCGAGAGTCACCGGCGCAACCGACCTGACGAACAAATCGCTGCGCGTTATCGCTGACCATATTCGTTCCTGCGCATTCCTGATTGCCGACGGCGTAATCCCGTCGAATGAAAACCGTGGCTACGTGCTGCGTCGTATCATTCGTCGTGCCGTGCGTCATGGCAACATGCTGGGTGCGAAGGAGACCTTCTTCTGGAAACTGGTTGCTCCGCTGATTGATGTCATGGGCGCCGCCGGTGAAGAGCTGAAGCAGCAGCAGGCTCAGGTGGAGCATGTGCTGAAAACCGAAGAAGAGCAGTTCGCTCGTACGCTGGAGCGCGGTCTGGCGCTGCTGGATGAAGAGCTGAGCAAGCTGAAGGGCGATACGCTGGATGGCGAAACCGCTTTCCGTCTGTATGACACCTATGGTTTCCCGGTTGACCTGACCGCCGACGTTTGCCGCGAGCGCAATATTAAAGTCGACGAAGCAGGCTTTGAAGCCGCAATGGAAGAGCAGCGTCGTCGTGCGCGTGAGTCCAGCGGCTTTGGCGCAGACTACAATGCGATGATTCGCGTTGACGGCGCTTCTGAATTTAAAGGCTACGACCACCTGGAGCTGAATGCGAAAGTGACCGCACTGTTCATCGATGGCAAAGCCGTTGATGCCGTGACTGCGGGCCAGGAAGCGGTTGTCATTCTGGATCAAACGCCGTTCTACGCAGAATCCGGTGGCCAGGTGGGCGATAAAGGCGAACTGAAAGGCGCCGGTTTCTCCTTCGCGGTCAACGATACGCAGAAATACGGCCAGGCCATTGGTCATATTGGTAAACTGAGCCACGGCACGCTGAAAGTGGGCGATGCGCTGGAGGCTGATGTCGATCGGGCTCGCCGTCAGCGTATTCGTCTGAACCACTCGGCAACTCACCTGATGCATGCGGCATTACGTCAGGTTCTGGGTACGCATGTGGCGCAGAAAGGCTCGCTGGTGAATGACAAAGCGCTGCGCTTTGACTTCTCTCACTTCGAAGCCATGAAGCCGGAAGAGATTCGCGCGGTGGAAGATCTGGTCAATGCTCAGATCCGTCGCAACCTGCCGGTTGAAACCAACATTATGGATATCGATGCGGCGCGAGAGTCTGGTGCGATGGCGCTGTTCGGCGAGAAATATGACGATCGCGTTCGCGTACTGAGCATGGGCGATTTCTCCACCGAGCTGTGCGGCGGTACTCACGCTTCACGTACCGGTGATATTGGCCTGTTCCGTATTACCTCTGAATCCGGTACCGCCGCGGGCGTTCGCCGTATCGAGGCAGTGACCGGCGAAGGCGCAATTGCGTATCTGCATGCGCAGAGTGATCTGCTGGGCGATATCGCACAGTTGCTGAAGGGCGACAGCCATAACCTTGGCGATAAAGTGCGTGCCGCGCTGGAACGTACTCGCGTACTGGAAAAAGAGCTGCAGCAGCTGAAAGAGCAGGCGGCGGCGCAGGAGAGCGCAAACCTCTCCAGCAAAGCAGAAGAGATTAACGGCGTCAAATTGCTGGTCAGCGAGCTGGCCGGCGTTGAGCCGAAAATGCTGCGTACCATGGTTGATGACCTGAAAAACCAACTCGGTTCTACGGTCGTTGTGTTAGCCACGGTGGCGGATGGTAAGGTTTCTCTGATTGCCGGTGTGTCTAAGGATGTGACAGATCGCGTGAAAGCAGGGGAGCTGGTTGGAATGGTCGCCCAGCAGGTGGGTGGCAAAGGGGGCGGTCGTCCGGATATGGCTCAGGCCGGCGGTACCGACGCGTCTGCTCTCCCTGCAGCGTTAGCCAGTGTGAAAGGCTGGGTCAGCGCAAAACTGTAATAACTATAAATGCATAGCTACCGTTATCCCTGGATAACGGTAGCTTGCGAGAGAAGCACTGATAACGATAAAGTCGGGTTGAAGTTGTGTATATCGGCTAAACTTAGGTTTAACAGAATGTGATGCCGTGACTGCTTACACCGTAAGGTGTTTGTCATCGCTTACTTTTTGGCGTTATATGATGGATAATGCCGGGATACGAGAGACCCGACTCTTTTAATCTTTCAAGGAGCAAAGAATGCTGATTCTGACTCGTCGAGTTGGTGAGACCCTCATGATTGGAGATGAGGTCACTGTGACAGTTTTAGGGGTTAAGGGTAACCAGGTACGTATTGGCGTTAATGCCCCTAAAGAAGTCTCCGTGCATCGTGAAGAGATCTACCAGCGTATCCAGGCTGAAAAATCCCAGCAGTCCAGTTACTAAGGTTTTCGCGCCTCGCGATTCCGTGAGGCGCATCCCCGCTCCCGTCCTTCTTTCTGACTTTTCTTCTTCTGCTCTCTCCCATTTTTGTTTATTGCCTATCGATCGCGACATTAATCTTTTGCTTACCGCTGGCCGAAAGCCCTGAATTCCTGTTGATAAAACACTCTTTTTGCCGTTTTTGCAGGCTAATTGCGCGGTAAGTGTGCAAACGGAAAAAGGTCTCGAAAAATTGTTTGACTTATAAGTACCAGAAAGTAATATGTGCGCCATCGCAGCGACGAAGAGCAGAAACAAGTTCTTCGAAGCACTCGTAAGAGGCGTGTGGTGAGGTGGCCGAGAGGCTGAAGGCGCTCCCCTGCTAAGGGAGTATGCGGTCAAAAGCTGCATCCGGGGTTCGAATCCCCGCCTCACCGCCATTTTGCATCCGTAGCTCAGCTGGATAGAGTACTCGGCTACGAACCGAGCGGTCGGAGGTTCGAATCCTCCCGGATGCACCATATTTTCCCATTTCTTCAGCAATGAAGAGGTGGTTGGGGTAGCGGTAATAACCGCAAGCACCAGGAAGGATAACGTTGCATTAGCAACGGCTCGCAGGGCGAGGCGAAAGCCGAGTCATCCTCCCGGATGCACCATCTTACTCAGTGTGGCAAGTGTTAGATGTGACACTGACGCATAGTAAAGTAGTTCTCCCTGATGCATCCGTAGCTCAGCTGGATAGAGTACTCGGCTACGAACCGAGCGGTCGGA